>Ga0209936_1000002_pt1 | contig 198406 bp, 160 predicted proteins | sample SalPonR1_A_D1_MG_FD_185694 | JGI IMG/M metagenome (GOLD analysis project Ga0209936, IMG submission 185694) | Salt pond soil microbial communities from South San Francisco under conditions of wetland restoration - Salt Pond MetaG R1_A_D1_MG... ...
AATGTTCCTGACGGAACATGGATTCAGGTCGCGCGAATTGAATTGCTACCAACGAAATGTTCCTGACGGAACATGGAATCAGATCGTGCGAATTGGATGGCTACCGACGAGATGTTCCTGACGGAACATGAAATTAGTCGTGCGAATTGAATTGCTACCGATGAGATGTTCCTGACGGAACACAAATACAGGCAGTACGAACTGAATTGCTGTCGGTCAGGGGTTTCTGACGGAACGGGGAACATATTTATAAATACTTATGGGCTATATGTAAAAAGTGAATCTCATAGAAGGGTTTTCGAGTATTGGTTAAACATCCAATTTTATTCAGAAAAGAAAATTTGTTTTGTAACAAATGAAAATGAAAAATCCAGCTTGTTTCTATGGAATGATAGGGAGGCAGCAAATAGAAAAAGGCATATAACCATATCCACAGCCCGTTCCGGAGGAACGATTGGTCGGTAGAAATAAGACGGGCAAAAATCCACGGTACGTTCCGGAGGAACGTTTGGTGAATGTGATTTCAATTAATAACTATCTGTCAGAGATTTCTGTCGAAACAAAATTTCTAAAAAACAGAACCATTGAAAATGACCATCAAACCTCAAATAAATATTACAATCGATGACAGGAAGAGGAATCCCCTTATATTGAATTATTTGAGAGGAACAGAAAATTCAAGTTTGAAAATTAATCGACTTGCCAACGGGGACTATCTACTAAACAATTTGACTGTAGAGAGAAAAACATTCCCTGATTTTGTTCAATCAATCAAAGACGGACGACTATTTCAACAGGCCAGCTGCTTGTCATCTCTGAACAATCCATGTATGATGATCCTTGAAGGTACATTTAAAGATGTGTTTAAAACAAAAATGAAACGCGAAGCAATACAGGATGCCCTTGTTACACTCGAACTAATCTTCAGAATTCCTGTTTTAAGATCTGCATCACCTGAAGACTCAGCCCGGATTATGATTTATGCAGCGAATCAAATCTGTAAACATGAAATGGGAAGATGGAGTTATAAGAGGCCTGTAAAAAAAGGTATATCTAAATCAAATACATACAGGAACCAGATTCAAATATTACAGGGTTTTCCGTTAGTTGGACCTGTGAAAGCTGAAGGGCTTTTGATAGAGTTAAACCCTCTGAATAAAATTTTTAATGCATCCCCGACTCAAATTTTCAGGACACCTGATATTGGTATGGGTTTGGCGGAACAAATTTATAAAATTGTGAACGAGAAGGTGATTTGAATATGATTTGGTTTTATAGATGAATGTGGTGATGAATGCAGTACGAGCGGACGCTCGTGGCATTGTGAGGAATGCGGTACGAGCGGGGACTTACGGTACCAGCGGATACTCGAACCATTGAGTGGCGGCATATCATTGTCGATTTGCAGTGGTTAATATTTTATCATTTATTGCGGATTAATAAGAATTAATGGAACATCTTCGTGAAAGTATCGTAATTATTTACAGACAGAGATTAATTACAATACAGTATCATGGAACGAAGAGAATATACAACACATTGGAAAGGCACCTGGGTGATGACCCTCCCGTTCTTGTTCTTGCTCTTATACATGTTTATGTAATCCGGCAGGATTAAAGGCGGTTCCAGACAAAATCGGGAATCAGTTTGAATATCCAGGCCATCAGCCGCCATTTTTTAGTGATGTAGGCGAGATTTTTCTTTTTCTCTATCGCTTTTAAAATTTGCTCTGATGCTTTTTCTGTTGATGCAACCCAGAACAGATTTTCGTTCCCCTCTGTCATTTCGCTTTCCACAAAACCGGGTTTGATATCGGTAATTGTAATATCTGAGTCCGCTCTTTTTGCTTTTTGACGGTATCCCTGCATATAAAGCGATATAAACGATTTGGATGCATTATAAACCGCTGAGCGTCCATAGCCAAATAGTGCAGCAACCGATGAAATGCCCACAATCTGCCCGTGCCCCTGTTTTTTAAAATATTCATACGACTCTTTGAAGAGCTGCACAAACCCCGATATGTTTACATTGATAACTTTTTGCTCAACGCTAAGCAGATCTGATCCGTGAAAATTAGAAATACCCGCATTCAGTACGATGATATCCATCCCGCCCATTTCATTGATGAGCGATCGCAGACCCTCTCTCGATTCTTTGTGTTTTGTAACATCCATTCTGACATAGAAGATATTCTCACCTAATTCATCTTTCAGTGAGCGCAATCTTTTCTCACGCCGCCCGGTAATACCCACCCGGTATCCTTCTTTGATGCATATCCTGGCAAGTCCTTCACCGATTCCGGATGTTGCGCCTATGATGATAATATTTTTATTCATTTGTAATAATGCCTTTCCAGGATATTGAACTGAATTGAAGTATAAAATTTAAACACCAAGCCAAATTATTAATATCATGATAGTTTTGGAAATTTAATTCGTATTAATTAAGTTTGAATTTACTTAACCGGTAAATAGAAAGAGATTATCAGGATATTGAAACATCATTTCTCACTTCTGATTGCTGCCTTTATGATGTGGTTTGCCTCGTGTTCTTCCGATAATGGGATTCGTGTCATAAAACTGGGTCATGGCTTAGATGCCAATCATTCCGTACATAAGGCGATGGTATTTATGGCTGAACGTGTTGCTGAAGAATCAGACGGTAAAATGCGTATTGATATTTATCCGAGTCAGCAGTTAGGGTCCGAGCGTGAGTTGCTGGAGTTACTTCAAATAGGCAGTGTGGATATTACCAAAGTATCGTCCAGTGTTATAGAAGGATTTGAACCCTTATATAAAATTTTCAGTGTTCCATTTTTATTTGAAGATGAAGAGCACCGCTTTGAAGTATTTGACGGAGAAATTGGTGATGAATTACTTGAAGCAGGCAGGAGTATCAGGCTTTTGGGATTAACATATTATGATGCAGGAACAAGGAGTTTCTATACAAAAGAGAGGCCAATTTCACATCCGGATGATCTGCAAGGATTAAAGATAAGGGTTCAGGAGAGTCCGGCATCCATTCAGATGGTAAATTTGCTTGGCGGATCAGCCACTCCGATCTCCTGGGGTGAACTATACACGGCACTACAGCAGGGAATCGTTGATGGTGCTGAAAATAATCCTCCCAGTTTTCACCTTTCAAGGCATTATGAAGTTAGTAATTATTATAGTTTGGATGAGCATACGGCTGTTCCTGATATTTTATTCATTAGCCTTGCTACCTGGGAGAGGCTAAACGAGGAAGAAAGAGAGATTATTGAAAAAGCTGCAAAAGAATCGGCTATATATCAAAGAGAATTGTGGAAAGAATCCACCAGAATTGCGATGGAAAGTGTTAGGGAAGCCGGAATTGAGATTAACTACCCGGATAAGAAGCCATTCAAAGAACGATTACAGCCCATGTATGATCAATATGCAAAAGAAGATATCAGGCTAAATCAGTATATCGAACAAATCCGGGAGCTTGTGAATGAATAAACTGATCAGAATATTGGATAACACGATTGCCTGGATCATGATCATATTGATGGCTGTTTTGGTCATTGTAGTTACCTGGCAGGTTATTACACGATATGTACTTGGGGAAGCAAGTTCATTCACGGAAGAGACAGCACGGTTTCTGCTCATCTGGATTGGTCTTTTGGGAGCAGCTTATGCTTATAAACAAAATATGCACCTTGCATTTGACCTCTTTATCGATATGGCGACAGGCATTCGTAAATTCTGGATGGAAATTCTTATTCATCTTCTAATTGCCCTTTTTTCGTTTTTGGTGTTGATTTTGGGAGGATTTTATCTTGTGCAGCTTACCTGGGAACTGAATCAGCTATCCGCTTCTTTACAAGTTCCGCTGGCATATGTTTACACAGCACTTCCGTTGAGCGGAGCCATTATTGTAATCTATTCGACCTGGTTTATTCGGGTAATAATTACAAAAGGACCAATTGAACAAAAACCTCAGATTGACGAGGTGGCCTGATGGAAATTGCAGGGATTTTGGTTCTTGTTATCAGTTTTGTTCTGTTGCTGCTAATCGGGGTTCCTATTGCATTTTGTATTGGTATTGCAACACTTATGACTATGTTTGTAAGTATTTCCTTTGAGCCGGCCATCACTACTGTTGCCCAACGGATGGCAACCGGTCTTGACAGTTTTACACTTCTCGCTATTCCGTTTTTTATACTGGCCGGACAAATCATGAACCAGGGCGGCATTGCCAGGCGTCTGATTGACCTGGCAAAATCAATTGTTGGAATGCTTCCCGGTGGACTTGCTTATGTACAAATTATCGCTGCAATGTTATTCGGTTCAATTTCAGGTTCAGCTGTAGCTACAGCTTCTGCAATTGGAGGTTTTATGGGGCCTCAGATGGAAAAGGAGGGATATGATAAACCTTTTAGCACAGCATTAAATATTACCTCCTCTACAACCGGGCTTATTATACCACCAAGCAATATTCTCATTGTCTTTTCCCTGGCAAGCGGGGGTGTATCCATCGCAGCACTCTTTCTGGCCGGATATCTGCCCGGTATTCTTGTGGGTCTTTCTCTGATGTTTGTATCCGGATATTTTGCAATTAAAAAAAAATATCCGATTAGCGGAAGAGTTCCCTTTAAAGTATTCCTGAAAAGGTTTTTTGATGCAATCCCAAGTTTGTTTCTCATTATACTGGTAATTGGAGGCATCGTTGCAGGAATATTTACGGCGACAGAAGCCTCAGCAATAGCTGTTATTTATGCTTTAATTTTGGGATTGGCCTATAAAAATATAAATCCCAAACAACTTAAAGAGGTGTTTTTATCCAGTTGTAATATTACAGCCATTGTAGCCCTTTTGATTGCTACATCCATGGCAATGTCATGGATTATGTCATACGAAAATATACCGGTCTATGTTAGTGAAAGCCTGATTGCATTAAGTGATAATCCGTTTGTCATTATGATTATAATCAACATTATTTTGCTGATGGTGGGTGTTTTTATGGATATTACTCCTGCGGTACTCATTTTCACTCCTATATTTTTACCCCTGGCAGTAGATTTGGGAATGGATCCGGTTCATTTTGGAATTGTGATGATCTTAAACCTATGTGTTGGTTTAACAACCCCGCCTGTAGGAAGTGTACTTTTTGTGGGGTGCGGTATTTCCGATGTATCTATTACAAAAGTAATCCGGCCATTGCTGCCACTGTATTTGGCGATGGTAATATCTCTTTTGGCCGTAACCTTTTTTGAAGATATAAGCCTTTTTTTACCGCGCTTATTCGGTTATTAATTATTAGATAAGAGTTATGACAGAAATCAATTATAATACAGATCGGTATGATAAAAGAGATCTGTCTCATTTAGAAGATAACCTTGGGGATGTACTTTTCTATGAAAAATCAATAAGACGTGTCGGTAACTGCTGGTACTTCATGATAAAAAAAGGAATTGATAAATATCTTATTATTGCTGCTGATATAAATAGTGAAGAACCCAAAGAATTCGAAGGAAAGAAAATCAATATCAATTCGTCCTCAATTTTAAAGTGTGAACTGACCAGTAAAAACGCGAATGCTCTGCGGTCAGTATTTGATTACACCAACCCGGTTTTAATTGGTAAAATAAATTCCTTCGGTTTTGGCGACCGCTTGGGAAATGCAGGTCCGGCTCATCTTCGATCTGTCAGAGACACAGGCTATAAACCGGTACTTGCTCAACAATCTATACGCGAACTTAATCGCACGAACCGTACGGCCCGGGAGGTGATGAATGCGGCAAGCTGGGCGGTCTTTCAGGAAGGACATAAAGATGGATTTGGTGCAGATGCCGATCATCTGAAAACTACAGATGATATCGACAGAATGGTAAAAGCAGGTTTTACCATGTTCACAATTGATCCAGGCGATTATGTAGTGAATGAAGTCAAAACGATGAATCTTGAAAAACTAAAAAAAAGATTTTTATATCTGCCCTGGACACAGTTAAAATGTGATCCGATCGGATTGCTGAAGAGGTACTCCGGTAAAAAAATAGTCTTAAATAATGATACAAATTTGAATCCTGATGATTACCAGGTTTTACAGGGAATGGTGAAATATGGCAGGGTTATCTTGCATACAAAAATGATGGCTGACTATCTTGAGTACAGATATCCGAATCATCCCGCCGAACTGGAACTATCCGTAGACGAAACAGACTCCCCCACAACTCCATTCGAACACTTTTTAATTGTTTCGGAACTTAACCGGTTAGGAGTAGAATTGGTAAGTCTTGCGCCAAGGTTTTGTGGTGATTTTGAAAAAGGCATCGATTTTAAGGGTGATTTAGATCAATTTCGATCAGAATACAAACAACATCTTGCCATTGCGGAAAGGTTTGGAGGATATAAACTTAGCATCCATTCTGGAAGCGATAAATTTTCGGTATATGAGGTTATTGGTTCCATAAATTCTGGTGCAGTTCATGTTAAAACAGCGGGTACCAGTTACCTGGAAGCATTACGTACCATCGCAGAAGCAGAGCCGGCGTTATTTCGGGAGATACTTGCTTTTTCCGTCAACCGATTTAATGAGGACAAGAAAACTTATCACATTTCAGCCAATCCGGACAGGATTTCTTCTCTGTACAAGTTAAAAGACAGGCAGTTAAGGGAGCTGATGGATGATAACGATGCTCGACAGGTACTGCATGTTGCTTATGGCTCAGTACTTTCCGCAAATTTACCCGAAGCCGCAACCTTTAAAGAACGATTGATGAAATCTCTTGAGGAACATGAGGATCTGTATGAAAAAAATCTCAGTGCACATTTTAACAGACATTTTGAACCATTTAATTAATCTCAAATGGATAATTCACAGCTATTTAATCTTGATGGCAAAGTAGCCGCTGTAATTGGAGGCAGTGGTATATTAGGTGGTCAGATGTCGCAGGCACTTGCTGAAGCAGGGGCCAGTACGGCTGTTATATACAGCGGAAATCGAAATGGAGCGGAACAAAGAGCTTCCGAAATTCAAAATGCTGGTGGAGATTCCATTATTTGTCAGGCTGATGTACGGGATGAAAAATCACTAGTAACAGCGCTTGAGAAGATCATTGAAAAATGGGGGCAATTAGATATTCTAGTGAATGCACCCGGTGTGAATTCTACAACGCCGGTTATGGAGATAACTGAGGAAGAATGGAATCATATCCTTGATATAAATCTGAAAGGCGTATTTTTGGCGAGCAGGATTGCAGCCAAATATATGATTCAAAAAGGTGAAGGTGGAAGCATCATTAACATAACATCAGCATCATCTGAAGTTCCGTTGTCAAAAGTGTTTACATATAGCATTTCCAAAGCGGGAATGAACAATATGACAAAATTTCTTGCCCGGGAATGGGCACCACATAAAATCCGCGTAAATGCAATTATGCCGGGATTTTTTCCTGCTGAACAAAATAGAGAAATTCTTAGCAAGGAGCGTGAAAAAGCAATTTTTGATCACACTCCGATGAGGCGCTACGGCAGGCCGGAGGAGCTTTCGGGGGCAGTGATATGGCTGGCTTCGGAGAAAGCTTCATCCTTTGTAACCGGAGCTTTGATTCCGGTAGATGGCGGATTTACTGCTATGAGTATTTAATCTGAATAATCCAGGGTAAGCAGTTTTTATAGGCTTGATAAATGATAGAATCAGATTTCACCATGAGTTGTCGGCTATCAGCTTAAGCGGCAGATGAAATTTTAGATGAATTGTAAAATGAACAGTGCAATACAGATGAAATTGAAAGATTTTCACTTCATACACGACAACCGGAGGGAGACGTTATTAGTTAACAGGATCACGTGCCTTTTCCGGAAACTTTTTAATCCAATAAATCCAGAATGAATAAGCAGAAAACTCTGGCGCAAATAGAAGCGACTAAAGTGGTTGCCGTGGTGCGCCTGCAGGAAGTAGCTCTGTTTGAACCGGTTGCACTTGCTCTTTATGAAGGCGGAGTAAGAGCAATTGAAATTACCATGACGGTTCCCGGTGCACTTGCAGCTCTTGAAAAAGCAATTTCCAACTTGCCATCTGAAATAATCATAGGAGTTGGATCTGTTCTGAATGAAAAAACAACAGAAAGGGCAGTGAACGCCGGGGCTCAGTTCATTGTGAGTCCGGTGACAAAAAAGGAAATTCTCGACGCTTGTGAAACAGCAAAAGTTGCCGTGATGCCGGGTGCATTTACCCCAACCGAGATACAGAGAGCGTGGGAATGGGGAGCCGATATTGTAAAAGTTTTTCCTGCCGATATTTTAGGGGTGAAATTTTTTAAAGGCTTAAAAGCTCCCATGCCTCACCTGAAGCTGATGCCAACAGGTGGCGTTTCACTCAAGAATGCAGCAGATTGGATTCAGGCCGGCGCCTGTGCTGTGGGCGTCGGAGGTGCTCTATTGGATAAAGAGGCATTGAGAGACAGGAATTTTGAACAGATAAAGAAGAATGCAGAACGTCTAATTTCAAATTTGAAAACAATAAATCAATATGGGTAACATTGTAACTTTTGGAGAGATCATGTTGCGGCTGTCACCTCCCGGCTATTCAAGATTTATTCAAACCAATCAGTTTGAGGTGACCTATGGCGGGGGTGAGGCCAACGTGGCTGTAGCATTAGCCGGCTATGAAATGAACAGTTTTTTTGTAACCAGATTACCCGGCCATGAAATCGGTGAAGCGGCACTTCATGCATTGCAACGATACGGTGTAAATACGCAGCACATTATTCGCGGAGGGGATCGACTTGGCATCTATTTCCTGGAGACGGGTGCCAGCCAGCGACCTTCCAAAGTGATCTATGACCGGGCGAACTCCGCAGTCGAACAGATGGAGGAGTCGATGGTTAATTGGGATAAGGTATTTCAGGATAAGGATTGGTTCCATTGGACGGGAATCACTCCTGCTTTAGGTGAAAAACCGCGTAAATCTGTGATAGCTGCCTGTAAAGCTGCAAAGAGTGCGGGAGTAACCATTAGTTGTGACCTGAATTTCCGGGGGAAACTTTGGAGTGAACAGGAGGCGCAAGCGGTCATGAATCCGCTTATGGAGTATGTGGATGTGTGTATCTGTAATGAAGAAGATGCTCAGAAAAGCCTCGGGTTTGAAGCGGGTAGAACCAACATAGAGGGTGCAGAACTGGATGAAGAAGGGTATTTTACCCTTGCCAGATCCTTGAAAAAAGAGTATGAGTTTCAGTCGGTGGCTATTACACTCAGAGAAAGCTATTCGGCCAGCAGAAACGGCTGGAGTGCACTGCTGCATGATGAGCGTGACTGTAAGCAGCCGGTTCGCTCCGCCCGCTACGAAATTGATATTGTAGACCGCGTGGGAGGCGGAGATTCGTTTGCTTCGGGACTGATTTACGGTCTTTTAACTAAATCGAGCACAATTGATGCCCTGGAGTTTGCTGTGGCTGCTTCTTGCCTGAAACATACCATCCCCGGTGATTTTAATCTTGTCCGGGTGGATGAAGTTGAAAAACTGATTCAAAGCGGGGGTTCGGGACGTGTGGAGAGGTAAACACACCCCTTGTTTGCCCCAACCATCCTGCGGACATTGGGGCTGCACATTTCCCCTCTCGAGAGGGGACAGGGTTGAGCGCGTTCAGCGATCAAGCCAGGGGTGTGTACGGTGGGTTGGCAAAAAACGTATGAAAGATTAAAAGTTAATTTTAACATGCTCGTAAAAATATTTTTTATCAAAAATCCACCCGGAAAATGAAAAAACCATTCATACACAAAAATTTTCTGCTGCAAAATAACCTGGCAGAAGAATTATATCACGAATACGCATCTGACCAGCCAATCATCGATTACCATTGCCATCTGCCGCCACAGCAAATTGCAGATGATATCAATTTCAGAAACCTGACTCATATTTGGCTGGAAGGTGATCATTATAAATGGCGCGCCATGCGTACCTGTGGGATGGATGAAAAATACATTACTGGTAATTCGACTGATAAAGAGAAATTTCTGGCGTGGGCGAAAACGGTGCCTAAAACGATCAGGAATCCACTGTATCACTGGACCCATATGGAACTGAATCATCCTTTTGGAATCAATAAACGATTGTTGAATGATGATACGGCAGAACAAATCTGGTATGAATGCAATGAAATGTTGCAACAGCCTGAGTTTTCTGCGATAGAATTACTCAGACGTAACAAAGTGAATGTTATTGCCACTACGGACGATCCAACTGATTCACTGGAATATCATCAAAAATTCAAACAGGAAAAAGACGCCGGATTTATAATGGTACCCACTTTTCGTCCGGATCGGGGCATGGAAATAGAGAATGGAGATGGATTCAGGAACTGGGTGCAAAAACTGGAAGAGGTTTCCGGAATATCAATAACCTCATACCGGGATTGTCTGGATGCCTTAAAAAATCGTCATGACCTGTTTCACGAACTGGGCTGCCGGGCGTCTGATCATGGAATTGAAGAACCCTATGCAGAACCTTTTAGCGATAAGAAACTTGAAAGAATTTTTTCAAATGGCATGAAAGGTGTAATCGTATCTGAAGAGGAGGTTCGTATTTTTAAGTCTGCATTTCTCTATCACTGCGGATTGATGGATTATGAAAAGGAGTGGGTATTTCAGCTTCACATTGGTGCTTTAAGGAATAATAACTCTCGTATGATGAAAAAGCTTGGCCGGGATACAGGTTTTGATTCTATGGGAGATTTTGAAATTGCCAGGCCGCTTGCTCAACTTTTAGATCGTTTGGATGTGCAGAATAAACTGCCCCGTGTGATTCTATACAATAACAATTCATCTGACAATGAAGTCATTGTAACCATGGCAGGTAATTTTCAAGACGGAACCATCCCCGGAAAAGTACAGCATGGTCCTCCCTGGTGGCATCTGGATCAAAAGGATGGTATCGAAAAGCAGATTGAATCACTTTCAAATATGGGAATTTTAAGTGAATTTATCGGAATGACAACCGATTCCCGCAGCCTCCTATCTTATCCCAGGCACGATTACTTCAGACGGATCCTGTGCAACATTCTTGGAGAGGATATGGAAAAAGGGTTAGTGCCGGATGAGATGGATCTGATTGCTGAATTGGTTGAAAATATCTGCTACCAGAATGCTGACCGCTTTTTTCGATTTAAATCCGGGACTGTCTGAAGTATAGAAATCAGGGTTTTCAGGTAAAGAAAACATTAATACTTGAATAAGTAAAAGCTTATAAAATGTCTCAGCTGAGTTATTTTATTGCAGGATTCATAAACTAACTCATTCTTTTTTTTATTCCCGTTTCCAGACCCCTCAACTCAGCCAGTCCTCTCATTCTTCCGATACAGGAATAGCCCGGGTAACGATTGGTGTGTAAATCCGACAACATATTGTGTCCGTGGTCAGGACGCATAGGCACTTGAAAATCTGGTCTGCCATTCTTCAGACGATGCTTCATTTCCTTTAAGAGTTCTTCCATGACGCCGGCCATATCCACATCACCGTTTAGATGATCTGCTTCATGAAATGTTCTTCCGGATTCTATTTTAATATTTCTCAAATGAATAAAATTAATCCGCTGGGCAAGTCGCTTCACCATTCCAATAAGATCATTGAACGGGTTAGCACCAAATGATCCTGTGCAAAGTGTCCAGCCGTTGGATATAGAATCTGCAGCTTTAATAATATCGGTTAAATCATTTTCAGTACTTACCACCCTGGGTAAACCAAAGAGGGAAAACGGGGGATCATCAGGATGGATGGCTAAGCGGAGATTAGCTTTTTCTGCTTCAGGCACAATCTCACGGAGAAAAAATTTCAAGTGATCTTTCAGATCCGCAGCTGAAATCCCGTTATATGATTTCAGAATTTCCCGAAACTCCTCAAGTGTATAACCATCTTCTGAGCCGGGCAGGCCTGCAAGGATTGTTTGTGTAAGCAGAGATTTATCATCATTATTCAGGGTTTGAAGATAGGATTCGGCCTTTTTAACCAATTCCTGTGAGAATTCCTGATCAGCGCCCTCCCTGTTTAATATAAAAAGATCGAAAGCGGCGAAGGCAACTTCATCGAACCGAAGTGCCGTGGATCCATCGGGCATCGGATAATTTATATCCGTCCGTGTCCAATCGAGTACCGGCATAAAGTTATAGCACAAAACCGGGATTCCACATTCACCCAGATTCCGGATCGAACGTTTATAATGGTCAATCCACTTTATGTAATCATCTGATTGACGCTTAATATCTTCATGGACAGGAATACTTTCTGCTACTGACCAACAAAGCCCGGTGTCTTCGATTTGTTTTTTTCTAGCCAGAATTTCCTGTTTAGTCCAAATTTCGCCAATTTGTAAATGATGTAATGCCGTAACAATTCCAGTGGCACCAGTTTGTTTCACATCCTGAAGAGTGGTTGTGTCATTTGGGCCAAACCAGCGCCAGGTTTGATTTAAATTCATTTTTTTATGAGTGAAACTGCAATTTTTAGTTAAAGTTTGGTAGTCATTTTTATGGTCTATCTGCTGGTATGATAGATGAAAGTGATGTAGAGAAAAATTATAATTAAAAAGTTTCCCAATGGCCGGATATTTAAAATATGGATCAGCCGTTTTTTTCTATAATTTTTTCTTGAATGTCTGTTACAAGAACCAACGATTGATTCGACTTGACCATTTGAAATGAGTTGGCTACATTGCAAAAATTCTTTACCGGTAAAGTATAATAAAAAAAATAATACTATGAACTCAATAAACAGACGTGATTTTATTAAAACATCAGCTCTGGGTTTCGGGGGCCTGGCAGCAGGGTTATCAGTAAAAAGTTACGGCAGAGTTAAAGGTGCCAATGATCGTATCCATGTTGCCTTTATGGGATGCGGACGGCGGGTGGGAGCTTATTATGAAAGTCTCGAAGAAAAGTATAATAGCGAGTTATTATATATCTGTGATGTAAAGAAAAGTATGAGGGATAAGGCTGCCAATGATCTGAAATCAAAACTCGAATATACTCCACAACTTATTGAAGATATTCGGATCGCATTTGAAGATGAGAAGCTTGATGCTGTCTTTATTGCAACTCCTGATCACTGGCATGCGCCTGCCGGATGGATGGCAATGGAAGCAGGAAAACATGTATATATCGAAAAACCTCTTACTCATAATCCGGCTGAAAATGAGTATCTGAGCCGGTTTCAAGAGAAATATGACCGGGTGTTACAAATGGGAAATCAACAGAGGTCTTCAGCTCATACTATCGAAATCATTAATGAAATTCATAACGGAATAATCGGTACACCTTATAAAGCTGTCGCATTTTATAATAATAACAGGGGAGAGGTGCCGAATCCGGTAGAGCAAGCACCTCCTTCTGATTTGAATTGGGATCTTTTCCAGGGACCGGCACCGAGGGAGTCTTACAGACACAATACGTGGGATTACAATTGGCACTGGTACGGATGGAAATGGGGAACTGCTGAGACCGGAAATAATGCTACACATGAACTCGATATAGCCCGCTGGGCATTACAGCTGGATTACCCGGAAAAAGTTCATGTGGAGGCGTTTAAACATCATTATCCTGATGACGGCTGGGAGATGTATGATACGATGTACGCCTCATTTTTTTTTCCGGGAAATAAGGTGATTAATTGGGATGGCAAAAGCCGGAACAACTTTAATACCTATGATGGCGGCAGGGGAACGGTCATATATGGAACGGAGGGCTCGGTATTTATTGACAGATCTCTTTATCGATTATACGACCGGAATGGGAATTTGATGCGCGCACAGGCTTCCGGATCCGGAGAAGCTGGAACTGCACTGGGCGGGGGCGGCAGTATGTCCACCAGCCATGTAATCAATTTCTATGATTCAATACGCGGTAAAGTAAAACCAAACTCTCCAACAGTGGAAGCAGCAAAAAGTACACAGCTATGCCACCTGGCAAATATAGCTTATCGTGTAAATAAATCGTTTGATGTGGATTCCAAAACCGGCCGAATTCTTGATAGCGATGCAATGAAATTGTGGGGAAGGGAATATGAATCCGGCTGGGAGCCGAAGATTTAATGGCGATGTGGACCATGTTAAATGGAGTAGAAAGTAAGAAGTATTTAGTATGGAGTGTTTATTTTAGAATTACTTTTTTAATTACATTTCCGAATAACCACCTATTCTGAAAGTTGGCTTCAACAACTAATTAATCACTAATTATCAGACATTTATAAACCAATGGACTATATCAGTAAACTTAACCGGAATAGAAAAGATCTGCGTAAAATCTTATTCACTGTTTGTTTTGTCTTATTATTAATACCGTTTAACTCTATAGCTCAATCCAGCTGGCAGCCTCTGTTTAACGGTGAGAATCTTGATGGGTGGGTAGTGCTCAACGGGAATGCCGAGTTTAAAGTTGAGAATAACTCGATTATTGGAATTGCAAAATTAAATACACCCAATACGTTTCTCAGTACGGAAAATGATTACGGTGATTTTATCCTGGAATACGATGTAAAGGTAGATCCGCGATTGAATTCTGGTGTTCAAATCAGAAGTATGAGTAAGGATGCGTATCAAAATGGAAGAGTGCACGGTTACCAGGTTGAAATCGATCCGTCGGAAAGAGCATGGAGTGGAGGTATTTATGATGAGGGCAGGCGTGGATGGCTTTATCCCATTACCAAACATGAAGAGTGTCGCATGGCATTTAAGAATGGATTCTGGAATCATTTTCGCGTAGAAGCTATTGGCAGCCAGATTAAAACCTGGGTTAATGATGTGCAATGTGCAAATCTTGTTGATGACATGACCCCGGAAGGATTTATTGGTTTACAGGTGCATAGTATCGGGAATGAAGAGATTGAAGGAGCAGAAGTTAAATGGAAAAATATAAATATAGCTACCAGTAACCTTGATAATTACCGGAAGAAAGATGATCCTGATACCGAAGTGATTAACTGGGTTCCGAATCATCTCAGTGATTCTGAAAAAAAGAAAGGCTGGAGACTCCTTTGGGATGGTAAAACCACCAATGGCTGGAGGGGTGCCAATAAAGAGAGTTTTCCGGAGAAGGGCTGGATTATTGAAAATGAAACGCTGACCGTTATTGAAACAACCGGTGAAGAAGCAGCATTTGGCGGTGATATTGTGACTGAGGATGAATTTAGCAGCTTTGAATTTGAACTGGATTTTAAAATAACAGAGGGAGCCAATAGTGGAATTAAATACTTTGTAGCAGAGGGGCTCAATCCCGGAACCGGTTCTGAAATTGGTCCGGAGTTCCAGATACTGGATGATGAAAATCATCCGGATGCCAAAATGGGAGTGAATGGTAACAGAACTGTCGGATCGCTGTATGACCTGATAACGGCAGAAAACCTTTCTGAGCCGAATCGATCATCCAAACGATTTAAAGGTGTTGGAGAGTGGAATAAGGCACGTGTTGTGGTTCGAGCCAATCATGTAGAGCATTGGCTGAACAGCGTAAAGGTTGTGGAGTATGAACGCGGGTCGCAACTGTATCGCAATCTAATTCAAAAAAGTAAATATGATGTGTTTGAAGATTTTGGTGAGGCTGAATGGGGACATATCCTTTTACAGGATCATGGAAATGAAGTTTCATTTCGAAGTATTAAAATCAGGGAATTATAAATTAACATAAACTGATTTCAGTAAAGTTTTTTTAAAATGGATTTCCCCTGCATTTCAGTTTTTAACAAAAATTCAAATATAACATTGTTACTTATGAAGCGACTCTTACAATGAGGAAAAAAAACATACGATTAATTGATATTGCAGAACGCTTAAATCTCACCAAAGTAAGTATTTCAAAAGCTCTTCGGGATCATCCGGATATTTCTCTTGAAACAAGAAAAAAAGTACAAAAAGTGGCGAAGGAGATGGGATATCGTCCCAATCTTGTCGCCCGTTCACTGACATCAAAACAATCTCATACGATTGGCGTGATTATTCCCAAAATAGCACATTATTTTTTCGCACCGGTGGTTGAAGGTATTTATCACGCAGCGGGTGAAAGCGATTATGAAATTGTTCTCGGAATTTCCCTGGAAGATGAAAAGCTGGAAAAAAAACACCTGGAATCTCTGTTAGATTTGAGAGTTGACGGATTACTGGTTTCCATAACCGAACAGACGAAAGAACCGGAAAGATTTGAAATTGTCAAAGAGATGGGAATCGAACTGGTTTTCTTTGACAGGGGATTTTCTGATGCAGGCTACTCCTACATCCGGGTGGAGGATCGTAAAAGTGCAAAAAAGGGTGTGAAGTATCTAATCGATCAGGGTTTTGAAAACATAGCACATCTGTCAGGATATCCTTCGCTTGAGATCGCCCGTGAACGACGTTTAGGGTATCAGGATGCCCTTAAAGAAGCTTCCCTTAACATGCCAGGCAAGGCAATTGTAGAGGGCGGATTTAGTGAAAAGGATGGCTATGATGGCTTTGCAAGTTTAATTGAGCAGTACGGAAAACCTGAAGCTATTTTTGCTGTAACCTATCCTGTTGGGCTCGGAGCACTCCGGTATATGAATGACAAGGGTATTGATTCAAAAGATGTAACAATCCTTACTTTTGGTGCCAGCGAATTCAATAAATATCTTGCCCACCCATTTATTTGTATTGATCAGCCAACTTACGAATTGGGACGACGGGCTTTTGAACAAATAGTGACTGAAATCAATCAAAAGACCAAAAGACTTCCTGAGATAATTCAGTTACCTGCTCGAGTGGAAAATAGAAATTAATAACATTTCGGTGAGTGAAATTTTCCAATTAAAGCAATTGGGCACAACATTTATCAGTAGCTGTTATCGTTAATATTTAACACCACTCAAAATGCCTTTTTCCTGGCTTCAGTTCCAGTAAATAATAAATATACAAACTGATCCTAAAGCACCTTCCAACGCTCCCACCCAGACCCCTCAAATCCAAAGTCGAAGCCAGACGGATTCAAGATCTCAGCCAAAATTTCAGCAGAATCAGCCAATCTTGGTCCGGGCCGATTGAAATAGTTATGACCATCAAGAATATAGACCGAGTTATTTTGTACCGCCGCCAGACTATTCCACCCGGCTTTACTTGTCAACGACTCCATCTCCTTCACAGTTTGATTGATTTTGTATCCGCAGGGGACAACCAAAAGAAGATCAGGATCAGCTTTCAGAATATCCCGCCAGTTTATCGACGGTGAATGTGTGCCAGCTTCGGCCAGCAAACTCTTTCCGCCTGCTATATCAATCAACTCCGGCATCCAGTTGCCTGCTGTCATCAGCGGATCTATCCATTCAATAGCTGCGACAGATGGTTTCTTTCTGTTCCGTACTCCCCGCTCTATATTTTCAAATCGTTGATTCATTTGTGTGATCAGCTGCTTTCCTTGCTGAGATGCTCCGAGCGCATTGGCAACTGTACGAAAAGATTCTTTCACGCCGGTGAGATCAGATGGGGAGACGGAGATGACAGTGGTCTCTTTTCCCAGGTAGTTGTTAATGGCATCTTCTACTTCCGAAAAGGAAACTGCACAGGCCTCACAGTGATCCTGTGTCAGAATCAGATCAGGTTTAAGCAAACGAAGTTTTTCTTCATCAATGCGGTAGACGGATAAACCTTTCTTCAGGAGTTCATTCACGGATTGATTTATATCCGCACTGTTTGCTGTTTCCGGTATATTATACTTCGGTTCTGAACAGACAGGCAGTGTTTTAACTGACTTAGGATAGTCACATTCGTGCGAGCGTCCCACAAGATTATCTTCAAAACCCAAAGCAACCGCAATTTCAGTGAGACCGGGCAACAGTGAAACAATTCGCAAATTGCAGCCGGTACCCATCAGATCAGGATTGTGTTCTCACCAAAGCAAGATTTGGAAACCTGTACCTGGCATATTCATATGCACCGAACAGAGCAGAACAGTAAACCAGGTCACCGGCAATGGTGTTGTGGAAAAATGGAATGGCTGCTGTATACGTTGCGGCAAGTCCGCCAATATTAAGCGGGTAGATGGGATTAGTGAGCCATACACCAAAATTGGATACGACAAAGAAGATCACCGATGCAGAAAGAGCGCTGCCCAAAACACGCGGCACAGTGACTTTATGTAATACTTTCATTCCAAGAAGTGCAATCAGGATAATCGACCCGTAAATCCAGATCATGCCCCAGTTGAATAGTGTAAATCCACCGTAAATCGCACTGTAAACAAAGTTATTCAAAACGAGATCGCTGATCCACATTGCAAGCAGGGGAATAATTAAGGCCCATTTCTTATCGGTAAAATAGGCAGCGCCAAAAAGGGCAATGGCTCCGAGTGGTGTAAAATTATAGGGGTGCGGTAAAATACGTGACAGAACAGCGAGGCCAATAAAGCCGGAGACCAGTGCGAAGTGTTTTTTATTCATATCGAATATTCAGCGTGTTTGAGTGAATTATACTGAGAAGTTTTGGTAGTGTAATGTAAGAGTGATTTCGTTTGATTACAAAGTTCTAAAATAAAAAAAGCCGGACACGAAATCATATCCGGCTTTCACTAAAAAAAGAAAATTCTTTTTTACATTGCCTTGTGAGTTAACTCAAGGTTTAAGTCAATTGAGACTTCGTCACCTACAACCATTGTTGCAGCCCAGTCACCAACGCCCACACCATAATCGGTTCTGTTGAGTTTGGTTTCAGCTGTGATGCCTGCTACCTGGGTATTTTCCTGCATTGGATGGTCCATTACGCCGAGAAGCGTAAATGGCAATGAAAAATCGGTCGTAACATCTTTGATTGTTATTTTACCATCGGCTACAAAAGAGTTATCGCCGGTTTTCCGGATACTGTTGCTCTCAAATGAGATGGTTGGCCATTGTTCAGCATTGAAAAAATCTTCTGACTGAAGATGGTTGTCACGTCTTTCATTTTTTGTATCCACACTTGCTACATCAATATTTACACTGATGCTGCTGTTTTGCAGATCATTGGGATCAAAACGAATATCTGCATCATAGCTGTTAAATGCGCCATTTACGGGTGTAAAGAAGTGTGTTATTGAGAAATTGATAGCGCTGTGAGAAGTATCAACCTCCCATGCTTTTGAAAGTATATCATCTGCATTGTTTATGGTAAATGCTGAAAAGAAAGCGAAGACTGTCAGTGATAAGGTTGTTAATGCGAATTTTTTAAGAGAGGTCATATTTAATTTATGTTATAGTTTTATTTAATTTTAATTCACTCTCAATATAAGAGCAAAAAATCATAAAAAAGTTCCGCAAAATTTAAATTACTGTTAACAAATTTCTAACATATGACTTCTGTGAAGCGCGGAAGTTGCCAGTGGACAGCCTGTTTTATTCAGTTTATAAACTGATCAGTTACAAACCGCCATTCTCGCTTTGCATGCTCACCGGCATACTCTACACCTATTCGCGGGGTGGATCTTATTGAGGATTTGTCAACCTTGAAATCATGATCCTCAATCCAGATAGGACCTTCTGTCAAATCTGTACATGTATCTGATGTTTTAATACCAAGTGCTTCCGATAACATTCCGGGCCCGGATGTGAGTGGTTTGGATTTGCCGGTATTGTTACGTCTCTGTTTCATGATTTCAATTCCCTGTAATGGATATACCCCCCGAATTAATACTGCATCTGCAATATTTTCTTTATTGGTAACAACATTAAAAAGGTGATGAATACCATAGCAGAGATAAACGTAAGCGTGTCCTGCGGGGCCATACATCACTTCGGTTCGTTTGGTGCGCAAGCCGTCATTTGCATGACACGCACGATCGTCTCTGCCGCAATAGGCTTCCGTTTCAGTGATGATACCACTGGTAAACCGGTTACCTTTTTTTGAGCAAAGCACCTTGCCAATCAGTCGGCGACTGATTTCAACAACATCTTCACGTTCGTAAAAAGATCGCGGTAGAATTGTGCCCCTGTTGCTTTTCACGATATTGCCGTGTAAGGATTTCTTTCGATAGCAGGACTTTCAGAGAGATATATATCTCTGTAAGATCTTGCGAAAATTGCAGTTACAACAAATAGGGCGGCGGAGTAAAAAGCCCATAATGCAATGATAACCAGTATAGTGTAACCCTGGTAAAAATAACGGTAGGCTTCAAGAGCGTATTCCAGGTAGACACTGATTCCGAATTTTACAATTTCGAAAAGAAGCGTGTAAACGAAAGTTGCAAGAAGTGCGGTTTTAGGGCTGATTCTCTTTTCACTGACGTAACGGAAAATTGTATAAAATAACAGAAAAGTAAAAATGATCGGTACGATATTAGTCAGCAGGTCAGCAACCCACCCAAGCTGAATCACAACATCTGTATAGGGAATAACAATCTGTCCGAGCGGAAACAGCGATATCAGGGATATTGCCATGCTGAAAAAGACAAATACACCGCCAATAACCCCAAAGGTGAAGAAGTTGTAGATAAACTCCATTACAGGGTGCTTGCGCTCTTCGATATCAAAAACATCAAAAATGACATGCTTCAGGGAGTGAAAAAGACCTTGTGCTACAAACAGAAGAACAACAATACCCACAATTCCGAATACGCGCCGGGCACCAACAAGAGGCCTTATCATCGATTCAATTGTTATGACTCCTTCAATAACATCCCCTGATTCGGTTTGGTAACTGAATTTTGGGAAAAGTTCGCGTCCATAGCGAATGAGTTCCTGGAACGCCTCATCGACTGACAGAATATAGCCAAGTATGGATATCAGGATAAGTATAAAAGGAACAGCACAGATAAAAAGATTAAAGGTGATTGCAGAGGCATTAAAAAAAACATCCTTCTTTTTGATAAGAATCCAGGCAAATCGCCAGAATCTCTTCACTTTATTTTTGTTAATTCCGTAATCCATATTTACCCAAAATAATGTGCATTCAGATTAAAGCCAACAAAATTTACCACGTGGATAATATACATGGCAAGGAGGAACGACGGACTACTATTTGGGAAAAAATTACCAATCTTACCTTTACCTTCTTATACTTATATTTATGAACAATCGAATTTAGCAATCCACTTCATACTGCAGGTAAAATTTTTTGATGAGTACGAAAAAGCAGACGCCGTTAATGCGGCAATATTTTGAGATCAAGGAAAAACACCCGGGAACCATACTTCTGTTTCGCGTGGGAGACTTCTACGAAACTTTTTCAGACGACGCCATTCTTGTTAGCAAGGAGCTTGGAATAACACTGACAAAACGAAATAACGGCGGTGATCAGACCCCTCTTGCCGGATTTCCCTATCATGCGCTCGACAGCTATCTGCCCAAACTTGTAAAAAGGGGATACCGGGTAGCAATATGTGAGCAGACCGAAGATCCCGAACAGGCAAAAAAGGCCGGTAAAAAGATTGTAAACAGGGAAGTGACCGAAGTGACCACACCCGGTGTTACAATGTCGGATAAACTGCTGGATCATAAAAGAAATAACTATATCGCTTCCGTTTTCTGGGCCGGAGGCACGGCCGGTGTGGCGTTTTCTGATATCTCAACAGGAGAGTTTGCATTGAGCCAGGTTTCAAAAAATGAACTGGACAGCCTGCTGCAATCCCTGCAGCCTTCAGAGATTCTTCTGCAAAAAAAATTCAAAAACAACCTCCCTGATGTTACGGATTCCTACAATAGTACATTTATAGAGGATTGGGTGTATGAAGGCGATTACGGGTATAAATTGCTGACCGATCATTTTAAAACGCACTCACTAAAAGGTTTTGGAGTTGAAGATTTGAAAATCGCCCAAATAGCGGCGGGATCCCTGCTCCATTATATGCAGGAGACTCAAAAATCGTCCCTTGGCCATCTCAGAAAGCTGTATGCCTATGAGAACAGCGATTATATGGCTCTCGACGGATCAACAAAAAGAAACCTTGAGCTTACGTCAAGTCTTCAGATGGGTGGAACCGAGGGAACTCTTGTCTCAATCCTGGACTCAACCAATACGGCAATGGGAAGCCGTCTGTTGAGAAAATGGATTATGAGGCCGTTAAAACAGGTGAAACCGATAGAGCAGCGCCTGAATGCTGTGAATGAATTGTATAACAAGCATCCTGTCCGCGAACAACTTCGCGAGGAACTGGAGCATATCAGTGACCTGGAACGGCTGATTTCCAGGATCAGTGTTGGACGTACCAATGCAAGAGACCTGCAGCAGCTACAACTATCGCTGGCACAGATCCCGCGTGTAAAAATGCAGCTTTCAGGATTTGAAAACGATCTGTTGCTAAAGGACATCAACAGTCGCCTGAAAATGCTGGTAGATGTGCAGGAGCGAATAGAAGATGCACTGGCTGAAGATCCACCGGCAAGCACCAGGGATGGCGGTATCTTTAAAGACGGGTTTAACAGCGACCTGGACGAGCTTCGTGATATTGCCAGGAACGGGAAAAAATATATTGCTGAAATCAAAAACTCTCTGATGAAAGAGACCGGTATCACATCTCTTAAAATCGGCTACAACAAGGTTTTTGGATACTACATTGAAGTGACCAACACCCACAAGAATAAAGTGCCGGAGAATTTTATTCGCAAACAGACCCTGGTCAATTCGGAGCGTTACATCACACCTGAATTGAAGGAAGTGGAAGAAAAAGTACTCTCGGCTGAAGAGAAAATCAAAACCCTCGAAGCTGAACTGTTTGAAGAGCTGCGCCTCTATGTTGCAGAACATGCCGACCGCGTTCAGGAGATTGCACAGGCCCTTGCCGAAGCAGATTGTCTTCAAAGTTTTGCAGAAGTAGCTTTTCGGAATAACTACGTGCTCCCGGAAATAAACAACAGTGATATCCTGAATATTAAAAAAGGGCGCCACCCGGTTGTTGAAAAAGCACTGCCTGCCGGTGAACCGTTTATTCCGAATGATATCTACCTGGATAACAGCGAGTACCAGATCCTGATTATTACCGGACCGAATATGGCGGGCAAAAGCATTATTTTGCGTCAGGCCGGCTTGCTTGTGCTGATGGCCCAGCTCGGTAGTTTTGTCCCGGCCAAAGAGGCGAAAATCGGCCTCGTGGATAAAATTTTTACAAGGGTGGGTGCATCCGATAACCTGGCCGCGGGAGAGAGCACATTCCTGGTTGAGATGAATGAAGCGGCGAATATCCTGAACAATGCCACGCCAAAATCTCTGATACTGCTGGATGAAGTGGGGCGGGGCACCAGTACGTTCGACGGACTGAGCATCGCCTGGTCTCTGGCTGAATACCTGCATAACAAACCGACAGTGGCAGCCAAAACACTTTTTGCAACACACTATCATGAACTGAACGAACTTGAGAGCCGCTACGAGAGAATCAAAAATTTTAATGTTCAGGTGAAGGAGCACAACGGGAAAGTGATCTTTCTTAGGAAATTGGTGAGAGGCGGGGCTGACCACAGTTACGGTATCCAGGTTGCAGGAATGGCCGGTCTTCCGGAAGTGGTTATTGAACGGGCGAAAGAGATTTTGAAGAACCTGGAAAGTCATTCCCTGGACGTCAGTCATCATGGCGAAAATGGAGCGGTGCGGAAAACGGCTGCCAAAAAGGAAGCTGCACGGCAAACGGTTCAGCAGGTGGAACGGCAGGAGGCGCTCCCGCAAATGTCGCTATTCAATACACAGATCGATCCGAATGTTGAAACTCTTTTAAATAAGCTGGAAGCTGCCGATCCAGAACGAATGACACCGATTGAAGCACTTATTTTGGTGAGTGAGCTGAAGCGGCTGGGTCAGCAGTGAAGAATCCCGCGGATTTCGGGGATAGCGCAGATTATGGGGCGGAAATCTGTAAAAGCAAAATGGAATCATGCTTTAACAGATTTTTGTTCTCTTGGTAAACGGAAATGTTAAAGCTAAAAAATAGTGGTTATGGAATGGTTTGTATATCTCTCCGGGGAAATTCATTCTGATTGGAGAGAAGAAATAGAGAACGGGATTGAGAAAGAGAGTCTGCCAATTGAAACGTTTGCCCCGGTTACCGATCATCCGGCGAGTGACAATTGCGGGGTTGATATCCTGGGAGGCGAAGAGAAAGATTTTTGGAAAGATCACAAAGGTGCGCAGATCAATGCAATCCGGACCCGCACACTGATTGAACAATCGGATATTGTGGTGGTGAAATTCGGAGATCAATACAAGCAGTGGAATGCCGCTTTTGACGCCGGTTACGCTGCTGCTTTAGGGAAAAAGCTGATTATCCTCCACAATCCTGAACACACTCACGCTCTCAAAGAAGTAGATGCCGCTGCACTTGCCGTTGCCGAAACACCCGGGCAGGTCGTTGAAGTACTAAAGTATGTAACAACGAAGGAATAAATAAAAAAGAGTATCGTTTTGCCGGATAGCTTTTGTTCTTAAATTGTCATATTTGAGGTTAATTTCTTTAATTATACTAAATCACTGAAAGACAATTAAATAGTAACGAAAACAGGAGTTTGAAAATGGGTTGTTTTAATTCGGTAGTTATAAATGCACCAGCTGACAAAGTATGGTCGGCGATAAGAGATTTTCACGATTTGAGCTGGGCGCCTAATGTAGTGGAAGATGTAGAGAAGGTTGGTGATATTCCCGGTACACAAATTGGGGCAAAACGAGTGCTGAATGGTGCATTCCAGGAAACACTGCTCGGGCTGGATGATAACCGGAGAACTCTGCGGTACAGTATTGATGATGGTCCGGATGCAGTATCAAAAGATAATGTAAAAGGGTACGTGGGTAGGGTTCAGGTATTGCCGGTAACGGATACAGATACAACCTATATTTCGTGGGAGACATCCTGGGACTCAAGCGGCGGCGGCGTACAGGAGTTTTGCGACCCGATTTACCAGGCTCTTCTTGCTGATTTGAAAAAGACGTTTTCTTAGAAAAAATCCCAATCCTCACAAAAGTTCCATTTCTGATACAATATATCAGTTGAGCAAGCGTACTCGGGAATCAGAGTTGCTTGGGTGAGGCGGACTACATCTTTTCTGCAAAAAACTTCGATGACAGAACTCTTCCTCCGGTTGTCTAAAATGGTCCACCAACTTGAGGAGTTTTTCAAGACAGTTGTTGATTAATCGAAGGTTGCCAAAACGATACTGGGAACAACTTGTCCACCGACTGACAACTATAATTAATACGATGAAACCAGAGTGGTCATTTAAACTACTGAATCAAATTCAGACGGTTTGAAACTGTTAGAGGCAAGGTTACGCAGGGGATACTACACATTCTATAATTTATTTATCAGGTAAAGGTATAAAAGTTGTAACAATTTCATTTACAATCGCTCCTGTTAACACTAAACTTTAATTTAAAATTAAACAAAACAAAACTTATGAGACTTATTACTTTAGCGCTTATTTCATCACTGTTTCTAACAAGTTGTGCAACCATTTTTTCATCAAAAGAAAAAGAGTTAACGGTAACATCGAATCCTACTGATACAGAAGTATATGTGAATGAAAGGATGATGGGAAAAACGCCGTTAGAACTTGAGTTAAAACCAGATAAGACATACGTAATCAAATTCAAGCGTGATGGATACCAAACTGTTGAACGGGTTGTTAAATCAAAAACTGGTGCTGGTTGGATTGTTATGGATGTTATTTTTGGAGTAGTCCCTGTTATAGTCGATGCCGCAACAGGGGATTGGAAGAAACTCGATCAGGAAGCCGTTGATGCCACACTTGAAAAAAACACAGCAGTATCAACAACAAACACTAATTAAAAGAGGTATAGTTATCAATTAGACCTCATTTATTTGAGCCGGTGTCTTAAGAGATACCGGCTTTTTTTATGTCTAATACGAAGATCATATAAGAAGTTAAATCAGAATTAATTTTCCAAAAATTATTCAATCAAACAGATCCAGGTGTGATTATTATGAAAAGCTGGAGGACTCCATAACGTATTATTTTGATCGATTTTTAGAAGCGATAATAAATCATGATTCTGAATCTATAAATAATTATAAACTCGTTGATGTTATAAAACTTATTCAAATCTATATTTTTGCCAAAGCCGATACTGGAAAAGATAAAATGAAAGACTTGTTATCATAAGCAGTATAACGATTTAGCGACTAAGCGGTCAGGTAACCAATTTTCCAAAGCTTTGAACCGCAAACACATCCGCTTGCCGCTGGTTATGCCTGAACTGCCTTGAGGTGTTTAATGCTTCTGAAAGTAGCCATGCCGCAGCAGGAGAAACCCCTCGTTTGTCTCGAATAATTTCGTTGAACCGCTAAGTGGGAATATCCAGATGATCCGCTAATTCTTTCTGAGTTAATCCCATCGGCTCAAGATATTCTTTTAGTAAGATCGTGCCGGGATGTGTGGTTATTCTCTTTTGTGAGGGCATAACGGTTAGCATATAAACGGCGCTGGGATTATAATTTCTTTTAGATAGCGAAATTAATTGCTTGCAATCAAGTTTCCATCGCACCCGATTTAAAACGCCTTAGGGTACTTATATTTCCACTCACAGACGCAGGGTCAACGATCTACAGGCTGAAAATCGTTTATCTTCACCTCCATGTTTTCAGTAAAGGTGTCCATTGCAATTTCGATTTTCCCGGTAGATATGAGTTCTTCATTGTTCCTTATGTTGGTGATTGTCTGCTGTTTATCTTTGCTCAGGATCAGTTGCGACTCTAATGTGAAGAATGACTTTGCACCCGTGTTTTCAATACAAACGTAAATATTTGATTCCTGGAATTCATCAAAACATTTTTGAAAAAGTTGCTCGAAGCTAACATATCGGATTACCTTCGTTTTAGAACTGCCCAGTTCGATTTCTTCAGCTTTTTCCAGGAATACGGCCTGACCATCATCAATTGAAGTTTTTAAGCGGTAACCGCCTTCGGCTCCCTCTGAAATATGAACTGAAAAGCTGAAACCGGTTTGATCAAATTCATCAACTTCTATCAGTTCGATGTGGTGCATTCCGGCCTCCAGGGATTTCTCTACTTCTTCCTGTTTTATTCTTTCTGACCTCGTTTTGTCAGCCGACCAATCTCTGAAAGTTCCGGAAAGGATAAAAACAACGATGATAACAGCGAGTCCTCCTAATGAATATTTCGCTAATCCGGCATAGTTTTCATCTTTTTGTGATTTATAGCCTATCCAGATAAAATAAATGCCCGCAGCAACCAGCGTGATGCCCACCAAAACAAAAACGAAATACCAAAAGATGGCGGACTGATCGGCTTTCTCCAGAGCATCAACTACCGAATAGATATAAAATCCAATACTCGCTGCCCCCAGCAAGAACGAGAGAACGCCCGCGATTATAGAAATGATAGCTATAAATTTTCGGGAGGCTGTCATTTTTTATGTGAAAGGTTTATTTCAATGTTGGAAAACCTGATGGAAACTGCAATTATTCCTTTATTGGGGTTAATATGTGTATCTAACATAATTCCACGACAAACTGTTTTCAGCGTTGTCTGTCGCAGAATATCCGTTTCCGTTACTATTTGCAAATAAACCACTCAGAGTATGAATGTTTATCAGAAAATAAGAAAAGTATATTGCGGGGAGACTATCAGAAAAAGAAATTGAATCCTTATGGATGGCATTTGTCAGAAGACCGGGGTTATATCAGATGTTTGAAACGGAGCTGCTTACTCGATTGTGTCCTTACTAAGTCGAATATTCCATCAACTCAATAGGAACACCATTCTCTTCAATAAAAGCTACGGTTAAACCTTCACTTGGTGAATTTGGTTCAATAATTACCTTCTTGCCTTTTAGTTCTGCTTCTAAATCATCAACTTCAAACGCCAAATGTGGAACCGTCTTTACTAGTTCAGGATATGGCGCACCTTCCCAATAGTGTTGTAATTGAATTCCATAAGGATTACTGGTGTGATCAGTTACAGTCATTTTCATGTCCGGCAAATCAATACCGCCTTCAAACTTCTCTTTCCTTGGAATTCCTATGTGATTGAATTTCATATTTCTTAATGATTTAAAAGTCTAAGGACATAGCGACCCAGTGCATAACCTGCATGGAGATTACTAACTAAGTAAGGATACAAATTTTTGAATTAGCAAAACATAAAGCCAGCGGTGAGGCCTGTCCGTCGAATGAGCAGATTACAGGGCTAATTGGTTTTGATGTAATTAAGCGGTTTGCCATTGCGTATTACGGTCGATATTTGCAAAGTGTTTTGAATATCTTCCACCGGATTTTTATCCATGATTACCAGATCAGCAGCTTTACCTTCTGCTATGCTCCCATATTTGTCGGTAATGTTGAAATAAACAGCAGGATTATAAGTAGCCATTTTGAGGACGTCGTAATTATTAACCCCTATTTGAGATAGCAGGTGCATTTCCTCATGAAAGCTGTATCCGGGATAGACAAAAGCCATTCCTCCAAAATCGCTGCCGATAAGAAGAGGAAGGTCTTTCTGATAAAACAGTTTGACTAACTCTTTTTGTTCTGAGAATATGGATATCAACTCCCTCAGTTTGTTTGGATTTGAGCCTACACCTTCTCGATTTTCTTTAGCCCGTTGCCACTCCTCCCGGAGATTATTATCTATTTTATTATACAAGGGATGAGATAGATCCTGCCCTTCGGCTATTTGTACCTTTCTTTGGTATATAACCAATGTTGGACAAAACCAAGCATTACTCTTTTTTGCTGCTGTAATAAAACTTTTCAACTCGGCTGAATCAGAACGAATGTCTTCAATTCGGTTCAGATGTTCAAAGCTTTTATAACCTAGCTGGGCTGCTTGAGTTGGAGTAATGTATTCTGAAACATGTCCGGCTATTGGAATATTGTTATCCTGGCTGTATGCAGAAATCCTTTTTAAAATGTTTTCAGGAAGAAGTGAGTATACTTTGTAGAAATCTACTTTGTTATAGAGACTATCTAAAATTTGGTCAACATTTTCGTCGGTAATCGCTTCGCTAAAATCAGGGTGAATTGGATTGCTTCCATCTAACAATGGTCCTGGCCCATATAACTTTGGCCCAGATGTCGGATTTGTCTTGATTTGTGCTTTAAATATGTTAAGTATATTTGCATCCCCTCCCATATCACGGACTCCAGTAATACCGTATGATAATAAAACAGGAAATACCGACTTGTCTAAGTCACCTTTCCAGGTTACATGTGTGTGCATATTCCAAAAACCGCTCAGAACATATTTGCCGGTTCCATCAATTATGGAATCAGCAACCATATCTTCTACATTTTCCACCGATGTAAAGATTTCTGCAATAATGCCATCCCTAATGAAAATCGTTTGATCGGGTATAATTTGATGATCGACTGGGTCAATGATATTGATATTAGTAATTATAATATCAGAGTTATCAACTTGCCTGGTGCAAGCAAAGAGTAAAAAAACAAAAACTATTCGAACGAGAAGTTTCATCTTTCAGAAATATTTAGCCGCCTAACGGCTTAAGCAGCGCGACTAAGTTCTTGAATGTAAGCAACCAAACGCAAACACGTCCGGTTGATTTGCGTTGTGTGTGCCCGGCATGGGCGCCTTGACTTACTCTAATGTAAGCCATATTTCTTGAGGGTGAAAGTCTCTTATGGGCAGGAGTGACGACTTGAACCATTATCGCCAGCCGGTGAAAAGAGCGGTTGAAGTTGATGGTAGGTTTGATAGGCGCACTCCGCTCAATCCTGGGCGGAGTCGCCTACTCGATTGGCAACAGGCATATCTTTTAGTTGTTTTCATTTAATGAATCCACAGATTTGGCATCATATTCAATTGCCAAATTATTGTCTTTCAGTAATTGAAAAATTTCTTCTTGAAAAGATTGTGTAAACTGCTTGTTTTTGTTGATCCACATCTTTTTAGCAGGTGTACTATTCGTCAACAAATCATTAATAATAACCCTATACCTAGCCCAAGTCTCAGGCTCTAGCAGTTCTTGTTCAAATTGATAGAATGCATTTTCAAATAATCTGAAAGCAACATGCTGTTGAGAAACTAATTGATTCATTTCTAATGTTGATAATCCAATTTCACTATCATACTTGTATGAAGCCACAGCCACGATACTGTTGTCTAAATATGTCTTTAAATAGTCAATATCGTTGTCAGCAATGGATTGCCTTATCGCAGCTTGAGTTGCTTTTGTATTCTGATTTACTTGAACACCCACATAAATTAATGATATTACAACTGCTAGTGCGCTTATAATTTCGGATACTTTTGAAAATGTGGATAAATTATGTTTTTCCATGATTTGTGCTTGTTGCCAACATTGGCATATAACGTTCTTGCGGTTGTGTGGCGGGGCTGGATAAAACCCGCCGGTCTGCCAGCCGAACACCGTCCGCACGAACCGCTGGTTATGTTTTGAATTTACTGAATTTCGAGCTTAACCTTCTTGCCCAAAGCCTTCGCATACTTCGTAAGGGTACTGAGCTTGATGTCCTCGGCATGATTTTCCATTCTGGAAATCACGGATTTTGTTGTGTTCAACTTCTCGGCAACATCCGCTTGGGTTGCTCCAATATTTTCTCGAGCCTGACGAAGAATAACACCAATTTTAAAGTTCAGATATCCTTCTTCAAAATTTTCGGCAAACTCCGGACTTTCCGCTTTTTTATGATCAATAAAAATTTCTAAATCGTCTTTTTTCATTTTCTTTTCCTCCGGTAATAATCTCGTTTCCGCTCTTCAGCGGTTTCAATTTCCTGCCTGGGAACTTTGTTGGTCTTTTTGGCAAACCCTCTAGTTAAAACGATTAACTCCGGTCCATCGAAGAAACCGAGCAATCGAAACGTGTTATTTCCAATCGTAGCACGGACTTCCTAATTGTCATCCGTGCTTTTGAGCTTTTTCAGGTACTGCGTTGGCAACTGTTCCAGATCTCGAACCACACGTAATATCCAGGCAACCTTTTTGGATTGCTTATCGGGAAGATCGCTTAAGAAATCTTCCACCGGACAATTACCGGATTCGGTTCTGTAGAACTTTATAATGCGCATAAACTAAAGTTAGCATAAATGCGAACATTGTCAAGAAATAATACAAAAATGGTACTGCGAAATTTTTAAAGTGGAGAGTACTGATTGAAAAACATAACATATAATTCCACGACAAACTGTTTTCAGCGTTGCCTGTCGCAGAATATCCGTTTCCGTTACTATTTGCAAATAAACCACTCAGAGTATGAATGTTTATCAGTAAATAAGAAAAGTATATTCCGGGGAGACTATCAGAAAAAGAAATTGAATCCTTATGGATGGAATTTATCAGAAGACCGGAGTTATATCTGATATTTGAAACGGAGCTGCCTTTACACTCAAAAGGGTTTAAGACATAATAATAAAGAGGGGGGTAAAACGCACTGTCTTATTACTCACTTGTAACCGAAAAAGAAATCAAAATACTTTGCTGAAAAAGAAAAGCCTTACAAATCTATAAACTTTTGACTTACAAGGCTTTAAAAACCGAGCGGGAAACGAGATTCGAACTCGCGACCCCCACCTTGGCAAGGTGGTGCTCTACCACTGAGCTATTCCCGCTAAAGAATCACAAGATAAAACGTTTCGGGGAATCTTATCAACTCTTTTTTAAAAATTTCCTGAAGTCTGCCGTAAAGGGAGTTTCACCCTTTGGATTTTCTGCTGACAACCGGGATAATGATACCCGCCACGGCACCGGCAACCATAAGCCAGTTAAACCAGTCTCCGTAAACTGCATAAAACGTGAGGTCATCGGAGGGATAAACATTATAGGTAAATCCTGTTCGCTCCCAGTAGCTGGTTTCAACATGTATCTCTCCATCCGGCGCTATGATTCCTGAAATACCGTTATTTGCACTTCTCACGATCCATCGCCTGAATTCAAGAGCACGTAGCCTGGCGTAGGCAAAGTGCTGAACATGTCCGCTCGTATCACCCCACCAGCCGTCGTTGGTTATGATGGTGATGAAATCCGCGCCATTCACAACAAATTGGCGTACCCAGCCCGGAAAAACGGAATCGTAACAGATAAGAGCGGTGGTTTTATATCCGTTGATTTCAAAAAGTGTCGGATCTGAGCCTTTGCCATATCCCATCAGGTCCGGCCAGTCGACCCAGCCTGCTTGATCAATGGAATGGAAAAAGTTAACGAAAGGGAAACGCTCCACGATCGGAACCAGCCTTCCTTTTTCATAGACCTCGTTTGGTTGCCCGGGGCGGTAGAGGAATGCGGCGTTATAGACATTGTAAGGCCCGCTGGAGTTCGTGCCGCGTGTCAGGGCGGGAGCAGTTTCTTCAGGATAATATTTTACATACCCGCTTCCGGTGATCAGGGTGGTTTCCCAGTTTGAAAGAGAATCTTTAATGATGGATCCTGTTGATGACTCAAGAGTAAGCACGGTTTCAGTAGAATTTTCGGGCCAGATAATCACGCTTGTCTTTTCTGTTCGTGTGGAGTCGCTCAGTGACAGGTTGGCCGAAAGCAGTTCTGAATAGCTGGGATATCCGCCAAGATCAAGATAGGAATCGAGGTTGGGCTGAATCACAGCTACTTCCACCGGATCTCCGCTTGCTTCGGTATCGTAGTAGAGGATGCTTAAAAGAGAGAAGACGGGGAAGATCAGAAAAAGTACAACAGCCCGGATCAGCAGAGGTCTTGAAAATTCGCGTATGCTGTAATAGAAAATGGCAGAGGATAAAACGACCCAAAAAGAGATGCCCAGGTAGCCGGTTACAGAAATATACTGAACGGCATCAGGGAAATTTGCCCATCCGTTACCGAGAGCCAGCCATGTCCACGAGAGATCCCAGTTGTGATGCAGGAATTCATAAGCACCCCATAAACCGGCGATGAGCAGAGAGGAAAAGAGCGGCTTCAGGTCAGAGTAGAGAAGTTGCCGAATAAACAGAAACGGGATAACCATCAGCAGGCTGTTCGCCAAAATGGCGGCCACGCCCCCTGCAACGGTTGCAAATGTGAGCCAGTATGTGGCAATGATATTCCAGATGATGAACGCCGGGTAGAGATGTATAACAGCCTGCCGGCCGGTATTGCTCAGTTCTGCCACTCTCAGTAAAAAAATAAATGCCGGAATTTGGGCAATCGCAAGATCAAATGGCGGAAACGAAACTCCAAGGAGTAAGCTTGCTGTAACTGACAGGGGCCACGGGCGATTCCAAAAATGTTTTCTCATTACCGGGGTTTATCGGGGTTCATTTACAGTTGCCAAGATAATTTATTTTCTCTGAATCATGCTACTCTTTATATCCTTTGCCGGAAACGACCAGGACAAACTCACCTTTTGGAGTATTGTTTGTCCAGTATTCGGTCAGTTCGGCAAGTGGAGCTCGTTGTACCTGTTCAAATTTCTTTGTCAGTTCACGTGCAACACAGATCAAACGGGAGCCGCCGGCAAATTCTTGCAGTTGTTGTAAAAATTTCAAGATTTTATGCGGGCTCACATAGCAAACAACGGTTATATCCGAGTCAGCGATTTCCTTCATCCTGGTCTGTCGTCCTTTTTTGGGTGGCAGAAATCCCTCAAAAAGATAACGATCGGAGGGGAGACCGCTCGCGATGAGCGCTGTAGTGCACGCATCAGGCCCTGGGACAACAGTTACGGTATGCCCGTTTTGATGCGCAGCACGAACAGCCAGGAAACCAGGGTCCGAGATACCCGGCATTCCTGCATCACTGATGATCGCAATTTTCTCCCCGCTGCCAAGCAGGTTCATGATGTGCTGAACTTTTTGATGTTCATTGTGCTGATGAAACGAAAAGGTGAGTTTGTCAATTGAATATCTTTTTAAAAGTACTGCCGATGTCCTGGTATCTTCACAGGCAATGCGATCTACTGATTTCAAGATCTCTACGGCTCGTGACGAAAAGTCATCCAGGTTCCCGATGGGTGTGGCAACGATGTATAAAGTTGACAATGATGCAGAGCTTTGTTTTTATCTTTTATGCGTTAGAAGTCAAAACTATCAAATTAGATTGTTAATTCCTTATATTTATTGGCTATGCCAAACAGAAAAAATAATTGATCAAATCAACCCGTTATGAATTTTAATCCTTCAGGAATTAACCATATCACGATCCGTGTAAACAAAATTGACCGGTCACGTGATTTTTATGAAAATATACTTGGTTTTGAATTGGTCCGCCAAATGGGTCAAAGCATGGCCGTGTACAGAGTAGGAAAAGAAGATACCATTGTTATTGTTGAAGCAGAGACAAGCTACGATCCCAACTCGCGGGATTTCAGGATGGATCATTTCGGTTTTTATCTTGACAGTAATGAGAAAGTTGATGAAATGGCCAATTATTTCAGGGAAAATGAAGTGACAATTTTAAGCGGACCGGCCAACAGAAAGAGAGGAAGGTTTGTTTTTGTTTCCGATCCTGACGGTAACATGATTGAATTTTTTCATGAAGAAGAGAAGTAAACCCGCATAATTACACGAAAATTGCAAAATGTCAGCAATTCTGCTTTGTTTCATGGATGGCATGTTATTTGCATAAATTCACATCGTAAACTTATTACCCGAAAATGAGCAAAAAGAGCACGAACAATTTAGACGATTTTAAAATGAATAATAAAAATCAGGATATTGAATCACCTGATATTCAGAATAAAGAAGAACAGGAAAATTTAACCGAAGCTCAGGAAGAGATTGCGGAAGACGATCTGATTCTGGAACAGCAAAACAGAATAGATGAACTGGAACGGGAACTTCAAGAGGCGAAAGAAGCTTCACTTCGCAGGGCGGCTGAGATGGATAACCTGCGAAAAAGATTGCACCGTGAGAAGCAGCAGATTTTTGAACAGGCAAAAATTACAGCGCTCGAAGATTTCCTTCCTGTTAATGATGACCTGATCCGAACACTGGAAGCTCTTGAAGAGTCTGATGCCGATCCGTCAATGGTGGAAGGAGTTAAATTGATTGCCAATAAATTCAATAACGTTCTGGAAAAGAAAGGTGTGGAGCGAATTGATGAGACAGGTGTGCCATTCGATGTAAACATTCACGATGCGTTATTCAGACAGAAACCGGAAGATAAATCTGTGGAGAGTGATATTGTGCTGCAGGTTGTTGAAAACGGGTATAAAATAGGCGATCGCACGATACGTCATGCAAAGGTAATAGTAAGCGAATAGATCACAGTAAACATGTCAAAACGAGATTATTACGAAATATTAGGTGTCAGTAAGTCTGCAGATGAATCTGAGATAAAAAAGGCTTACCGCAAGCTGGCGATGAAGTATCATCCGGATCGAAATAAAGGGGATGAAGAGACAGCCCAAAAATTTAAAGAGGCGGCGGAAGCCTACGAAGTACTCCGGGATCCTCAGAAAAGACAGCGATATGATCAGTTCGGACATGCCGGAATAAATGGCGGCGCTTCAGGCGGGTTTGAAAATGCCACCTACGAAGATATATTCAGCCACTTCAGTGATGTATTTGGAGCCGATTTCTTTGGCGGTGATATATTTGGCGGCGGTCAGCGCGCACGCAGCAGGCGGAAACGGGGAACAGGCAGGCCCGGGTCCGATATGAAACTCCGGGTAGATCTGACTCTCGAAGAGATTGCATTTGGCACCGAAAAGACCCTTAAAGTTAAGAAGCGGATAAAATGTGATGAGTGCGATGGTACCGGAGCTGAAACTGAATCCGACTTCGAAACCTGCAGTACGTGCAACGGAATGGGTGAAGTGAGGCAGGTATCAAAAACCATGTTTGGTCAGTTTGTAAATGTTCAGCCGTGTCCGAATTGCCAGGGAGAGGGACGCGTAATCCGGAATAAGTGCAGCAAGTGCGGCGGAGAAGGCCGGGTGAAAGGGGAGGATAAAGTGAAAATCAATATTCCCTCTGGTGTTGCCAATGGAAATTATATCACCATGCGGGGACAGGGAAATGCCGGTATCCGTGGCGGTGAACCCGGAAACCTGATTATCATCATCGAAGAGAAAGAGCATGAGCATTTTGAAAGGGATGGAAATGATATTTATTATGACCTGATGCTGAGTGTGCCCGATGTGATTCTGGGTACCGAAGTGGAAGTGCCTACATTGAAAGGTAAAGCTAAAGTTAAAATCGAACCAGGTACTCAGCCCGGAAAGTTATTGCGAATGAAAGAGAGAGGCATTCAGGGCCTCAACAATTCGGGTACCGGCGACCAGCTGATAAAAGTAAAAGTCTATATCCCGAAAGAGAAAGATCTCAGCGATTCGGAACGAAAGCATGTGGAAGCCCTGCGTAAAGGTGATCATTTTGATGCATCCAATGCCGAGAACCGGGAAAAAAGCTTCTTTTCCAAAATAAAAGATGTGTTTGCTTAACGCAGGTTTCACGCAAATCACGCGGAGAAAATACCCACGCAAAGAACGCGGAAAGATTTTTTCAAGACCTGTGTACTTAGAGCCTGTGTGAGATTTTTCTGTGAACTTTGCCTCCCGGCGGCCTTCGCGTGAAACCCAATACTGAGATCTTGCCAACGGGTTTCACGCAAAGCGCGCGGAGAAAATACCCACGCAAAGAACGCGGAAAGATTTTTACAAGACTTGTGTATTGAGAGCCTGAATGAGATTATTCTGCGGTCTTTGCCTCCCGGCGGCCTCCGCGTGAAACCCAGAACAGAGATCTTGCCAACAGGTTTCATGAAAAGCACACTGGGAAAGCACTTCTTTTTTTAACAATAGCAAATTGCTCATTCTGAGACATCTTTTTGGTTTTCTCATAATTTTCGTCTCTAATTTGACAAACCAATTCAATCGACTCGTCGCTGCTTTCGATTATTCCCGGATTATATTCCACCAATTGGTATTCGGTATAGGTATCCACCTTTTTTAGTGTGTATATATTTTAGAAGAATGAGCAACATTCAAATCCTTAATAAATAACACACAATTATGATAAGTTCTAAGATAAAAGTAATACTCGTAATATTTCTAACCGTTTCATTTGCAGCATGTGCCGATAATCTGACAAATCCTGGTTCAGATACACCGCTTGAGCCACGAGAATTAACCGTAGCTGAAAAGCAGCTTGTTGAGGCTGATCAGGCATTCAGTTACGACATATTTAAGCGAACCGTTGAATCGGAAGAAGGGGAAAATGTGTTTATTTCTCCGCTAAGTATCTCATTTGCACTCGGGATGGCCCTGAACGGTGCAGAAGGCGAAACATTTGATGCCATGCAGAATGTTCTGAATTTTAGCGACATGAACCTTGATGATATCAATGAGGGGTACCGTTCGCTGATTGAGCTTTTATCGGAGATAGATCCAGAGGTTCAGTTCAAAATAGCCAATTCAATATGGGCCCGGGAAGGGTTTCAGGTCAATGAAGATTTTATTGACAGGCTTGAAACATATTTTGATGCATCGTTCAGTGAACTTGATTTTAATGATCCCGCAGCAAAAGATATCATCAATCAATGGGTAAACGAGAATACAAATGGGCTGATCGAGAAAATCCTTGATGGACAGATTTCGGAAAAAACGGTAATGTTCCTGATAAATGCACTTTTTTTTGACGGTGACTGGATGACACAGTTTGATCCGGAAGAGACACAAAAAGCTGAATTCCAAGTCGAAACCGGTGAAACGACTGAAGTGGATATGATGGAACAGGAAGGCTCTTTCGCAGCACTGTTTTCGGATGAAGTTACTATGATCGAACTACCCTATGGCGACAGCCTCTTTTCAATGACCGTTCTGATGCCGGCAGATAATACAATGCCTGTGGATGATTTTGTCTCGGATCATATCACTGCCGAAAATTTAGATAAATGGCGAGATGAATTGCAGGTTGAAGAAGTATTGCTTCAACTTCCAAAATTTGATCTTGAATACGAAATTACATTTAATGAGATTCTAAAATCTATGGGAATGGAGATTGCCTTTGATCCTTCACAGGCTGATTTTACGGGTATTGCTGATGTTCGTGAACTTTTTATCAGTGAGGTGAAGCATAAAGCGTTTGTAAGTGTTGATGAAGCGGGTACGGAGGCAGCCGCGGTTACTTCCGTCGCAGTACCATCCTCGTTACCATCATCAGTGACTGTAGACCGGCCGTTTGTATTTATCATTCACGAACGAACAAGCGGTGTCAATCTTTTTATGGGCAAAGTGAAAAATCCGAATAGTTAAAAGATGAAAGTGATGGTGAGAGCGTGAGAAGGAGCGGACCGTCGGTCGAAGCCTGGACACACCCCTGGTTTATCCGCTGGACGCGTCTAAACCTGTCCCCTCTCGAGAGGGGAAGGCTAACCTTAACACCACCATTGTGTTAAGGTTAGACAGGGGTGTGTTCACCGCTACGGCCTTAATCCCCGCAACAGACCATTCACCGGTGACAAAAAGAGTTCGGCAGACCAATTGTTAAAGCCAGTTGAGCCTTATCAAAACTTGAATTGAACCGACGCAGACGGGTAAAAACCGGGCAGTGTTCTTTCGCGAACTTCAAATCTTTCCTGTCCGCTATCCTGAGATGGCAGCAGGCTTTGATCAATGGTATTCCGGCGGTTCAGGATATTAATCAATTCAAGCCTGAACTCGAGCCCGGTTTCACCAAAGACCGGCTGATAGATAAAGGAGAGATCAACCTGCTGAAAAGGTTTCAGTTTGTCATCTTCGGGATTGCTGAAAGAGAATGCTTCCTGATCACGGAAGAGCAGAAAATTGTAGTAAGATTGACGAAACGCCCAGGCGCGGCCCCGGATCCCCTGCCATTTTCCAAGTACTGTTAACTCCCGGCTGATATTCCAAAGAGTCCGGAACTGTGCCCGGTGCGGTTCATTCCACGGAGCAGAGAGTGTTCTGCCAAATTGGGTTGAATAGTCAATCCGGACAGAGCTGTAGTCGTAACCGGCCATAAGCTGAAGTTTTGAATCCGCCAGAGAATGGTTTACTCTCAATCCGAACCCGAACGACTCCATGGAGGTGCTCTCAGCAAAGGCATTTACCTGGCTTCGGTTAATGCCAATACCTCTGCTCAGGTTTGTGTAGGAGGTAATATTGGTTTTTGGCTGCCATTTATAAAATGCATCTACCTTGATGACCGTTTTTTCAGATGGCTCCAGTAAAAAAGATCCTGAAAGATGATAGGCTTTGGGGATATCTGTGGTTCCTGAATGACTCCAGATTGTAAATGAGGGGACCACGGCCGTTGGCGCAACATTTGTAATTTCATGCTGATTGATAAATTGCCGGTAAATTCCGCCGGAAATTCTGGCAGACCAAAATCCGATACCGGAATCCGGTTGATCGTACTGAATCGACGCCCGGGGCTCTGCGAAAACACTGTTTTTTTCTGTATCAAGGTATGTAAACCGTGTCCCGGCTGATAAAAGCCAGTTTTTGTCAAAAGTTTTGGTTGCATTCAGATAGCTGCTGAGTATTGTTGAGCTTTGATCTGTATTTGCAGATAAAAAGAAAAGATCTGTAATATCAACATCTGAGTTTACAATTTCGAGCTGAATGCCGCTGTCTATTTGGAAGGATGGTGATAACGAATACCTGCTATCTGAATTTACTGTGAAATGAGTAATCCGGTTACCGTCGATCTGAGTGGGCAGTTGTCTGCCTAAACCTTCAGCAACTGAAGACCCATCATTTTGGAATGCAGATTCAAAAAAAAGTGGTTGATTTGTATTTTCAAACTGGTAGCGGTGATCAAAGGTGCTGGAACTGAAGGAAGCTTTTGCAGAGAGATCAAAACGGGGTGAAATGAAACCGGACCAGGTTATATGTGCTGCTCTGTTTTTCCAGGAATAGGAATCCCTGGCATTCAAAAACCGCGGTACGTCAGACTGCGGTGGTGCTTCACTGAGCAATTCTGTTGTGATTGAGTTTTCAGCAAGGTAAAGGGAACCCTGCAGCTTGCTGTATTCACCTGTTTCGTAAGCCGCTGCGAGATGATAGTCGAAGAATTGAACATCAGATCTCTGATCGGATGGCCGGTATAGGCTTGCATCACCTTCAATATCTTCTAACTGGTTGGTAATAAGCGGGTCAATAAAATCCCACTCTCTGAGTGATTGTCTGAGGTTGGGCTCTTCAAAAATATCCCAAAGATTTGTGCGAACGGCGGTCATGATGTTGATCCCTTTTTCCCCCGTTGGGATATAAAAATTTCCTTTCGCATTGGCGCTGACCGGGTCACTTTGAATCATTCCGCTATTTTCTTCCGTAAATGATAACTGATGATTCAGATCCACAATACCTGCGATCTGGCTGCCCTCCTGAACACCGAACCCCGATTTGTGGAGATTTACATTTTCTATTGCAAACGGACTGAAGGCGCTGAATAACTGTCCGAAGCTGAATGGATTGTAAACGGGCACTCCATCCAGCATCAGCCTGTGTTCACTGTTCTGGCCACCTTCCAGGTGCAGGCCGGTCATCGGCAAGCCATACTGAATTCCGGACGTCAGATTCAGTGATCGTATCGGATCCCTTGTCATCGTAACCGTTTGCCAGGGTGTTGCCGCATTCACGGAAGCATCATTGTTGCCCTGGTTCGGCAAGCGGCGGCGGTGAGCTTCCACAATAACGGGAGCTACATCCACCGGTTTTGTCTGCATTGTGACTGTCTCCCGGACTTCTGTACCCGGTTTGATTTCGATCGTTTTATAAACCGGTTCATATCCCACATAACTGAAGATGACATTGTAGGTGCCGCTGATCAGTTTTGGAATCGAAAAATTTCCGGCACGCCCTGTTGAAGTGCCACCTGATGCATCTGCCAGGTATACGGTAGCACCGGGCAGCGGTTTTCCGGTTTCGCGATCCGTTACCTTGCCGATTAATGAGCCCGGCAGTGGTTTCTCTTCCACATTTTCAACAACCACGTAGGTTCCGGTTGATAGGAGAATGTAGTCGAGACCATGCTCTTCCAGAATTGATTTCAAAAAAAATGGAAAAGGAAGATCATTGACTCGTTTATAAACATGTATCCCGGTAATGAGCTTTGGGTCGTAGACGAGATCTGAATTTGTATTTTTTGCTATAGTATCAAGAACCTTTTCGAGGCTTTCCCCCCTGAAATCGAAAGAATATCGATCCGCCTCATCATTTTGGCCGATTGCATTAAGGGGACAGAGCAGAATCAGGAGCAAAAGTAAAATTCCGCCAGGCCCGGAGCATATTTTTTGGCGATTTCTATTTATAAATTCGGTACCCATTGGCTGTCCTGGAATATTTTAAATCCTTCACCGTGCAAATATCTTCAATGATTGAATCCGGTTTAAGAGGCGGAGAATAGTAAGCGGTAAGAATATCCATCTCTCCGATTTTATTGTCAAACTGAATGTGAATATCGAACCTGCGTTCCAGCTCCCTGAAAATTAAAGAAAGAGACTGTTCATTGAAAATCAGCATATTATTTCGCCAGCCGGTGATATCAGCCGTTTCTGCAGGTTCCGGGTTTGCAGGTTTATCCATCTCTGTATTCCACCGGCTCAGTGTGCCGGCGTTCATTTCAACCTGTTGTTGAGGTTCTTTTTCAGAAAAAAAACGCACCCGCCCCTCTTCTACAGATACAACTGTTTCCGCTTTAGGCTCATCACTCCATGACCTTACGTTAAAACGGGTTCCGGTTACTTCTATTACAGAACCGTTGGCATGGATGATAAACGGTTCATCTGCCTTATTTATGTTAAAGAAGGCCTCTCCATTCATGGTAATATTACGATTTGTTATTGAAAAGAGCCGGTTGTGTTGCAAATGTGTTCCGCTGTTCAGATCAACCACAGAACCATCTGGCAGTTCTGCAGTTATGATCTCTCCATACGGGGCATTGTATGAAACCGGTACAAGAAGATAGGAAGCACCTGCAATAATCAGAACGACAGCTGCAGCTAAAAATATCCGCAAAGCGGATGATGGTTTGCCGGTTGAAGAAGCTTTATGGTTTTCAATACACAAATGCACACTTTTGAGGGCATCTTCAGTCTCATTCGTTCCGATTGTGGGATAGTCTTCATGAGATGTGGCACTTTTCTGCCATACTTCCTTTAAATTTTCCTTTTCATCGTCAGGGAACTGATCGAAGAAATCGGAACCGTTCACATAATCTGAAGATCCGTTTCTGTTTTCTGTCATGGTTTTTTGCGTTTTATTTCATTCTTATAGGTATCATAATTGTTCCGGAGTTTTCGCAAAGCTTCAACAATATGATTATTCACGGTTTTCACCGATACAGACATTACACCGGCAATCTCTTCATGGTCAAGACCATCATACCGGCTGAGTTCAAAAGCTTCGCGCTGTCTGTCCGGCAGTTCATTGATCCATTCTTTGAATTTATCTTTCAGATGTTCACTGCTGTTGCTGTGTTCTGTTTCTGTCTTTAAATCTTCAGCGGAATCATTCAGGATCACAATCCTGGAGGAATAATCACGCTGATAATTCAGAGCGCGGTTTCGAACAATTTTATAAATAAAGGCCTGCAGGGACTGATCCGGATCCAGTGTTTCGCGGTTATTCCACAAGCTTACAAAGGCTTCCTGAACAATATCACATGCGGCGTCCTTATCCCGGGTAAATCTGAAAGCAAAATGAACCAGCTGGGTGTAAAAGTATCGAAACAGGCGATCAAAGGCAGTCCGGTTTGAACGGCTGATCTCCAGCGCAAGGGTTTCAAGTTCTTTTTCACTCAGATTTTCCATGGATATCTACATATAGTACACAACTCAAAATCAGTATACCTATTCTCTGTTTCATTTTAAATCAGCACTGTCCGAAAAGTATAGCTGATCAGAGGTCAACTTGAATTATTTAGTTAAATTTTAAATAGATGTGGCATTAGTTCTATGTGTTGACTGGTGTCCTCATGTCCTCGTGGCAATAAACTGCCGGTTTTGCCACGAGTCCGTCAGCTGACGGATCGAGGGTTCACGAAGTAAAATTTGATCATGAAGATGTCTATAAATCGGGTAGATCTTTTAGACAGACTCAACGAGAAATCTTAGACTCGAAGATGTAAGCGCTGAAAATTTTTATATTGTAAATAAGGAGTTATTCCTATAGTTTTGAACTAAAATATGTCTTAATATCGGCAGATTCGGGAATTGGTAACATTAGTTGTAACAAGCTTGAGAAATAGTATTATCTTATTAAACTCGGGGCGTAGCGCAGCCCGGTAGCGCGCATCGTTCGGGACGATGAGGTCGCAGGTTCAAATCCTGTCGCCCCGACACATTAAACATACAGGTATGTTCTTTTCCTGATTTAGGTTGACAGTTTTTAAGATCATTTATTGTTCTACCAACCAAAGCGATTCATTGCTAAAATGTATGTCGCTGGAATTTCTCGCAGATTTTCGCAGAATATCAGTGCTCATTTGTTGAACCACCGACCTAACGGATTGGAACAGCCGGGAGGTGAAACTGAGTGAATTCATTTTCGGCACCGCTAATGGGGGAATTTTTGATTTAGTTATACCGAATACCAAAGCACGGCGAAAAAGTGGCAGGTTGTGCCTATCAGAACAAAGAGGTGCCAGATGAAATGTGTGTACTTGAATTTCGGTGCTGCGTAAAAAGCAACGCCGATCATGTAGGCGATACCACCGAGTATAAGCCAGATGATTCCGGCAGGCGGCATACTGAGCCAGAGATCTTTAGCGGCAAAAAGAGCAAGCCAGCCCATTCCAATGTAGATAAAAGTGGAGAGTTTCGGATATTTGACGCCGGCAACCAGTTTTAGAATAATGCCTCCGATGGCAATGCCCCAAACCAGTCCAAACAGAATCCAGCCTACACTGTCTCTTAAAATACCGAGTGTAAACGGTGTATATGTACCGGCAATCAGCAGGAAAATAGCCATATGATCCAAAATCCGGAGACGCTGTTTTAAATCGTCTCTTTGGATAGCGTGATAGATGGTGGAACTGAAATAGAGGATAATTGCACTTGTGATAAACACAGAAGCACCGATAATAGTTAAGGCATCTCCTTTAGTAGCAGCATGAAAAATTAAGAAGGGGGCAGCTATCAAGGCTCCGACAAAGCCTATACCATGACTGATACTATTTGCCACTTCCTCTGCGTAGGTTTGCTTACGGTCTGCTTTTTGAATTTTTTTAATCACTTCAGATTACTGATTATTTTTTTTGTAACGTATAAAATAAAGATTAATTATTTTAAATCAAGAGTCTGACACAGTACTGTCCAAAACGTTTAAGATTTTTAATTCATACCTATGTTTTAGTGCATCCGGAAGCATATATTGTTGAATTTCGAAAATAGAACCCCGGATGTTCGTCTATGCTCCTATGGGAGCATTTGGTGGGTAATAAACGAGAGATTGAAAAACCAATAGCGTCCCGTAGGGTACGCCTGGCAGAAGCCTGACGTAAAGCGTGCCCATCCACAGCTTCTCACCAGGCGTTCCGCTGGAACGCAGCGATCAAGAAAGTACCACACATTGTTACCCACCAAACCTTCCTACAGGAAGGTAAAGGAGTTGTTTGACTCGCACGTGTACACGTTGAAGTCTTTTATTGGTAATAGTCTGCTCATCGTTTATGGAATAGATCATCAGACAAGTTCTCTGTCACCTACTCCATTTTGTATCCAGCAGTTTTTCAAAACGTTTTTGACAGTTCTGAGCCTGACAAATCAATTCTATCTTTATTATCACCGGTACAGGCTTTAAAAAATCGATGAATTACGGGATTAGATTGCTTACATTCTATTCTTTCAGAGGCTGGTAAATTTTAAGGCTATGTTGATAAAACCGAAATTAAAATCACAGCAGGGATGAGCATATCTCATACAGATTATTCCTTATTACTGTTTCTCATGGATAATTAAATATACTGATGGCACCAGAGGGATTATTTATAATTATTTTACTGGCCGGTCTGTTTCTGGTTCTTTTGTTTACAAGAGCTTCAGCTGATGCGGTTTTTGCAGGAGCTCTTGCCATTATAATCGTATCAGGTGTGGTGCCGGTTCGTGAAGCGCTTGCAGGATTTTCGAATGAGGGTATGCTCACTGTTGCTGCTCTGTATATTGTGGCATCTGGACTCAGGGAGACCGGAGCTATTCAGTTTGTAGTCAATAATCTCCTGGGAGTGCCGAAAAAAATGTGGATGACACAAGCCCGGATTATTGCACCTGTTATGGGCATGAGTGCCTTTTTGAATAACACTCCCATTGTTGCCTCTTTTATACCTGCACTGCAGGAGTGGGCCAAAAAATACAGAATCTCCGTTTCAAAACTGATGATCCCGCTTAGTTATGCTGCTGTACTGGGCGGTGTTTGCACACTGATTGGTACCAGCACGAATCTTATTGTAAACGGGCTTCTCATTGCCGAAAAAGATATAACTCTTGGATTATTTGAGCCTGCCTATGTGGGTGTTCCGCTGGCCATTGCAGGATTTATCTACTTGCTGCTGGCTGGCAGAAGGCTGCTGCCGGAAGGCAAATCTCTGCTTTCCACATTTGAAAATACACGAGAGTACACGATCGAAATGATTGTGCGTGACGGAAGTACGCTTATAGGTAAATCTATTGAAGAGGCAGGTCTCAGAAATTTGCCCGGACTGTTTCTGGTTGAGATTGTACGTGACGAAACGATACTCGCTGCCGTTGAACCCGATGAAGTGTTTCAATCAGGTGACCGGTTAATTTTTACAGGTATGGTTGACTCAATAGCCGATTTACAACAAATAAGTGGACTTGAACCTGCAACAGACCAGGTCTTTAAGCTCGATACGGCAAGAAGAGACAGGCATCTTGTAGAAGCCGCGGTATCACCTTCAAATCCGCTGACCGGCAAAACAGTGAAAGAGGGTGAATTCCGGAACAGGTATGGCGGAGTAATACTTGCAATTTCAAGAAGCGGTGAACGCGTAAAGCAAAAGGTGGGTGATATACGGCTTCAAACCGGGGATGTACTGTTGATGGAGACGCCCCGGAATTTTGCGGACCGCTATAAAAACTCGAGTGATTTTCTGCTTGTCAGTACCCTCTCGAAAAACAATGCTCCGGATTATGAGAAAGCATGGGCCGCCTGGGGGATTCTGGGTATTATGGTTCTACTTGTAGTGATGAATTTTATGACAATGTTCCAGGCTTCATTGCTTGCTGCATTGGGCATGCTGGTTACAAATTGTACAAATATGAATATAGCTCGCTCAGACATCGACTGGCAGGTACTGATTGTGATTGCCTCAGCACTCGGAATCGGAAACGCACTGCTTGTAACCGGTACTGCGGAACATATCTCTATGAGCTTTATCGGTCTGGCAGGTGAACATCCTTACCTGGCACTCATTGCAACTTACCTGGTAACGTGGGTGCTTACAGAAATGATTACCAATAATGCATCTGCCGTACTGATATTTCCGATTGCAATCTCGGTAGCTGAAACTCTGGGTGTTTCATTTATGCCATTTGTGATGACTATTATTTTTGCGGCCTCAGCAAGTTTTGCAACTCCTATTGGCTATCAGACAAATTTAATGGTCTACGGTCCCGGCGGTTATAAATTCAGTGATTATATGAAGGCCGGTTTGCCTTTAAATGCGCTGGTTGCAATTATCACTATAATACTTGTTCCGATAGTCTGGCCATTTTGAACGTATTTAAATAATAAACAACATCAATAGACAAACAATATGAAAAATCTCAAACAGAAATTGACAGTTATTGCAAAACAAGCCGGAGATGCAATTCTTCGCTACTATGACGATGAGATCGAAGTGGATCAAAAAGATGATCATTCTCCGCTTACCAAAGCTGATACAGATGCGCACCATATTATTGTTGATGCACTCAAAAAATTAACACCTGAAATTCCCATTATTTCCGAAGAGGGCGGAATTGCCGGATATGATGAGCGAAAAAAATGGAAGAAGTTCTGGCTTGTGGATCCGCTTGACGGCACCAAGGAGTTCATCAAAAAAAATGGCGAATTCACGGTGAATATTGCCCTGATCGAAGATCATATTCCGGTTCTCGGGGTGGTTTATATTCCTGCAAAAGAGATATTTTATATCGGGGATGCTGAATCAGGCAGTTTTAAAATTGAAAATGGCAGGGAAAATACCCGTATTTATTCTGAGAAACCTGATCTCAGCAAACCGCTCACAGTTGTGGCAAGCCGTTCTCACGGATCATCAGATCTTGAGGAGAGGCTGGCTGAGCACAATGTGATTGTCGGGAAGAAGATTCCGGCAGGAAGTTCGCTTAAATTCTGCCTTGTAGCTGAAGGTGTTGCGGATATCTACCCGAGAATGGGTCAGACAATGGAGTGGGATACGGCAGCAGGAGATGCGGTTTTTCGCTATTCAGGCAAAGATGGAACACGTGTGTCTCCTTTGGAGTACAATAAGAAATCTTTAAAAAACAGTGGTTTTATTATAGGATTATGAAACTGGTTAGTTCATATCGAAGCAGCCGCTGCGGTTTAAGCTGTGCGAATAGAATAGACGCAATTTTCAGATCAGCAGTGGTGAATTAAGATTTCAACTTACACTGTTTCCCCTTATTTTAGTAACTCTTCAACACTACCCCGGGTTTGAAACTATTAGACTTTTTAAAAGATCCCAATTTTTAAACTTGATATCTGTATTATTACATCTGCAGACAGAAATCTGAAACAGTCACCAAGACTCACAATGTCAAAAAAATCATCCAATACCCATCTCAAGAATCTTGAAGACGAAGCCATTTACATTATGCGGGAAGTAGCGGCGCAGTTTGAGCGTCCGGTTTTGCTATTTTCCGGCGGAAAGGATTCCATCTGCATGGTACATCTTGCACTAAAAGCATTTTATCCTGCCAAAATTCCGTTTCCGTTAATGCATGTAGATACGGGGCATAACTTTCCTGAAACGATTGAATTCAGAGATAAGCTTGTGGAAGAGACCGGCACTGAACTGCTGGTTGGCAGTGTGCAGGAATCTATTAACCAGGGCCGGGTGAAAGAGGAGACCGGGCCGGATGCAAGCAGGAATGCCCTTCAAACAGTAACACTGCTTGATACACTAAAAAAACACCAGGTGGATGCAGCGCTTGGCGGAGGGCGGCGTGATGAAGAGAAAGCGCGGGCCAAAGAGCGTTTTTTCTCGCACCGTGATACGTTTGGTCAGTGGGATCCGAAAAATCAGCGTCCCGAGCTCTGGAACCTCTTTAACGGCAGAAAAAATCCGGGCGAACATTTCCGTGTATTCCCCATAAGTAACTGGACTGAGATGGATGTTTGGCAGTATATCGCACAGGAAGAGATTGATATTCCATCACTTTATTTTGCCCACCAGCGGGAAGTCTTTAACCGCAGGGGTGTGTGGCTGGCTGATACTGATTTTGTAAACCGGCAGGACGATGAACCGCTTGAGCGGCGGACAGTCCGTTTTCGAACGATTGGGGATGCCACTTGTACAGGAGCCGTTCTTTCCGAGGCATCCAATATGGAGGAGATTATTCAGGAAGTGGCAGCTGCACGCCAAACCGAACGCGGTAACCGCCATGATGACAAACGCAGCGAGACGGCTATGGAAGACAGGAAAAGACAGGGTTATTTCTAAATTTTTAATTTTTAATTGTGAATTCTTAATTCTGATTCAATTAAAAATTGAAAATTGAGAATTCAAAATTCAGTGTTTTATGAGCAATAACGGTGAAATTACCGACAATAAATACCTCGACATGGATCTGCTTCGTTTTACGACAGCGGGGAGTGTTGATGATGGAAAAAGCACGCTGATCGGGCGGCTTCTGTACGATTCAAAATCTATTTTTGAAGATCAGATGGAAGCGATAGAGAAATCGAGCCGCAGCAGCGGGGAAGAGGAGGTAAATCTTGCCCTTTTGACAGATGGACTGAAGGCGGAGCGGGAACAGAAGATTACCATTGATGTGGCCTACCGTTATTTTGCCACACCAAAGCGAAAATTTATTATCGCGGATACCCCGGGTCATATACAGTACACCCGTAACATGGTAACCGGTGCATCCACCGCTGAGCTTGCCGTGATTCTTGTAGACGCAGGAAAAGGGGTACTCACTCAATCCAAACGGCATGCTTTTATCTCGTCACTGCTTCAGATTCCGCATCTTGTGGTTGCCGTTAACAAAATGGACCTGGTGGATTATGACGAAAAAGTTTTTGACGGGATTGTATCAGATTTCCGGAAATTTGCAAAAAAACTGGATGTGGATGATATCACCTTTATCCCAATCTCTGCACTGAAAGGTGATAATGTGGTAGAGAAGGGCGATAATATGCCCTGGTATCATGGAACTACGTTTCTGCATCACCTGGAAAATGTGAATGTGGAAGCATCCCATAACATTGTTGATTTTCGCTTGCCCGTACAGTATGTGATCCGTCCGCATCAAAAATTCAGAGGATTTGCAGGAAGGGTTGCATCGGGCAGGATACGTCCCGGTGATGAAATTATGGCATTGCCATCAAGGCTGACAAGCAGGGTAAAGGAAATTGTTACCTACGATAATAATCTTGAGGAGGCGATGCCGGGAGATACGGTAACTGTTACGATAGATGATGAGATCGATATCAGCCGGGGCGATATGATCGTCCGCAAAAACAACGTGCCGAATGTTGGCAGCGATTTTGAAGCGTACCTCTGCTGGATGAATGAGGATCATATGGAGATGGATAAATCCTATATTATCAAACACACTACAAATACGGCACAGGTTTATATCACGGATTTAATCTACCGTATGAATGTGGACACCCTGCACAGGGAGGATGCTTCGGAGCTGAACCTCAATGAGATAGGACGCGTAAAACTTAAAACGTCAAAACCACTCTTTTTTGATCCATACCAGATAAATCAAAAAACCGGAAGTTTTATTATCATTGATCCGTCAAGCAATGTGACTGTTGGTGCCGGTATGATACGGGCGAAATCGACAATATCAAACGGGGCCGGAACTCAAACAGAGACCCGCAGCGTAGAATCCGGGAAAACAACGGTCTCTCCAAATGTAACGTGGGAATCCTGGAATATTCCGCGCGAAGAGCGTGAGCAGCGAAATGGCCAGAAGGCAGAAGTTCTATGGTTCACTGGAATATCCGGTGCAGGGAAAAGCACGATAGCCAAAGCGCTTGAGAAAAGACTGTGGGATGAGGGTAAACAGACAATACTGCTGGACGGTGACCAGGTGCGCCATGGCTTAAATGGTGATTTGGGTTTTAGTCCGAAAGACAGGACTGAAAACATCCGGCGGGTCGGGGAACTGGCAAGGCTATTCTTTGAACATGGAAATATTGTTCTCTGCACATTTGTTTCACCCTATAAAGCAGACCGCGAACGTGTGCGATCCCTGTTTCCCGATGGCCGGTTTACTGAAATCCATGTCATATGCGATCCGGAAACAGCTCAAAGCCGGGATCCGAAAGGACTTTATGAGAAAGCTAAAAAAGGCGAAATTAAAGGTCTGACAGGATATGATGCGGCTCATGAGCAACCATCCGGTGAAGGTGTTTTGGAGATAAATACCGATGAGATGGATGCAAAGGAAGCCGTGGAGTTTTTATATAACAGGATATCCGCTGACAGGATGAAGTAGAAAAAAGTATATGGATAAACTGCTAAGAAGCTTTGTTTTTTAGCAAATTAAAAATAAAAGCGCTTTCATATATCTTTTTCAAAAACGGGTTTGATCTATCCTCTTTTAGTCGTTATACTTGCAGGTGTTTCACTTAGAAACAGACCTGTATTAATGGCTAATATCATTTTCTTTCTTTTGAAAAATAAACTGAATGATTTATCGGCAAATAGTGACAATGTCAGGCTTTACCCTGTCTCGTGTTGTTGTACGTACAACTGCACAGGTAGTGGCTGAAAGAGGCTGGCATGATTTTCTGATCTGTTAAACTTTTTTAAAGCCTGCTACCTGATAAAGGCAGCGGGCTTTTTTATTGTGCTGATTAGTCAGTAAGCAGGTCTGTAAATAAAAAACAACTAACTAACCTTCAACAATTATCCAAATTTGCGGGATAATATGAATAGAAACCCGAAAATTTCCGGTAATGGAAATTTCAAAGCAGATGGCTACCAATCCGTTGAATCCTGTAAAAATCAGCTTACCCAGTTAAATGATCTATTTGAGGCGAAAAATCCTGATGAAATTCTCAAATGGGCAGCTGCAACATTTGGTTCAAAAATAGTGATGGGAACCGGATTTGGTCCTTCAGGTGTTTTTCTGATCCATCGCTTATACCAGCTTGGTCTGCCCATATCTGTATTTTACCTGGATACAAACCTTTTATTTAGTGAAACCTATGAACTGTGTGATAAGCTTGAAAAGCAATTTGGGATTACTATCGAAAAAATAACTCCAGAATATACGCTTGATGAGCAGGCAGAAAAATTTGGTGATAATCTGTGGTATAAAAACCCGAACCGTTGCTGTTTTATCCGAAAAGTGCGTCCCCTAAGAAACTATCTTCAGGATAAATCAGCATGGATTACCGGTATCAGGAGGAATCAGTCTGAGTCCCGGAAAGAGACTCAACTTGTGGAGTACGACAGTGAATGTGATGTGATAAAAATAAACCCGGTTGCAGCCTGGTCCTCTGGCCAGTTGTGGAGCTATATCAAAGATTATGATCTCCCTTATAATCCGCTGCATGATGAGAGTTTTCCCAGTATCGGGTGCATTCCATGTACAAACCAGGTTGAAAACGGTGATCATGAGCGGGCCGGCAGATGGAAAGATATCGATAAAAATGAGTGCGGCATTCATCTGCCTGTACAAACCGGCACCTGATTTTATGTCCTGTTTTTCAGCGTACCCCGAAATTTAGATTCAATCCCAAAAATAATCTTCTGAATCTTCAGGATTTTTTAAGAGTTCAGAGGCTTCTGTCGCAAGTTTCTGAATTTTCGAATGGTCTGACGAATGGGAATCAAACAAATATCCATGTTTAAACGGACCGGATATACGGATCAGAATTTCCATGGCATAGTGGATGGCGAGCTCTCTCGATTCCTTTTCATCAAACAGGTTTGAAAAATCGTTGCCAAGGGATAACCTGTAGCTTTTTAAAAAGTGGCCGCAGAATTTTTGAAGTTGCTCTCTTCTGAACAGATCGTCTGAGGCTTCCTGGTGCAGCCTGCAATGGGCAATAAAATGAGCTACATCCTGCAATGGTCGCCCGTAGTGGCAAAATTCCCAATCAATGAGGCGCATTTTTTGTTCATTAATCAGAATAGATGAAGGCCACAGATCACCCATAACAAGGCACTTGCCGGGCATAAGCAGCTCTTCGCCAAGCCGCTCAGCATTATTGATTGCAACAGAAGACGGTGTAATGCCTGCGTTCTTCAGAAATTGGCCGGCTCCCTTGTACTGAACTTGCCGCCGGGTTTTTTGAATGTTCAGATTCTGAAAAGATCTCTTAAAAAAAGAATCCCCTGCAGTTTCCCGGTGAAGGTTTGCAATAAAATTTCCAAGAATTGCAGGCATTGAGTCATTGTAATTCCGGAACATTGGCTCAGAAAAGAGTGTTGATTCGGAGCCGATACCCTCCATCAGCAGCAGATTTTTCTTCGAATCAAAGCCGTAAAATTTTGGAACAGAGATATCTTTACTTGAAAGAAACGAGAGCCTGCCATTTTCGGTAAACAACCGGAGTGCATCCGCTTCAAACCGAAGCCGGTCCTGGTTAAGCGCTTCTTCAGGATTTGAAGCGATAAACGGAGGCGCGTGTTTTGCGATTATATTGTGAGGTCTTCCAGGGATGCGCCACACATAGTTCAGATTACCGCCGGATAGTTCGATGGGTTTACCTGAACATTCAAATTCCGGTTCTGTTATCTTAATAAATTTCTGAATTTCATCTGCTGATGGCTTCATATCAAAAACGGTAGATCTGGTTGGCAAAGTCTACAGGTTTACCACTCATCAAAAATTTCGTAATAAGGGATTCGGTGGCTTTGCGTGATTGTTTAAGGGTATCCCCAATTTTCTGCTTCTGCGGATTCTCTATTCCGGGAACCGAGTATTTGTGTCCCACCACAACTGCCGCACACGGAATTTCCAGTTCATTGGCAAGCACCACTTCTGGTGCAAGAGTCATGGAATTCACCTGCCCGCCCAGTTGTGCCCACATTTTGTTTTCAGCAGGCGTTTTTCCTCTCGGGCCACCGGCGTATACAAACACCACACTGTTTTCAGATTTATAAATTTCGTCACCGCCCAAATCGAGAATCTGCTGATTGAGTTCCGTTGAAAAGAGTCCGTCTTTGATAAGCAGGTGCCCGTGGTCAGAGGATGGTTTCTGAAACATGGTACAGGTGGATCCGTCAGGCAGACGATTTTCAGGCATCAGCAGATCGGTTACCATCATCGGTTTATAGAGTGGCAGGTTGGCATCCATAACACCAACAGAGCTGTTAATAAGCAGGGCACCGCAATTGAGTTCTTTCAGGGCAGCCGCCTGTGCCCGGTAGTTGATCTGGTTAGGCAAAATTGTATGCGGCAGGCCATGACGGAAAATAACAAAGAGATCCCGTCCGTTTTCCTGTTTCGATTTGTACAGCTTTTGCGTTCCAAAACCGGTCTGAATATCGATCATTTCAAGATTCAGTTTTTCAGGAATGCTTTTTTCAAATGCGCTGCCAAGTATTACTGCGATAGATGAATTCATACTGATACCTTTTCAATTCTTGCATCGCCTAACGGATCTTTTTTCCCGGGGTAACAGGGATTAATTATCCAGAGGTGGGTAAATACCCGGTAAATCGATTCAATATGATGAAATTCTTTACTGTTTGACATGTTTATTCGTTAGGTTCGTCCAAAATTTAAGTTCCTCTTTTACACCGGTATCAGCATTGTTTATGAATGCATCCCTGTTTTCAAAGATATTGAGTTTACCATTGTGCATCATTCCAAAAAAATCGCCGGTCAGCAGGGCCTCTTTCAGATCATGTGTCACAAAAATGGTTGTTATTTTTTCTGTGTTTGATATTTCAATAAAGAGATTTTGCATCTCTTTACGGGTATCTGAATCAAGGCTGCCGAAAGGTTCATCCAGCAGCAATACTTTCGGATGGATGATAAAAGCACGGCCGAAAGCCACCCGCTGTTTCTGTCCGCCAGAAAGCTGATCAGGCATTTTTTTCTCCTGGCCTTCAAGATGGAGTTGTTGTATCATTTTGTCAACCTTTTGGCGGATCACAGCCGGGTCTGTTTTCCTGATTTTCAGGCCAAACCCAATGTTTTGTTCCACATTCAGATGCGGAAAAAGCAGGGGTTCCTGGTAGAGGTATACAACCCCGCGTTCTTGTGGCCTGAGATGATCAACTTGTTCACCGTCTATTTCAACAGCTCCGCTGTATTTGGTTTGTATTCCGGCGATTGATTTCAGCAGTGTTGTTTTGCCACATCCGGATTTCCCCAGAACGGAGAGGGTTTTATTCTCTTCAAGAGAAAAATTAATTTCTCTTAAAACCGGCTCATCACCAAAAGAGATCGATAAATCATTTACTTGAATCAAATCAGGTACTCCAAACTTTGTGCAGCAGAAAACGTCTGTTACTGATTAATAGAATCAATGGCGGAATCACAAGAAGAAACCCGGCCAGTGCTGCAAGATATGGATTTGCTTCACTGATATAGCGATAGACCATCACTGTGAGTGTTTGAACTTTACCAACACCGATAAATTGTGTCAGGCCATACTCAAACCAGGAAATCAGGTATGTTTGAAAAAAACATACCGCCAGCAATCCTTTTGCAGAGGGCAAAATAGCCTCTTTCAGTGTAACTTTGAAATCTCCGCCCATGGTTGCGACAAGGTTCTCCAGGTTTCGGATTTTGCTGTTCCAGAAACCGAAGAAAAAGAGAACAGCATAGGGAAACGTAATAAAAAACTGCGCGATGATTACTCCATATATGGTTCCGGTTAAATTAAAACGCAGAAAATAAAAATTGAGCATAACGGCAAAAACCACGGGAGCAATCACATACGGAAAATAAGCCGTAAGCAGCCACCATTTACTTTTGGTTTGATATGCAACGGCTCTGCTAACAAAGAACCCGCAAACGGTCGATACAAATCCAACCGAAACCGAGAGAAGTATGGATAGAACTGCACTTTGCATGAGTGTTGATCCGCCGCTTAAAAACCATCGCCAGTGTTCAGCCGTAAACTGGTGATCTGCAAGGGACGGATAGTACCACTCGGATGAGACCGATAGATAGAGAAGCACAGCAAACGGAATAATAAAGCAGAGCAGGATAAAAATAAAAAGAGACCGGTTAATCACAGCGAGTACCTCTTTTTAAAATGAGTGAACAGATAACTGATAGTGGCAATACAGATAACCGAGTACCAGACTGCCATCGCATATGCTACGGGTATGTCGGCAAGATTGAAGCGCTGCAGTTTCTCAATAATCAATACGGTAATCATATGCGGCGATGACTGTCCGAGAACAAGAGGGATCTCAAAAGCCCCTAAAAAAAAGATAAAGTAGAGTGCAAGCAGCGGAAAGATTCCTTTTAAAAGAATGGGTACCTGAATCCTGAAGATGATATCCTTCGGATCTGCTCCCAGGGTGGAAGCCACAGCAGCAAGTTCATCCAGTTTTTCGTTTTCGAACAGGTTTAGTAAGACAAGCAGAAAAAAAGGGAATACCAGGAAAATATGCGCCAGTATGATCCCGATCCCATACGGATCCTGAACAAGAGCAGGGAATTGATTCAGATCAGAGATCAGGCCAAGATGCCAGGCAACTCTCGACAGGATACCGCCGCCCGAGTAGAGCTGGAAAATTACAAACGCAAGTACAATCGGCGGAATGGTGAGCGGCAAAAACAGTGACCGGTACACATTTGGCCTGTTCAGGTATTTCCTGGCAATAAACAACAGGGTCATCGCAAGTGTGATTGTAAAGAAGGCAGAAGAAAAAGCAATCCAGACAGAGTAGATCATGGATTGAAAGAACTCACCGGTAAAAATCTGTATCCAGTTGGCAAGTGTCAGTCCATCGCTTAAGAGCCCGGTTAAGCCGAGGCTATAGAGCAGTGCGTAGGTGAGTGATGCCGAGAGAGGCAAAACAGAGCCAATGACAAAAAGCGATATGAGAATTTTTTTGGTCAATTTACCACATTGGTTCTGAAATCTTCAAATATGCGGATCATATATTCAGGTGCCGGTTCCATAAATGCCTTCTCCCTGATCTGTTCTCGTGGCGGAGAATTGGTTCTTCCGGGGATATCACTGAATTTTTTCTGCCAGTTCTCCGGCAGCTTCGACATATCGAGAATTGTGCCGTCTCCCCATACTTCCGGTTTCATCTTTTCAAACTGTGCTTCCGGGGATAGTAAAAAATTGATTACAGCCATAGCCGCTTCTTTGTCAGATGCTAATGTGGGAATGCCTAAATAGTGAGTATTTCGAATCGTGCCAAAATCCGGAACGTAAGCTCGGCTGTTTTCAGGGAAAAGCCCCTGTAATATTTTATTGTCAACTTCGCTGTCGTTATTGCTAAAAGTAAAATTGAGTTCTCCGTTTGCAAAAAACTGGTGCATTTGAGAAATCGAATTGGGAAACGTCTCACCTTCACGCCAGAAAAAGGGTTTTATTTCGTTGATATAATTCCATAAACGGCTGCTGTACTGATTGTAAACTTCGGCATTAAACTCTCCCTTAAACAGATCGGGATCTTCTGCCATCGATATCATCATCGATTTAAGCACTGTCATGCCTGTAAATTCAGTTGGAATCGTAAATCTTCCGGGATTTTCCCGGACCCACTCCTTCAATTCATCGAGGGATTGAGGAGGTGAGTCAATCTGGCCGGTGTTATAAATGAAGGCAAGCTGAACATTTCCCCAGGGGGCTTCATAGCCATTTACCGGCTGCTGAAAATCAATTCCGATAAATGGGTTGTCCATGTCCACATATTGAATATTGGGCAGTTTTTCAGTAAAAGGACCGAACAGCGCATCGATCATGCGAAGCTGGAAAAAGGTCTCGCCATTGAGCCAGATCAGATCGATCTGGCTTGAATTTCGTCCGCTCTCCAGTTCCGACATCAGTGTGGAGACGATCTGAGCGCCCTGTCCGCTGACGATTTCAAGATCAATATCAAATTGCTCTTTAATGTTTGGCACCACATACCCGTTCATGTAGTTGTTTATGAGCGGATCACCCATCCACATCATCATGGTGATCTTTGTGCCCCCGGCTTCATTCAGGATTTCCTGCCACGATTTATTCAGAACCGGGGAATCATCACCGGTATTATGGCGTTCGCCATCACTGCAGGCGGATATCAGTGCTACAATGACTATCATTAAGCAGAATTTTAAATAATACCGGTTCATTATATCTTTTTTCTAAAAAATTATAGCTGGCCGCTAATCAACTTAAAATATTTAGTTCAGATTTAAATAGATGCAAAACTAATTCTTCGTGTTGCTTGGTGTCCTCGTGTCCTCGTGGCAAAAAATGTCAGTTTATTGCCACGAATCCGTCAGCCGACGGATCAAAGGTTCACGAAGTAAACTTTAAATTGTAAGGTATCCATAAATCAAATAGATCCTTTTGGACAGCTTTTCAAGTGAAATTTCAATTTCTGTTCTGGTTTTTATCATAAACTATATTAAAAGAGGTATTTAAGTGAAAACTGAAATTGTCGCGGGGGAGCTACATTTCTTTTCTCAATACCCCGTTCCGCAGGACCCACCTGTATCTGGTTGCTCTGCGTAAGATTACTGCTGAAACCGCCGAGATTTTCTGCATTCAGAAGATTGAAAATATCCGCTCCAGCCACTACGCGTCCACCCGCGACCGGAAGGGCATACTGCAGGCTCAGGTCAAAAGTGGTGTTCCAGGGCAGACGGTCGCTGTTACGGCTTTCACCTGGGCTTCGGTCGTTATTACCCACAAACTGCTGTGAGAACGAGCGCCCATCGCCATTGAGATCAGTGGTTCCAAAAATGGAGGCGTCAGGAACCCGGTTTACCGGCTGGCCACTCTGAAAGAGAGCGGCTACTGTTGCTGAGAATCCATCAAATGGGAAATATGTGAAAATCGTATTGATGATATGCCGGCGGTCGTTCAGTGCAGGTCCCCATTCATCGCTGAAATTATTCGCATCCCTGGCCCGGAAGTTAATATCCTCGGTATTATTCTCCAGGAAAGAGAGGGTATAAATGAGCCTGAAGGAGTAGTCTTTATCCGCACGATGACGGTCGAACGTCAGGTTCATGGCGTAGTAATTGGAGCGTCCGGCGGTTTCAGTCATCACTACACTGCGTGCCGCGCCGCGAAGTGTGTCGCCCCCGGCAAGAGCAAACGATCCCTGGTCGTCCCGAAACACAGGCGTGGGCCGTGATTCATCGGCTTCTTCAGTTGACCGCACGTCCACATTGTCCGGGTCGATTGGGAATGGTTCGGGTGCGTTTAGATCCCGAAGCCTGAAGAGATTAAACGAACGATTGTGCATTAAATCGACATATAGCAGCGAGTGATCATTAATTTGGTGCTGAAAGCCAACCATAAACTGGTGAGAAAAAGGGTTATCCATACCGTCCGGATTAAGAATGCGCAACTCGTTGCTAAACACAGATTCGCGCTGCGATTGCAGGGATTCCCGTGAGGGAGCGTCAAGGAAATCGACGCCTGTTACATTGGCGGTCAGGTTTCCTTCGTTTGTCACCTTGTCAATATTTGTATCATCAGGCAAAATGCCCAGTCGAATAAATTCGGAGATCTGCCGCCTGAAATCATCGGAGTCGGAGCTGAACTGAAGTGCATCACTGTAGACTGCGTAAAGTATTTTATCATAGTACATTCCGTAACCTGCACGGAAAGATGTAGATGAACTGAGCCGGTAGTTGGCGCTTATCCGGGGTGCGATGTTATTCAGATCTCCGTTTCCCGTGCTTCCGGCTTTCGAGAGATTATCATAATCCCAGCGAAGTCCCAGATTCAGATTCAATTTATCAGAAACGGCAAGCTGATCTTCGATATAGAGGCTGATAATGTTTTGTCTTTTTTCAAAAGCATCGGGACGCAGTTCAATTTGGAAAAGTTCAACATTTGCGTCACGCGGGATATCAAACGGTGTCAAATTACTTCCAAGGCCGAGGCCTCTCACTTCATCTGTCTGGTCCTGGTTCAGACTTACAATCCAGCTTCCATTCGGGTTTCCGCCGCCTACAAGAGAATAGCCGGAGGATTTAAAATCAACCCCGGTTTTAAGCGTGTGATTTCCCTTGTAGAAAGTGAATTTTTGTTGAAACTGGTGAGTGTTTTCGGTTTCATCAAACAGAAAACCTGGATGACCGAGTGTGGCAATGGTCTGTCCGTCAGGTCCGAGTACCGTTGCATTGGGAGAGTCCGGATTGTCCGGATTGGCAAAGTTCCAGCGGAAGCGTCCGTACTGGTAACCGGTTTCTGAAACAAATCCGCTACCGGAATAGATATTCTTTTGTGCAATCATAAATGAGTTTCGATCCTGCTGGTTCCCTGTTGAAGGGAACGCCACACCGCCATCAAGTCCCCCGCCCTGGCGTTCAACACTTACAAAACCTTTGTTCACACGCAGAAATGATCTCAGTTTATTACCCCAGTTGTGGTCAATTCGGCCCGACAAGAAGGTAAAACGGTTTGTTCCGGGCACGGTTGTATTCACATTCAGCTGTGGTGAGTTGAGAAGGTTATCCTTGAGATCAGTAAGGTGTTCGGCATTGACAAAATAGAAGGTTTTATCTTTTTTGATGGGTCCGCCAAGAGAGAATCCGCCCTGGAATCGTGAGAATCCGTCTTTCACATTATTCCCGGAGAGATCACGCTGCGCAAATGGTGAGGAGGAATCGAGCGGAGGTCCGGGGCGGGAGACAAAAAAGACCTCTCCGGTCTGATCATTACTGCCCGATTTGGTTGTGATATTGATAATTCCGTTTGATGTTCTGCCGTGTTCTGCTCCGAAATTATTGGTTAAAGTGGTAATGTTTTGTGTGAGGCCAACCGGTATCCGGAATTTTTGTCCGCCCAGAAAATTTTCATTGTTGTCAAAACCATCGATCTGGTAGTTTGTAAACAGGGAGTTGGCACCGTTGATAGCCACATTTGGAGCTTCCGAAAAGAAACCGGTAGCCTGAGAAATATTTGGCAACCTGAACAGAGAGCGTGTAATATCCCGGCCTTCCACCGGCAGTGTTTCAAGCTCGCGGGCGGTGATTTCGGATGCCACCTGCGCGTCAACAGTGTTAATTGTAGTGGATGTGGCACTGACCGTTATCTCATCCAGACGCCCGTCGATCCGGCTGTAGACAGTAACCAGAATACTGGTGTTTTTGTTGGATATCAGCTGAACAGGTTCACTGCGGCTTTCAAAATAATCCTCCGTTTCCGGTACAATTACAACATAAGAACCGGAAGTTGAAAGTCCGCTCAAAGTCACGCGACCGTTTTCGCTTGTTACGCGTTCTTCCTTAAAACCGATGGAGCTGTTTTCAATAACTACGGTATGATTTTTAAGCGGTTGATAACTTTGGTTTTCGATGAGGGTAATTGTAAACGATGACTGGGCAAAGGCGGAACTTGTATATAAAAATAAGAGAAGAAATAGGGTGATCAGCTTTTTCATTAAATTAAAAAGATTAAATATCGGGTTACATATTCAGATTGGCAGTCAGATAAATCATTTCACGCGCAGTATATCATGTGAGAAAACCTCTGTTTCATTCCTGATTTTTTAGGATGAACTTTTCAGGCAGAGATAGCGACTGCAATTAAAAAAAGTGGACTCAGGATTGAATCTAATTTGGAAAGAGAGGGGGAGGTCTTGATGCGTAAACACTCACAGATTCCAATTGCGCGGAATATGAGAGGTGACGGACCTGTAAGAGTGACTTGAAAAGGTTTTTTAACAGCTCTTTAAAAAACTTTAAAACACCTGTAAACCCGGTTTTCAGGAAATAGAGAAGATCATCAAATTTATTGATGTCACGCTGTGCATCAATTTCATAAAGGTCAAATCCGCCTGATTTTAAATATTCGCAAAGTGATTGATGGACGTTGCGCGTTTTCCAGGGAATCTGTCTGAAGGACTCGTTTTGAAACGAATCACGTGTGAGGCCGATCAGGTAGCTGCCGCCGTCCGGAGTAGGTCCCAGCACCGGCCGGTTTTGTTTCATGATTTGGGTGATCAGCTCCCAGTTTACGCTACCTAAACCGGGACAATCGTTTCCTACGGCAATTACTCCGTCAAATCCTTTTTTAAAAAGTTCGTCAAAGGCATTTGTCAGGCGTTCACCAAAGGTGTCACCTTTCTGCCTGGCCTCATTAAACAGGAAGTAGGGGAGACCTGAATTTTCAACATGCTTGAGCGACTGGCTGATCAAAAGATCTGCAACCTGCCTGTTTTTGGACGGGTCGCGATTCACAAAGCGCTTGTGCCGGCTTTCTGCAAGCGGACTTCTGCTGAAGTAGAGAAGCGCAATATTTTTCGGATCATTTTTCATAGGTAGAAAGGTAAAATAAATAGATTCGGAAACTTATCACAAATTAATAACGAATGGATGGGGCAACAGATGATGAGGTCGGATTCATTGGGTTCATTCGGAAGGTGGATAGTGTAAGCTCAGTGAGAAACTGCGTCTCACAACTTATCACTCGTCGGTTAAAAGCCAAAGAGCGTTAATTACATATCATATTCCTAAACCGGGAGTTTGGCGACAGTTCGACTCGTCAGCCGAAAGTCGGAAGCAAGATTCTGTTATAAAGACTCAAAACAGATGTTTACCAATAATCAACATGCCAATGATCGCGGAACCAACAGCTGAGATAAGAACGGCAGCTGCGGCAACGTCTTTTGCATTTCCGGCAAGCGGATGGAATTCGGGAGAGACCACATCAACCAGGAACTCGATGGCAGTGTTGAAAGCTTCGGCTGTCCAGACGGTGCCTGTTGCAAATACAATCAGGCACCATTCCAGGGTAGTAAAACCAAGGTATAATCCCAAAGCAAAAACAATTGTGGTGATAAGCAGATGAATGCGGGCATTCCGCTGAGTAGAGATCATAACCTGTATGCCGCGAAAAGCAAATTTGAAACTGTTAAGCATGTTCTTACCTATTGGTGCTTTATGTATAAAAACCAAAATAAGAAATGGAAATGTATAATTGGAATGTCAAGTGATTGTTTATCTAAGATCACCATCTTCGAAAATACCGGAAGGTTAAATTAAGATTCTTTTATTTTACATCTATTGAATTTGAGTTCGGAAAATTTTATTGTCTGAGTACTTATGAGATCCTTCAAGACATATTACGTCGGACCTGTTCAATACAAAACCGTAAAAACGCGTTACGCCCGGCTGCGGAATATGATTCTGATGGCAATGGGTTTCGTGTTGTTGTGTGTGGGTATTGCATATTTCCAGGGACAAATGGATCTGATCAGGACTCCATGGGTTCTTCCGGGTATACTGATTTTTATTCTGGCCACATTTATCTCTTTCGGTTTCCGGCAGGAAAGAATCAATAACCGAATGCTTGGTCTTCAGAGAAATTCAAAAACAACCTTGGGAAAAAAGAGAGAGGTAAACTCATCGATATGGAACCTCTTTCACAGGCAAAGCGGTAATAAAACCTACCGGGTTACCTATACTTTTAATGATCAAAACGGGAATGACTATTGGCTTACGGGCAGCTACCGGGTTTCACGTAAGGATCTGATCCCGGAAACGGCGACCGTTGTATACAACCCATATCAAATATCCGAAAACCTGGTACTGATAGGGGAACCGCATGAATTTGAGTGGTTGAAGTGAGAGAGTAAAGGAGAAATCAGAAGCCTCTGTAATACACAATTAAAAAATCCAGGCAACACATCTGTTTATAATGTATTGCCTGGCATATACGATTTTAGAAATAAATCAAAATGCTGCAAATTTATTTGAGGAGCAACATTTTGTTGATTTGTACACAGTTTCCGGAAGTAAGTCTGTATAGATATACACCCGAAGCAAATCTTGAAGCATCAAACGTTATGGTATGCGACCCGGCATTTCGGGACCCGTTAACCAGCGTTGCAACTTTTTGGCCTAAAGCATTAAATACTTCGAGTTTCACATCCGAAGATTGCGGAATGGTAAACGTTATGTTTGTTGTAGGATTAAATGGATTTGGAAAATTCTGATCCAGGCTAAACTGATTTGGCCGGTTATCCAGCTCTTCCACACTTGTTGCTAATGCCAATTCTAATGACACATTATCGATGAATACGTCTTCGTTGCTAAGGCCCATCTCAAATCCAAATTTCATGGCTCCGAATGTTTCATCAACCGTAAAACTTGTATCGAAAGTCTCCATGGTATTGCTGATAACAAAATCAGTGATATTCACGGGGGTAAATGCGCCTCCGTCCTCGCCAAAGAAGAGTCGTAACTGCCGGTCGTTCGCACTGCTTCGTGCATCAAATGATACCGTATAGCTTTCGCCAATTTCCAATGCGTCTATTTGCTGAGACGTAAGAATTTGATTAAGCTGAACATGCCATACTTCGCCGCCTGCACCTGCTATATTTGTAATGGCAGCTTCGCCATCTGCTACTGTTACATCGGCACTTACACCTGCAAAATCAGCTATAAACGGTACCCATGAGTTTATACCATCTGAAAAATCACCGTTGGACAGTAAGTTTCCTTCTGTACCGCCTCCGGTGGCAGCTGCTTCCGAAAAGGTTATGTTATCAAAGAAGATTACATTTTCCTCTGCTCTTTCCTGGAAATCAGGAAAAACCGTTATGCCGTCATAAGCTTCATCTTCGGGCGGATTTGGAACATCAGAAAAGTCAAAAGTAAGCTCTTCCCACTGATCTGTCACGGTATTCGCCACTTTTATTTCGCCAAAAGACCAGCCGGAAGCTGTTTCCAGTTTGATGCCGACATCACTGATAACCGATTTCCATACCATGATCTTTATGGTACGATTTGTCTCGTCTAATAGGTAAGTGCCAGTTCCCCTGGTGATGGTTCCGGCAAAGGAGGCACCATCTGCTCTTGCGGTAAATTGTGCAACCTTTGCAGAGGTGTTCGCTCCGGTAGCATCCGGGTTATCAATAATTTCTACTGGTGGATTATCTACGTTTTCAAATACCTCCCAGATAAAATCGGCTCAGAAACCGCTGTCTTCAAAATCAATTGGGTTATTTTGTGCTAAACCCACTGACGATGCGAAAAGCATAGTCAGGAGTAGTATTAGTGTTTTCATAAAATTAGTAATTAAATTTAAGTTGTAACTATTTACTATGTGCTCTGTTTTTTATGTTTATGTTTTAGTGAAAAAATTGGTTGGGAGATAGAATCCGATCTCAAATTATTTATGTTCAATTAGTTGTTTCATAACCAACTTTGGAGTCCGGTCAATTTTGAACAGACCCCAATGTTTTTCAGGCTCAAGTGGCTCCGGTGAACCTTTCCAGGATTCATCAAAAGCTTCAAAAAAGAAAATGAGAATGTTTTCACTTTCTCCCCATTCCATCAGTTTTTCAAAGTAAATTTGCTGATAATTTTCATTTACGTGAACAGGGTTGATTCCTCTGCCATTAGAATTGGTTGCCCAGCCAGCCTCCGTGATTATCACAGGTTTGTCAGGATATTTTTTGGCAACAGAGTAGTAGTTTTGCCTTGTATAACCTATGGCCTCATCTATATTTTTATATTCCCATACCGGATAAGTGTGAATTGATATGAAATCAAGCACATCTGCCAGATTCTTCAGCCTGGAGAGCCATGGCACGTAATTTTCACAAAATGTAACCGGCTGCGATGTTTGGGCTTTCACCTGTATTGCATATTCAAGAACTTTATACTCATTTACATAGTGGTCTGTCCATTCCACACAGGCTTCATTCCCAACTGATAGAGAAAAGATGATGTCGGGGAATCGATTTCCGAACTCAATCAACCTGGAAATTTTTTGTTGATTATTTTTACTGTTGCGTTCCAGTTGCTTTTCCGTATAGGTTCCCCCGTTCCACGGGCAATTAAAGTTATTCAGTTCTGCTTCGATGTAGGCGCCAAGCATGATTTTAAAATCGAAATTTTCATTTCTAATCACATCAAGAACGGTACTCGCATGCAGATCACAGTCAAAAAGCCGGAGATATTTCCAATGCTTTTGAAGCAGCAAGAGATCTTCCTTTACCTGGTCATAGTCCGGATAAATTCCTCCGGGCCGCTGGCCTTCCCTGAACCCGGAGTAGCAAATTGCTTTAGCCGGAGCAAGCCCTAATTGGCTGTAGGTATCCATATCCATATATTAAAATTTTAGATTTCCGGATTTATCCCAGATTCCCCAGTAGGCTCCCACATCACCTTCATTACCGGTTTTCCACGATTCATCAAAAGATGAAAAGTAGAAGAGGCCGATATCATTGTTTTTAGCCCACAGATTTGTATTGACAAAATATTTCATCGCATTCAAATGCGAAGGAGCTGCATCTCCCAGGCCTTCGCCATTACTCGGCCAGCCGGTTTCTGTTATCAGAACAGGTTTTCCTTTTGCTGCCTGAAAAGCTTGTGAATACATGTGTTGAATGTGCTGAAGCGAATATTTGAAATCAGTTCCTTCCCAAAACGGGTAGCAATTGCATAAAATAACATCACTCATTTCTACAATTTCAGGACGCTTTACAAATTCATAGTAAGCATCTACATAACCTACAGGAACGTCAGGTATCTGCTGCTTAACATTCTGAATACAATTCAGAAGTTCTTTCTCATTTAAGTCTTCTCTGTAAAGTACTTCATTGCCTACAGCTGCAATATCTACATACCCTTCTTTAGCAAGTCGGATGAGGCCGTCTATCTCTTCTTTATTTTTTTTCGGGTCACTGCCTATCCAGGCACCAACAAGTGTTGTCAGGCCGGACTCTTTTGCGATTTTCGGTATGATCTCATTTCCATCGGTGCAGGAAAATGACCGGATCGAACGGGTATGGGGTTTCAGAATTTTCATTCTGTCACGTATCTGACCTTCAGAAACCTCATCGCCGGGTTTTTGTCCTTCTTCATAGAGACTGAAACAAAATCCGTAAATGCCCTCAGCGAGCAGGTCTAAAAATAATTTACGAACGTCATCTTTATGCTTGTCTTCTGAATAGTTCTCAACTGGCAGAAAACCAGAAACATTTTTACTTATGAATTTTTCTTTTCTAAAAGACATTATTTGATATAATTCAAAAATTACTGTTTAATCAGCTGCTTTAAGAGAGCCTCGTCTTTCCACCAATTTTGTTTGTATTTTACGAGATTCTTCTTCCGTTAAAGTGTAGCTGTACATCACCCAAATTGCGAGAGCAGCCGTAACTGAAGGGATTACAATATCAGCAATTCGTAATCTTGTTAGTGTTTCAACAGATTGAGTTGCAGCATTTTGGTCAAATCCAACAAGCTCTAAAACCAGCCCGCCTAATACGAGAGCAATGGCTTGTCCCAGTTTCACCATCCACCAATATATGGCGCCAAATGTACCCTCCTTTCTGGGCATTCCATTTTCAAGCTCATCCAGGTCGCAAACATCTGCAGTCATGCTCATCATAAGTGTGAACAGTCCGCCTAATCCAAATGCCATAAAAGGTATTGGCATGAAAATAAGCCAGGGATTTTCCGGACTGAATCCCCACCATTTCAGGATATAGCCGACAATTGAGAGAGTAGTAGATATGATAAATGCCATTCTTTTGCCAAATTTGTCCGCCATGTATGAGACAATGGGAATAACTAAAAAAGCTGTAGCAACAGCTACTATTGTAGAGAACCATGCAGGCCAGTTTCCTGCATTTCCATAATCACCATTAAACATGTAGAAGACAATGATGAAATAGCTGAATGATGCTACTAATTGAAACCCGTTAAAAACAAGAAAGGTCGCTCCGCAAAGTTTAACAAACGGTTTGTTTTTGGATACCAGAACAATACTGTCAAAAAGCTGTTTCAGATTTTTGAAAACTGTTTTAAATGAAATTTCCTTTCTGTTTTCAATTTTTTCGGAATCAAGACCCTTGCAAAATATTGCCGGTAAAATTCCAATGGCTAAGCATAATCCTCCTACTAAAACTGAAAGTTGACGCACACCTACTGCCTGATCTGCAAATAAATTGGGATTGGCAATAAGCACCCAAAACCAGGGAACAATCATCCACGCGATTTGCCCCATAGTTTGAGAAAAAGCCATCAGGTGTGTTCGTTCATTGTAATCGGTTGTCATCTCATAGCCAAGGCCTATAAGTGGAGTGGCAAACATGGTATTGCCAACCAGGAAAACCATTGACATGATTAAAAAGTACCAAAAATTGTAAGTCTGAGAATTATTCTCGTCTAATTGCCAGAGAAGTATAAAAAAGATACCGCTTAAAATTGCTCCAATAAAAATATAAGGCCTTCGGCGGCCCCAGCGTGTGTGTGTATTGTCAGATATAAAACCCATAATCGGGTCTGTCAAGGCGTCAAAAATTCTTGGGAGCCCGCCCAATAACCCGGCAAGGAAAGGGCTCATTCCAAAAGCTGTTAATAAAAAGAACATAAAAACACCTAATGCCCCGGGCAGCAAATTCAGTACAAGATGACCGGTACCAAACGAAAACTTCTGAAAGAAGGGGACCTTATCACTCGACTGTGTTTTATTTTGAGACATTAGCAGTTATTTTTTGGTCTATTATTTATTAAGATTTTTCCTGTATCAGAACGGTCTGAACAGCTTTTTTGGATATCGAAAATTCTTTTTGATTACCGTTCAGTTCAAGATTTATTCGCCTGGCTTTTTCAGATTGATTCAATAGTACTACAGCAACCGACCCGTCCGGGTTTTGAACGGCTGTTAACAGTAATTCATCATCAGTTTGAGAATGGCCGATTCGAATAGCATCCGGACGAATATACCTGCTGAATTGTGCCATTATATAGTATAGCGGAGTGAAATACACCTCGTCCAAACCGGGATCAACAATGACAGGTGCTACACACCAATTTTCAGCCCAATTTGGCCCGCCTTGTCTGTTTAATACCATATTCCAGTCAATCCAGCCATCTACCTGGTTATTCAGCGTTCCGATAATGTCACGGGCATAACGAAAGGCAGGCACATATTTCGGATGAAGGTGCTTTCTATCTTCAGGCGCCCAATCCCATCCCCAGTCGGTGGCTTCTTTCGACCAGTACCAGGCATCATCTCTCCATTTGGGAACCTCTGCATCAACGGTTGCTTCAGTTTGTATCAAATACTTTTCCGGGGCGGCTTTTTTTGCGTACTGAAGCTCTTCAGCAAAAATTTTATAGGTGCTGCCGTACCAGTGTACAGCTGTCCCGTCATAGTACTGCGCTGCTTCTTCATCACCGTACATGATATCAACCCATTCAATGAGCTCTGAATCACGGTTTTGGTCATACCCCAAAATTTTTATCTCGCCATGTCCGTCATCTTCAAGCTTTGGCCCCAGGTGATCTTTTACGAATTTATTCATTTCTTGAGGGGTAAAGTGCATACTTTCCCAGTTGCTGTCATTTCCAAGCGGCTCATTCTCTACGGTTATACCCCAAATATCTATACCTTCCTGCTGGTAGGCATCCAGGTATTTCGAGAAGAAAAGTGCCCAGGTTTCATAGTATTCGGGAAGTAATTTTCCGCCTTTCCAGTCTTTATTGTCTTTCATCCAGGGAGGGGCTGTCCACGGCGATGATATAATCTTAAAACCATCACTTGAAACCGCCATCGCATCTTTAATCATCGGGATAATGTCATCCCGGTCTTCATCAATTGTAAAGTTTTCCAGTGTTATGTCGTTCTCAACAGGTGCATATGAATAATTACCCAAAGAAAAATCACTTGAGTTCATGTGAGTTCTGGTTAATGAGTATTTTGCACCCGAATCTCCAAAATAAGCCTCGATTACCAGCTCCCGGTTCTTTTTGCTTAACTGGTTTAGTAAATAGGCAGATGCCTCCGTAAAAGATCCCCCGATACCGGTTATTTTCTGATATCTCTCCTCCGGAACGATGCTGATATTAACAATGGAATCAGCATCCGGAAACTGTTCGATCCTGGTCAGCTTGTTTCCGCTTTCAGAGGTTTCATAAACCTCAATTTCGAGAGTATTATTTTCGGAACAGTTTACCATCAGTATTGTAGTTACGATCAACAGTAGTATTGAAAATTCATTTTTTAACATTGTGTCGCTATTCTAAACCTGTTTCCAGCTCAATCACCTCTTTCATCGGAGGCAGAGCAACCGTTTTCATGAGATTTTCGAGGTTCCCATTATAGGTTTTGGTGATGGGTTTTCCATCCCGGGTGAGTCCGTCGAAAACCCCGTTGTCTGTTAACTTCCAAAGCGGATATTTGGCTTCAGATTGCAAGTTAATCAACCCAAAATGGTTCTCTGACCCCTGCGGGTTATTAGCATCTTTCCATTTTTCATCAAAAGCTTCGAAGTAAAACACCGAGACCTTTTCCTTTTCCGACCACTCTCTTATCAGTTTGTAATATCTCCCCATTTTATACTCATCGGCAGCTCGCGAACCTTCCGGTCCGTAGTAACCATTGGAGACGGTGGCCCAGCCGGTTTCCCCGATATGTACAGGCTTATCTTCACCTATGCTTCTCATATATTCAACTACACTCTGATATTGAGAGACAGCATAGCCAAGAGATCGCTGCATTGCAGCTTCAATTTTTTCTTTATCTGAAAGATCATTCTCATCTTCATGCACTCCCCAAAAATCCGGATTGTAATGCGTGTCATGCATCGGGTAAGTATGCATGGAGATGAAATCTACAGCTTTAATGAGTTTATTAAGATCGTCAACATGATATTCGCTGCCACCGCCGCCCCATGAAGCGAAATTGTCAGAACTTGTGATCCATAAATCTTTGGGCAAATCGCCATTTTTCTTTCGTTCCTGTAAATTGTTCACCCATTTTAATATGATGCCCGGTTCTACGTAGTACTCTTCCTGCCAGTGAACCATAGCTTCATTTCCAACAGCGATTATTTTTACGATATCAGGATATTTATTTGCCAACGCTGCAGCCCTGTCAATTTCGCCCGGATTGCGGGGGTGGTCCTCGTCTCTGATACGTTCGGGGTGATCCGTCCATGCGTGCCTGGCATCAATCCATGCACCGAGCATTACATACATTTCGAAATCCGGATTTTCATCTTTTAGCTCACGAATAGCTTTCAGTAAATTTGGGACGGCATCCAGGTAGATATTATATGTTCTGACAATCCGGATTCCCATAGCAGAAAGTATTCTCATATCCTCTTTCAATTCGGGAATGGTAGGTTGAATATCTCTTGATATCCCCCTATACCCACTGTAAGAGATTGCAGTGTATCCAGGATTTCCCAAAATCTCCCTTGCTGTTTTATTTACAGAATCAGTAACCTGACCGTTTTCACCGGCACAGCCGGTAAGCACCAGGGATGCAGTACAAAATATGATTGTCATTAACCTTTTCATTTTTTAATCTGTTATTTATTGCCAGGGCTTGTAATCCTGATATTGTCATCCGTAAGAGAAACCGTAATTCTTTTAACAGCCCCGGTTCGCTTAAATATTTGACCCGACGTCTCTTCATCCAGACAGAGTGAATCATCTATTTCAGAAGTGCCATCACTGAAATCGATAGTCAGGCCACTCTTATCTGTTATTTTATAAACAACCGGTACCTGGCAAACGGTGAAACCTATTGCCCTCTCCGGCATCTCCTGCTTTTGATCGTCATGTTCAACAGTAATGATTTCAAAAGTTTGAGGTTCCCGGCAGAAATGCTCTTTTTTGAGCAAAAATGGATTAAAACTTATTTTAGCGTCATCTACAAACACACCAAGCTGACCAAACCTGGCCAGGATATCTTCCTTCACCTGGCCGGTCATGCCCGGCTGCTGAGCCCCCCGATGTTGCGGGGTATGCGAATAAGCATCAGTTGGGAAAGCACCGTATAGCATCGGTGATTTATGAACGCCTATTCCTTCTTCTATTTTATCGAAATGAAACGCAAGACGATTAAATGTGTTTTCGTCTGTTTTTTCCATTTCAGCCTTTTCGCAGACTTCTAAAACTGCTACATGCAATTTTGAAACCATGTGCCAGTAAATTGAGCCTAAACCCTCGTAGGCAAAGAAGGTGCCCGATCTTCCTGTAAATGCTTTGTGATTAAACACGTCTTCAAAAATCTGAAGGATGAGTTCTCTCTCTTCTTCTGCTAAAGATGCATATTCACTGTTCTTCAGTTCATCTAAAGCAGCCTTCAGGTCCCTGTTATTTTTGAAATTTCCATTGAAATGATAATTTCCATTCACATCTTTTTTTACGATGCCCTGATGTCCATCCGCAGCCAATTTCTTAAGCAACCGGGATGATTGAAGCAGCTCTTCCGGAATAATATTCTTTTCGAGAAATCCGGGGAGGGATCTGTTTGGGTAGAGTATATAACTTTGTTGATCCTGACGATAGAGAGAACTGTTTCTGAGAGCATCCAATAATTTAACCGACTCAGTAACATCCAGGTAATTTGAGCTAAGCGCCGCTACCTGTCCTTCTAACATCTCATCCAGATACGATACGGAATACCCATTATCGTTTAAACTGATGAGGTTATAAGAGTGATAAAGGTTATCTTCTCTTCGGTTTGCCCGGATGGTGTGCTCTGCAAACTGAAGGCTTGTATCAATGAATTCAGATATTTCTAAAAGCCCGATGGATTGCTTTTTCCCACTGAAACCGTTTTTGTAGATATTATTTCTGTATGTGCTGCCCGCTCTTCCAAGTCCATCAGTAATTGTTTTCCTGGTTTGGTCATCAATTGTTGTTTTCAGCGTATCTGAATTAGCCGTTAATACACTACTGATGTCGTTAAATAAATTCTTCACCTCTTCTGAAACAGGTACCTGTTTTGTATTACTCTCTTTTATGACAGGCTCAAAGAATTTTAAGAACCTCCTGAGGTAACACAAAGTGACTACTGAAATCCCGTTACCTACAAGTGCGTTGTTGGCATCATTCCACTCAGGACGTTGCGTATTCATCCAGATACCGCCTTCAGGTATGAAGTTGGTGATTTTAGCCAATGTAGTTACAAGTATTTTTTCCAGGAAACTGACACGGTGAATTTCTCCCCCTTTATTATTTAAAAGGGCACCGTCAGCACCCAAATTCTGTACTTTTTTGCGAATCTCTTTATCCAGTTGCTCGTCGAACTTTATGGTGTTCTTAGGATCCTTTAAAATCTGTTCATAAGGTGCAATTCGGTAAGGAATGTTGGCATAAACAAAAACGGGTTCTGTTAAAAGCTCGTCGAATGCGGAAGGATTGTGACTGGAATAGAGTTCCAGAAATTTTAACAAGTAGATAATCTGATGATCTCCCCAATAGCCGATGTAGGACCATGGATCGTCGGGATCTATTGTTTCCCAGTCAAATCCGTCTTTGGTGACCCTGTAAGGATTGTATCCATCAGAAGTGGAAGCATTTAAAAACTTATAGATCATTCCTTCAATAAATCCGGGATACGATTTTGCAAGTGCTTCCCAATTTTGAAAAATATCCCTCCAGTTTCCCTCGTAGTCCAGTATTGGTGTGCCATCTGTTTCATCTTTTGTATTGATGGAAAACTTATTCCAGGGCCGGCTCGGATCGCCATGCCGCCGGCTAAATTTGATAGGCAGATATTCCCTGCTTATCCGGATAAGATCAGGGTCCTCACAACTCGATAAGAGCCCGTTTAACTCGAATCGATCGAACTCTTCTTGCAGGCCGGTAATAAAAGATCCACTTTGTTTATAAACTTCTTTATTGGCGTTACGGAGGTATTTAATAAAGTCTTTTTTACCAATTTGATAGTTGTAATTAAAAATTCCTCCTCTCATGATGTTGAAGAGCACATTCGAAAAATGGCGGGAATCCTGAAGTTCATCGGATGATTGCTGCAAACCATCAGCTCCGGCAACAAGCTTTATGAGATTTTGAGTACCGCGGTTTATGTCTTTTTTGACGAGAACTGATAGCTCAGACCTGTTGGCCAGCTCCTCATTTAATTGAATAACATCCGGCTGATCAAGGTTAACATTTGCTACAATCGACCACTCTTTTGTTGAATTGGCAGGCAATTCAATTGAAGAATGAATAAAGTACGCGCCTCTTTCGCCTTTAACATCCTCTTCCTGTTGAATGTTTTCACCTTTTCTGAAGCGATCTAATTGTAAAGAGGAGAGAAGGTACGAAGGGTTATCTAATCCAAATGACCATGCAACATTTGCTTTTAAAGCCTCGCTGGGTTCTGCTTTATCCACAATGATGGCACTTAAAGCATATATACCCAGGCCGGTTTGTTTTATAAGTTCACTTCTTTTATAGGCATCAACCAGGTTGCTCGATCGCATCTGCAGATCAATGTTTACACCATATGGCAATATATTTTGAATACCATCAAGAACTGTTATTTCTTGTTTATTATCAGTTGAATTGATTACGGTGGATTTTTTTACAAACCCATACAAATTGCTTGAATTCCACTCATATCGAAAGGTAAGCCCAAGGTCATGATTTATCTCTTCAAGCATTACCTTATTACCATACTTGTTTTTATAGATATTCCGGTTCACCTTAAAGAAGCCCTGGTGCCTTTCTGAAAAAGGTTCCCATATTTGCAAAGAGTTACCTGTTTTGACCTGGAAAATTGTTTTACTGCCTGTTGTATCTGCTAAATCCTCCAGCTTATCATCAGTGTAATACGGAAATAATGCGAACTCAGAATTTTTTCTGCCGGCGGTTATACCTCCGTTGCTTGAAATAAACATCCAATGATTGGAATCACTGACCATACTAATCAGAAACGGCCGTAGGGAATCATGGTTATCTATTTTGAACCATGTTTCATTCTCAAATTTTGTAGTGTGAAGTGCCAAATTATTATTGTCGTTTTATCAGTTAGAAATTCTTATTTAGTATGTTGCTAAAATGCTGGTTTAATAAATCTGAGCTGGCTCCCGGAGCGTATGGATTATATTTGTGTATTTCTTTTAACGCATAGTAAGCAGCTCTTGGATATAATTCATAATGGCCGCTGCTTTTCGTCGGACCTTTTGCGGTAATCCCAAACCACTCTTCATTCATATTATTTTCGCCCTCAGCAAAATCAAACTGGTAACCGCCATTCGACCATGATGCTTCAGTGTTATGAATATCCAGCTCTGCAGTTTGGCCGGTTTTCCACCATCCGTCACTGAATTGAAAAGTGAATCCGCCTATGGAATTACCTGCTTTGCCCATTCCGGCTGCGTTTTCATAGATTTCACGCCAGTTACTTTTCAGATAATTTGCCTGGGCTAACTGATCTTCCTGGTTGGTTCTGGCATTAAAAGCATCCGATCCGAACTCAGTAAGCATCAGTGGCTTTCCATACTCACTCTTTACCCTGTCAAACATGTCGGTGAATGACATTCCCCGGTAGGTATTGGTTCCGAATATATCAATATCCGGCAATTCTTCAACGATTATATCCAGAAAGAGCAGATCACCATTTGCGTAGGCTATGGGAATACTTTCATCCACAGATTTCATTGTAAGAGCTCCCTCATTAATTAATTTATACATATGGCGGGCCCTTATGGTAGATTTCCGGTCTTCTATCGGGATGTCTTCAGTTTCAGCACCGTCCCAAAAAAGCCCGTAATTATTTTCGTTGCCGAGCAAATAGATCAAAAGGCCTCTTGTACCTTTGTAATCCTCAGCTAACTGTCGGACTTCACTCAGCAAAAGCGCCCTGACCCGTTCATCAGAATACTCAGTGTTTTGCATCCATGATCCGTCTACGGTTACTCCAAAGCGGCCAAAAGCATGATTGAGCATGGTATAAATACCATAGTTATCATATATATATTCAATCCACTGTTTTGGTATTCCAGTGTATACACGAATTGCATTGACACCCATATTCTGCAGCAACATCATTTCGTCATCTAGTGCTTCTTTGATGAATTGAGGTGATTCATTCCATAAACTGTAATTATAATTGGTTCCCCTTGGAAAATAGTCCCAGTTCATTCCATTTATCATAATGGGTTTGCCATTCATAACAAGTAACAACCCTTCTTCACTTTGAACTATTTCCACACTGTCAGTTTGTGCTATTGCAGAAGAGAAGAGACCTGAAAAGCAGAGAGTTAAAATCCAAAAAAATAAGGGAGTTATCTTTCTCAGATACATTGAATTTAGCGTATATATTGTATAAGCACCAGAAGCACTTTTTTCAATTTCAATGTACCTGTATGGGAATTTACATGCAAATTAATAGAAAATTTTGCATAAATTTGCATGTAAATTAATTATTGTAAATTGAAGTTCCTTACATTGGCTTTTAATTAAATAGAAAAGTTGTTCTATTTGTAAATTTGTTGATTTATTTCAGATCCTGCTTATAATTTCTATTATGACAAAGAGATATATAACAGAATAAAGCCAAGAGGTTTTAAACAGAGGGATCTGTAAAGTAAAGAGGGAATATTTTTCAAAATTGAATATCTTGTATATTGCAGGGATAGGAAAATAGATAAAAAAATCCAAATACACTTAACTGACAGGCACAGTACAACTATGAAAAAGTTACAGAAGGTTACTCTTGAGGATATCGCAGCAGAAACGGGATTCTCAGTATCTACTGTTTCAAGAGCAATTTCCAATAGCGGAAAAATCAGTTCTGAAACAATAAAAATAGTTTATGAAAGTGCTCAGCGTTTAAACTATCCTCTTAAAAATTTGAATACGCCTATTGAATTACGAAAAAATATTTTTATCGTATTACTGACAAGATTCCATGTGGGGGAGTTTTACTCGTCCTTTTATCACGGTTTCGATATGGCCACAAAGGGAACAAATACGAATATTGCCTTACTCAGTATTTCGAATACCGGTGTTGATGAAGTTGATATGATCAATGAACTGTACAAGTCAAGTTTTGATGCAGCCATTCTTTTTCTGCCGGATTTAGACCAGGATGATTACAGGAAAATTATCGATGGTACAGATCCCGAATTTCCTGTCATTTCAGTAGCTTCAATTGCTAACCCGGTAATGGAAACCATAACGTTTGATACATACAGGGGTGGTTATATGGTAGCCCAGCATTTTTTAGAGATGGGGTATAAGAAAATGGGAATAGTATTGGGTCCGCAGGACAAATCAGATGCTATGCTCAGAAAGAACGGGTTTATCGATTTTATCAGCCGTAAAGAGGATCTGGATCTTGTATGGCACTATGAGGGTGATTATGAAAATCATTCCGGTACCGAGGCGTATAACAGTTACAAAATGATGAAGGATAAACCGGATGCAATTTTTTGCAGCAATGATTCTATGGCAGTCGGGTTTATACAGAGTGCAATAAGTGATGGTGTCAAAATACCCGGGGACCTTGCTGTAGCAGGCTACGATGATCTGCCAATTTGCAGTTATCACTCACCTTCAATTACCTCTGTACATACATCTTTTGAGATGCTTGGCAAAAAAGCGGTGGATTACCTTACAGACAGCTTGAACAGCAGAACTAAAGTTGAGCATAATGGCCACGTAAGCATGCTGCCTGTATCCCTGAATGTGAGAGAGAGTTCATTAAAGGATGATAAACACCCTGAACCTCTGCCGGTTAATTAGGCGGCTATTTATGATCTGACTGCAGAACCAACCCTATTTATTTGTGAACTGGTTTGAGCGTCAGTTCCGACGAGGAAGAATGGAGTCAAAAAGTGATCCGGCATCCGGGCGAAGTGGCTTGATCAGGTAGATAAAATTAAACTTTTACTCGATGAAGATATTCACGCGACATTAAGTTCTATTCTTAAGAAAAGAGGGTTTGAAGTTGTTCATACTCAGGAAGTGAAGGGGAAAGGAAGATCTGATAAGGAACAACTTTTATATGACAGTCAACAGCAGCGTTGCTTAATGAGTTTTAATGTGAGAGATTTTGTTCTGCTCCGTAATAAGTATGTAAAATTTTCAAGTATTACTGTAAGGAACTGCCGGTTTTTTGTTCATACAGGTGAAATATTTAAAACTGAAATAAGCTCCCCAAATAGTGGGGAGCTTTAAATAAGTACACATATGCAATTTATATCAGTTCTTTTAGTCATCATTTTATTCACATCCTGTACTCAAACAAAAGAAGAATTATATATACCTGATGATCTTGAGACGATTCAAATAAATGTAGAAGAGGCCGGTATTTTAAATATGTCAGACTTTATTTTCGATATCGAATATATACCCTTAGAAAGTCCTGATGGCAGACCAATAGGCAGGATTCGGAAATTTCTGATTAATGATTCTTACCTGGGTTTTTATGATGAGGCAAGAAAGAGTGTGTGGGGCTATACAAAAGATGGCGAATATGTTAACGAAGTCATCATACCTGAAGGAAAAGGTCCAGGTGAACTGGAAAATTTTGAGGATGTAATCTTAACAGAGCAGGGAGAGATACATGCTTTAGGATCGTTTAAAATTGTGGTCTATGACATAAGAGGTAACTTTATTGATGAAACTTCATTCGACTTTTTGATTTATAATTTTGAGTATATCAGTTCCACGGAAGAATATGTAGGATCTACTGAAAATGAAACGATGTATGGGTTTTTACAAAATGAGCATGCAGGCCATAATCTATTCTATTTTAATAAAGAAGGAAGTATCACCAAAAGTTCACTCCCAATTCTGAATGGCAGGGAAGAAATGGGGTTTAAAGTACCAAACAGATTTCCTGTATTACGAGATCAAAAGATGTTTTTCCCATACTTGGTTGATGTGATTTATAAAGTAACAGATTCAACAGTTATTCCCCGATATCATTTAGATTATGGAATCAATTCGATTCCTGAGTTTGTTTTCGATCGCAGAAAAAATTACAGCCCAGTTACTGAAGGAAGAATCGAATTTTTTGAAGAAGAACTTGTGTCAAATGGTTATATAAGTTTTTTGGAATTTTTTCTTGAAACCGATCTGTTTATTCATTTGCAAATTTCAACAGGGGAAAATCGTTTTACGGTAATATATAATAAACAAACGGAGGAAACGAAGGTTGGGAGTGGCCGTTTAAAAAATGATATAGATTATAATTACGTGCCATTTTTTTTCGAAAGCCATGATAACGCATTATATACGATTATTGAAGCCAATGATTTATTACGCCACTTAAATGAAATATATGAAAACGAGCCGGAGAAGTATGCTGATCCAAGGATGGAAAGACTTCGGGAACTGGGCTACTCTTTAAATGATAATAGTAATCCAATTCTGCAAATTGCCAGTTTTAAGACTGAGGGATTAAGTGATAAAGTGAATTAAAGTGTTTATCGAATAATTTTTTACGAAATCGCCCCCTCCACATCTTCAATAATATCCTCAAACGCTTCCAGTCCCACGGCAATGCGTACCATTCCCGGTTTGATGCCCACCTTGGCCCGATCTTCATCGGTGAGTTTGGAGTGTGTGGTGGATGCCGGGTGCGTGGCAATGGTTCTCGTATCACCCAGGTTGGCTGACCGTGAGATCATGTTCAGTTTGTCAAGGAAGTTTTTGGCCTTTTCATAACCGCCCTTGATTTCAAAACTGACTACACCGCCGCCGTGCTTCATCTGTTTTTTGGCCAGTTCGTACTGCGGGTGACTTTCAAGATGTGGGTATTTTACCCATTCCACCTGCGGATGGTCCTGCAGCCACCGGGCCAGCGCTTCGGCATTATCGCAGTGACGTTCCATGCGAACCGGCAGAGTTTCCAGGCTTTTGGAGAAGAGCCATGCATTGAAAGGGGAGAGCGCAGGACCGGTATGCCTCGCAAAGAATTTGATCTCCTCGATGTACTCGTTTTTACCGACAATGATGCCGCCAATGGCACGGCCCTGTCCGTCGATAAACTTGGTAGCCGAGTGTACAACGATATCCGCTCCGTACAACATCGGCTGCTGCAGGTAGGGTGTGGCAAAGCAGTTGTCCACGTTTATAATGAGATTGTGTTTTTTTGCAAAATGTCCGGCAGCTTCCAGGTCAATCAAATCGAGTCCGGGGTTGGAGGGTGTTTCCAGGAAAAGCATCTTGCTGTTTGGCCGGACAGCTTCATCCCAGGTATCCGGCTGATTGACATCAATAAATGTATGCGTTATATCCCAGCGGGGAAGAATTTTTTCGAGCACCTGTATCGTTGACCCAAAGAGCGATCGGCTGGCAACAATATGATCTCCGCTATTAAGCAGTGCAGCAATGCTCGTAAAGACGGCTGACATCCCCGAAGCTGTGGTTACCCCGGATTCGGCATTTTCCAGGAGGCACATTTTCCGGATGAATTCGTCCGTATTCGGGTTTGAGTAACGGCTGTACACATTGCCTTCAATTTCGTTGGCAAACAGGGCTCTTGCCTGTTCCGCCGATTCGAATACATAGCTGGAGGTCATGTAAAGCGGTACCGAGTGTTCACGTTCGGCTCCGCGGTTAACCTGGGTACGGATGGCGTCGGTTTCGAATCTGTTTTTTGGCATGGGAATGGAGTCTGGGATCAGGAGTTCGGTTTAAAAAATTTGCGTGTGTGTAGAACTGTAGAATTGTAAATAAAAATTTCATCATAACTAAACATGGCTGCTACCGGGTTTCACGCAAAGAACGCAATGACGAGGCAAAGATCGTAGAGTTTATTTGTTCCATTGCGTAAAAAAAATCATATAAACAGCTGTAGCTTATTCATAAATCTAAAAAATTTACGCTTCAATGTTGAAACTATTTGATGCAAACTTTCAACTTATATCTTTTAACATTCAACCAAAAGTTTTAACTTCATAACTATACGTAATCTCTGCCTGCGGCTGCAAGGCTTTTGAGACGGAGCAGTATTTGTTGACCGAGAGCGAGATGGCTTTTTCCACCTTCGATTCTTCCAGGTTGCCGGAGAGGATGAAATGGAGATTGATCTTGTCAAATTCGGAGTAGGTGCTTTTTTGCACGCGGTTTCCGTCCACTTCTACTTTCAGAGTTTCCAGGTCCTGTTTCTGTTTTTTCAGGATGGAGATTACGTCGATGGCTGAACAACCTCCGGCGGCGGCAAGCAGCATCTGCATGGGACGAAACCCGGCGTAATTTCCTTCGGCGTCGGGGGAGCCGTCCATTTCGAGGGTGTTGCCGGTCTCATTCTCGGCGCGCATGTGAGAATCGTCGTTAATTCGTTCTATTTTTATTTTCATGTGTGGGTTGTTAAATTTTTTCTTTGAAAATACCACCAGAAAGCGGGTTTGACAAGGGGATGATTTTCTGTACCGCCCACTTTTACTGAGTATTTATCTAAGACCAAATTCTTCGGGCTCTTTTCCGTTTTCACGTTTGCGTTTTGCCTTTTCACTTCCGGCTGTTGCCAAAATCGTCCGGGAGATAACCGGAATGGGCGCAAAGAACCGCAAAGGCCGACTTGGCGTGTCCCTGCGTTCTTGGCGGTTACATCACGTTGAATTATGTTTAAGCAAGATTTTTATATCCAGTAAAAGATCCCGTTTTCACGTTTGCGTTTTGCCTTTTCACTTCCGGCTGTAGTCAAAATTGTCCGGGGGATAACCGCAATGGGCGCAGAGAACCGCGGAGGTTCAGCAGCAAACTATTTAACTAAAAAAACTCCTCCCTTCTGCAGGCCCCGTCTAAACCAATAAAAACGGAGCAGGCACAGATCCGAAAGGAGGAGTGTGGTTCCGGCCAGCGATTTGAACCGAAATTTAATCCGGATCACAGATCTGAGGCCTTCTTTTTTAGATAAACTGTTTATGTTGCTGCTTTTGTTTTATATGAGTGAACCCTGGTTTCAATTTTATTAAGATTTTCCAAAATCAGCTTGCCGGTTTCAGTAGTTCCGGAAAGAACTTCATCTTTCGCTCCGGTATAGATATCGGAAGTCCGGTACCCGGCGTCAAGCACTTTTTCAATTGCATTTTCAATACTTTGCGCGGCTTTTTCCAGTTTCAGGGAGTGTCGGCACAGCATTGCAGCCGATGCAATAGCTGCAAGAGGATTGGCCTTATCCTGCCCTGCTATATCAGGAGCAGAACCGTGCACCGGCTCATAGAGACCAATGCCGTCACCGATACTCGCGGAAGGGAGCATCCCGATTGAACCTGTCAGCATTGCCGCTTCATCACTTAAAATGTCGCCAAACAGATTTCCGGTCAGGATCACATCAAACTGTTTTGGATTTCGGACAAGCTGCATGGCACAATTGTCCACAAGCATGTGAGAGAGTTCAACGGATTTCCACTCTTCACTCATTTTCGTGACTGTCTGTCTCCATAACCTTGAACAGTCCAGAATGTTTGACTTATCAACAGAACAGATCCGGTTACTTCGCTGTTCGGCTGCAAGAAAGGCTTTCTCTGCAATCCGGAAAATTTCATTTTCAGAGTACTCCATGGTGTCAATGGCAATGGCACCATGATCTGTTTGTGTCGTTTTTCGCGGTTCGCCGAAGTAGATACCCCCGGTGAGCTCGCGAACGATAAGGATATCTGTGCCTTCAATTATTTCAGGTTTCAGGGAAGAGGCATTCAATAAGGCTTTGTATATTTTGATCGGACGGAAGTTTGCATATACGCCCAGGTATTTTCTGAGTTTCAGCAGACCGGATTCGGGCCGTTTCTCTTTATCAAGATTGTCCCATTTCCGGCCACCGACAGCCCCAAGTAACACTGCATCAGACGACTTACAAGCTTCAAGAGTTTCATCCGTAACCGGTTCGCCATGTTTGTCATAACTGCATCCGCCGAATAGATACTCAACAGATTCAATTTCAAATCCATAATGGCTGCAAGCTTCTTTTAAAACGTCAACGGCAATAGTTGTAACTTCAGGACCGATACCATCACCCGGTAATACGGCAATACGTTTTTTATTCATAATCCGGCCACCATTCCTGTTTTCCTGGCATATTTAAAAATTCCGCCGGCTTCCACAATTTCGGCAACACTGCCGAGCGAGCGAATCAGGTAGCTTTTATCCTGTGTGATATTTCTTACTTCCCGGCGTCCGGGATCGATTTCCAGGTCATCGCCGGTTTCCACATCCGAACTCAGGTCACGAATACTTTCATAAGGTATCAGAAACCCGCCATCCACAGAATTCCGGTAGAAAATCCGGGCATACGAAGGAGCGATAATCGCTTTGATACCTGCAATTTGAAGAGATTCGGGCGCGTGTTCGCGGGAAGATCCGCATCCGAAATTGGTTCCCCCCACAATGATCTCGAATTCGCTTTTAAATTCTCCCTGTTTAACAAGCGGGATATTTCCATCAGGCAATCCCGACTCTGATGAGGGAACTCCCGAGAGAGCATATTTACCATACAATTTTCGCTCTTCCGGATCTTCCAGGCTGTAGACAAGATGCGCCGCAGGTATGATTTGATCCGTGTCAATATTTTTGCCCAGAACAAAGGCTTTTCCTTTAATGATTTTACTTTTGGCAGACATTTGGTTTGATTTATGTTAAATAATTTTTTGATTTTTGGCGGTCAGCAGTCAGCAGTCAGCAGTCAACACATTGTATACTGCATACTGTTTACTGTCTATTGCACACTTCAATTTCTCAGATTACCGTTTCCTGGATAAAAACCCTCGGATCAGTTACCATGCCGGTTACGGCCGAGGCAGCAACCGTATATGGTGACGCCAGGTAGACCTGTGCCTGTTTGGATCCCATTCGTCCGGGGTAGTTACGGTTTGTTGTTGAGATACAGACTTCTTCCCGGTTCAGACGCCCGAATGTATCTGACGGACCACCAAGACAGGCAGCACACGAAGCCTGTCCAATTTTGCAGCCGGCATCTTTAAAAATATCCATCAGTGTTGATCCGAACATGGTTTCGGTTTCAAGAGCCCTTGCAATTTCTGTGGTTGCAGGTACAATATAAGTATCCAGTTTGAGAGTGCGGCCTTTGATAATTTCAGCTGCAGCCCTGAAGTCGGAAAGTTTTCCGCCGGTGCAGGAGCCGATATAGGCACGATCGAGATGAGTCCCTTCCAGCTCCTCGGCCGTAGCTTTGTTATCCGGACTGTGAGGCTTGGCAACCATGGGAACCATATCTTCAAGATTGTAGAAATGTTCGCTGTGAAATGTTGCATCTTGATCGCTGTGAACCGGCTCAAATGGTTTGTCAGTACGGGCTTTTACATAAGTTTCCGTAATTTCATCACACTCCACCACTCCATTTTTGCCACCAGCTTCAATGGCCATGTTTGTCAGCGTCATTCTGTCTTCCATGCTGAATGCCCTGATGCCGGGTCCGGCGAATTCCATTGCACGATAAGTTGCACCATCCGTGCCAATGTCGCCTATAATCCTGAGGATAATATCTTTAGCCATCAGGTAGGGAGGAAGAGAGTATCCTTCAAAAACGAATCTCATCGTCTCCGGAACCTTTACCCAGAGCTTGCCAGTGCCCATTATGAAGGCAGCGTCAGTATTACCGATACCCGTGGCAAACTGGCCGAATGCACCGGCTGTACAGGTATGGGAATCGGTGCCAAAGAGAACTTCACCGGGGCGCGTGAATCCCTCTTCGGGAAGTGCAACATGGCAGACGCCTTTATAGCGATCTGTTCCCACATCGTAGTAGTGAGGAAGATCCTGGTCTGCTGCAAATGCCCGGAGGATATCCACATTCCGGTTGGCGTATTTATCTTTGGTGAAGATGTAGTGATCGGGAATAATCACCAGTTTATCCTTGTCCCATACCCGTGCATTCTCACCGAATTCCTTCCGGAAAATTGAGATGGCAGGAGGCCCGCAGACATCATGCGTCATCAGCACATCCACATCCACCCAGACGGTATCTCCGGCTTCAACGTGTTTTCGTCCGCTTTTTTTTGCAAGTATTTTTTCAGTTAATGTCATACTCATAATTTCAATATTCTCTTTTTGGTACTGGTTTGTGTTTCAGGTTTGTGAAATGGTTGTATCGCCCGACACTTTATTATGCGGAACGTTTTCCGAAAGAATGTCCATAAGGTCACAGTCGTTAATGATTTTTTGCTTGTCAGCCAGCCGCGTCACTTTTACGTAGAGACGGTTGATATCATCTTTGGCAAGATTGTATCCCATGTTCTCCAGCTTTTTCCGGAGTGCGAAACGGCCGGAATGTTTACCAAGCACGATGCTGTTGCATTCAAGTCCCACGGATTCGGGTGTCATGATTTCATAGGTAAGCGGATTATTCAGTACACCATGCTGATGAATACCGGCCTCATGGGCAAAGGCGTTTAATCCTACTATGGCCTTGTTCCGCTGAACATCATTGGAGGTAATCTCAGCAAGAAGCCTGCTTGCCGGGGTGATCTCTTCCGTTTTGATGTTGGTTATCGGTTCGAATTGAGCCTGACGTGTTGCAATAGCCATCACTACTTCTTCGAGTGATGCATTACCGGCACGTTCACCGATTCCGTTTATGGTGCATTCAACCTGTCCGGCACCGTTTTGAACGGCTGTTAACGAATTGGCTACTGCAAGACCGAGGTCATTGTGGCAGTGAACACTGATGATTGCTTTTTCAATATTGGGAACGTTTTTGCGAATATTTTTAATCAGGTTTCCAAATTCCCACGGAAGGGCATACCCTACGGTATCGGGAACATTGATGATGGTAGCTCCTGCATCAATTACGGCTTCAAAAACCCGGTATAAAAATTCGGGTTCGCTTCTTGAGGCGTCCTCCGCCGAAAACTCTACTTCATCACAGTATTTGCGTGCAAGTTCCACTCCTTTTACTGCAGACTCAATCACCTCATCACGGGATTTTTTGAGTTTGTACTTCATGTGGATATCGGAGGTAGCTATAAAAGTATGAATACGCGGTTTTTCTGCCGGTTCGAGTGAGGAAGCTGCCGTTTCGATATCTATATCAGTTGTGCGGCAAAGTGCAGCTACAGTTGTGGATTTTATCTGACGGGCAATCTCTTTAACCGTTTCAAAATCGCCTTCCGATGAAATTGGAAAACCTGCTTCGATCACATCAACACGCAGACGTTCAAGCTGATGTGCCAATTTCAGTTTTTCTTTTTTATTCATGCTGTAGCCGGGAGACTGTTCACCGTCGCGGAGTGTGGTGTCAAATATTTTTATTTGTCGGTTCATGATTTTATGTGTGGGTTTAATTTGAATATCATCTTATTGGCCGGGTGGATTTTACAGATCTTAGGTATGCAGTCGCAGGACTGCGCAGATGATCAGCCTTACATAAAATCAGTTGGATATCAGCTAACATGAATGTCATCATTTGCCTTTTGTTTTGCGGTTATGGTTGAGTGATTGAGCAGATAGTAATTCATACTGTCGGTGAGTGCCTGCCAGCTTGCATCTATGATATTTTCAGATACACCTACAGTACCCCACGATTTTCCATTTTGTCCGGAGTCAATTAATACACGAACACGGGCGCCGGTACCATCTTTTTCATTGAGAACACGAACTTTATAATCCTGCAGTTTAATATTGGCTACATCAGGATAGAAGCTGCAAAGGGCTTTTCGCAGTGCACGGTCGAGTGCGTGTACCGGCCCGCTCCCTTCAGCTGCACTGTGTTCCGTTTTTCCATTCACGTTCACACGAATTGTGGCTTCGGCTCTTGAATTTCCGAAGGCATCCTTTTCGATGATGACGCGGATGCCTTCCAGTTGAAAATACTCTTTCCAGGGTCCCGTCATTTTCTTCACCAAAAGCTCAAAAGAGGCTTCTGCAGCTTCAAACTGAAACCCTTTGTTTTCCAGCTCTTTCAGCTTCTTCACAATTTTGGATACATCACCATTGGTTTTATCGAACCTGAGTCCAAGTTCGTCGGATTTGTAGCAGACATTGCTCTTGCCTGAAAGATCGGAGACAAGTACTCTTCGCTCATTCCCTACATCACCCGGACGGATGTGCTCATATGTCTGTTCGTTTTTCATCACGGCACTTACGTGAATCCCGCCTTTGTGCGCAAAAGCACTTCGCCCCACAAACGGAATTTTATTATCGGGCACAAGATTTGCAACTTCATTTACAAAGCGCGACAGTGAGGTGAGTCCGTTGACCTTTTCTCCGGGTATGCAGGTGTACTTCTGCTTTAGCTGCAAATTCGGAATTACTGAGCAGAGATTTGCATTTCCGCATCGTTCTCCATACCCGTTAACGGTTCCCTGGACATGAGTGCATCCTGCATGCACAGCTGCGATGCTGTTTGCAACAGCCAGTTCACAGTCATTGTGCGCATGGATACCCAATTCGGCTGTAGTTTTTTGCCGGATAGTTTTTACAATCTCTGATACTTCATGCGGAAGGGTGCCGCCATTGGTATCACACAGTACAAGAGTTTCAGCTCCTGCAAGTTCAGCAGCCATGAGGGTTTTGAGCGCATACTCCGGATTGTCTTTATATCCATCGAAAAAGTGCTCGGCATCATAGATCACTTCTTTTCCGTTTTTCTTCAGGTAAGAGACTGATTCGGAGATAATAGAGAGATTATCTTCCGGGGAAATTTGTAATGCATCATACACATGCATCAGCCATGATTTCCCGAAAATTGATACGACATTCGTCCCTGCGTCAAGTAAAGCCTGAATATTAGAGTCTTTTTCGGGAGATGAACCTGCACGACAGGTGCTGCCGAAAGCCACGATTTTAGCGTTTTCAAACGAGTAATTACGCACCCGCTTAAAAAATTCGAGATCTTTCGGATTGGAGCCCGGCCAGCCGCCCTCAATATATTGAACACCAAACTGATCGAGCCTACGTGCAATCCGTAGTTTATCATCGGCAGAAAAGGATATCTTTTCGCCCTGTGTGCCATCCCGTAAAGTGGTATCAAATATGCGGACGGTGGTCGACATCATTCGGCCGGTTGAGGTTCGGATTTGTTTGCAGTCTTCTTCTCATCTTTGATCCAGTTCATCATGGACCGAAGCTGTTTTCCAACTTTTTCGATTTCGTGTGCACCGAGGTCAGAACGCTGTTTGGTCAGGTTGGGCAAGCCGTTCTCATTTTCTGCAATCCATTCATCGGCAAACGAACCGCTTTGAACTTCCTTCAGAATCTGCTTCATCCGTTTTTTGGTATCCTCATCCACCACACGTCCGCCTCTGCTGAGTCCGCCATATTCGGCTGTGTCGCTCACCGAGTAATACATCCTTTCAATGCCTCCTTCGTACATCAGGTCTACAATCAGTTTCAGTTCATGCAGGCATTCGAAATAGGCAATTTCAGGCTGATATCCGGCTTCCACAAGTGTCTCGAAGCCGGCTTTTACCAGCTGTGAGGCGCCGCCGCAGAGTACGGCCTGCTCTCCGAAAAGATCTGTTTCCGTCTCTTCCTTAAACGTTGTTTCAAGTACACCGGCGCGTGTTCCGCCCACTCCCTTTGCATACGCCAGGACAACATCTTTTGCACTGCCTGTAAAATCCCGGTAAACTGTAAAGAGGCAGGGAACTCCTGAACCTTCTGTGAAAACACGTCTCACAAGATGGCCCGGACCTTTTGGAGCAACCATAAATACATCCACATTCTCAGGCGGCACAATCTGGTCGAAATGAATATTGAACCCGTGTGCGAATGCCAGAGCGTTTCCTTTCTCAAGGTGTGGCTCGATTGAGCTTTTGTACACTTTTTTCTGGTGCTGGTCGGGTATCAGAACCATAATGATATCCCCGCGCTTGGCTGCTTCGGCAGTTTCATAAACAGGCAGCCCTGCATTTTCAGCTTCCTGCCAGGAGGAGCTGTCAGGCCGAAGCCCAACCACTACGTTTATCCCGCTGTCTTTGAGATTCAGGGAGTGGGCGTGTCCCTGGCTTCCGTAGCCGATTACAGCTACTGTTTTACCTGCCAGGTTATCAAGGTTGGCATCATTGTTATAATAGACTTTTGCTTTCATTGTGTTTGTTTGGTTTATGGAGTTAAAATGTTGGTTACTGAAGATTTTTTTTAATTGTTTATTCTGATTTGAATGAGAGGCAGTTATCACGCCACTCCTTTAAATTCCCGTTTCATTGCCACACTGCCGGTTCTGGCAATGGAAGAAATTCCAAACGGACGCAGCACTTCGATCAGGGCATCGATTTTATCACGGTTGCCGGAGACTTCAAGTGAAAGTTTATCCTGGCTCAAATCAATGACTTTTGCATTAAATGCCTGTGCAATCAGCATGATTTCTGTTCGTCCGGCTTTGGAACTGGAGACTTTGATCAGCGCCAGTTCACGCTCTATAAATTTCTTATGAGTCAGATCCGTCACTTTCACCACATCAATAACATTGTGCATGTGTTTGGTAATCTGCTCCACCGTTTTTTCATCACCATACGTTGTTAAGGTAATTCTTGCCATACCGGGATCGGCTTCCGAGGCAAACGTGATGCTGTCGATTTCAAATCCTTTCCCGCTGAAAATCTGGATGATTCTCGAAAAGGAATTCAGATTGTGTTTCAGAAGTACGGATAACGTATGCTTAAAATCAGTATCCGGAATTGTTGCTGTCTGTTTACTCATCTGCCCGCTTCCTCATCTGATTCAACCATTTCATTTAACGCGGCACCGGACGGAACCATCGGGTAGCAGTTTTCGTGCTCCACAACCCTGAAGTCCATCATCACAGGCCCATCATCAATCTTCATTGCTTTTTCGAGAACGTCTCTCATTTCTGCCGGAGTAGTGGCCCTGAATCCTTTGGCTCCGTAACATTCAGCCATTTTTACGAAATCGGGATTATTGCTTCCGAAGACTGACGAGCTGTATCGTTTGTTGTAGAATAGCTGTTGCCACTGCCTTACCATTCCGAGGCAGGCATTATTCATAAGAGCAATTTTTACAGGAATTTTATACTCAACAGCTGTGGCGAGTTCATAGGATGACATCTGGAATCCGCCATCGCCTGTAATACAAATCACATCTCTTTCAGGACACGCAAGTGCGGCACCGATTGCTGCGGGGAAACCGTATCCCATCGTTCCGAGTCCGCCGGATGAAATCCAGGATCGCGGATGATTGTACTGATAGTGCTGAGCTGCCCACATCTGGTGCTGACCCACATCCGTAACCACGATGGCGTTTCCATGTGTGATCTCGGAAATCATCTTAACCATATGCTGCGGATAGATCTTATCATCAGCCCTGGGTACAACCAGCGGATGATCTTTTCGCCAGGATTTAATGGTGCTCCACCACTCGTCGATAGCAGGCTTTTTTATTTTTTTGTCGAGCATGGGGATGATGTTTTTGACGTCACCGACGATAGGTACATCTGTATGTACATTTTTTCCGATGCAGGAAGGGTCAATATCAATATGGATTTTCCTGGAATTGGGAGAGAAGCCGCTGAGGCGCCCGGTCACCCTGTCATCAAACCTCGCGCCCACAGCCAAAAGCACATCACACTCGGTCATGGCCATATTTGCATACCAGGTTCCGTGCATGCCAAGCATTCCGAGGCTCTGGCTTTTTGTTTCTGGAAATCCGCCAAGTCCCATCAAAGTTGTTGTGACCGGGATGTTATGCCGTTCGGCCATGGCTGTGAGTTCTTCCCAGGCTTCGCCGAGTATGATTCCCCCGCCGGCATAGATCAGTGGCCTTTTTGCATTGCTGAGAAGTTCGGCAGCCTTTGAAATCTGGGTGTGGTGGCCGTGAATCACAGGCTGATAGCTTGGAATCTGAATGTTTTTTGTTCCGTAGTAACGGCCTTTGGTATTCAGCATGTCTTTCGGCAAATCAACCAGTACAGGTCCGGGTCTTCCGCTTGTTGCAATGTGAAAAGCTTCGCGAAGAGCTGATTCAAGTTCATTCACATCCCGGACAAGATAGTTATGTTTTGTAATTGGACGGGTAATTCCGACGATATCTGCTTCCTGGAATGCATCGTTACCGATTACGCTGGTGGGAACCTGCCCGGTTAAAACAACAAGAGGTATTGAATCCATGGCTGCAGTGGCAATACCGGTTACAGTATTCGTGCCGCCGGGTCCCGAAGTGGCTAAAACAACACCGGGTTTTCCTGTTGCACGGGAGTAGCCGTCAGCGGCGTGCGTTCCTGCCTGTTCATGACGGATTAAGACATGATTGATATCAAGACAATCAAAAAGTGCATCATAAACAGGCAATACAGCTCCGCCCGGGTATCCGAAAATGGTATCCACTTTCAAATCTTTCAATGTGTGGATGAGAATTTCGGCTCCGTTACAGTAATTCGGTTCAGAGTCGTTGGCGGGTTTTTTCAGCGATTCCAGAGGAGAAAAACTTTCTAACTCTGTAATCTTTTGGGCCTCGTTGGATGTTTTCATATGGTTGACGGATGTACTTTTCCCGCCAGAGGTCAAAATCAAAAACAAATTGTGTAGATTTTGTCTAACCTCTGGCGGATGTGGTTATTGAATAATTAGAATTAGGTTAATAATGCCAGAAATTAGAATCGGTAGAACAATCAGCAGAGTTAGAATGCCGATGCTGGATACCGTAGCAAGAGCAGATAAAAGAATACCTGAAATTAAGGAGAGAGAAAGAACGGATATGCCGCTAAATATAATCTGATCAGAATTACTTTCAGAGCTGAAAGCAAGAGCCGAAGCAGGATTAATATGTTTATTTATGGCAGACAATTAAGATCCGTTAATTAATTCTGCTAATAACTTATATATTGAGTTTATATCAAACAAGAAAAAAAATTAAAAAATATTTACTATACTTTCATAGACAAATATAGATTTTAAAAAAGCGCTTTCATATAAATTCAAATATACTTATAAGTAAAAAAATAACAATAACTTAGATAACTTACAGGCAATGGCTTCGGATTTAAACAAATACAGCTCTGAATTAACTCAAAAACGATCACAGGTTGGTTCCCAGGCGATGCTTTATGCGGCGGGTTTGAGCGCGGATGACATGAAAAAACCCCAGGTGGGCATTGCAAGTACCGGATGGGATGGCAACCCCTGCAACATGCATTTGAATAAACTCGCTGGTGTGGTTAAGGAGAGTGTCTGGGATTCGGATTCCGTTGGTTTTGTTTTTCACACCATCGGTGTGAGCGACGGTATTTCAATGGGAACCCAGGGTATGAAGTATTCACTCCCTTCAAGGGATATTATTGCTGACTCTATCGAAACCGTTATGAGAGCTCAATGGTATGATGCCAATATCTCGGTTGTAGGCTGCGACAAGAACATGCCGGGCTCAGTGATGGCTATGGCCCGTTTGAACCGGCCGTCAATTATGATTTACGGAGGTACAATCCGACCGGGAAATTTGAACGGGCAGAAACTGGATGTTGTCTCAGCTTTTGAGGCTTACGGCCAATATCTATCAAAAGAGATTGATGAGGGAAAGCTGGATACAATTTTAAAGCACGCCTGTCCCGGGGCAGGCGCATGCGGCGGAATGTACACAGCAAATACCATGGCTTCTGCTATCGAGACCCTGGGAATGAGCCTGCCCTACAGCTCCTCAATACCGGCTACCCATGCAGAGAAAATTGAAGAGTGTAAAAAAGCAGGAAAGGCTATCCGGAATCTGCTTGAACTGGATTTAAAACCAAGAGATATCATTACAAAAAAATCTATCGAAAATGCAGTGACAATGATTGTGGCCCTCGGAGGATCTACAAATGCGGTGATTCATCTTCTGGCAATGGCACATGCTGCTGAAGTCCCATTTTCAATCGATGATTTTCAGGAGATCAGCAACAGGACTCCTTTTATTGCAGACCTTAAACCGAGCGGTAAATATGTGATGGAAGATTTATACAATGTGGGCGGAGTTCCTGCAGTTCAAAAACTACTGTTAGAGGAGAATATGCTTTATGGTGACTGTATAACGGTTACCGGGAAAACTCTTGCTGAAAACACGCAGGAATTACCGGGATTACTGGAAGAACAAAATATTATTCATCCTGTTTCGGAACCGATCAGGAAAACAGGCCACTTGCAAATTCTCTACGGCAATCTTGCTCCTGAGGGAAGTGTGGCAAAAATTACCGGCAAGGAGGGGACAAAGTTTACCGGTACTGCAAAAGTGTATAATTCTGAAGAGGAAAGCCTGGTGGGAATTCAAAACGGTGAGGTTGTAAGGGGAGATGTGGTGGTTATTCGTTATGAAGGACCAAAAGGCGGACCCGGCATGCGCGAGATGCTCTCAATTACTGCGGCTATTATGGGGGCGGGCCTTGGAAATGATGTTGCACTGATTACGGACGGAAGATTTTCCGGCGGTACACACGGGTTTGTAATCGGTCATGTAACGCCTGAAGCACAAGCGGGTGGTGCTATTGCACTGATCCGAAACGGAGATACAATTACGATCGATGCCGACAGCAGAACCATGAATCTTCAAATATCAGAGAAGGAGCTGGAGAAAAGACGCGAAGCCTGGAGCGCCCCTGACTTAAAAATTAATAGCGGATCACTCTATAAATATGCAAAACTGGTATCAACAGCGTCACTTGGTTGCGTTACAGACATGTAGCCCGTTTTTTGATTCCTGACCTTTGGGTAATGAACATGCTTTCTTATCTTTCAATAGAGAGACAGATTTAATTTAAAATGGGTACAGGTCATGGAAGAAAAATTGACAAAAATTGTTGAAGAACGAATTACCTCGTGGGAACATCAGAGTGCTGCAAAAAAAATTTCCACACCTGCTGATAAATCATATCCCGTCATAACAATTTCAAGAGATTTTGGCGGCAGGGGGGCTGCACTTGCCACACTGATCGGTGAAAAAGTTGGATTTAAAGTCTGGAATGATGAGTTGATAGAAGCAGTTGCCGATCATTTGGGGAGTGACGAAGAATTTATAAAAAGTCTTGATGAGCGGCGCAGGGAAATGGTAGAAGATGCTGTTCTCGGTTTTCTTAAAAATGTCAATACAAATGTAAATTACATTCGGTCTCTGAAACGGGTAGTAAGAACCATTGAAGCTCATGGCAATGCTATCATTGTTGGCAGAGGCTCAAATTATATCTGTGAAAACCCAGGGTCATTTCACGTTCGGGTTGTTGCCACGTTAAAAAATCGAGTTGCAGGTTTTGCAAAAAGAGAAAATATTACCAAAAATGAAGCACGTTCACAGATAAAGAAAAAAGACTCTGAAAGAGCCGAATTTGTCGAATTTAACTTTAAAAAAGATGTAACAGAGGCTTCCGATTATGATATCACACTGAATTCAGGAACCTTTTCTCTGGATGATATGATGTCAATTGTTATAAATGCATATGAGAAAAAATCTGGACGACAGCTCAAAATTCTGAATTAGGTACAGTCCGTTATTAATATTAATTTCAGTCCGAAAGTTACGAATATGGTGTGTTTTAACTTCAAATTATGAAAAAGAAAGTCAGGAATGTATCTAACAGGCTGAATACAATTTTCAGACATGGCGGGTTGAAAAGGACAGGGAAGAAACCGCCGGGACAGATCCCGGGCACTGCCATTCATACCGGTGTTCAGAAGATGGACGAAGTATTATTTACAGTCCATGATTTTGATGAGCAGCACTACATTTCAGTTGATATCCAAAGCATTGAGAAATCTGAACCCTATTTAAGCGATAAATCCAAAACCTGGATCCAGGTCCGGGGACTGCATGATATCGAAAGACTGAAAACCGTGTGGGATTATTTTGGTCTTCATCCTCTTGTACAGGAAGATATTGTCAATACCTCGCAGCGCCCGAAAGTTGAAAATTATCCGGATGCGGTTTTTCTTGTTCTCCGGATGATCACATCCAGGGAAAACGGGGATGAGATAAATTCAAATGTAAAACTGGAAACAGAGCAGGTAAGTATTGTACTGGGTGAAAATTATGTTCTCTCATTCCAGGAAAGTGATGAGCCGGTTTTTGATCCGGTCATTAAACGTCTTGAACTGGAAAATACAAGGCTCCGTAAACTGGGTGCCGATTACCTTGCTTATGCACTCACAGATACAATTGTCGATCACTACTATTCTGCTCTTGATTTAGTTGGCGAATCTATTGAAATGATAGAGGATGAGATCATTACAAATCCCAAAGAGATTCATCTTCAGAAAATTCATGCACTGCGCCGGGATCTGATTTTTTTCCGGAAATCGGTATGGTCGTTACGTGACGGTATAAATTCACTGATCCGGGATGATTCGCCCCTGATTCGTGAGGATGTAAAAATATTTCTGAGAGATGTCTATGATCATGTTGTTCAGGTCATAGACAGTATTGAAAACAGCCGTGAAATGATTTACGGTTTGTATGATATGTATATGTCGGGTCTCAGTAACCGGATGAACGAGGTGATGAAAGTACTGACCATTATCGCTACCATTTTTATCCCGCTTACGTTTGTTGCCGGCATCTATGGAATGAACTTTGATCCGGAAGCAAGTCCGTACAATATGCCGGAATTGAGCTGGTACTGGGGTTATCCGGCTTCGCTTGGGGTTATGATTGTAATTGGTATCATCATGGTTATCTATTTTCGAAGAAAGCAGTGGATATAGGGAGTTAAAATCCCCTGATACCGGGCTTCAGCCTCAAATTCCAGTCAATCCGCCAAAATTTTCTCGATCATATCCTTTTCCTGATCACTCAAATGCAGATTGTGCTGAATCCCAACTGCATCCTCAATATGGCTTGTTTTACTCGCGCCAATCAGCACAGAAGTTACCTGTTTTTTTCTGAGCACCCATACCAGGGCGAGCTGAGCCATCGTCTGACCACGGCTTTCAGCGATTTGATTCAGCTGTTTTACCTTACTGATTTTCTCTTCGGTTACACTTTCTTTTTCCAGAAACCCGGATTCTTTTGCCGCCCGAGATCCTTTTGGTATTCCTTCCAAATATTTATCAGTTAAAATTCCCTGTTCCAGTGGTGAAAAGACAATACTTCCGATTCCTTCTTCTTCAAGAGTATCAAGCAGACCATCCTCTTCAACCCAGCGATCGAACATGCTGTACCTGGGCTGATGAATCAGGCAGGGGGTGCCGAGATCACGAAGAATTTTAGAGGCTTTTCTGGTCTGTTCCGAATTGTAAGATGATATTCCTGCATAGAGGGCTTTGCCGCTTCGCACAATGTAATCCAGGGCACCCATGGTCTCTTCCAGCGGAGTATCGGGATCAGGTCTGTGGCTGTAAAAAATGTCCACATAGTCGAGACCCATTCTCTCCAGGCTCTGGTCGAGGCTGGCAACGAGGTATTTTCTTGATCCCCACTCACCATATGGACCGGGCCACATCCCGTACCCGGCTTTGCTTGAAATAATGAGTTCGTCCCTGTAAGACTTCAGGTCTTGCGATAAAATTATCCCGAAGTTTTCCTCCGCTGACCCGGGAGGAGGTCCGTAATTGTTGGCAAGGTCAAAATGGGTAATGCCCAGGTCAAACGCACGGTGAATCATAGAGCGTGCGTTTTCAATTGCATCAACGCCTCCAAAGTTATGCCACAGGCCAAGAGATACCACAGGCAGTTTCAGCCCGCTTCTTCCGCAGCGATTATAGTCAATTTTTTCGTACCGGTCGCTCGCAGCAAGGTAGTTCATTTAGGAATTATGAATTATGAATTTTTGATTTTGAAAGTCGGTTAGCAAATAAATTTGCCGGTAATGTCCAAAACGGTTTAGAATTTTAAAATACCTAAGTTTCTATACATCCGGAAGCAGATAGTTAATTTCAATAATCGCCCACGCAGATTTCCGGCTCTGCTTCCATGGGAGTAATTAGTGAGTAATATTACCCGATGAATTTTTCCGGTTGTTGCTGAAAAAAAGCAACTGAAGAGATCAAATTTTATTTATAAATCTTGCAAAATCATTCGAATCTCGTATTTTCTGCCAATGTAAATATTAATAAACAGACAGAACAGTGGCAGAGGAAAATCCAAAAAAGTCAAAAAATGAAAGTGATAAGAGTTCAGGATTGTTCGATAAGTTTTTAGATATCATAGAACGGTCCGGTAATAAGCTGCCCGACCCGGCCATGCTGTTTTTTATTTTAATGGCCCTTGTCTGGGTTTTTTCTGCTATACTTTCACCGATTGATTTTGGAGAGGTTCATCCCAGAACCGGCGATATTCTTGAAGTTAATAATCTTCTTACCGGCGAGAGTCTTGCTGCTTTTCTTGCCAATATGGTGAATACGTTTGTGCTGTTTGCACCGCTTGGTATTGTACTGGTTGCTATGCTGGGTGTGGGCGTGGCAGAGCACTCCGGCTGGATAGATACAGGCCTGAAAAAACTGCTTGGTTTTACCCCTGCATCCCTGTTAACTCCCATGCTGATCCTGATTGCAATTGTTAGTCACACTGCTGCGGATGCCGGATACGTGTTGGTAATTCCGCTTGGCGGTGTGATATTTTATGCGGCCGGCCGCCATCCTCTGGCAGGTATCGCTGCTGCATTTGCAGGTGTCAGCGGTGGGTTTTCCGCCAATTTTGTACCCTCGGCAATCGATCCCCTGTTGATGAGTTTTACCCTCGAGGCTGCCAGGATCCTCGATCCTGAAATTTCGCTCAACCCGCTTAATAACTACTACTTTACGGCTCTTTCAAGCATTTTGATCGTAACTGTCGGCTGGTATATTACCGATAAAATAGTAGAGCCGCGTCTCTCGGATATAACTGTAGACGGGGATGAAGAAGATATGCCCAAAATGGAGACGGTAAGTGACCGGGAGAGCCGTGCATTTTGGTATGGACTGGGCGCAATGATTTTGGGATTGATCGGACTGTTTCTTTGGGCCTACCCGGATGATTCAGCATTACGCGGACCTGATATGATTAATCCGGATGAATTATCTCTTATTTCATTTAATGCACCTCTCATGCAGGCTATCGTGCCGCTTATCTTTGTATTGCTTCTGATTCCCGGTGTTGTGTATGGATATGCTTCCGGTAAGTACAATAATTCTAAAGATATGATCAACAATATGTCGAAATCGATGGAGAGCATGGGGTATTATATCGTAATGGCCTTTTTCTGTGCACTTTTTATCGATGCGTTTTCAAAATCAAATATCGGCTTGCTGGTTGCGCTGAAAGGGGCCAACTTCCTGCAGGCACTCGCGCTGCCTGGTCAGGTAACCATCGTCGGGATTGTATTTTTGAGTGCATTTGTAAATATTCTGGTCGGTTCTGCTTCGGCAAAATGGGCACTGATTGCACCCATTTTTGTGCCCATGCTGATGCAGCTGGGGATCTCTCCCGATCTCACGCAGGCAGCCTATCGTGTGGGTGATTCAGTTTCAAATATTATCACACCGCTGCTGCCATATTTCCCTTTGGTGGTGGTATTTTGCAAGCGATATGTAAAAAATACAGGCATAGGTACGCTGATTTCGATGATGCTGCCATATGCAATTATTTTCCTGGTGGTCTGGACCATTTTCCTGCTGGTTTACTGGGCCATTGGAATTCCGCTTAGTTTTGAAGCGAATTACGTGTACCCGGCGCAGTGAGCCAGGGGATAAGTAAAATCGGAAGAGATAAAAGATGGGGCTAAAGCCCTGTTGTGGGACAGCCTCTAATGGTTCTGTTGCTGTATGATAATTATAAGTTGATTTTAATAACGGTTTGACGTTATAGCAACCTCTAATCGATTTCTTGAAATTTACCGGGTTCATGAGCTTTTATGACTACTGGTAATTTCTGAACCAGTGGTAATAAATCTTCATAAGTATTGGTTCTGGCTTTCAGAAGTACAACCTGGTTAGAAGAAGAGGGAATATGTTGTTGGATACTCAGGTTTTTGCCACTGGTAATAAAAATATCAAATTCTTTCTTGGCAACTGACAATAAATTCCCATTCGAAAGACTTGTCCATCCCATTACAGGAGCCGTTCTAACAAATAAATTCGAATCTAATTCTTCTATTCTATACTTCAATTTTTATGGAAGGCACTCATCCATCAAAATCTTGATTATTGTGGCTGAAGTAGTTGATCTTTAAATCCCTCAAGCACCTGAATTGCTTGTTGATTGGTTACTGTGGGGAAATCTTCCAGAAATTCGTTAAGGCTATGGTCAGACTCCAGATATTCAAATAAAGTGCGAACCGGGACACGGGTACCTTTAAAAACTGGTGTACCACCGAGTATGTCTTTTCGTCTTTCTATAATATTATTTGGAGTAGCCATTTTTATGTAAGAAAAAATTATCGTTGATCAAGTATTATAGTCAATGAACAGGCGACATGGGGATTTTTTAAAACTCGATAGATAAGCTTTTACGAAGTTGCTATAACATAGTAATATCATACAACAACATTTACGGCCTGTCGGCAAGCACGTGAATGTGATCCGTTTACCGGGTTTGTATCCTATCAATTCTCAAAACGAATTTTGAAAATCTTACCCTGGAAAATATCTGAGAGAAACAGTGAATCTTTAGGACCTTCTGTAAGTTCCATTGGATTTCCCTTGCCTGTAAATTGATAGACGGCAAAATCCGGGTTACCGCTGATGCCGAGAGTGTCGGGTCATCCATAGTTTCTGCCCTCTTCAATTACATTGAGCTCATCTCTGAAATTGGGCCGTTTTCATTTGCTATCAGGTCTCCGTTCTCACGAAATGCTATTCCAAAACTGTTTCTCAGGCCGAGTGCCCAGACATAAGAATCTCCGATAGGATTGTCTGCCGGGATGGAGCCGTCTCTGTTCATAGGCAGCATTTTACCGTGAAACCGGTCGATATTCTGAACATTGGATTCCTGGAAAGCATCGCCAACCGATATGTATAACTTTCCATCAGGACCAAAAGCGATATTTTTAACCCGGTGCCCGTTACTGCTTGGCAGGTCATCAAGTAATATTGTGAAATCTTCACCCTTGTTATCATTGTCGGTGAACCGGGCTACCACACCTTTTGTGCCTGATCGGTACGGACTGCAAAAGAGATATAGACAAATCGATTTAAGTTGTAATCCGGATCAAATGCAAGACCGATCAATCCATTTTCACCTGCAACAGGAAAGCCGCCTTCAACCATTGTATTCACTGAAGCAAAAGGTTCTGTGACGCGGGAACCATTTTCGAAAATGATAATTCGTCCTGTCTGTAATTCATTCACAAATAAGCGGTCACTTCCATCGGGTGGAAATGCCATTGAAGTGGGGAAGTCCAGGCCGGAAGCAAATTCTTCAACAACGAATCCTTCCGGCACGATGATATCAGAAATTTCCGGCAGTGGACGGCTGATGATCTCCGGGCTGCTGTCAGCTCCGCATGAAACCAGGATAACCAAAAAGAGCATTGCCAACGTTAATATGGAGTTATTTTAAGTACGGATTATCAAAAATATTTATTATTGAAAAATTCAATATAATTTACCTACTGCCTGATTCTTCCGACAGAATAATACTGTTGTCAAAAACTAAAATTTTAACTGTCGGCATTTCACTTACGCGGAATTACTATCGCCCGGTACGCATCACTCAACTATTTCTTACTTCTGATTTTCATCTCCTGGATAACGCTGTCCAGAGAGATATCTTTTTCAACCAGTAATACCAGCAAATGATATATTACATCAGCAGATTCGTAGACTGCCTCCTCTGGTTTTTTATTTTTGGAAGCAATAATTAATTCCACTGCTTCTTCACCAAATTTTTGTGCAATTTTATCAATTCCCTTTTTAAAAAGGCGCGTTGAATAAGATCCTTTCGGCATCTCTTCCTTTCGGGATTTCAGTAATTTTTCAAGATCGTAGAGAAAATGTATGTCTTGTATATCCATCTGGATGTATGTTCAATTTGGTTAGTCTGTTTTTAGTGTAAGTTTGTGAAACTCTGAATAGCGGGTTTTTACTTTTCAGTCTGTTTCCTGACCTGGCGTACTTCAATTCCGGATTCATGCATCCGGTCTTTCAGATCACTGATTTCAATTTCACGAAAATGAAATATACTGGCAGCAAGTACAGCATCCGATTTACCGATAGTAATTGCATCGATACAGTGATCTAACGTGCCCGCACCTCCGCTGGCTATAACGGGAATAGTAACGCGTTCATTTACTTTTTGCAACAGTTCATTATCAAAGCCGGATTTTGTACCATCTTTATCCATACTGGTTAAGAGAATTTCTCCGGCACCGAGTTTCTCTACTTTTTCAGCCCATTTAAGTGCATCAATTCCTGTGTCTTCTGAACCGCCTTTGATATATACATTCCAGCTATTGCCATGCCGTTTTGCATCAATTGCTGCAACAATGGCCTGGGAACCGAACCGGTCGGAAGCTTTTTTTATCAGTGACGGAACTTTGACGATCGCACTGTTCAGAGATACTTTATCAGCCCCGGCTTTCAGGATAGCTTCAATTTCATCGATGGTTCTGATACCGCCGCCAACGGTAAATGGAATATTAATATGCCTGGCTATTTTTTCAACGAGTGAAACCAGTGTTTTTCGTTTCTCTTTTGTGGCTGTGATATCGAGAAATACAAGTTCGTCCGCACCTTCTTCTGTATAGCGGCGTGCCAGTTCAACCGGATCTCCGGCATCGCGTAAATCCAGGAAATTAACACCTTTTACGGTTCTGCCGTCTTTAATATCCAAACAGGGAATAATTCGCTTTGTGAGCATATGTTTATGCGGACAAATGTGTAGAATTTGTTTCAAAGAGGTTAAAAATACACAATTATAAGGAAAGGATTCAGCGGATAATCATGAGGCCCGGGCGGGAACTTTTCAATTTGAGGCGCTGGCCGGAGTTTCCACTTCACTCTCTTTCCTGTACAGCTTTTCATCTAGCATGGCAGTGTGATATACAAATGTGGCAACAATAACAGCCGTTCGCTGTAGATCCTGCTCCACAAGACGCTCATAGAAATCCTGGTTAGAGTGGTGTGTCATTGTTCCGTATTCAATCGGATCCTGTATAAACTGAAATCCCGGAAGCCCGACCCTGTCGAACGATAGGTGGTCGGTTCCGCCTGTGTTTGAAAAACTGACGGTGGTGGCGTCCCAGTCAGAAAACGGCTGAAGCCAGGTTCTGAAAAGTGAACGCAGGTTTTCGTTTTGCTGTAGATAAATGCCCCGTATCTGGCCGGTTCCGTTATCGATGTTATAGTAAGCTGAAAAATAGTCATAAGCAGACTTTCTCTGAATGTTTTCAGCATCCGAAAAACCTCCGTCAGCTTCTGCGAAATGATCGGAAACATAATTCCTGGAACCGTGCAGGCCCTGCTCTTCACCATCCCAAAGTGCAATCCGGATGGTTCTTCTGGGCTCAACACCGATCGATTTCAGAATCCGGACGGCTTCCATCATAACCGCTGATCCGGATGCATTATCCGTTGCGCCTGTGGCAGAGTGCCATGAATCCAGATGGCCGCCAAGCATTACCACCTGGTCTTTTAACTCAGGGTCTGTACCAGGTATCTCTGCAACTGTATTGTAACCGTAGAGATCATCATCGTGAAACTCCACTTTCAGATCCATCTCAATGGTTACAGGGATTCCTTTTTCCAGTAACCGGAATAATCTGCCATAATGTTCCCGGGTAAGGGATATCTGTGGAATTGCTTTGGGTGCATCCGCCTGGTAAGCGCGGGGTCTTTCCAGCCAGGGTGTGCCGGGCTCAGAAGGCAGGGAAGCCATGCTGAGCGCCACCTGTCCGTACCAGCCCCTGTAACTGTAGTCCAGAACAGCAAGTGGTTCTTCTTCCTGTAGAAATTTTTCCAGCTGGTATCTCATCTGTGCACGTGCCATCGCAGCCGGATTTGGCCCCTGGGGACGTGCATTTTGAATTCTGTCTGCGGCGTTCGCAAGATTAAGAAGCCGTTCATCGCTGTTGCGCCTTGCAACAGGGTCCCAGGCGGGTTCAGATTCCGGTGGAAAATCAACCATTACAAACTTGTCTTTCAGGGTGCCTTTGTAATTTTCAAAATCCATTTCCGATTCAATCGTGAGATGGATTACATCTCCCTTAACAGTTTTTTTATGTCCTGTTGACCAGGCTTTGGGAAAACCGGTAAGCGGAAAGTAGGTGTGTGGAGTGTTTGCGTGCATAGCAAACTTTTTCAGTTCCCATCCAACTCCAAAAGCCCCCCATTTATGCAGCGATCCGTTTTCCAGACCAAATTCGCCCAGTTGTTCCAAAACATACTGGTTGGCACGTCTCATTTGGGGTGAATTTGTCAATCGCGGGCCATAAACATCTGTAAGCCAGCTTGCAATTTCCATCACCTGCGAATTTTCTGTTCCCTCTTCAATTATCTGCTCAACCACATCCAGATCAACAGTTGGGTTGTGAATAGACTGAGCGTGAACCGGGATCGTTAACAGAGTTATTAAAATTATGGATAGGGTATATCTGTACATAACAACGATTGGTTTAAGTTTGTTGGTTTGACTCCGACACTATAGTGTGCTAACGGGAACGTGTAATGTAAATAAAAACGAATCGCAGAGTTTCTTAGCTTACGTAAAAGTTTTAAAAATATTTGTCTTATTTGAATAGATGGCGTACGTCAGTTGGTCTGCTTTGGCCTGGCAACTCCTTTATAAAAATACCCGGCTATTTTTGGTAATTTTTTTTCATAGAATGCATTCATTTCAACATCCCGAAAATGGATGCTGATGAGTTGCCCCATGTCACGGTTCAGGTGACAGCCGTCTGCAATTTTTTTCTGGAGAGGTGTCAGCCGATTTTGCCACTTTTGAATATGGTTCTCTTCACTTAATCCGTGCTCCATAAAAAGAAACGATCCGCCCGGTTTCAGAATCCTTTCTATCTCTTTTAAACCTTCATGTATATCGCTGACACTGCAGAGGGTAAATGTACTTACAACACAATCGAAGCGGTTGTCTTTGAAAGGTAAATTTTCGCAGTTTGCAATGCGATGATCTACTGAAATATCTGATTTTTTAATTTTCTTTTCTGCAAGCGGGGTATTTCCAGGATTTAAATCAATAGCAGTAATTTTTTCAACATTATCCGGATATAGCGGCAGATTGTGACCCGTGCCAAATCCAATTTCCAGAATATCACCATGAACCTCTGAAAGCAGATCACTACGGTATTCGTCTATTGTTTTATTTTTCAGGGACCACTCAAATATCCATGGTAGAATTTTATTGGAATATATGCCCATAAATGGTTTCTAAAGTGGGGGTTTAAAAAGAATCATTGACCGTAAATGCAACTATCTGAACTTCTACGACATGATATTTTGCAAATCTTCAGGTTTTACCGGTTTTGAAATGAAATCGGCTACTTTATCATCCCAGGTTACCTTATAGAGTTCGCCGTTGTTTTGATCAATCTTTGAACTAATGACATAAATTTCAATATACGAATTTGATTTTTTTCTCAATGTCTCAAATTCAGATAAAAATTCCCATCCATTCATGAGGGGCATATCGATGTCCAGCAGTATCAATTCAGGAAGTGTTTTTCCTTCATTGTACATTTCTGTTAATGCATTAAGTGCTTCTTTTCCATTTTCAAAGATGATTATATCGTCACTCAAGTCGTGTTTATGAATGATTTTCTTTACACCGTAGGCATAGATTTTATCATCATCGATAATGCAGACGCATTTAACTGTACTCATGAAAGTGTTAATTTAAATGTTGTTCCTTTATTGACTTCACTTTCTACTTCTATTTTTCCACCCATTGATTCAACCTGGTTTTTCGTAATAAACAGGCCAATCCCTTTTGCGTTTTCGTTTTCGTGGAAGGTATTATACATTCCGAATAATTTATCGCGGTGTTTTTCAAGATCTATTCCGGTGCCGTTGTCAGTAATTTTGAAAATAACGTGATCTCCGTCAGCAAAAGCATCAATCTCAATGTCCGGCTGTCGCTCAGGATGCCTGTATTTGATTGCATTTGACAGAAGATTTAAAAGAATACTTTCAAGATAGGCAGGATTGTATTCAATCGTTAAATCTTCCGGTATATTTTCGCTTATTTTAACATTCTGGGCGATAATTTCGGTTGTCAGAATTTCTTTGATTTTGTCAAGATACTTTTTGATGTTCAGTTCCTTAAGGTTTTTGTCGACCTTGGTCTGTGCAGCAACTATTTCATTCAGATCCTGAATAGTTTCAGTTAATCTTTCAGAGGCTGTTTTCAGGTAACCAAGAAGTTCCTCCTTCTCCTCATTTGATTCTTCTGCATCATACAGCGAAAGAAGCATGGAGATATTTCCGGCGTGGTTTCGCAGATTGTGTGATACAATATGAGCAAAATTGAGCAGTCGTTTATTTTGATCGCCGGCAATCCCGATTGTTTCACTCAGTTCAATCTCTTTTTTCTTTCGTTGACTAATATCTGTTACAACAATTAATACAGCAGGAGTGATGGTTCCGGAATGCTGAAGCTGAAACGGAACTTTTATTGCCTGATGCCACTGTTCCTCACCGTTTTTATTGACCGTCAGCCCCTCTTTTATAAAATGTGGTTCTCCGGTTTCAATAACCTTTCTTGTTGATTCAATGTACTTCTCTGACTCTTTTTTACAGACCCCAAAATCCTCATCTGTTTTGCCGATAAGATTTTCGGGTATTGTGTCATAATAATTAGCTGAAGCCCTGTTAGCCAGAAGTATGCGCCCGTTAGCATCTTTCACAAAAACCTGGTTTGGCATTGTGTCGAGTACACCCTGGAATTGCTTTTTTAATTGAATATTGTCTTCGAGGATCTTTACCTGGTCAGTTACATCAGCTATATAACCATGCCACACTACGCTATTATCCTCCATTTTTTCCGGTCTTGCTCTTCCTCTAAGCCATCGGACACCTTTTTCGGGAAGATTTACACGATAATCTAGTTCCCAATTTTCAAGAGTTTGATATGATTTATTAATGCTTGAAATAACTGAATCAAGGTCATCAGGATGAATTCGTTCAATAACTGGGGAGGCATCTTGTTTCACACTTTCGGGGTGAACTTCATAGATATCACGTATACCGTCACTCGAGAATGGAAAACATGAGCTGCCGTCAGGGAATTGCTGAAACTGGTAGATGACACCGGGAATCTGTTTTGAAAGTTTCTTTAGGGTTGCATCGCTTTCTTTTAGTTTTTCTTCGGCTTGTTTTCTTTCAGTTATGTCAACAACTGTTCCAAGAATACCAGTAATCTCACCGTCACTGTTTCTGACAGGACTATAAAAACTTTGAGCCCAGCCGGTTTTACCGGTATCCGGTATTTCAAAGGAATAATCTCCGGTTTTCACAAACTGACCTTTTAGTGCTTTTTTGTATAAAAGGTTGAGTTTTTCCTCTTCAACATGTGGAAACAGCTCCATTACTGATTTGCCCAAAACTTTTTCTGCTTTATAACCACTTATTTTTTCCATGGACGGATTCCAGTGAATATATCTTAAATCTGTATCACATACGTAGATTCCGTCTGAAGTATTGGAAATGATCTGATTGAAAAAGTGATGAGTTTCCTTTAATTCATATTCAGCTTTTTTCCGACCTGTTATATCCCGGAGGGTGCCTTCTGTCCCGATAATCTCGTCGTTATCATTAAGCATTAAACGGGCGTTTGCAGATGCATAAACAAGCTTCCCGGATTTGGTTCTGAGACGAATTTCAAAATCTGAAACCACTCCATAATTTTTTAGCTTCTCTACAAGCTTACTTTTGTCTTCCGTGTATTTATAAAAAAGTGAAGTGTTTTTGCCAATGATTTCAGATCGTTTAAAACCGGAGTAAAATTCAATAGATGGAGTAATTTCAGTAATTAATCCTTCGTTGTCTGTTCTGTAGAAAACATCCTGTATATTTTCAAATATACCCCGGTATTTTTCTTCACTCGTCCTTAACGCTTCTTCGGCTAATTTTTGCTTTGTTATATCTCTTGCAATTCCAAATGTTCCAATAACCTGCCCATCTTCATCCAGTAATGGCATCTTGGTAGTGCTTGACCAGGTTAAACAGTTGCTGCCGGTTTGCGATACCCCGCTTTCAATTTTCCCGATAACAGGCTGACCGGTTTTCATGATCATTTTTTCATCTTCAAATGATATCCTGGCATCTTCTTCCCGGAAAAAGTCAAAATCTGTTTTACCGACTGCTTCGGCAGGATCTTTCAATCCGAATTTATCCGCACAAGCTTTGTTTATTTTGATAAATTTGCTCTCAGTGTCTTTAAAAAAAATGTTATCTGGCAGGATATCCATCAATTTGCCAAGCAGAAACTGGTCATCAAGTAAATTATTGGTTTTAGAAACACTCATATGAGTGGTATTGTAAGGGTTGAAAATGTTACTGGATCATACACAATGTGCTTATCGGTATGTAAAACTAAATATTAAGAAGAAAATCACATTTAGAGATATAAAGAAGGAAAAACAGCCTGATATATTAGTTAGATATTGTGCTGAATGGCATGATTACCTACAAGTAACAAGGAGTTGATTTATCGATAAATGTTACAGTACTATTACTTTCGCTTGTCTTTAACGTAAATTGCTTTCGATTGCCCTTCGCCGACTGAGCGCTCTTCCATCTCAAACAATCCCATCGCTTCTATCAATTCTCCAAGTTTCTTATACCCGTAATTCCTGGGATCAAATTCGGGTGACTGTTTGGCAATATAGCTGCCAACAGGAGCGAGATGAGCCCACCCGCTTTCATCGGATGCTGTCTCAACTGCCTTACGAACAAGGTTAACCAGTTTTGTATCCTGTTTCAAAGCATTGCCGGATCTCTTTTTCCTGGTATCACGGTCTTCTTCTTCATCCTGTAAAACTTCGGTAAAAATAAATTTATCACAGGCAGCAACCATGGGTTCAGGTGTTTTTCGCTCCCCGAATCCATATACCACAAGACCTGCTTCACGAATGCGTGCTGCAAGTTTGGTAAAATCACTGTCGCTTGATACCAGGCAAAAACCATCAAAACGCTGTGTGTAAAGAAGATCCATTGCATCGATGATGAGTGCACTGTCGGTTGCATTTTTTCCGCGCGTATAGCCAAACTGCTGTATTGGCTGTATGGAATGCTGTAAAAGAACTTCTTTCCAGCTTCGAAGCTGCGGCTGGGTCCAGTCACCGTAAATTCGCTTAACATTAGCCGTTCCATATTTTGCTATTTCCGCGAGAAGACCCTCGATTATTGACGGCTGTGCATTATCTGCATCAATCAGGACAGCCAATTTACTTGTAGAGTTTGTATTCATCTGCTTGTGATTTGAAAAAATTCCTGTTCTGCTATCAGGTAAAAGATAGACTATAATTAACCATTAATCAGCCTGTACAAACTTTTTGATTGTTTCACTTTTTTTATGATAAAATTGAAACTTTTCAGTTTTCAGATAGTAAGATATGTAACAATACCCGCTACCTAATCTCTTATTTTATATAACCTTATTTGTATTATAAAACAGGGATTACTTTGTAAGCATCAATAACTGCAAAATATTGGATTTATGAAAAAAAGCTATCAATCAATTCTTTTCTTATTAACACTACTAATTTTAAGTGGCTTTTCCGATGTTAAGTCACAGCCGCTGATAGAGGCTGCATATCCTGAATTGGGTTTTTCTCAGCCGATTGATTTCCAATTTGCAAATGGGATCGATGATACGGTTTTTGTTGCAGAACGAGCCGGGCGTATTGTAAAACTCAGAAACGATATTGAAGCAACTTCTGTATTTGAAGTGCTTGATATCAGCTCAAAAATAAGTACAAGTGGTGAAGGCGGTCTCATTGGGTTTACATTTCATCCTGATCTTGAAAAACATCCCTATCTTTTTGTCCATTATACCTCTCCTGATCCATTCCGGTCAGTGTTTTCACGTTTTACACTTGGTGATAACGGCGAGGCGGATGAATCATCAGAATTTATTTTGTTTGAAATTGATCAGCCCTTCAGTAACCACAATGCAGGCCAGATTCGCTTTGGCCCGGATGGCTATCTCTATATTGCAACTGGTGATGGCGGCAGCGGAGGCGACCCGCTGGAGAATGGGCAAAACCGGTCAACCTTGCTTGGTAATATTCTTCGTATTGATGTGAATAACACTGATCCCGGATTGAATTACTCTATACCTGCCGACAACCCTTTTGTGGATAATTCGCAGGGATGGCGGGAAGAGATTTATGCCTGGGGTTTTCGTAATCCGTTCCGGTTCAGCTTTGATGCGGAGACAGGCGAATTGTGGGTTGGTGATGTAGGTCAAAACCGAAGAGAAGAGGTAAATATTGTTGAAGCCGGAAAGAACTATGGATGGAATACGATGGAAGGCTCACTCTGTTTTGACCCGGTTTCCGGGTGCGATCAAACCGGACTTGAACTGCCGGTTTTTGAATACGGCCTGGATGGAAGTCAATCGATCACCGGTGGATTTGTCTATCGCGGAAATGAAGTGACTGAACTTGCAGGGCGTTATGTTTATGCTGATTTTTCCGGAGGAGAGATCTGGTCATTCGCATACGATGGTGATTCGGCTTTTAATAACCAGTCGATAGACAATCTGGGTGGAAATCGAATTGTCTGTTTCGGGGAAGATCAGAACAGGGAACTCTATATCTGTTCATTTGATGGAAATATCTACAGGATTAACCCATCCGTGACCAGTTCACTGGAAGAGGATGATTTTTTGCCTTCCAAAATCAGGCTGAACCAGAACTATCCCAACCCGTTTAACCCGGGTACGGTAATTTCATTTTCTCTCCCGGAAAGTTCGGAAGTTTCGCTTACGGTTTATAACGTGGTAGGACAGAAAGTTGTGGATTTAGTTAACCGGCGAATGAGTGCAGGTGAGCATTCAGTAAATTTTGATGCGTCAAACCTTTCAAGCGGTGTCTATATTTATGTGTTGAAGACCAATTCAGCAACACTTACGCGATCAATGGCCCTGATGAAATAGAGTTGCCGGATCGTTTGATTGCATGAATTTGGAAGTGCGATAAAATGTACAACAAGGCAGGCCAACGTATTTTTTGCAACCATAGCCTGATTGTTGCGTTTCATGCGGATTTATTCAATCTTCAGAAAAAAATCGTCGTATGAAACCAACAAAAATTGCCGTTGTTCAGGATAGGCCAGTCTTGTTCGATTTACCGGCAACACTCGATAAAATTGAACAGCTTGCCTGTAAAGCATCAGAATCTGATCCTGATATCATTCTTTTTCCGGAAGCATTTATTCCTGCCTATCCAAGGGGAATCTCATTCGGAACTGTAGTTGGAGACAGAACAGCAGAGGGAAGAGAAACCTGGCTCCGTTACTGGAAGAATACAGTAGAAATTCCCGGTCCGGCAACAGAAAGACTTGGAAAAATTGCCGGGAAAGTCGGGGCACTGCTTGTGATCGGTGTTGTGGAGAAGGGCAATTCCGGAACTCTCTATTGTACACTGCTATATTTCAGCAGAGATGGGACGTTGCTGGGCAAACACCGAAAACTGAAACCTACGGCCGCAGAACGGGTGATTTGGGGCGAAGGCGATGGCACGGATCTGCAGGTTTATGATACCGATTTTGGAAAGGTTGGCGGGTTAATCTGCTGGGAAAACTATATGCCGCTCGCCCGAACCGCACTTTACCGGCAGGGGATAGAGATATACCTGGCACCCACAGCTGATCATCGCGAAAGCTGGCAATATACTATGAGACATATCGCGTGTGAGGCGCGCTGCTTTGTAATCGGCTGCAATCAGGTACTGAAAAAAAGCGATTACCCCGACCTGCCCGGAGAAGATCTGTCCGGTTATGGAGAGTTCATCAGCCGGGGAGGCAGTGTTATCGTTGATCCATTTGGAAACATTCTGGAAGGGCCGCTATGGGATACCAGCGGTATCCTTGTAACCAATCTTGATCCTGACCTGATCGGCAAAGCTAAAATGGATTTCGATGTCGCAGGCCACTATGCCAGGGATGACGTTTTTGAGTTAAAGATTCCGGATCAATTACCTTTTGGAACAAACGACTGAATCCCGGTTATTTCGCGGCCGAGTATGAGTCCGTGAATATCGTATGTGCCTTCGTAGGTGTTAACCGATTCCAGGTTCATCACGTGGTGAATCACCCTGTATTCACCGGATACGCCGTTCCCTCCATGCATATCCCGGGATACACGTGCAATATTCAATGCTTTGTTTACATTATTTCGTTTGGCAAGTGAAACCATCGCATGGTGATCACGCCCCTGGTCTTTGAGCTGGCCAAGACGCAGGGCCAGCATCTGCATGGATGTGATATCGGTAAGCATGTCAGCCAGTTTTGTCTGCGGGAGCTGGTTGGCAGCAATCGGGTGGCCGAACTGTTTCCGGTCGAGAACGTATTGACGCGCTCTTTGATAACAAAATTCGGCGGCGCCTACAACACCCCATGCGATGCCATACCTGGCACTGTTCAGGCACATAAATGGTCCTTTCAGGCCGCGAATCTCCGGAAACGCATTCTCTTCCGGAACAAAGACATCTTCAAATACCAGCTCACCGGTGGATGATGCCCGAAGACTCATTTTATGTTTGGTAGCCGGCGCAGAGAATCCCTCCATCCCTTTTTCGACTAAAAAACCACGAATAACCGGTTTGTCATCTTTCGATTCTTTCGCTTTCGCCCAGACAACTGCCACATCTGAAATGGGGGAATTGGTGATCCACATTTTGGCGCCATTCAGGATCCAGCCGCCATCTGTTTTGACCGCAGTAGATTCCATCGATCCCGGATCGGAGCCGTGATTGGGTTCGGTCAGCCCGAAACAACCAATAAGCTCACCGGAAGCCAGTCTGGGCAGAAACCGCTCTTTCTGCTCTTCGGTTCCGAAGATGGAAATCGGGTACATCACCAGTGATGATTGGACCGACATAAACGACCGGTAGCCCGAATCCACGCGTTCCACTTCCCGGGCAATCAGACCATAGGCAGTCTGGCTCACACCCGATCCGCCATATTTCGGATCAATGGCAGCTCCAAGCAGGCCAAGCTCTCCCATCTCTTTCGCAATATCCTGATCAAACACCTCATCCTGGTTGCCTTTTAGTGCGCGTGGTTCCAGTTTGGTTTGTGCATATTCACGGGCCGATTCCATGATCATGCGATCGTCTTCAGAAAGTTCTGATTCGAAGAGGTAGGCGTCGTCGATGTTGAATTTGTTATTTGGCATATTTTCATGATATCCGGTTATAAAAAAAATCCGGCCAACGTGTCAAATTTTAAAAGATCGTGAGTCGGGTTGAACCGAAACCGATAAAATTAGAAGGACATCATCAACCGGATTTAATAGTAATTTAAAATCTTACTAAAAATAATCCAAAATTAAGATTTCAAAATTCAAAATTAATACCCAAACTCCTTCTTGAGTTCTCTGCCTATAATCATTCTCTGAACTTCAGATGTTCCTTCACCAATGGTCATCAGTTTGGAGTCGCGCAGGAAGCGTTCAGGATGATACTCTTTGGTATAGCCGTAACCGCCATGGATCTGGATAGCTTCCAGCGACGCTTGGACAGATAATTCGGAGGCGAAAAGTTTTGCTTTGGATGCCTCCATCGTATACGGTTTGCCCTGGTCTTTCAGCCACGCTGCACGATGCACCAAAAGCCGGGCGGCATCGATTTCGGTAGCCATATCCACCAGTTTGTTTTCAATTGCCTGGAAATTCCCGATCGGTTTGCCAAACTGCTTTCGCTCCTGAGAATACTTGATGGATTCTTCCAGGGCTCCGCGGGCAATTCCGACTGAGAGTGCACCGATCCCAATTCGTCCGCCATCTAAAACCTTCATGGTATCGACAAATCCCATTCCCTCATCCCCGATCATATTTTCTGCAGGTACCTTTACATTTTCAAAAACGACTTCGGTGGTATCTGATGAGTTCATTCCCAGCTTATGCATTGGCGGACCCGGCTTCACACCATCCATATCCCGCTCTACCACAAATGCGGAAATTCCTTTAGTGCCTTTATCCGGATCGGTTTTGGCAAGAACCAGATAGGTGTGTCCGACCGACCCCTGGGTGATAAATATTTTATTTCCGTTGATCACCCAGTGATCTCCGTCTCTTACCGCTATGGTTTTCATACCCGAGGCGTCGCTGCCGGAGCCGGGCTCAGTGAGGCACCAGGCGCCCAGTTTTTCTCCCTTGGCAAGCGGAGTTAAAAATTTCTGCTTCTGCTGATGCGTACCGGCAAGAGCTATATGTCCGGAGCAAAGAGAGGTGTGTGAAGCAACAGTAAGTGCAAGAGAAGCATCCCAGCGGGCAATTTCTTCAAGTGCAAGGCAAAAGCTGACCGTATCAAAACCGGCACCACCGTACTGCTCTTCGTGGTAGATGCCAAGCAGACTCTGTTCAGCCAGCTTCTCAATAATGTCATGTGGAAATTTTTTAGATGCATCCCTTTCAATAACAGAGGGGGCTACGTGCCGTTCAGTAAAATCACGAACAGCGTCACGAATCATTTGCTGGTCTTCGGAAAGATCAAAGTTGAGTTGTTTGGATTGTTCAAGTGTGTCAACGCTCATGTATAAATATATTTATTTGAATTTTGGAACCGCTTACACGAAGATAACGATTCTGATGGAAAATCGTTTCCGGTTATAAGTAAAAAAATTGTAATGTGGCAAGAGGTGTGAGACATTTTATGCTGATAGCTGATAGCTGACAGCCGAAAGCTCTTTTGCTCCCGACAGAACCTCACATTTGCCTGTAGCTATAATCCTGACTGCCGGGATTTCGCTGCCGCTCAATTTTTTACAGATTTTTTTCACTTTTGCCTTTTCACTTTTTCCCACGTCTCAAACCCCCCGCTCTGATCCTCCCTGTCTTCTGGCACCTCACGCAGCGGCTCGCAGGGCTTCAGAGTTTCGTGTAAATCCTCCGGGAGACGCTGATACCAGCCGGTTCCCTCTGTTTTCCACCGGGCCATTTCGTCGGAGACATCCTTTACAATTTTTGCAGGATTACCCACAACTACTTTTCTGCTTGGGATTTCCATCCCTTCCGGAACAAAACAGAGTGCGCCAATGATGCACTCATCGCCCACTTTTACGCGATCCATCACCACGGCATTCATCCCAACAAGCGAATTCCTGCCAATATGGGAACCGTGGATGATTGCCCCATGGCCGATATGAGCACTCTCTTCGAGTATTACCGTTACACCGGGGAACATGTGGATGGTACAGTTTTCCTGCACGTTGGCACTGTCTTTAATCACGATCTTGCCCCAGTCACCCCGGATCGCTGCACCGGGACCGATATAAACATCCTTTCCGATAATCACATTTCCGGTAACAGCTGCCTGCGGGTGGATATAGGCACTTTCATGAATAACCGGTTTGTATCCTTTGAATTCGTAGATCATCGATATTGGTTGGGTCTGGTACTCTGTGAGTATAACATTTTTATAATTTACAAAGATAATGCAAAGTGAATAGGCCCCAATGTAGCGGGACTTCGAAAAGTACTCAGCAAAACTGAAAACTGAAAAGTGAAAAAAGGAAATGCCTCAATTTTAATTTTAGCTTTTCACTTTTGCTTTTTCACTCTATTAACTCGCCTTTCTTGCAGTTTCCGATTTGTAAATTCCGCTACGGTTTACGTGTCCCACATATTTGCCGATAATGCGCACTTCTTCAAATACGTCCGGTTCTATCGTAATATCGTCGTACTCTTCGTTGGCGGGTTCAAGTCGCAGGCCATTTTCATCATAGAATATTTTTTTCAGGCTTGTTTCTCCGTTGTAGAGTACAGCTCCGATGTCTCCGTCTTTGATATCAGCGTCCATCAGCAGAACAAAATCGCCGTCATAAATTCCTGCATCTCTCATACTCATGCCTGAAACACGAAGTGCGAACATAGTGCCAATGTTGGGAAAGAGCGTGTCGAGGGTGATTTTTCCAAGATCGGCTTCCACAGCTTCCTGCAGGTATCCGGCAGCAATCAGGCCGCGTACGGGAATGCCTGCGGAATTGTTCTCTTCTATCAGAGAGCTTTTATCGGGATGTAAATCGTATTCGTTGTCATCGCCTTTAATCAGGTACTCTTTTTTCAAAAGAGCTTGTATATTCTGCGTGACACTATTGGGCGATTTGTAATCGAACTCCTCGGCAATCTCTCTGTAAGTCGGCCACACATCGTGCTCCGATTTATAGCTTACGATGTAGTCGAAGAACTCTTTTTGCTTGCGGGTTAATTGAGTATTGTCCATAGTTTTTACATAGTGTATAATATATGTGTAAGAAACAAAGAATTTTAATGACAGGCAACAAATTTCAACTACGAGAATGATTTATAAAATTTCAGTTTTATTATTTGCATGTACTTTACTCTTTTCGGCATGCAGTTCAACGGATAACCGGCAGGGAACGCCGCTTCACAAAGAAGAAGTGATCCTTGAGGATTACCCCGATCTCTATGTAGCCGTTTTGGACAGAGATTCAGATGCAATTTTTGAATTTTTGGATCATGAGGAGGAGCGTGTAAAGAGAACGGCGTGGCTGTCTTTGGCTAAAACACCGGTTGAAAGCAGAACTGAATTTTTGGAGCTGGCCAAAAAGCAGGATTCTGACGAGGCCTGGTTTGCGCTCTCTTATCATCCATCCGAAACTGCTGACCTGAGAGAGCTGGAAGAGCTGTGGATAAACGGAAGTCTGCAAAGAGGTCCGGTCTGCCGGTACTTTTCAGCTCACGGCGATGGCACTACTCTTGATAAACTTCTGCAAGATACGCAAAAACTCTACACTGAAAAGGAGTGTGCCTTTGCTGCAGGATCAATTCTGACCCGCGTAAACATTTCTGAAATTAAAATGGTTGAAATAATCAGGATAGCCTTAGGATCAGATTCAGAGGATATCAGGAAAAGAATTCTCTATGGATTTTACCGCAGCAGACTGAACTCATTTACTGAATTCTCAGGCTATTCACATTTCGGGTCAGAAGCATGGATTACAGCCGGGATTGGTGAACAGGCCGGTACAGACCAGTTCATGACCCGAATACTGGGTGAGGATGGACTTCTGTTGGCCGAATCCCGCTGGTCTGCTGAAGAACTGCAAAATGAACCACGGCTTGCTATAGAAATGGCACGATCCTACAACCGGGTTGATACTTATCGGGACCGGCATTTCAAGCCTGTAATGAAACTTTTTGAGCACAGAAATCCACACGTCATTATTCAGCTGATGGAGGCTTTAAGAACTGTTGATGATCTCCCGGGTTCGATTTTGACTCATATCGAAGAACAATTTTCCCGGCAAACAAGAAACGGTGAAATTCTCGCCGCTTCACTTCAGGTTTTAGCCGACAATTCGGTCAGTCCGGATCCGTATGCTGAACGGCTGGAGAGTTATATGGAGAAAAATGTTTATCTGACTGAACGAGGACTTTCCGTATTCAAAAATATGGAAGACACTTCTCAATATCTTACAAGGTTGCAGACACTAATTGAAAAAGGCGGGGTGCGGGGATTGCATGCAGTTCGGGCTTTGAACGGTATGTGGATGGAATCCAATCAGAACGAAAAGTTGAGAAATGAGATCAGAGATATTGTATGGACTGCGCTGGAGAAAAAGGAGAGGAGCATGGCGTACGCAGCCGGGCCTTTTTTGACGGACGAGTCAATTATCCGAGACCAGGATTTTGATCGCCTGAAAAATATACTTAATGAATATTCACTGCCAGAGGATATTGAGGTTTACCAGGTTTTTGCGCGGGTGTTTTCGGATCGTTTTCGTCAACAATCTGCCGGAGTGATCGATTCACTGGCATCAATTGGGTATCCACCGCTCAACAGAACACTAAAAGATCTTGGATGGGAGATAGAAGTGGCCGCTGAAGAACAGTCATTTCGAAAACCGGACTGGAAGCAGCTATACGATATGGGGACCCGCCCATACTGGGTACTGGAAACAGGGAAAGGCAAATTTGAAATCAAATTCGATCCGTTCACAGCACCTGCCACCGTTTCAGCCATCGACAGCCTCACGCGTGCAGGTGCGTACGACGGTGTTCCTTTCCACAGGGTTGTTGCCAATTTCGTGGTTCAGGGTGGAGATATCGAGCTCCGGAACGGGTTTGGCGGGCCCGATTTTACACTGCCTACAGAGCCATCGCTTCAATCATTTACCCGTGGTGCAGTGGGAATTGCAAGTGCGGGAACCGACACAGAAGGAAGCCAGTATTTCATCATGCATCAATGGTCACCCCATCTGAATGGCAATTACACATTGTTTGGAAATGTAACCCGCGGAATGGAAGTGGTTGACCGTCTGCAGACAGGAGATCACGTAGACCGGGCATGGATTGAACTCAGGTGAGGTGACAGGGGTGTGTTCACTGTTTCGGCTGCAATCCCCAAACAAATCTCTTCTTTCCGGAACGCTCACCATCCGTTATCTTTGATTCCCTAATCTAACCTGAATCTTAAATGGAACCGGATAACATGAAATATATCGGAGCTCACGTAAGTGCAGCAGGCGGCGTTGAAAATGCACCATTGAATGCACATGAAATTGGCGCAACGGCATTTGCCTTGTTTACCAAAAATCAGCGCCAATGGATGGCAAAACCATTGAGTGAGGAGAATATCACCGGCTTCAAAGAGAATTGTGAAAAGAACGGATTTACGATGGATGCCGTGATGCCGCATGACAGCTACCTGATTAACCTGGGTCACCCGCTGAAAGCGAGTCTGAAAAAATCACGGGATGCGTTTCTGGATGAACTGCAGCGGTGTGAACAGCTGGGCATCAAACTGCTGAATTTTCATCCGGGAAGTCATTTAAAGAAGATCAGTGAGACAGATTGCCTGGAAATTATTGCTGAGTCTGTTAATATCGCCCTGGATCAAACCGAAGGGGTAAAGGCTGTTATTGAAAATACCGCCGGGCAGGGAACCAATATGGGGTATAAGTTTGAGCACCTGCGGGAGATTATCGACCGTGTTGAAGATAAAAACCGGGTAGGGGTTTGTATCGATACGGCACACGCTTTTGCTGCCGGATACGACATACGCACTGAGTCGGGCTTTGAGGAGACATTTGAGAAGTTTGCGGAGGTTGTCGGTTTTGATTATTTACTGGGGATGCACCTGAATGATTCTAAAAAAGAGCTGGGCAGCAAAGTAGACCGGCACGAGAGCATCGGTGACGGACTTATCGGCTGGACTCCCTTCGAGCTGATTATGAAAGATAAACGTTTCGACGGCATTCCGCTGATCCTGGAGACGCCAAATACCGAACGGTGGCCGGAAGAGATTGCAACTTTGAAAGAGATGGCCCGCTTGTGAGAATAAGTGAGAACTGAAAACGCCCCGAATATCGGGACTTCTAAATGCACTCAGCAAAAGTGAGAAGAACGTTTGCATTTAGAAATACAAGTTTACGAGAAAAGCTTTTGCAGATATGAACTAACCAAAACCACCACCGAAACTATTAATTCTGATGTAACTTTTCACTTTTGCGTTTTCACTTTTCCCTTCTGTGTTTTTCACATTTTCAAACTTCCGGTATTGATATATGTATAATATATGTGTAATATGTATTTCAACACAAACCAGAGGTGCGAATGAAAGAGCAAAAGTATCCCGGAATTCACGTATACAATGTGGTAGCAGGATTTAAGTCTTCCCGGCTGAAACATTCCATTACACCGTTCCGCTTTGAACTTCCGGATGGCACAGAGCACAGAATCGCAACCATCCGGCAAGCTCACCGCGAACGTGTGGGGTCGTCGGTTCACTATCATTACGTTGTAAAAACGAGAGAGGAGCGTTACTTTCACATTGTATTCGATTCGGAAAAACTTCGCTGGCACCTGGTGCAGGAATTTGACGCCGAGTTGTTGTTCAATGAATAAAATAGTTGTGGGCAGTGTATTCTATAAATGTCCAATACTCACGACTCAATACTTATTATTTTAATTCCCGGTATGGAAGAAATCACAGCTGTATTACTTACAATCATTGGTCTTGCCGCAGGTTATGCTATTGCATATTTTATGGCAAAAACGAAACAATCACGCCTCGAAGAGAGAAATGCAAACCTTGAAAAACAGCTTCACTCTTTACGTTTAGAAATGGATAAAGAGGAGTCGGAAGCAAGCCGGAAACTTGAAAGTGAGCGCACACGTGCACAGGAAGCTGAAAAACAATTAGCCGAGTTGAGTGCCGATTACAGAAACCTGAAAGAACGTCTGACCGAGCAGAAGCAGGAGCTTCAAAAGATGGAAGAGAAGTTTCGCACGGAGTTTAAAAACCTGGCAAATGAAATCCTGGACGAAAAGTCGAAAAAGTTTACCGAACAGAACAGGGAGAATATGGACCGGCTCCTGAATCCGCTTGGAGAAAAGCTTGAGGAGTTCAAGAAAAAAGTGGAGGAGACCTACAATACGGAAGCCAGGGAACGAAATACGCTGAAAGGCGAAATCACAAAAATCTTTGAACTGAACCAAAAGATTACCGAGGAAACCAAAAACCTGACCCGTGCACTGAAAGGTGACAGCAAGCAACAGGGGAACTGGGGCGAGGTGATTTTACAGCGTATCCTGGAAAAATCAGGCCTCTCGAAAGACCGGGAGTATTTTATACAGGAGAGTCACACAACCGACGAGGGCCGGCGGCTGCAGCCCGACGTTGTGGTAAAATTACCGGATGGCAAACATTTGATTATCGATTCGAAAGTATCACTCACAGCTTATGAGAAATTTTCATCTGCCGAAGAAAAACCGGATCAGGAGCGGGCTTTGAAACAGCATATCACATCCATGCGGGCTCATGTTCGTGGATTGAGTGATAAGAAATATCATCAGATCTATGATTTTAAATCCCCAGATTTTATCCTGATGTTTATCCCGATTGAACCAGCCTTTGGCCTGGCGATGCAAAATGCGCCGGATTTATACAATGAGGCTTTTGATAAGAATATCATTATTGTCAGTCCCACCACACTGCTTGCCACACTGGCCACCATCGAGAATGTATGGAAACAGGAGTATCAGAATAAAAATGCGATGGAGATTGCAAGCAGGGGAGGAGCCTTGTATGATAAATTTGTGCTCTTTGCCGAAAGCATGAATAAAGTTGGTGACCGCATCAGGCAGACACAGGAAAGTTATGACGAAGCCATGACGAGATTAAGCACAGGATCCGGCAACGTTATTCGCCAGGTCGAGATGCTTCGTGAGCTGGGCGCCAAAACATCGAAACAGCTTCCGGAGAACTTAAAAGAGAACGACGATCATCAACTGATTGATAAAAACAGTTAGAAATCAGTTTTCTGTAACGTATATCGTTATTTTCTCAGACATCACCGGCGGATTGTGCGGTGTGTGAGTGAAATCTCCTAAGATTAACTGAAGGGTGTGTTTGCCGGGAGGAAGTGTCAGAACTGTTTCGGTTTGCCCGAGGCCAAAATGACGAATCTGATCCGTGGTTGGCAAGGGCCTGGTCAGATCGGGCAAATCCTCAATATCAATCAGCAGATGATGGTGCCCGGTTCCTTCCACGTTTTGTCCGGCAGGTGCAACTCCCATGCCACTCAGGCCAAATACAACTGTGAATGAGGACGGTACAACAGCACCGTGCTGCGGAGATGCAATATACGCCCTGGCATCTTTGGGAGCGTCACTGTTTTGAGAAAAAACCAGAACAGGGAATAACAGAAAGAGAGAAACTGAAAAGAAAATCTTTTTATAAAACATGATAGAGGCAGAGTATGATAGTTAGTGATTAGTTAAATAATTTAGCAGTAAGATAGTAATCAGGATTTTGAATATCCTTAAATAATTTTCCGGGAAAAAAAGTTTTCCGGAAGTGAGATTCAACCGCCTGACCGACCGCGAAAGAAGGAATTTTTGGAAATATTAACATTCATTAAAAAATAACATCCTAATTTTTACCTATCTTTGATTCTCCACAAATCTTAATCAATCATTTACTATATGCAGCTTTGTTACAAATTGATGTTACCCACCTTTTTTTTACTTTTATCAGGCATAATTTATCCCTCCAGTGCTCAGCTTACAGAAAACTTTGAGCAAGGCACAAAAGGTTTTTGGTCTGCAGATAATGTAAACTTATCAACCGGGACATGGTTTTTTGACGAAGCGCTACTGGGAACAGACGACAGGGACAGAAAGTTTGATACAAAGGCTGTAAGAATGAGAGAAAACGGAAGTATCACCATGTTGTTCAATAAATCAGACGGCGTGGAAAATATTTCATTCTACTTTTCAAATGCCGGCTTTTCCAATGATACCGGTGGCCTTATCCAGGTGCAATACTCAACCGACAGCGGCTCATCGTGGCTGGATGCAGGCGGGCAAATCAGCGCCACAGATGAACTTGTGAATCATACAATTGAAGTTAATGAACCGGAAGATATCAGAATCCGTATTTTGCACAGGGCAGGAGGAAGAGTTAATATTGATAATCTATTTATAACCGATTTTGTCCAGGCAGAAGAGGAACCTACAATTGATGTTTTTGTTGGTAATGATGAACTTACATCCGGTGCGAATCTTGAATTTTCACCTGTTAACCTGGGTCAGCAGTCTGCCGAAACCATACGCATCCGAAACCGGGGCTCACAAACTCTTGAAATCAGTGATGTTTCTATTGATAATTCACAGGTTTTTATTGCAGAACCACTTACAACTACATCTCTTGAATTTAATGAATCCGTCGAGTTTGACGTTACCTTTTCGCCGCAGGCTTCCGGCACGTTTGATGGAACACTTCTTATTGCGAGTAACGCATTTAATGAATCCCAGTTTCAGTTAAATTTGAGCGGAGAAGCCATTTCTGAAGCTGATATTATTCCAATATCTGAGGCAAGGGATGTCCCTTTCGGTTCCCGTGTAACTGTTTCGGGGCGTGTTACAGTGGGAAATGAATTTGGCGGTCCGGCGTACTTCCAGGATGAAACCGCAGGAATTGCCGCTTTCTGGGAACCGTTTCATACCCAGGCTGTGATTGGTGATTCGATAGTGATAACCGGACCGGTTACAGAATTCAATCCTATTGGCGGAGCTCCCGGCACTTTTTTGAGGCAGATTGGTGAGTACGAAGGAGATGACAATATTACATTTGAAATTTTTTCGGACAACCCCAGAATTGTTGATCCGGCGCCTGTTACACTGCAGCAGATGAACAGCGGCGGATATGAAGGTCAGCTTGTAATTATTGAAAATGTGACGATCAATTTTTCTGGTTTATTTCAGGCTGGAACTAATTACGAGATCAACGACGGCACAGCCATCGCAGAGATGCGAATTGATAATGATACTAACCTTGTAGGCGTTACGGCTCCTGGGGAACCGGTCAATATTGTTGGGGTTGTGGGCAGGTTTGATGGAATATTTCAGCTCTTGCCGAGATTTGCAGAAGATCTTGGTGCCGACCCCGTCGTCTTTCCCGGTGATGATATTTCAAAAGATAAGACACTGGATGTGATCACCTGGAATATTGAGTGGTTCGGCGATCCTTCAAATGGCCCGGATGACGAAGAACTGCAGTTCGAAAATGTAAAAACCGTTCTGACAACTCTTGATGCTGATATATATGCATTCCAGGAGATTTCAAATTCCTCTCAGTTTAACCGGCTTGTAGATGAACTCGAAGCATACGGCGGTTTTGAGGCATCATTTTCGCAGCAGCAAAAAACGGCCTTTATGTTTAAACGCGCAACCGTAGATTCACTTGATTCAGGGCTAATCAGCCAGGGAATGATCTCTTTTGACTGGGCAAACGGACGCCTGCCGCTGATGTTTCAGTTCAATGCTAATATTGACGGAATGCAAAGAGAGATTTTCTCTTTTAACATTCATGCAAAAGCTTTTGGTGACCAGGAGTCTTATAACCGGCGTGTAAATGCATCAGAGCAAATGAAAAGCTTCCTCGACTTCAATCACCTGAACGACAATGTGATCCTGCTGGGTGATTATAACGATGACGTTACGGTTTCAACCTACAACAATGAAGTGTCTCCCTACCAGAATTTTGTAGACGATTCCAACTATCTTGTTATTACCAAAAGCCTGAGCGAACAAGGGGCTACCTCTTTCAGAACTCAATCGATGCTCGATCACATTACTATTAATTCTGAATTTGTTCCCGATTATTTTGAAGGAACGGAACGGGTGGAAAATCCATCGTTTATTGGCAGTTACCTGAGCACTACGTCCGATCATTTCCCTGTCTCAACAAGATTTTCATTCAGTGAAAGTGTAAGTACTGACGACGAACTTTTTACAGGTATCCCGGAGCGCGTTTCGCTGGAGCAGAACTTTCCAAATCCGTTTAATCCTACTACCCAAATCCAGTTTAGCCTCACAAGCGCACAGCAGGTAAACCTGGACGTTTACAATGTGGTTGGTCAGAGAGTGGCAACATTATTGAGTGATGCCTCACGGGGAGCGGGAAGCCACACGGTTACATTTGATGCCTCAAGATTGTCAAGCGGTGTCTACTTTTACCGTTTAGGCCTGCAAAATGGAGAGCAGTTGACGCGAAAAATGATGCTGGTGAAATAATAGATGCGTCTACAATAATATTCTCGTCCAATACTGTTCAAAACGATTCAGTATTTTGCGGAAAGAATTTACATTTGATTTCTTAGGCCAGATTGTTATAGCTGCTTTGACACAATCTCCGCATTTTTTCTCGCTGAGTCTCGCAGATGAATCCGCCGAGTTTAACTACGTGTTCAACAAATGAGCGTTGATATTCTGCTGAAATCTGCGTATAACTCAGCGAAAATCTGCGAGAAACATTACGGTTTCCATTTTAACAAAGAATCGGTTAGGACAGTATAGATTTTCGTCTATATCATGAAAGCGTGACGTTGAAAAGCCTGATGGGAATTGGTGAATGGCGGAAATCAAAAAATGGAATCCGGGTGCAGATGGTGTCTGTGTCCGAATCCGGTGCCAGTGTGAACTATCGAACTCAGTGAATGATGAAGTAGAACCAGGTAGTGAGAACCGGTAATTCGACTGCTGCGATGATGATGAAAATAGGAGCTATCATAACTTCAGCAGATTTCAAACGATAAGAGGGATGCCCGCTGAGTGATTGCAAACCGGACACGGAAATAATAGCCCTAAGGATATTATCGGGCTGAGCAGAAACTTATTCTGTAACATTTTCTACGTACTTCTCTCTTGTAAACAAGTACAAACCAAGATTAGTCCCTATCTGGTTAGTTAAATTTAGTCACTCCTAAATGCTGAAACCTAAGCATAAGGCCTCGGAATTGATCGTTCCGGGGCTTACTTTTTTCTACTCATGCAAGGTAAGCAATTTTTATTTTGATTTGTCGTTAGACTATTCTTAATATCTCTGCCAATGCTTAACAGAATAAGAAACATATCGGCCCGGATCACGCTGCTTGTCTATTTGACAAGCTTTCTGGCTGTAGCCCTGTTTCACTATCATGACTTTTCTCCACTGGCAGTTGATGAGCATACCGTTACAACTATCAGTGTAAGTCATCATAATCCCGTTGATAACAGCAATGATGTTGATGCTGAACACTGCTCTCTTTGCCTGATTACCAACGTTCAATTTGATGCTTTTTCGAATTCAGTACCATCGTTGAATTATTTGGGAAATCAGAGTTTAAGCTCCTCCTGCACCGATATTTCAATTCCCTTCCTTGATTACTCTTCTAAAAGGGGTCCTCCTGTCACTGTTTGATTAACCGCATTTCCAATAATTAAACAGGGGATAAGCTGAGATTTTGAAAGCTTTCCCGTTGATTCTGCAACATTTTTAGAAACACTAATCAGCAATGAAGAAAAAGTTTGTATCGTTCTTCGTATACATACCAATAATAATATCACTAAACGTACAGCCTGAAGCCGTTTTTGGTCAAACCCTGGCAGATGTTGAAGGAGTTATTCGAGATAAAATTTCAGGACAGCCGCTTCCCGGTGCAAATATCAGAATGCCTGAACTAAACAAGGGAGTTTCTTCTGATCAAGACGGCTTTTTTACCATTAATGATGTCGGGTATGGGAAGTATACTCTTCAGGTAAGATATGTGGGTTTTGAAAGCATTGACTCATTAATTGTAGTGCAATCTGATACTTTTCTTGAGATTGAGATGAATCCGCTTGAGCAAAAACTTGATGAAGTTCTTGTGAAAGCGGGACGTGATTCTCTCGGAGAGTCAACAAAATCTCTTACAATTCTTGATAAAGCTGCCCTGGACAAACATCGCGGACAGACCATTGGCGACATGGTAAAATCCCTTCCCGGTGTCACTGTTCTCTCAACCGGACCAAGCATATCCAAACCGGTAGTCCGTGGACTGCACAGCCAGCGGCTGGTGTTGATGAATCACGGCCTGGCTCAGGAAGGGCAGCAGTGGGGAGGAGAACATGCACCTGAAATCGATCCTTTTTCGCCGGACAGAATAGAAATCATACGGGGAGCTTCAGGTGTTGAATACGGGGTAGGAGCAATCGGCGGAGTAATCAGGGTGGATTCTGATAATATCAATAAAAAAGAAGATTTATCAGGTGAACTGATGCTGAATGGATTTTCCAATAATGCACAGGGATCGGGCAGTATTAAGCTGGAAGGCGGGTTAGATAAATCGGGAAAACTGGGATGGAGGTCTCAGGTTAGCTACAGAAATGCAGCAGATTCACGCACTCCAAAAGATGTGATGAGGAATACAGGCTTCCGGGAACTGAGCTATTCATTTAACATGAATTATGAAGATGGCTCATTTGAACATGATCTCTATTTCAGTCATTTTGGTACTGAACTTGGTATATTCAGGGGGGCGCATATCGGGAATGTATCCGATCTTGAAAGGGCGATCAGGCTGGGAAGGCCAACCGTTGACTTTGAGTTTGGAAGAGAAATAGATAATCCCAGGCAGGAAATTTCGCATGATTTGTTCAGATATCAGGGAAAGTACCAGATTTCGAATGTTGGAAGGATTGAGGTCCAGGCCGGATGGCAGCAAAACAGGAGAAAAGAGTTCGATGCTCACCGAAGGTTTAGTAATGATCCTGAAGCTTTGCAGAGGCCGGCATTTGACCTGGAACTAACTACATGGAGTGCCGACCTGAAATTCAGACATGACCCGGTGTTCAACAGTTTAACCGGAACAGTTGGAATCTCTGGAATGAAGCAGGGGAATGCGCGCCAAAGCACCGGATCCCTGATACCCAATTTTAAGTCATATTCAGCTGGGGTTTTCGTTATCGAAAACTGGTCGAATGGTATTGTTACAGCCGAAACCGGAGCAAGATTTGACATTCACTGGCGGGACGTGTTTTTAGTTGAGAACCGTGAAGTTCAAAGACGATCATTTACTTATAACGATGCATCGCTGGTTGGAGGTATCACTTACCAGTTTGCTCCTGACTGGTCTGTCTCAGGAAATTTTGGCACAGCATGGAGGCCACCTGGGGTGAATGAACAGTTTAGTGATGGAATTCATCACGGCACGGCTCAATTTGAACTAGGAAATGAAGACCTGGATCCTGAACGGAGTATCAACATTGATTTGACACTGAGGCACGTAACCGGAAAGGCTTATTTTCAGTTAAGCGCGTACAATAATTTCATTACGAATTATATCTTTCTTCAGCCGGGAGATGAACCCGCTCTCACAATAAGGGGTAGTTTCCCGTTTTTCTCCTACGAGCAAACCGATGCGGTGATACGGGGTGTAGACGGCACGTTTGAATACCAATTGCTAAAAAATCTGCGAACATCGGCAACTGTTTCATTTCTGAGAGGATGGAACCGGGATGAGAGCATTCCCCTGATATTCATGCCATCAGATCGTCTTCAGCTGTTTGCACATCTTGACTTGCCAAATACCGGATTGTTTCGATCCAATTACCTGGAAGCAAGAGGAACAATGGCCAGGGAACAGACGCATTTTCCGAAAGGTGTGGATTTTGCTCCGCCGCCGCCCGGTTACCAATTGCTGGACCTGGAAAGCGGTACTGAAATGGAAATTTCAGGAAAGAAAGTAAATCTGAGTCTCTCTTTGAACAATGTTTTAAATGCAACCTACAGAGACTACTTAAGCAGGTTCAGGTATTTCATAGATGAACCGGGCAGAAGCCTTGTGATGCGGGCACAATTACAGTTTTAATCAATAGCATTTTTACTTAAAACAATCACCAAAAAACAATCAAAAACTGGAGTAACATGTTACATGTAAAATTAAAATCATTCGTAGTAATTATTGCTTTTGCCGCTGCAATTGCGGCTTGCGGAGATGACCCGGCATCTGTAGATGTTGATGGGCCGGGAGAATCGGAACTGATAACCAGTGTAACGCTATCCCTTGAAGAACTTGATGACCAGGGAAATGCTACCGGTATAACGGTTTCAGCAGTATGGGACGATTCTGACGGACCGGGAGGAAGCGCACCGACGATTGAAACTCTTCAATTAAAGCAGGGGACAACTTATCAGGGCAGCATAGAATTACTTGATACTACCAAGGATCCGGTGGAAAATATTACTGAAGAGATAGAGGAAGAAGCCGACGAACATCAGTTTTTCTACATATTTAATGTAGATGGGAATGAATCTGATGCGATTCAGGTGGCAAGAAATGATACGGATTCACAGGGCCTGGCTCTTGGTCTCAATTACACTCTATCCGTTAGTAATGACGCTCCTGAAGGCGGATTGAGAGTTATTTTACTCCATTTTGAAGATGCGGAAAAAGAAAGTAATGACTTTCCCGCCGAACAAACTGGAATAGACACGGATGTTGATATAGAGTTTCCTGTTCAATTTGAATGACAGAACTCAAAATTTCAGGCAGTAAAAATAAAAACCGGTTCCATATGGATTCCGGTTTTTTTATTTAAAATCAGATAAATCCTTTTAAATTCAAGCGGTGGAGTGAATTATAATAATATTATTATACATATGCAGTAAGTTTATTTAAAAATAAGGATTTTTAATGATATCTTTTTGGCGGTTAAAATAGAAATGAACATAAAACTATCTTTAATTATTCAGATGTATCTGCGTTCTCACAATAAAATTATACTAACGGATATTACAGAATCAGGGGAAATAATTGTGAGAGATTTGTGATGGTTCAAAGTCGCAAATACCATACTATTATTAGTAATTAAAGACGGCAGATAAAAAAGCAGGAAATATGGATATTTTTCAAACTGTTTATGATTGGTTTATGGGTCTGGGTACTGAATACGGAGTGAATCCTATTATCTTTGGCTCTATTTATGTAGGTGCAATACCGCTTTTTTCTCTATCAATCGGTTGGCTGGTTAAAAATTATCGCCAGGACAGATCGATCGTTTTGCCCTCAATGAGTGCAACATTTTTCTTCATTTCGGCTTATCTCTACCTGATGATAGCCGGGCAAAATGTTCCGTGGTGGGTTTATGCCGTAGTTTTAGGCTTAGTGTTTTATGGCGCATGGTCAACGTATCGAAAAGTTAAATCGCAAATTATAGAAAAAGAAAAGAGTAATGGCTAAATATGATTATGACGCTTTGGTAATTGGCGGCGGTGCAGCGGGTCTAACAGCTTCAGGAATTGCTGCCAACTTTGGAGCCAAAACAATGATGATTGAGAGACACCGGCTTGGCGGAGATTGTACATGGACAGGCTGTGTGCCCAGTAAAACTCTGATCAAAGCCGCTTCTATAGTTCACGATATGAAAAAAGCAGCAGGCCATGGACTCACTTCAACAAAAATTGAAGTAGATCTTGCCAAAGTTATGGCACATGTGGATTCAATCCGACGTGAAATTTACGAAGATGCGGATGCTCCTGAAATTTTTGAAGATATGGGAATTGAGGTAGTTCAGGGTGAAGCTGAATTTACAGATCCTCATACTGTTCTGATTACAGGCAGTGACAGTAGCAAAAAATCAGTAAGTTCCAAATACATCTATATCTGTACCGGTGCGTCTGCTTTCGTACCTCCTATTAAAGGAATAGACACCATAGATTATCTCACAAATGAGTCGCTCTTTGAAATCAACAGTTTGCCTGAAAAACTGATCATTATCGGTGGCGGACCCATAGGAACAGAAATGGCACAAAGTTTTTTGAGACTCGGTTCTGAAGTACATGTTGTGGATATGGCTCCGAGAATTTTGGGAAATGATGACCCGGAGTTGACAACGATTCTGCAGGATAGCCTGTCCAAGGAAGGTATTCACTACCATATGGAGTGCGGTGTTGATAGTGTTGAGAAAACCAAAGATGGTATTAAGATCAATTTGACTCAGAATAATAAAAGCAAATCGCTTGAGGGCACAGATCTTCTTGTAGCAACCGGGCGCCGTGCAAATGTCGACTCTTTGAATCTGGATGCCGCCGGTGTAAAATATTCCGGCAGAGGTGTGGAAGTGGATGATAAATGCCGAACCAATGTAAAACATATTTATGGTGTCGGTGATATCACCGGAAGATACCAGTTTACACATATGAGTGAGCATATGGCGAAGGTTGCAGTCACAAATTCACTAATCAAGTTTCCAATGAAGATTGATAAGGATCATGTTCCCTGGACAACTTTTACCGATCCTGAACTTGGTCATGTAGGTGCTACTGCCAAAGAACTTGACGAAGCAGGAGTACAGTACCAGGTGTACCGGTTTCCTTTTTCAAAAATTGACAGGGCCATAACAGATGGCAAATCAACCGGCTGGATTAAAATTTATGCCAAAAAATGGAATGGCAAAATTTTGGGTGTTTCCGTTTTAGGTGCACATGCGGGCGAATTAATTTCGCAATATGCACTGGCGATGAAAAACGGCGTCAGCCTTCGAAATTTTGCTGATACCATCCATCCCTATCCAACATATGGACTTGGTGCCAGAAGAGCTGCAGACCAGTGGTATATCAAAAATCAGTCTGAAAATGTTGTGAAATGGATCAAGCGAATATTTGGCTACCGGGGTGAAATTCCTGATTACAGTGATCCGGAGAGAATTGTTTAGTTTTTCTATCAGCAGGTGTTTTCCATCTAAAAAAAGACAGATCGAAAAGAAAGTATTTATCTTTTAAACAAAAAAAGCCGCATGATATCATGCGGCTTTAAAAGAAAAAATTTTTCAGAAAATCAGCCTACACGCCTTACTTCCTGTGCACTTAATCCTTTTGGTGTCTCTTCCACGGAGAATTCAACTTCTTCGCCGTCTCTAAGCCCTTCTTCAAAACCAAGGTTCTCTACATTGTTGCGATGTACAAAAACATCTTTACTTCCGTCATCGGGTTCGATAAATCCAAAACCTTTTTCGGCATCGAACCATTTTATTTTACCGTATTGCATAAACTATATTGTATTTAAAAACATCGAGTGCGAGAATTGTAAATAATGGAGTTGCTGGGTTGCGTCTCTTCTTATTTTAAAACCTGTTATTCGACGTGTATTGTTGTGTAATTGTTATTTAACTACAGATAATTAAACTATCTGCGAATAAAATATATTAAATAATTATCAATCTTTATAATTATTTATCAATTTCTGATGATTGAATTTCCTTTAGTTTATTGACGGCTCTTTCATTCAAATTCTCAAATTCATCTTCAGCAATATCACCTACAGTGTATTTCATGCGAAGCCAAATGATGTATGTAGCCATAACATCCTCGTAACAGTATTTTTCGATTTGCTGAAGTTGACCATTCCTGTACATAGCAAGCACTTCATTTCCTTCTCCCGTCTGCTTAAACGGGATGTCAATCAGGTACCCTAGGTGTTTTAATTTTGGGTATGAACTTGCGCCGTAGTTACTGAATTCGTCCATCAGGTCTATATTTGAACGGCTGAATCTGTACCTGATGTCGTGGTGACTAAGCCGTAATGGCATCTGAATATTGTGCTTCATTGCCCTGTATGTTAAAAGAGGGAGATCAAAGCCCCGACCGTTGTGATGAATCAGGCCAAAGTCTTTATACGTGAGAAGTGACTTAAAAAGCTTATCAAGACCTGTCTTTTCATCTTCACCTGACCATGCAACTTTTTGAAGCGGCTTCCCGATATTATCTATCCAGAGGCCGACCCAAGAAATCATTCTGTGATACATTGGAGGGAGAAACCCGCTTTTATTATATGTCAGCTGTTCGGAAGCTGAGAGTAACAGGGCATCCTCCTCCGAATCAGTATCATTCAGTACATTTCGCAAAAATTCAAAATCTGGTATGGTTTCTACATCAAATACAAAGTACATAGTAAATTATCGGCTTCGTTCCCCGGATATATTTGAAGTAAATTGCTCAATGAATTGATCATCCGCAAGTCTGCAGCCTAATAAATACATAATTTTGGTTATGGTGGATTCAATTGTCATGTCACCGGCACTTAAAACGCCCAATCGCATGGCTTCGCGGCCGCTTCTGTACTGTGAAAGATTTACTGAATCGTAAGGAGCCTGAGATGTAATGATCACATGCACTCCGGCGTTTCTGCAAGCTTTTATAAATGGCAACAGACTATATTTTCCAATCAGCGGAAAATTTCCGGTACCAAATGCTTCAAGAACAACGGCTTTCAGCATCGAAAGATCTAAACAATCCAGTTGCACGGGATTCAACCCCGGGTATAGTTTTACCAGGCAAAGAGCATCATCAAAAAAAGGCTGATTAACTAACGGGTCATCCGAAATCTCCCATTGATGATAGAATTCAATATCGAGGCCAATTTCAGCAAGGTGACTAAAATTTGGTGAGGTGAATGCGTCAAAATCACCGATACTCATTTTTGTACTGCGATTTCCTCTGAACAGATGATCATTAAAACAGATAGCAACTTCAGGTATTCGATGGGTGGCAAATTCAATCGAATTTACCAGGTTTCGTCTGGCATCGCTCCGGATATTACTAAGAGGTACCTGGCTGCCGGTTAGTATCACAGGTTTTTTCAGGTTACGAAGAGAAAATGAGAGTGCAGAAGCCGTATAGGCCATGGTATCGGTGCCGTGCAGAATTACAAACCCGTCATAAGCGCCATAGTTATTATAGATATAATTGGATAATTTACGCCAGTGTGTGTGGTTGATATCTGAGCTGTCATTAAAAAAAATTTTTTCAATATGAACGTCAGCAATCGAAAATAATTCCGGTACTTCTTTTTGAAGTAAGCTCGACCATTTGTCCTGATCAAGTTCTGTTTGAGATTGATTCAGGTGCATTGCAATGGTACCACCTGTTTGAAGTAAAAGTATATTTTTCATATTGCTTTCAAAATACATTCTTATTAATTAGAATCATGAAATAAGTTTCAGGAAAATTTTAAATCTTTATTAAAAAGTGGTTACATATAAAGGTCAGGAATTCAAAGCGAATCTGTCGATTTATAAAATTGCGATGGAAAGAAATTTTGATTTTTTAAATTTGTATTGAAAATTATGACAGATTTGAAAAAAATGAATTGCATCCGGAACTTGTAAAATGAAGATATAAATATATATTTATTGCCAAAGGTAACTTGATATAAACTAAAGTGTAAACCGTGACAGGAGTTATAAAATGAAAGTATATACACCGGAAAAAATTAGAAATATCTGTCTGTTGGGACATGCAGGCTCAGGAAAAACAACCCTAACAGAAACGATGCTGTATGAATCAGGCACAATAAAAAGAAGAGGAAGTATTCAGGACGAAAACACGGTTTCCGATTTCAATTTTATTGAAAAAGAAAAACAAAAATCTGTTTTTTCATCGCTCACGCACCTGGATTGGAGAGGTACAAAAATCAATCTATTTGATACTCCCGGCACAACCGATTTTGCCGGTGAAGTGGTTGAGCCAATGCATGTTTCGGATTGCGGATTGTTTGTTTTAAACAGTGAGTACGGTGTTGAGGTTGGAACCGAATCGCTGTGGAAAAGTGCAGAAGAAATTAATTTACCAGCCATTATTGTTGTGAATAAACTGGATTCGGAGCAATCTGACTTTCAAAGTGCAATAGATATGGCCAGGGAGAGATTCGGAAGAGGAATTGCTGTTCTCCAGTTTCCGTATAGCGAAGGTGAAGATTTTCATGCAATCATAGATGTTCTGAAAATGACGATGTATGAATTCCCGGAAGATGGCGGAAGACCTGATAAACTTCCGATTCCGGAATCTCAAAAGGCACAAGCCGAACTCTTGCACAATGAACTTGTGGAATCAATTGCCGAAAATGACGAATCCCTGATGGATCTCTATTTTGAAAATGGTGAACTGGATGAATATCAGATGAGAGACGGGTTGCAGCAAGCCGTTCTGAACAGAGAAATATTTCCGCTGTTTTGCTGTTGTGCTTCAAGAAATATGGGATCAGGACGAATAATGGGTTTTATTGGCAATGTATTGCCATCACCTCTGAATTCGGTTCCTATGAAAACTGAAGATGACGGGGAACATAAAATTGATACTGAAGCGACTTCTTCGGCATATATTTTTAAATCATACTCTGAAGATCATGTGGGTGAGCTGAGTTACTTTAAAGTTACCGGCGGATCACTGGCTGTTGGCCAGGATCTTGAAAATAAACGCACATCTAATTCTTCCCGAATCAGTAGTCTTTTTGTACCCCAGGGAAATAAAAGAGTGGATGTAAGCCGAACAGAAGCCGGTGATATTGGTGTTACGGTTAAATTAAAAGAAGCGGAAGCCGGTGATACCCTTGCTGAAAAATATGAAGATCTGCAACTTGCCAAACCTGAACAGCCGGTTTCTAATATCAGGTCGGCTATCAGGCTTGTTAAAGAAGGTGATGAGGATAAACTTGCAAATGCACTGCATCAGCTTGAAAAAGAAGATAAAGCTCTCCGGGTTGAGCACAGCAGGGAGCTGGGACAGATCATCTTACACGGACAGGGCGAAGAACATCTTACAGTTCTTTTACAGCAGCTGGTAAACAGATTTCATTTGAATGTGGAATTTGAACCCCCGAGAATCCCTTATCGTGAGACAATTACCAAAGCTCAAAAAGCTCATTACAAACATAAAAAACAATCGGGCGGAGCAGGTCAATTCGCAGAAGTTTATATGCTGATTGAACCCTGGTATGAAGGCATTCCAAATACAGAGGATTTTTCAGTTCGGGATGTACAGAATTTTGATCTGGATTGGGGCGGTAAACTGGTTTTCCAGAACTGCATTGTCGGCGGGGTGATCGATAACAGGTTTATGCCGGCCATCATAAAAGGTATTATGGAAAAAATGGAAAATGGCCCCATGAGCGGCTGCAGGGTCCGCGATATCCGGGTATCTGTTTACGATGGCTCAATGCACTCGGTTGATTCTAATGAGGCCGCTTTTAAAACGGCTGCTCTTATGGCATTCAAAGATGGATTTATGAAAGCCTCTCCAAAATTGCTGGAGCCGATTTATGATGTTGAAATTACGGTTCCTGCTGCATATATGGGAGATGTAATGAGTGATTTGAGTTCCAGGAGAGGCCAGATTCAGGGCATGGACTCCGAGGGAACCATTCAAAAGGTAAAAGCACGTGTTCCCCTGGATGAGCTTGATCACTACTCCACAAAGCTTAAATCAATGACACAGGGCAGTGCAACCTACACACGAAGATTCGCGGAATATTCGCAGGTTCCCTCCGATATTCAGAAGCGTGTTATTGAAAGAACACTGCAGGCAGAGTCTGTATAAACTGCAAACTTGTTCAGAGTGATAGCCAGGGAAACTTTTTGTAATCAGGTTTTCTTTTTTCCAGGAAGGCATTGCGTCCTTCCTCGGCTTCCTCTGTCATATAGGCAAGGCGTGTGGCCTCGCCAGAAAATACCTGCTGACCGGTCATGCCGTCGTCCGTGAGGTTGAAGGCGAACTTGATCATCCGGATGGCTGTTGGGCTTTTTGCCAATATCTCTTGCGCCCACTCGTATGCGGTGTCTTCAAGTGCATCATGCGCAACAACTTCATTCACCATTCCCATCTCAAAGGCTTCCCGGGCTGAATAGTTACGCCCTAAAAAGAAAATTTCACGTGCCCTTTTTTGTCCAACCTGCTTTGCTAAAAGCGCCGATCCGTATCCGCCGTCGAAACTGGCAACATCTGCATCTGTTTGCTTAAAAATTGCATGTTCTCTGCTGGCCAGTGTAAGATCACAGACCACATGCAGACTGTGTCCGCCTCCAACAGCCCAGCCGGGGACAACACAAATTACAACTTTACTCATAAAACGAATCAATCGCTGAATATCGAGAACATTCAGCCGCTGGATACCGTCTTCTCCTTCGTAACCGCGGGCTCCACGCACTTTTTGGTCACCTCCCGAGCAAAATGCATAGCCGCCATCTTTGGCAGGTCCTTCACCGGTGAGAAGTATCACACCAATGGTCGTATCTTCACGGGCATCAATCAGGGCCTCCTCGAGCTCATACAGGGTTTTTGGCCGGAATGCGTTGCGAACCTCGGGTCTGTTAAATGCGATTCGGGCTACACCGCTGAGTTTTTTGTAAGTGATATCCTGGTAATCTTTGACAGTTTTCCAATTCATGATTTTCAGTTGTTGAATTTAAATGCATCCGAAACTTTTCTTTACCGGATACATAGAATGATTATGATAAAAAAGATTGAATTATTTTTGCTATTTTTTTTGGCTGGTCAAAATGGGCCCTGTGGCCGGCCTCTTCGATAACAGTCAATTCAGCTTCAGGTATGATTTTCTTCATTTGTGACATTTGCAACCTGTATTTCTGATCTTCAGAACCCGCTAAAAGCAGGCAGGGAGTATGAATTTTCTCCAGCATATTACAAACCGGGGGCATTACCCCGCTTCCGAATCCCTTCAGACTCGCTGCCATATATTCCGGAACCTGTTTACCGAGGTGCTTTAGGTAGTTGTCAGAGTTTTTTGCGGAGGAGCTCTGAAACAGTGAGTTCCGGTTCCATTTCTGAACAAAGGAATCAAAATCCTTTTTTATTTCTATTGCCCGCTTTTCATCAACACCTTTTCTCTCATTCCGGGAGGCATTATCTTCAATACCGCATCCTGTACTTTCCAGTATCAGGCCCTTGCACAATTTTTGGTATTTCATGACCAAATGTAATGCAAGACGCCCTCCCATGCTATAAGCGTAAATATATAGATCATCGAAAGCCAGCCGGTCTAAAATAGAACTGAGATCTGAAACCTGTTGATTATGGCTGTAACGTCCGGGTTTATCAGAGCCTTCTGTATCTCCGTGCCCAAGCAGATCAATGGTAACCGGGTTGCAGAAATCACGAATATTATCAATCAATTCACTTAATACAGAACCTGACCCCATAAATCCATGCATCAAAAAAAGATAGGGAATTCCTTTTCTGTTTTGATGAATTTCAAGATGATAAAAAACGCCGCTGGCAAACAATTTCATTTTCCGGTTTTTGAGTTATGAGAATTCAGAAATAAAATACAAGAAAAATTCAGGCCTCCCACAACTTCTTGCGCAGTATCATAGACGCATCTGCATCTGTCTGAACTTCATAAATTACCGCTCCATTTTCATACCTGCTAATATCCGTATTTTTAAGTTTCTGTATCGAATCTATTTTCCGGTATCGGATGGAATGAGCTTCAGCCAGCTGCTCTATTTTTATTTGCTGCGGAGTTTCAAAGTAATCTGAATAGTAGTTTTTATGTTTGTGAACAGGAAGCATCCGGAATATGGTGCCTCCGCCATTGTTAATTACAACTATTACAACCGGGTTTTTTACACTTCTAAGAGAGAGCAGTGCATTTGAATCATGTAAAAAAGCGATATCACCTACAAAACAGCAGGTTGGTTTATCAGACGAATGACTTATCCCGATAGCAGTGGAAACGATGCCATCTATACCTGCGGCGCCTCTGTTTACATGTGCTCCCGAAGGTGATTTTCCGAACAGGGCCATATCCCGTACGGGAAAGGAGTTGGAGATCATAACATTCCAGTTCTCTGAGATTTGTGATGAAAAATGGTGAAAAATGTGCCCGTCTGTAAGAGAATCGGTGTCAGCAATCGCGCGGTTGAGTTTTGTTTCCGCCTGCAGGTCAAATTCTTTCCAGAGGGAGAGCCAATTGCCTGATCTGCCGGGACTGATGCCCTCAAGATCCGGAATTGTACCCGGTTCGATGGTGACCCTTTTTTTGATATTCATGGAATGATCTTGCCAGCTGTTCCGCGCTGAAAAGTGAATCACAGGAACATCATACCACCCGGAAAGAGCCGTGAGTACAGATTTGGTAAAAGGCTGATCAGCGAAGCGGATGATGCAGTCTGGTTTATGAAGCTTTTCAGGGATGTTGTTTCGTAGAAGCTGCTCAAAATTATGAATCTGAAAATCCTTGGCAAGAATTCCGGATCCCGGTTCGGCAATTACGGGTATTTTCTTTTTTTCTGATAGCGTGCAGAGCAAATGATCCAGGCGCTGATGAGGGTTCATCGGTCCCGCGATGATCAGGGGGAAGTCACTGCTGTTCAAAAGGTCTTCAAGTTCGCTATCCGGTTTCCAGGTGACATTGTTTTTCGAAACAGGCGAGAGAGTCTCAGAAACAGATTTTAAACTGATGTTCTCCTGTTCTTCCAGTTCGGATTCAGTCGGTTCAAGTGGCTTTCGAAAAGCTGCATTCAGATGTGCTGCACCGCCGTAAAAAACAGAATCATGAACAGATTGCCGGGCCAGGAGCACCAGTCTTTTCAGGTCATCAGGTTCACTCCTCAGTTCGCCAATTTCATGGAAAAAAATGGTCTGATCACCATATAGTTTTATCTGATCTATAGTTTGTGAACTTCCTGTGCCTCTCAGATGCGGAGGCCTGTCTGCAGATAAAACAATCATCGGAACACCACTCTGCTTTGCTTCAATTACAGCGGGCATGTAATTTGCTGCAGCTGTGCCAGAGGTACAAACGAGCAGAGCGGGAACAGCGGTCTGTTTGCCGATGCCAAGTGCAATGAAACCTGCACTTCTTTCATCAATAACATTCAGTTTTCGTATACCTTTATGTATGGCAAGAGCTAGTGCTATGGGTGTAGAACGGGAGCCGGGAGACACCACGGCATGTCGCACTCCGTTTTCAAAAAACGAGCGTATAAGCACTGACATGTTTGACAGATGGTCAGTCGTCATTTATTTCTGACTTTTTTAATGCTGTCAATACAGGTGCGAATTTCAATACTGTCTCCTTCCACTCATTTTCAGGGTCAGAATCTTTGACAATGCCGCAACCTGCATATAGTATAGCTTTTTTATTTTCAAGCAGTGCGCTTCTGATGGCAACTACAAACTCACCGCAGGCATTTAAATTAAACCATCCAACGGGACCTGCATACCATCCGCGGTGAATATTCTCAAGATCCGTCAGATATGGAAGTGATTTGCTCGCAGGGTATCCGCCCACCGCGGGAGTAGGGTGGAGCTCATCAATAAGCTCATGGATCTGAACCTGTTCATGTGTAGTGGCTGTAATAGGTGTATAAAGATGCTGCACATTCTCCAATTTTTTTATCTGTGGCTTGTCGGGATGTTCAACCCGGTAACTAATGGGCCGCAGTGTGTCATGAATTGCCTGCACTACAAACTCGTGTTCTGATCTGTCTTTCGAACTTCTCATCAGGTTATTGGCAAGAATTGCATCTTCACTTGCACTGTTGCCCCTGGATATGCTTCCGGCAAGGCCTTCAGTGAGTATCCTTCCGTGGTGAAAAGAAGCCAGCCGTTCAGGTGTAGCTCCGATAAATGTGGCTCCGTCAGGTTCGGAAATCATAAAGTTATAACAGGTAGGAAATTTACTTCGAAGATTATGCATCAGCAACGTTGGTGAAATTCTGTTTTCAGAACGTACTGAAAGCTCTCTGGCTAAAACAATTTTTTGAAAACGCCCCTGGTGAATGAGATTTTTGGCATCATTAACAGATTTTTGCCACTGTTCATAAGCCATTGGTAAATTATCAACAGATATGGAAGAGTCAGAGGCTCTGTCTGGTATTTCTAAATTATCATTGCCTGCATAAAAGAGGAAATCGGTTACCTGCTCGATCAGTTTCTGGTAGAGTTCTTCAATACTGACATCTTTAACTGAAATTATGACTGTAAGAAGATGAAGGTGCCCAGATTGTACCAGCAGCCACTCAGGTAAAACAAACCGTGCTGCTCCAAAGTTTTTCCATGTTTTGCCAATATTATGATTACTGAAAGAATATCCACCGACAAAAAGCGGGCCGGCAAGCGAGTGATCGACAACCGAATAAGCAGCAATTTTTTTTGTAATATCTTTAGACTGCTGCTTAATATCATCAAATCGATTTTTACCGGTTGCCTTTAAAGTAACCGAAGCACCCGAAGCAGCTATTGATACCGATTGTTCGGGATTATCCCAAAAATATATCTGGTTTTTATCGGGAAGCTGCTCAAGAACAGCCAGGGGATCAGCAGCAGGAACAGGAAGTGATACTGAAATATACTCAACTGGTGAATTCCCCTTCAGCTTACGGAACTCATCGGATAGAAAACGGGTAAAGGTCTCGTTTTCAAGAACATCCAGTGTATCGGGGTATGTGCTGTTTGTTAATTTTGTACTCATGAAAATACATTATTTCAATACTTTCAATTTAAATTGAAAATTAATCATTCCCAAAGATTTATGGGAATTCAAATGTCAAGGTTTTCTAACAACCAGGCTTGCACCCTTATTACAAATTTGATTAAAAATTGTTTTACGTAATGAGGTGTTAAGCTGAATAATGAGAGGAAAGTAACAGAAATATTAGTAAGGCAGAAAGATAGTGAAATCATCAGCGACCGGTTTTTAAGAAAATTCTATTTTTTTTGAGCATCTGTTTTTTGAAAATTTCAAGCAATAAAAATTTGAAAAATATTTTTCAGACAGAATAAATACGGTGACTAAAACGAAAAGAGTGACTAAACAGGATAAAAAAACGGGGAAAAATGGCATGATTAATTTGCAGCCTTTCAAACTTGAAAATGTTAGAAAACACTACCAGTGGAACAATGACAGGGAAATTACATATTACGATTCAGAGTATCCTCATAGGTTTGAGAGCTTTGATTCATTTTTATCAAGAATGAAAGCAATAATTGAAAATCCCAAAAGAAATAGTGAACTGTTTGAAATAGTTGATCTGCATGATCATAAAGTTATTGGTGTAATTGATATTTACGGCATTGATTATCATAATAAACGCTGTTTTGTAAGCTGCACAATAGGAGATAAGAATAAAAGGGGCAAAGGATACGGAAAGAAAAGTCTCGAATTAATTCTCCGATACTGTTTCAATGATTTGAAAATGCATAAAGTGGGAGCAACTTCATTTGATTTTAATGAAACCTGGATACGGGTTTTGAAGAAAGCGGGTTTCAGGAAGGAGGGAGAGTTGAGGAATCACGTGATGAAAGAAAATGAATACAGGAATAAATTGATTTTCAGTATCCTTGAAAAAGAATACAAGACTTTGCACAAGAGGAAGAAGTTTGTACAGCCTTTACCTGTATCTCAATAAAAGTTACAAACTGTAATTATATTCCTGTTTAACGGGCATCATCAATACGGCCATTATCGAAAGGGTTCTGGATGCCATACTCTTCAGGATTAAATTCGGCAAGTTCAAAAAAGTAATCCCATGCAAGTTTGCTCTGGCCGTTATCATCTACCCAGTTGGGGTGGCTCTGCTTAATCAGCCCAACAACTCTTTTTGCATAATCAATGCGCTCTTTCTGATTTTCAATTCTCGGTATAGCGGCAATCATTAAATCGAGATTGTATCCGCAATCGTAATCTTTGGGTTTTTTTTGTTCAAGAAACATGATGTGAATTAATTTGCTAAGGCAATTTTTTGATTTTCTATACGGTTGAAATCTACGACTTTTACATTGTTAAAGTAAAAATTTAATATTCTTTTATAATCCCATCCTGCTTTAGCAAAACCCAGAGCACCGTACTGACAGAGTCCTACCCCGTGGCCGAGGCCGGATCCGCGAAATTCAATGGTATTGTTGCTACCGTGTAAGGTAAACCTGGAGCTTTTAATTGAATATATGCCAAAATGTTTATTCACAAATAGTCTGAAATCATTTCCTGTGAGGGCGAACTCACGACTGTTAGCATCTGTCAAAAGAACTGCCAGAACCCGGTTGTGGTCACCCGTTTTTAAATGGATGGTTGAAGGTGTGAAGTTGTACTCCCTGGTAATTTGTTCAAAAAGTGTTTTTTTATTTATAGAGTATTTCCATTTAAAATGTGGCGAAATTGAGCAGCTTGCTCTGTCATTTACGGAACGCAGGTAAGGAAGAGATTTACCTTTCCAGACAGTTTCGTTTGGATTGGTTACACCGCCACAGGTACTGGAATACGCTGCTAAAACCAGTTTGCTGTTCCAGGTAAGAATTTCACCGCGGGTACTGTTCACAGCCTCCTTATGAACTTGTTTTACTACATTTAATCCAAGATATACCTGGTTCATTTCATTGTCTGTAATATCATATTTTTTAAATCTGTTAGACTGAATACTCCATAAGGCGTACGACCTCGAAACAACAGCCTGGGCTTTTAAAGCTTCAGGACTATCAAAATTCATTTCGCTACCTGCTACAGATGAAATATAATCTTCAAGAGGAACCTGGTTAATTACCTGTAACTTTCCTGTGTTCGGCGAAACACTTAATTCAATAGTCCCTCTATACGATTTTTTTCCGAATTCCGAACTCAGAAAATTGATTTGACCGTTCGAACTTCCAATGGTTAGCAGTTCCGACTCAATTGGTATGTCAAGACCCGGGATCTCTACTAAATTTCCGGATCTTTGGATTACAAGGGGTTTGAATCGGTTTTGGATGGTAAAAGTGTTATTTTTTGTGTAAATCTTCAGAGATTCATCACGAGTGTCAATAAAAAGATTATTGGATGAAATGTCTGAAAATATGAGAACCCGTACAATATCTGCATTAGTTAAATCAAGCCAGTTATTCCTGTCAGATTTTTCATTCGTAGCATCATAATAGGTTGGAAGAAACAAAATAATTCCAATCAAAAGCCGTAGCAGGTAGTAGTTCATTTGCAAAGATTTCCGGTTAGTTGACCGATAAAGTAGAAAAAAACTTATTAAAATCGCAAAAAATCATTCAGAAAGGAGCACCTATTTTTGGTATATTCACGGCTGATATGATTCAGTATTATATTTTTAACATTTTAAATTAATTTATGATTTATTCGTCTATCATTGAAACTATCGGGAATACTCCAATAGTGAGACTTAATAAAATAACCGGTGATTTACCCCTGACCATGGCCGCGAAGGTGGAATATTTTAATCCCGGTCAAAGTATAAAGGATCGGATAGCCGTTAAAATGATTGATGTAGCTGAGAAAAAAGGTCTTATAAAACCGGGAGGCACAATCATCGAAGGCACTTCCGGGAATACCGGTCTGGGACTTGCTCTTGTAGCAATCGTAAGAGGTTATAAATGTATTTTTACGACAACAGACAAGCAAAGTAAATCTAAAGTGGATTTGATGAGAGCGATGGGTGCTGAAGTGAAAATATGTCCTACCGATGTTGAGCCTGATGACCCCAGAAGTTATTATTCTGTAGCTAAACGTTTGAGTGAGGAAATTCCAAACTCATATTATCCCAATCAGTATGATAACCTGAGTAATACAGAAGCACACTACGAAACAACCGGCCCTGAGATTTGGGAACAAACAGAAGGAAAAATAACACACTATGTAGCGGGAATGGGAACCGGTGGCACTATCACGGGCACAGCCCGCTACTTAAAGGAACAAAATCCGGATATAAAGGTGATAGGTATTGACAGCGTCGGCTCTGTTTACAAGCACTATTTTGAAACCGGTGAATTCGATAAAAGTGTTGTTAAACCGTATGTTACTGAAGGCATCGGCGAAGATATTATACCTGAGAATATCGATTTTGATGTAATTGATGATGTGGTGCAGGTTAATGATAAGAACTCATTGATCACGACAAGAAAACTGGCCCGTGAGGAAGGCCTTTTTGTAGGCGGGTCTTGCGGAGCAGCAGTATATGGCGCACTTGAATACGCGAGAAATAACAAAACAGACAAGGATGATCTTATGGTTGTGATTTTACCGGACAGCGGGACCCGGTATATATCCAAGATTTTTAATGACGATTGGATGAGAAAAAAGGGATTTTTAAACGGTAACAATGAATAAAGTCTAAACGAAAAAATGCAAAACCAGCAAAAAGGACCTAAAGGTAAAAAGCTCGAAATTGAACTCAAGGAAGATGAGGCACAGGGAACCTATTCGAACCTGGTAATGATCACACACTCTCCATCAGAGTTTGTACTTGATTTCCTTTCGGTAATGCCGGGTGTTAAAAAAGCCCGTGTGGTAAAACGAATGATTTTAACACCCGACCATGCAAAACGGCTTGCCAATGCACTAAATGAAAATATTCGCCGCTATGAAGATGAACATGGTTCTATTACCTCAAAAGATAAGTTTGATGTGCCATTTAATTATCGCGGTCCAACACCTGAAGCATAACGAATAGAGTTATGCAGGTAACCGGAGGAGCAGGTTACTTTTTGGCAAACAATAGCAAGATTATACCTGTCAGAAAAAACAGTGTATGAGGGATAATAGCAGCGATATGCGGAACAATTGCACCTGTAGACCCAAATGGTTCTATAACTTTCATCATGGCCAGGTAGATAAAACTGATAGCCAGACCTGCTGCTATGTAAAATCCTTTTCCGCCGGCGCGTCTCTCAGTTGCGATTGAAAAACCGATAAAACAGACTACAACAATTGAGATTGGGTAGGCCATTCTGCTGTAAAGCTGCACCAAAGGGAGATTTATTCCGCCAGCGCCGATTCGTTCCATTGAATCGATATATTGCATTGCTTCAGCATATGTCAGCTGGTATATATCTGATGTTCTGCGGGCAAGGTCTCTTGGCTGTACATTGAAAACGGTATCCAGCTCGGCTTCCATTTTTCTGGTCATCCCATCTTCGTGAAAAATCCGTTCTACAAATGATTGCATCTGCCATACATTTGTAGAATCATTCCATTTCATACGGTTAGCCGTTATAATTTTTTGTACTTGGTCATCTTCAAACTGAACCAGCATGGTTCTGTAAGCTGTATTGGTTCCGGGATCAAAAAAATTTACGTTAAAAATCGTATTCTCCGATTCCTGTCTGTAAAGCCCGCCACGATCAATTCGATCTCCCCTTTTGGATAAATAGGTTTTTTCAAAATCTATACGCTCTGCATTTGCCTTGGGTATTACATTGGCATCAAGGTAGCTGATTGATAGTGCTATCACTACACCAAACACTATGTATGGTATAATCAGGCGGTAGAGACTTACACCGGCGGCTTTCAGCGCAACGATTTCCAGTCGCTCTGTCATTTGACCGGTTAAGAACAGGCATGCAACCAAAACTGCTACAGGGCTCACGAGACGCATCATCTCAGGTATATAGTTCAGGTAATACTGGTTCCAGATTTGAGACATTGTAGCTCCTTTATCTGCAAAATCATCACTATTTTCAGAAAAATCGATTAAAATGAAAATACATATGAGAACCAAAAGCACGAATAGTGTGATCGTAAACAATCTGAATAAAATATACCTGTCTATCTTTTTCATTTTAGCTGCGCTGCCAAAGATTCTGTATTCTGAATGATGTTGAGACCTGCAGTGTCAGAAACAATCCAATTACACCGTATAGAATGTTAATGCCCCACATACCGATTGAAGGCGAAATGAATAGCCGGTCGGCCCACTTTTCGCCCTGTATAATTGCAATAAAATAGAAGGTAAGTATAACTGCACTGATAACGGCTGCTATGCCAAGGTTCCCTTTTTTACTCATAATGCCGATAGGTGCACCCAGTAGCACAAATACGATACAGGTAAAAGGAATTGAGAATTTTTTATGTACCTCAACCAAAAATTCAGCAATACGAAAATCCTTATGATTCATGTTGGCAAGTGAACTTTCAATGTCAGACTTATAACGGTCAAAATTGGAAACGGTCTGATTTATTATTTGCTGCTGTTCAGACGGGTTTTGAGCCATGTTTAAAGCCTTAAATTCTGTCTTAACGGGATTTAATGAATCACTTCTTACTGTTGCCGGAAGGTAAACGCGGGGTGGTCCGTCTTCCGTTATGGGATTAGCCTTTCCTGTTGGTTTATTTAAAAGAGACTGGTACTCCTTCTCTTTCTCAGTTCGCAATGTATCCACAACAGCCAGCATAGCCTGGGCACTCATCGTACGGTCATTTCTGCTTCTCTGCTCAGGATTCGAACGGGAAAATGCCAGGTTTGAAAGATCAAAACTAATTCGGTATTTACTGAATTCCGATAATTCAAGAGTTTCAGTGCCTCTTTTAACGCTTGGTACGTTCCTTAAAATAGAACCATTTTTCAAAAAAAGAGTAAGTGTTTGTTCGTCGGGGGATTCAAGCCAGCCGCTTTGAGCTTTAATATAGGCACGATACTTGTTTTCAGACGGTGACTGAAACAGTGTAATATCGTTAAGTGTATCAGATTCAGGTTTTTTTTCACGCACTAAAAAGGTATAACCCTCAATACCATCATAAAAAACACCGGGTTTTAAATCAAAACCGGGTTTTTTCATTCTGATATCTATAAAAAGTGAACGTGCCTTATGATTGGACTCAGGTAATACATTATTGGAAAAATAGGTAAGCGCCAGTGAAAGGGCAACTGCGGCAAATAAGACAGGCAGAATTAATTTAATAGGATTAATTCCAGCAGCCCGCAGTGCATTTAGCTCATTCCACTCCGAAAATTTTCCGAATGCCATTAGGGTTGCAACCAAAACAGCCATCGGAGCTGCAAGAACAACCATATATGCCAAATTGTTTAATATCAATTCGATAACTACAAAAATGGGTAAACCCTTGCCTACCAGTTTATCCGTATGCAAGATCAAAAATTGCATCAGAAGAATAAACATTACGGTAAAAAAGCAAAACAGAAATGGGCCTATATGCTTTTTTAACAGGTCTTTTTGAATTTTATTTATCATTTGTGTAACAAATTACAACATGTTTCTATCTTTACTAACAGTTAATTAATACTCTGAAATCTAAAAATAGCCTGTTTATACTTTCAACAGACTCAATAAACCTTTATTATCAGTGATATTGAATATCCAACCAGTGCAGTAAAATAAATTTTTGCCTATCGTCCCAAGGTTACAACGTCTATTGTTAATCAAAATTAAATTGACAAGATCATTGAATGCCGGCACAATGCTATCATGATATGCATTATCTGTGATTCAAGCATTATGCAGGCCTAAATTTATTGAAATTCGTGAGAAGCATCCAGCGTTGTAAAAATTCAATATTTCTGTTCTTTGGGTTTTCTTTAATTCTGACAGGAATTTTATTTCCTGATCATATTTCAGCTCAAACCAAAAAAAAGGAACAGATTCCGGTCATTAAGGCAAAATCACTGTTGCCGATGATAAGGCATTTTTCTGTTGCAGATACTTCCCGATCTGATATTTCTTACGCGAAAGTTCGAAAATACTATTTTTCACTGGAACCGCAGACACCCAAAGAAATATATGATTTTGAAAGATATGTTCAGCCGCTAAGTTTATTTGACGAATATGACATTGATTACAGAGAAGGGTATGAGTTTGATGAACGTGAGAGTGAAAGATCCGGAGATTCGGATTCACTCTCTTCTGAATTTTACAGAACATTTCCGCCGGTAACCGGTAACCGCGTTTCAAGAGCATTTCTTCCAAAAATTCCCGCACTTTACTACCTGTCATTGCCGGTTGAAAAAACAGAACGAGCACGCAGAGATGAAGGAGGATTCAGGGTTGTAAGAACAATACACGGAATTGAGTCTGCGTATCCTGCAGGATACTCATTTGAAGAGTATAAACTGGCAAGCAGAGAAAATGACGTTCGGGAGAACTGGAAGTCCCTTATCGAAGAGGCAGCACAGGCACGCGAAGAGCAGAGGGGACTGCTTGATTTCAGGATATCTGTTCCAGGCGGACGGCAGTCTGCATTCACTACACTCTTTGGAAAACCGGAAGTGAATTTAAGAGTTAACGGCGTTGCTTCTATGAATGTGGGCGCAAGTATTCAGAACACTGCAGACCCTTCATTGCCACCCGATCAGCAGACGCGCGTTGACCCCACATTTGATCAAAGTCTCCAATTGAATATTCAAGGTACCATTGGGGATAAGCTTACGATCCAGACCGATTGGGATACTGAGAGAGCATTTGATTTTCAAAACAGGCTGAGTATTGCATATGAGGGGTACGATGACGAGATCATAAAAAGAATTGAACTGGGGAATGTTTCTATGCAGACCGGTAATTCCCTTGTAAGAGGGAGCGGGGCACTTTTCGGGGTAAAGTCAATTGTAGAATTCGGTCCGCTCAGGTTTACAACTGTTTTGTCTCAGCAGGACGGTGAAACAAACGTAGAAACATTGTCGGGCGGTTCGCAGGAGCAGCAAATCAATATAAAACCGGTTGATTACGAGGATGATAAACATTTTTTCCTGGACTTTTTTACACGCCAGGAATTTGAGAACAGTGTGGCTAATCCGCAGCAGTTAACGCAAACTCTGCAGATTGCTGATGTGGAAGTGTGGATACTTCCGGAACGAAGCCAGGCTGAAGAAGGATCCAGAAAAGCAGTTGCATTAGCTAATCTTGGTGTAAATGAAAATCCCGGTGGCACCTTTAATCCTCCCACAAATGAATCAGACCTGTTTGATACGGATGTGTTAAATCAATTTCGTAATCCGCAGGATGGAATCTCGCCATCGGATATCGGGGTAGTAGAATCAACAAACTTTGAAGAGGGATTCTTCGAGCTTCTGCGGGAAGGAGAAGATTACACGATAAACAAAGTCTCAGGCTATATATCTCTTCGAAGAGCTTTGAGTTCGCGGGAAGTTTTGGCTGTTTCGTTTACCTGGCTTGACGGTAATGGAAATGTTATTGAGGTTGGTGAATTAAACCAGGGAGGAAGCGACAGAATATTTTTAAAAATGCTGCGTCCCCGGAATGTGGCCACCGATCATAAAGTTTTTCCACTAACTATGCGGAATATCTATTCCATCGGGACAACCAATATTACAAGGGAGAATCTTGAAATTGAACTTCTTTTCACAGAAGGCAACCTGGCACAAAACAGGCTTCCCGGTCGGTCCTCAACACTACTGCAGGATTTAGGACTTGACCGCGTGGATACCCAGGGTGCAGTGAATCCGGATAATCAGATTGACTTTGGTACAGGTACATTAAACCCAATGAACGGAACCATTGTATTTCCGTATCTGGAACCATTTGCTGAAAGAATTGAGCAGGTACTCTCTGAATCGGGAGTTGATAATGAAACAATAAACAGGCTTTCATTTAATGAATTATACACAGAACGGCAGCGAAATGCAGCACAAAGCTCTGAGAATGAATTTTACAGAATTGATGGTATTTCGAAGGGGGGAGTTCAGGAAAACTACACGCTTGGAATAGCATTGGTTCCCGGGTCAGTTCGGGTCTTTGCAAACGGTGTGGAACTCCAGGAAGATATTGATTTCCAGGTTGATTATTCTTTTGGAAGCATTACTATTTTAAATGACAGGTACCTGGCACCCGGACAGGATATCCGAATTGAATATGAAAACCAGGCCTTTACTTCTATTCAGCAGAAAACTTTTACAGGTATCAGAGCAGAATATGAAGTGAATAAAAATTTTAATATTGGCGCCACCTATTTCCGCTTTAACGAGCGACCGCTTGATGATAAAATACGTATCAATGAGGAACCTATAAATAACTCTGTTTTGGGATTGGATGCAAATGCGCGGTTCAATACTCCTTTCATTACACGCGCACTCGACGCATTACCATTGCTGCAAACAAAAGAACGCTCTGAAATATCATTCAGCGGTGAGTTTGCACAGCTGAGACCTGGTGTTGCAGAAACCAGGGCGGTGAGCAGGGCTGTTGACAATAACGAACTCTTTTCAGATGAAGAAGCCGGACTCTCATTTATCGATGATTTTGAGGGTTCCAATATTAAGGTGAGTCTTTTAAATGCCACCAGGTGGTCACTGGCAACTGCGCCGGCGACAGTACCCGGTTTTGAGCCGGACATTGGATTTTTCGAGGAAGATGATTTTCCGGGAAATCCTGCTGCGAATCTTCAGTCGAGAATAGACAGATCTGATTTACGGTCAAAATTATCGTGGTATACCATTCCCAGAAATATCTCTTCTATTCTTGGAGGGGTTCAGTTTACCCCGGAATCGTTGCCTGTGCAGGTGCAAGACGTATTCCCGGGCCGGGAGACGAATAACCCCCAGGAAGAAATAATTAATACCCTGGATGTTCATTATGCCCCGGCTGAAAGGGGACCATATAATTACAACATGGACTTGCGGAACCTCCTCGAAAATGAACCGGAAAATACATGGGGCGGAATGACAACCGTAATTCCATCGGGCCAGGAAGATTTTTCACAAAATAATATAGAATTTCTTGAATTTTGGTTTCAGCCTGTTTTACCCGGGGGTGCAGAACCAAATGCTGCCGATATTGAGGCCTACGATGGTAAAATGTACATTGATGTAGGTCTTATTTCAGAAGATGTGATTCCAAATTCGCAGCTAAACTCTGAAGATGGTCTTGCACTGAATCCGGAAACATTGATCCTGGACAGGGCTACTAATCCAAGATCTGTCATTCCTGCAAACCCTCCGCCACCCGAAGGCCAGTTTTCTAATCAAAACCGTGATATTGAAGATGTAGGACTTGATGGTATGCCAAACAGTGCTGGTATCAGTAATTTTAATGAGCAGTCAATATTCATAGATTTTGTTGAGCAGATGCGGCTTCTGTATGGTGAGGAAAGTGTAGAGTTCAGAGAAATCGCGGACGATCCTTCGAATGATGACTATATATTTTACGCAGAGTCGCAGGTGGATAATCTTCCGCTTCATGAGCGATTTCACAGGCTTCTTGGATTTACCGATGGAAATACACCTGTAACTCAAGGTGAGAAAAGGGCAATTACCAACCGTCCCGACACCGAAGGATTGGTTAACCCTGCAGTTGTAAACCAGACAAATGCATATTTTCAGTATGAGGTTGATTTAAACCCGGCTGATTTTTCGACTCTTGAGATCGGAAGCCCCGGAACATTTATTGTAGACAGGGTTCCGGGTTCCACCCAGGAAAACCGCTGGTTCCAGGTTCGTATACCACTCGAAGAGTTTAAGAGAAAATTCGGTGATATCAATGACTTTCAAAACATTTCCTATGTCCGTCTTTGGATGTCGGGGTATGAAAAACCTTTTACTGTCCGGTTTGCAACTTTTGAATTTGTTGGAAGCCAGTGGAGACAGGATGAAACAATCAATACAGAAAGTGATCCAAATGCAAGTATCAGGGTCAGTACTGTCAATATTGAGGAAAATGCGAACAGGGAGCCTTTTCCCTACAGAATTCCGGAAGGTGTAATTCGTGCAGAGAACAGGGGCACTCAGCTGCAATCTCTCCAGAATGAGCAGTCTATTGCACTCGAGGTAGAAAATCTCAGTTCAAACTCATTGCAGATGGTGAAGAGGGTATATCCCGGTGGTCTGAATCTTCTAAACTATTCAAATTTACGAATGTTTGTCCACGGTGAGGGGTATGAAAACCGGGAAGATGTTGAGCTGGTAATCAGGATGGGTAATGATATAGAGAATAACTATTACGAATACCGCCAGCCTGTTACACCATCCAACAGGAACTTTCCATTTCAGCCATTTGATATTACAAATCAGGCGCAACTACAGGAAGAGGCAGAGCAGGTTTGGCTGCCCGGTGAAAACAGTGTAAATATTTTGCTTGCTGTATTTAACCAGTTAAAACAGCTCAGGGATCAAGAAGGACCTGATGATATTTCAGTTGTATATGAGCGCAATGATATTTTGGAAAATGCAGTTCCGGGGGCTGTTGTTGCCATAAAAGGAAACCCGTCTTTAGGAAGGGTTTCTCAACTGGGCCTTGGTATCAGAAATCCGTTCGATCTCAATAATCCATCAGGTCCCGGTGTACCACTGCTTGATGCTGATATCTGGCTAAATGAATTGCGTGTTTCAGGATTTGATAACGAAAAAGGATGGGCAGCGAATGCCAAAGCTTCATTTAAACTGGCTGATTTTGCCACATTTAACAGCAATATTCTGAGGCAAACCCAGGGATTCGGTTCTCTTGATTCGCAACTGGGTCAGCGAAGAGTAGATAATGAGTTTGCTTATGATTTAAGCACCAATATGAATCTGCATAAATTTATTCCCGAGCGTTATGGCTGGAATATTCCACTTTCTATGTCAATGAGAAGATCAACCTCTACACCTAAATACCTTCCGAACCAGGGTGATATCAGGCTTGACGATTTTAAAAATGCGGTTCGATCAAGGCAGGATTTGAATGATGATGAAAAAAGCGCTCTGATTGACCAGCGAATCAGGGAAGTTCAAACTTTCAGGGAATCCTTTTCGGTAAACTTATCCAACCTTTCAAAACAGAACTCCGGAAGCAGATTTCTAAAATACACACTCGACAATGTTACCATTAACTACGTTTACAATACAGGAAACGGTCGTAATCCTGAATACAGGTTTGAAGACAACTGGAGTTTCAATACCACTGTCAGGTACAATCTGAATTTCAGGAATGTAAAATTTTTACGGCCTCTCAGTTTCCTCGAGGGAGTGCCCATTTTGAAAACAGCATCCGGGTTACAGCTTGGTTACATGCCGAACAATGTATCGACCTCAATCAGCACTGCACGTACATTTGAAGAGAGGAAAAGAAGAATTGATGAGACGGAAGAAGAGGTGCCGCTCAGGCAGACCCACAATTTTACCTATGCAACGAACTTTGGATTTGGCTATAATTTTACCCGTTCAATTACTACCAGTTTTCAGGCAAGAGGAACATTTGATCTGGGACGATCTGCAATCAGGGATGCCGGTTTAAGCGGGGCCGACAGTACCGCTTTCGAACCTGTTCCAACGTTTGGCGTATTCAAAGACCTGGTTTTTGACTCTTTAAGCTCGCGTAGAAATAATTACCAGGAAGATTATACAGCAAGCTGGCAGCCACGTTTGAATACAATCGGATTTGCCAGCTGGATAAATTATTCCGCCCGCTATGGTGGCGGATTCCGATGGGAAAATTCACCCATTGGTTCTGAATTAGGCGCAAGGGTATCAAATAATTTCCGTCTCGATCACACCCTTCGAATGGATATCGAAGATCTGTTTGGAAGAATTCCTTTTTATAATACCCTGGTGGCTGATGATGAAGAAGAGAGCAGGAGTCGCAGCAGAGGGGGTGATTCGCAAAATAATGAAGAAGATACATCGGATGAAAATTCCCGTTCTGTTGGTGATGAATTCATTTATTACGGCAGAAAGCTGATTCTGGCAATGTTTAGTATGAGATCGATCGATATAAGCTATAACAACTCCCAAACTGCTTCACAGGCTGGTTTTGCGGGCGGGTCTCAATTCAGGGACCTGATAAGCAGCGATTCATTTGCGCCCGACTTCGGTTTTCGCCTTGGGCTATCAGATGGCATTTCACGTGATCAGTTAATTGAAAATATTAATGGAGAATCAGCAATTCAGATACCATCCAATAACACATTCTCCGATAATCTGAATGTAAGCACCAAACTAAATCCATTTGAGAATTTTACCATCGATCTGACATGGAATACACAGTGGGATGAGAGGGTAAATCAGTCCATAACTCTCGAAACGGATAATACGTTGTCTGAGGTCAGATCCGCATCAGGATCTATAACATCAAGTGTCTGGTCTTTTGGCGGTGGTTACGAAGAGTTTTTCAAAAGGCAGTTGCAAACGGCATTCAACGGGATGAGTGCAAATGAGAATGTTATAGAACCAGTTAATGACGGCCGGGCGGTTCTGAACAAGGTGACGCTTCAGGAAGATTTCCGGAAATCCTATCTGAATGTTAGCAGTGGTGCGGTCGGAGACAGAGGTTTTACACCTTTTCCACTGCCGAACTGGAGAATTAACTGGACCGGTGTTGAAAATCTGATTCCGTTTATCGGGCAAAGCATGCAGCGGGCAACTGTAACGCATGGTTACACAGGGCGATACCGGCTTGGCTGGAATTTTCAGAACAATGCCGGCCCTTTGCCGGAACGGCGGATTGGAAATTTCACACTTATTGATGAAAGATTTGAAATAGAACCAAACTCGATAAATATCGAACAGAGATTCTCACCGCTGGTTCAGCTGAATATTACGTGGGACAGTAATATCCGGACTCAAATTGGATACGAAAGCAGCAAATTAACCAGTTTATCCCTGTCCAATTCACAGGTAACCGAGCGCACTTCTAATGGCTTGAAGTTTCAATTTGCATATACGGTCAGAAATTTCAGAATGCCTCTGTTCAGAAGAAGCTCGAGCAACCTGGATATCAGCCTCAGTGGAAATTTAATTGAAGATATTGAGCAGCGGTTTTTACTTGATGCGGATCTGGATCGTGCACTGTCGACCGGAGATGCAGAAACAATCTCCAGGAATCCTGATTCATTTGATTTTAGCCCCAGGCCCCCTACGGGTCAGACACGTTTTAACGGGTCATTATCCCTGGGATACAGATTTTCAAGTACAGTTCAATCGAATTTTGAATACAGTTTTACGAAAGTAAACCCCAAATCATCCCGGACGTTTGAGCGAACAACCCACGACATCCGGTTTAATATCCGGATCAATATCCGGTCCAGTTAGTGGAATGAAACCCACGCCTCAGATCCTGAATAAAATGGAAAATTAACCGGAAAAAATACCGGCAAAATTTCGAAATAATTTTTTGTTATATAATGATAATTCATTTATTATCAAATAAATAAAATCTTATAAGTCTGGTAAATTAACCGGCATTTACTAGCGAAATATATTTCAGATCAAATTGAAAGTAAATTCACTATTTTTTCCTCCGGCTGATTCTGAACTGTCTGATCTTCTTATTGAGTTTCTCAGGGAATCGACAGCTCTGGGCAGTACTTTAAAAAAAGAGACACGCAGATCTGTATCAGATATCATTCAAAGGGTATCCGCTTATCATGCAAACCTGGTAGCCGGGCATCATATTCGTCCGATGGATATTGAGCAGGCTGCTAAGAAAGATTTTTCTGATAATCCGGGTAAAAGAGCCCTTCAGGAATGGAGTTACTCCTATATTTATACACAGAAGCAGATCAACATTCGTCTTCTTACGGAAGAATCCCTGAATATATCGTCGCCGGAGTACCTTGAGTGGATGCACAGTGTATTTTATTCACATGTGCCTGAAGAGTTTTTAAGAATCAAACCTGCAAATAATTACCGGTCGAAGAGAATCACTCCGGGAGTGATTTCAGAGGATGATACTGAATATAGCGGTGTTCAGCCGGAGTATTCGGTAAAAGAATTTGCCAAAGCGTATGATTTTAAAAATATAACCGGCGAGAAATGTCTGCTTGCTTCAATTGCATCTCACTCTCGCCTTCAGCTCATACTACCGGTTCAGGAGGCATTTGATATTATTTCACAGTTTTATACAATGTCATTCTTCAAATTGACAGGATTGGATGCAATGGGGCTGTTTTCGCTTTCAAGGATGATATCCGGAAATAAAGATGAATACCGCGGTACTCTTGATCTTTCAGTCAAAACAGGTCTGGCAAAAAATGATTTGAATAATTTTGGAATCAGGGAATTCTGCAGGTTTTTTGTTACCTCCTGCCTGAAAGAAATTGCGTTCATGAAAGGTCTGCTTGATACCGGCCGTCTTCAAAAAAGAATTGCCGGTTATGCAGAATTGAGATCAAAGGAGATACTGACTGACTCTGAACCGCTTAGAGAGGAGGCAAAATATATTCTCACCGAGGTTATGCTTCGGGGCTCACTGCCACGCGGTGAGGCAAAACGAATTACGGGCCTTGGTGAACGAACAGCCAGATCATTGCTGAGCCGCCTGCTTGATGAAAAACTATTGATTTCTGAAAACCATAAGGCACCGGTGAAATTTAATATACCGCCAAAAGCAATTGGCTACTATCTGCCTGGTCTGTACCCGGAATCGATGGCCACAGAGTAAGAAATGTTTTACTGGAGCTGTTCGGAATAGGTTACTTTTTCAACAAGTCTATTTTCTGATCTTATCACGAACCTTTTTGGATATAATTTGTTCGTTTATTGTCTCGTCATCCGGTATAACGGGCTTATCCCTGTACCGGTCAACAACGCAGATAAAACCCAGGGCTTCATTTTTGTCAGCATGGAATTGGTGGATGGTTTCCGGCGAAATATAGACAACGTCGTGCAACTGAACTCCCGTAATTTGATTATCGAGTATAACAGATCCCTTGCCCCGGATAATAATTACTGAATGGGGATGGCGGTGTTTTTCAAGTGAGGAGTATCCGCCCGGCTGTATTTCAAAGTAGCGGGTTTGAAAGTTGAGATCTTTTTCTGCTTCCCCCAAAAGAGAATAGCGGTGGATATCCCTGAAATTATCCGTGTCTGTTTTATAAACTTTTCGTTCAGCGGATTCCCACTCAAAATTTTTGTTTTTGATAACCCGGGATTGATCAGTCATTGCTTTCAAGTTTATTTTGAAATTCCCTTGCAGCGGTTTGCAATCCTTCAGGATGGATATATAAACTTCCTCCTATTAAAAAGAGAGTATCAATTCCGTAAAAATCAAGCCATTTTCTTACACTGTTGCGATCAATGCCGCCGCCGGGAGTTGGAAGAGAAGTTTGGAACGGCTGCGATTCATCACGTGCATGATGGGCTATCGATAGAACTTCATTCTCAGTGAAATTAAATCGCCCGTGAGCATTGGTGAAGATCACCGAATCTGCACCCAATGCCCTCCAGAAAGAACCGTAGTAAAACCCGGCATCTATGCCACTTTCCGAATTGATTAAATAGCTGCCGGTGAAAGAGGGGTGTGCCATAACCGGAAGTTCTCTTCTCCTTGCAAGCGCATGCATTGTGGTGAGTCCCGTGATTTGAGGGGCTATCAGAACACCTCCGGCGCCTTCCCTTTTAGCAAATTCAAATCGATCAAAAATTTCTTCTGAATCTGACGTAATATTTGGATAGTAGACTGTTTTTTTGCCGGTTTTTTGTGCTGCACGATCAACAGCACGGCAGCAAGCTTCAACCCGTTCCTCAAAAGGGGATGATTCCTGGTTCGAAAGCCCGTGATCATCTTTGATAATATCTAAACCGCTAAGTGCAAATTTGTAGCAGAGATCAGCCAGTTCATTTGTCGTGAGCCCGATCGGTTTTAAAGCTGTGCAGCTCAAAGCCCGGCCGAAAATATTCAGGTTTTCACGTATGCCGGCAATGCCGAAATTTGGACCCTGAACATTATCAGTCAGGCTGGTCCAGTCAATATTCATCAGTTTTATTCCGGGTGTCAGTGATATATTCCCATAAACAATATTGATGAATTGTGAAATTTCTGTTCCGGCAGAAGGTAGCGGACACTTTACAATTAGTTCAAATCGATTTTCATCAATTTCAATAATGGAATCTATTTTGGATAAGTATCCTGTCTGAATTCGGCCGGGAACAGCTTCAACCGGCATTTCTACAGTTTGCTCTACACAGAGTTTGCCGGCTTTGTCTTCAGCTTCTTCAAGGCTATTACCGGTAATGTGATAGGTGATAATAAAATGGCCGGATTCACTCATATATTTTTTTGGATATGAAATTTAAGGCCGGGTTCATTCAGGATCTCAGGATCGTTTCGGATCGTTTTGGGCCTGTTGACACCAGTTTAAAAGAGACCCCGATATAAGATTCGATGAAATCAATATATTCCAGTGCTTTTTGGGGTAAATCTTCGAAAGAATCTATTTCATTGATATTTTTATTCCATCCATCAAAAGATTTGTACACTGGTTCAATCTGTTCAAGCTTCTCAATACTGCTGGGGAAAATATCAGTGATTTCATTGTCAATTTTATAGGCTGTGCAGAGTTTAATTGTCTTAAAACTGTCCAGAACGTCCATCTTGGTCAGGGCAAGTTCATTTATACCGTTGAGACGAACTGCATATTTTAAAGCTACCAGGTCGAGCCAGCCGCAACGGCGGGGACGGCCCGTGGTTGCTCCGAATTCCTGACCGTTTTTTCTCAGTTTGTCCCCATCTTCATCGAAAAGTTCGGTCGGGAATGGCCCGTTGCCAACCCTGGTACAGTAAGCCTTGGTGATTCCGGTTACATTGCTAATTGCCATAGGCGGAATTCCGCTCCCGGTGCATGCTCCGCCGGCAGTTGGCGATGAGGATGTTACATATGGATAGGTTCCATGGTCTACATCCAGCAGGCTTCCCTGGGCTCCTTCAAGCAGAACAGATTTACTGCTTTTGAGAGCATCATGCAGAAGATTGGTTGAGTTGCAAATGTAAGGTATGATACGATTTACGGAATCTCTGATTTCATTATATATAAAATCGACCTCAACGGGTGTTTCATTATAAATATGAATCAGTGCCTCATTAATATCGGCGAGATTGCTTTCAATTTTCCTTTTCAGTGCAGTTTCATTTAGCAAGTCGCCTGCTCGTATGCCAACCCGGGATATTTTGCTGACGTAGGCGGGACCAATTCCTCTTCCTGTTGTTCCTATGGCATCTTCGCCACGGTTTTTTTCTTTTAGCTGATCGAGCAGTTTGTGATAGTGAAGGATTATATGAGCCGATTCACTAATGAATAATCTGTCTGTCAGATCAATCCCCATATCCTCAATCGTTTCGATCTCTTCCCGGAGTGCTACAGGATCGATCACAACGCCATTGCCAATCACACAAGATGCCTTGCCATTGAAAATTCCGGAGGGTACAAGATGTAACACAACTTTTTGATCATCAAATTTGATGGTGTGCCCGGCGTTTGCACCGCCCTGGTATCTGACAACAAACTCTACATCTGAGCTTAGCAGATCTACTATTTTTCCTTTGCCTTCATCACCCCACTGAGCACCTATTATTATTCTTACTGCCATAGATTCCAAAAAAAAGGAGGTGCAAAACACCTCCTGTCCGTTTTAAATTTCAGGTTAGTTTAATCTTCTTCTTCAAACGATTTGATAGCTGCATCCAGTGATTTGTAGTGTTTAAATACTGTAATCAGTTTTGTGATAACCAGCAGACTCTCAATTTTGTCAGTTGCATTGGCAATTCTTAAATCACCACCTGCTTTCCTCATGGTAGTAAGAGCGCCTATAAGCATTCCCAGGCCTGAAGAATTCATAAACTTAACTTTACTCAGGTTAACCACAATATTGGTTTTACCCTGCTCAATCAGTTCGTGCAGTTTCTCATTCAGGCTAACCGCATCCGGGCCACCCATGATATTTCCTTTCAATTCTATTACAACGCAGTTGTATCGTTCTGATATATCGAAGCTCATAGAGTTAGTTGATTTAAGTTAATGTAACTGTGTAACTGTTATTTGGATTTTGCCTTCATTGCCCGCTTTTCCAATTCTACGACTAATGAACTTGCAACAAACAGTGAACTGTATGTACCCAGTATCACTCCAATTACCAGAGCAAAGGAAAATCCTTTTAATACCTCTCCTCCGAAGATAAACAGCACGGTTACTACAAACAAGGTAGTAACTGAGGTAATTACTGTTCGGCTTAGTGTATCATTCAGGCTTTTATTGATCATATCCCTGAAATCCATTGTTTTGTATATAATAGAGTTTTCACGAATTCTGTCAAAAACTACCACGGTATCATTCAGTGAATATCCCACAATGGTCAGGAATGCTGCAATTAAGGCCTGGTCAATGGTCACATTGAATGGTGCAATTTCACCCATTACTGTGAATATTCCAAGCACAATAATTACATCATGAACCAGGGCTGCAACTGCACCCGCGGAGTAATACCATCCTTTAAACCTGATCAAAATGTAGATAAAAACAACAGCAACTGCGAATATAATAGAGTTCATAGCTGCAATTTTCAGATCTTCAGCAAACCGGGGCCCTACAATATCTGTTTTGATAACTGTTGCAGAATTACCCGGAAAATTTTCGGAGAGTGAGGCCAGCAAGGTAGACTGTACTTCACTGATTTCACCTTCGGCATCCGTACGAATCAGGAGATCCCGGTCGGATCCGAATTTCTTTACTTCTGGTGCTGTACCTAAAGGGTCAGCGAGAACAGATCTGACCTGTACTACATCAACGGGTTCCTGAAATTCGAGTACGAACTCTTTACCGCCTCTGAAATCGATTCCGTAGTTAAGCCCCATGCCAAAAATGGCAATCAGTGATCCGATAATTAAAGTACCGGAGAAAAAGTAGGCAATATTGTGTGCCCGTATAAAATCAAAACTTGGAGTTTCAAACCATCTCATAATTATGTGTCTTTAAAATGTTTGTAATTATTGATTAACCGAAGCTTACTTCAGCTGTTTTTTCACGGGTCAGGTAGTCAATAATAACCCGGGTGATAACAATAGCGCTGAATAGCGAAGCTGCAATTCCGGCCATCAGTGTTACGGCAAATCCTTTAATCGGACCTACTCCGAAACTATAGAGGATAACAGCCACAAAAAATGTTGTAACATTTGCATCAACAATGGCACTCATTGCATTCGAATAGCCGTTATCAATTGCAGCTCGCAATGTTTTGCCACCTCTCATTTCCTCTCTGATCCGGTCAAAAATCAATACGTTGGCATCAACAGCCATACCGATTGTGAGTACGATACCGGCGATTCCGGGCAGTGTAAGTGTTGCTTTGAAGGCAGCCAGTATACCAAGTATAAAAATTATATTTAAAATCAATGCAAGGTCGGCAATTCCTCCGCCTGTTCTGTAGTATGCGATCATAAACATTGCAACTACAATTAATCCGAACAGGGTGGAATAAAATCCGGCCTGGATAGATGCTTCACCGAGAGTTGCCCCTACAGTTCGTTCCTGTATAATATCGAGCGGTGCAGGCAGTGCACCTGAGAGCAAAATATTTACAAGATCTTCGGCTTCTCTTACGCCATCCAGTCCCGTGATTGAAGAGCGCCCGTTATTGATTTTTGTCTGTACAGTCGGGTAGGAGAATACGTATCCATCCAGGACAATAGCCACCGGTTTACCGATGTTTGCCCCTGTCAGTCTTGCCCAGATTCGAGCGCCTTCACTGTTCATTGTCATAGAGACTTCAGGCCGGTTAGTGGTTGGATCAAAAGCAACTCTTGCTTCTGATATTACATCCCCGGTAAGCTCAATCTGACTCCGTACACCGATTAACTCAAAAAATTCAAACCCCTGGTCTTCAGCAAATGCATTGGCAGACCAAAGAAAGGTAGTATTACGAGGAATCAGCTGCTGAACTTCTTCACGGGCCATAAGCTCATTCACCCTGGCAGTATCAACCCCCGAGGCATACCCGAATACATATTGATTTCTGCCCTGCGGATTCAGAGCTTCAAGCAGAGGATTTTGTGGCTCTGTTTCTGATGCCTCCATTGTATCTGCCATGGCGGTATCTGTAGTCTGATCATAGTAACTAAAGATTCGTTCTTTGGCACTGTTTATCTCCTCAGGTTCTGCCGTCATTCTGAACTCCAGTCGAGCTGTCCCTTTCAAAAGGTTGCGGACTCTCTCTTCGTCATCCACACCGGGGAGTTCTACTACAATACGGTTATTTCCCTGCTTTAGAATGGAGGGTTCTGTTACTCCAAACCTGTCAACCCTCGTTCTGATAATTTCAATAGCCCTGTTAACGGCCGAATCACGCTGATTTCTAAGATACTCTTCTACCTCAGCATTGGTTGAACGCCGGGTAATATTTTCATCATCCGACCGGTAATATCTGCTGAGTCGTGCATCGGGATCTCTGGATTCAAACTCTGCTATAAATTCAGAAACAAAATCTGTCCGCTCTTCAAATGCCCGTTCTTCTGCAACCTTCAGAGATTCACGAAGAGTTTCATCAGCAAGGTCTCCGGCAAGTTCTTCCAGTAATTGCCGGGTTCCCACTTCAAGTGTTACATACATTCCGCCCTGAAGGTCAAGGCCCAGTGACAAAGCCCTGTCTTTTAAGCTTTGCATTTTTTCCCGGTTTTCCTCCACGTACTGTGCACGCTCCGACTCGGTCATGCTTTCCATGTAATTTTGTTCCAGCATTAACTGAACTGTAGGGAAAAGGTACCAGAGTGTAAGGCCAAGAAAAAGTACAATTGTACCGATTTTAAAACCGTTATTTTGTCCTTTCATAGTAATTATAAAATAGAGTTATTAATTAAAAAAATTGAGAAAGTGACTGATTTATCAATGATCAGCCTGGTTGAAAAGAGTTGGATAGAGAGAAAGTTTATTAAGGAGCATTTATAGATATGCCGCTTAAGAAGGGGATTGGCGAAATTTGAGTGATTGTGATATCATGCAACAGCGATTCTTTAGTACTGTTGAAGAAAATTTCTGCAAGATCGGTAAAAATCTTTTTAACAAAATTAAAGGCCTGGTTAAGCCACCGGGGGTAGAGATGATTGGTTTCGTACTTTAAAGCGTCCTGGCCAGACATATTTTTTTGGAATTGAGTCCACTGATCAATTAACCAGGATTTAATATTATTGCTATTTTTTTGATCATCCCCGTTTTGGCTATTCAGGGGTATTTGAAACTTATCTTTGTTTTCAAGTACAAAACGGGAAGCAACCTGAACCAGGCCGCTGAAATCATCGGCTTCACTTGAAAGAATCTTTATTTCATTTTTCAGAAAAAGCTCTTGATAGTCATCACCGGAAACAACATTGTAATTCAGCCAGCTTGCAAAAGAAGCTTTTTTAGCCGGCGCAGAAAGTGATAATGTAAACTGCCCTGCAAATCCTGCCAAGAGCACCAACAGGATCCATCTCTGGATATGTATATTTCGAACCATTTTCATAGTCTCAAAAAATATGCAGATTCTGGTCGGTTTACAAACATATTATCCGGTTACATTTTCAACCTTGTTTACGGAATTTTGTCTGTTCAATTCATCTTTCAGATAACGCCCGGTGTAACTGTATTTATTGTCCGATATTTCTTCGGGTGTTCCCTCAAAAATAATTTTTCCACCGCTATCACCACCTTCCGGACCAAGGTCGATAACCCAATCGCATGCTTTTACGAGATCCAGGTTGTGTTCAATCACAATAACTGTATTTCCTTTATCAACGAGCTTCTGAATTACATCAACAAGCATTTTAACATCCTGAAAATGGAGACCTGTTGTGGGTTCATCCATGATGTACAGAGTATCTCCTGTGCCAATTTTTGACAACTCTCTTGCCAGTTTAATACGCTGTGCTTCGCCCCCGCTTAAAGTAGTGCTGGATTGCCCCAGCGTCAGGTAACCCAGGCCTACGGATTCAAGTGTATCCAGTTTTCGTTTAATCCCGGGTACAGAATCAAAAAAATTGTGAGCTTCACTAACCGGCATTTCAAGTATATCTGAAATGGTTTTTCCCTTATAATATATTTCAAGTGTTTCTCGATTGTAACGTTTCCCGTTGCAATTTTCACAGGTTACATATACATCCGGCAAAAAATTCATCTCAATTTTCCTGACGCCGTCTCCTTTACAGCTTTCACATCTGCCGCCCTTCACATTAAAACTGAAGCGTCCCTGGTCATATCCTCTTATTTTGGATTCCGGCAATTCGGCAAAGAGTGAACGAATCATATCAAATACCTTTGTGTAGGTACCGGGGTTTGATCGTGGAGTACGGCCAATGGGACTCTGATCTATTGAAATCACTTTGTCAAGATGATCAAGTCCCTGTACAGAGTCGTAGGGCAGGGGAACTGATTTTGAATTGTAAAAGTGATTTGAGAGAATCGGTTCGAGTGTTTGATTAATTAACGAACTTTTTCCGCTTCCGCTGACCCCGGTTACACAAATAAAGGTGCCTAAGGGAATCTTCAGATTAACATTATCCAGGTTATGTCCCTTACAGTTATTTACGGTCAGATTTTTTCCCGAACCGCTTCTTCTGTCGGCATTGTAGGGTACAGCTACTTCATTTATGAGGAATTTTGTTGTAAGCGCCGATTTGTCAAGTTCACCGGGTTTTCCTTTTGTGACAATGTAGCCGCCTTCGGTTCCTGCTCCCGGACCCAGGTCTATAACATAGTCGGCGTGTTCGATTGTCTCTCTGTCATGTTCAACTACTATAACCGTATTCCCGAGATCTCTGAGCAGTTCAAGTGATTTAAGGAGCTTTATATTATCCCTCTGGTGAAGTCCGATACTGGGTTCGTCCAGAATATATAACACTCCCACCAGCTGTGTTCCGATTTGGGTTGCCAGCCGTATCCGCTGCGCTTCGCCGCCGCTGAGTGTTTGTGCTTCCCTGTTCAGGGTAAGATAGTTGAGACCAACATTCAGCAGGAAATCCAGGCGGTCGATTATTTCCTTAAGTACCTGGCCGCCGATTGCTCGCTGTCGTTCATTCAGATTCAATTTAGCAATTGTTTTTCTGAGTGAACCAATATCCTGCTGAACAAAGTCATCAATTGAAAAACCGTCAATTTTGTAAGAAAGAGCTTCTCTTTTCAATCTTCCGCCTCCGCATCTGTCGCAGGTTACTTTTGCGAGATATGAACGGGCTTTATCCCTTTGTTTATTTGATTTGCTGTTTTGAAACTGATCCCGGATTATTTCCGACAGACCGCTAAACTTGTGTTTATAGGTTAAATTATTGCTTTTAAAATCATAACTGACATCATATTTGCGATCACCGCCGCCGTCGAAAAGAATATCCAGAGCTTCATCGCTGAATTTCCTCAGGGGTGTGTCGAAATCAAGGTTCAGAGTATCAAGCACGGATTTCAGTTGTTTGAAAACAAATATATCCCGTGGTTCACCCAAAAAACGAATACCTTCTTCATTAATGGATTGGTCAGGATTGGGAATAACCAGTTTTCTGCTTACATCGTATTGATAACCCAAACCGTTACATTTTTTACACGCTCCATATGGAGAATTGAAAGAAAAAAGATTGGGAGCAGGATCTTCATAGGAGAGACCGCTCTCCGGGTCGAAAAGGTTTTTTGAGTACACACGGTCTTCAAGTGTGCCATCATCATTTTGCAATCCAAGAATCAGGTTGCCGTCAGCCATGTCAAGAGCCAGCCTGACACTGTCAGATATTCTTTTTTCACTTTTGGGACTGATAATAAACCGATCAATGACAATATCAATATTATGTGTTTTATACCGGTCAAGTTTAATTTCGCCTTCCAGGTCAATAAGCTCACCGTCAACACGTGCTTTGATAAATCCCTGTTTCTGCATCTGTTCAAAAAGTTCGCGGTAGTGCCCCTTTCTTCCTCTGACAACCGGTGCAAAACAGTATGCTTTGGTCCCCGGTTCGAAACGTAAGATGTTTGATACAACCTGGTCGGATGTTTGTTTTTCCATCTTATTGCCGGAGATATAGGAATACGGGATAGCCGCTCTTGCAAACAATAAACGCATGAAATCATAGATTTCAGTAACAGTACCAACTGTTGATCTTGGATTACGGTTGGTCGTTTTCTGGTCAATTGATATGACAGGTGAGAGCCCGTCTATAAAATCAACATCCGGGCGCTCCATCATGCCCATAAACTGACGTGCATATGCTGATAAGGATTCCAGGAACCTTCGCTGACCTTCCGCATATATGGTATCGAATGCAAGAGAGGATTTCCCTGAACCCGATAATCCGGTCAGAACAACCAGTTTATCCCGGGGAATATCAATATCAATACTTTTCAGATTGTGTTCCCGGGCGCCGCGAATTATAATATTTGACTGCAAATGGAAGAAGATTAGTGGGTGAAAATTAAACCTTGCAATATAAGCAATTAAGTTGTGAACTGATACATAACTAAACTGTAAATAACAGAATACCATTCAGATAATTAACTGCCAGACTAGCTGTTTTTACATAATAATTTACTGGCAGGTACGCCGTTACAAGCGTTCACATATATAAAAAGATGTTTTAGTAATATTATATTGGTATTTTGAAATCTTTTCGAAATTTAAGTAACAAGAATGTCTGAATCGCCCAAAACTTCCAACGAATTAAAAATATCATCCGGTTTATCAACCGGGGAATGGCACCCGCTCTCATGGAACCGGGACAAAAAAATATCACAGTTACCGCCTTACCCGGACACGGAACAGTTGCAGAGAGTGTATGATGAGCTGCGAAACCTGCCTCCGCTTATTACCTCATGGGAAGTTGATGTTTTAAAAGAGAAGCTTGCTGATGTAGCTTCAGGCAAGTCATTTTTGCTCCAGGGAGGTGATTGTGCAGAAACGTTTGATGCCTGTAATTCCCCCAAAATAGTAAATTTGCTGAAGGTTATGCTTCAGATGAGTTTTATCCTGGTTCATGAAATGAGTATCCCGGTAGTGCGTGTTGGTCGTATTGCAGGTCAGTATGCGAAGCCAAGGTCCAGCGATTATGAAGAGGTGGATGGTGAACAAATATTGAATTACCGGGGTGATTTAATGAACAGCTTTGAGCCGAATAAAAAAGCAAGAACTCCCGACCCGGAGCGCATGCTCGAAGCGTTTAAGAAAGCAGGATTAACACTTAATTTTTTGAGAGCACTTGCAGATGAGGGATTTGCAGATTTACACTACCCGGAGCAGTGGGAACTCGATTTCATGCGGAATAATGAGTACTACATGGAGTATGAAGCGATGGTTAATTCAATCCATAAAGCAGTAAATTTTATGGAGTCTATTATGCCGAACCAGTTCAATACTCTCCATAAAGTAGACATGTATACTTCGCATGAAGCTTTAAATCTTTATTATGAGTCGGCGCAAACACGCCAGGTACCGCGCAAGCAGGGCTGGTTTAACTTATCTGCTCACATGGTTTGGCTTGGTAACAGAACCAGGAATCTCAATGGTGCTCATGTGGAGTACTTGCGAGGTATAAAAAACCCGATAGGTATAAAAATCGGTCCGCCAATTGATCTCGATGAAACACTGAAACTGATTGAAATTTTAAATCCGACACATGAAGCCGGAAAAATAGTTTTAATCAGCCGTTTCGGAGCTGAAAATGTAGCTGCTCAATTACCACATTTCATAAGGGCGATAAAGCGAGAGGGTTTTCCTGTGGTCTGGAGTTGCGACCCAATGCATGGAAATACATTTACCACCGGCAAAAATATGAAATCTAGAAGATTTAACGATATACTTAGTGAAATCAGGGAAACATTTGCCATTCACAGATCTGAAGCGAGCTATCTCGGGGGTGTTCATCTTGAGATGACAGGTGACAATGTAACCGAATGTGTTGGAGGGGCCAATGGCTTAAATGAGGATGGCCTAAGTCACAATTATGAAACATATTGTGATCCAAGACTCAATTATGAACAGAGCCTGGAAATGGCTTTTCTTGTAGCCAAAGAGTGGAATAAGAGCTACAGTTAATTTCAAGGAGAAGCGTTTAACATCAAAGTAGTTATATTCTGCAACCGGGGAATCCAAGCAGTAAAAGTACATAGAGCCAGGACTATTTGAACCGGTTTTGAGAGAAGACAAATTGCTGATAAAGTACATCTCAGAATATCCAAATGAAATACTGCACAATCTTACGCCTGTTCTCTGCGTTATAACCACTGATAGTAAAGTAGAGGCGTTAAAAAAAAGAATTGGAATCTGCAGCGGTATCTAAGAGAATAGATGGATTTTTTCATGTATTACATCCGTTAGTTTTCTCTTAGTCCGAAATGAAATGAATGAAATTTTACAAAGGTACTTAAATCAATTTTCAGACGTTATTAAAGCAGATATAAAAGAATTAAACAGTTTCCCCAAAACCCTGACGTAGAGAACAGGTTAGTTAGCGCCGAAGCTTGCATTGAACCGCAGCTTCGGCATATTCACAAATCGTGGAATCGAAAATACCCGTGTATTTCACCTTTCGAAACAGTTTCCCAAAGATCCTGACGTAGAGAACAGGTTAGTTAGTTAGAGCCGGAGCTTGTATTGAACTACAGCTTCGGCATATTCGCAAGATTGAAAATCAAAAATACCCTGGTATTTCACATTTCGAAACAGTTCCCCAAAGATCCTGACGTAGAGAACAGGTTAGTTAGAGCCGGAGCTTGTATTGAACTGCAGCTTCGGCATATTCATAAATCGTGAAATCAAAAATACCCTGGTATTTCACATTTCGAAACAGTTTCCCCAAAGAACCTGACGTAGAGAACAGGTTAGTTAGCGCCGGAGTTGCATTGAACTGCAGCTTCGGCATATTTGTTTATAAAAGTGAAACAGTCAACTTTTCATACAGTAAAGGACAGTTTGGCTTTTAGCTTGTGACAAGGGGACAGTTACATTTGGAATACTGTAAAAAAAGCAACTTCAGGCTTCAAGAATGACAGTTACAGTTTAAAAAAAACAAATTGGCATATATGTTGCTTTTTTAAAAGTGATCATAATTGAAATAAAACATATATGATGGAGGATACAATATGACACTTGTAAGATTTAATCGACCCGAAACAGATATTGCGGGAAAACGTTTTTCAGACATAATGGATGACTTCTTTACTGATTTTGTCTCCGCCAGACGAGAGACGTTTGTTCCGAGGATTGATGTTTCAGAAACGAAGAATGAGTTTATCATTGAAGTCTTACTACCCGGCATAAAGAAAGAAGATATTTCTGTGAATATCGAAAACGGAATGCTGAATATCAGTGGTGAACGTACTGTCAAAAAAGAAGATGACGGAAGAAAATTTCACCGTATCGAAACAGAATACGGATCATTTAGCAGAAGTCTGCAGCTTCCCGATAATGTTAATGAAGAGAGCATTGACGCAACGTATAAAGATGGTGTACTAAATATCACTATCGACAAAAGCGAAGATAAAGTGAAAAAGCAGATATCTATTAAATAATTAATTTAAAATTCCCCTGACTAAGATAGCAGGTTAGTTAGCGCCGGAGTTTGCTTTGAACTGCAACTCCGGACTTCTATTAAAAAGCTGTAAAATTAAACAATAGGATTGCTTCAAATAAGTTAAAAAAGAATCAAAATTTGATTGATCCTTGATTAACACAATTACGAACAGACTGTTTAGATCAACAAAAAATTAAAACAGGACAGATTCATGACTAACTTTTCAAGATATATATTTTTAATCATTGCCGGTATATCTCTGTTTTTAGGTATACAATACACAAGCGATATGAACCAGGTTTCTTCGGAAAATCAGAATCCTCCCGAAATGGCGGCCGAATCAAAAACCATTCAGCTAGATTCTGAGCAATCTAACCCACTGAGTGAATTTAACAGTGCGATTGTTAATATTGCTGACAGAACCAATCCGACTGTTGTTACCATTACAACCAGGCAGACAGTGACAATGCAACAGCGTTCACCGTTATCACTTTTCTTTGACGATCCCAGATTTAATGAGGAGAGAGAATATCAGAGAAGAGGACTCGGCTCTGGCGTTATTGTATCCGATGAGGGATACATTATAACAAATTATCATGTCATCAGAGATGCAGATGAAATAAATGTAATGACGTTTGATGATGAAGAAATCAGTGCAGAGATAGTAGGAAGCGATGAAGCTACTGATATGGCAGTTTTAAAAGTAGACTCCGATCATGATTTATCAGCGATAACTCTTGGAAATAGTGAAGATTTACAGGTTGGGGAACTTGTTCTTGCAATCGGCAGTCCTCTCGACAAAGGCCTCGCTCATTCAGTCTCGATGGGAATTGTATCAGCAAAGAACAGGTCCATAGGAATCATCGCACAGGGTCAGGGGTACGAGAGTTTTATTCAAACCGATGCTGCGATTAATCCCGGTAATTCAGGCGGCGCATTAATTAATCTGAACGGAGAACTTATCGGAATCAATACTGCCATCGCAAGTCAATCGGGTGGCAATATGGGAATCGGATTTGCAATTCCAGTTGATATGGCAAGATCCATTATGGAGCAGCTGATTTCGGAGGGCAGGGTAGTCAGAGGTTACCTTGGAATTCAATTTGGAGCAATGGTTGATAAAACGATGGCCAGGGCACTTGACCTTGACCGAAACTATGGAGTTGTGATCGGATCTGTCCAAAATGGAGGACCTGCTGACCAGGCTGGTCTGCAGGATGGAGATGTAATTTTAAAAGCGGACGGTAAAGAAGTACGCGACTGGAGATCATTCCGGGTCAATATTGCTAGTAAGAGTCCCGGAGAGGAAGTTACTCTTGAAATATTCAGAGATGGTGACATTCAAACTGTTTCAGTGGAACTTGGAGAATTACCAACAGAAGGAACAGAAACACCAACTACCCAGGATACAAGAGAAGGGTTTGAAGAATCAATAGGTTTCCGGGTACAAGATCTGACGAACACTCTCCGCAGACAGCTGAACCTTGATCGAAATGTAAGCGGAGTTGTTGTAACCGAAATACAGCAAACGAGCCCTGCCTATAACCAGGGACTGCGGCGAGGTGATGTAATAACCAGGGTAGGTGATCAGAACATCAGCTCTTCAGATGAATTTATCGAAGTTATGAACAGGCTGAGATCCGAGGGTGAAGATGTTGCACTGCTCAGAATTAACCGGCAGGGACAGAATATGTTTGTAGCCTTTGAAATTCAGTAAAAAATAATTCTATTCTTTTCAACACTAAAATGCCGGTCTGGTTTCCAGTCCGGCATTTTTTTATGGAAACGGAGCGATTTTCATGTATAAATACCTCACTGGCAGGATGCAAAAAGTACATTTACTGTATTTAATACAGGCATTTTGCCAGATTGCATGTTATAATGTCAATTTCACCGTAACTTTTGTAATGGCATTACTTTTGCTGCATATATAAGTGAATTACAGTTAATGATTATGAACTATAAAGATTATTATAACATACTGGGCGTTGACAGAAGCGCTTCTCAGGATGAGATAAAGAAGAAATACAGAAAACTTGCAGCAAAATATCACCCTGACAAGAACCCGGATGATCCCTCTGCTGAAGAGAAGTTTAAAGAGCTTGGAGAGGCGTACGAGGTTTTAAAAGATCCCGAAAAAAGAAAACTATACGATAAAGTTGGTAAAGACTGGAAAAGATATCAGCAGAGTGGTGGAAGTGCACGTGACTTTAACTGGGACCAATATTCAGGATCAGGCAAACAATACCGAACCAATATAAATTTTGAAGATATATTTGGCAAAGGACAGGGAGGAGCCGGTGGAGGTACCGGAAATTCCTTTTCAAGTTTTTTTGAGACGATTTTTGGTGGGGGAGATCCATTTGCAGGAGCCCGGCAGCAACAGCAGCAGAGAAGAACTTCGCCACGAGACCGTGGTGCTGATATGAGTGCCACCCGTGATCAGGAAGCAAGTATAACGATCTCTTTGAAAGAGGCATATCAAGGTGTTACAAAACAGTTCAGAATTGACGGGGAGCTGGTTAAAGTAAAAATCCCTGCTGGAATTAAGAGTGGAAAAAAACTCAAATTGAAGGGTAAGGGTGCAAAACCTCAGCATAAAGGCGGACAGAGAGGAGATCTCTATTTGAGAGTAAATATAAGAGAAGAAGAAGGATATCAGCTCAAAGGAAAAGATATTTACTATAATCAACCGCTGGATCTCTATACGGCTGTTCTTGGAGGCGAAACCTATGTTCCGACACTAAGCGGTAAAATTAAACTGACTATTCCGGAGGGAACCCCGGGAGGTAAACTGTTTCGGTTAAAAGAGCTGGGCATGCCTGAGATGAATAACGGAAAGAAGGGTGATTTTTATGTAAAAATAAATATCAGTATTCCTGAAAATCTGACTGAAAAAGAGAAAGAGCTATTCAAAAAATTAGCTGAAATTCGTAAAAATTAGTTACAGGATTTTTCGGATTTTCAGTTCAGCCGGTGAAAGAAAGATGGCAAATCCCACAAAGATACCGCCGCCGAAAAACTTATAACTCTTCAATCAGTTTTTCAATTTCGTTGTTTACAGCCTCAAATATTTTTTCTTCATTTTCCTTCGAGGATTCCTGTAATCTTCTCGTTTCAAATAGCTCTTCAGCAATACTCAGTGCGGCTAAAATCATCACGATACTATCCGGCTGATTAGTGAGTTCATTTCTGTAAGTTTTGAACTTTTCGTCGACGTAACGGGAAATCATTTTCATATTTTCCAGTTCATCATCATTTACCTTCAGAGGTATCTGCTTACCGAGTATATTTACTTTGATGGATTGCATAGGCAGGTCAGCTTTCAAGATGGTTGTCTATTTTTTCAATCAGGCCATTCACTTTATGTCTCATCGCTATGCGTTCAGATTCACTGATGGCAGAAAAGATATCACTTTGTCCTTTTTGCAACTCTTCCAGTTTATTTCGCAAACGCATGTTTTCCCGGGTCAGTTCACGATTTTTCTTTTTTATCGTTTGAACATGAGTCTTTATCTGTTCAAGAAGCTGACGGAATTTTTCTCTTTGTATTTCGGATTCAGTCATGAGCCATAAAATTTTTAGGATCGCAGTTTTGCACCGAACTCATTTTTCAAAGCCTGAACAATTTTTTGAACTACAGGCTCTACATCTTTGATATTCAGAGTCTTATTACGATCTAAAAAAGTAAGCCGAAAAGCAATACTTTTTTTATTTTTTCCAAGATTTTCTCCTTCGTAGACATCAAATACCTCTGTATTTTTCAATTGTTCCCCTGCGGCTTCAATAATTTTTTTTGTTACATCACCGGCGCGGACATTCTGATCGATAATGAAAGCAGCATCAAATTCAAACGGAGGGTATTTGGAAACAGGTATATAGTGATCAGCAGTTCGGTAAACTCCGGAATTAAATAGTTCAGTGATATCCGCTTCAACTGTAAAAACGGGAAGTTCTATATCAAATTTATTTAAAATATCTTCAGGAATTTTTTTCAGCTCAGCTATTAACAGATTATCCAGGTAATACCGGAGTGAATAATTATCTGGAGATTGTTCCTCTACTCTTTTGGAGATTTCGAGTTCTGAAAAGAATGCATCCAGGTCAGATTTTAAATCAAAAACATCAAACAACTCTGCATCATTTTTCCAGTTTTCATGAGTTTTGAAACCACAGATGCCCATTAAAATATGGCTGTGTTCTTTTATGCCCCGGATCCACGTTCCCTCTTTATCATATTTATAGGTGTGTCCTATTTCAAAAAAACGAAGAGAAGAGACATTTCTGTTCAGATTGAACTGAACAGATTTCAAAAAACCGGGTAATAGTGATGTTCTCAGTGTTGTACTTTCCTGCGACACCGGGTTTAATGTTTTTACCTGTTCCTTTTCACCGGAAAATAGATTTGCCTCCTGAGATGAAAGCAGTGAATTTGTTGTTATTTCCTTAAAAGAGAGATTCCTTGCAATGGTACTTAATTTCTGATTAAAGAGCTCCCAGTCACTTAATGGTTCCGGAGATGCAAATGAGACCTTATCAGGTACAGGCACTGAGTTATAATCAATGATGCGGCCCACCTCTTCAATCAAATCTACTTCCCGTTTAATATCAGGTCTGAATGTAGGGATAGTAGAGATAAGCTTATCCTCGTCTTGTTTTTCAGTAATAATCTCCAGGCGGCCGAGTATCTCAGAGATTTCAGGCTGGCTAAGTTCAGTGCCGAGAAGATGGTTTACCCTGGATGTGCGAAGAACTACTTCGGGTGCCTCTGTTTTAACCGTGTGGACATCAGTACAGCCATCAATAACTGTTCCCTCACCAAGTTCAGCTATCAGCTCAGCAGCACGTTCAGCTGCTTTTCGTTGCATATTCGGGTCAATTTCTCTTTCGAAACGATAAGAGCTGTCAGTTTGAAGAGCGAGTGCTTTCGATGTTTTTCTGATGGAGGAGGGATCAAACCATGCACTCTCAATCAGCACGGTTTTAGTATCACCTGAAACTTCAGAATTCTCACCACCCATTACACCTGCAATTGCAACCGGCCCGCTTCCGTCACAAATAAAAAGCGAATCTTTCGGGACTTCACGTTCTATACCATCCAGCGTAGTGAAATTTTGATTTTTTTCAAATGACTTAACGATAATCTTTTTACCCGCAATTTTGTGATAATCGAAGGCGTGCAGTGGCTGACCGATTTCGTGCATAACAAAGTTTGTAACATCCACAACATTATTTATTGGGCGCAGGCCGATTGAACGCAACCGGTTCTGAAGCCAGGAAGGGGAGTCGGTGATCTTAATATTATCTACCATCATTGCTGTGTATCGGTGACATTTGTCTGCATCTTCAATGGTAATACTAATTTTGTCATCCAGGTTTTTAACCGGTTTTTCAAGATCTTTGTATGGAGTATTAAGCTCATTTTTAACGACGGCAGATAAGTCCCGGGCAACACCAATATGACAAGCTGCATCCGGGCGGTTCGGTGTTAAGCCTATTTCAAACAGAGTATCTTTTTCCGTGCCAAGTACATCTTCGAGCGGGGTACCGGGTTCAAGGGATTCATCCAGAACCATGATCCCGGAATGATCATCTCCAAGGCCGAGTTCATCTTCTGCACAAATCATTCCTTCAGAGACTTCTCCACGGAGTTTCATTTTTTTAATTGTAAGAGATGAGCCGTCAGGCAGAGGGGAGGGCAGAGTTGCGCCAACTGTTGCCACCGGAACTTTCTGTCCACCGGCTACATTATCTGCACCGCAGACAATCTGTACCTCTTTGTCGCCCTGGTTAACTTTACACAACTTCAGACGGTCTGCATTCGGATGATCTTTAACATCGAGAACTTCACCGACGACAAATTTTTCAAAGTTTATCCCGGTATTCTCTAACTCTTCTACTTCAAGACCGAGGAGAGTTAATTTATCGGCAGTTTGTTCTGCTGAAAGGTCAAAATCAAGATACTGTTTAAGCCAGTTGTAAGAAATTTTCATAGTTGGCTGAAATTGCGATAAGGGATTTATTTATATGTTTTAAAAAGGTTACTTGAATTGCTGAAGAAACCGGATGTCATTTTCATAGAGAGTCCGGATATCATTAATTCCGTAGCGAAGCATACAGATCCGGTCAACGCCCATACCAAAAGCAAAACCGGTAAAATCTTCCGAATCCACACCAACAGCATCGAATACATTTGGATCAACCATTCCGGCACCTAGAATTTCGAGCCACTTTCCTTCTTTTTCGGATCCCCACCAGATATCCATTTCCATACTGGGTTCAGTAAACGGGAAAAAGGAAGGACGAACACGATACTTCACATCACTGCCATACATTAACTTTGCGAACATAACGAGAGTTTCAATAAGGTCGCCAAGGGTCACGCGCTTATCTACATAAAGCCCTTCAACCTGGTTAAACTGAAAATAAGATTTAGCTGTTACTGCTTCATTTCTGTAAACACGACCGGGCATGATTGCTCTCAGAGGCGGATCTTGTTCTTTTAACAATCGTATTTGTACGGGTGAAGTATGAGTCCTCAAAACAAGATCCTGTTCTTCGTCGTGATCTGATTTTCTTATAAAGAAAGTATCCTGCATGTCGCGGGCGGGATGATCTTCGGGGAAATTCAAAGCCGTGAAATTGTGAAAATCATCTTCAATTTCAGGTCCGTCTGCAATAGAAAAACCAAGCCTGAGAAATATCTGCTTGATCTGGTTTAAGGTTCTTGTAAGGGGATGCAGAGAGCCTGTATAAGAGGGGGATACCGGTAATGTGATATCGTTTTTAGCAGAAAACGTTGCCTCGACTGATTCAGAAAGTTTCTGTTTTGATGTTTCATATTTATTTTTGGCAAGATTTTTAACTTCATTCATCGCTTTTCCAACAGAAGCTCTTTCACTTTTGGGTACTTTTCCCATCAGACCAAACATATTCTGAATTTCACCATTGCGTGACAGATATTTCAGCCTGAACTGTTCAAGACTATTTTCGTCTTCAATAACAGCTTTTTCAATTTCTTTTTTTAAAGATTCTATTTTATCAATCATAAAGTAAAAAATCGTTTTCTTGCGAAATTATGTTTGGCTTTAAAACCCCGGCATTCCAACGGCGGTTACACAAGTACCCGAAATTGCATTATAATTATTCATAAGAGTTCAGAAACAGATGATTTGAATCAAAAAACATCAGCTGAAAAGCTTACTAATCGTGCAGATAGACCGATGATTCAAGTAATAACAGTCAAAAAAAAACCGACAATCCATTTAAGGCTTGCCGGTTAAGGTAAAAAAGTCCGGATTAATTTACTGCTTCTTTTACAATTGCAGCGAAAGTATCAGGATCATGTACTGCAATGTCTGCGAGCATTTTCCTGTTAATTTCAATATTGTTCTGTTTTAATCCGTGAATAAGATTTGAGTAGGTGGTTCCGTTGAGCCGGGAAGCAGCGTTTATACGAACTATCCAGAGCTTTCGAAATTCGCGTTTGCGGACTTTTCGATCGCGGTATTGATAGAGAAGACCTTTCTCAACCGCGTTTTTAGCAACTGTATAAACGTTTTTTCGTCTGCCCCAGTAACCTTTCGCCTGTTTTAAAATTTTACGGCGACGGCGACGGGAAGCCACCAGATTTCGTGATCGTGGCATTTTGGTAACGTTTAATTGTTATGAATTATGTCAGCTGTAGGGGAGCAATTGTTTTATGGCTTTTTCATTGGTTTTGTCAACCAGTGTATCTTTGCCGAGATTGCGCTTCCTTTTGCTGGATTTTTTGGTCAAAATGTGGCTCTTAAAAGCTTTTTTACGTTTAATCTTACCGCTGCCGGTAACCTTAAAACGCTTTTTAGCACCACTGTTCGATTTCATTTTAGGCATTTTGTTGTCTGTCTTATTCCTAAATATTGTAAAGACTGATAATATAAGGACATATAATGACCCAAGAAAGAAAACTTTTAAGTTTATTGCAGGGTAATGCTAAAGTGTGATCTTTGTACGATTTAACGATCGGAATGGCGGGATACCTGTACTTTTTTTACGATCAAATCAGAATGCCGATAAAAAGCATAACCGAAATTAAAGTTAAATAGAATAGCTTCTCTCTTAATTTAGGCTTTTTTAATCCCATCACTTTCTTAAAAAGCAGATGATCGAATCCCAATTTGTAAAATTGTTCAAATGTAATTAATTCTCTGTCCATTATTGCACCTCTCGCTGTAATGATATGTTAAGCTAATATTAAGATAATATTAATTTCAGTAAATGCAACCACCGTGCCAGAAATATGATTTTGATATTATTAAATTATTAACAATATTTAAAACTAATAAAAACAACAATATAAGAGCTATAAACAAGAACTGGCTGAATGCTTATGTTAAATTAATGTTAATAAAAATGTAAAAATTGAGAGCATGCTTCCCCTGCCAGGATAATTAACCCGCATTTCTCACCAAGAAATTTTTTCCTCAGCAAGGCGAAGGTAAAATGATGGCGGAAACGTACATGGGTACGTTGAGCAAGCCATTTTAGCTTCAACGTAGCTGAGGGATAAAGTTCGCCGAAAACAACCTGTTATTTTTTAAAGGACTCAAATATTGACCCAACTTCTTATCTTACAATAGATTATGAAATATTCAATAAAATCTCTGTGAGAAATGCGGGTTAAGAGTTTTTCTTTTGGAAAGATTAATGCCGGAGAAGATTTTTTTGATAGAGTTCAGCGTCTTATTTTATTTGCCGGAACAAGGATGAAAATAACCTGTTTAATAAATTAGACGATAACCGGCTGTTATCCGTTAGCTAAAACAAAAAATCTATGAAACCTTTTATAATCTCTTTATTCATCCTTAATATCTTATTTTCAGTATCGGCTTATTCACAGGAGCCGCACACGTCTCTGCCTGAAATAAGGGATGGCGTTTTATTAATAGATAATTTTGAAGATGATGAAGTGGGGACTCTTCCCTCCAAATGGTTTGACCAGATAGCTGAAGTGTCGACACTTGAATTTGATGAAGAGGAAAGAAAGAAATATAAATGGGAAGTTCTGGAAGAGGACGGTAACAAATTTTTAAGATACGACGGTAATCGTCCAAAGCATCTGAATTTTCCGCTGAAAAAGGTGGAAGGACTCAACATTTATGATTATTCAATTCTTTCATGGAAATGGAGACCCCATATTTTGCCTGAGGGTGCACGCGAGGATAAAAATTCATTAAATGATGCGGTTGCAAGTATCTATGTGGTATGGGAGATGAAAAGAATTCTGTTTCAGAAAATTCCGCGTTCTGTTCGGTATACATGGAGCTCCACTCTTGAAGTGGGATCGAATCCAACGAACCTTTTTGGTAATCAGCAGATTCTTGTTCTGAGGAGCGGTAAAGATGGACTTGGTGAGTGGCATACATTTGAAAGAAATATTGTCAAGGATTATCAAGATCTGTATGGAGAAAATCCTCCCGAGCGTCCGCTTGCTATTTTGATATTCAGTGATGCCAGCAGTACGAAGACCAGGGCTAAAAATGATTTCGATGATATTTATCTGAAATCACAGCTTTAGGAATGACGCAATGGAGTCCTGATCATAGTCAGATCTCTTCTTATAAGAGAAGCCATTTTAAAAAATTGTTATATATTCATTCCAAAATCGTTATTTTTCACCAAAAGAATTGCATTTAAAAGTATATCAGGTATCAAAAAAGTACTTTCATTCCCTGGTCATATTTTAATTAGATTATGAAGATTGTAGATGTTGCAGAATTTTATTCCGATCAGGGCGGAGGAGTTAAAACCTATATAAACAGTAAACTCGAAGCCGGAGCCAAGCACGGACATGAAATTGTTATTATAGCGCCCGGCCCCGAGTCAGGAGAAGAGGAGAGAAACGGCGGAAGAGTTATATGGGTCAAAAGCCCCACGATGCCTTTTGATAACAGGTACTATCTTTTGTGGCGCAAAAAAGAAGTGTTCAGAATCTTAGACAAAGAGAACCCGGATATTGTTGAAGGCTCATCGCCCTGGACAGGGGGCTATTTTGTATCGAAATGGAAGGGTAATGCTTTAAAAACATTCGTGTTTCATGTAGATCCGGTGGCGGTGTATCCGCAGACGTTTTTAGGCAATCTGATGTCATTCAGTAAAATAGATTCCTTTTTTGGTTTTTTCTGGCGCTATTTACAAATGTTGAGTAACCGGTATGATGCCACTATTGTCAGTGGGAAATGGCTTGCCCACCGACTTGAAAAATTCAATTTAAATAACCCTGTAAGCGTGCCTTTTGGAATTGATAAAGATTTCTTTTCACCTAAAAGACGGGATCCTGAGCTGCGTTCACGTTTCTTGAACGAGTTAAATCTGAATCAAGATGCAAGTCTGTTTATCTGTGTTAGCCGATATCATCCGGAAAAAAGACTGAGCACAATTATTGATGGATTCAAAAAAATATCCCAGAAACACAATGCAGGGTTACTGATTTTTGGTGATGGCCCGTTGCGGAAATGGATTCAGCAGAAAGCAAAGGATGTGAACCATCTGAAACTGATGGGTTTTACGTCCAACAGAGATGAACTTGCAAATGCTATGGCAAGTTCTGATTACTATGTACATGGTTCTTCAGCGGAGACATTTGGACTTGTGGTGGCTGAAGCTATTTGCAGCGGATTGCCCATTGTAGTGCCAAAAACAGGTGGGGCCGTTGATTTATCGGATTCAAGTTATTCTGAAGTCTATAAAACCGGGAATGAACAGGATTTAAGTGATGCAATGGAAAAAATTATTGAAAGAAATTATTCCCAGATGAAAGCAGCTTGTAAAAGGGCAGCTGAGAATAAAATTTACTCTGTTGATGAACATTTTCAGAATTTGTTTGCCTGTTATAAAAAACTCTTAAGTGAAAAAAACAGCTCATATAAAGATACATCAAGCACCACTGTTGCCACGTAAGATCTTGCTATCCTATTTGACAAAATCAGGCTGAGAGCATTGTGTGGTTTTGTATTTTCTTCCCTGTTAAATAGAAGTAGCTGATTTTATAATGGTAAGAAAGTTTTGAAGAAGAAGAGATCCTGCAACTCCCGATTTTTCAGGATGAAACTGAACACCCAGGTAGTTGTCTTTCCCCACCACTGATGCAAATTCATTTGAATAACAGGCTGTGGCAAGAGTATCATTTGTAACCGGGGCAAAGTAACTGTGTACATAGTACATATAGTGTTCCGAATTCAAACCTGAAAGAAGTGGATGATCCCTCGTTTTACAGAAAGAGTTCCATCCCATGTGTGGCACTTTTCCTGCTTTGGAATCAAATTTCTTTAATGTCCCCGGAATAATACCGAGCGTATCGGAATTTCCTTCTTCCGAAGAGTCGAAGAGCAGCTGCATTCCCAGGCAAATACCCAATACAGGTTTACTTGTATTAATCAGCCACATATCCAGATCGCGAGACCGTAAATCGTCCATTGCTGCTGCTGCATGACCAACACCGGGGAAGATTACGGCATCCATTTCTTCAAGTCTTTGTTTGTCATCCGTAATCATGTAGTCTGCGTTTAATCTATCGAGCGCATTTGCCACGGATGCAAGGTTTCCTGCCTGGTACTTTATTATGCCTATCATATTTGGATCTAAAACTGCTTTAAATTGCTTTGAACATCACGGAGAATTAAATTCCATTTCACAACATTCCTTTAGTACTTGGCAAAATATTCTTTATGCGTTCGTTTCTGCTTATGGCAAAGCGCAGAGATTTTGCAAAGCATTTAAAAATGGACTCAATAATATGATGTTCGTTTTTTCCTGACGCGTTAACATGCAGGGTAGCTTTAACGTTCATTGCCAGCGTATAAAAAAAATGTTCTGCCATTTCAGTTGGGAAATCACCGATATATTCTCTTTTCAGCGGAACCTCCCATCTTAAAAAAGGCCGGTTAGAAAGGTCTATGGCAACCGTTGACCTGGCTTCATCCATGGGAAGCACAAAGCCATAACGCTGGATTCCCGATTTGTCGGATTGTAGTGCAAGATGAAGCGCCTGCCCCAGGGCAATAGCCGTATCTTCTATTGTATGGTGTTCATCGACCCGGAGGTCACCTTTACAATGAATCGTTAAATCCAGCAAACCGTGGCGGGCTACCTGGTCGAGCATATGATCGAAAAAATTTAACCCGGTCTGGATATCAGATTTACCTGATCCATCCAGATTTACCACTACTTTGATATCAGTTTCAGCGGTTTTTCTCTCTATTTGAGCAGTGCGAACCGGAAAAAGATAGGAGAGGCAGAGATCAATCCATTCATTTCCCGACGCAATCAATTGTTCGCCGCTTCTGAGTTCAAGGCCGGTTAAATCACTACTTGCAAGAATATGTGCATCCGCTTCTTTTTCAGTAAAAGACGATAATTCAATACGTTCATTTTCAAGCAGGATAAGCTGTTCCCGGCTCAATTCGGTTCGCTCAGAGTTAAATTCGATATCCTGCTCAGATAATCTTTTAATTGAGTACAAAGCTCCGGGCTGGAGAATTTTTTTTTGGCCACCCGTCAGGGCATCGGGCCGGATCCAGATTTTCATGAAATTATATCTTTTAGAGTGCGTAAAAATTTATCGTTTTCGTCAGGTGTGCCGACTGTTACACGAAGGCAATCATCACAGTGAGGTTCATTACCCCTGTAACGGACTATCACACCTTTTGCTGCCAGTTTCTGATATATCTCTTTTGAACGGCTTATTTTAAAAAGTATAAAATTTGCATCAGATGGATGCACACGTTCAACAGGCGGACAATATTCCAGTTCATTTATCAAAATTTCCCGCTCTTCCCGGATTTTGTCTATATTGAATTTTATAAGATCAAGATGACTATAAGCTTCCAAAGCTTTTTCAATAGTTAATTTATTGATGTTATAAGGTGCCTTTATTTTAAGCATATAACCGATTATTGCCGGGTTGGAAATTGCTACACCCAGACGGATTCCGGCAAGTCCGAATGCTTTTGAAAACGTTTGGAGAACAACAAGATTCGGATATTGCTGTACCATTGCTGCCATCGACTCCTGGCGGCTGAAATCTATATAGGCCTCATCTATCACAACAATACCGGGAAATTGTTCCAGCACTTTAAGCACATCCGTACGTTTCAGGTCATTGGCAGTAGGATTATTGGGTGAACAGAGGTAGAGAAGTTTCGTATTGTGATCAGCACTCTGAATCACTTCATCAGTGCGAAGCTGGAATTTTTCAGAAAGTGAAACCTCTTTACAACCAAGATTGTTGATTTTAGCGGCAACTCTATACATACCGTAGGTAGGAGGCGTAATCAGAATGGAGTCGGATCCGGGTTCGCAAAAAATTCGCATCAGCAGGTCGATCGGCTCGTCGCTGCCAACCCCAAGGAAAATATTTTCAATATCAACCTGGCGGTTATCAGCTATTTTTTTGCGGAGCGTGTTGTGAACAGGGTCGGGATATCGGTGCAGGGACAGATCATTTTTTATAGGTGCCCCAAAACTGTTTTCATTCGCATCAAGCAATATCCCTTCGCTGAAATCATCTCTCGCACTGCGGTAGGGATTCAGCTTTCTGATATTGGGACGTACAAACGAATTGATATCAATTTGAATTGGCATCAGCTGATTTTCTTTATCTGTTTTTTAGTTTATTGAGACGAACCGAAACAGCCCGTTTGTGAGCGTGGAGTCCTTCCATTTCGGCAAGTGTTTCTACTGCCGGACCAATATTTTGCAATCCCTCCTCTGTAAGTTGCTGCATGGTGATAAATTTTTGAAAAGAAGAGAGCGACACACCGCTGTACATACGTGCATATCCATAGGTGGGAAGTGTGTGATTGGTGCCAGAAGCATAGTCTCCTGCACTTTCGGGCGTGAGAGGCCCCAAAAAAACAGATCCGGCATTTTGGATCTGATCGACCAGGGTTTCTGAGTTTTTACAATTGATAATCAAATGTTCAGGCGCATATTGATTTGAAAAACCGATCGCTCTTTCCAGATTATCAGCCAGTACAAAGAAACTGTTTTTAAGTGCTTTTTCGGCAATATTTTTTCGCGGCAAATCCACCAGATGCTTTTTGATCTCCTTTTTTACCTGCTCAAATAAAGAATTGGAGTCAGTTATAAGCACCACCTGGCTGTCAGGCCCGTGTTCAGCCTGGGAAAGCAGATCTACGGCAACGTATTCAGGATCAGCGAAACTGTCTGCAATAACCAGCACCTCGGAAGGTCCTGCCGGAAGATCAATACTAACCATGGCATCGCTGTTTTGCAAAAGCATTTTAGCGGCAGTTACATATTGATTACCCGGGCCGTATAATTTGTCCACTTTTGGAATAGTTTCGGTCCCAAATGCCATTGCAGCGATAGCTTGTGCACCGCCGGCTTTAACAATTGTTTTTGCTCCTGTTTTTTGAGCAATGTAAGCGATGGAATCGGGAATATTTCCATCTGAGTCAGGCGGAGTTGCAAATACAATGGTTTTGCATCCCGCCACCATCGCCGGAACGCTTAGCATGATAGCTGTGGACGGAAGCGGGGCTGAACCGCCCGGTATATAGAGGCCAACACGTTCTATCGCACGTTCCACCCGCGAGCAAATCACACCCGGCATGGTTTCGGTTTCAGAATCAAAGGTCGACTGTTCTCTGTGAAACCTGAATACATTACTCATGGCCAGGTCAATGGCATCTTTTTGGGCATCGGTTAGTTCAGGATTCAGATCATCCGGGTTGACGGTGTTGCTATCAAGTTCAACATTATCAAACTTCCTGGTGTACCTTTTGAGAGCGGTATCCCCCTCTTTTTCGATGTCATCCAGAACAGGCTGAACCTGTCCGAAGATAGAGGCAAAATCCATTTTAGGCCGTCTGCAGAGTAGCTCTATATCATCCTCAGATAACTTATTTAAATCAACAGTTTTTATATCCATAATTATAAAATGATTATCTCATAGTTATTTAAAAGATTCTCTTACCAGGTATTTATCAGCTCTGAGGTAAGCGGTAATCACAATATCATACTTTCAATTGGCAGCATAACAATGCCTGATGCTCCAGCCTCTTTTAGCTGTTCCATCACTTCCCAAAATGTTGCAAGCGGAACAACGGTGTGGATTGCTACCGTTCCGTTATCTGCAAGCGGCATAACTGTTGGACTCTTTAGCGAAGGTATAATTTGCTTTATTTTCGGAACAGATGCCTTCGGAGCATTCATCATGATATACCTGCTGCGTTCAGCCAGCTGATGGCCTTCTATTCGCTGCAGGATTTTATCGATTAAATCCTGTTTTCCATCTGAAAGCGGTTTATTTGTTTTTACCAGCTGAGTTTCTGAATTAAAAATGCTTTCAATCTCAACCAGGCCATTTGCTTTCAGGGTATTTCCTGTTGAGACAAGATCACTGATTGCATCTGCTATTTCAAGACGCGGTGCTATTTCCACTGATCCTGACAGGGTTATAATTTCCACGGGCATATTTTTTTCACGAAAGTAGTTTGCAGTAATAACAGGATAGCTTGTAGCAATTTTTTTGCCGGCAAAATCAGCCACTTTTTTGATAGAGCCGTTTTTGGGAGCAGCTAATGCAAGATGACAGACACCGTAATCCAATCCCCGCAGGATGGTAATATCGGCTTCGTCTTCGGCGGCTACATTGGCCCCCACAAAACCGAGATCGCAAACGCCATCCTCTACGTATTCAGGTATATCATCGTCGCGGATGAGCAGTAGTTCAACATCAAAGTTGCGGCATTTTACCAGGAGGCTTCTTTTATAATCGTCAAATTTAAAACCGATACCTTCAAGCAAAGTGAGGGTTTTATCTGTTAATCGTCCGCTTTTCTGAACGGCAATACGTAAGGAGGTAGTAGAATCAAGAGTTCTCATTAGATTTTTTCGTAAAATTAAAATGGTTGTTTAATAAATCGGGCAGTTGAGGGAAAGATGACATGCAGTGTTAATGCGTATGATGCCCGTGATGGACTTTGATATGTCCGGTTTGATGATTGATATGAAAAGAGTGTAATAACATCACTAAAATATAAGGCTTTTCCCTGATGTAATTCCAATAGAAATAGCAGGCATAAAAAAAGCCTCCAAATAAAATCCGGAGGCTTTAAGAATTTGAACCAGTGGCTCTGTTTTATTATTCGGAATCAGTGGTTTCAGTTACTTCAAGTTGAATAGTTCCGACATCGGTTGTGTCACGTGAAGCGACTGAAACACCTGGAACAACAGCACTTCCAAACCCATCTGCCGATGGCTCTGCAGAAACCTGGTACGTGCCGGACGGCAATCCGATAATTGTAAATGAGCCCGTTTCTTCGTTTGCTTTCGTACCGGCCACTGTATCCTCATCCGCAATTGCATAAACCCAAGCAAGAGACTCAGCAGGCGTGATTTCGCCGGTGATTGTACCAGCTTCCTCGAGTTCTACGGCGCGCAGAACAGGCTTCAGAATAAATTTTCCAGATGCGCCCGCTTTCACAATGGACCTGGAGGCATCAAAGTCGAGCAGGAGGTTGAAAATTTCGCCGCCTTCGATCGAGACATTGAGATTTAGTTTCAACCCCGACTGCTGAGCGCTTGGGGTGTCAAGCTGAATTGTTTCTCCGCCGACAATAATTTCATTGTTATTTCCGAGAACAAGCCTGAGCTGCTGATAGTTACCAGCTGCAAGTTCAGTCTCACCGAGAACGTCCAGCTTTCCATTCACTAAATCCAGAAGGTCTACGCGCACCGGTTCGTCATTTATGACAATCCATTCGCCGTCGCCTTCCTCAGCGTCGCTGCTTCGATGTACTTTCACTTCCTGAATATCAATATATACAGCTTCGAAATCGCCGGGGGCATCGGTCAGTGACACACGGAGTGTTCCGGTAGCTGAATCATTGTCGATCGTGGAAGAACTATCGCATGACAGAAATAAAAAAGGAATTGAAAAAAGTAAAATAAAAGGTTTTAAATATCTCATGATCATTACTATCTGTTATTTATTTGGAGTTATGTAATTTTATAGTCGAAATCCTTCAAGGATGTTTCATATATTTAAGACTCACTTGATTAACAAAGGTTACAAAAAAAATAAAATTACAGAATGACGACAGTTGCACAGCTTACTTATATACCTCTCTACACTGAACATCCGAAAGAAAAAGTACAGGATCTGATTGAATTTGTTGCTCAGCATGATGTTGAAGTGGATGTAAATTTTTTGTCCACCAGTATTAAGGGAAAAACAGACGTTGTTTTTAATCTCGTGAGAGAGATATACGATACCATGACTCTCGAAGGAGAGACGTTTCGCTTTCATGTTGAATTCCTTAGCCCGACTTCAGAGTCATAGCAAGACCTGGCAGAGAGGTTTCTCTATCCAAACAGATAATTTGCAATATTATAAAAAGTGAATAGACCTGTTTTCGGAAAAGATTGCGTAATTTTTTGAACAGAATGAACGGTTTCGGATCGCTCATTCTGTTCGGCAATCGCGTGATATTCAGGGGGCGCCCGGGCTCAGAACAACTGCGTTCAGGAAGAGACGATCCGCACCACGCCAGTAACCCCGGAAGTTTGTGTCTTCGGTAAAATTAATGATACGTCCTGATCCAATACGTTCTTCGTAAACAAGTACGCTTCCCGGAAGCCTTTCAAGATTTTCTTGCCATGCATGCCCTGATATCCTGGCATTTTCGTTTTCGGATACTTTTACGGCAATACGTTTAGAGGGCATAGGCGGTTCATCTGCTGCTTCATAAAGCCGGTCTGAGTTTATAAGCATTGGTGGAGTAAACGAATAACCCGAGTTTAACCAGGATTCAGAATCAGTATCAATACTGAAAAAAGCTCCTGGGACTGTGATCTTTTGTTTCTTTTCATTTTCTTCTTTCTCGTACCACGATACCAGGGTTGATAGCTCAAGATTTTTCCTGGAATATTCAGTTGCAGTACTCAGTGTAACCAGTGATCCGCCGTCCTGCACCCACTGTTTAATTCGCTCAATTCCGTTTTCACCCAGAGCTTTGTCCATTTCAGAAAAATCTCTGATTTCCGGCATGATCAGCACATTGAAATCTGAGATAGAGCTGTTTCCAATAGCTCCCGGCCGGATGATCGTGTGAGGTATTTCATATTGCTGATCCAGCTTGTGCCATGCCCAGCCAAAGGAGTAGGCATTCACGGGATGATCACCCAGAATAGCTATTTTTGGTTTCTGAACCCGGTTTCCTTCGATAGATCCAAGCGGCGGAAAACCTGGATCCGACAAACCCGAATCAACAGGATCTACGCGGAGGCGATATTTTTCTGCGAGTTCAGAAACAATGGTATGCACCTGATCTTCATTACCATCTGTTCTTACAACCAGGGTTCCGGAGCTGAATGACTTGCCATTTACCTGTGTTGGCTTGTAAAGAATATGCAGCCGAATTCCATGTTCGCGAAGCGGATGAACGGCAGATAACATTGCTGACTGGCTGCCATCAATCAAATAGGCATAGGTTGCCTTTCGGGAGGGAGCACCGCCTTTATTAATTACCTTTTCGGCTATAAGTGCAGCGTCGGGTGCCTTGCTGTCGGATGTGCTGAATCCCTGTAAATTAAACATGAGCGGCAGCGACCAGGAGGTGATATCATAAAATCTTGGGTTTTCTCCGCGGTTAACCCGTTCACGCGCCTCTGCCAGGAATTCCTCCGGTATTTGGATATGCGGTTCCAGCAGCATGCGGATAAAGCGCATCCTCGGCTGAGAAGCTACTACCAGGTAGGTGCCCGGACCGAATGATTGGTTTCCGACAGGATTGCCCTCTCGGTCTGATACATTCCGAAATTCTGTTTCTGAATTTAATCTATGGACTTCGATTCCGTTTCTAATCAAGAGATTAACGGTTTCAGTGACATGATGCGGATCTCCCTCATTTTTTATGAGGTAGCGAACAGCCCCGCCCTCTGTTTTTTCAACAGATTCAAGGCTTGCGCTGTAATAGTCGCTCAATATTTCCTCCCGGCGTTCTGAAGACATTCGGACCATCGATCTCAACGCGGCAAATTGATTAAAGGCAGCATCTGACAGAGTACGCACTGTACCATCAGAGAGTTCCAGTGCAAATCCGCGGCTTGAACCCTGTTCATAGAGCATACCAACGGAACCCTGGTAGGTCATGTAAGATGTAAAATAGGCGGGATAGAAAAAGTTGAAGATCTCCCCTGTTGTATATTCAATATTTTCAAGGTCAAAACCTCCTGCATGAGCCTTTCCGTATTCCCGGAACCATTTGCTTGCGTAAGAAGGAAACCAGGGTGAAACAGGATCGGTAGGAGGATCCAGATAAAATTCTCTTTCAGATCCCATTTCATGTGCATCCACACTGGCCTGGGGCCGCCACTCGCGGAGAAATGCAGCGCGGTTGCGGGTCTCGGGATGTGTATGCGCAAACCAGTCGCGGTTTAGGTCGAAATAGTAATGACCTGTCCGGTACTTAAGAGCATCCCAGGATGTAAAATCGTTACTCCAGTGTATATTTTTCGGATTGGCCGTTCTCCCTTTATGTTCATGATTAAAATGGGCAAAGGCGTCCCTTCCATCGGGGTTGATGACAGGATCCAGAATAAGAACCGTGTTTCGTAACTGCTCCATCGTTTCCGGGTCATTTGAAGTAGTAAAATGTTCAAGCAAGCGCAGAACCCCTTCAGAACCCGACAGCTCAAACCCGTGAATAGATCCTGCGAGATAGAGAATAACAGGCTGATTTTCAATAATTTGATCTGCCTGTTCCCGGAGTGTTTCCCGGGCATCATCAAGACGCAAGGCATTTATCCTGATTTCATCAAGACGAGCATGATTGTCTGGGTGGGTGACAATTGCCACAAGTTGTTTTTTATTATTAAAGGTAGTTCCGAGTTCCCGAATCACAACACGGTCGGATGCCTGTTCGAGGTAGCTGAGGTATTGAACCACCTGGTAATTTTGGGTGATGCGTTCTCCGCTTTTATGACCCACTGATTCCTCAAAAGATTGAACCTGTGCAGAGACGGTTGAATTCAAAAAGAATAAAAGCAGAAGGGAAAAGAGCCGAATCGAAATCTTCATAGTAATGGTTTGTACTAATTATCTGTGACTGTTTTTACAAGAAAAAAAATCTTGTTTTCAGAAAGATGTTTTCTCATTGAAGGATAACTTTAGATACTGTAAATGAAAAGGAAATTTTTGTGTCTCTTTAGAATTGGTATAATTTGAAACATCGACAATTTTCCGGAATTCGATGCAAGATTTAAATGCAAGGGGCGTTTCATCTTTGTATATTTAAAGCTTGTTATTTTTTAGAATAAAAACCAATCAATGAATAGTATCCGCAACTTTTGCATAATTGCTCACATCGACCATGGTAAATCCACACTGGCTGATCGTCTGTTAGAGCGAACAGGTACAATCAGTGAAAGGGAGATGCAGGAGCAGGTTCTGGATGATATGGATCTTGAAAGGGAGCGGGGAATTACAATCAAGAGTCATGCTATACGGATGGAGTACAAGCGGAATAAAAATGAAATTTATACATTCAACCTGATTGATACACCCGGGCATGTGGATTTTGCCTATGAGGTGTCGCGCGCTTTGAAGGCATGTGAAGGCGCACTTCTGATTGTAGATGCAGCCCAGGGAATAGAAGCACAAACCATATCCAACCTCTACCAGGCGATTGATCAAAACCTGGAGATAATACCGGTGTTGAATAAAATTGATCTGCCGGGTGCTGATATTGAGGGAGTGGGACAGCAGATCGTGGATTTAATCGGCTGTGATCATGAAGAAATTCTGCATGTTTCCGGTAAAACCGGTGAGGGAGTGGAAGAGATGCTGGAGGCCATTGTTGAACGTATCCCGGGCCCGACACGAAATACGGAAAAACCGCTGAAGGCACTTATTTTTGATTCAATTTTCAATACCTATCGGGGGTCCATTGCCTATATTCGTGTAATGGAAGGTGTTCTGCGGAAAGGTGACCCGATTTTATTTATGGCAACCGATAAAAAGTATGATGCTGAAGAGATAGGATTTCTGAAGCTGAAAAAGGAACCGTGTGAAAAACTTGAAGCAGGGGATGTCGGGTATGTAATTGGAAGTGTAAAAACCCTGCAGGATGCGCGGGTGGGTGATACGATCACGCTTCAAAATAATCCTGCCGATTCACCCGTTCCCGGTTATAAGGATGTGAAGCCGATGGTTTTCAGCGGTATGTTTCCGACGAATTCGGAAGAGTTTGAAGATCTCAGGGCAGCACTTGAAAAACTGCAGCTCAATGATGCGTCACTAACCTATCAGCCCGAAACTTCGAAAGCGCTCGGTTTTGGTTTCAGAGCCGGTTTTCTGGGCTTGCTTCATATGGAGATTGTGCAAGAGAGGCTGGACCGTGAATTCAATATCGATATTATCACCACGGTTCCGAATGTTAAGTATGAGGTGGATACCAGTGAAGGGGAAAAGAAAATTGTTGAAAATCCGAGTGAAATGCCGGATATAGGAAATGTTGAAAATGTTTGGGAACCATATATCAAAGCAAGCATCATTACACCGGCTGATTACATAGGCCCCATTATGACACTCTGCCAGGACCGGCGGGGAATTTACGTGAATCAGCATTTTATGCAAAATAATCGGGTCGAAATTACGTATGAATTACCGATGGCTGAAGTTGTATTTGATTTCTATGATAAACTGAAGAGCGGAACCAGGGGATATGCATCGCTGGATTATGAACTTCTTGATTATCGGAAAGGGGACCTGGTAAGGCTCGATATTCTTTTAAACGGGGAACCGGTTGATGCTTTGTCAAGTATAACCCATCGCGATAAGGCCTATGAGCAAGGCAGAAAAGTTTGCTCTAAATTGAAGGAGTTAATCCCGCGGCAACAGTTTGAAGTTGCTGTTCAGGCTGCAATCGGGGCGAGGGTAATTGCCCGCGATACAGTACGTGCATTGCGAAAGGATGTAACTGCCAAGTGTTATGGCGGTGATATCAGTCGGAAAAGAAAATTGATTGAGAAGCAAAAAGAAGGGAAAAAACGAATGAAGCAAGTAGGCAGTGTGGATATACCACAGGAGGCTTTTCTTGCTGTATTATCAATGGATGAAGACGAAAGGTAAAAACATATGATTCGAAAAATTATTATAACAGTAGTTTTGGTTTTCACTCTTACCGGCGTTTCACTTGCCCAGTTTGAGGAACCTGAAATTGTTAAAATCGAAAAGGCAGACCGTGCTGAATTTCAAAAAAGATTTAACGATATTAAATGGACCGGCCAGGGATTATACAATCCCACTACGATCGACAGGATACCGACAATAGAGCTAAGGGCAAGGCTGCAGGCAGCATTCGGGGAACCGACACAGGATATCGGAGACCTCATTAACAACAGTAATTTTCGACCTGGAAAAGCTGTACAGTTTGAATACTGGTTTGTTATTGATGATCAGATGCCTATGATGATACTTGACCTGGACGGACCCTTTGAAAATGGGTTGGTTTATGTAGGGGCAAGCAGATTTGTGGATTTATACCCCCAGGTAAAACGTACATTAACCAAATTATTGATGAACGGGAATGATGAAATGGCTGAATACAGTGACTATTTTTTCTCACCTGAGCGTGATCAGTGGTATTCTGTTGAATACAAAGACGGTGAATTTACACGTGAAGCAATTAACAGACCTTCCAGTTTTAACTAAATGACTAATAAATAAATTGACGAAAGAAGAAAAGGACTCCTCTGAAAAAAAGATCAGCAGCCGCAGGTCTGAAAAAAGAAAAGAAGCAAATACAAAGGCAAAGCACTGGGCGCGGGAATGGCTTGACGCGTTGGTATGGGCTGCAATAGCTGCCCTGATTTTAAGAACATTCTTTTTTGGAGCGTATCGTATTCCAACGCCTTCGATGGAGAAGACTCTTCTTACCGGTGACTTTCTGCTTGTTTCAAAATTGGCGTACGGAGCACGAACTCCAATGACGCTGTCTGTTCCATTTACGGATATTTACATGCCGGGCGTTAATTTGCCCTGGTTCAGAATACCGGGTTTAGAAGAGGTTGAACGCAATGAGATAGTTGTTTTTAATTATCCGATTGACGTGGCTCCGATATCCGCAAAAACGAATTATATTAAACGTGCTGTGGGTATGCCGGGCGACCGTCTGGAAGTAAGAGAAAAGATATTGTACATAAACGGTGAACAGGCAGAACAGTTTGAAACTCTGATGTACCATCACCGGGTAGAAGTTCGGGAGAGAATCCGCCTCAGCAGGGCAAAAGTGCGGGAAGCCGGTGCTCAAATTGTACAGAGTGGTAATGAATCTGTTCATATAATCAATATGACAAGAGAAGTGGCAGAGGAGATGAAAAATTGGGCAGAAATAGAAAATATTGAGCTTTTTGTTTTGCCTGAAAACTTTAATGAATTTGGGAGAAGAGGTTTTAATTTTTCCAGCGGATTTACCAACCACGACAGGATACCAGAAATAACCATTCCTTATGAAGGCCAGGAAATTACCCTGACGGATGATAACTGGCATCTCTACCAGGATATCCTTGAAAGATATGAGAGAAACAGTGTGCAAAAAACGGGAGATAATTTCTTTATAAACGGCGTAGAAACTAATCAGTACACCATTCAGAAAAACTACTATTTTATGATGGGAGATAACCGGGATGACAGTGAAGACAGCCGTTACTGGGGATTTGTTCCGGATGATCATATAGTAGGAAAGGCAAGTATTATCTATTTTTCATGGGATAAAGACCGGTTTGCACCCCGGTTTGGAAGAATGCTGAATCTGATTCATTAGAGAAACAACAACTTGCAGGTAAGAAGAGTTACTAGTGAGATCTTGCTCTTCCAGAGCCGTTATATAGTGAAAAATAACAGAGTTAATGAACTGATTCTTATCCCTGATGAATTCTTCTTATCTTTAAAGTTATGAATAAAATCAAATCTGAAGTGACGAATAAAACAGATCTGAAATCATTAAACAGGCAAGAGCTGCAAAATTTTTGCAGTGAACTTGGTCTGCACAGTTATCGTGTCGATCAAATCTTTCAATGGCTTTATCAAAAAGGTGTTTCCGGTTTTGAAGAGATGACAAACCTTTCCAAAGATTTACGCTCGCACCTCGATGACATTTGTGTCGTAAAAAAAATATCGATTCACAGGCAGCAAAAATCTGCAGATGGCACAACCAAATTCCTGTTCAGTCTCGATGATGAAAGCGATGATAAAATTGAAGCAGTTTTAATCCCTGACTTTTATCCGGATGGTGCGGTTAATCGTCTCACTGTGTGCGTATCATCCCAGGTGGGATGTGTGTTCGGCTGTTCTTTTTGTGCAACCGGTAAAATGGGTTTCTACAAAAATCTTAATCATGGTGAGATCATCGACCAGGTCCAGATAATTAATGAGTATGCAGAGCGTGAATTCGGAAAAGGTATTACCAATATTGTATACATGGGGATGGGTGAACCACTGCATAACTACAATGCAGTTACAGAGTCAGCTTCCATTTTATCCGATCCGCTTGGCCTGGAAATTTCGCCAAGACGCATAACTGTTTCAACCGTTGGTCTTACCAAACAGATAAAGAGACTCGCCGATGAATATCAGCCATTCAACCTGGCCATATCACTGCACGCTGCAGATGATGAAAAAAGAGATAAAATAATGCCTGTAAACCAGTCTATGAATCTTGAAAAACTTGAAGAAGCAGTTAAATACTATTTTCACAAGCAAAAAAAACCGCTGACCTACGAATATCTTTTATTTAACCAATTTAATGACTCGGTAACGGACGCAAAGAAGCTGGCAAAAATTGCTCACTGGGTACCTTCAAAGGTTAATATCATCATGTATAACAGTGTTGACGGGGTTGAATTAAAAAGGGCTAAAGAAGATCGTCTCGACAACTTCATGAGAACGCTGATTCATCATGATGTAACTGCAACGGTGCGCCGAAGCAGGGGAGATGATATCGATGCAGGCTGTGGACAACTGGCAGTAACAGAAGGCCGGGAGCGCGGCAAAAGTCTTGATATTAAAAATCGGTGAAAATATCTTCGTACGTAAAGTTCCTTTACATCGAAGCGGCCACCTGGCTTTCCATAAGCTCTTTGGCAGCAGCCAGTAGTAAATTTCCGCTTATGCGAACCTTGTAATCGGGGTTTACATATTGAAAATGTATCTTCCCCTCTGTGTCAACAAGAAAAACCGAGGGTACAGGAAGAAGCAGGTGATCCTGGCCTGAACGCTCATTAAGATCCAGGCCGTTCTCTTTGTATCTGTCGGCTGTCTCCTGGTCTACACGAAAAGCGATCCCCATTTTTTTCGCACCTTCCATTTTTTGATCAGACAGCAAATGATAACTGATTTCATGTTCAGCAAGTGTTTCAGATAAAAATTCAGGGCTGTCCGGGCTTATGGCAAGCATTTTGATTCCAAGATCATAAAGTTCGTCCTCAATTTCCCGGAGCCCGGCAAGCTGCTTATTGCAATACGGGCACCATCCGCCCCTGTAATAAATTATAGCTGTTGGTTTTTTGCTTATTTCGCTGTTGAGTGAAACAGTCTTATTTTTTGTATCCTTCAGTTCGATTTCCGGAATTTGCATACCAACCAGCAGAGGTGTAACATCAGCTGCACTGTCCGGAATATTGGCGTTATCAGGTTCAATCGCCTGTTCACAGCCGATTAATAAAATTAACAGGAGAGGTATCAGGTTTCTCATAGAAATACGTATTGAAGTTTTAAATCTGTATCAATGTACTGCTATGATGCTTAATATGTAATCACAAAAATATAACAGATGGGTAAAAGGGTTTAAAAACGGCGGTTTGTTGCATTGCTTGAAAGTGCTCCGAATGTATAAGACAAGCCGATCGAAACCCCATACGCTTCGGATGTTGCACGGCGACGCAGGTCAAGCAGTGCTTCTTCTTCAGTAACATCTCCCGCCAATATAGCAATCTGATCATTAATGGATGAGTACCTGCCGCTGATGCTGACGGAAAGACCCCGGAATACGTTAAACCTGATAGTATTTTCAATTTCAAACCGATTCAGTGAGATATCGTGAAAAAATTGCGATCCGCTCAGCCCGGTTTGAAACCGGCCCCACGACCTGTCAATTCTGAAATCCAGTGTTAGATTTTGCTGGCCTATAAACTCATTGGTTTTATTGAAGATGGTTCGTCCGTCATAAACCCGGAATGAAGGGGTTACCCTGTAGCGTAGCAACAGTCGTTGTTTAGAGTAACCTGCGTAAGAAAAAAAGTTAAACTCGAAAGCAGGAGATGCCTCAATATTAAACTGAATATTGTTAAAAGTGGAGAAACTCATTCTCTGAAAGAACCCGATGGCGGCGTGGTCATTGAGGGTAAAAACCTGCGTTCCCGTAAGATCACCCCAGCTTCGGTTTACATTGCGTGTGCCCCCGGGGGTTTCAATTCTGTTGCGAATATCTTCTCCGCGAATGCGCATTCGTATTTTATGCTCCTCCGTAATATTTTCCGCTTCAAAACTGCCGAATGTTGCAAAGTTTCTTCTTGTACGTTCTCCGCTAAGTGAACCTCTCAGATTCATATCAAACAGCCAATTGTCCCAAGGATCTTTTTCCTCTTCCGCTTCATCATCTGCCTCTACCGGGACATCTTCTGCTTTTTCTTCATCAGCTTCCTCCCCATAAAATATATCAAGTGAATTCACAGCAACTGTTTTGCTCACATATGGAATCAGTCCAATTTTGATTCTCCTGTTAAGGCCCGACCGCCTTTCGTTATCTGGTTCGCCGCCCGGAGATATATATTTAAGTGTATCACGTATACCTTCAAATTGGTTTAAACCGGTAAAATATAACCTGAACTCACGGCCACCCCCTGATATGCGAAGATTTTCAATTCTGAGCTCTATATCAGCTTCCCCAGGATTTAAAGCATAATTTACAAATGTGATGTTTGTACGAATATTTGTAATATCACACGTGCTGCAATCTATATAAAGCTGCGGTATTGGATAAAGCTGACCGGGGTTTTGGGCTTTGAGTCCGGGTATCTGTGCAGATATAAAGATCAGAAATAGAAAGCAGGTTCGTAACAATGTCTATGGGCTTGCAGAAAGTTACAATTCATCAGGGAAAAACGACTTTGAAGTTACTGAATAATAAAGAAGATTGCCTGTATTTATAGACAGGGTCTATGTCTGAGAATCTGCTGAAAATGATTATTTTTAAGACTGAAACATGAGAATATATACCAAATTCTAATAATTAAGATTTAAACAGAACATCTGAAGGGGATTTTGCATGAAATACATGTCTTCACAAATGGCCTATTTTTTTAGTAGTGCCCGGACAAAAACAAATATTCGCAAGTTATTTAAATTTCTCTCCATATTGGTAATTATGTTTATCGTGTACGGGGTACTCTTTCACTACATTATGGAGTACGAGGGAAGAGGCGATGAATTTTCCTGGCTGACAGGATTTTACTGGACCCTGGTAACGATGACAACACTTGGATTTGGTGATATTGTCTTCTCTTCGGATTTGGGACGGGCTTTTTCAATGGTTGTGCTTTTTTCGGGTGTACTCTATCTGCTCGTGATGCTTCCCTTTACCTTCATAGAATTCTTTTATGCTCCCTGGCTGAGAGCCCAAAATCAGGCCCGGGCGCCGCGAGAACTGCCTGAATCAACAAGAGATCATGTTATCATAACAAACTTTGATGCTGTAACTGCTGCCCTGATCAAAAAGTTGAAGACGTATGATATTGAGTACGTAGTTCTGGAAGAAGACTTGCAAACAGCACTCGATATGTCTGATGAAGGGTATAATATGGTGCTTGGGAGTGTCGATGATTTGGAAACGTATAGAAAATTGAGGGTAAAAAATTGCTCACTTGTTGCAGCTACAGGTACTGATATGTCGAACACCAATGTGGCTTTTACTGTTCGTGAGTATTCAGATCATCCTCGTGTTGTATGCACGGCTAACTCTGCAGATTCTATTGATATATTGAAAATGGCAGGAGCGAACCAGGTAATTCAGCTTGGAGATATGCTCGGCCGGTCGCTTGCCAGGAGAACACTTGGAGGAAATGCCCGCGTGCACGTAATCGGACATCTTGACAAGGTAGTAATAGGTGAAGCCACAGTACAGGAGACCCCGATTATTGGAAAAACGATCGAAGAAAGCGGGCTGAGGGAGAAGATAGGAGTGAATATTGTAGGTATATGGGAGAGAGGTAACTTTATTCTCCCAAAACCTGATATTGAGCTAAAAAACGAAACCGTTCTTGTATTGGCAGGAACAGTTGAACAGTTACGGCGCTATGATGAAGTGCTGAGTATTTATCATGTTTCGGATCATCCCGTTATTATAATTGGATCAGGAAGAGTGGGAAGGGGCGCTGCAAAAGCGTTAAGTGAGCGCGGAATCAATTACAGAATTGTCGAAAAAGATCCGGGCCGGGTTCCACTTGATGATGATACATTTATTTTAGGTGATGCTGCAGATATAAATACGTTAAAAAAGGCCGGAATTGATAATGCACATTCTGTCCTGGTGACAACAAACCAGGATGATATCAATATCTATCTAACAATTTACTGCCGGCAGCTAAATCCTGATATGCAAATAATCAGCCGGGCCACATATGAAAAAAATATTAATACCCTGCACAGAGCAGGGGCAGATTTTGTTATGAGTTATGCTTCTATGGGTGCAAATATATTTTATAACTCGATTGAGAAGGGAGAAGTACTGATGATTGCAGAGGGACTGAATGTTTTTGACCAAAAAGTAGGCGAAAAACTGGCCGGAAAAAGCCTGATAGATTCAAATATTCGTCAAATTACCGGATGCAGTGTAATTGCAGTTATTGGTGAGGGTGAGGTAGATGTCAACCCCGCACCGTCTAAAAATCTGAAAAAAGGAGAGGAGTTGATACTCATCGGCAAAACTGAAGGCGAGCAAAAATTTAATGAATACTTTTCCGGGTAGATTTCAATATATCTGTGCAGGGAAAAAGATAAACCTACCTTTAATAAACACTCAATGCCTCCAGAAGTAACTTGAAAAAAGGACTATTACAGTAAATAGTTCCAGCCTTCCGGTCAGCATCAGGAAAGAAAGAATCCATTTACCGGTATAAGGTACAACCGCATAGTTGTCAACAGGCCCGAATTCTCCCCATGCAGGACCGATATTACCCAGAGAAGCAATACTTGCCCCGGCTGCTGAAAGAAAGTCGAAACCGAAGAATGTCATAATCACTGTACCCGATAGAAAAACAATTAAATACATTACAAAAAAACCAAGAATGGTTCTGAGGATGGGCTGATCAACAATTTTATTTCCTATTCTGAGTGGTATTACAGCCTGTGGATGAATGGTTTGCTTTATTTCACTGATAACATTTTTCAAAATAATCAGAATCCGGATCATTTTAATTCCGCCGCCAGTTGAGCCTGCACATCCGCCTGTAAAAAAAAGCAGGAATAACAGGAATGATGTAAATGGCATCCAGAGGGTGTAATCATCTGTGCCAAATCCGGTCGTGGTCACAATAGAGACAACCTGAAATGAACCAAAACGCAAAGCTTCACCTAGGGTGTATGAAGAGGATAACCAAAGGCCGCCACTGATAAACAGAATGAAAAGCATAGTTAGAAGTGTATAGAACCGGATTTCCCTGTCAGAAAAAAAGGTGGTGAAATCTCCTGAAAATAATTTGAAGTGCATAGCAAAGTTAATACCTGCGATGAACATGAAAATGATTATAACAACATCAATGTATACGGAATCATACGCGGCTATGGAGAGATTCTTTGTAGAAAATCCGCCAGTAGCCATGGTTGAAAATGCATGATTGACCGCCTCAAACCAATCCATAGACGGGTGAAGCCAAAGCAATAATGTCTGAAGTACAGTGAATCCTACGTAAATTGACCATAATAATTTGGCGGTGTTTTGAACGCGTGGTGTTATCTTATCAGAAGTAGTTCCTGAATATTCAGCTTTGTATAACTGCATTCCCCCGATTCCGAGCAGGGGCAACAGTGCCAGTGTCAACACAATGATTCCCATTCCGCCCAGCCAGTGCAAAAGAGAGCGCCAGAAAAGCAAACTTTTATCAAGCTCTTCGATTGCAGGGTTCTGTATCCCATCACTTGTTACACCTCCTAAAATGGTAGCCCCGGTAGTTGTAAGCCCGCTCATCGATTCAAAAAATGAATCTGAGAATGACTCAAGAACTCCGGACAGGTAAAATGGAAACGCGCCAATCAAAGCGCCTGTAAACCATGTGAGTGTTACAATCAGGAAAGCCTCGCGTACCCGTAACTCTTCGGTGGGTCTGCATAAAAGGAATAACCCTATGCCCCCACCTGTTGCAATAAGAGAAGTGAGCAGAAAAGCAGACTGTGAAGGTTCGTTGTAGAACACTGCCACAGCGAGAGGAAGCAGAAGAGCCAGGCCAAAGAAAAAGATCAATCCGCCAAGCAACCCAAAAATTAATGTCAAATCAATTCTGGGTCTGTGCCTGTTTTGATTCATTAAATCAATCATTGAAACAGTTCTATCACTTTATCAATAGCATATGGAAGAGCAAAAACAATGACACGATCCCCTTTGTGAATAACAGAATTACCGGTGGCAATTTCTGTTTCTCCGCTTTCCTTTATGATACCGCCAAGAATGGAGCCATCAGGTAATTTGACTTTTTTTAAAGGTTTATTGATCACTTTGCACCTGTTTGAAGCCACTACTTCAAATACCTCAGCTTTAATACCTCTCAGGGCTTTGATTGTAGTAATATTACCGGTACGGATACATCGGTGGATTTCATCAGAGGCAGAAGCCTTCACATTAATGGCTGCATCCAGGCCTATGGTTTCACTTAGCGGAAGGTATTCCGGTTTTGATACGATGGCAACGGTCTTTTTAACTTCAAGATGTTTTGCCATCAAACAGGAGATGATATTGGACTCCTCGTCTTTGGTAACAGATATAAATGCATCCATATCAGCGATTCCCTCTGTTACAAGCAGGTTAGGGTCTGTTGGATTCCCATTTAATACAAGCACGTTTTTAAGTTCATTAGCCATTACATTGGCTTGTTCGATGTCAGGCTCGATTAGCTTGATATTCCAGTTTTGCGAATCCTGACTGAGCTCTTTTGCAAGCAGTTCACCTACCTCAGACCCGCCCGATATCATAATATTTTCAAACTTTTCATCTTTATGGCCGGTCAGTTTGATGAAGCTGTCTACATCTTCTGTTTTACAGAGTATGAATAGATTATCCATCGATTTTAACTGGTTATTGCCTTTTGGAATAACCGTATTTCCGCGTCTTGTAAGTGCAACGAGCCTGAACGGGATTTCATCAATTGTTTTGGTGACCTCTTCGAGTGTCATTCCAGTCAGTTTGGATGAAGCTTTTAACCGCAGACCGATGAGCTGCATCCGGTCTTCTGCAAGAGAAACCACATCCGTCGCAGAGGCGCGTTTTAAAAGAAGCCGGATCTCATGAACAGCAGCAAGTTCGGGGTGAATCAAAGTGTCAATT
>Ga0209936_1000003_pt1 | contig 197180 bp, 153 predicted proteins | sample SalPonR1_A_D1_MG_FD_185694 | JGI IMG/M metagenome (GOLD analysis project Ga0209936, IMG submission 185694) | Salt pond soil microbial communities from South San Francisco under conditions of wetland restoration - Salt Pond MetaG R1_A_D1_MG... ...
CGCCATCCACCCATGAAAAGCAATAAGATCAGAATCACAACTACAAGAGCCATCAAGGCAGATTGTGATAAGTTGCTTATTGAGTCTTCAATAAATTTACCTTCATTACTTAACACCTGCATGGTTACATTTTCTGGTAAATTTTCCCGGAAAGACTGCATCTCTAACAAAACCGTCTGGGCCACATCGAGTGTGTTGGCATCCGATTGTTTTTGCACTTCTATTGTAACACTGTTCTTCCCGTTTACCTCTACTATGGAATTGATATCCGCATACGTGTTTTCAACTTTCGCAACGTCTGATACTCTCAGCGGAACACCCTCATCCATCCGGATTACTGTCTGCCTGATTTCATTGACATCCCTGTATATAGATTCAGCCCGGATACTGTAGCTTGTTCTGTCGGTTACCAGGTTTCCCACCGGCTGCTTTACATTATTGCTTCTGATCGCATTCACCACCTCAGAAGGAACAACACGGTGCCTGGCCAATGAAACAGGATCAAGATTTACAAAAAAGTTTCTTTCAAGTCCGCCTCTTGTATCGGCAGACGCAACTCCTTCAATTCGTTCAAACCGCGGCTCAACAAATTCAATCGCAAGCTGGCGCAGTTCATCAAGGCCAAGAACATTGGATTCGATACTGATATTCATAATAGGTGATCGATCAGGATCGAACTGAAATATCACCGGTTCATTTGCTTCGGCAGGCAGCTGGTTCCGAATCCGATCCATAGCTTCCCGCAGCTTGAGTTCCGTCTGCTGAATATTGATCCCCGATTTTAACCGTAAAATAAGAAACGCCCCGCCCTGCCTTACACTCGATTCCAGGGATTTAATACCGTCCACTCCCATAATAGCTCCTTCTATAGGTTCCACAACCAATCTCGACATATCATCCGGTGAAACGTTCTGATAATTAACCGATACAGCCAATACCGGGATGTTGAAGGAAGGCATCAGGGTAACCTTCAGATTTGTAAGTGAAAATATTCCAAATCCGGCCACCATGAGTGAAAACATAAAAACGGTAACAGGACGTTTCAGTACTTTTTCGGTCAGTGTAAATTTTTTCATGGCTTATTACCCGGGCTAATCTTCATTTAGTAAAGGATCCTCTTTGTGAACAAAGTCAAAACCAAGTTTTTCCACAGTTTTGTTCACGATATTATACATGCAGGGCACCGCAATTAACATCAGAAGCGTTGACATTGTCAATCCCCCGATTACGGTTCTTGCCATAGGGCTCCAGGTTTCTGCCCCTGAGCCGAGCTGAAGTGCCAGCGGTACCATAGCAAGTATCGTTGTAAATGCAGTCATCAATATTGGCCGCAAACGCCTGCCGGAACCGTTCACAATAGCCTCATGGCGTTCCTGGCCGCGAGACTGTAAAATTTTAATGTAATCAATCATAACAATTCCGTTATTCACAACAATACCCGTAAGCAGCACGAGGCCCACCATTGCTGTTACACTAACAGGAGTTTGTGTTATCCATAACATCAGAAGTACCCCCGTCAGCGCAAGCGGAATTGTTCCAATAATAATAAAAGGTTCTACCAGGCTCTCAAATTGAGAAGCCATCACCATGTAGGTTAAAATGCCTGCAATAATAAATGCAATGATTAAAAAATAAAATGATTCCTGTTGATCCTCCGCATCCCCGGCCACTTCAAATCTATATCCTTCCGGCCATTGAATTTGTGATAATATACTTCGAACCCGTTCGGAAGCTGCTTTTAAATCAATTCCTTCCAGGTCAGCTTCAATCTGCGCCATCCTCTCCTGGTTTACCCGGATGATACTCGAAGGCCCGGTATAACGTTCAATTCTCGCAAGGTTTTTCAGAGGCATCCAGTCTCCGTTCGGTGTCTGAATTTGAATATTCTGGAGTGCGGTTGATTCTGCACGATCAGTTGCAGCCAGCTGAACCAGTACCTCAAATTCAATTCCCTGGTCTACAAACGTGGTAGCCATATCACCCTTAACGGCATTACTGACAGCTGTTGCGACCTGTGATGTTGTCATACCGTTCCGCGAAATACGTTCCCTGTCCATATCGATTCGAAGTTCCGGCCTTCCCTGGTCTGCCGAGCTGAAAACATTTACGATACCATCGATTTCGCTGATGCGATCATACGCAGCATCTGCAAACTCTTTCCTGACATCAGGGTCAAATCCATAGATTTGAACAATCAGGCCGGTTTCCCCATCCGGACTCAAAGGATCTTCCCTGATCTCCCGTACATTAGCTCCGGGAACAATTTCGACAGCTTTTAATATTTCTGCAGTAATGTTTTGTTGCGACCTGTCCCTCTCTTCTACCGGTACCAGTTCAATTCTTATCACACCCTGATTTCCTCCGGGATTATCCGCACCCTCAATACCTGTTTTATCTCCGTAATCCGAAACAATTAAGCGGGTTTCGGGAACTTCTCTGCGAACGATCTCCTCAATCCGCACGATGGTTCTCTCCAGTTCAAAAAGATTAACTCCGGGTTCACGCTGTACCTCAAGTGTAATAAAGTTTTCATCAACCTCAGGAAAAAACTCGCCTCCAAGCTGGTAGAAAATAGGTAATGATACTATCAGCAAAACAAACGCACCCGTAACTACCCAGCCACTTCGGTTCAGAAGTGAATCGAGCAGGGATTTATAGCGGTTTTCCAGGTTCAGAAACATACTGCCCAGAACCGGGGCAACCCTTTCATTAAAGAATCCGGCAATTTTCGTGTACAGAAGTTCAAAAAGGTAGACCAAAGGATAAATCGGTATCAAAACTAAAAAGAGCGGAATACTGAGAAGTCTTGTGTAGATGGATTTTTTTCTCCACTCAAGTAATCTTTTGAAAAGTGAAAGATCTTTTGTGGGCGGAAGATCTTTTCTGCTGTCTTCGGCCTGAAACAGGCGTGAACTCATAACCGGTATCAGAGTAAGCGCTACAAGTACGGATACGATCAATGCAAATGAAATAGTGAGTGCCAGATCTCTGAATAAGAGGCCTGCAATCCCCGGAACAAACAGCACCGGCAGAAAAACAACCAGTGTGGTAAGGGTTGACATCATAATCGGACCGGAGACTTCCCTGGCCCCAAGCACTGAGGATTTTGCCCCACTTTCACCATCCTCACGGAACCTGAATATATTTTCAAGTACAACCACGGCATTGTCAACTACCAGCCCGACGGCAAGAGTTAATCCTGAGAGGGATATAATATTAAGACTTACATCCGCCCAGTGCATGATACTAAAAGTGGTAACAATGGAAACGGGGATGGAGACAGCTACAATAAGCGAGGTGCGGCCGCTTCTTAAAAAGAGAAGTAGCATCAGCATCACCAGGAAAATTGCCTGGATACCTGTCAGAATAAGATTCCTGATCGACATCTCAATAAAATCGGCTTTATTCGTAAGTACATTTAGCTCAACACCGGGAGGCATAAATTCACGAAGTTCGTCGAGGCTGCTCATCACACCGGATGCCGCAGTAACTACATTGCTGTCACTCTGTTTATAGATATTGATAATTACACCGTCATTGCCCTGAACCCGGACATTACCTATAGGCTGTGCGATTCCATCTTCTATATCTGCAACATCTTTAGCGTAAACCGGGTTACCGTCACTGTTTGTGACTATTGTATTTCGTATTTGCTCAATGTTTCTGAAATCACCTATTGTTCGAAGTGAATACGTAACATCCCCCTCTGAAAGCTCTCCAGCCGGTACCTGGATATTCTCTTGCCGGAGAGCGCTTGCAACATCTCCGATGGTAAGATTGTAGGCTCTCATCTGAGAGTTACTCATTCGAATATTTATCTGTCTTTCAAAACCTCCCGCTGTCTCTGCTGATGCCACACCACCGATTCGTTCTAACCGCTGTTCAATTTGCTGCCTGGCGATTGTACGAAGCTCTCTCGGACTTCGAACGTCTGATGTGATTGTTAGCACAACAATAGGCTCATCGTTCGGATCATAAGTAAATACAATTGGCTGCTCAGCATCTTGAGGCAGGGAGCGCCTGATCTGATCCAATCTCTTTCGAACTTCAGTCTCTGCAACAAAAAGATTCGTTCCCCAATCAAAATTCAGCCGTACAACAGACGCACCCTGGCTCGAAAGTGAACGCACCCGCTGAACACCTGATACACTCCCAACTGTCTCCTCGATCGGCCGGCTGATCAGTGTCTCCATATCTTCCGGAGCAACACCTTCATACGTTGTAAATACAGTAATCGTGGGAAATGATACATCCGGGTAGAGATTGAGACGCAGATTGGAAAGGCCAAATACACCAAACCCTATCAGAATCAGGCTGATCATTAAAAATGTAACCGGTCTTTCAACCGCTAATTTTGAAAGATTTTTCATTCAGTTATTAATTTTCTGATTGATTTTGCCTTTGAGAACGATTTCCGCGGGCTGCTGAATCTCCGCTGATTTGTTCTTGTTGCCCGCGTATACTTTCTGTTCGTTCGGTTTCCTCACTTTCCGTTCCTGATGAACCTTCTGTTAAAATTTCTCGCTCTCCGGGACGCAGATTTGTCTGTCCGGCTACCCGAATCCTTGAACCGTCGTTCAGGCTTCTGTGGCCTGTAATAATCAGTTTCTCATCCGGGTTGATACCCGAGAGCACCTCAACTCTGTCGCCCTGTTCAAGTCCGAGAGTAAGATCACGGCGTTCAGCAACTGAGTCCCCTTTCGATACAAAAACCGAATAGGTTCTGCGTATTTCCACCGTATTTGTTTCGGGTTCAATGTAGGTATCCACTTTCTCCACCAGAGCAGATCTTGGTATCACCACAGTATTCTCGTTGGTTACAAGAGTAATTCTGGATTCGGTCAGTACACCCTGCCTTACTGAAGATGTCACGTCTGTCAGGCTCACCACAACTTCACCAAGCCCTGTTTCAGGATTTAGCTGCGGACTGATACGTGAGACATTTCCCCGGCCAACCACACCTTCATGATTCGATAATCTCAATTCAACAGGCAGACCAACCCGTACCTCTTCCCAATCCTGCATGGGCAGGTAAAGTCTTGTTTCGTAACCGACAAGATTGGCTATTTCAAATGCAGTAGTTCCTGTTGTAGCTATATCACCTTCTGCAACAAACCGGTTTAATACAACTCCGTTTACAGGTGACCGGATCTCCGTGTTAGCCAGGTTCTCCCTGCTTTGGGTTAACGCCGCCCTGGCAGCTTCTACCTGTGACCGGCTGTTCTGAAATGTGGCTTTTGCTTCTTCATATTCAAGCTGACTGATAACCTCATTCTCAAATAGTGTTTTTTGGCGATCAAATTGGGTGCTGTCGCGCTCAAAATTAATTCTTGCTTGTTGCAGCTGGGCCCTGACCTGTTCCAGTTCATCCCTGAATGGGACGTCATAAATTTTGGCTAAGATATCTCCCTGCTGAACAGAATCACCCAAATCAGCATGTATTTTTACTATTTGATTACTTACCTGCGGATTCACATTTACGACATCCTGGGCACGAATTGTCCCAAAAGACCGAATTTGATCGGAAATGTTTGATGTCTGAACCGGTACAGCTTCAACGCTGGTTGCCTGCCCGCCCCTGAATTGACTGAAATCTCTTGTACCATTTTCAGTATTGGATGAATCGGAACTGCATGCCCCTATTACAAAAAGAGTAATAGCGGCTGCTATGACGGATAAATTTATTTTTCTGTGTATTGTATTTTTCAAGATGTCAGTTTTTTGATTTTTTTATTCCGAATTGTACTCTATAAATAATACGAATCATTACGTCTTTTCATTTATGTAATTACTTCTTTTTAATATGTTATATGACATTTTTACAAGCATTTGTGATTTTTTTACAAATGCGAAAATAAAAGAGCCTGAAGTGTTATACGTCGATGAAGCATATTTCGTTCAGCCTGACAAATTTATTTAATATTTTTTTACCTTGTCTTAGGCAAAGTAAAAAAGTACCAGCCTGCTTCTTACATTTGCATTAACCGGGTTGTAGTACACAAACGATCAATGTCCAATCAAATTTGAATATAAAATGCATATAGATCACATAGGTATCGCTGTAAAAGATCTCGAAAAAGCTGTTGAAACCTGGGAATCTGTATTACAGACAGACTGTTATAAACGTGAGGTTGTTGAAAGCGAGAAAGTAATTACAGCTTTCTTTAAAACCGGTGAAACAAAAATTGAACTTTTAGGGGCTTCAGGGAATGATTCGGTTATTAAAAAATATATTTCAAAAAGAGGCGAAGGTCTTCATCACATGGCATTTGAGGTTGACGACATTGAGGCCGAAATGACCCGTTTGAAAGATGAAGGATTTACTCTTTTGAATGAAAAACCCAAAAAAGGAGCTGATAATAAACTGGTAGCTTTTGTCCATCCGAAAGACAACACAGGGGTTCTGGTTGAACTCTGTCAATCAATACGCTGATACATCTTGCCGGGCTAATTTTACCCGCTAATACATTTTACTCTTTTAGCTTAAATTGATATAAAGTTTTAAATCCTATGCAAGACGGTGCCCGTTTTTTTGCTTACATAACATGGGTCCTTATGTTATCCCTGGCAATCATATTAATATCAAATCCATTTCTTTCATTTATAACAGATCCGGGATGGGCAGGCCTTGTTGCTTTGCTTGCCCTCGGTTTTTTATACCTCAATCTAACTTATGCATCTGTAAAAAGGTATATATCAAAAGTTCCGGAACCAACAAACCTTCACTATGTTCTCTCTGCCGTTATTTTCTTACCTCCTTTTACGTGGATATGGTTTTTTAGTGATACAATTGAAGGTGCAAGATTGATTACCGTTGCCGTTCTTGCCTTTGCTGTTGCCTTAGGGACTTTTTATGGCAACAAGGCCGGTATAAAAGCCCGCTATCACTATATCCAAAAAATGAAAGAGTAGTGTCATACTGTTTCATCTGTATTGTAAGGTTTAGCCGACTGTTATCACCTGTCCGGTTTCTACCGGTTCAATTTCCAGAGTTTTGCCGGTAATCTCTTCGAAAAGATTATTTTTCCGCATGGCACCCCAGATTTCAAGATCTGGATCAGACTCTGTGCTGATTTTAAATGTAATCCGTTCATCATCCTTTTCAATAGCCAGTTTCCTGACATTCTGATAGTGGCTTCTGTCTAAGCCGTCGGCTACTCTTAGAATTGCAGATAGAGCCATAACCCGTTTTTTTAAATCATTGGATAGCCTGTCGTAATACTTGTGCCTGGATTTAGGTGTTGATCGTCTGTGATACCTTGCAACATTGGCCATAATTTCTATCTCCTCCTCTTTAAACCCTTTCAAATCGGCATTTCTTATAAGGTAGAGCGCATGCTTGTGATGTTTTCTATGGGATATGTGATACCCGATATCGTGAAGATATGAGGCAAATTCGAGAAGCTCACGATCCTGACCGCTCAGACCAAGATCATCCTGAAGTGCATCAAAAATTTTGAGTGCCATCCAGGTAACATGCCTGGAGTGTGTTTCATGCCAGTGGCATTTGTGAAGAAGCTCAAATACACTTCGCCGCCGCGGATCCGGATCTGAAATCTGTTTTTTCAGTTCAGGCAGTTCTCTTTGAATATGCCTGATAATGATACCTTCACGAAGAGCCTGGGATGAAATAATGACTTTTTTTATTCCAAAAGTTTTTAACATATAATTGATAAGTACAAGGCCAGGAATCAGTAGATCGATGCGTTTTTCATCCACTCCTTTTAATTTGGCTCTCTCATCACGGCTCATCCGTACAACTTTGTCATAAAATTTGAAAAATTGCTTTGCCGAAAACTCAAGCTCGTTTAAAGTGAGGCTGGGGATTTTATCGTTTTTATAAGCAATCATGGCCGCAATATTCTCCATAGTTCCCGAAGAACCGATCAGTGTCTTTGTCCGGTTTCCGGCAAATGCCTGAGCAACATCTTCAAGTTTCTCTTTAAAGTGTTGTTTCAGTGTCTCTATTTCATTTACAGTAACAGGGTCATGGTCCACAAACTTTGCAGCCATCCTGGCAACGCCCAATTTTTTACTGGCCAGGAAATAGAATTTTTCTCTGTCTGCTATAATAAATTCAACACTTCCCCCTCCTATATCCATCATAAGGGCAGGCTTATCTACCGGCAGGTTTACACCATGCTGAACGGCAAGACCAATAAGCTCAGCTTCTACCCTGCCAGGAATTGCATTTATTTTCAGCCCAACTTCATCAATAGCCCGCTGAATAAATTCTCCGCCGTTTTCAGCTTCCCGAATGGCGCTGGTTGCAAATGCCAGAATCAGTTCAGTATTTTGATGATCACAAAGTGTTTTAATTTTTTGCAGTGCTTCCAAACCTCTTTTCATGGCTCCCTCAGAAAGTCGTTCACCTACCCCTTTTTCAGCCAGCAATACCATTTCTTTTAATTTATCTATCGTGTAGAAACTCCCATCGGCATGAATATCTACAATAACGGCATGAAACGAGTTGGTTCCGAGATCAATAGATGCGATTCTCCTGACCACCGGATTTATAAGATCTGATTTCATAAAAATAGATTATTTGAATAATGCGCTAAAAAGTAAGGAGAAATAGGTAGAATATCGCAAACGGATTTTGAATTTTGCAGCTATGTCAAAAAAGGCTTTTTAAGGTGTTATCTGTTTAGTCTGTTTTACTTTCTGGACTCCGGCCAAATCATTACCTGAAATTCTTTCAGTTCCTGTAATTAATCGCTAATATTCAGTGAATTTAATGATTAAAAAAAATAAATTTGAGGGATTCAGAGGCATTCAACACCCGGCAGTGTGATGGATTTCATCCGCCATTTTGGTGTCGTGGTGGCCATACACAAACAATTTTAAGTTCACTTTTTAAATCCGTTACAAATTTTGATGCTGAACGTATACGTATAAATACGCCGGATGAAGATTTTTTGGATTTAGATGTGAAAGAGAACCAGGATTCCCACAGGGTTGCCATTTTATTTCATGGCCTTGAAGGATCATCACGGCGATACTATGTAACTAATCTTGCAAACGAACTATATCGTAACGGTTATACATTTGTTGCGGTAAATTTCAGAAGCTGTAGTGGTGACATGAATCGAAAACCCCGTTTTTATCATTCCGGAGAAACGGAGGATCTTGCAACTGTATTTAAATGGATCTCTCGAAACTTTCCCAATCACCGCCAGTTTGCAGCCGGGTTTTCGCTGGGTGCAAGTGCCCTGCTTAATTTCCTGCGCAGGCATCAAACGGCTCATCCGCTGGAAGCTGCAGCCGGGATTTCAACTCCCTTTGATCTGAAAAAAGGGTCGCTTAATTTAAATTATGGCTTCAATCAAATTTATAACTACTACTTTCTAAGCAGCCTGAAAAGAAAAATTGAGGAGAAAAGAAAGATATATCCGGACATTCCGGAATTTACGGGGAACACTCTTTATAAATTTGATGACCAGGTAACAGCTCCCCTGCATGGATTTAAAAACGCTGATCACTACTACAAAACCTGTTCAAGTTCTTTTTTTATGGATCAGATCAAATCTCCCCTGCTGGTCATACACAGTAAAACAGACCCTCTCTGTCCATTTCATCTTACACCCACCGGCAGTTTGCTTCAAAATCCCAATATTACCTCCTGCATTGTTGACAGAGGCGGGCATGTCGGATTTTGGTGCAAATCAAAAAACTGGCTTGAAAAAAACATAGTTATGTTTTTCAACCAATTTGGTAAGTAATTCAGTTAATTACTATCGCCTTTATAGAATCACGGTGGGGCTAAAGCCCTTTTGAAGGCGAAGTCATTATACCGTCAGTTAAAACTGACGGCAATGGATTGAAACTGACGGCAATGGATCCATTTGGTATTCAGAATCTTTCATCCATTACCGGGGCCGTCCTAAGAGCAGAATTAGCCTCATCTTAACTTCACTTATTTAGTTAGATAAAAAGCTTAGACAAATGTAGTGAAAATTCTTCGTTGCTTCGCAGCCTCGCGCCTTCGTGGCAAAAACCTTCAGATTATTGACACGAAAGCTCAAAAACAATCGAATACTTCTTTTTAGACGGCCCCGGAATGGGTGCTAAGCGAAAAAGTGGCTTTAGTCACATGAAGTTTGGTTTCTATTCTCAGCTTATATTACAACTCGTTCAACCAATTGCTTATCTTTGGATTCTAAATCACAAATATAAGTTTAATTCAAAAAGCAATGGTTATCATCATTGGAGCAGGGCCTATCGGTCTTGCCACAGCAATTCAGTTAAAAAAGAAAAGCATTCCGTCTCTGATCATTGAAAGAGGTTGCCTTGTAAATTCAATTTATCACTACCCGGTGAATATGACTTTTTTTTCAACTTCTGAAAAACTTGAAATTGGAAATATTCCATTTATTTCACATGGTCCAAAACCAACCAGGCAGGAAGCCCTTGAGTACTACAGGCGTGCTGCAGAGCACTATGAGCTGAATATTCATCTGTATGAAAAGGTTCGATCCATCGACGGCAGTGATAACAATTTTACTGTAAAGACTGATAAAAAAAGTTACAATGCCTCAAAAGTAGTTCTTGCTACAGGTTTTTACGGAAAAGCTAAAATGATGGATGTACCCGGTGAGTCGCTCCCGAAAGTGCGTCACTATTACGATGACCCGCATCCGTATGCCTGGCAAAATGTGTTGGTGGTAGGCGGCGGCAATTCAGCTGTTGATGCCGCCCTTGAAACCTGGCGAAGGAATGCCAATGTTTCGATACTGCTTCGCGGGGATGACCTGAAATATACAGTTAAATATTGGGTTAAGCCTGACATTGAAAACCGGATTAAAGAGGGATCAATCAATGCTTTTTACAATTCCCGGGTGATTGAGATCCGGGAAAAGGAAGTTGATATTCGCACACCTGATGAAACAATAACTTTGAAAAATGATTTTGTACTTGCCATGACGGGATATGAGCCACAATATGGGCTGATGAACCAGCTTGGAATTGAACTGACAGATGATAAGTTCAGAATGCCAGTTTACGATGAAGAAACATTGGAAACGAACCGAAAAGGGGTTTATGTAGCTGGCGTGGTTTGTGGCGGAATGGATACCAGCTCACTTTTTATCGAAAACTCGAGGGTGCATGCTGAGCACATTGCATCACATATTGAAAAGCAGTTTAATGGTGATTAGAACTGTTGATGTATAGAAGGAGAGTGTTTTATGAAACAGTAAAGATGGAGGGTTTTAAAAAAAACAGGGGGCAAGCTACCCATATCACGCCGCTACGACCTTCTACCGCTGCTGCCTTCCGGCCCTGACGGAATTCAAAGGGAGCTGGCTGTATGGGACTTACCCCCTGAATTTGAAAGATAAGGTTTACGCTGGTAAAGATAAAACTGAAATTGCGGGTATTTGAAGTAAAAAGGCAAAACGCAAAGGTTAAAACGGGTTCAGCTGCAGAAAAGAAAATTCTATATTTAGCGCAGATCCGGCAGATTTAACCGCTGGAAATGCAGGGACGTGCCAAGTCAGACTTTGCGCTTCTCCGCGCCCGTTGCGGTTATTCCCCGGGTAATTTTGACGACAGCGGGAAGTGAAAATGTGAAAGAAGACAGGGAGTTAGCTGTCAGCAGTCGGGTCTCAGCTTGAAGCAACTACAAAATCACGCCTTTGTTTTTCACGTTACGCCAGGAGTTTTAAGACTGAAATGTTTAGTGAATGCTTTTGCCCTCTGCCTTTTCACTTCACCTGCTGTTCCACAGTTCCCTGCCATTGCTCAGAAGGTGGAAATGTTTGAAAATGGCGGCATCTTTTCAGGTAAAAAACAGAGGGATTTATCAATGGAGAGTACGGATTAATCAGGCTCTGTTCTACTTTTTTTGTTTCTCTGAATATATCAGCCGCCTCCTTCCACTCACGATTCAAAAAGCAGCGGATCCCCTCATTAAATTTTTCGACTGTTTCGATCAAATGTAAATTTAAATCTTCTGCAAAACTTACGAGCTGATAAATATCAACCGGCTCTTTTCTCCCCTTAATGATCAATTTTCCCAGGTGACGATATACAAATTCCCCTTCTCCGGCAGCTCGTCTTGTATTCTTTGTAATTATAATACCCACGCCAAACTCTTTACAAACAGTTTCACATCGTGCTCCAATGTTTACCTGGTCGCCCATAACTGTATAATTAAAACGCTGACTGGAGCCCATATTTCCCACTGCCATTTCTCCTGTGTTAATTCCTATCCGGGTATGGAGGTTGAAATCAGCAGATATTTGTTCTTTTAAAAGAGTTGAAATACTCAGTTCAAGAGATGCTTTCTGCATAAAGAGTGCTGAACGGCAGGCCCGGGCTGCATGCGTTTTCAAAGTTACAGGTGCACCATAAAAAGCCATCACCGCATCCCCGATATACTTGTCAAGAGTTCCGTTTTCGTCAGTTATTATTTTTGTCATTCTGTCAAGGTACTCATTCATAAATACCACAACTTTATCTGCAGGGATCGACTCAGACAATTTTGAAAAATTTGCAATATCGCTGAACAAAACAGTGAGCTCTCTGCTCTCTCCTTTTAATTCAAGTCTTTCATCACTTTCTATTAACCGGCTTACAAGTTCGGGAGACACATAGGAAGAGAACATGGATGTGATGCGTTCTTTTTGCTTTTGTTCCGTAAGGTAATTTTTTACGTTTCCTGCAAAATAGGCACCCAATGACGATAACAAGAGAGGAATGGTACTTGTAACCAAATTCAGCTCATTTAACATAAACTGAGATCCTAACATAATAGCCGCCATTGTAAATAAAGAAATAGTTAATCCAAGCCATACTCCAAATCCTTGCACTATCAAAACAATCAGAAAAGCGAGAAAGAGTGTTAAACCCCAGATCTGCCAGGCTTCAACCTCTCTAAGGAAGTCTTCGTCCAGTATATTTTGAAGAGCATGAGCGTGAATTTCAACACCGGCCATAACGGGATCGCCATTAAATCCGTTGATTGGAACAAGGTGAAAATCCTGCAGTTCCGGCATTGTTGAACCGACAAAAACAATTTTATCCTGCAAAATACCCTGCCCTAATATACCAAAATCCGGGTCGCTGAATTCATCAACAGAAAATGCCTCCATCTCCATTCTCGTTTCAAATTCTTCATCATCAACAATTTTTTCAAAACCTACGTAGGGAAATGTTCTGCTGCCACCGTAATAATTGATATACATCATGCCATCGTTATTTTTAGGGATCATGCGATTTCCCACCCTGTAGTGTTCACCGTCATCATAAACGCTGTTACGACTGATGTTTTCTGCTGTCATGTATGTTTGTATGGCAAGCGAGTATAGCTGCTCATCGTTAAATTCAGATCCGAAGGGGTAACTCCTGATAAATCCGTCACTATCCTGGTGCATGTCAACAATACCGACGGGATTCTGCATAGCCTCCTGAAGTACCGGTGCCGGCATCACGCGATTAATCTTATCAACCAGAACACCAGAATTTGTAAAATCGCGGGTTCTCCGAAATCCCCCTATTAATATCACATTATCAAATTTACGAAGGGTCTCTGCCAGCGTACTGTCGTTCTCCGGATTTTGATCTCTTTGATCGAATAGAACGTCAATTGCAATAGCTCTCGCACCGGCTTTGTTCAGATTTTCAATCAGTTTTGCGTAGATCCACCGGGGCCAGGGGTATTGATACGGGATCTCTTCATCAGCTTCCTGGCTGATTTCTACAATAACGATGGGTGAGTCCGACAGATTGCGATTATCTCTCAGCATCATCTGCTGATCTGTGATTTTGTGATCCAGATCTTTAAACGGTGCTAGATAGCTTGCCAGAATTGCCAGAACGGCAACAATAACCGAAAGATAAATAGTACTCAGCCACTCAGATTTTACATGACGCTTGCTCATGCATTAAAATCTGAAAATGTAACGTAATTGCAAAATGCGATCGTCAGGAAAATTTTCGGCCGAGGTGAGACGATTTTTAATACTGGAATAGTTAGCAGAAGCAATCAGTGAATGACTTGCAGAAATAGTATAAGTTGCACCCATCCTGAAAATATACGCATTGGTTGATCTGCGGTCAGCTTCTTCATCAGCCGCCGCTACAAACCGGTTATCAAAAAATGAAACGGGATTGTTATTATCATCTACTGTCAGCCGTGTTGATGTAAACGTATTTCTTGCGAAGGAAACATCAGAATTAAAAGATAAACGATTCTCAAGCAGAAAAAGATCAGCTCCGAGGTCAATGGCATATATATTGATATCTGTCAACCCTCCTGTCGACTCAGTAAAACTCGCATTCCAGCCAATGCGTGTTTGGAAAGGCCTGCCGTCAAAACGGCTTGCCAGTAAAAACGAGAAAGAGTTACTTTCTGAATCACCGAATAAAAAAACATTATCCTTTGTATCCAAATAAGAGTAGGTGAAACTTGCCCGGTGTGCACTTTCAAAAAGATTAAAATTCTGACTAACCGAGCCGTTAAGAGCCAGGGTTCTGTTATTTCTTGGATTTGCAGCCAGTATGGTATCTCCCTCAGCTACTTCAAAATTACGCAGGGCTGTATTCAGAAATTGTGAATCTAAAAAAGGATTAAACCTTTCCACCCGATTATCCCGTGTTCGATAGCGCATCGATAATGTAATTCCCGGAAGCTTCTGATTTACAGGAAACCAGCTAAATACTGTTCTTGTCGTTTTTGTTCTTAGTGTAGCATCACGGTTGTCAGCCAGGTTGTCCCTAAGATTTTCGTACCCGAGTGTTACGAAAAGCTGATTTTGAATCAGACGGAAACGATCACTGACTGTAAAACCTGCTACATCTCTTCGTATAGTACTATTGGCAAGGGATTGATAATCGGGACCAATCCATCGATACTGAAGCCGAAAGTTATGATTAAAATAATCCAGATCGAGCCTTGATTGATTTGCAAGCAGCGATGCTGGAAAAAACGCATCCACTTCCAGTGTTCCGTTTTCATTCTCACTGAATTTGAATGGCAAAGTTTCCATATTGTCGTTGATAACAATAAAGCGGGATAACCTGCGAAAAAGGGATTCAGTACTTTCATCAAGTTCAACTCCAAGTTCATCTGCTCTCTGCTGGTCGAGCGGTCCGCCGTTAATATCATTATTCAGAAGACTGGCAGCCATCTCCGTCCTGAAACGGATTCGCCTCGAATCAAATGACATGGCAAGTTCTGTTCCTGCCACAAAATTGCCTCTTGGTTTTGGATTAGTCCTGCTCACCTGAAGCTGTTCAGGATTTTCCTCCAGGGAGGCTATTTCATCTTCACTTAAATTTTCAGCAAGATTGGCATCAAATTCCATTACATCCCGGAAATCCCGGATCACATTCACAGATGAGATATCATCTTCCACTTTAAGACCGTGAATCGAAAACTGAACAGTTTCCTCTTTTCCAACAGAAAGCCGGGCTCCGAAAACATTCTGCTCAAAAGAACCGCGTCCGCCATTCGCAAACCCGACAGAGAAAAGTGTATCTGCTACCTGTCCGCCAATTGTTCTTTCAGTCCGTTCTATCGGAGAATACCTGTTTGAAATACTTCGTTTCATATCCCCATAAATAAACTGAAGGCCAAGGTTTTCATTTAAAACATTTACTTCAGTAAGCAGTCCGCGCACACGTCGCCCGCTAATCGACAGGTTAGAGAAGTAAGGGAACACATCTCCTGCTTCAAGAAGAGCCCACTTTCCGTAGCGCAACTCACCGCTGAATCGATTCTGAGGCTGCAACCGTGAGGACTCCCTCGATGTTAAAAAGCCTGAAACAGAATAAGAAAGTAAACCTTCCTTGCCGGAAAATCTTACTCTTCCATCAAAAGCATCATTGGTTCGACCTGCTATTTTCTGATTTCGTGAAGATAATTCCAGGGTGCCGGCGGGCGGGCGCCTTGTTGATTTCACACCTGTTTCAGGTACAAGGTCTGTTCTGCCAAGGTTCAGGTTGCCTGCAGTCCGGAAGCGATACTCCGCTACAGAATACTTTTTTTTGTCCTTTTCAAATACAATTCGAAAATGCTGTTCACCCGGAGTAAGGGAATCGGGTATAAATTTTACCATGAAAGGAGTGATTTTAGCCTGTTCACTGATATCAACCCCATTCAAATAGAGTGAGAATACCCCGCCATCCACATCCTCATCGTCGTAAAAAAGAGCAGCTGCAAAAATAAAGTTCTCACCGGCAACTACTTTGTTTTCTTCAGGCGAAAGAATGGATACGTCGATAAAATCAGCCTGGATATAAGATCCTTCCCGCTGGTCGATTACTTCAAGCTGTAAGGGAGGCTCACCCGCATTGATATCAGGAAATGTAATTTGCTGACCGGAAACAGTCCGTACCATAAAATAGTACTCGACGGAATTGATATCATCCGATTCAACCAGGATATCAAATTGAGCTGTTCGGTTTTCAACTCTTGTCTCTTGCTGCCTGAAACCCGATTGGCCGCCGTTACGTGTAAAGAGCAGAGCTTCAAGAATCTCCTGGTCTGAAATTGACGGTATTTCAAAACGAAGCGACGAGGGTATATGTCGCTCAACAAACTGTGGCGATTGGTGCCGTACTGTTGTCTGGGCAGCACTGTTGTTCGCGCCGAAAAATGCAATCAAAAAGAGAAAAAAAAAGAGAGGTTTAACCTGAGATGTATCTGGCAGCAGTAATTTAGATGTACAATTACTCGTTATTCTGTTCATAGTAGATAACTTCTTCTTCCCGAAGCTGACCATTAGCGTCTCTGAATCTCAAAAGTAAGCGTTTTTCCGTTAATTCACTATCCAGAATGCGATAATCCTCTGCAAGTTCAGCGATCTCTCCATCTGAAAGTTCACCTGTAACGAGGCTTGTTTCATCATCATCTATACGGGAAAACATTCCATCGGTTATTGTTACGGTCTCACCACTTTCAATTAAAGTAACTTCAACTTCACCCTCTTCAACCCAAAAATAACCCGTGTGTGTTGCTCCAAACCGAGTACCTTTAACAGATGCAACAGTGGTGCTTGTAATAACTTCCAATTCATTATTGGGTCGTTTTTCAACCTCTAGAAATATCTCACCATCATTTAAATTGATTCTCGATCGTGAGTTTTGATTCCTGTCTATTTCACCCCGTACAATCATTTGAGACTGTGGCCGCACCTTGGCAGTGCTTTTATCCATAAAAACTACAAGTGCATAACCGTTTTCATCAGTACGGAGTGTATCCCCGCTAAAGAGCTCCGACCCCTTATCAGCCGGCATATTACGATCCACATTCCTGATTGCAAGATTTGGAATCAGCCGGGTTACAAGAGCCAGAGGCCTGTTTCTCAAAATTTCAAAACTGCTTTCTTCATCAAACTGTACGGGCTTAATTTCGTTTTCAGGATTGATTTCATTTTCTGAATTTGAATGCCCGGGAAAAAGATCCGATATATGACTGGCGATAAAACCAAAAGGTTTATCATTACTAGAAGAGGTTACTTCAATAGCAATAAAACCTGAAAGTGCCGTCAGCAGAATTGTTAACAGTGCAATATTAATTTTTTTATCCCGGTTCATCTTGAACTCCCTGTAAATTTCAGTTTACCTTCACGCAATTTTTCGAGCAATTCTTCCAATTTTTCATTTGCCAGCTCTCCTCTGAATTCAGTATCATCCAGTTCCAGGCTGCTAAGCTGGTATCCGTTTTCCTGCAGTTCAAGAGCTTTTTCCTCACCCAGAATTGCACTCAGTAACAAAAATATCTCACCGTCAACTTCAATAACTTCCCTGGCAATTTCATTTCTTCCTCCGCTTTGATCTGACAGTGTAAACTCCCAAATTTCAGATGATCTGATATCTTCTCCCCGCGAAGTTTGAAGTACGGAAAACACCTGCCAATAATATGTTTCTCCGCTTCTCAGTGGCTGAACGCCGGTTGACGGAAACTGGAAACTGGTGCCCTGTGTTGTAATATCCAAATTTTCAAATTGTAAAAGGTTTGCAGACATATTCGAACGAGCCGCATCCGTACTCAATGCACTCTCAATTAACGTTTCAGGGCCTTCACCTTCCACTTTATTCACCACGATCAACCTGTATGTTTGATCGGGACGGCCCTCCCAGCGGAACTCAGGGAAAGGATTCGATATGATCATATCAGAACCTGCAACATCGCCGGGTGAAAGTGAAAAGATAGACTCGTCATCTTCAACAAGATTTTCGCCAATTGTAACTGTTTGAGAAGTTTCAAAAGTACCGCCATCAGCACCGGGAGCATTACTAAAAATACTCATGGTAATTGTGTATACATCTGCAGGCAGCTGGCTGCTTCCTTTCAGACTGTTCAGAAAATCTTCGCCGCTATTTGTGAAATTTGCACTGAAATTAATTGTACCGGAAATACCTGGTAACCTTGATTGTGCAATATCATTATTTGAAGCTACTACAACCTGCCCCGGCAGCAATCTGAATGGGGTTCTCTCTCGTTGCACTGCTTCCAGTATCAGACCAAACTTTGATGTAGTTGCCGTGTACTCAATAAACAGGGGAGCACTTTCAGCGCCTGACATATTTTGTATAGCAAATGTAAATAGCCGTGCCCCGCTGCCTGTCTCATCAAGAGCAAGTGAAACCAGGCTGATAAGCTGCGAGTTTGATAACAGCGGCTCAGCCTGTAAATCCAGCTCAATCTGCGAATTATTTTGTGCATTTAAACCCGGCGCAAATAAAATCGAAGCGAAAAATCCGGCAAATAAAACGTTTTTCAGATCCATAAGTCAACTTGTATCGGTATAATCATTGTATAATATTCAGAATTAGTCAATAAATGACCCAACGTAAAAATATAATCCGGGGAACATTATCATTTTATGGTAGTTCCTATTATATAAGAAGAGTTCGGGCTGCAAATGTTACGTATTTAACAATAATTTTTTTGACTTTTTATAATGTAGATAACACCAAAAAAGTTTAGATTGTGAAGTGGAAAGCAGTGAAAGTTATTTTGAACCTTAAAACCTACGGAATCTAATACCAAAAAAAAATGTTATATAAATAAGCATTTATAAATATGTATATTCCGATATGAATGTGGAGCTACGGGGATTCGAACCCCGGACCTTCGCGCTGCCAGCGCGACGCTCTAGCCAGCTGAGCTATAGCCCCTTTTTTTATGAAGTTTAAATATACTAGTAAAAAAAGTTATAAGTCAAAAAGCTTTTTGTTTGATTCTGCATGCTTATTTATTTTGTCTTACATATTTAACTTTATATACCTCTTAATAACACTAAATAACAACCTTACAGGAGTTAATAACAATGAACACAGTTATAAATAAAATAATACTGATGGGACTTCTCGTTGGCGGTCTAACCCTCTACGGATGTGCGGGCGAACAAGTTCAGGAAGAACCCGATCCGCTTACTCTCGAGTATTTACAGTCACTCTCCGATGAAGAGCTAAGACAACGCGACAGTGATGGTGATGGCCTCTCAGATTATGATGAAATGTTTGTACATGATACCGATCCGCTTACAGCAGATTCAGATGACGACGGACTTACCGACGGAGAAGAAATTAACGAATACGGTACAGATCCGCTTGAGTCTGATTCTGATAATGACGGACTTAGTGATGGAGACGAAGTGAATTCCTTCAATACAGATCCACTCGATTCTGACAGTGACGGCGACGGTTTAAGTGATGGCGATGAAGTAAATACGCACAATACCGATCCTCTTGAATCGGATAGCGATGATGACGGACTCACCGACGGAGAAGAAGTAAATCAGTACAATTCAGATCCATTGGCTCCAGACAGCGATAGCGATGGATTCGACGATGGCCAGGAAGTAGAAATGGGCACGGATCTTCTGGATTCAAACGATCCGCCATTCATTCGTGAAGGCGAATTGCAAACCATTAATTTTGGATTCGACCGTTCTAACATCACCGATGAAGCTGCTTCCAAATTGGCATCCAATGTTGAACGCCTGATTGATGTATCTGCTTTCAGAATTCGCGTTGACGCATACACCGATCATATCGGCGGCGATCAATACAATCTCCGTCTCAGTTTAAGACGTGCCAACTCCGTGGTTGAATTTTACACTGATAACGGAATCAGCGAAGACAGAATTGATTCGCGCGGACTCGGAAAAGCTCCGGTACCATGTGTTGAAGCAGAAATGGATGAAAACACACCGGGCTGCCGTAAAAACAGACGAGCCGAAACACACCCGCTGAACCCTTACCAGTTCACACCGGGAAACTAAACTAAGCAGGTTTTTTTAAAGATATAATTAAAAGGCGGTCAATCATTGTCCGCCTTTTTTTATGTAAAAAAATAAAACGCATATGTAGCTGATTGCTCTGATTGCATGGAATTTTTTTGCAGCACCAACAAAAACTCTGCGCTACTCAGAGTTAATAAAAAATCCTTCGTGGAACTTCGGGTCCTCGCGACCTCGTGGCACATCTGTGGTGATTTTATCGAAGCCTCTGTTTTTTCACCACGAAGCCCAAACATTATCAAACTCGAAGAATAGATTCTAAAATATCCTTGGCACGCTGAAGCCGATAAAAAAACCGGGTGTATCAAGCCGTTTGGCAAAATCGAGCCTCGCAACGCCTAAAATATTATTGATGCTGATGCCGGCTTCATAATGCACGCCGTCAGAAACATTTGGTGTAAACCCAAACTCATTTTCGAAGTTTACATCTGATTCTGATCGAATTCTGCTTTCAGCAGCACCTCCAAATACAATTATTCCTACTCCCTTATCTGCCAGTTTCCACAAGCCGAGCCATTCAAAAGGGATCGTCCTGAAATTGTGCTCAGCAGTTATCAGCCAGAACTCGTCACCCTCATAAGGCAGATGACGAAGAGTTTTGATCGTTCCAAAAGGTGTAAAACTTGCTACCGATGCGTCAATACTTCCAAATCTTTGGTGGGGAACAGTGCCAAATGAAGTACCAGCGGACACATGAACATCCAGGGTATTTGCAAACAGTCGCCGCGGGAAAAATGTCGGAATATTATAGTCAAGCTCGATACGGCCCGTTGTAAATGAGAAGTCGCTGTTCAGCCAGTCGGCCGAATGCTCAACTCTGAGCGCCGCCTGTCTTCTCCCTGTAAACCCGAAATTGGTCGATTCATAATTGAGTTCCAGGTCAAACTTGAGCGAACGAAGTATGCCATCTTGAATTCCCGGGTTTTTCCTTCTTGTACTGTGCAGGCCGAACAGACTGTAATCAAGAACATCCGGTTCTGAAACCGATTTCTGATAATCATTGATAAATTTAAAGCCGGCAGTCAGATCAATTGCAGGGAATTGAGTTTCGAAACCGGCTGTAAATCTCTCAGATCTGTAGTAATCAAAATAATCCCTTGCCCCAAAAAATGAAGTGACAGTGTTAATCGTACTTGAATAAACAAGTGATTCGTACCTTGATTCTGTATCTACCCTGTACAATCCAGTTAGAGTGACTCGAACAGGTCCTCCCCGGATTAATTTACGTGAAAATTCTCCGCCATAATCCCAAAATTTTGTATTGGTATTGTAAGCGGTAAATCCTTTCAGTTGAGTGTTCAAAATTTCCCTTTTATAACTGCCCCCAAGATGAAACCCGTCAACGCGATTAAAGTGAAGATCAACTCCAAAGCCGGATGGAATAAATTCACCTGTACGGCCAAAAAAAGAACTTCCGCTTTCATCATCATCGTCATCTATCATATCGGCCAAAAAACCGGTTGGTTTAAAAGCTTTTTCAAGCGTTTGGGTACTGTCGATTGTTGAGTAGGCTCTCTCTTCTTCTGTTGTGAGCGGCACCCTTTCTATTCTGTTAAATGCTACCAGTGAATCATTTTCAACAGACACTGAATCCACTGAAAAAACCTCTTCTTTTTTATAGAGCGAATCAGGCAGTTCCACATTGATTTCATAATCCGTTATAGTAGATACCTGGCTAAATCGAATTGAGGGAAACCGAAGTCCAATCATTTCTATAAGTATATCACCGGTAACACGCATATCAACCGGGAGCCAGAAGTCGCCGCCATAGTTATTGAATTGCTGTTCATAAGAGAGGTTGAAATCCTGAACCGGGGGCGGAAAATTGACAACACGGTTTGGAATAAGTTTCACTTCCAGAAGAGCATAATCGTCATCCAATACATACACTCTGCCTTCAAATGTCGGCTGAAGTTTCCTTTTCGGCAGCACCTCTATTTCATAAACCGCCTTCTCATCAATAGTCAGTGTCTCAATCAATTTGAAATCATAAAAATTCAGGGCATCCGGGTGGGTTACGCCCACCATCTCAAAACCGGCTATTTCGATGTTATCATCATAAAAATTCGGTATATAGTTTACACCTGCAAAATTCTGGTTTTCCGAGATGTTTGATGTTTGATTCCTTGATTTGATAACTTCCCTGTGCCCCTCTTCGCTGTCCCAAAAAAGCTTCGAAACACTCTCCGTGATGGATACAATTGACGTGTCATTTTCAAGCTTTTGCCGGGTATAAGCATCTGCTTCAAATGTTTTCAGCTTTTCTTTCCATATTTTTTTTCTTTCGATCACTCGCTCCATGATAGAAAGGCCGGGATCTTTGTCTGTAACAACAATTTCATCCATTTCAAGAATTGAGGGCTCGAGGGCGACTTCAATGAATGAATCTGAATTTTCAGATATTCGTACCTTGGTTGACTTATAACCGATATACCTGAATACCAGTGTTGCTTTTTCATCCTCGAGAGTTAATGTAAATTCTCCGTCAAAGTTGGTGATGGTACCCCTAAACGTATCTTTAATCAGAATATTAGCCGATGGCAGAGGCTCACCTGATTCCGAATCCACGACAATGCCGCTTATGATTTGCTGGGCAGGCAAAACCTGGTTAAAAAAAAGCATTGCTATAGCAAATGAAAATAATTTCCGTATCATAAAAATCTGAATAATGGTGATAAATCAGTCTGTTTAACGAATCATACGTGGTAAACGCATTTTACGTTTCAGAAATCCACTCTTTTACGGTTTTACAAAAAGCGTTACCTTATTTTCCTTAAATTGAGAAGACAATCCTCACCAACCCAAGACCCTGTAGTTCAACAGGACAGAACGAGAGCCTCCTAAGCTCTAGATCCCGGTTCGAGTCCGGGCGGGGTCTCTTTTATGTTTTAGATTTAGCAATTGGCAGTCTCTTTTTTCTCTCTGTATGTGAGATTCCGGACGAGAAGTTTATCCCGATTGCTTTTTATCGGGAAGTCCGGGCGGGGTCTCTCTACTAATTATATTTTGCCACTGCCAATCTCCTTTAATCTCTCTAAGATTGCAATTCCGGACGAGAAGTTTATCCCGATGCTTTTTATCGGGAAGTCCGGGCGGGGTCTCGAGGATGATTTGTGTTTTTTGATTTTACAGAAGATATTGAGTGTATAGAAATGTAATTCCACTCACATTTTTTTGTTGAAGGCTATAAGTTGAAGGTCGGAATACCTCCATGGAAAATGGTTAAATTTTTTGCCCATATTTAAAATCTTCTACGGATAATTTAATATTTGTTGACAGCTCAGATCGTTTTGACCAAGAACATTAAAATACCCGCCGAAGAAGAGTTCAAAAATCAAAAACGCGTTGACAGGCGCAATTTTATAGCCGGTCTTGTAAAAGGGCTTATCTTTTTCACCCTGGTGGGGACACGTGTATTCTGGTACGGACTTGAAACGGTTGAACTATATACCTGGATCGCACTCGGTTTTGGCGTTATCTCGTTTAGTTTCCTTGCAAGATTGTTCGGCAGGGAGTTCTGGCAGAGACTGTTCGGAGGGTTATAGGTTAGGTTTGGCTTGTCGGCTGTCAGCCAATTGCCGATAGCTGATCGCTGAGAGCCAAAAGCCAACTTTCCCTCACCCCAAAATCCTCTCCCCTAATAAAATCAAAACCGGCTGCAGCCAGAGCAGGGAGTCGATCAGGAAGGTGAACCAGGCACCCGGCTTCTGCTCATCAGTGTATCGTATCAGGATTGTGCCCGCGGCGCCGGTAGCCAGGAGCCCGGCTAGTACTCCTGAGCCGATACCTTCCGCATGCCACCGGCTAATGGCAACAATTGCATAGCCGGCCATCATCAGCAGTGCAAGCTTTTTGGATGGTTCAACTCCCATCATCTGCGGGATTGTTCGCTGAAATGTAAAATCGGTCTGGAGGTCCCGGATATCAAACGGAATCAGGATTGCCATCAGAAAAAGAGCTCTCTGAAAAAAGAAGAGGATGAAGTCGGCACTGAATTGAGTTCCGGTTAATCCCCACGGCATGACGGCCGTCACCCACATCCAGACGAACAGGATCAGGTAAATCTTTACATATGGATATCCCCTGATTGCAATTTTTATCCCCCGGTAGGGAAAAACCGGGGCCGCATATAACACAGAAAACAGAGCCGGAATAATCAGCCATAAAATAATCTCCAAATCAGCAAACATCAGGCTGATACCCAGTGCCATTGCTGATAATAGTGTTCCGGCAAGTAATTGGATAAATACCGGCTTGCTGAACAGGCTGTGACCTTTCACGAACATTATCATCCCAAGCAGTTTTTGCTGGTTATACATGAAGAGGGTTGCAAAACCAACAATAAGAATCAGATACCAGTCCGGATTAAGTGATAACTGAAGATAGGCCGAATACAGAAAGCCTGCTGCAGCTACTGCGATCAACAGACTGCTCTTTGTTGTGAAATCGATCAGTTTCCGGATTGCACGGAGGCAGGTTTTCATCCTTTACATTGTGCTTTACCCTTAAAAGACGGTGTCATCGAACAGATATATTTCCTAATTTAGATTTAATCCAAACTAATGCCAAAACTACGTGAAATGAGTCACCGGGTAATTTACATTGAAACCTTATTTAACAGGTATTAGATCAACAATTCCTCCGGAAACTTGCAAATATTAGATACACAATAAAATCAACGATTATGAATTCTAAAACCAGGTTAAATGTAGTAATTCTTGCCGGCTTTGTTGCTTTTAATTTCATGCTCTTAACGCTGTTTGATTCCGGCAAGACTGCCACTGACGACACCACCCCTGCCCTTCATCAACTTATGGGAACCATGCAACCATATATGCATAAATACAACTTGTCCGTTTTAGAGAACAACCGTGAACTTGCAGGGTTTTACCTCCACGAACTGGAAGAGGTGAGTGAGGAAATTATTGAGAATATCGAGGAGTATGACGGGCACCCGGTATCAAGCCTTGCCGAAACGATGTTTCTGCCGGCGGTGGAACAGGCCGAAGCCACACTGAATAATGGCTCTGCGGATGAGATCAGAGAGAGTGCGTCACTTCTGATTCAGAGCTGCAACAACTGCCACAAAGCTACTGAACATGGCTACATCAAACTCAGGGAAGTGAACCCCGAAGAAAATCCGTTTAACCAGGATTTTTCTCCTTCAAACTGAGTGGGTCGCATTCTCTGCCTGATTTTCAAATTTGATTGCTTTTCCAAGTGCCCACTCTGCGAAAATCTGTGTTACATCAGCGGAACTCAGCGGTAAAATCTGCGACACTCCGCGAGAGCAAAACCGAAGAGTATATTTCTCGGTAGAATCCCGCTGATGAAATCTCTAAACGCTCTGGCTCCGGCTTAGTCATCATCGAGCACCACGGCAGGTTCAAGGGGTTTAAGCAGTACATTCTGATCGGGTTCGAACAGCAGCCGGTTGTCTGTATGAACAATAAACCGTTCGCCTTTGAAATCGACCTGGTAGGTGATATCGTGCCCTTTGAACTCACGGGCTACAATAATACCGGACTCGGACTCTTCTGAACTGCCATTTGCTTTTTCAATGGTAAGATGTTCCGGCCGGATGGAACAGGTGATTTTCCCATCTGCCACCCGATTTAGCTTAATAGGCCCGATAGATGTCTCAATTTCATCTTTGTGTTTTACATTTCCGCGAAACAGATTTGTGCGTCCAAGAAATTTCGCTACAAACTTGGTCCGTGGCTTGTAATAGACCTCTTCAGGTGTGCCTATTTGCTGAATTGTTCCCTCATTCATCACCCCTATTCTGTCGGCAAATGAGAGGGCTTCTTCCTGGTCGTGTGTTACCAAAATGGCACTCATGCCTGCTTTTTTCAATATTGACCTTACCTCTTTCCGTGTAGCATCACGCAGTATGGCATCCAGGTTAGAAAATGGCTCATCCAGCAAAATCAGGCTTGGTTCAGGTGCAATTGCTCTCGCAAGCGCAACCCTTTGCTGCTGCCCGCCGGATAATTCAGAAGGAGTTCTGTTCTTATAATCCCCCATTCCGGTGCGGCATAAAACCTCTTCTGCAAATACTTTTCTCTTGTGTTTTGGTAACAATTTCAGACCGAACGCAACATTATCAAGTGCTGTCATATGGGGAAAAAGTGCATAATCCTGAAATACAAAACCGATTCCCCTGTCCTGTGGTGCAACATGAGTATCAGATGATGAAAGAAGCCGGTCTTCAAAAAATATTTTTCCCTCATCAGGATGCTCAAACCCTGCAATACACCGAAGAGTGGTTGTTTTACCACAACCGCTCGGGCCAAGAAGTGCAAAAATCTCGTCTTTGAAAACGGAGAAATCAGCCTTATTGACCACCGGCTTTCCGTCTTCAAATGATTTTATAAGATTATTTACTTTTAAAAGAAGCTCACTCATGTAAAGTATTTACCACAAGAATATTAAATTCACTATTTAAATTCAGTCTATTTAAAATAAGATAAATCTGCCAGCAAATAAATAGAATGATCTGGTAATTAAAAAGAGTGCTAAATAATTTCGAAAAGAATTAGAAAAGAATTAAATTTTTGTTAAAACCACGACAAGTTATACATTTGGGAGATACCACAACAAACATTTGATCTATGAAACTTTGGCTTACGTACATTTCTATTTCCATTTTTACAATTATTTTACTTCAAGCTTGCGGACCGAGTGAGGAAGAACTGAGGCAGCAGGAACAGGCACGGCAGGATTCGCTTGAACAGGTTCGCCAGGCAGAGCTGGAAGAATTTCGCAGAGACAGCCTGGAAATGGTGCGGCGCGACAGCATTGCCAAAGTTATGGAAGAGCAGCGCATCACATATGATGAGGATGGAGATTATACGGTACAGGTAGAAGCATGGAGATCGGAAGTTAAAGCCGAAAAAAAATTACTGACCTGGCAAGAACGCGGCTTTGAAAATGCCAGGGTGGTAGAAGTCGGAAATGAAGAGTCTGGAAATATTTGGTACCGTATCCGTATAGGGCGTTTTGCTACGGAAGAGATGGCCGAAAGACTGAAGAATAAAGTGATGGAAGATTATGAAACAAATGCCTGGATTTCCAGGCTGGATGTGCCAAGGCCCGAATCGGTATCTCTCTGATTCACTCTATATATCAGGAGGGCCTGCCGGGCTTTCAATGTCATCAATTAATACAGCTGCAACTCCATTCGACCAGCCAAAACCGTCCTGAAGAGGGTATTCCCCGCCTCCGCCTTCCTGGCTAAGATCCATTACATTATATTTTTCCACCATTTTTCCTGTTCTGCTGAAGACCTCTTCATTAACCTTTATCCAGTTCAGAGCTATTTTTTCTGCAAGTGCATCATGCCCGTAATTTCGCAATCCCTGGTATGCAAGCCACTGCAACGGTGCCCAGCCATTGGGTGAATCCCATTGTTCGCCGGTGTTATTAAGAGTAGTAAGAAGTCCGCCAGTCTTTAAAAACTTTTTTCCAAGATGATCAGCAACACTTTTTGCCTGGACTGGTGTAGCAAATCCAAAATATAACGGATAGACAGAAGCCAGGCTCCAGACATCAGTCTGGCAATCCTTTTGCATATGATAATCAAAGAAAAATCCTTGCGACTCGTTCCACATCAATTTATTCATAGCTGTTTTCCTGAGAGCTGCTTTTACAGCGTACTTTTCAGCGTCTTCATCTTTCCCAAAATCTTTATACCATAATGATAACTGCGATTCAAGAGACCACAAGAGCGTATTGAGATCAACCGGCAGAATATTTGTGGTTTCTACTGTTCGAATCGATTGTTTATCAGAAAACCAACGGCTTGTAAAGTCCCAGCCCGATTCTGCTGCTGCACGAATATCCAGGTATACTGCAGATTTTTCCTCATTCGGAGAAACGGCTGCTGTTTCTACATCTTCAATCCATGATTCCTGCCGGGGCTGCGGATTATCATCCCAGTATCGGTTGAGAGTAAAATCACCGTGAACAGGAACTGATCTTCTTCCTTTATTTCCCGGATCATCCATCCAGAACCTGTACTCTTTAACAAGGGATGGCAAAAACTTTTCAATTTCCTCTTTCCCAAAATGGATTTCAACAAGTTTCACCATCGCTGCAAAAAAAGGTGGCTGTGATCTGCTCAGGTAATAAATCCTGTTTCCGTTGGGAATATGTCCATACTCCTGAATCAAAAAATCGAAATTTTTCACCATCGATAAAACCATATCAGGATGGCCATCTGCCGCAAGGCCGAGTGACGTAAAATAACTGTCCCAGTAGTAAATCTCCCTGAATCGACCGCCCGGCACTACGTACGGATGCGGAAGCGTAATCAGCGAACTGTCCGGATTGGTCTCCCGGTGTGATTCCCTGAACAAATGCGGCCATAATTTCCTGATATGTTCACGCATATTTTCAGACTCAGGTATTTTCTCTTCTGTCCCTGTTCCCGGAAGCTGAAAATTTTCGCGCACGAACAGTTTCAGATCAAAATCAGCATTTGATCTAAGTGATTCCCACTCTTTTATTATTAATTCAGGTTTTCGCTTTGGAGTTGCGTCAACAAAAAATTTAGAATCATCAAAAATGCCGCTGCTTTGAACAGCTTCGAAAAGTGCTCCCTCTGTTTGAATATTTTTTTTCTTTCCTGTCATAAAATCTTAATCCATTGAAAAAGTTTCGATTAATCGTTTATAAGGGAAAAGTAATAAAAAGACAATTGTTATCGGAACAAGTGTGAAATAAAAGGCATACTGACCGCTGAACTGTCCAAAAATAACACCTGTAATTATCGATCCGGCGGTGCCGCCAAGCGCAGAAAATATGACAATCAGCCCGGTCATCGGACTCTGCCTTGGTTTTGGAAGTTTACTCAGTACGGTTGAATTTAATGTCGGGTAGATAGGCGCAATACAAAATCCAATTAACGGAAACAGGTAGGCAGCCAGCGGAATAGTTGCAAACCCCTGGTATGCTCCGGGTTCAATTCCTTCCGTTAACGGCAGCACCAGCACAACTAAAATAAATGCAAGAACCAAAGATCCGCCCAAAACAATATTCCAGCTTATTTTTTTCATTACCCAGCCGCTGGTCAGCCTGCCCACGGCCAGGGCTCCCAGGTATATGCTCGACATCCATACACTCACTGACTCAGGAAGCAGCAATATTTTGTTATTAAAAGTTGGCAGCCATGTTTGAATACTCTGCTCTATAAACACATAGAAAAATGCGCTTAGTATAAATATCAAAACAAGCGGTGCTTTCAGTAGTGAAAACATCTTCATAAAATCCTTTACAGTATCAAACTCTTCCTCCGGCTGAGCCTGACTCTCATCCAGTTCTGTTACAGCCAGCAGAATGGCAGCTCCCACACTTATAGCAGCCAAAAGCCAGTATGTATCGAGCCAGGTAAAGAAACTGGAATCGATGAAATATCCGAATATCCAAAATCCCCCTAAAACACCGACCATAAAAAGACCTTCAAGCGTACTCATGAAGCTGGCATGCTCATCTGTACCTTCCGTAACAAGCCCCACCGTTGAATAAACAGATACCTTAACAAGGCCAAAACTGAAGCCGACAGCGGCAAACAAAATTTTACTCATTAAAAATCCGCCGCCTGCAAGTGGCATAGCTACACAGGCAACCGCTGTAATTACAAGTGCTATCAGCATTGTCACTTTATAACCTATTCTGGGAATAAAGGATGCAACTACAAAAGAGAATATAGCAATTGAGAGATCCTTATAAGCCTCCAGAACAGCAGCAGACTCCTCAGGGATTCCGTACTCATTAATCATTCGCATGATTACAATTCCGACACTGTTTAGCAGAATTGCAAAAATGATATAATTGAAAATAAGTGAGATTTTAACCTTCAGGTGCGTCATGAGTGTATATTTATATTTTAGAGATCAGGTTCAAACCATTTGAATCCATACGGCGGCAACTGTATCGTTTCGATACCGGACTGTTTTTTGTCAGAAAAAAGCTCCCTCATACTCATATTTTGCCAATTTGCCGGCAAGTCGTGATTCTGAATATATACATCCTGTTGAGAAAAATTAGTCAGCATCAATAATCTGCTATCCTCAGTTTCTCTTTCCATGGCGAAAACTGAATCATAAGGAAGTATCAGAATTTTATTATTTGCCGCACTATGCAATGCCCGCTGCTGTTTACGTATTTTAGCCAGTTGTTTGAGCCCGTTAAACAACTTATTTTCAACCGTGCCTTCTTTTTTCCGCAATTCTGCTTTTTCCCAATCCATGTCAGGCCGGTGTACCCACCGGTTATCCTTCTGCCGGTACGGAATATTGAGATAGGAAAAATCATTGAATTGGCCAATCTCCTCGCCCATGTAAAGCAGTGGAATACCCTTGTAAAAGTAGGTTATGCTATAAAGAAGAAGCAGCCTTCTTACGGAGAATTCAATCCCCTGCTCATCCGACTCAACCAGTGCTTTTTGAAGACCTGCAAGTGCTGCACCGGTACCCGAAATGCGAGCTTCGCCGCTCAGAGAATCCCGCTGGAATACATATCCTTCCGCAAAGCTGCCCTCATGGTTTCCGCTGTAGAAATCTGTGCAAAATCTTCTTGTCTCCCATCCTGTTTGACCAACAGCGTCGGCATTTTCGTCCGATATCCCCCAGCCTATATCGTCATGGCAACGCACATAATTAATCCATGCCGCTGTTCCCGGTGCATTTGGCAATCTTGAAAGCGTGGTTCTCAACAGATGGGTGTTTTGACATGCAAGTGCATGCCACATGTGATTCATCAGTGTTGCGTTATAGCCTAAATCGCATTCATAACCTTCATAACCCCCGGTTCCCAGGTATTTTATAATTTCTTCCGGACTCACAATCGCTTCAGATTTTAAAACCACTGAAGGCGCTGTAATTCTCATAAGTGCCCGGTAAGCTCTCAATAACGTATGTGCTTCGGGAAGGTTCTGACATGATGTACCCTTCTCTTTCCAGGTAAATGGAACGGCATCCATTCTAAGCACTCCTGCTCCAAGATTGGCAACAAACTGGATTTCACTGAACATTGCATTGAACAGCTCGGGATTCTTGTAATTCAAATCCCACTGAAAAGAGTAGAACGATGTCCATATCCATTTATCAAGTGCATCATTATACGTAAAACTTCCGGGAGCAAATTCCGGAAATACATCAACCAGGTATTTTTCATATTGCTGCACCTCATCCTCACTGTCAAACATCAGAAAATAGCTTTGATACTGCTGATCACCTTCCAGCGCTTTTTTGGCCCACGGATGTTCATCAGAGGTGTGATTTAAAACAACATCGGCAACCAGTTCAATTTGGCTTTCATCAAGCATTCTGCCCAGTTTTTGCAAGTCTTCTACAGAACCCAGATCCTTCCGGGTTTCCCGGTAGTCGGATACGGCATAGCCCCCATCATTGAAACCATCGATTGTTTTGTAAAATGGCATTAAATGAAGATAGTTGATTCCAAGCTCCTTCAGGTATGGCACTTTCGTTTCGACACCGCTGAATGTGCCTGCAAACTTATCAACATAGAGCATGGCGCCGATCAGATTGGGATGCTGATACCAATCCGATTCCTCTCTCTCCATATCTTTTTTCAGAAGCCAGCCGGGACGTGATTTAACACCTTCAACAATTCTATCAACAATTTTCAGAAGATGGCCTTCAACCTCAGAATCCTGTCCGAACAAAATGCTGTAATTTTCCAAAAATACCGGGAACCATTTTGTAAATCTATTTTCAAAATCACTGTTCTTTTTCAGAAAATCTGAATGTTTCAATTTTAAGTATTTACGAAACGGCTTCAGTTGTTCTTTTCTATTCGAATGGATTTCAGAGATCATACTTTCATTTGTTACTTCAGAACTCATTAACTCCGGCTGCTAATTAGTAAAGACCTGTTCAATTTCTTTTTCTGAAAGTTCCGGCATTCCGCCTCTTCTCCCGGCAAGAAGTGCCGTGTAACGGCTGGCTCGATCCATTGCGACTACTGCATCACCATGTTTAACGAGCTCAACTGTCAGAACAGCCGTAAACCCATCTCCAAGTCCTACAGAGTCACCCTTAGCTGTTTTTGCCTTATATACAGGCTGTTTGAATTGATCTTCCTTTGAAATCCATTCGCTTCCATCAAGACCTTTTGTAATGCAAATTCCTGAAATTCCGAACTCGCTGAACAAAACCGATTCCAAATCACTTGCTTTCAGCATCTTTTTCAAAGAAGCGTGTTCCTCGTGGTTAATTTTTACAACATCAGCCAGTAAGAGGGATTTTTTAACAATCTCCTCATATATGTAAGGCGATCTGAAATTAACATCCAGCACTTTCAGTGTATCAGCCGATGATTGTTCCAGGAACCACTGAATTGTTTCAGCCGATGCCGGCATTCGTTGTGCCAATGTCCCAAAAACTATAGCGTCTGAGTTTTTGGCAACTTTTACAAGAAGCTTATTTTTTTCAATATAATCCCAGGCAACTGGCTTTATAATATTGTAGCGGGGTTCATTTTTTTTATCGAATGTAACATCAACCCTTCCGGTTTCATGTCTTTTATCCAGCTGGATAAATTCAGTATTTACACCTTTCTGATTTAGATAGTTTACAATCTCCAGTCCATTTTTATCATCCCCGACTCTGCTGATTAACCTGCTTTCAACTCCCAGCTTAGTTGTATGATAAATAACATTTGAAGGTGCCCCGCCCGGACGTTTCATATCCGGAAACTGATCCCATAAAATTTCTCCAATTCCGCAAATTAATTTTTCAGACATAGTTTTGTTTTTTAAGAACCGATCCTTTATTTCCAGGCAAGAGTTCTGTCAATATTGCTAATAACTTTTTGTGAAATTACCAAAAGTAGCCAACCAGGCACGCTGTAAGTATTAATATAAACAGAGATTGAATCCTGTAATTTTTGTACCATGCCAGTCCTTTCAGCTCCTCTGTTTCCAGTTGGTACACTTTTCTGCTCCAGGTGTATTTTTCAACTACTTCAGGATCAGGCGCTTCGGAATTGAGGCTAACTGTAATCATAATCAATCCATTTAAAAGAAACAGGAAAAAGCATGCATAGAGAAAATGAATATCCATTAATCCAAAAATCTCGTTAGAGAAGAAGCCAATAATTCCAAGCGGAATTCCCACTGCAAGAGTTAAAAAAGCACCATGCCGGTTTGCTCTTTTCCAAAAAATCCCCATAATAAAGCAGATTACAATTGGCGGGGTAATATACGCTAAGATGGATTGTAAATATTGCCATAGTGTCTCAAACTTAATAATCTGCGGAGCCCAGGCAACAGCCAGCACCATAAAGACGAATGTAACTACACGACCGATTGCAACAAGAGTTTTCTGCGAAACTTCCGGTTTGTAGTGCTTAATAAAATCCATTGTAACCAATGTGGAAGCGGAGTTAAGTGTAGAGTCAATACTCGACATAATTGCGGCAATCATTGCAGCAAGAATAAATCCGCGCATTCCCACCGGCAATAAATCAAAAGTTAACGTCGGAAAGACGAGATCAGGTCTTGCAAGATTGGGATAGAGAATAATTCCGATTGTTCCGGGCAGAACCATGAGGAAAAGAACCGGGAGTTTCAGTAACCCCGCAAACAGAGCTCCCCATCGTCCGTGATTAAGATCTTTTGCCCCGAGGGTTCGCTGGACGATAAACTGGTTCGTCGCCCAAAAATAGAAACCAATAATAAAGACCCCTGTAAACAGACCCGGCCATGGAAGAAATGCGTCATCCGCAGGTAAGATCAGGCTTAACCCGTCCTGAGGAGCAGCCTGAACCAGCTGATCCCAGCTTTCGAGTTCCCCAAAAGCAAGAAAAGCAATAATAATTGAACCCAAAATCAAAACAACTGCCTGAACCGTATCTGTTATCACCACGGCCGATAATCCACCGAAAACTGTGTATACACCTGCAAGAACTCCCAAAATGGCAATAGGCACCCAGATCGGAACTTCCGGATAGAGCATCTGCATGACAATTCCACCTGCAAAAAGACCTGCTGCTGCATCAATAAAGAGATTGGCAAATACTGTAAATCCCGAGAACATCACTCTTGACCGGCGATCAAACCGGGTTTGTAAAAATTCCGGCATAGTATAAACTTTCGACTTCAGGTAAAACGGCAGAATAAAGAAAACAAAAAAGATGAGGATAATAGTGGCAGCCCATTCATAATTAAAAACTGCAATTCCACGTGCATATCCTTCCCCTGCCAGACCAACAAATGAACTGCCAGACATATTGGATGCATAAAGTGAAAAACCTACCAGCGGCCAAACCAATTTCCTGCCTGCGAGAAAATACCCCTCTGAATCTTCAGTTTTTTTACCCACATAAAAACCAAGAGCCAGTGCTGCTATGATATATGTGATAATTACAATCCAGTCAAGCAAATGTACCTGAAAATCGACCATGATCAGTCAGCTGTTTTAAGTTTAAATTAGGTTTTTGAAATTATACACCCTGTACCATGTGAAGCTGAGTAACAGAGCGATCTGAAAATGAAACTGATTTACTACCTCAAAAAAATTTCCGGATTGACCGAATTTAAGCATGGAATTTGTATTTTATTTTCAAAGATTACAAAAAAAATGTTTCATGTTTTTATAACATCTTTATTTTCACTTCAAAAAAAAGGAAAAATTGTACTGCTATAATTCATAAGAAGTTAGCTTAAACAGACACTCTATAGGTGAAAACACTTACAATTAAAACTGACATTATTTTCAATTGGAAGCCGGAATTCCCTTTTTAAAATTTTTTTCGTAAAATATTTAAAGAAATAGAAATAAAATTTGGGGAATAAGTTGCATTTTTACTACTTTTAAAAGCGCTCAAGTAGCGTCTCTCTTGATGAATAGTCAGGGCATCACACCGGATACGTGTGATGCCTTATTTTTTATGTATCTATTTTTTCCTTTCTTCGTATGAATTTTTGACAGGTCATAATTATTTTTTACCCATTGTTACGTGTTTGCCAAAAATATCCTATCATACTGTATTGCTAATATTTTCTGTCTAAAAAAAAATCTGTTGTGATGAAAAATTTCAGAATTGAACACCGAAAATCCGAGGATTACGATGTTTTAGATCTCGAGGGTGAACTTGATGCACATACCGCTTCTCAGCTGGAAGATGAACTCAAAGAGCTGATTGCCAAAAACAAATATAACATCATCGTTAATTTTGATGACCTTGATTACATAGCAAGTGCAGGTTTAGGAGTTTTTATGGCCTACATTGAAGATGTAAGAAGTCTTGGCGGAGATATAAAACTCACCAACATGAGCAAAAGGGTCTATAATGTTTTTGACCTTCTTGGTTTTCCCACTCTTTATGACATTCTGGAAGATGAAGAGGATGCTATCCAAAAATTTATAAATTCGGACGATTAAACAACCAGCAGATCGTGTCATCTAACAGTATATATAATTTTAAAGTTAAGGCATCAACAGAAAAGCTTGCAGAAGTACGTCGTTTTGTTGCGAATAACGCAAGTAAGCATCAATATTCAAAAAAAGATATCGAAGATGTGCGGCTTGCAGTAGATGAAGCATTTACCAATATTATAAAACACGCTTATAACTACAATGAAAATGAGCAGGTTGAAATTGAGCTTGATATAAATAAAGATCAAATATGCGTTTCCCTTTTTGATAAGGGTAAATCATTTGATAGCTCTACTTACAGGTTTCCGAACGTCAGAGAACAAATCAGAGAAAAAAAGAGGGGCGGAATGGGTGTCTATTTAATGCATAAACTTATGGACGATGTCCAGTATCTGCGGGATAGTGGTATTAATGAAATAAAAATGTGTAAAAAAAAATCCTAATATTGTGATATCAGGAAAAGCAGATTCTGAAAAACAATCCCGTTTTGCTCTTAAAACTCTCCTGGAGACCAGCCGGATGCTTATCGAATCCCGGCAAAGTAAATTTATCCTGAACAATTTGCTTCTGATCACAATGGGCAAACTGATGGTGCCGAAAGCAGCAATCCTGATTCGAAACACATCTGGTACCGGTTACGAAATTAAAAGAATTAAAGGTAAATCAAAATACGCTGAAGGTGATAGTGTAAAAATTGACCTTCCGGTAAAAAAAGAAAAAAAAGCCCACTACAAATACGATAACTATTCTGAAAGTTCACCGGATCTGTTTGAAGATATGTCGGGTGGTTATTTTTTCAGCCTTCGCACAAGCAATCATCAACTTGGTTTTCTGTATCTGAACAGAAAAGCCAATAACAGAATCTTTGAACCGCATGAGCTTGAATTTTTGGAAAGCCTTTGTATCATCTCATCCGTTGCACTGGCTAATTCTCAGCTCTTTTCAGAGCTTAAAAAAACAAATAAAAGCCTCGACCGGCGACTCTATGAATTAAATACACTTCTTGATATATCCAAAGAATTTAATGTGCTAACCGACCGAAAACAGATAGCACGTATTTTTAAGTTCTCGTTGCTCGGACAGCTTTTGATTCGAACTTTCTTTTTGATCTACCTCGAGAATGAAAAACCCACACTGATGGCTTCTAACGCTTTAAAGACTGAACCCACAGATAAGGAACTTCAACTGCTGTTTGATCTTGAGAATGATGTGAAAATACTTGATGAGTCCTGTATTGAAGAGTTTTCATTTTTGAAACATAATGGAATTGTGGCCATAGCCCCTATCTCAATACAAAACAAAAAAACCGCTGTAATCGGTATTGGAGAAAGAGTTAATAAAGAACCCTACACTCAATCCGACTTAAATTTTTTGCAAAGTCTTGGCAATTTAACAGTTCTGACTGTACAGAAAACATACCTGCTGGAAGAGCGAATTGAAAAGGAGAGGCTTGAAGAAGAACTTTCGATCGCAAAAGCGATACAACGAGGTCTGTTGCCAGATCCGTTCCCCTCCATCCCAAATCTGGATGTATCGGCCGTAAATGTATCATCGCGTTTTGTGGGCGGTGATTATTTTGATATTGCGGAAACACCCCTGGGAGATCATGTTTTTGCCATTGCTGATGTTACCGGAAAGGGAACTCCTGCTGCTCTTCTGATGGCCAACCTGCAATCGATGTTACATGTACTGCTTCCGGTTGATATTTCACTGCACGAAGCTACAGACCGTATAAACCAGATTATTTTTGACAATACGCCAAGCGACAAGTTCATTACTTTTTTCTGGGGAATTTACTATCACAAAGAAAAAAAGTTTCGCTATGTAAATGCGGGACATAATCCGCCATTACTGCTTCGCAAAGGAAGTGACACGTTCGAGACACTGGATGTTGGAGGACTACTTCTGGGTGCAATGGAGACAATCACTCCTTATGAGGAAGATAGCGAGCAGCTCGATTCCGGCGATCTGCTGGTGATGTTTACGGATGGAGTTACGGAATCATACAATGAGAACCTGGATGAAGAGTATGAAGAGGACAGACTAAAAAAATGTATTCTTACCAACAGGGATAAATCGGCCAAAGACATCCTGGATACGATCATTGACGAGGCCCGTCGCTTCAGTGACGGGTCTGTTCAGGATGACCTGACACTGATTGTTTTGAAGATGAAATAGAAATTTTTTTACATACTATTTTTGATTTAAATTCGGAACATCAGGCTCTACTTTTTGCAAGAATTTAATTTTCTAATGTATAACTGAAAAGCCCCTGATCGGTTGCCAGAAACAGAACCTCTTTGCCGTCGATCATCAGGACCTCAAGATCATTAGTGGTAATCACGGACGGACCCTCACCGAAAATTTCTTTTTCCCATGTTTCTCCAAAATCAGTTGTGAAGGCAAAAAACAGTTTTGTGGAAGCATCGCGCCCGCCGGCATAAATAACCTCCGGATTGGTAATACTGCGGGCAAATGCATGAATACCGGTCTCTGCAAGAGCAGTCTCCCAAGTTTCACCGCCATCGTTTGATTTTTTTACATTATTTGCTGCAGCAAAAGATCCCCCGAGGCCTACGAGAACCAGACCCGGATCATTAATATCGCTTATTACATCATAAGCCACAGCTTCTGTACCGTTGCTCAAACCGGCAGTTACGTTTTTCCAGGTTTCACCATAGTCTGTGGATTTTAATAATCTTGCAGAAGAAATACCGGATACCCCTCCTGCCCAGACATTCCTCTTATGTAAAGTATCAGGAGAATTAAGAGCTCCTAAACCACCATACCCTCCCCATTTATGACCATTCATAACTTTCCAGCTCTTACCTCCATTAATAGATCGTGCTATCAACGGTCCGCTCGCAGTAGCAATCAGTGTATCTGATATTGGTGTCAGAGATTTAAGAGTAAATATGAAAGTATTTTTCTCCTCGCCACCATAATCGTTCAAAAACGGCTCCCAGGAACTTTGTCCATCCCTTCGTTTAAAAATCGTAACATCCCCGGAAGAAAAATCAGGAGTTCGAACAGCAGCCAGAAGATCATCACCTTTTAATCGGACGGCTCCCCTCAGTTCATATTCTTTTAAGCCAAGATTGAAAAATTGCCCGTCGTTAAGATGAAACAACCCCTCTCCGGTTCCAATCAGAAGTCCGTCGCCGTCCGGTTCCAGGAACGTCACGTTCTCTCCTTCAAACGCCTGCAGCTGCCAGGTTTCTGCCACGTTCAATTCTCCCACCGAGTCGACCGAATTGCCGCAGCCTGAGGTGATCAACCCGGAAATGACAAAAAAGTAATAGAATAGGGTTGTTGGAATCAGATGATTCATGGGACTGCCTGTTTATTTAATAATGAACCTTACAAAATTATTTGATCGTGTTTATAACTTTTTTCTAACAAAATGCAACAATCCGCAGGCCGGATACTCACTCTATATACACACGATGTTTCCGTTATACCTATCTGTGTTCATATATAACTATAACGGTTCATGGTGACAAACGTCAATCAAACGGAGAAAACAATGAAACATTCTTCATTCCTTTCCCTTCTCATTACTTCATTGGTAGTGATCGCACTCACATTGCTCTACGCTTGTGAGGATAACTTGTCCGTTCAAGATACCCCCCCCCCAGCCGGATAATCAAATATCTGCTCCTTCCCCACAGAATGCTCAGGCAAAATTCGACTCTGAAGGTTTCGATATCATTGAAGGTGAATATATTGTCATCTTTAAAAATCAGTTTGACAGTGTATTTAGCGATCAGGTAGCCCGCAAGGTGGATCAGGTTCGCCAGGAGGTTCAATCCAGGCATCAAATCAAAGACGAAACAATTTTGAGCAGATGGCGACGAACCACCAAAGGGTTTGCTGCTAAACTGGATTCCAGTCAGGTAAATAACCTTAAAAATGATCCATTAGTTGCCAGTGTTACACCGAACATTTATGGAAGAATAGGGATTAGCAACTCAACTTTGTATGAATCTAAAAAAGAAGAAAATTTAAATGAAAATGCACAAGCAGGTGGACAAATCCTTCCCTGGGGCGTGGAACGAGTTCGTGGCCCCTATGACGGAACCGGCAAAAGAGCTTGGATTTTAGATACAGGCATAGATTTTAATCACCCGGATTTAAATGTGGATGTTACAAGCAGTAATTCTTTTATAGCGGGTGAAGATGCAAATGATTTGAATGGACATGGCACTCATGTTGCCGGTATACTTGCTGCAATTGACAATGACATTGATGTGGTTGGTGTTGCAGCTGGGGCAACAGTAATACCAGTAAAGGTATGTAATCAATTTGGTGACTGTCCTAAAAATTCTTTTTTAGATGGAATTGAATATGTTACGGAAAATGCTAATCCCCACGATATCGTCAATGTAAGTTTATGGTGGCCTGCTGATTCGGACATAGATAATGCAGTAATCAGTGCAGCTTCACACAGTATTCCATTTACACTAATTGCTGGAAATAACGGAGGTAATGCCAATAATTACTCACCTGGCCGTGCAACACATTATAATATCAAAACTATATCAGCTTTTGATGAGGATGATATATTCGCTCCGTTTTCCAACTTTGGAAATCCTCCTATAAATTTTTCAAGTCCTGGTGTTGACATCTTGTCAACTTCAGTCGCAAATGGTATTGTACTCAGGGTGGGCAAATTGGTATGTGTGCCGGAACATCCATGGCTGCACCTCATATAGCAGGAATTCGTTTGGCAGTCGTCCCCTTTGATCCTGACAATCCATTAGACAACCCGATTCCAACTGATGGTACCGTAACCGGGGACCAGGATACTGACCCGGACAGAATTGCTGTGCTGCCCACTGATCTGAGTGTATTTATCAGCGGTTCCTCATTTGTAACCAATGGCCAGACAGGTCATTGGGATGCCAGTGTATCCGGAGGGGAATCGCCCTTTAGTATTGTATGGCTTCGTAATGTGTATCAGCCACCACTATGGCAACAGGTGGATACCGGTTCGTCCTATTCACAGATAGTTACTCAATCATTTGAATTAAAAGTGAGGGTTACAGACAACAGTGGTACTACGGTTACTTCCCGTGTATTCAGTGTATCTACAAATTAAAAAATTGTAACTATAAACAGATCCCAAATAGAAATTATTTGGGATCTATTTTTTAATTCCTGATTTCAAGAACTTTTATCCTGAGTCAGTCCGCAAATCAAAATTCAATATTCCTCACCATTCACCCTGTTTTGCCGGATAGCTGCCAAAAACTTTCAAATTCTGAGCTTTGGACCTTAGCTTTTTTATGGCAGCATCCACAGCCGGCTGCTGCAGATTTCCCTCAATATCGAGATAGAACAGGTATTGCCACGGGTGGTTCGGACGTGGGCGTGATTCGATCTTTGCCATGTTGATCCCGTGATCACCAATTACATTCAGACATTTCAGAAGGGCACCTTTATCGTGAGATGTTGTAAACATAAGTGACGTTTTACTGGGAATCTGCGGATCGCAAACCAGTTCATCTCTTCCAACCTGGACAAACCGTGTAAAATTTTCTTTCTGGTTTACAATATCCCTGTTGATTATATGCAAGCCATATAATTCCGCTGCATACGAACTGGCAATTGCCGCTTGTGACAGATCCGCATCATCGCGAACCTTGCGCGCAGCCATAGCCGTATCAAAATACGACTCCACATGACACCGAGGAAGCTTATACAGGAATTTACTGCATTGGGCTATCGCCTGCGGATGAGAGAGAATTCTGCGTACATTTTCTATTTGAATTGGTTCAGGTGCCATCAAACAGTGAACAATGCGAATCACCTCTTCACCGGTAATAAACAGATTCTTTTCTCCCAGCAGGTCATATGTATCATTTATGGACCCTGCCGTTGTATTTTCAATGGGCAGAAGGGCAACATCCACCTCTCCGTTTTCGACCGCTTCAGCCGCCTGTCTGAACGTTGTGTAGCCAATACAATCAACCTGGTCGTACCGGTGCTCAAAATGCCGGAGCGCAGCCATATGACTAAAAGCTCCATCCGTTCCCTGGAATGCGACCGAAATTTTTGATTCATCAGACTTATCATTCTGCTTATCGACCAAAGCATGTGTCTGGTACCGTACAGAGTGGTGTATGATTTCCCGAAACAGCTGTTCTATGAAAAAAGGATCCATTCCGTTCTCTTTCGAGAGTGAACGGATACGATTCAGCAGTTTCTCTTCGCGATCCGGATCACGTATCTCTTTGGATGTATGCAATTTATCTGAAATTACCTGCTGCACTATTTTTTGCCTCTCGCCCAGAGCCTTCACAATGGTTTGGTCCAGCCGGTCAATATTCTTTCGTATAGAATCGAGGTTTTTTTTATCACTCACGCTAAACTGCCTGCTTTGCTCTTTAAATTTTCGATATGTGTAAGAATTTCTCCGCGATCCATTTTTTGATACTTTTCTGGCAGCAATTTTTTTGACGTACATTCAAGTACTGCACTAAGCGTCTGAAGTTCAACTTCATCCGGATAGGTTGGCGGCAGAAAATCATCCAGAACATTATCTATAATTTCAGGAGTAACCTCACTTAGCTGCTGTGCAGCTGCCTGGAATTTTGCACGGGTTAATGCAGCCTCCATATCGGCACCTGAAAAACTCAGTTTACCTGATTTTATCTTTTTGGGTATATACTCTTCGGACATTTTCAACCCTGTTTTCTTTTTCATCGCTTCAAAAAGCTCTGTTCGCTCTTCAACTGTATCGGGAGGAAAAAGAGCCAGGTGTTCTTCCGCACGTCCCTGCCTTTTAAGATCAACAGGCATTAAATCAGGTCTTGCAGTCATCAAAAACCAGATAATTCGTCCCCTGTTTTCTGTATCGCTCATAAAAGATGCAATCTGGGAAAAGACCCGGCTTGAAACTCCGCTATCGCCGCTTGCAGAACGTTTGCCCAGGTAAGCATCCGCTTCATCAATCATTACGGCCACAGGTGCCATTGCTTTCAACAGACCAAGTATTTTTTGAAGATTCCCTTCTGTAACACCCTGCCACTGGCTTCTGAAATTTTTTAGCTTCACCATCGGTATCCCTATTTCACCGGCAAAACAGGTGACCAGGAATGTCTTGCCTGTACCAACCGGGCCACACACGAGATATCCCATCGGTATTACATCAGGACGGCCATTTTTCAAAGCCTGAACAGTTTCACGTAAATGAATTTTTGCACTTTTGTGACCTGCAACAAGATCGAGGGTATAGCCCGGTTCTATAAATTCGAGAAGACCGTAAGCTTCCGCCTCGATCAGCTCTTTTTTAATCTCTGTCAATTTCTTATAGGTAATACGCTGTTTATTTTCACGCGCATCAGATATAATACTTCTCAAATTGACAAAATTAAGTCCTGCCGTCTGTTGGGCAAGAACTTCTAATGGCACATCCGATATCTCCTTAAATGTCACTTCATCAATTTCATTACTCAGAAATAGTTTTCTTTGTGATTTTTCGGGAAGCGGAATCCTGATTTCGGAGGTATAGGGATTCTGAATCAGGGTTTTATTGATATCAGCCAGGTTTTCAGTAATTAAAACCGTTGTAAAATCTGATGCCATAAAGAGCGGGTCATGTGCCCACTTCAAAAGATAGACCAGCGAGTTCCTGTCTTCGGTACCGGTGCTGCCGGCCTCGTTCATCGGAATGATTGTTTCTGCATAGTCAATAATCACGGCTACGCTTTTCTGCATATCAAGCCTTGACCGGAGATACTGCTCCAGGATGGAAAATACTCCAACCGGGTCTTTCGGTAATTTTTTTGCATACTCTGTACCTGTAAGCGTGTCTCTGCCCGAAATTGCCTGGTTAAAATCAATTTGTGATTTCTGGTCCCTGAAATAGATGCCCGAAGCCCGGTCATAAAAAATTACGAAATCACGTGCACCAAAAAATTCATCGGAAAGAAATGTTTTCAATCTTTCAAAACGCGGTTTATCTGTTGAGGTATCTGCATCAACCAGGTCGTGTACGTTTCCGTAGAGAACAAACTGATTCATCGTACGGCTTAGATATTTCTGGGCAAACTCCTGCGCCCACGTCGGGTAAGTTTCAATCATGATAACTGGAAAATATTTTCTTTTTGTTTCAGCTTGTTCTTAGTGAAGGTGCAAATATGTATATACAGAGATGGGATTATTCTTCACCCATAAGAATAAGTTTAACGGTTTCAAGTTTACTGGGTGTGGCTTTACTGATTATAAATTTATTGCTGTGTATCAGCAACTCTTCATTTACCTTCGGTATTCGGCCTATGTGATTGATAATATAACCTGCAACGGTTTCAAATTCATCGCCTTCTGTTTGCAATTTAATTTCGGGAAATTTTTCTTCCAGCTCATCCAGTTCCACATTTCCGCTGAGTATAAACGTATTGGGTGCTATCTTTTTTACAACTTCATCTTCCGTATCATATTCATCCTGTATGTCACCCACAACCTCTTCAATCAGGTCCTCTATGGTAACCATACCTGCAGTTCCGCCATATTCGTCAATAACTATAGCTACCGAGCTGTTACTCTGGCGAAATTCAGTAAGCAGGTCTTTCGATTTTTTACTTGAGGGTATCAATTTAACCGGTCTGATGATATCCGCTACATTTTCCGGATTGTTGAACAGGTCGTATGCAAAAACGACGCCGATTACATCATCTATTGTATCCTGGTAAACAGGCAGCTTTGAATATCCTGAGGCGATAAACGTTTTTTGAACATTTTCGAGTGATTCATTTCGCTCCACTGCAACAATCTCCGTCCGGGGAACCATTGTATCTTTCACCCTCTTGGATGAGAGATCAAGAACGTTTTGGAGAATTTCGGAATCATCTTTATCCAGGTGATCACTTCCGCCTGAACCACCAAGTTCCTTAAAGATCATCTCAACATCCTGGCGTCTGAATATTTTATCACTTCTTTCTGTTCCTGTATTTAATATCCTGACAATCACGTCTGAAGCTGAATTGGCAATTATAATAAGTGGTTTCAGTAAGAAGTTCAGCACCCTGAGCGGAATGGCCACGATCTTCACCATAGTATCGGCTTGTATCCTGTAAATAGCCTTGGGCAATATTTCACCGAATAACATAATTAGTACGGAAGCAATTACGGTTTGTATGAACAATACCATAAAAGTAGATGGTTCCGTGCCTGCGAGTTCCAGGTACCAGTACTGAACCGGCTGCAGAAGAAAGAGAGCCATCAATGTTGCATAAACAACATTGATAATATTATTGCCAACCAGTGTGGTGGTCAAAAATGTACTTGGGTTTTTTGCAAAAAATGCAAGCGCCCTTCCAACCGCGGATTTTTTACGGGATTCGATCTCAAGTTTCAGTCTGTTTGCTGAAACAAAAGCTATTTCGGAACCTGAAAAAAAACCGCTGATCAGAATTGTTACTGCTATCAGAACTGTTTCAAACATTCAGAATATTTTGAATACTACTGTAATAAGATAAGTTTAATCTTTTAGGCACCTTTAAACTCAGGTTTTCTTTTTTCCAAAAATGCAGATGTGCCTTCTTTAAAATCGTGTGTACTGCATAGATCACCAAACAGAGAAGCCTCAACTTTAAAGTCAATTCCTGTGGATGCAATGTTTATAGCCTGGATCGCTTTTTCGAGTGCAATTGGTCCATTTTTCAGCATTGTGGCGGCTATTTTTTTTGCTTCTTCAACAGCTTTACCTTCCTCTGAAATCCTGTTTATAACCCCGATTCTAAGTGCTTCATCAGCTTTCACGTGTTTTGCTGTAAGAATTAATTCAAAAGCTTTTGCCTTGCCTACGAGGTTTGTAAGCCTCTGTGTGCCGCCATAACCGGGAATCAGGCCCAGGCTTGTTTCAGGCAGGCCAAACAGTGCATTTTCGGCTCCTACACGTATATGGCACGCCATGGCAAGTTCAGCGCCTCCGCCAAGGGCATACCCATTCACGGCAGCAATCACCGGCTTTACGGAGTTTTCAATTTTCGTAAATATATCCTGTCCTTTTTCTGACAACTTTTGGCCATTTTCCTTATTAAGAGTCTGCAGCTCCTTAATATCCGCACCGGCTACAAAAGCTTTCTCACCTTCTCCGGTCACAATAATAGCCTTTACTTCAGGATCACCGTTCAGCTCCTCAAATGCTTCTTCCAGTTCGTCAAGTACCAGAGAATTGAGGGCATTCATTTTTTCCGGTCTGTTAACCGTAAGCAGTGCAATACTGTTTTCGTCCTTTTCTATCTTCAGAGTAGTGTACTCTTTACTCATGTATAGTTTTAGTTTTTTAATTTTTCAGATGGTTTCTCTTTTTCCTGATCCTTTATATCTTCTTCATCAGCTATGTCTTCTTCATCAGCAATTTGACTCAGTTCAGAAAATTCTTCGTCGTACTCTTCGAATCCGGGCATCAAATCCCTGTCAAGATCATCAATGATTGAACTCGTCTCTTCCATTTCATTCAAAAGGTTATCGAGCTGGTATCCAACATCCTCACCTTTATTCATTGTCATCGACTGCTCATAAATATAGTGAATTGCATCCTCTATGGTTTCAAGATGGGTTTCACAGATCATAAACTTTTCTTTTGCTATATCAAATTTTTTCAGTCGTTTTTTTAAGATAGAAAGCCTTCGTGCTCTTGTGCGTCTTAGTTTTTCTGAATCACCCGATTCAATTTTTCTCTTTTCAATCTCCGCTTCTCTTTTTAGACCTTCCTCAACTTCGGTATTTATATACATTTGATAGCGCCGGTGCAGATCAAGAAGAGTGAGATAATTGGTTAGCAAATCGGACATTTTTTTCTTGATATTATCTAGCAGACCCTGAGAGGTATATGGAAGTTTATCAAAATTCTCTTCAACATTTTTAGTGAGATACTTCAGGACCAAAAATTTCTTTTGCGATTTACGGTCCAGCTGTTCAAATAAAATTTTATCCTCATCACCGGATGATCTCTCTTTCTGTTTTCTGGCCTTGACATTTTGCCTGAATCTCGGCATACCGGGTATAATTCCAAGGTATACAAGTTCGAGTCCGAATACTGTAGACAATATTATATTCGATACCAGCCCCATATCATTTAAGAAAAAGGCGGTTAATGTACATATGAAAAGCACTCCTAGATTGAGCGGGTGGAGAAATGCTTCTTTGGTAAAATTAATTTGGTCGTCTTTATCTGTCATTATTCTTTTGCTTCCTCAATCGAATTTTCATCCTTCTCCGGCTTTATATTGTCTTTAAAAGAGCGCTTCTGACCAATTGTTTTCTCCACATGTATATTTTCAGCTTTTCTTTCAATTTCGCTGTAGAGTATGCCCATTTCTTCACGCACCTGCCTGAGGGTTTCCTTTGCACGCTCTTTTCGGAGTTCGCTGTTAAACTCCTCCATCTCTACTTCCTGGTTGTGATCTTCCATCAGATGATCAAGAGCAACATCAAGACGTGATTCAAAGTTAGCAACCTTACTTCTCACATTGTGCAGAAAGTCATCCATCGTTTCAAGCAGTTCATCCCTGTTAAGCTGATGCAAAGCCTTATTTACATTTTGAACATACCGGCTTCTTCTCAATTTTTCTTTAGACTCCCGGATTAGCCGGTAGTGTTCTTTGTATTCCTCTTTCAGCCGATCGCGATTGCTTTGATTTTCGCTGCTCATGATTTTTCATTTTTACGTTTTCGTACGTGATTTACCAACAGTTTTGCCAGATTCGCTTTTTTCAGCCGACTTCTCTTCGATCTCAACATCTTTCTTTTTAGCGGGTTCGCTGTCTTCACCGCTCATTTCTGTCTTAAATTGCCTCACCAGTTCCTGGGCGCGTAATTTTTCAGCATTGGCTTCTATCTCCATTGTATCTGTATCAACACTTTCAAGAGCTATTTCCATTCGGGCTTCGTTTTTGGCCGTCTGTTCATTAAGCCTGTTCATCATTTCGTCGTAGGTCTGGTCCAGACCACCCACCTCAAATTGCTCCAGTGTATCGGCAATCTTTGCCTGCCATTCAGCCCGCTCACTTGCACGCAGTGCTTCCCGTGCATCACGAATTTTCCGGTCTTTCTCTCTCATGAAAGCCTGTTTCACTTTCAGTGATTTTTCATATGCCTGCTCTGCGAATTTCAGCTGTTCTTTGGACTGAGCAAGATTATCCCTGGCTTTTTCAAGCTGCATGGCATAGCCTTCAGCAAGATCATCACGATCTGCCTGGATAGCTGATTTAATTCTCGACGTTGCCTCCTGGATCATTTTCTCATACTTCTTCACCTCCTTACTCAACATCACAACATTCGCTTTAACCGTTGCAATATTTTCATTCATCTGGGGAATCTGATCGTTTAATTCCCGGATATTCTGTTCCAGAATTAATTTTGGATCCTCCATTGAACTGACAAATCCGCCAAACATGGATTTAATGGCTCGTATAAATCGTTGAAACATAAATTGTATATTTAATTAGAATTGTAGCCTCTTTAGTCGTAAATATAGTTGAAAGTTACAGGAAATCAACTTTTTAGCAATTCTGATTCCTCATACTCATGTATTCCCATCTTGTCAATCCTGCTATAGATTAACGAACCGGACTCTAATCTGTTTTCTGATATAGAGATTGAATTTAAAAATATTTCATCTGTAGTACTCAACTTTTCTTTCTTGTTCGTAAAAAGTGTTGCAATTGTTTCATTTTCTGCAACTTTATTGCCAAGTTTTTTATGTAAAGTATAGCCAGCAGAAGGATCTGCTCTATCTTCCTTGGCCCTTCTGCCCGCACCAAGCTCTACAGCTGCCATTCCTAAGTTAAATGTATTCATATCAGAAATATACCCGGATTTTTTCGCTTTTACTTCCAGGCTGTATTCTGCCAGTGGATAACTCTCAGGATTTTTTATCACTTTGGTATCTCCATCCTGTTCTTCTACAATGTCCAGAAATTTTTGATAGGCACTCCCATTTTCAATCGCTTTGCGACTCATTTCAATGCCTTCAGAAACACTTTCCGCCTTATCTCCCAGATATATCATAGTACCGGAAAGCAGATGCACCAGTTTGATGACATCTTTGGGTCCCTCACCCCGCAGGCACTCAATACTCTCTTTCACCTCCAGCCAGTTTCCGACAGCATACCCAAGCGGCTGATCCATATTTGTAAGGTAAGCAATCGTCTCTTTTCCGAATTTTTCACCAATAGTAACAAGAGTTTGGGCCAGTTCCAGTGCATCTTCCTGTTTTTTCATAAAAGCACCCGACCCCACTTTTACGTCCAGTACCAATGCATCAATCCCTTCAGCCAGTTTTTTACTCATAATGCTGCCGGCAATCAGCGGTATCGACTCAACAGTTGCTGTTACATCACGCAGTGCGTACAGGCGTTTATCGGCAGGAGCAATCTCTTCTGTCTGACCAACCAAAACCAGGTTTTGCTTCTTCAGAATCTCTTTGTATCTCTTCAGATCCACATCGACCGTAAATCCCGGAATAGATTCCAGCTTGTCGAGTGTGCCGCCTGTATGTCCGAGTCCTCGTCCCGATATCATGGGAACAGGCACACCGCATGCTGCTACAACAGGTGCCAGAATGAGTGAAAGTTTATCACCCACTCCGCCTGTTGAATGTTTATCAACTTTTTTACCCGGTACCTCGCTCAAATCCGCAACAATGCCCGAATGAAGCATTGCATTTGTGAGATTGGCGGCCTCTTCATCATTTAATCCGTTTAAATAGGAAGCCATTAAAAAAGAACTCATCTGGTAATCGGGGATTGAATCTTCGGTATAGGATTGTACCAGGTAATTAATCTCATCTTGAGATAGAGATTCTCTATTCCTTTTTTTTCGAATCAGCGTAACTGTATTAAACTCTTTGGCCATCTTTGATAAAAAATTCAATTCAATATATTTGTATCATATATTATTGAAATTATCACTCTTTTAATAATTATTTGCACGCGCAGACCAGGTAATTTAAATAATGATACATAACTTTAATGCATTCCGAAATTAAACTCCTTGCCGATAAAAACATCTATCTTTTGGAGCATTCTCTTCCTCCGGCAGTTTCACTTACTACATTTAACCCGGAAAACGGTCTTCCTTATGATACTTGCCACTTCGATGCACTTTTTGTAAGAACCGTGACTCAGATTAATAAGAGTACCCTGCCCGATCCCGGCAAGCTAAAGCTGATAGCCAGCAGTTCTGCGGGAATTGATCATATTGATACAGATTATCTGGATTCACACAATATAGCATTCGCTCATGCACCCGGAAACAATGCCAGGTCTGTTGCCGAGTACGTCAGTACTGCTCTCTTCCTGTGGGCATCAAAGCGTAACAAAAGTCTTAAAGAGATGAGTATTGGGATTATCGGAGCCGGCCATGTGGGACGGTCACTTATCACACTTCTAAAAAATCTTAACCTGAACTTTTATTGTTACGATCCTCCGAGAGCCAATCTCGACAAGACATTCAAAAGCTGTTCCAAAGAAAAAGTGCTGTCTGCTGATATTTTAACCTTTCATGTCCCACTGACCCGAAATTGGAAATATGCCACCGAAAAATGGCTTAACAGGGATATTTTAAAAAACAACTCATTTGAGTTAGTCATAAACACTTCCCGAGGAGGAGTTGTGGACGAAAATGCAGTTATTGATTTCAAAAAAAGGGGCCGTGTGAATGATTTCGTTTTCGATGTTTGGGAGAACGAACCCGGTTTCAGTAGAGAATCTGCAGCAAATGCTTTTATCGCAACACCCCATATAGCAGGGTATTCTCATCAATCAAAATGGCGGGCAACCTGCATGATTACAAAAAATCTTTGTAAATTATTTTCACTTCCGGTTCCGGATTTTACCTTTCCTTACCGGGCTGCAGATGCTCCGCAGCCTCAATTACATTTTACAGGTTCCGAAAATCTCTCTGAGGTTCTTAAAAGCGTGCACCCTATTTGTGATTATGACTGTAAACTGAGGCAAATTATAGATTCGGATCTTCCGCATAAAAGGAGAGAGTTTTCAAAACTTAGAACAGAGGTCCCATTCAGACATGAGTTTAGCGAGATATCTCTTCCGGAGGCAATACTCAAAAAGTACCCGGCTCTGCTGAAATTAGGCTTCCGGTCAGATTCTGAATAGCGATTTTGCAGTTTTGGTTGTCATCTCTGCCAGTACTTCGAGAGACAGCCCTTTTAATTCAGCAAGTTTTTCTGCTGTATATTTCACAAATGCCGGCTCATTTCTCTTGCCGCGATGAGGCTCAGGTGACAGGTAAGGGGCATCTGTTTCAAGAATAAATTTTTCCAGCGGGAGCTGATCCACTACTTTATCGACACCGGCATTTTTAAAAGTGAATACTCCGCCAACACCAAGGTGCAAGCCAAGATCAAGAGCCCGTTCTCCCTCTTCCCTGCTTCCTGTAAAACAGTGCCATACTCCGGTCAGATTGCCATCCTGCTCTTCCTCAATAAGGTCCAGAAGGTCGGTTGTACTTTCCCTGTTATGCAGCACAATGGGTTTTTTTACAGACTTCGCCACCTCGCAATGTATGCGCAGGCTCTTTTTTTGATCTTTTATATAATCCTTGCTCCAGTAATAGTCCAGGCCGGTTTCTCCAACAGCTATAAAATCTTCTCTGTTGCAGTAATCGTACAATTTCTGTTCATCCAGCGGCCGGTTTCCTGCCACATTACAGGGATGGATCCCCGCCATTTTGTGGAATCTAATTTCAGGATGGTTCAGCTTTTCCATCTCTTCAATGGAGCTCCAGTCAATAGCCGGGAGTATGATCTGTTTTACACATGCTTCAGCAGCTCTTTGTAAAACCTCTTCCATGTCTTCTTCAAACTGTTCAAGGTAGAGATGGCAATGGGTGTCAATCAGCGTCACTGTGGATTGTAATGAGTTTCATTCAGTTAAAAAATAAATGTAACGAAATAAGCAATGCGTATCAGATTTCAGGAAGAAATCTTTAAACGAAACGCCTTCTACTCTTCTGCTTTTTCAAAAACTCTTACATAATCCACAAGCATACTTTGCGGAAAAACAGTGCTTGAATCCGGATTACCCGGCCAGTTTCCACCAACGGCCAGGTTAAGAATCAGGTGAAATTGTTCATTAAAAGGGTAATTTTCCGGTTCGAGGTCTTCCGGTTGTATTGTATGATATTGTTCGCCATCAACATACCAGCGAATTTCATCCTCTTCCCACTCGATGCTAAAGAGATGAAAATTTTCCGAAAACTTTCCGCTATCAAGGCTGTAGGTAGAGGTTCTTGATCTGTTCTCCGGCCAGTCTTGTCCAAAATGAACAGTTCCGTGCACTGTTGACGGCTGATGCCCTACCAGCTCCGTAATATCTATTTCGCCGCTTTTAGGCCACCCTCCGAATACTTCTTCAGTTGGCAGCATCCAGATAGCCGGCCACATACCCTGGCCTTCCGGAAGTTTTGCCATAATCTCAATTTTTCCAAACTTCCAGTCACCTTTATTAATTGTCCGGATTCTGGCTGATGTATAATTTCTTCCCTCGAACGACTCCTCGAGAGCTGTAATATGAAGCAGGCCATCTTCAAGAAATACATTTTCCTCGCGGTCGGTATAGTACTGCAATTCATTGTTGCCCCAGCCGACTAAACCGAATTGCGACCCGGTTCCAAATTGGAATGACCATTTGTCCGTTTCAAGTTGATCTGCTTCAAACTCGTCTGACCAGACAAGATTCCAGACTTCACTCGGTTCATTGTTGGGATCATCACCTACCGGATCAGTTCCATCTCCACTTGATGTGCCGCAGGAATTAAAAAGAAGTGCGGTCGCTAGCAAAATTAGTGCAATCTTCAATTGATTTTTCATGTCAAATAGTTATTTAATTTTTCTTGAATATACGTTTGCCTCCACTAACCGGCAAGTCCGGTCAGGTTTTAAAAACTGTTTACCTCATAATTTTATTACTTATTATAAATAAAAAAATATTCTGGACTTGCTACACAACCAAAATAACTTGTAATTCTAAGCTCTGTTACTGGATAAAAACATCAATACTCAAAGAATTATTTGTTATTCAAAAATTAATAGCAGAAGAATTCTGCTTACCCAAGCTGTATTATAAAAACCGGTTGTCCATAATATTAACAGCCAACCGGTTAATTAGGTTAATGGCGAGAATGATGCGATTGTTCTTCTGTGGCATCAGAAACTAAGGATTTCGATCCATTCGTGGAAAAATGATCCATCGACAATATAATTTGTTCTTCGACCCACTGTTCAAAAAGCGGATGGGGTGCAAATCCTTCTCCATTATGTTCAAATTCAAGATCCGAAAGCCACCGGTTGGCATGCCCTCCGTGGGTGGTTCTGGCCGGAATAACTATTGCGGTTCCGCCTCCTTTTGAAGCTTCTTTTACCATATTGCGAATCCCGGCAATATGCTTATCGCGCAGGTCTGGCCAATCTTCTCTCCATGTTCCATATTGAATATCACGGAACTGTACTCCTTTTTCTCCCGCTTTCATTTTCATATGTGAAGCAATCCTGGAGAGGTTATTTTCCCAGTGTTTGTTGGCTTTGTCACTTCCTGTACCATGGCCAATTAATATAACAGTCTCTTTCCCGGGTTCTTTGCTCAAACCCATGGCCCGGTCGAGCAGTGCCTCAGCAAAAAGTGGCGATGCCTCAAGCCCGCCGAGGGAATAAAATGCACTTCCGCTTATGATTCTCTGCGGCGGAGCACCACTGCCGTGGCCGTGACCGTGACCGAAATGTTCATTCAGACCCAAAACATATTCCGTGCCATCCCTGAAGCTGGACTCAAGCGAAAAAACACGAACAACGGTTATCGCTTTTGCCCCTCTCTTCTCGAGTTTTCGGATGGCCCGCTCCATTACCAGTGGATCAGCCATACTGAATGCATGCTCAATCATGTACTCATCCTGAAGAGATTCAACGGCGTCCATCATTCTGCGATTCCACACATAGTCCGATCCGTGCGGCATGAATACCACGCCCAAATTTTCTTTGGTTACAGGAAGAAATTGATTCGCCTGCTTTTCAAGCCAAAGCGTGACATTTTTATGCGGTGTGATATCTTTTCCGCTGAATGCTGCATTGTATTTGGATACAATCCCGGATAGCTGCGCTGAAAATGACATCATCCCGTCAAGCTTGCGGGTCATATCAAATGGAATGACAACCGGTTTCAGACCTTCACTTTTAATTGAAACCAGTTCTTCATCCAGAAGCTCGCCGGATGACCGGGACTCCTCTTCAAAATCACCGTAAACCACAATTGATTCCCTTCCAAATGAATATTTACCGTCGTTCAGGGAGAGCAGGTAGCGAATATCTTCTTCTATTCCCTTCCTTTCATCTGCTGACTTTGCGCCCGAAGCAACAAGTACCAGGGCCTCATTTTCAGGATCTTCACTCAACCCTGCAATCCGGTCTGCAAGAAGTTCAGCCGTTAGGTAATTTCGTGACATGGTTTCCGCCACCGTAACCGGTAAGTTTGTAACAGGCTGGCCGCCGGTTCCATTAAGCATGTTTACCGCATGTTTATAGAGCGGATGGTGCGAAGAAAGAAACAGCGGTATCACCACCATTTCATCCGCTCCCATATTTTCAAGTTTTTCTATCCCCTCTTTCAGGAAGCGTTCTGTTTCTTCATTCGTGATAATTACCAAACTTGAGGGATATTCTCCGGCGAACTCCTGGTGAATGTCACGCACTTCCTGATTTCCCATAAAACCGCGATCGGGAGATATCACCAGAAAACCGGTACCCCCGGAACTCTTCGCAAAAATTCCTGCCGCAGCACTCATAAATAGTATAAGAACCGCCAAAAACATCTTTAATGATTTCATAATCTCATATAATTTTTATTTTTATTTACTTAAAAAAATAGTGATCTGCACTTGCAGTCATTTTTTATTCCAGGTCACGCAGATTTTCAATTTGCTGAATCGCATACCGAAAGGTATAATGCCGTGCATCCGGCCTGGTCTCCGAATTGGCAAATTCGTCGGTTGATGTATCGGGATTGCCCCGGTAGTAACTGAGAATTTCCATTTTCGCATAGTGATTGCCGTCTCCCGTTTGAAGCACTATGGTAACCTCCTCAATCGGAAGGATAGCGTTTTGCGGAGTAGCCCCGCCAGTGTAATTGTACCAGCCGTTGCCGCTACCTTTAGGAATGGCAAGTATTTCATCACTGTCCTCTGCATAGCCTGTTGAAGGTGCAATTTCTACTTCATCAAATGGAACATCCAGAAGAAGTGCGCCGCCCTCTCCGGGACCGCTGATGCCGCTGTTTATCAATATAGTGGTTCCACGGATGGCTATATCCCATTCTGTAGTTGCCGAGTCGGCATGAGCCACTTCCTGACCAGATCTCAAGCTGAAAAACGAAAACTGTCCGTCTGCGCCCCTGGCATCAAAATCTTCTACAAGGTTCACATTTACATCCGAAACCGGCTCATCGCTTACACCGGTTGTACTGTCACTACATGCTGTTATAATCAGCAAAAGTGATACGATAATGATTGTGTTGATGGTATACTTGTTCATTATTTTTTGCTTATTTGATTATGGATTGATTATTTCGATTACTGTTTATTAAAAAATTATTCCTGCAATAACCGGTTTTACCGGCAACACCCTGCATGAGATAGATTCTTCCTAAATTTCAACTGTTACCTGCGTATACCAGAGGCGTCCCGCCAGGTAGGGCTGGTTGATATCGGTGTGGTTCAGAAGGTTATCTGCGCCTGCCTGTATGGTAAACATGCTGCCTAATTTTCGTGAAACGGCAAGATTCCATACGGTATACCCGGGTGCACTTTCACCGTCATCATCTACAAAACCGTTACCATTACTGTCGAAAAGACCATAACCGCCTCTCAGGATGCCCCGGATATTGGCACCCCATCCGCTTTCATTTTCATAAAACAGTTTCACATTGCCTGAGTGAGTTGAACGGTTAAACATTGGTTGAAATGACGTTTCCGTTCTCTCTACAACTTCTCCCTGTTCATTTTGAACACGTCTTTCCCGTTCAATTTTTCGTCGGGCATCAAGGTATTGGTAGCCCAGCGATCCAGTTAGATTACGATTAAAATTCAGGCGCAGTTCTGTTTCAATTCCCTGGGTAAATACTTCATCCACATTGAAATAGGTGAATACGGACTGACCATTTGTTTTACGGGCAACCGGAGCTGTTTCGATCAGATCGCTTACATTATTTCTGAACAGGTTTACCCTGACTCTTGTGAAATCGAGCGGGTTCATGTCAAATCCAAAATTAACTGCCCATGATGATTCTGCACTAATCTCTTCAAGGCTTGTGACAGGGATAAGAACCCGGCTGATATTTCCTTCCTGCTGCAGACGGCTGAGCCCTTCAGCTACCGTACTATGCCCGAACACACTGTAACCGGCTGTAGCATTGGTGAAATCCAGAAAGAGCTGGCGGAACTCAGGCGCCTTGAAACCTCTTCCTGCCGATGCGCGGAATTGAATCCAATCGGCCGCTTTGTAGCGTGATGAAAGTTTGGGGCTTACCTGGGCACTGTATTCGCTGTGGGCATCAAAACGAAGTCCGCCGGTAATTTCAAATCGTTGAGACGGTGTCCAGCTGTGCTGGGCAAATAGGAAACGGGTGGTGAAGTCGGGCTGGCCCGGAAAGCGTTCCGACTCAAGGTTTTCAAAAATGGCCCCCGCCCCAATCATGGAGTGGTGGCGATTATCCCAGCGGTAACCTGCCTGGAGCTCGGGCATATTGTAGTATTGCTTAAATGTAGTGGAGTTATGAACATCGCCTGATTCACGAAAGCGCTGTTTACTCTCAGCTTTGTAAAAGCTGGTCATCCAGTCAAAACTGATATCCACCCTTTCAGCCGGCGTAAAATGAACGGATGGCCTTACAATAAAATCTTCTCTTGAATCATCCGAATTCAGAATCCGGGTAAAATCTTCATTTTCAACGATGGATCCAAGGTTACGCTGCGACTCAGTGAAGTACCGTATGTCCGTATCAACACGTAACCGGTCAGACAATTCCAGGGATGTTTTGTAATTCAGAGTATAATTGTCAAATTCGGGAACTGTTTGTGAAACAGACCGGGGATTCAGCTTGTATCCGCCCGAGCTGTGCCTGTTCAGAGAAAAGTCGTTCTCCCATTTATCCGTATTAAGCGACAAGTTGCCGTTCAGGTCAAGTGTGTTGTTTTCACCGTAGCGTGTTGATAAACCGGCCGAGAGCGGGTCATTGCTATTTCGGGTGATGATGTTGATCACACCGGCCAATGCATCACTTCCCCAAAGGGCTGAAGAGGGCCCCTTTACAATTTCAATTTGTTCCACATCGCGAACAGTAACCCGGGTAAGGTCGAGCGTTCCGGCAGTCCGGCCAATAACCGGGTTGCCATCAATCATCACAAGAGTATAGTCGGGGTCAAAACCCTGTACCTGGATTCCGGTTCCGTGATCATTCACAATCTGCATTCCGGTCTGCTCACTCAGAATATCACTAAGCCTCATGCTCCCGGAATTCCGAATTTCATCTCCGTCTACCACCGTTACCGGGATGCTGACCTCTTCAATATCTCTTTTGGTGCGTGTAGCCGTAACAACTACCGTGTCTGATTCATATATTACCTCCTGCAATGTGATATGTAAAGCCTTGCCGGCAACTTTTTGCCTGTCGAGATCCAAAACCCGGGCTCTGTAGCCAATCCGTGTAATCAAAAGTTTTAATCCTTTATCCGAAATTGAATCCAGGTTTAATCTGAACTGACCTTCTTCATCACTGGTGGTTGCGATATCTGAACCCTTAATTTGAATATGAGCATCTTTAAGCGATTCGCCATTTTCATTCGTAACCAGACCCTGCAGCATTTGTGCCTTCAGCGGTATTGAAACCAGAAAACAGAATAATCCCGTTAATAAAAACTTGCCTAAATACAGTATCATAGAAGAAATTGCTTGTCATTATCTGTAATGAAAGTGTGTTAAATTTATTTAGACTTATTCTAAACTATCAAGGCGGGGATCCGGTTTTCTTTAAAAAATCAGGATAAGAAAAGGGCGCAATTAATGGGTCAAGACTATAATAAAAATAAAATTATTGTATTAAATAATTGAATTTATTTCAATTATGCCGAACTTTTTTGTTCTGAAATTTTCACACCGATGCAATTGTCAGCCAGACGCGAATCTTAATTTTTTTCACTCTTCTTTTATCAATTTGTGAATGCTTTCCGAAACTTAGACGAGCTCATTTACCAGTTGCAGAATTATCTGTTAGTCATGACCCTTTCTTTTCATTCCTGAATAAAATTTTTTCTACATGACTATCACTTTATTTCGCAGAGTTTGATAGTATTCTATGATTTGCGCATTGAAACCGTTTATCTCTCTTCCGAATGATATCGATATAAAAGCCGGATAACACCTGCTGATACCGTTTTCATCTTAAAACCATACTCATTTAAAACATTTTGCAGACGGTGCTTATGGTTCACTGCAACACCTCCTGTAAATCCCACCTCCTTTACAGGAAATTCATGATGGATCATTAAATGCTGATGAACAAACTCGTGAAATGCAACTTCAACATAATTGTACAGCGATTCCGGGCAATTACCACTCAGTATGCTTCCTGCGATCCCGCCAAGATATTTACTCCCTGCATTCTCAACATAGAGGTATTGATAAACAGTTTCCATCTTCAACTCCGGCTGAACCAACTTTATCCAGGATCTTATCTCCTCAGACATATTATCTCGTAAATAATCTTTTAAAATGTGTTTTCCGATATCAGCAGCGCTTCCTTCATCACCCAAAATGTAGCCCAGCGGGGGAACCTGGTTGCTCAGCTCGCCTCCTTTCATAAGCCCTGATCCCGAACCTGTTCCCAGGATGGCGGCAATGCCCGGCTCATTGCCAAAAAAAGCGCGTCCGGCACCACAGAGATCGCTTCGAAACTCAGCAGGCACATCCGGAAACAGAGAGTTGAGCAGTTCTCTTACCGGTTCCGCCTTCTCATAATTCAGGCAGCCTGCACCGTAAAACCATATCATTTCCGGCTTCAAATGCCCAATTGCCTGTTTCAATTCTTTTGATCTGAGTTCCGGATCGAGATAAAACGGATGCAATCCCTCCGTCTTCAGATAAACGGGGTTTCCATTTTCAGCATAACACCAATCGGTTTTGGTACCCCCGCTGTCAGCAATAAGAATTCTCATATACTTTCTCTTTATTCTCATTTTGTATCCGTAAAACTTTAATAACCTGAAGAAAATCAGAAATTCCAACTATTTGATCATCTTCTTTTTATTCATCTGAATGAAAGTTTGAATATTTCAATTTCATAGATATACTTACAACCAATTAAACAGATCCTGCCCCTATTTTATGCACGACATTGATAAAGTTGCCAAAAAACTACAACCGTATTATTCAAAATTTAATGTGGCAAACCGTCTTCTTTTTACCGGCCACTCCCACCAGGCCTGGCCGAATGTGGCTTTCGAAGGAGTAAATGAGTATCTGGAGTTAGTTGCAGAAGAGGTAGACCTAAAATGGGAAATGGCGTTTGAAAAAACTGAGATTCTTCGCGAATACTTACGAAACTATTACGATGATCCCGATGGATTATACTGCCGTGAACAGAATACACATGTTCTCCTGGTTTCATGGCTCTCATCTCTCGATCTCAAAAACAAGCCAAAAATAGTAACCACAGATGGTGAATTTCATTCCCTCTACCGCCAGCTCCGCAGGCTTGAAGAGGAAGGGATAACAGTACTGAGGCTCAGTCACCACCCATCTGATCGTCTCTATGATGAGATCAAGAAAAACCTCGACCACGAAACATCTGCTGTGATGTTATCAAGGGTGTACTTTGAGTCGGCCCGTATCAATACCAAACTGAAAGAGATTGCTCAACTCTGCAGAGAGTATGACGTACCCCTGATGATCGATGACTATCATGGCACCAATGTTGTTCCCTTATCTGTTCGTGAATCCGGACTTGAAGACTGTTACCTGATGATCGGCGGATACAAATACCTGCAATGGGGTGAAGCCAACTGCTTTTTACGATTTCCTGAAGATTGCAGGTTTCGGCCGGTCGTTACCGGTTGGTTTTCATCTTTTCAAACTCTGGATCATCCGCGCAGTTATGAGCCAGTCTCTTTTGATGATGGAGACCAGCGTTTTGCGACGGGTACATATGATCCGGTTTCGCAATTCAGGGCTGCTGCAGTTGTCAGGTTTTTTGAAGAACAGGAACTTACCCCGGAGCTGCTTTCAACCCAGTACCGTGCCCAGGTCAGCTATCTCCGTGATCTTTTTTCTTCATTGGATATCGATAAAAACCTTGTACGGCTTACCCACAACGATCCCATCGGTCAAACCGGCGGATTTCTTTCTCTCACTTCAGATCACGCACGCAACCTGCGCAGAATGTTGCTCGACCTCGGTGTTTTTACTGATGCAAGAGACCGGATACTGCGCATCGGACCCGCGCCATACACCACTAAAAGCCAGTGCAAACAGGTTATAGAGGCTTTAAAAGCCTGTTTAAAAAAAATTGAATAAAAACTGTAAGTAATTGCCCATTTCTGTATCATACATATATCTAACATATAGTACAGTGTGACATACTATTGTCACCCATCCTGTTTATATTTGATTAAATTCTAAGAAAAATTCACAAACAACACGATTATGTCTTCAAATAAGAACGACCGTCAAAAATCACTAGAAATTGCTGTCGGGCAGATAGAAAAGCAGCATGGAAAAGGAACCATCATGAGATTGGGTGATTCTCCTATCAGGCAAATTGATGTCATATCCACCGGATCGATTATGGTGGATTATGCGCTGGGAGTAAGAGGGCTTCCCAGGGGAAGAGTCACCGAAATTTTCGGGCCGGAAGCCAGCGGTAAAACAACACTTGCTTTACAAACCATAGCTGAGGCTCAAAAAGCCGGGGGATATGCGGCCTTTATCGATGCTGAGCACGCTTTTGATCCCAAATATGCCAAAAATCTCGGGATTAATACGGATGAATTGCTTGTATCACAACCAGATAGCGGTGAACAGGCACTTGAAATTACTGAAACCCTGATTCGTTCAGGCGCACTGGACGTTATTGTAGTGGATTCGGTTGCTGCGCTTGTACCCCGCGCTGAACTGGAGGGTGAAATGGGTGATTCGCATATGGGACTCCAGGCCCGCCTGATGTCGCAGGCTCTCCGAAAAATTACCGGGATAGTCAGTAAAACGAGAACAGCATGCATCTTTATCAATCAGATCCGTGAAAAAATCGGGGTAATGTTTGGAAACCCGGAAACCACAACCGGCGGCCGGGCACTTAAATTTTACAGCTCCGTCCGTGTGGATATACGCAGGATAGGGTCTATTAAAAAAGGTGATGAAGTGCTTGGCAACCGGACAAAAGTGAAAATTGTCAAAAACAAAGTTGCGCCGCCGTTTAAAGTTGTTGAATTCAATATTCTCTACGGAAAAGGAATATCAAAAATATCAGAAATCCTGGATCTTGCTGTAGAATATGACATCATTGAAAAACGGGGCAGCTGGTACCGCTATGATGGTGATCCCATTGGACAGGGCACGGATGCCGCGATCCAGTTTCTTGAAGAAGATCCGAAGCTGACCGCAAATATTGAACAAATTGTACGCGAAAAACTGATGCCGGATGAATTTGAGGAAACAGAAGAACCAAAAGAAGATAAATCCAAAGAGAAAGAACCTGTAAGCTAGACAAAAAAATTCTATCACTCTGAAAATTTTCATGATAACTACAAAAGAATCACATAACAGTTGATTAAATCTTTTGACAAATCATACAGAAAAACCGGATAATGCCCGCCTTTCACTGCCTGTGAAAATTTCGGGTATAACTCCTCAGAAAAAAAACAAAAATCGTTACTCACTTTTCAGTGAAGAGCAGTTTATATGCGGAGTTTCGGCTGATACGCTTTTAAAGTTTAACATCCAATCAGGCAAAGAGCTTACACCCAGGCTATATACTAAAATCGTTCATGAAGAAGAGTTACAAAAGATTAAATCTTATCTTCTGAACTTATTATCAAGAAGGGATCATTCTGCCGGAGAGCTAAAGCTAAAAGCTGCCAAAAAGGGCTTTGACAGATCTTTAACCGGGCAAATAATCGATGAACTTCAAGAATCGAACTACGTAAATGATCAAAAGTTTGCAGATGTGTATGCCCGGGAAAAATCACGACTGAACAAATGGGGGCCACAAAAAATAAAATCAGAGCTTTATAAAAAAGAAATTAAGTCGTGCTATATTGAAGATGCTATAAAGAAACTGAACGAAAGTTTGGACCAAAGACAGATTTGTGTAGATTTAGTTTCTAAAAGAAAAAAAACTTTCCTTCGGGAAAAAGACTTATATAAGCGAAAACAAAAAATTTTTGCTTACCTGAATCGCAAAGGATTTTCAACACAGACAATTATCTCTGCAACCAAAGATTTGAGCCGAATCCTGGATGTTTAAAAATCTTACTATAGAAAAAGTTTTCCGGTTTGTGATAGGGCTGGCCATTCTATGGCTGATCGGTATATTGCTATACAATTTCATAAACCTGGTCACATACGCAATCATAGCCATGATCTTCAGCTATGCGCTGGACCCGATCGTAAACCGTATGCAGGCCAGCGGAATGAACAGAACCCTTGCAATCACAATAACCCTCTCCACCGTTTTTCTTGTGGTCGTATGGGTATCTACTTCGATCATTCCTATCGTAGCCGGACAAATGGCAACTCTGTTCCAGCAACTTAATATTGAGAACCTGAGGTTTATAGCTGAACAGATTGAAAATAAAATAACCGCTGATTTTGATTTTGTACCGCCCGGCTTCCTGATGGAAAATGTTTACACTACTATCGAAAACTTTGTCGATATAAGAAATTTCACCAACATTCTCGGTGACATGATTGGCCTCTTCACAAACATTTTCTCTGCCTTCCTGGTAATTCCGTTTGCTACGTTTTTCTTTTTGAAAGACGGAAGTAAAATCCGGCGTCAGCTGCTTACACTTGTACCGAACAAATATTTTGAGACCACCCTCAGCCTGATTGATAAAATAGAGACCCGGCTTGGTTTTTACTTTCGCAGCGTGATCATTCAGTGCACTCTTGTAGGGTTCTTTTCCTGGCTCGCATTGATGGTTGCAGGTCTGAATAATGCAGCATCCGTCGGTATTACCATTGGAATTGCCAACTCAATTCCATACTTCGGCCCGATTATCGGATATCTTTTATCCACTGTAATTTCAATTATTGAAACCGGAGATTTTTCGCTTGTTCTGCCCTGTATTTTGGCTGTTCTCTCGGCCCAGATCATTGATAATGTTATACTTCAGCCACTTATTTTTTCAAAATCAGCTGATATTCACCCAGTAGCAATACTTTTCATCATACTGATAGGTGCGCAGACAGCCGGCATTATCGGCATGCTTGTTGCCATACCGATTGCTACCACGATAAAGATTACCGTAAACCAGCTGAGATGGAGCATTAACAATTATTATGTATTCAGAATAGACAACCACCAGAATTCAGAAGCGGGATTACCCTCTCAAAGAAATCCCTAGCTGCTAAACCGCGTGAGTTCTTACCTTCTTTATGTTAAATTGATCTGCGAAATTCCGTGATCAATTCCCTATCTTTAAGCTGCAAATTCTGAAATAACTTCATTATTCCTTTTGAAAAATATTGTTGTATTCGCCTCGGGTTCCGGCACCAATTTCCAGGCTATTATAGACTCGGTTAAATCCGGAAAAATTAATGCAAATATCTCTGGGTTAATCGCAAGCAAATCGGATATCGGTGCCACCGGCAGGGCTGAGAAAGCCGGTGTTCCGGTAGCAGTTATCCCGCCCGGTTCTGAATCATTTAAAAGCGATCTTGAAGATCAGCTTCGTGAATGGCAGCCCGACCTGATCGTACTCGCCGGTTATCTTGCCAAAATCCCAAAGAACATTCTGGACAAGTATTCCGGCAAAATTATCAACATTCATCCGTCACTCTTACCAAAATACGGAGGGAGTGGATTTTACGGATCACGGGTTCACCAGGCTGTTATAAGATCGGGTGACATTGAAACCGGCTGCACCGTACATATTGTGACAGAGGAATATGACCAGGGGCCTGTTCTCGCTCAAAAGAAAGTACCGGTAAAGCCCGGCGACACAGCTGCTGATCTTGCCAACCGGGTTCTGAAAGAGGAACATAAGTTATTAACTGAAGTAATCTCTACAATCATTAACAATTAAATTTTACTCTTCGTGGCATTAAAACCATTAGACTCACTTTCCGAAAAACCATTAAAAATTAAACGGGCACTTCTGTCAGTATCCGACAAAACGGATATCACTGTATTAGCTTCTGCACTCCACGAAAACAGTGTTGAACTGATATCAACGGGTGGCACAGCAAAAAAAATCAGGGATGCGGGTCTTCCTGTTACGGATGTAAGTGATGTAACCGGGTTCCCGGAGTGTCTTGACGGGAGGGTAAAAACGCTTCACCCTGCAATCCACGGAGGATTACTAGCCAGAACAAGCTACCAGCCGGATCTGGATGAACTGAATCAATTGGGAATTCAACCAATTGAGCTGGTTGTGGTTAACCTCTACCCTTTCAGGGAAGTAATTTCAGAGGGAAATGTAACCCCTGCCATCGCAACGGAGTATATAGATATTGGCGGACCAACCATGGTCCGTGCTGCCGCAAAAAATTTCGCTCATGTCTGTATTTTAAGTAATCCCAGCCAGTATAGTGATTTCATATCAGAGCTGAACAACTCGAAAGAGATCTCATTTGCAAGCAGACGCCGTTTTGCCAGAAATGGATTTGAACATACAGCTGAATACGATTCAGCAATCAGCAACTATATGGCTGAAGTTGACCATCTTGATGTTCCCGCCCGGTTTAGTATATCACTTCCAAAATCAGGTTCTTTGAGGTATGGTGAAAATCCTCATCAGAAAGCAGCTGTTTATGGCTCACAGTCACAATATATCGACTGTTTTCATGGCAAAGAACTGAGTTACAACAACTATCTGGATATAAACTCTGCCCTGGCGCTCATGAGAGATTTAGGAGATAAACAACCAGCTGCAGCTATTTTCAAACATACGGTTCCGTGCGGTGTAGCTGTTGACGATAGCTTGTCGGGTGCATATAAAAAAGCTTTTTCAACAGACAGGCTTTCTCCTTTCGGGGGTATTGTAATCGTCAATCAAAAACTCGATCTGGAAACAGCACGGGAGATTGATAAAATTTTCACTGAGATTATTCTGGCTCCCGAATTTGATGAAGAATCACTTAAAATCCTTTCTCAGAAAAAAAACAGGCGATTGGTAAGAATCAAACAGTTCCCTTTCGGGCAAAACTCAATGCAAATCAAATCTGTTTTTGGCGGATTACTTCTGCAGGAAGAGGATATTCAATTGTTTGATGAAACTATTTTTAAAGTAGTTACTTCCCGTAAACCCACCGATGCCGAAAAAGAAGACCTGATTTTTGCATGGACAATTGTAAAACACGTTAAATCAAATGCTATTGTTTATGCAAAGAACAAGCAAACGCTCGGTATTGGAACAGGACAAACCAGCCGTGTAGACAGTTCAGAAATAGCTGTACAAAAGGCGGGGAAAGAAAACCTCTCTTTAGAAAACTGTGTTATAGCATCCGATGCATTCTTTCCTTTTCCGGACGGTATAAAAACAGCAGCAGATGCCGGAGCAATTGCGGTGATTCAGCCGGGTGGCAGTATTCGTGATGACCAGGTTACCGAAACAGCGGATAAGTATAACATGACAATGATTTTCACAGGAATGAGGCATTTCAAACATTAATTCCGGAAATAATTAGGCTATATTTTTTTCTCAAAATAAAGTTAAATTCGCAAATACAGTTGTAAACTTGTATTTTTGCCTGTTGCCCCAAATCTTTAAAATTTACAGAGTATACCAATGTCGGAAACTGCAGTGCAGACCCAGCCAAAAACGAAAAAAAATTCGACGAAAAAAGGTCTGTTCGATTTTTTATATACAGATATAGCCATCGATCTCGGAACCGCTAATACACTGATATATTCCAGGAGTCATGGAATTGTTTTAAATGAGCCCTCTATCGTTGCACTTAATAATGATAACGTGCCTGTTGCAACCGGACACGAAGCGCAGCTCATGCATGAAAAAACTCATAAAAAAATCAGGACTGTTCGCCCGCTTCGTGACGGGGTAATCGCTGATTTTGAAGTTGCGGAACAAATGATCCGCGGCATGATAAAAAAAGTGAAGATGAAATGGTATTCAACCACCCGGCAAATGGTGGTTTGCGTGCCTAGCGGTATCACTGAAGTTGAACGGAGGGCCGTTCGCGACAGTGCTGAGCATGCGGGAGCTAAAGAGGTCTACCTGGTTGATGAACCGATGGCAGCTGCAATCGGTATCGGTTTAAATGTACATGAGCCCGTAGGCAACATGATTGTGGATATCGGCGGGGGAACAACTGAGATTGCCGTAATAGCACTATCAGGCATTGTGCATGCTCAGTCAGTGCGCCTTGGCGGCGATGAACTGAACGAAGATATTATCAATTACTTTCGCCGCAATCATAATTTACTGATCGGTGAGCGTACCGCAGAGAGAATTAAATGTGAAATCGGATCAGCGGCTCCGCTTGATGAAGAGCTTGAAATGATTACAAAAGGAAGGGATCTTGTAAACGGAGTTCCCAGAACCCGGCAGGTAACATCGAAGGATGTGCGCGAAGCGATATCCGAATCAGTAAATACCATCGTGGAAGCTATTACCAAATCCCTGGAACAAACTCCCCCGGAATTATCTGCAGATATTCTGGACAGAGGAATTATGCTTACCGGCGGCGGAGCACTGCTCAGAAATCTCGATAAATTGATTATTGAAACAACGGATTTGCCGGTGCATATAGCGGAAGATCCTCTTACTGCTGTGGTCAGAGGTACCGGTGCTGTTCTTGAAAATATTGAGTATTACCGAAGCGTTATATCTTAATGTCATAAGAACGGAAGCTGACTATCCGTTTGTGATGATTTTATTTAGATTGTGGAGCAGACTTTTTTAAACTTTTTGGCTGGCAATTAAGAGAATCAAACTACATTTTAATTCAGCCGCCTCTGCCGGCAATTATTGAAAAAAATTACAGAACCCAAATATAAAGACACTCATAACGGTGAATGCGAATTCGATTTTTACGTATAACTGATGCGAAAGATTACATTATAACTGCACTTATACTTGTATTCGCTGGCTTTTTAATGGTTACGCGACATGACGGAGGAATGCAAAATATGCGTAAAGTTTCTGTGACATTTCTCAGCTATCTCGAACAACCGCTTGCTAATATCAGGATTTACCGGCAGGCCTTGAAAACCAATACATATTTGCAGAGACAAAATGTACTTCTTCAGGATGAACTCAGCCGGCTGCGATCCGCCGAGCAGCAAAATGATATTTTGAGAGATCTGCTCGATTTCAGGGAGAAAAGCCAGTATCCTGTAATTCCCGTCATGATTGTAGCAAAAGATCTGACCGGTCTGAATAATTCACTCACTGTGAGCGCAGGTGAACTGGCTAATGTTAAAACAGGCATGCCGCTTGTAACACCTGATGGATTGGCCGGACAGGTAATAGTATCCGCAAAAAATTATTCTCAGATATTACCTTACTCGAATGCACTTTTCAATGTAAGTGCAAGAGTTCAGGATTCAAGAGCGGTCGGAATAGTATCCTGGCAGGGTACAACTCAAAATGAACTGGTTATGCGGCTGGTTCCGCAAACGATTGAAGTTGAAAAAGGCCAGGTAATAGAGACTTCGGGATTCAGCAATCAATTCCCGGCCGGTATACCAATAGGTGAAGTTACGAGGGTCGATCCTCGTGAAGGATTTGATACTCAAACGATTTACCTGAACGCTTTTGTGGATCTTTTTACGCTTGCTGAAGGATTTATCATTCAGTTTGAACCTGACTCAACCGTTAACAGACTTATTGAAACACAGGAAGAACTCTTTTGATTAAATCAAGTTTTTTGAGATACTTGTTGATTGGAGTCGGAATACTCACTGTTCAAATTGTACTGTTACGGCATTTAAAAATTTATAATGCAGAATCCGACCTCGTACTCGTTTACTTAATATGGCTCTGTACCAAAAAAAACAGGACAGAAACTTTACTAATCGCAGGAATACTGGCTTTTTTCCAGGATGCTCTTCTTGATTTGTGGGGCATGCACCTTTTCAGTAAAGTACTCCTGATATTCATCATCCATGGATTTCTTCATAACCTGTCGGAAAAGAGATTTATCTTCTGGCAAATATTTGTGATCGTTTTTCTTGCAGCAATTTTGCATAATACAATCTTTTGGACAGTCGGACTTTTTTCAGAAGCAGTTGCAACAGATTATGTGTTTTGGAATCTTATACTTGGAGGAAGTTTATTTACAGCTGTTACAGCCGGCTTTTTACATCTTGTCCGGACTGATCAGTAACTACGCTTGAAGTTTTATGGCAATTAACAGACAAACAAATTCAATTCAAAAATCGATACGATTCCTGCAGATAGTAGTTTTGCTTGGAATCTTTGTACTGCTGATCGCCGTGTTTAAACTGCAAATTTTGGAATTTGAAAAATACTCGCCTGTCAGTAAACAAAATTCTCTGCGCCAGCAGGTGGTTCATCCTTCAAGAGGCCTGATTTTTGACAGAAATAATCGGATCCTTGTAGACAATCAGCCCATTTTTTCAATTAATATCACTCCTGCAAATTTTAAAAAAGAGAATATTCCCCTTCTTGCCGATTTATTAAATATGGAAATTGAAGAAATTCAAATCCGTGTAAATGAGGCACGCGAATATTCATGGCAGCGTCCTTCTCGCCTTGTTACTGAAGTTTCCTTTACAGAATTCTCAAATATACAGGAAAATTTATGGCAACTTCCCGGTATTAGCCAGCAGATCGAAAGCAAACGAAACTATCCTCTGAATATAACTGCTTCACATATTTTCGGGTACCTGCGCGAGGCGAGTGACCAGGAGTACCGGGATTCTGAGGTTTTGCGTCTTGGTGATAAAGTTGGAAAAAGCGGAATTGAATTAACCTATGAAAATTTTTTAAGGGGTGATGCGGGTATAGATTATATTCGGGTAAATGCATTTGGCCAGTCACTGGGAACATATAATGATGGCGAAATGAATATTTTACCGACAAAGGGAGCTGACCTGCTTACATCAATTGATGCTGAATTACAACAGCTGGCCGAAGAACTTATGCTCAATAAGAAAGGAGCGGTTGTTGCAATGAATCCTCATACGGGTGAAATTTTAAGTATGGTGAGCGCACCTCAGTTTGATGTGCGCAAGCTTGCCGGCCGGCTGGATATGGATTACTGGAAATCAGTAAACACTGATTCACTTACTCCCCTTTTTAACCGGGCAATCTCATCCCGTCAACCCCCGGGATCCACATTCAAACCTGTTATGGGAGTTATCGGTCTCCATCTTGGAATAGTTACTCCCGAAACTGAAATTTACAATAGCGGAGCTTTTTATCGCGGCAGAGCCTATCGCGACCTGGCAGACCCCGGCGACTACAATCTGAAAAAGGCTATCGGCAAATCAAGCAACACCTATTTTTTCTGGATGATGAACCAGATAGCCGGACGCAATGAATTAAATACATGGAGTAAACTGGTTAAAGATTTTGGCCTTGGAGTTCCCAACAGAGTTGACCTTCCTTTTGAGCGAAATGGCATTATCCCCGACAGTACCTATCTGAATCAAACATTTGGTGAAAAGAGATGGGGAACTGGTGATCTAATCAGTCTTGGTGTAGGGCAGGGCCTCGTGTCTGTTTCGCCGCTGCAAATGGCCATAGCAATTTCCGCAATTGCTAACGGCGGATTTCGCGTTCAGCCTCACGTTGTAAAGTCTGTAAGGGAACCTGACGGAGAAATACGGTATACAAATCCCCAAAAAACAAAAATTGAGTGGATTAAACCCGAATACCTGGATGCAGTTAAAGAGGGAATGCGGGAGGTGGTACTAACGGGAAGCGGCCGCTATTATGCCAATCTGGATAGTGTGGCTGTAGCCGGCAAAACAGGTACGGCACAAAATCCCAACGGTGAAGACCATGGCTGGTTTGTCTCATTCGCACCTTACAACAATCCGGAAATAGTAGTTGCCGTTTTGATGGAAAATTCAGGCTTTGGGTCCATATCGGCAGCACCGGTTGCTTCTTTATTGATTGAAAAATACCTGACCGGTGATATCAAACGCAATTATGTATATGACTATGTACTTAATTTTAAACCAAGGCTGAGTACAGACGATGAAATCGAAGAGGAGCAAGAATAGTGTTACGTAAACTTGAAATCAGCTGGTCTGTTATTTTTATATGGGCATCTTTAGCCACTATAGGTTTGATTGCTATTTACAGTGCAACCCAGGGGCCTGTTGCTGAATTTTTACCCTCTTATATTCAGCAGAATTTCTGGCGTCAGACTATATGGATCTCTCTCTCCCTGATATTGCTGATAGCGGTTCAGTTTACAAGTCCCAGAACATTCCAGGGCGCCGCCTATCCTTTCTACATTCTCTGTATAATTTTAATGATTTTAACTCTCTTTTTTGGCGTTGAAGTAAGCGGATCAAAAAGCTGGCTGCGCATAGGCTCATTCAATATGCAGGTCGGTGAACTTATGAAACTGGCAACCATTCTTGCTGTCGCAAACTACCTTTCTAACCAGCGCGACCTATCTACAGAAAATATCAAAACTGCGCTGACCACGCTTGGATTTTTTATGCTTCCCGTTATCTTGTTGATTCTGCAAAATGAAACGGGAACGGCGATAATTTTTTTGGGCTTGCTGCCTGTTATTCTGTTTCTCTCCGGACTATCGTATGGAATTTCACTCCTGATGATATCACCTGCAATCGTAGCCTACTTTACAGTCATCGACTGGTATTTAGGAATCATAGCAGCGGTAATTGTCACAATAGTTATTTTCTTTCTTCAGAAACGAACCTGGCTTAGCTTTACATCCCTAATTCTTGGTGCATTAGTGGTTATAGGTACTGAGGTTGCACTAAATGAAATTTTACAGCCACACCAGAGATCAAGAGTAGAAGCATTCGTAAACCCCTCAGTTGATCCCCAGGGTGCAGGCTGGAATGTAATCCAGGCTACAACTGCAATTGGATCCGGTGGACTTTATGGCAAAGGTTTTATGGAGGGGACTCAAACGCAGCTGCGCTTTTTACCAGAACAGTGGACTGATTTTATCTTTTGTGTAATCAGCGAAGAATTTGGATTTGTAGGGTCGTCTACAGTTCTCATATTATTCTTGCTACTGATATTAAAATTGCTTCAGATGGCTATTACGCACAAGCATCCATTTGCTCAGTTACTCCTGGCAAGTATTGCCTTCACATATTTTCTCCATTTAATCATAAATATCGGAAGCACCACATCACTTATCCCGGTTATCGGATTGCCGCTGCCATTTGTCAGCTACGGCGGGTCAGCGTTTCTCACAAATACACTGATGCTCGCCATCTGCATTAATATGGATTTTTATAAACGTTCATTCAGTATCTACCGATAACATTCTGGGTTAACCGCCAGTTAGTTTTCTTTGTATCTCTTCTTTGTCCTTAGACTGAATGACTTCCTGTGATGAGGGGTATAGCCATATCTCTTCAGGCCTTCATAGTGTTTTTTTGTGGGATAGCCTACGTTGGTATCCCATCCATAAACAGGAAATTTATGATGCAGTTTATGCATAAGATGATCGCGATAAACCTTGGCGATGATAGAGGCCGCAGCGATGGATGCAGAGAGACTATCACCCTTAACGATGCATTTAAAAGGAATGAATGCAGGAGTAAACCGATTCCCATCCACAAGTAAATAATCAGGGTTCGCATCATCTGTTTCTGCACATTTTATCATTGCTTTTATAGATGCATGTAAAATATTTAATTTATCAACTTCCCGCGGGCTGCACTCATGCACTATACTGAAAAGTGCTTTCTTCCTGATCTCCTCTGCAAGGATTTCTCTTGTCTCAATTTTCAAAGCCTTGCTATCGGCAAGCCCTGTTATCTTTGTACCAGGATTTAATATAACTCCTGCTGCTACCACAGGTCCGCACAGGCAGCCCCGGCCAACCTCGTCAAGACCCATAATCCTCTTAAATCCTTCTTCCCATAGACGATTTTCAAATCTGTAGAGATCAGTCATTACTATGCCGGAGAACCGATAATTTTTATTATTTTGGAACGTATACGTTCAAAAGTAATAAAATTGCATGACAACGAATAGTTGTCTTTTATTTCATATCCTAAATACTGTGCAATGATTTCATTTTGTAATCAGTTGTATCTAATAAAATGAAAGTTAAATCAATCTTATGCATTTCAAATATATAAAATGGGATGAGCGATTTGCCCGGCCAAATGGAAAATCATCATTTGAAACGCTGTGGAATTTGTTCCAGGATCTGCTGAATATATCCGGCGGAGATGTTTCTCAGGCAATAAAATGGCTAACTGAATTGGATAAAGAATATGACTTAACAGGTCAGTTTGAAGATAATTTTGGATTAGGTGATTTTATAGAAGAGCTGGAAAAACGCGGGTACATCCGATATGATGATGACCTGTTAACTATGGTTCCCACTGCCAAAACAGAGCGGTCTCTCCGGAAAAAATCTTTGGAAGAAATTTTCAAACAATTAAGAAAAGGAAACAAGGGAGATCATAAAACTCCCTATACAGGATCCGGTCTCGAAAGACAGCCTGAAACAAGGAAATGGAACCCCGGTGAGGATATCAGCCATATAGACAGTACAGGCACGATTCTGAATATGCTGAAACACAGCTCAATTGACAATTTTCAGTTGCGGGAAGATGATCTGCAGGTACACGATACCGATCACTATACATCAATGGCAACAGTATTGCTGATTGACCTAAGCCATTCCATGATTTTATATGGTGAAGACAGAATTACACCGGCTAAAAAAGTTGCAATGGCTCTTTCAGAGCTGATTCTAAACAATTATTCAAGGGATTCACTTGAAATAGTTGCATTTGGCAATGAAGCGTGGCAGATTGAAATAAAAGATCTCCCCTATCTAAAGGTAGGACCTTATCATACAAATACACTTCAGGGTTTGCAGCTGGCCAAACATTTGCTGCAGCGCAAAAAATTTGCCAACAAGCAAATATTTATGATCACAGACGGCAAACCATCATGCATGATTGAAAACGGGAGACTATATAAAAACAGTTTTGGACTTGATCGCAAAATTGTGAACAAAGTACTTGATGAAGCAGTTATATGCCGGCGTGAGAATATAACCATAACAACATTTATGATTGCCCGTGATCCCTATTTGCAAAGCTTTATTCGCGATTTAACCCGTGCAAATATGGGGAAAGCCTACTATTCATCACTGGAAAACCTGGGTGAATTTGTGTTTGAGGATTATATCCGCAACAGAAGGAAAAATCTGTAATCTCTTTATTCACTCACGCTTCGGGTTTGGATCTTAACAATATCTTCCGGATCAAATAAAAACTAATGCCAAAGATGACATTCTTTGCAAAATTACTGCTTTGTCGTTTTTATTACGTCGACACAGGCTTTAGAGAGGCTTACATTAATGACGATTCAATCCAACAACTTTACTTTTATTGTTTTCAAGAGCAACGTACACTGTAATAATTTTACCCGGTTCCGGCTTACCATTTCGAAGTGTATTAATTTTATACTCAATAATTATTGGTTCATGTTCATCCAGCCCCCCCGGTTTCACGTCTGCCAAATCTATTTCAAGTACGGGTCGGTTTGACACCTGGCGCTCTGCCAGTATATGTTTTTTAGTACCGGCAGACCATCGGTACCCGGTTTGGGTATCATCAAAAAGGTTTCCTTCTACTCCAAGGTCAGAAAACGAAAGAGTGAGCATGTCGCCATTTATTTTGGCTTTAAATTTATCCAGCGGGTTTACTTTACTGAACCAATAACGTCCGATTTTGTCCCGGCGCACTTTCAGTGTTTGAATGAGGTATTCCTCCGCTTCCGGGTTGGTTATCTGCCCTGATTCCACGATAACGCGGATATCTTCGTCTGAAAATGACATCACCATTTTCGCTCCCCAAAAACCATCACGAAGCGTTATTTTTTCGAAAGCAGGGTTCGGATAGCTGGGCACCCAGCGGCCTGGGTCAAAAATTTCGGACTCAAAATATCCGACTGCAGTATAAAAAGGACTCTCTTTGGCTCGTTCAGTACTCCACGGCTTTACGTAAAGTCCCAATGAAATATAAAGTGCTGAAATGTATCGGGGATCGATTCTATACTCATTCCCTTGTTTGATGTGACGCAGACTTCTTCCGCCAACACCCAGTGTGGAGCCCATGTCAAGTAAATAATGCCGGATATACCCGGTGCCGTTTTCCTGAACATATGATGCCAGTGTATTGCCGCTGCGTCGGTCAGTATCATTCAGCCAGGATGCCAGTACAGCCAAACCACGCAGTTCACGGCGATCTTCGTGTGGAACAAGATCATTCGGATCATCATCCCGCGTACCCAGAAAGCTCCACGGACCTAATGGCCGCCCTTCTACAAACTTGCTGGCCAATACCCTGATTTTACCGTTTTCTTCTTTACGAGCCATTGCAAGAAGTCTGGCTAAATCAGCCGGGGTCATAGACTCCCTGACTCCACCTTTAGTAATGGTAGCCTCACTGCCAACCTCCAGCTGGTCCGGGTCCAGAAAAGCGATACTGTTTTGCGGGGTAAAGTAACCCGAAGCGTAATATATCAGCGTCGAAATCACTTCCGAGGAAGATAACATCTCCGGGAATTGAGGTTCATCTATTTTTACTACATAGATATCGCCTCTGGCATCCTGAATAGTAAATCCGGGGGTTATACCCTCTGATTTACCTCTGATCACCGTCACAGGCCTGCTGGTATCGACCCCACCCGCTTTATTCGGACCCTGAATCAAAGCCGCCGAGTCCATAGGCTCATAATAATGACGATGAGTGTACCAGCTCGAATTCGGAACCTCATCGAGTACGTTCACATTTGCAGCCTCCTCGGGTCCGGACAACCCAATCAACCCCCCAACTTTTCTAAATGTCCAGCCCAGATCAAGCGGTTTCTCAACCTGGTAAAACGTGGTATAATACAGTGTTTCCCAGCTAAACTGTTCTTCCGACTCGGAGGGCATGGGAATGTCTCTGTTGTCGGGGTCAAATGTTTTAATCGGATCAAGTGTATAGTGCCTGGATGAGCCGCACGCAACTGTGAAAACCAGGCAAACTGTGATCAATACCCATTTTAACTGGGATTTATGTAATCGATTATATTGATTAAAAATGAAGGCCAAAATAAAGTCAATGACCCTCTTTACTGTTTTTAGCATAGTTAATGATCGTACTTTTGCAAAAGCGGGTTACTTTCGAATTTAAAAATTCATACTGAACTCCAGCACTGTTTGCGTTTCTTCTTTGCTGAATGCAATTTCAATCCGAAATAAAAAATCGTTAGCCGTCATAAAACGTAATCCTGTTCCTACGGCACCGTTAAAACGGTCAAAGCCAAGCTGCCTGAAATCGCTGAAAACCTGACCCTGATCGGTAAAAACGACTGCATCCCAGGTGTCCCAAATCGGGTATCGATATTCGAGAGTGAGAAGCAGTGAACCCAAATCCCGAAAACGATCCTGTTCAAAGCCACGCAAATTCATGGCATCACCAAGAAAACTCTGCTCATAAAAGGGTACATCGGCATCGCCTGCTGCAAAACGTTTTTCAAGTCGGGTGCGAAATGCCAGGCGGTGATTTTGGGAGAGCCCCGGCAGACGTAAGAAGAATTGTCCTTCACCAAAGTAATTGAAAAATTCGAAATCAGAACTGTCTGTGCTGCGATTATAAACCAACCCTCCATCAAGCAAAAAACCAGAATGTACTCTTATTTTCGATTTTATAAAATCGTAGCTTGAGGTAAGATTACTCACAAGGTTTTCCCTGGTACTTTGCCCGCCCGCGATGCGGCGGTCAAATGTAGCACTTAGACCGGCATTCACCAGATTAACAGTGCCTGTTCCAAATTTCTCAGGATCAATAAAATCAGTAACCGGCACGCCGGTTTCGGTGAAAGGGTCAAGATCACTGACATCGGTATGTTTATAGCCGCTGCTGACTGATGCAATCAGATCAGGGCGGAGCAGGTATCCAAACTCTGCCCGCACGTCATACCGTTCAATAGCAAATTCGGCTTCCAGCTCATTATCACTTCTGTTTCCACCGAGAAATACGTCCTGATCATCATTCTTGCGAAAATTGGCATTAAGGATAAATTGGTTCCTTCGATTTTCACTCAGCGGTACTTTATAGTTTAAACCGAGTTTGAAATTATCCCTGTTTGTGTAAAAGGTATTTAAATCGAGTGAGTGACCTCTGCTAAAAATATCCCGGTTAAAATATGTTATGCCACCCGCAAAATCGGTTCGCCCGCCAACGGAGAAACTTGGATAAAAACCTGCCGTTCCTTCCTCGTTCAGTAAAAAATCGGTTATTTTTGTCAGCACCTCCTTTTCTTCAAAATAGATGATCCCCCATTTAAGAGGCAATACTGCTGTATGAAAAATAGTAGCCGGCAGACCCAGCATCTTGCTGCCTAATGAAGATCTCGCACTATAAGGTATAGAGTCGGGGTGAGCCGGTTCAGGCAGTGTATCTTGAATACCATGCATTGAATATGGTGATGAGATACTGAGCCGAGAAGTGAATTCACTGCTTTTGGACTCTTCATTGGCAAAAGCATTTTGAGGCAGTAAGCTCGCTGATAAAAAATAACTTAAAAATATAAAAATGGCTGTGAAAAACTTGTCAGCTATACTCTTCAAAGGATCTGGATTTTTCACTGATGCGCTATAAAATCTATTAGTCAAGTTTTCCTGCTTTTTAATAAATTCAAAACTCATTCACGTAAAGTGCAATTGAAATCATATTTTTTCAGTTCAAAAGCATATAATCACGTACCATCTTAATTCCCGGGTTTTGGAATAAAGATACCAAGCAGGCAAGTAAATTTTCACCAATTAGTTATAGTTATCTATTTACAGCTTGAATGTAGTTACATTGCAAAAAAAAACCCGGTTCTGTCTGAAATCAAACAAACAGACCCGGGCTTTCAATAAGTTTGTTAATATTAATGATTATTACATCAAATAAAAATCTTAAATACCGAGATTTTCCATTACAGCTTCGGTAATATCTGATTCATCACGAATCTCATCTCTTACATAGAGGATAATAACATCGCCCTGGGAAGTTGTGGTATTTAAAACATAGTCCATGTTCTTTTGACCGGCAACTTCATTGATTGAGTTCTGTATTTGCTCAAGAAGCGGAGCCATCAATTCAGCTCTGCGCTGCTGCAGTTCCTGCTGGGCCTGATTTTGCAGTTGTCTGAGTTCAAGATCCATTTCACCAAGCCTCTCTTCCTCTTTCTGCCTCGCTTCTTCCGAAATAACCCCTATTTTTTGCTGATAGAGTTCAATTTCTGTCTGAAGCGAACTCTCAGCATCAGAAATCTCTTTCTGTTTTCTTTCTGCAAAATTTTGCAGCCGTTGCTGAACTGCTCTCATCTCGGGCATACGTTCAAGAATTACCCTTGGATCAACAAATCCAATTTTCATGTCCTGCGCCTGTGCAACAGGAGCTGCAAACATAAATCCGGTAATTAATGTAGCAAATGTAAAAAGTATAGCACGTTTCATATGTTCTCTGTCTGTTTAATTATTAATAATTTTTTCGATTACCTGATCTGTAATATCCACACCTCTGCTGGATGAATAATAGACAATCGGATCGCCTGTACTTGCTGTTTTATTAATCACAAAATCAAGGTTAAGATCTTCAGCAACCAGTTCCATGGTAGTTTCAATTTTTATCAGGAGCGGGTTTAGCAATTCATTCTGCTTTTGTTGAATTTCGTTTTGAACCCGCCTTTGATAGTTTTCAAGTTCTTCTTCTTTTTCCGCCAGCTGTTCTTCCCGGCTTTGCTTTTCTTGTTCACTTAAATTGCCGGCTTCCACCTGCTCTGTATACTCGGTAACATCTTCGATCCAGCTTGTATACCTGCTTTGAAAATCATTTTGTTTTTCTTCAATAAAACTATCCAATTCAGCCTGCACTCCTTCTGTTTCAGGCATTGCCTCGAGGACAGATTGCGGATTCATAATGCCCACTTTTAACTGCGCAAAAGCAGCAAAAGGCAACAAGAGTATGAATGTTGTTAACAGTAATTTTTTCATATAGTCACGTTTTATTTATAGCTTTGAAATTTAATATATTTATAATTTAATTTCCTAAACGGTTTACATCTATACCAAGCTCTAACAATACTTCTTCAGTTAAGTTCCACTCAGTACGGGCGTATAGAATTCGAAAATCTTCTGATCTGTCGAAAACAAAGTCGTAACCATCCCGTATTGCAATCTTATTCACTGCATCAAATATTTTTCGCTGAATAGGTTCAAGCAGTTCTTTCTGCTGCTGGAAATATTCGCCGTCGGGACCGAATTTTTGCTCTGTATAGGTGTCCCTTTCTCTTTTTTTAGCTTCAATTTCATTTAACTTCTCCTGCCTTATATCTTCCGTATATAATATTTCCCGGGTTTCAAAATCTTCTTCTAGTTCCCGGATCTCATTATTCATTTCTCTCAATTCATCTCTCCAGGCTTCACTTAAAATATTCAGCCTCTGTTCAATACCTGAATATTCAGGCATTCTTTCAAGTACAAAATCGGAATCAATATAACCGAATTTTTGATTTTGCTGTGCTGTTACGGCTGATGTTACTAAAAAAAGTAACGCAAAAGTAAAGGGATAAATTTTACAATAGCTCATTTTTAAAAAGGTGCTCCAATATTGAACAAGAATTCCCATTCACCGGCATCAAGTCCGTTTCCTTCTGTTGAACTTGGTGTTCCGTCAAATCGATATCCGTAACTGATATCCACAAGTCCCAGAATCGGTAGAAATACTCTTGCACCGAATCCGGCTGCTCTTTTTAAATTAAACGGATCAAATCTGTCTAAATCTAAAAATGCATTTCCTGCGTCAACGAACGTATAGGGAATAAGTTGTAACTGATCTGATGATACAGCCGGATAACGCAGTTCCATATCGTATTTACTGAAAACACGGCCACCGATCAGGTTTCGGTTTTCATCAAGCGGTGAGATAACTCCATTGAACCCTCCGGGAAAACCGCGCATATCAATATTATCATTCAGAAAATTTTGCCGTTGCTGTATCGGGGTTCCCCCAATAAAAAATCGCTGAAAATTGCTTTGGTCATCGCTCACAAAATGGCCCAGGTATCCATAGGATGCTCCTGCCGAAAGAACCAGCTTGCCAATGATAGCAGTGTGGTGCTGGTAATTTGTTTTGATTTTAAAAAACTGTTCAAAAGCAGGGAATGGAATACCGAACTCTGCAGAAAGACTAAACTTGGATCCCCTGCTTGGAGATATAGGATTATTAGTCGAATTTCTTTCGAGAACCTGGCTGACACTCATAATATTGGCACGGCCATCTGCAAACACCTGTGAAAAGCCTCTTGAATCAATGGCCTGGTAATTGAGAATCGTCCTTGTTATAAAAAAATCATCCGGCCATTTTAGCTGCTGTCCCAAACTTACACTTGCAGAGAAAAGCTCATTTCGTCTTCTCTGATTGGAAAAAGGTGAACTGCGGAAGTTAAGTAAATCATACGAGAAGTTAACACCAAATGATTTTGGCTTTCCGCCAAGCCAGGGCTCTGTAAAACCCAAATTGTAACTCTGGAACCCGCTTCCTGTGATTTGAACGCCTATAGATAAGCGCTGGCCATCTCCTGAAGGGATAGGATCCCATCCTCCCTCTTCAAACATTCTCTGAACAGAGAAATTATTAAAATTTACCCTTGCTGCAAGTATTAAACCTACATTTCTTCCACCAAATCCGCCGGAAAATTCGAAATTATCACTGCTTTCCGACTCCTGGAGTCTGTATGTAATATCTACAGTTTTATTCTGCTGGTCAGGTGCAATATCAGGCTGAATTCCTTCCGGATTAAAATACCCTAGCTGCCCCAGCTCACGCAGAGTTCTGATAATTGCAGCCCGGCTGTAAGTTTGTCCGGGTGAAGTTCTGAGTGTTCTTCGAACTACATCATCATGGGTTTTTGTATTCCCGGTAAAAGATACATCTCTGATGGTTGCAATTTCATCTTCTATAATTTCAAAGTGAATATCTACAGAATCTTCCGCAACAACTTCAATATCAGGCATAATTTGCGAAAAGAGATAACCGATATTCTGATACAGACTGGAAACATCGGTATTATCCTGGCTGAATTCCCAACTCTGGTTAAACCGGGTTTCATTAAAAATATCTCCCTTTACAAAGCCCAGTGTCTGAGTTAACTGCTCATCGGTATATACCGTATTACCTTCCCATGTAATGTTACGAACTTTGTACTGAGGTCCTTCGTGTAATTCAAAGTCAATGGCTATTCCCTCTTTGCTTCCCTTCCATTCATCAATATAAACTGAATCTTCAACGATTCGCATATCCAGATATCCCTGATCCCGGTAAAAGGTAATCAGATTATCAATTCCTTCTTCAAATTTTTCGCGAATAAAAAGGTGTTTCTTGAAGAATCTATACCATCTGTCTTGTTTAATTTCGCTGAACTCGCCCCTCAATTTACCATCACTGAAATCTTCATTTCCCTCGAATCGTATATGACGTACTTTTATTCTTTCTCCCGGATCTATTATGAACGTCAGGCTCACCCTGTTCCTTTCATCATTGCTTGCTTCTTCCTGTACTTCAACTTCAGTTTTCCAGTATCCTTTTTGCAGGTAATAATCCTTGATTGTATTAACAGCCTGACTTCTTACAGATTTTGTAACTGCAAACCCTCTTAACAGATTTACCTGTTCGCGAAGCTCCTTGCGCTGAGATTTTTTAATTCCATTAAACTCAAATCTGTCAAGTCTTGGCATTTCCCGGACAGAAATAATAATATTTATACCCCCGGTAACTTCTTCATACTGAATTTCCACATCAGTGAACAGTCCTGTTCTGTGTAACTGGTAAATAGCAGTTGATATTTCGTCTCCCGGTATGGTGATTGTACTGCCAGCCTGGAGCCCGCTGCTGCTGATCAGATAACTTTCCCTTGCAGTCTCTATGCCCTCCACGATTATTTCCTTAATTACATACTGACTCGGTGAAGACTTTGTGGGATCTTCAATAGTGATAAAGTCTGTATCCTGGGCGGTCGTAATATTTGTGAAACCTGATCCAAGTATTATAAGAAGTAAACTACAAAGGAACTGCTTGTTTTTGAACACGAAATGCTTAATACTTTAAGAAATTATTTTATCGATCATAGACATGGTTATTCCCTTTGAATAACCATTACGAAGTTTACCGTATCTACGATCACGTTTTTGAAAAGAGTTTATTGCCTTATAGAGCTCATCTCTTCGAAAATCAGGCCAATAGGTTTGTGTTATGTATAATTCGGAATAAGCAAGCTGCCAAAGCAAAAAATTACTAATCCGGAATTCACCGCTTGTACGAATAATCAAATCGGGATCCGGTACATTTGCCGTTGATAACTGCCTGCTTATAAATTCATCATTAATTAAGTCAGGATCGAGATCTTCGTCCTGCACCATTTTTGCAATTTTTTTAACAGCTTCCGTAATATCCCAGCGGCCTGAATAACTAAGGGCCAGGCATAACTGAAGCCTGTCATTGTCTTTAGTTAGCTCTACTGCCTCATAAAGCTCTTTTTGACAATCTTTGGGAAAACGGTCTATTTGCCCGATTGCTGACAATCTGATATTATTGCTGTGCAGATTATCGGCTTCTTTTCTCAGAGATGAGACCAGGATGCGCATTAATCCTTTCACTTCATCGCCGGGTCGCTCCCAGTTTTCCGTTGAAAAAGCATAGAGTGTAAGATATTTAACACCAAGCTGAGCGCAGGCTTCCGTGATATCTTTTACCGAGTCGACACCGGCTTTATGCCCCAGTATTCTTACATTTCCTTTTCGCTGAGCCCACCTTCCGTTTCCATCCATTATAATGGCAATATGTTTTGGAACGGTCCCTGAAGCTTGCACGCTCTCCTGAAGACGCTTGTCTTCTGATGTCTGTTTCTTTTTTGTAAGTGTTAACGGCTCCAAAACATTACGTTTTTCATTAGTATTACAAGCCTTTTAAATTAGAGCTGTTTGATTCCTTAATCAAGTTAGAAATCTTTAGACAATTCTTTCAACGAATGCTCAAGTTCAATCATATCACAGGCAGCAAGCGCAGCTTCAGCTCCCTTGTTGCCTTTCCCTGTGCTTGCCCTTTCAACTGCCTGCTCCACATTATCCGTTGTTAAGACTCCAAATGCCACGGGCGTGCCGGTAGCTATACTGATATCGGTAATTCCCCGGTTTACAGCATCACATACATAGTCAAAATGAGGCGTGCCACCTCGTATCACAGCACCGATAGCAACAACGGCATCCGCGTTCAGATATTCTATACACTTCTTTGAAGCCAGCGGAAGCTCATAGGCTCCGGGACATCTTAAAAGCACTATCTGTTTCTCAGGGATTCCTTTACTCCTGAGAGCATCAATTGCACCTTCAGCCATTTTATCAGTAATAAAAGAGTTCCATTTTGCTGCTACAACAGCTACTGTAATAGTACTCCAGTTTACTTCTGCTTTCGGGATCTGCATTTTTTAAACATTTTCATATTAAAGCTTCCATTCTCCGCTGCGACATTCTTTTAATAGATTGCAGATATTTATCACTTAGAGTAACAATTCCAAAATAAGGATCATAATCTCTTCCTGTGCCATGAAAATCACTTCCACCCGTAATTAAAAGGTTTTTCATTTTTGCCAATTCAATAAACGTCTTCTGTTTATCAAAATTGTGACTGGGATGTATACATTCAATACCATCTATATTCAGTGCAAGGAGTTTTTCTATTATATCCTGACTGCCGATTACAACCGGGTGTGCAAGGGATGTGATACCACCTGCGGAACAGACAATTTCAACACACTCAGGAACTTCGATATAATCAACAGGTATATCTCCCAGTTTTTCGGTGCTAAGATATCGGATGAATGCCTCTGAAACAGAGCTGACGTAATTTTTTTTTATCATTACTGATGCAAGATGCGGTCTGCCCACATTTTTACCTCTTGCCTGTGCAATGACCTCATCGATATCCGCCTGAATACCCTTTTTTGAAAGCTGATGCAAAATCATTTGCATTCTCTTAAGTCTTGCTTTGCGCTGATTCTTAAGCATTCGCAACAGATCTGCATTCTCAGGGTCAAAGCAGTAGGCCAAAAGATGAATCTCTTTTTTTTTATAGTGGGTTGTTATTTCTACACCGCTTAACAGTTCAATGGGCAATGCAGCTGCTTCATCTCTTATTTTTAAAAAGCCTTCAATTGTATCGTGATCCGTAATCGCAAGAGTAGATAGTGCTTTCTTTTTGGCGAGTCTTAAAAGTTCTGAAGGATCGCAGGCCCCGTCTGATGAACTGGTATGTGTATGTAAATCTGCTTTTCCCAAAAAACCTTATGGTTTAAGTATAGTTTGATATTCTTCTTTATTACCTAACAAGTTCATTGCTCTGCGGAACGCTTCATCATTTTCAAGCATTAATTTTTGTCTCTCCACCTGGCCTTTTTTTCTTGTCACCCATTCAAGTTCCAGCATCTTGTATATGTTGTCCCTGTTTTCTGATATATTTTCCTTTTTTTTGTCAGCAAGCATCTCTTCCAGGTTGTTCAGATGTTCTTCAGCCTCTTTTGCTCCAGAAAAGAGGTCTAAATTCTCTTCAAGCAGAGCAAGGTGCCTGTCAGCTTCCGTTTCATAATCAAACTTCTGATTTTGCAAATACGCTATAAACTCATCGAATATACCTTCATTAAATTCATTACTGCCATTTTGAGATATATAATCATTAACAAAGAAGAAAAAATGATTCCGCTGCATCAGGGCTGTTTCCAGAATTGAAGGTTTCTCTTTCGGAATTACTATATCAGGCTCGATGCCTTTCCCATCATAGACAGTTCGTCCGTTTTTTGTTTTAAAAACAGATCTGTACCTGTTTTCTTCAGCAGTATTCTGTTTCTCATAATCACTGCCCGAGTAATCAATTGCCTGAATACTTCTTCCGCTTGGAATAAAATATTTGGAAACTGTTATTTTGATTGAGGTATTGTAAGAAAGTGGTTTTACGATTTGGACCAGGCCTTTTCCAAAACTCTTTTCACCAACAACTACTCCGCGGTCAAGATCCTGAAACGCGCCGGAGACAATCTCGGAAGCACTTGCACTGCCGTTATTAATCAAAACAACAAGTGGCAGATCTTCAAATAACGGTGTCTCTTCAGTTGCATATACATTGTTTTGTGCTTCATGCCGGCCTCTCGTTTCAACAACCGTTACACCGGGTTCAATGAATTTATCTACGATATCAACAGATTCATTCAACAAACCACCGGGATTATTTCTCAGATCTAAAATGAGCCCCTCCAGCTGTTGCTCACGATTGAATGATATCAATTGCTCACGAACTTCCTCAGCAGAATTTTGACCAAACCGGCTTAACTGAAGGTAAGCAAACTCTTTTCTCTCGCCGAAGCGTTCGGCAAAAGACACATTCTTCACATCTATACGCTCTCTTTGAAGCGTATAATCAATTTCAGTTTCCAGGCCGGGCCGTCTGATTGTAAGCGTTACTTCCGATCCGATATCCCCGACCGTTAACTGCTGCACCTCCTCAGGAGTTAAATCACTTGTTTGCAGGTCATTTATTTTTAAAATAATATCACCGGGCAACAATCCCGCCCGATCTGCCGGGTAGCCTTCCATAGGAGCGATTATCACGATTTGATCTCCCCTGTATCCGGCTTCAAGCCCGATTCCTCCATAACCTCCTGTGGAAAATATTTCCATCTGCTGCTGCTGACCCTCATCGATAAACACCGTATAGGGATCGAGCTTTTCAAGCATAGCATTAATACCACTTTCCATCAAAAGCCCCGGAGGAACTTCATCTACATACTGGGTTGCCACCTCCTTATAAACATCAGAAAAAATGGTTAACTGTTTTTTTATCTCAAAAAACGGGTCGCCATCCCTGATAAATGCTGCAAATAGAAATGAAACCAGCAGGATTGCAGCTACTGCTGTTAAATTTTTAAACTTCATCTGTCTCGTTTAACTATGATTGCCTTTCTATCTTTAACTCCTGACCTGCATAAATTCTTGTGCCGTTTAAATTATTTATTCTCTGGATACTGGCAACCGAGACCCCGAATTTTTTGGCAATACTGCTAAGTGTTTCATTTCGTCTGACTGTATAGGATATCTCTTCCCCTGAATCCTGGCTGCTGTTTGGTACATCAGCAAATATATTCTGTCCGCTTCGCTGGCGCTTTTCAAGGTTCTGTTTTTGATCAAATTTCAGACCGTTTATCTGCCTGTAAAAATCACGCCTGCTGTTTGGTACATGTACAGTAAGTGACTGACCTACACGTATTGTGTTGCCAATGCCATTCCAGGCACGTATCTGCCATGCTCTCACATCATGCCACTCAGCAATATGCCCGATCGTGTCACCGCTCTTAACGGTATATGAAACCGCGGTAGTATTGGGCGGAGCCTGAACTTTTGCCCTTGAGCTTCTGGATGTGGTACGTGTTGGCTGATTGCTTGGCCGGTCGGCTGAAATCGTCTCCATAGATCCCGGTGCAACCGGAACCACGATTGTCTGCCCCGGATAAATGGTAGCACTTAAATTTTCATTGGATTCAAACAGAGCGCGAACAGAAGTGCCGTAACGTCTTGCGATGAATCCGAGCGTCTCTCCTCTGTTTACTGTGTGCATTGCCACTTCCTGAGATCTCTTCTCTTTGGGAATTTCACGGTATGCAAGTAAAAACTCATTCTTTTTGCCTGAGGGTATTTTCAGCGGGTAGGAGTCTCCGGGAGGAGTTGCCCATCGCAGAAGTTCCGGGTTATAATCTTTTAGCTCGGCTAATGAGATATTAAGAGCCTCAGCAAGTACTTCAAGCGGCATTAGCCCGTCTACGTCAACAACATCATATTTATACGGCTGACCATTATAATTTTTTTGAAACCCAAACTCTTCCGGATTCATTGCAACCATAGTCGCAGCGATGAAACCTGGCACATAACCGCGGGTCTCCCGTGGCAGGTAAGGATATGCCACCCAATAATCTTCTACGCCGCCGGCAGCTCTGATCGCCCGCCGAAGTCCTCTCGGGCTGATGTTATAATTCGCCATGGCAAGGTGCCAGTCGCCCCAGATATTATATAAATCTTTCAAATGCCTGGCAGCTGCGCGTGTTGATTTTACCGGGTCTCTTCGCTCATCAATCCACCAGTTCACTTCCAATCCGTACATCGCTCCTGTTGCTCTTATAAATTGCCACATTCCAACAGCTGATGCCCAGCTTCTTGCTATCGGAACTAGTCCGCTTTCAATCATTGAGAGGTGAATCAGCTCTTCCGGTACTCCCACTTCATTAAAAATTTCACGCATCATCGGAAAATATTTTTCGGACCTTTCAAGCCACCGATCCATTACATCAGGCCTGCGCATGGTGTAATACATCAAATGCCGGTTTACATGGCGGTTTTGGACCAGCGGCACGTCTGTCTTTTTAAGCGTAATATTTTCAGGAAGAGAATATCCCTCTGCAATCCAGTTGTCAGAATCAGAAAATAACTCTTCCTGAATGGCAAATATCTCTCCTTCAACCTCATTGCCCGATTCTGATATTCCATAAAACTCCCTGTACTCGGCCATCACTGTTCGATATAGCTCAGCAAACCTTCTCTCATTCCGGACTTCCGGATAGTCGTCCATCAACGACTGTATAGACGCAAGTGCATCATTAATATATGATTCCGCCTGAACCAGGTCGTCTTTAAGCTGTGACTCTATAGAGAGAACATGCATTCTGTATACGTCCGATATTCGGCTGAGCTGTTCTTTCTGAAGATCGTCCAGAGGTTCTCTTGTAACCGCAGCATCGTTTTCATTGTTACCGGTACCAAGAGGGCTATCGAACGGAAGCAAGCTTTTTTGTACCGGTATTTTTTTATGTTCAATATCGTTTCCGTTGTCCTGACCTATGGCAACAGAACTGAAAAAAAGTGAAAAAACAATGATCAGACGTAACATATTGAGATTGAGTTAGTAGTTTATGGAAATTATCAGTTTGCTTAATAAACTGTTCTGTATTTGTGATTACTGGGTTGTACGGATAGCAGTACAATTTGCTTAATCATTTCATCGGATGCAAAATTAAAATTCGTGACCGGTCCAGTTTTGAACAATAGGCCATCTGCGGCCCGACCCAAATGCCTTCGATGTCATTTTCAAAATGGGTGCAGCCTGATACCTTTTAAATTCATTTCTGTCTACAAGACTTATTACCTTCTCTACCGTTACAGATTTATGTAATTCAGATATCTTTTCCTTGCTTTGCTGCAATTCAATGTAACGAAAAAGTATGTCATCTAACGTATCATACTCTGGCAGGGTATCCGTATCTTTTTGATCCGGTCGCAGTTCTGCACTTGGCGGTTTAGTGATAATGCTTCCCGGAATAACTTCCTTTTGAAAATATTCTTCATTCAGCCAGCGTGCTAGGGAAAAGACTTCTGACTTGTAAATGTCTCCGATCGGAGCCAGTGCCCCGTTCATATCCCCGTAAAGAGTTGCATAGCCCACTGCATATTCAGATTTGTTACCTGTGGCAAGTAAAAAATCACCAAACTTATTGGAATAGGCCATCAAAATATCACCCCGGATCCTGCTCTGAAGATTTTCTTCAGCAACACCAAATTCCGTTCCTTCAAACAGGGGCTCCAGGCTTTGGTCAAACGCTTCCACAATACTTTTTATAGCAACTTCATGAAGTTCTATATTCAAATTTTTAGCCAGTTTTTCAGAATCTGTTACACTTCCTTCAGAAGAGAATTTGCTGGGTAATGTGATTACAACCACATTATCACTTCCCAAAGCTTCCGTTGCAAGTACTGCTGTGAGAGCAGAATCTATACCCCCGCTCAGTCCGATGACCGCCTTTTCAGTGACCCCGGTTTTTTGGAAATAATCACTTATACCGAGAACCACTGCCTCAAAGAGTCTTTCTTCTACACTTTTGGGATACTTATAAATCTCAGAATCCGAAAGATTTTCCAAAAATTTACTCTCTTCATCAAATACTACATCGCTGAATCCTTCACGAAATGCGCCTGCATGAGCCGTGCTTTGTCCGTCCCGGTTAATTGCCATCGAATCGCCGTCAAAAACAATATCTGTCTGAGCACCGGTTTGGTTCACATACAATACCGGTAAATGCAATCTTTTGGCATGATTGCGAAGCATGCCAGCCCTGTTTTGATGTTTAGATTTCGTGAAAGGTGATGCTGAAATATTGATGATGAAATCAGCACCTCTCTTCTTTAGTTCTTCAGCCGGATTTGTTTCATAATAGTGATACTGCACCTCATTTTCGTTATACCAGATATCTTCACAAATTGTGACACCAAGCTGTAATCCATCCAGCTCAAGACACTCAAAACTGCTGTTCGGTTCAAAATAGCGCAGATCATCAAATACATCATATGTTGGGAGCAGTGTTTTATGTGCAATTCCTCTTTGTTTACCCTCTTTAGCCAGAATTGCTGAATTAAAACATTTGCGGCCGGTTCCGGAGTTATTAGGTGTAAGTGAGCCAAACAGAAGAGCCGTACCAGTTGTCTTTTTTATGATATTATCATTGGCTCTGTAGCAGATTTCCCTGAAAGCATCTTTTTCGAGCAGATCCTGAGCCGGGTAGCCGGTCAATATCATTTCCGGCAAGATGAGCAGATCGATCGAATCAGACTCAGCTCTCTCTAAAGCGGCGAAGATCTTATTGCTATTCCCTTTTATATCACCCACAACAGGGTTTAATTGTTCCAGCCTGATCTTCATTTTAATATTCTGAATAAACTTTTTCACCGGCAACCCAGGTTTCAATAACTCTCACTTCCCAGATATCGGTTACAGGCATCGAAAAATAGTCACTGTCAACCAAAATAAAATCGGCCCATTTTCCCGGCTTCAGACTCCCGATCTCATCCTCCTGGTGGGCTGCATAGGCAGCGTCAATGGTAAAAGCTTTAAGTGCAGCCTCTCTGCTGAGTGATTCTTCGGCGTACCAGCCTCCCGGCGGCATCCCTTCATGATCCTGTCTCGTAACAGCAGAATACAATCCAAAAAACGGGTTTACATCCTCGACCGGAAAATCCGATCCGGCGGCAATTAAAGTACCTTGTTCCAAAAATTTCTGCCAGGCATAAGCCCCCTCTATCCTGTCGGGCCCAACCCGGTCTTCGGCCATATTCATGTCACTTGTAGCATGAGTAGGCTGCATTGACGCAATCAGTCCCAGATCTTCAAAACGGGGTATATCTTCAAGCTGTACAATCTGGGCGTGTTCAACCCGGTTTCTCAACTCGATTGCACCGGGTACTTCTAAATAAGCATGTTCAAAGGCATCCAGAACCTGGCGGTTAGCTGCATCACCAATTGCATGAATATTCATCTGGTAGCCGTCTGACAAACCTTTAACAAGCATTGCATTCAGCTCATCCTGGTCATAAAAAAGAAGCCCTTCGTTTCCCGGATCATCCGAATAATCCTCAATCATTGCAGCTCCCCGGCTTCCCAAAGCACCATCAGCAGATATTTTAACACTCCGGAGTGCCAGCATATCATCGGCATAATTTTCAATTGGCCCGTTTTCAGATAACTCATCAAACGTTTCACCGGTTCCCCTGATCATTGCGTAAATCCTGGTTATGAGACTGTCATTATCTGCAAATTTTTTATAGAGATTCCAGTCGTCTGCTCCTATTCCTGCATCATGAACACTGGTAAGGCCATGCTCCGACATTTTCGCCATTGCCAGCTCCAGTGCGAGTTCCCGTTCCTCCTCTGTCCTTTCGGGGATTTCTCTTTCGATATAACTCATGACAGCATCTATAAATATACCGACTGCATCTCCGCTTGTATCCCGGTGAATTTTCCCGCCTTGTAAATCAGGTGTGTCGCGGCTAATACCTGCCATTTCCATCGCTTTTGTGTTTGCCCAGCCCGCATGGCCGTCAACTCTTCGAAGCCAAACCGGGCGGTCGGGAACAACGCTGTCGAGATCGGCTGCTGTCGGAAACTCATTCTCTTCCCACAGCACCTGGTTCCATCCCCTGCCGCGAATCCACTCCAGATCAGGATTTTCCTCCGCATATGTTTTGACCTTTTCCAGTGTCTCTTCAAGTGACTCAATGCCGGATACATCCACATCGAGCTCCTGGAAACCGAGCCCCATCACATGGCCATGAGCATCTATCAGCCCCGGAAGCAGTGTATTGCCATTTCCATCAATTGCTTCATAATGGCTGTATTCATCAATCATGTCATCAAAAGTTCCGATAGCTTCAACTTTTCCTTCACTAAAGGCTATTGCATCAAACTCGGTTAAAACATCATCTAAAAAGGTATAACCGTTTACACTATGAATAATATAGCTGTCCTCCGGCGCCCTGCACGAAGTGAACATAAAGGTGATTAAAACTGCAAATAGTAAATAGCGAATTCTCATTTCGTTTATCTGTTTTACACCGATCAAATCTAATCGGCATGAATTGAAATTAGACTATGTTTAATATAAAAAAATTGTTTCGTCTTTGAACTAAATTGATTGATCTCAGCCGTAAAAAGATATTTCCGGTATTTATTTATTTCTGATAATCTTTATTGCCAGGTACTGAAAAATTTAATGGGTTCTCGCCTGATTGTAAGCAGAGGCAACTCTGTTTTTAAAAAAACAGGAAACAGATCATATTGGTTTAGCTTATCGAGTGAAATGTACTTCACATCAACCAGGGCCTGGGCAGAAGAATCATGCTCCGGGTCTTTACCAAGTTCAGGTTCTTCGCCGTTAGGAATACAGTGAAAATAAAATTCCATTGCATGATGTTCATTTTGATAATATTCGTGGACAAATTGCAGCTTCTCTGTTTCTATATCCAGAAGAGTCTCCTCTTTCACTTCTCTTTTCAGCGCCTCTTCAAGTTTTTCTCCGAATTCCACTCCGCCGCCCGGGAGAAGCCAGACATCTTTTTGAAGTGTGGGGACATGCTGCTTTACCAGAAGAACGGATTTTCTTCGAAATATCAGAGCACCTGTACGAACTCTCAATTTTCCGGAATAAGAAGAGATACTCACTTAAAGTACCTGTTTTTCTATTCTTCCTGAAAGTTCAAGATTTTTTTTTAAAGATTCGTTCACAAAAGCACAGAAAAGCGGATGCGGGTCATAAACTGTGCTTCTGAGTTCAGGATGAAATTGAACACCTACAAACCAAGGATGGTCTTCAAGTTCAATAATCTCTACAAGATCTCTTTCCGGGTTTACACCTGCTATAACCAGTCCATTTTCAGCCAGTTTTTCTCTCAGGTTATTGTTCAGTTCAAAGCGATGGCGATGACGTTCAGCAACAAAACCGGTATCATAAGCCTCTTTTGATTTTGAACCCTCGGTCAGGCTACACTCATATTTCCCAAGCCGCATGGTACCGCCTTTATTTTCCAGGTCTCTTTGGTCAGGCATCAGATCGATAACCGGGTACGGTGTAGCCTCATCAAATTCAGTACTGTTTGCTTCCCGGAGGCCACAAATATTTCGCGCAAATTCAATCACTGCACACTGCATTCCAAGACAAATACCAAAAAAAGGTATTTTATTGATTCGAGCATATTTGACAGCCGCCAGTTTACCATCGATACCGCGTCCGCCAAAACCGGGAGCAACTAAAATACCCGAAAGCCCTTCAAGACGAGATTTAATGTTGTCTTCTGACAGAAAGTCTGATTGAATCCATTTGATATTCACCCTGCAGTTATTCTCGGCCCCTCCGTGTATCAGTGCTTCCACAATTGATTTATAGGCATCGTGATGTTCCACATATTTCCCGATCAGTCCGATCGTAATTTCATGCTCCGGATGCTTCACACGCTCTACAAAATTAATCCAGCGTTCAAGTTCCGGTTCCCCGGTTTCCAGTTCAAGTTTTTCAATCACCCGGGCATCCAGTCCCTCTTTCTGCATTAAAAGCGGGACTTCATAAATGCTTTCTGCATCAAGTGAGGCAATTACATCTTCAATTTCAACATTACAGAACTGTGCAATTTTTCCACGGATGCTCCGGTCAAGCGGATAGACGGATCGGCATACCAGCACATCGGGACTCAAACCGCTTTCCGACATCGTTTTGACAGAATGTTGTGTCGGTTTTGTTTTCAGCTCACCGGCGGCAGCGAGGTACGGCACAAGTGTAAGATGAATCGATAAAGTGTTTTTGCGGCCAACATCATAACGCATCTGGCGCATCGCTTCGATATAAGGAAGACTTTCGATATCGCCAACAGTGCCGCCAATCTCAATAATAACTACGTCATAATCGCCTGATTGCCCCAGCTTCAAAACATGCGACTTTATCTCATCTGTAATATGCGGAATCACCTGGACGGTTTTTCCAAGATAGGCACCTTGTCTCTCCTTCCTGATAACATCAAAGTAGACCCGCCCGGTTGTCACATTGTTTGTCTGAGAGGTTCGCACATCCAGGAAGCGTTCGTAATGCCCCAGGTCAAGATCTGTTTCTGCACCGTCATCCGTAACGTAAACTTCTCCATGTTCATAGGGATTCATGGTACCGGGGTCAACATTAATATAAGGATCAAGCTTCTGAATTGTTACGCGCAATCCGCGGGCAACGAGTAGTCGCCCTAAAGAAGCACAAATAATTCCTTTTCCTAATGAAGATGTCACCCCGCCGGTGACAAAGATATATTTGGTTGGCATGAAGTAAGAAATGTTGATTGATGGAAAACTTAAAATAGCAGGTTCCCCTGATGTATTCAAACCGAAGTCTGATTTTTATGATTTTTTTTAAGAAGTATGCTCTTCAGCCATTTACAACTTTTTTTAGAAGATCGGGCCGGTCACTAAATATTCCATTCACTCCTCTTTTAATCAGGTTTTTCATTCGGCCCGGACGATTTACCGTATATACCAAAACGGGGATATTTTTTTCTTGAAGTTCATGCCTCAACCCGGTGCCAAACTCCCGCCATGAGCAGTTAAACAGATCTGCTCCCAGACGGTCAACAAGCTCTGCAGCACCCACCTCCTTCATCTGTTTGGGATCATATAATACTGCAACCGGATTATTTTTGTCTATCAATTTTAATTTTTTAACGCAAGCGTAAGAAAAACTTGAATAAAATACATGATCCGACATACCATATTTTTCTACTAAATTTACAATCGCCTCTTCTGCGGCTATGTCCGGGCTCAATACCTGTACTTCTTTTTTGATTTCAATATTCACAGCTATTCTTCCTTTCACCCAGCCAAGGAACTCTTCGAGAGTTAAAATTTCTGTGCCTTTAAATTTTTTGGAGAACCAGCTTCCCGCATCTGCCGATTTTATATATTTGAGATCTCTGTGAATAATCAAACCGGTTCGGTTTGATTTTTTATCCATAATTTTGTCATGAAAAATAACCGGGACCCGGTCGTTGCTTAGTGTCACATCGATCTCTATTACATCAGCGTTCATATTCTCTGCCATTTCAAACGCAGGCAGTGTATTTTCGGGTGCATAATAACTGGCTCCCCGGTGAGCAATCGTTAAAAAAGGAACGCCTCTTTTTTCAGAAATAAGCTTTTTTATGGGAAGGAGAGATTTCATCACTTGTTTTTCACAGATACTGAATCTAAGAAGATTCATCTATTTTATACTGATAATAACTGATTAGCTCATCTATTTGTTTACGCTGGTAGATAAGCATAATTACATTAATCAGAAATACAACCACAAGTATATAGAAAAGCAGGTCACCAAGTGATGTTATATCATAAAAATATGAATATGCAAAAAAAAGAATAATGACAATGTTCAGCAGAAGCTGATACAATTTTGAGCGTCTCTTTTTTTCGAGTGCGGGAATTTTCTGCTTATCCGGCAGGTCTGTTTTTTTTCTGAGATGAACATTCGCATAACTCTCAAGACGGCGAATATCTTCATCACTGTAATTCATTTAAAACAGATAGCAGAAATTAGTTCTGATTTCGGATTACACGCTGTATCGCCTTGTTAACCAGCGTATCGAATGTATTTTTATCTGAAAACAGATCATAAAAAATATATACACCTACCATGGCAGAAACACTGCCCAGCATACTTAAAACAGTTGAAAGCCAAAGCGGCTGCATTAAACCAAGCAGCGCTACACCAACTACCACAGCTCCCATAGTAACTAACAGACATGCGGCGGTCAGTTGTAACAGATTACCCGAATAAATCAGAACCCCGATTTTACCAAAGACCCCGGATCCATTTTTAGATTGATTCGATATTACGCTCTGACCGTCGACATCATAATTTTTTTCTTTTGGATCGTCGATCATGATTGTACCTTCCTTTTATATTTATATAACACCACATTTATATAATACTAATTACAAATTGAATTCTAAAGAACCTTGGCAACTTCTAACAATTATATCTGCGGTATTAATCCTGTTCTGGAACAGTTAAAGAACTCTCCGGAAAAAATTGACAAAATTTATATACGTAAAAATACCACGATTAAAAATTTTGAAACAATTCAAAACCTTGCCTCTGATAACCGTATACCAGTTATAAATGTTCCCGGAAGTAAAATTTCTGAACTGTCGGGCGATGTAAACAGCCAGGGGATTGTCGCTTCAGTCAGCCAGATCCGTTATCAAAGTTTTACAAATTGGCTCGACACGTTTACGCCAGACACTGAAACAGCCATACTGCTTTTGGATGAAATCGAAGATCCTCATAATCTTGGAGCTATCCTGCGCACTGCAGCTGCGGCCGGAATTGCCGCAGTTTTGGTACCCAAACACAGGCAGGCCCCGGTTTCTGCCGCTGTTATGAAAACCTCTGCCGGTACAGCCGGCCGCATTCCGATTGTTCGAATTGGCAATCTGAATCAAACAATTTCAGAACTTAAAGACCTCGGGTTCTGGGTAGCCGGACTGGATCAAACTGCAGGTTCCCGGATTTGGGATCAAACTTACGATGTGCCAATGGCCTTTATTATCGGGAATGAGGGGCGCGGGATGCGAAAAAAGACAAGTGAACATTGCGATTTTCTCTTATCAATCCCGATGAAAAACGATGTTGAATCCCTGAACGCTTCTGTAAGTGCTTCGCTGGTATGTTATGAATGGCGGCGACAGAAAGAGATGACCCAAAAGTAACTGCCAAAAATTATTACCTCAGGTGTAAAGATCCATTCACCGCTTGAAAGAGCCTCTTAGCATAACGGTTATGCTGGCTGCACGGAAGCTCATTCGTGTGATGTATCTGATCGACAGTATTCATTTGTACAGACTTATTTCAATTAAGATCACTTGGTCTTAAAATAAATCTAGGAGGAATCTAAAGACAATATTACAATAGGTAGTTTTTTATCTTTTGTTATAAAAATCTTTTCATTCAAAAAGCGCTTTTCAGGCGCATATAGTAATAGATTATCACCAAATGGCTTAATAAACCGTCTGCTCATTGGAATAATCTTTTTTCTTGCAATAAATCAATCATTAAAGAAGTTTGCTTTTTTACACCAACAAGCATCTAATCTATACAACTCTTATTGACAAATGCTTTTATTACTTTATTTTGTATCATGAATATTTTTAAAAACAATTCTGAGAAACTTCTTGATCGGAGAAAAGTTGCTGTAGCCAACGGTGTCGGGGTTTTTAATACAGCCACAGTGAAATCTGCCAAAGGGGCAATAATTACCGATACAGACGGAAAAGAGTGGATTGATTTTGCGGGAGGAATCGGGGTGGTTAACGCCGGTCACTGCCCTGAACCTGTAGTAAAGGCGATCCAGGAGCAGGCAGCAAAGTACATTCACACCAGCTTTAATGTGGTAACGTATGAACCTTACGTTGAGCTTTGTGAGAAGCTGGCCAAAATTCTTCCGCACGGAAAAAAGACCAAAGCGATGCTCGTCAGCACCGGTGCTGAGGCGGTTGAAAACGCTGTAAAAATTGCACGTCAGGCAACAAAACGACAAGCTATCGTATGTTATACAGGGGCATTTCACGGCCGAACTATGATGGCCATGACCCTCACCAGCAAAATTGACTACAAACTGAACTGTGGCCCGTTTGCACCAGAAGTATACCGGCTGCCATTTCCCAACTACTATCGCTATAACCGCAAAGGAGATATGGATCAGTTTGTTGAGTGGGAAATGAAGCGCCTGCACGAAAGCATGCGGAATATGGTGGATCCAAAAAACGTGGCAGCAGTAATCATGGAACCCGTACAAGGAGAAGGTGGCATCAACCCGGTACCTGAAAAATATCTAAAAGGATTGAGGGAATTTTGCGACGACCAAGGCATCATGCTGATCTTTGATGAAGTACAGAGCGGGTTCGGACGCACTGGCAACTGGGCAAGCTGGCAGAGTTACGGGATTACACCCGATATCTCCACCTACGCAAAATCGCTGGGTTCGGGAATGCCAATTGCCGCTATTTTGGGAAAAGCTGACGTGATGGATGCCGCTGCACCCGGAACAATTGGCGGTACTTATATCGGGAACCCGGTTTGTTGCGCTGCTGCCCTGGCTACCATTGCTTACATGGAGGAGATCAACCTGAATAAACGAGGCATGGAAGTAGGCAGATACATCCGGAACAGGCTTGAAAAACTACAGAAAAAATGCTCGCAAATTGGAGATGTAAGAGGTCTCGGAGCTTTTCTTGCCGTAGAGTTTGTTATAAACGGTGATCCCCGGCAACCTGATGGCGAGCTTACGGGCAATATCGTGAAAGCTTGTGCAGAACGCGGACTCGTTTTATTAAGTGCAGGAACACACAAAAATGTACTTCGTATTCTGTCTCCTCTGGTAATTACCGACCAGGAGCTTGATAAGGGCCTTGAGATATTAGAAGAAGAAACATTAAAAGCGTGCGGAGTAGAGTCATGAAACCATTTGCAATTGCCGGTATCCAAATGAAAGTGTTCGCCACACAGTCCAACGTGGAGATGATGAAAGTGAAATTGGATATTCTCATGAATCTCTATCCCTGGGTGGAGATGGTGGTGTTCAGTGAACTCTGTGCCTACGGACCGCTCATACATACTGCACAGGAAATTGATGGTCCTTTTGAACTCGAAATGAAGCGAATGGCCAAAAAACACGGCATCTGGCTCCTCCCGGGATCCATCTTTGAAAAAAAAGGAAATGATGTTTACAACACAGCTACCGTCTACAATCCGGATGGAGAGGTGGTAACCCGATACAGCAAAATGTTTCCATTCTATCCATATGAAGTAGGCGTTAAGCCCGGCAGTGAATTTTGTGTATTCGATGTTCCGGATGTAGGAAAGTTTGGTGTTTCCATCTGCTACGATATGTGGTTTCCGGAAACGATACGCACCTTAAGTGTAATGGGCGCAGAAGTGATTCTTCACCCCACGTTGACAGGTACAATAGACCGGGAGATTGAATTGTCGATTGTCAGAGCTTCAGCTGCCACCAATCAGTGCTACTTTTTTGATATCAACGGACTGGAATCGGGTGGCAGCGGTCGTTCTATTGTATGCGGGCCGGATGGAAGAATCCTGTACCAGGCCGATTCCACAGAGGAGTTTATCCCCATTGAAATTAACATGGTAAAAGTAAAACGAAGCCGGGAGCTGGGTCTATTACGATTGGGTCAGCCACTAAAAAGCTTTCGGGATCATATAGGGGATTTCAAAATTTACAAGGAAGGAGCTGATCGCTCCTATCTCGATTCTCTTGGGCCACTAATTAAACCTAACCGCGTGGATGAACTTGCGAAATTGAAAATGCAGGAAAAAAACCTTGAATCTCATGAACCCGGAACAGAATATAAACGGAATCCTGAAAAGGATGAGTGAACCGGGAAATAGACTTACGTGCTTTTATAGATCTTTTATAGACATATTTTAATATGTCGAACTCATCTAACCAAGTCTTTGTTAAATAAGTACTTACATTTCTCGTTTTCTGAAAAAAATTTTTCAATGCAAATTCTTAGCTGATGTAAACGAATTCACCTTTTAATATAATCCGAAGCTTATGACAGTCAGTAAAAAGAGCAGCACCCGCCATTTTAATGTTGCCCAACTACGAATCGACTTGTGGAACCGGCTTCGGTCTCAACTCCATGTACTTCAAAAAGAAGAGAAGAGAGATATTGATTCAGGAAGTAATAAGGATGTTTTAGAGCTACTTAATGACCTTGAAATTGTTGAGAAATATTACTCATTTCCTGGTAAAAAGAGGATTAAAAAGTTGCAGGAGATCTTTAAAAACAAGGAATTTTATTCAGCTTCCATCAGTGTAAATGAGTTTGTACGCCAGCTTGTGAGCGAATCGTATCGAAGTAATCCCCGGCTGATTAAAGATGATTCAGATGAAAAGAATTCTGGCAATGTGAGTTCAGATCAAAACAGCCGGGGCGGTCACAAAAATCATTTTGAAGTTCTTTTTGTGGATAATCTGTCTCGTCAGGAGGAAGAGGCTATGAGATCAAAAATGGCTGAACTTCGAGAAGAAGATGAACATCTTTTGTACGATGTTCTCGTACAGCGTTCTTTTCAGGATGCGCTCATCGCCCTGCTACTCAACTACAATATTCAGGCTGTTGTTATTCGCTATGCTCCTCCTTATGCCTCCGAAAATGTTGAATCGCTTCTCAAACCATTTCTTGGTTATATCCACAATCTCGATTTTTCAAATGTTTCTGAAGAGGCCCTGGGCCCTTTACTGGGCAAAATAATTAAGCAGTTCCGCCCGGAGCTAGATATTTATTATGTAACAGATACTGCCCTGCTACAGCTAAAAGATTCAACCATGAAAAATTTCCGGAGGATCTTCTATCGTAAAGATGATATCCAGGAGCTGCACCTGGCAATTCTCAGAGGAATCCGGGAAAGGTACAAAACGCCCTTTTTCACAGCTCTGAAAGAGTACAGCCAAAAACCTGTCGGGGTCTTTCACGCCATGCCTGTCTCCCGTGGAAATTCGGTTTTCAAATCAAGATGGATCCGTGATTTCGGCCAGTTTTATGGACGTAATATTTGTCTTGCCGAAACGTCGTCAACAACCGGCGGGCTCGATTCGCTCCTTCAGCCCACCGGCTCGCTTAAGAAAGCACAAAAAATGGCATCCAATGCTTACGGTTCCAAACGAACCTTTTTTGTTACAAACGGTACATCCACTTCCAACAAAATTGTGCAGCAGGCGCTTGTAGAACCGGGAGACCTGGTCCTGATTGACCGTGACTGCCACAAATCGCACCACTACGGGCTGGTGCTGGCCGGGGCGCTACCGGTTTACCTGGATTCCTACCCAATCGAAAAATACAGCATGTATGGGGCGGTTCCGCTGGAAGAGATCAAGCACACTCTCCTGGAACTGAAGAAGGCCGGAAGACTGGATAAAGTAAAGATGTTGCTGCTGACCAACTGCACGTTCGACGGCCTGGTGTACAATGTCGAAAAAGTGATGGAAGAAGTTCTTGCCATCAAACCGGATATTATCTTTTTGTGGGATGAGGCGTGGTTTGCTTTTGCCGGATTTACCTACACCTATAAACAGCGCACCGGGATGTTTGTAGCGAACAAGCTGTACAATAAATACCAGTCAGATGAATATCACGAAGCATATAAAAAGCATATTGAATCTCTTGGCGATGAGGAACTCCCGACATTGCCCGATCCCAACAACGTGAAGATTCGGGTCTATTCAACTCAAAGTACTCATAAAACACTGTCGAGTTTTCGTCAGGGATCCATGATCCATATCTGGGATGAAGAGTACAGGCGGCTGGTATCCGACAGCTTCCAGGAAGCCTACATGACCCACACCTCAACTTCTCCAAACTACCAGATTTTGGCATCGATGGATGCCGGGCGGCGGCAGGCACAGTTTGAAGGATACGAGCTGGTGGAGAAAAGCATTGAGCTGGCAATGTCGATCCGTGCCAAAATACATGATCATCCGCTGCTGCATAAATATTTTCGGGTGCTTACCGTGCGGGATTTTATCCCCGATCAATTCCGAAAATCGGGTCTGGATGAATATTACACGGATGACCAGGGATGGAATCGTATGGAGGATGCGTGGGAACATGACGAATTTGTGCTGGATCCTACCAAAATCACCCTTGCGGTTGGCTTGTCCGGCATTGACGGGGACACATTCAAAAATGAGTACCTGATGGACCAGTATAACATTCAGATCAATAAAACCTCCCGGAATTCCATTCTGTTTATGACCAGCATTGGAACTACCCGTGGCAGCGTGGCATTACTGGTAAATACCCTGCTGCAGATTGCTGCAAAACTGGATGAGGAACACCCGACTATGAACAAAAAAGAATCGGAGATACTTCAGAAACGAATAAAATCGCTCATGGAAGATGTCCCCCCACTGCCCGATTTCAGCTGGTTTCATTCCTCGTTTCAGGCCGTTGCAGGTGTGCCGGGCGGCGATATCCGTCAGGCGTATTTTCTTGCGTACAAGTCAGACAACTGTGAATACATTGTTCTTGATGAGTGTTTAGACAGTATAAAAAGTGGGAGAGGACTGGTATCTACAACGTTTGTAATACCCTATCCCCCCGGATTTCCGGTTTTGGTGCCCGGACAGGTAATCAGCAAAGAGATCATCAAATTCCTTCTCGCGCTGGATGTAAAGGAGATTCACGGATACCGACCGGAACTCGGACTAAAAGTATTTACGGAAGAAGTGTTGAAAAGTCAGAAAAAAATACCAGCCCGTGCTGAAAGAATGCCCGGAAGTGGTTAATTGAGGCGTTATTAAATTTAACGTTTTAAGACGCAGCGACCATGAAAAGTCTGAAACAAAGCGTAAGCCTTTTATGGGTCATGATTTTGCTATTTAAAAATCAGCAAAGTCTGATTAAACAGACACCAAAACTGCCAAATTATAAACCGTCATAAAAAAACTATCAATCCAATAAATCAACATTACTATGACTGAATCAAAAAAAGAAATGAAACCACTTAAAGGATTATCTGACATTCGACGATTTTTCCACCGGAATGAAGTGCCCGTCTATTTTATCAGCGCCACAAATTTTAATCTACTCGGGGCAGATGAATGGATCAAAAGTTTCAAATTCATCTGCTACATTGAATGTTTTGACGGGCAGCATCCCAATGTATTCTCTCCGGAAGAGGAGGTGCCACACGATGAGTTCGAAAGTATTGAGGACATCAACAACTACCTGCTCGAACACAAAGAAGTCGTGGATTACATTAAGAGCCGAAAGAAGGACGGAAAAGGCGGAAAGGCAATGTTTTTGATGTTTGATGAAAAAACTGAAAAGTTGGCCAGAAAGAATGGCCTGGAGGTCTGCTTTCCAACGGCAAAAATGCGGACTTTTATGGATAACAAGGTAAACACCAACCGGATTGCCGAAAAAGCCGGTGTTGCCTGTGTTCCGTATGTGCTTTCAAACGTTAAGGGATATGATCATATGCTGAAAATTTCAAAGAAACTGGGAAATGATCTCGTTATTCAGACTCCCTTTGGTGATTCCGGGCACACTACTTTTTTTATCTCTAATGAAGAAGAGTTCAAGAAGCATGAAGAAGAGATCATTAAGGAAAAAGAGGTGAAAATCATGAAACGGATCAACTGTCGTGGAGCCGCTATTGAGGCCTGCGTAACACGCCACGGAACGATCGTTGCACCACTGATGACAGAATTGGTTGGTTTCCCGGAACTCACACCCTACAAAGGAGGCTGGTGCGGCAACGAAATTCACGCAGATGTCTTTACCCGCTCAATACGTCAAAAAGCCCGCAAATATACACGATTGTTTGGTGATCAGCTCCGCAAAGAAGGATACAAAGGATATTTTGAGCTTGACTTTTTAATTGACCAGGACAATGGCCAGGTCTACCTCGGGGAGCTGAATCCCAGGATTACCGGTGCGAGCTCCATTACCAACCACGCTGTTTTTGCCCTGGCGGATGCTCCCCTGTTTCTCTTTCACCTTCTGGAATGGATGGAAACTCCTTACGAGCTAAGCATAAAATCGATCAACGACCGCTGGGCAAGACCCGAAAATATTGATAACTGGAGTCAGCTCGTGATTAAACACACAGAAGATACGGTGGAATATATTACGGAAGCGCCGCCATCCGGAATCTGGAAAAAGCAGAAAAATGGCACGATTAAATATGACCGCATGGACACTCATCGCCGCGCCGTTGAGAAAGAGAATGAGTCATTCTTTCTTCGAATTACCGGCGAGGGTGATTATCTTTACGAAGGTGCCGATGTGGGCATCCTGGTAATGAGAGGGCGTTTGATGACAGATGATTTCAAACTTACCCAACGGGCAAGGGGCTGGATCACGGCCATAAAGGATCAATATAAAACCAAAGAACCGACAGGCACAGAAGCTGAAAAGGAAAAAATCGCCGAAATTGCCGGGTTCAAAATGATGTAGTATCTGTAACCTTATAAAGGTTTTTTAAAAGTAAATATCCATCAATTGAATCTAAATTGCGCTCACACTATGAAGCAGAATTATGCTAATTAAGATCAAATGTATTAACGAAGATAAGCCCGGTGAAAAATGGGTAAAGGTATTTAACAGAACCTGGCCCTACTACCGCGCCTGGTATTTAAAGGAGGGTTTTACCGCCAGGCCCGGCTACCTGAGCTGCAGTGAAGCTATTGAGGAATACATGCCTGAACTGGCGCCACTGTACGGGCAGATCTGTGAACTTGCCGGTGGCGGGGATGTAGCCTCCCGGTATCTTTCTATGTGGAATCCGCCTGCGTTCATGAGTGGATGCACCCAGGTAGCCTGGACAAAAGACAGGCCTGCACTGATAAGGAACTACGACTACAATCCTAAATGGTTTGAAGGCGTGATGCTAAAGAGTAACTTACTGCAGCCGGTGATGGGTGTGAGTGATTGCAACTGGGGCCTGCTGGACGGAATGAACGCTTGCGGACTGTGTGCATCACTAAACTTTGGCGGGCGCAATGTGGTCGGTGACGGTTTTGGCATCCCCCTGGTGATTCGCTACCTGCTTGAAACCTGTGATAATGTAGGAGACGCTATAAAAACACTTGAACGAATCCCGGTTCATATGGCCTATAATGTTATGCTGATAGACCGGCAAGGTGAATATGCAACCCTATTTCTGGGGCCCGATCGAAAACCGGGGCTAATTACAAAACAAGCCTGTACCAATCACCAGGAAGATATTGAGTGGCCCGAATATGCGAGGCAAACCCAAACGATTGAACGGGAGAAGGCTGCGCAAGAATATTTGAATAATGAAAAGATAGATCTTGACTCCCTGTTCAGAAAATTTTTACAACCACCATTGCACCAGTTTGATGTTAAAAAATCGTTCGGTACGTTATACAGTGCAGCCTGGTTTCCTGAGACCGGCGAAGCGAAATTGTTCTGGAAAGGAAAAGAGCTGAATCAATCTTTTAAAGAGTTTAATGAACAGCAGATATCTGTTCAAATAACCAAGCAGACGGAATCATTGATATATTGACCCGCCTGAATGGTTTGTTTTAAATCTAATTTCTTATTGAATATCGTTGTGGCCCAATACAAATATTTATAGTTTTATATGAAATTTATATATATTAATTTAAAATTTATTTACCATGGAAAAACATCAAAAAGGAATACACCATATTTCAGTGCTTTCCGGAGATGCACAGCGAAATGTTGATTTCTATGTAAAATCCCTGGGAATGCGTCTGGTAAAAAAATCTGTCAACCAGGACGATCCAAGTACCTACCATCTCTTTTATGGAAATGCTACAGGCTCACCCGGATCCGGTCTAACCTTTTTTCCCTGGCCAATGGCACGACAGGGAAAACCCGGATTGGGCGAAGCTGTAAAAGTTGCCTTTGCTGTACCATCCGGCTCAATGGACTTTTGGGCTGAACATTTTGGAGCAGAAGATATCGAATTTGAGGGACCTTACGATAGGTTTGGACAACAAGCTATCGGTTTTAAAGATCCCGATCACCTGCAGCTGGAACTCGTATTTGATGAGCAGATAAATCCGTTCCCGGGCTGGGATAAAAGCACAGTACCACCGGAAGAGGGAATAAGAGGGTTTCGGGGAACCACACTCCGTTTGAAAGAGCATGAGGCAACTGCCGAAGTATTAAAGAACCTATTTGAATTTGAAGAAACCGACCGGCAGGATGGTGCGTGGCATTATACGACAGATGCCCCTATCGGTGGTTCGGTTATCATTAAGGAGGGAGAACCTGAACCATCAGCAAATGGACGGGGAATCGTCCACCATGTAGCCTTCCGTGCTGAAAATGATGAAGAACTGTCCGGTCTGCGTAAAAAAGTAATTGAGATGGGTCTTAATCCAACCAAAATTATTGACCGTCACTGGTTCCACTCGGTTTATTTCAAGTCACCGGGCGGTGTATTGTTTGAGATAGCAACCGATGGTCCGGGCTACGATGTGGATGAAGATCCCGACAAGCTGGGACAAAAACTTATTCTACCGCCCTGGCTTGAATCCAAAAGGGAGATGATTGAAAAGCGGTTACCTGAAATTAATGTGTAATCTTAAGATTCCGAAAATTTAATATGTCTTTATTTCGAGTTGATCCCGAACACCCTTTTAAAGGACCTCATCAAGGATTACCACAGGCGGAGCACGGTGCATCGTTATCACACGCAAAAGCAGCTATGGTGATGGTTCACGGCCGCGGTGCTACCGCCCAAAGCATGTTTCCGCTGGCTGATGAATTTGCGCAGCCCGATTTCTACTACAGGGCTCCCCAGGCTTATAACCATACCTGGTACCCGTATTCCTTTTTAGCTCCTAAAGAGCAGAACCAGCCGGGCATCTCCAGTGGAATACAACTGCTGCATGATCTACTAAAAGATATAACGGCAGCCGGTATTTCAAGCGAGAAGATTATTTTTTTAGGCTTTTCCCAGGGAGCCTGCCTGGCGACTGAATTTGCAGCTCGCCACCCCAAAAAACTGGGAGGGATCGTGGCCTTCAGTGGCGGTTTGATCGGGCCTGAAATCGATGAATCAAATTATACAGGCTCCATGGAGCAGACGCCGGTATTCCTGGGATGCAGCGATGTGGATCCGCATATTCCCAAAGAGCGTGTAGACAAGACAGAAGAAATTTTTAGCCAACTCAATTCAGATGTTACAAAGCGGATTTATAAGGGAATGGGTCATACTGTTAATGAAGATGAAATAAAAGTCGTCCGTGGAATGATGGCCGGTGTGTTGAGCAGTTGAAAAAAATCAATACGATTATTGGGCTACAACACATCACTCTTCAGCACCATCAGTTTCTCACGGGTCATCTCATGCATGGAGTAGGGAATACCACCCATCCCGATACCGGATTCATCCCTGCCGCCAAACGGCATCCAGTCCACACGGAATGCCGTATGATCGTTGACCATCACTGCCGTTGCGTTCAGTTTTTTTACAGCATCGAGTGCAGCATCCAGATTTTTGGTGAATACGGCTGACTGAAAGTGAACATCAAGCTCATTCGCCTGCTGTATCGCTTTATCACGATCACTGTAGGAATAGACACAGACAACCGGTCCAAAAATTTCTAATGTCGAAACGCGGGTGTCACTTGGCGGATTCAGCAAAACGGTGGGTTTGTAGCAAGTATCGGAAATACGCTCACCGCCGCAAAGCAGCTCCGCACCCTGTTCCACCGCTTCATTCACCCACTCTTCAACCCGGTCAACTTCACGGGGTAAAATCAGCGGACCCACATGGGTCTTTTCATCCAAAGGATCTCCGACCGTTAACTTTTGAGCCAGGTCTGCAAGCTCCCGGGCCAGCTCATCTGCAATATCTTCATGTACAAAAACCCGCTGGACTGAAACACATACCTGCCCCGCATGATAAAAACCACCTTTAGAGAGCAACGGCAGCATCGATTCAAAATCGGCATCCTTCTCTACAATCACCGGTGCTGCTCCTCCGTGCTCAAGTGCACAGCGTGTGCCGGGAGCCAGTTTAGACCGAAGATACCAGCCTACTTTTGCCGAGCCGATAAAGGTAAAATAGTTCACCCTTTTATCGGTAACCAGTTTCTCTGAATCTTCATTACCGCAGATTAACGTCTGAATCCAGCCGTCCGGACATCCCGCTTCCTGTAAAATATCCACCAATGCCAGGCATGACAGCGGAGTGGTAAGTGCTGGCTTCACGATCACAGGGCACCCGGCTGCAAAAGCGGTCACCACCTGGTGTACGATCAGGTTTAGCGGATGATTAAACGCACTGACAGCAGCCACTACACCAATTGGTTCACGCATGGTATATGCCAGTCTGTTTTCAGACGCTTCCGTCAGACCCATCGGAATTTGTTCCCCTTTCAGGTTTGCAATTTCAGCAGCTGCAACTTTTACTCCATTTATCGCCCGTAAAACTTCGGCTCTGGAGTCGCGATACGGTTTTCCTCCCTCACCCGCAGCAATTTCAGTAAGTTCTTCAACTCTCGCCTCCATTATTGAAGCCGCTTTTTCCAATATGGCTACTCTTCTGTGTGGCTGAATCCAGATGGATTGATCCTGAAACAGTGCATATGCAGTTATGAGGGCATTCTCTACATCATCGGCTCCCTGCATGGGAAGTTCTTTAATCAAACGTAAATCGTACGGAGATTGTATTTCTAACATGGGATATCTGCTTACAGGTTTTCGGTTTTTTCTTTGATGAGAACATTTAAAATGGAGTGATTCAGTGAATAATCGACCTGCAAGTCGATCAGGTGAACACCCTTGGAGTTGAGGCAGTTTTTCAGTGTTTCCCGGAATTCATCATCACTTCCGGGCCGGTGACCCGTTGCGCCATAGCTTTCAGCATATTTTACAAAATCAGGATTGTTGAAATCGAGACCATATTCTTCAAAGCCCATATCTTTCTGTTTCCATTTGATCATACCGTACGAACTGTCATTTAAAACAATCACCACCATATCCAGGTTGTTTCGAACAGCTGTTTCAAGTTCTTGTGAATTCATCATAAACCCGCCGTCTCCGCATACCGAAACCACTTTTTTGCCGGGATTAATCAATTTGGCAAGCATTGCAGAGGGCAGGCCTGCCCCCATAGTTGCCAGTGCGTTATCAAGGAGAAGGGTGTTGGGTTTGTAGCATTTGTAATTCCTTGCAAACCAGATCTTATAAACACCATTGTCGAGAGTAATGATATCATCATCACCCAATGTATTTCTCATGATGTTGACCAGTCTCTGAGGCAGCATCGGGAAACGCCTGTCCTCAAAATATTTAGTGAGATGGCTTTCTACATCTTCTTTGATCAGCATGTAAAAATCAAAATCCCAGTCGGTTTGCGGACTGATGTGACGACAAATATGCCGGATGGATGTTGTTATATCGCCAACCACATTCAGCTGCGGAAAATAGACGGCATCTACCTCAGCCGGAAAGAAGTTCAGGTGAATTACTTTTTTACCGCCTTCGTTCATAAAAAAGGGTGGTTTTTCAATTACATCATGTCCCACATTAATAATCAGGTCAGCTTTGTCGATCGCCCGGTGGAGAAAATCATGATCAGATAGCGCGGCCGTTCCCAGGTACTGAGGATGCCGTTCATCAACAACACCTTTTCCCATCTGAGTATTAAAAAAATAGATTCCGGATTGATCAATAAATTCCGTGAGTGCATTCCGGGTATCTTTCCGGTTGGCTCCGGCACCAATCATCAATAGCGGCATCTTCGCATTTTCAATCATCCGGGCCGCCTCCTGCACTGCCTCTTCATCAGCATCCGGCCGCCTGTGGCCCACCACATCAAATATACGGTCGTCCGCCTCTTCCCGGGCGATATCTTCGGGAAGTTCCAGGTGTACCGCACCCGGGCGCTCCTCAACAGCCAGACGAAACGATTCCCGGACCAGCGACGGAATCGTATTCCCATTTACAACCTGTTTGGTAAATTTGGTAAGCGGCTGCATCATGTTCACTACATCCAGGATTTGAAACCGGGCTTGTTTACTGGTTTTAATAGGTTTTTGACCCGTAATCAGCATCATCGGCATGGCACCGAGCTGTGCGTATGCTGTAGGTGTAACCAGGTTTGTTGCACCCGGACCCAGTGTAGCCATACAAACTCCGGGCTTGCCGGTCAGTCGCCCGTAGGTTGCCGCCATAAAACCGGCTCCCTGCTCATGGCGTGTTAAAATTAAGCGGATATCAGAATCCTTCAGTGAATTCAGAATATCCAGGTTCTCTTCACCGGGCACGGCAAAAATATACTCTACTCCCTCATTTTCCAGGGCTTTTACAAACAGATCGGATGCTTTCATACGTTTAGTTCAGTTAGCTTTGGTTAAAATACGTTCAGTTAATTGTTGGAACATGGCCACACCCGTTTGGATGATGTCATCCGGAAAGTCATAATCTTCGTTATGCAGCTGTGGATGATCTTCACCGGCTCCCAATCCGAATAGTGCTCCGTTAAATGCCGATGTAAACAAGCCAAAATCTTCTGACCAGGGAAACGGATGATCCATCCGGGCAACAGGCAGGCTTAATTCTTGTGCAACTTCAGTTATAAATTCTACACAGTGCGAATCATTTTTCACAGACTCAAACTCTTCTGTATAACTGATATCGATCTTAAGGTGATTGGCTTCAGCAATTTTCCTTGCCTGCTCTTCAGCTTTTGCGGCAAGTATCTCCATCTCTTCATCCCGGTGGGTTCGCAGGGTAGCCATTACCTCTCCATCGCCCGCCGAAGTGCCAAATGCAGGTTTTCCTACCCGAATATGAATCGGTGTAATAAGTGCTGCACGATGAAATTCCGTATGCATCTGTGGAATCATAAATAAGGATTGAATAATCTGGCTTGCAGCAAGAGCTGGATTATCCCCATTTTCCGGATGTGAAGCGTGTGATGGCCTGCCTTTCAGTTTAATAATCATCCCTTTTGATGCAGAAGCAAAGATACCTTTTTTAACCATGATTTGTCCTTTTGGAAAACCCGGCAGGTTGTGAAGAGCATATATATAATCAGGTTTCAGATCAGAAAACTTACTGTCATCCAGAATTTTTCGGGCGCCTTCTCCGGTCTCTTCAGCCGGCTGATAGAGCAGAATCACCCGTCCCGTATCCGGCCTATTGGAATGTAAATATTGAGCCATTCCTGAAATGATTGCCATATGGCCATCATGACCGCATTTGTGGCCATTCCCTTCAATCCGGGAGCGGTATTCCATCTCATTTACTTCCGGTATAGGAAGAGCATCCAGTTCGCAGCGCAGCATTACAGTTGGTCCGTTTGCCTCTCCATTGTAAATGGCAGCAATGCCATACCCGCCAATTTTATCCACCAGTTCATCAGGCGGAAAATCGCTCAGAAAATTCTTGACATATTCTGCGGTTTTCTCTTCCTGGTGCGCTGTTTCAGGTATCTGGTGCAGTTTGTGCCGGAATTCAATAAGTTTTTCGATTTCAACATTCTTCGGTATTGTCATAGTTAACCGACTAATTCTGTCTGATTTTCTTTTACGATTCGTGGTATATGATGGGGAAGGCGTGTGAGCAGTTCATAGTTCATGCTGTTATTCATATCACTGAAAGAACCAATGCTGATTTCCAGCTCACCCTGTTTTCCAACAAGTACCACTTCATCACCGACAGCTACATTTTCAACGTCTGTCACATCCATTACCATCATATTCATATTAACAGCGCCAACGACGGGTACCCTTTTCCCGCCAACCAGAACATGACCGTTATTGCTGAGTGTCCGGCTGAAACCATACCCATAACCTACAGGCACTGTAGCAATTTTACTCGGCCGGTTGGTCAGGTAACTTTTTCCGTAACTCACATATTCATTTTCGGGCACCCGGTTCACACTTAAAATTTCACTCTTCCAGGATAATATCCGGTCCAGGGGATCTCCCTCAATGTCATGTTTCATCTTATAACGCATCTTGGTCTCATTGTTTGGCCAGTAACCATAGCTGGAGATTCCGATACGAACAAGATCTCCGGCCGTCTCCGGAAAATTCAGCAATGCCGCTGAACAGGCACTGTGCTTGTAGAGAGGTGAAAGATCCTTCTCATCAAAAAGTTCACATAACCTGTTAAATTTTTCAATCTGTCTCTCTATCCTGTCGAAGCTTGTATAATCTTCGGCACCGGCGTAGTGAGTGCAAAGCCCCTCCAATACCAGGTTTTTTTTATTGTTTTCAAGCAGCTCAAATACTTCAGAAAGCTGATCAGCACAAAACCCGGTCCGGTGCATCCCGGTTTCAAGCTCCAGGTGAATCCGTGCTTTTTTTTTCATTTTCTTCGCTTGTTCGATAGTCGCCTTCAGGCGTTCAGGAGTAAATACAAAAAAGGAGACGTCATGACTGATCGCCCACTCCAGGTAGTCATCGTCTACCCATCCCATAATCATCACTTCACACTCTTCGTGCTTGGCTTTGTGAACCCGCACAGCTTCCGCTACACTGAAAACTGAAAAATGAGTAACGCCGCACTCCTCTATTGCCGGCAGCAACTCTTCAATACCATGACCATAGGCATTGGCTTTAACCACCATTGAGTAGCGGACTTCAGGATCAAGTCTGTCTTTTATGAAACGGATGTTATTGTTAAGTGCATTCTTGTCGAGCTCGATAAAGGAGGTATGCAGCATGAACAGTTACGGAAATTTTTTTTAATGAAATATTTGTCCATTTAAGTTAATAAAGGGTTTACAAACATTCTAATAACCGGCCTGATCAAACGATAACGTTTCTATCCATTTTCTGATTATACCATATTTGGCATCTGCTATTCATCCCGGCCGAACAAAAAAATCTAAAATCATTAGGAAAACTAAATAATTTATGTCAAATGAGCTTTAAGTCGGACTGAAACCAAAATTATTTTAACTATAATACCAAATAAATTAATTTATTAATCCCTTCTGCTTTAATCTATATGAGTTTTTCCCATCATTGCCTTGTATTATTCAGATAAAAAGAAATTGCAATTATATGAAACTTTCTTTTTGGAGGAAACGTATTGTATAGCTCAATAATGCGGTTAAAAATACTATAAGAAACCGCTCCAAGAATGGGATTTAAATTTTTGAATTTGAAATAAATACAACTAATAAAAAAATGAAAACAATAACATCTATCGTACTATCTGCATTTCTGTTTGCAATACCTTTTCAAACATCAGGTGCAACAACAGACAAAAATACCTTTGAAGTTTCGGATAATATTTTCGAAGCTGTAAAAAACATCGATATCACAAGTCTGAATATTCTGCTATCAGGAGGTACAGACGTCAACTCAGTTAATCAGGATGGTGAAACTCCGCTTATGATTGCTTCCGAAATCGGCAATATGCGAATGCTGAATATATTGCTGGTGCATAATCCCGATGTGAATATGGAAAATCAGAACGGCATGACGGCGCTGATGATTGCTGCGGAGAATGGCCAGCTTTATGTTGCCGACCGACTGATCCAGGAAGGTGCAAAAACTGATATAAAAAATAACCGTGGCGAAACTGCTGTAGAGCTTGCTGCAAAAAACGGACATAAAGAAGTTCTTGAACTTCTGAACGGTAAGGAAGTAGCAGGATTTTCACGTTAATCTGAAAGTTCAGAACATTTTACAGAATAAATGAATCCAGGAAAGCTCCGTGCAAAAACACGGAGCTTTTTTTTATGATGATATTGTCGTTTGCGGTTGTTTGATTATTTTAGTGGAATAATTAATGAACAACTATCAAAAAACATGAAACTTTCTATTCTCCCCGCTTTTTTCCTAATTTTTATTTTCTCTGTCAGCGCCTCCGCACAAAATTCCATCTCTGAAAAAACTTCAGGGCTGCAAAAATATGAGGGGTTTATCGACTTTTGGTATGATGAGAACGAAGGCAGAATCTGGCTGCAAATTGATAACCTTGGCGAAGAGATTCTCTACGTGAATTCACTGGCTGCAGGTATGGGATCAAATGATATAGGTCTCGACCGCAGTCAGCTTGGTGATTCCAGGATTGTTAAATTTGAACGTTTTGGGCCAAAAGTTCTGATGATTCAGCCAAATTATGATTTCAGGGCCAATACGGACAACAATCTTGAGAAAAAATCTGTGGATGAAGCATTTGCCAAATCCATCCTTTGGGGTTTTGAAGTTGATACTTCCGAAAACGGTTCAGTATTGGTAGACGCCACCGATTTCCTGCTTCGTGATGCACACAATGTGACCCGGCGTTTAAGCTCATCCGGCCAGGGTAATTTTTCACCGGATAAATCCAGGTCGGCCATTTACCCGTCAGGGACATTTAATTTTCCTGAAAATTCTGAAATTGAAACTATTCTTACCTTTACCGGCAGCAATCCGGGCGGACAAGTCCGCTCCGTCACCCCTACACCGGAATCGATTACAGTGCGCCAGCACCACTCATTCGTTAAACTGCCTGATGAAAATTACACCCCCCGCAAAATGGATCCGAGATCCGGTTTTTTTGGTATTTCCTACCAGGATTACAGTGCACCAATCGGCGGAGAATTTACAAAGCGATACATTGTTCGTCACCGACTTGAAAAGAAGAACCCGGAAGCGGAGATCAGTGAACCGGTTGAACCAATTGTTTACTACCTGGATAACGGTACGCCGGAACCTATACAAACCGCACTTCTTGAAGGAGCAGAGTGGTGGGCAGAGGCGTTTGAAGAGATCGGCTTCAAAGATGCATACAGGGTTGAAATCCTGCCTGATGATGCCCATCCGTTAGACGTGCGCTACAATGTTATCAACTGGGTGCACCGGTCTACACGCGGATGGTCGTACGGATCATCTGTAGTTGACCCCCGGACAGGGGAAATAATCAAGGGAAATGTTCTGCTCGGTTCACTCAGGGTCCGGCAGGATTACATGATCGCTGAAGGTCTTCTTGCTCCTTACGAAAACGGTGTAGTTCCCGATGATGATCCTATGCTTGAAATGGCCCTTGCCAGAATCCGTCAGTTATCTGCGCATGAGATCGGACATACGCTTGGAATTGCCCATAACTTTGCAGCAAGTGTTAACAACAGGGCATCGGTTATGGATTATCCGCACCCAAAAGTGAAAATAAATGCGGATGGCAGCTTTGACCTCTCCGATGCGTATGATACGGGAATCGGGGAATGGGATAAAAGAGTTATTGCCTACGGGTACCAGGATTTTCCCGAAAATACAAACGAGGAATCCGCTCTGAATGAGATCATTGAGGAATCGATAGAAATGGGACTTCTCTACATTACAGACAGGGATGCACGGCCTCAGGGCGGTGCTCATCCGGATGCTCACTTATGGGACAACGGCACCAATGCCATTGACGAACTTGTACATGTACTGGATGTAAGAAGAATCGCTTTGGAACGCTTTTCGGCAAATAATATCAGAATGGGGCGTACAATGAGCGAACTTGAAGATGTTCTTGTTCCAATCTATCTCTTTCATCGATATCAAACAGAAGCTGCTGTTAAGATACTCGGTGGAGTCGATTACAGTTACAGTGTAAGAGGAGATAACCAAACCGGACCCCGGGTCGTATATGCGGGTGCTCAGCGCCGTGCACTTGACGCCCTGCTGATGACTCTTTCGCCAAATGAACTGGCACTTCCGCAAACCATCCTGGACCTGATTCCACCCCGCGCTGCAGGGATTCCCAATACGAGAGAATTGTTCAGAGGGTACACCTCACCAATGCTTGATCCGGTTGCAGTTGCAGAGGTTGCTGCCGATCTCACTGCATCTCTTATTTTTACACCCGAACGTGCAGCACGGCTGGTAAATCAACATGCCGGGAACCACGCAAATCCCGGCTTGATTGAAGTGATTGATAAAGTAATCGAATCTACTTTATGGATTCAGCAGGATGCCGGTTATGAGAGCAGCATACAGCGATCCATAAATACAGCTGTGGTTCGGAACCTGTTGAAACTTGCCAATAACAGTGAAGCTTCACCCGATGTTCGGTCAATTGCAAGCTACAAACTTGACCTGATCTCCGCCCGTTTAAGCGAAGTAAGCGAAAATGAGAAACTGCCTGTAGTAAAAGCACATTACCGGTTCCTGAATACAATGATTGAAACATACGAATCTGATCCTGAAAAATTTGAACTGCCTGAAGCTCCCTATACGCCTCCCGGGTCCCCGATTGGCACCACAGCTGATGGCTATCTTTTACATTGTAATTATTGAACCAACATAAGTCACCATGGATTTTTTTACAGAATTCAATGAAACAGTATTTGCAGGAAATGAACTATGGAGAATAGCTGTACTCTTTATCATTATCACGCTCTCTTTTTTTGGTGGCAAAATTCTGAAATTTCTCTTTTCCCGAATTGCCCCCCGGCTCGAAGAAAAAGATCAAAGGATTTTATCTGTTTCAGTTGAATCAGCTTCCAAAGCAATTACTTTTTTGGTATTTACGTTAGGCCTGCGAATCGCCATATCCTTCCTGGTTATTCCCGAAGGAATCGAGGAACTGATTGTTACAGCCGTTCGGGTACTAGTAATTCTGTCTATCGGTTATTTTGTTTACAAGCAGGTTGATGTGATTGATGTCTGGCTTAGGCGATTTTCGAGAGAAGATAAAACCCAGATCGATGATATGCTTATCCCTCTGGTAGGCAAATCTGTTCGTGTAACTGTTTCTATCCTGGTGATACTTCAGGTGGCCCAGACACTGAGTGATAAACCAATAACCAGTATCCTGGCCGGAATCGGGATTGGCGGACTTGCTCTTGGTCTTGCTGCCCAGGATACAATTCGTAACTTTTTTGGTTCGCTCATGATTTTTGCCGATAAGCCGTTTAATGCAGGAGATCTCATTAATCTGAATGGCACACTGGGATCTATTGTAGAAGTGGGTGTAAGAACTACCAAAATAAATACACTCGATGGGCATCTGCTTACCGTACCGAACGGACAGTTAGCTAACAATACGATTCATAATATCGGGAAACGTCCATTTATACGCCGGGTGATGAATATAACAATCACTTATGATACCCCGTCCGAAAAAGTAGAACGGGCACTCGAAATTCTAAAAGAAATCCTGGATAATCACGAAGGTATGAATGAAGATTTTCCTCCCCGAATCTTTTTCAGTGATCTGAATGCTGACTCTTTGAACCTGGTGGTTTACTATTGGTACCATCCGCCAGATTACTGGCAATACATGGAATTCAGTGAAAAAGTTAACCGTGAAATTTTCAGCAGGTTTAATGATGAGGGTATCGACTTTGCCTTCCCATCACAAACCATGTACCTGGCAGGAGATAAAAAACGACCCATTAATTTGAAGGATCCGGATTCCTAAAAAATATTGAGTTTCCCCGACTGACGAGTGCTGGGGTGCGCATTGATCATCACAGACTGAAGGCCTGCAGCAGGTCAGTTTTAATTCGGCTGACGGTTATGATGGCCGGGCAGAGTTTTTATGCAATGGCAACCGGTCGATATTAAATAACTGCGAATGTATACGGTCTGTCCTATTTCAGGCCTTCAGCCTGGTGGTTGCTATGACTCATGATTTCCCGGGGCGATTGCCCCGGGTTGTGATGCATCAGGCCTTCAGCCTGTCTTTTGACCGCATTGGCTACCCTCGAATGAGGAGTTACACGTGTTTTGATCTTCGGAACGCCTGTTGCACGATTTTTTTTTGAGCTCGACTAACACATGAAATTACCATTTAACCCTGGCATGCCCTGACCGTGTCTTGATCACTGGAACGCATGTGGCGGGATGTTGCCTTTACCACTCTTCAAGCGACTGAAAATTGGCTGCCCATGGCTTATTTTTTTCAAAGTTGTCAAACGAAGGGTGGGGTGCGTATTGATCATCACAGGCTGAAGGCCTGACGCAACTCAGCCCCGACACGGCTGTGTCGGGGGTCCCGGTGAGGTGCCAGACGGCAGGCTGAAGGCCTGCAGCAGGTCAGTTTTAATTCGGGTGACGGTTATGATGGCCGGGCAGGGTTTTTATGCAATGGCAACCGGTCGATATAAAATAGCTGCAAATGTATGCGGCCTGTCCTGCTTCAGGCCTTCAGCCTGGCGGTTGCTATAACTCATGATTTCCCGGGGCGATTGCCCCGGGCTGTGGTGCATCAGGCTTTCAGCCTGTCTTTTGACCAGCATTGGCTGCCCGTGGCTTATTTTTTTTCAAAGTCATCAGACGAGGGATGTAAAATTTATAATTGTCCTTTGTTTCTTTATTCGAAAATTCCGACTATTAAGAGAGAGCTTCCTGGCAGGTAAAGCATTACAACAAATAACAGATTATGGAAACCGGCCAGTTATTTACAAATACCTAACGCTAAAATAAACCTATCTCCTTATGAATTACTCACGAAGATCTTTTCTGAAAAAATCCGGATTAATGGCATCAGGGCTGGCAATCGGCTCACTACCCTTTTTAAAAGCAAACAGTGCAAAAGCTCAAAATTCGCACCCCTTTGGAATTCAGCTCTATACACTACGCGATATAATTGGTGATGATCCCAAAGGAGTTTTAAAACAGCTTTCCGAGTTTGGCTACAATCAGATTGAGAGTTACGACGGACCAATGGGAATTTATTGGGGCATGGGGCACAAAGGTTTTAAAGAGTATATGGATCAACTCGGGATGACACTGATCTCAAGCCATGCAAATGTTTCCGAAGATTTTGAACGAAAAGTTGACGAGGCTGCTGAAATCGGGGTTGAATATCTGATTAATCCATACGTAGGACCTCAGGAGACACTTGACGATTTCAAAAGAATAACTGACCAGTTTAATAAACACGGTGAAATAGCAAATCGCGCAGGAATCAGCTTTGCGTATCATAACCATGCCTACTCATTTGAGCTGCTCGAAGGTGAGTATCCGCAGGATATTATGATGCAGGGAACTGATCCTGACCTGGTTGACTTCCAGATGGACATCTACTGGGTGGTTGCCGCAGGAGAAGATCCTTCAGAATGGATCGAAAAATATCCGAATCGTTTTGTTTTATCACATGTTAAGGATCTGAAGAATGGTGACAATCCTGAATCTGTGGTTTTGGGTAACGGCACAATTGACTTTGCTCCCATTTTAAAAATCGCCAAAGAGAACGGGATGAAGTATTTAATAGTAGAGCAGGAAGCCTATACGGGCACCACACCAATCGATGCTGCCCGTGCGAATGCTACCTACATGAAGGGACTTACAATTTAGATTACCGCGAGAATTCAGTCTTCTTTTTCCGGAATATTTAAATTGATGTTAGTTCTGCGGTGCCCGAGCAGGTGGTCTGCAAAATAATCCCAGAGCATTCGCTCAAAATAATCACTGTATCTGCCAAAGCCGTGACGGCTTTCGGGAAAGATCATCATATCGAACCGTTTCCCTTCCCTGATTAGAGCGTCAGCCATGCGATAGGTATTTGCAGGATGTACGTTGTTATCCATCTCTCCGTGAACGAGCAGCAGGCGGCCTCGCAGGTTATCAGCGAGATCCTGGTTCTTTGGAATCTCGGAAACAAATGTGACTTCCTCTACTTCTTCTTTTTCAGTTTCACTATTCACATCTTCCAGTCCGGTATCTTCATTGTTTTCACCGTTCTCTTTTTTAACGGTTTTCGTTTTTTTCTCAACACCGTGATGAACTTCACCCCACCATATATTATATACGTTATTATCGTGGTTTCCGGCAGATGAGACTGCAACCTTATAAAAATCCGGGTAGGTTAAAAGTGCGGCGGTTGACATAAAACCTCCTCCCGAATGTCCGTAGATTCCAACGCGGTCAAGATCTATATATGAATGCCTTGCAGCCAGTTCTTCAATACCGGCCCGGTTATCAGGCAAGGCATAATCCCTCAAATTGTTGTGTCCGTAATTATGATACCATTTTTCACGAAGCGGGCTTCCGCCGCGGTTGCCGATTGATACAACAACAAATCCAATTTGTGACAAGGTGTGGGCGCGGGCTGCAGAACCTCTGAGGCTAAATGTTCTTGGATAGGGTTCAACCTGAGGACCGGGGTATACATATGAGATTACCGGGTATTTCTTATCAGGATCGAAATCGGCCGGTTTCCACATCACACCATAAAGATCGGTCATTCCGTCTGCAGCTTTTACGCTGATGATTTCCGGTTTTCTGTATCCTGCTTCCTCCATCCGGCTGATATCGGTCTCTTCAAGATCCAGAACCACGCGGCCTTCAAGGTCTCTCAGAACAGATTTAGTGGGTAGATCCGGGCGGGAATAGTTATTTACAAAGTAATCATCATTATCGCTCATGCTGAACGAGTGATTTGCATCTTCAGGCGTAAGCAATTTCATACCTGAACCGTCAAATTTAATTTTGTAGTATCGGGAGTAGTAAGGATTTGCACCTTCTTCTCGTCCGAACCCTTCAAAATAGACAGTTTGTGCAGTTGTATCTATTTGGGCGATATCACCGACCATAAAGTGTCCGTCTGTAATCCTGTTTTTCAGATTGCCTTCAGAGTCGTACCTATAGAGCTGGCCCCATCCTGTACGTTCACTCCACCACAGGTATTCATCCCCTTCATTAATAATGGCAAGCTGGGCATAACGGGTATTAAAATAGGGGTGGCTTTCTTCAGACCATAAAACTTCGGATTCACCTGTGGTTGTGTTTGCTTTAACCACATCGATCGTATCCCACGTGCGGTTTCTTCGAAGAACATAGAGAAAATCTGATTCATCGGTCGTGAAAATGCCGCCGTTATTAAAATAAACTCCTCCAAGAGATTGATCAGGCCATTTATCCAAATCCAGCTGAACCCTCTCATTACTTTTCACATCAAAAACAAGGATCTCATCCTGGTAGTGATTGTCCTCACCGGGCATGTTGTATTTATAAGTTTCAAGCTCGGGACGTTCTTTAAGTGTATTGATGACCCACAATTCATCCACCTCCCGCCAGTCCTGTCTTTTTACATAGAGCTTTTCAGAATCTTCAAACCAGTTGGCTCTTGAACGCAGTCTTTTCGTGGACGTGGTATCACCATGATCTGCCTGGAAGCTGTACCATCTCTCTCCGTCGCCTGTAAGCCGGATTTCAGTGCTGTCTGGATCATCTGCACGCATCAGGTAGAGATCGTGTTCTCTTGCAAATGCGATCCATGTGCTGTCGGGTGAATAAGTTGCCCACGGTTCATCTACTTCTTTTTCAAGTGAATCACCTTTCACAAGTTCTCTTCTATCTACATGGTATTTAAACTGAATACTATCAATATGAAATGTAAAAAGACCAAGATCCGTATCATAATCAAATTCTTTTAAATCGAGATCATGGGCTTTAAATCCCCGGTTGAAAATTTCAGATAGCTGAGCTGACATATCCTCAGTATCAAAGAGCGGTCGTTTATTCTGGCGATCAGCATTCACGTATATCCACTTTTTTCCTTCGGGAAATTCCCATTCATACCAGAACTCACTTTCATCCTCAATCCAATTGGCAGAAAGAGATGTACTCCCTGTCATTTTTTGCATTTTATCGGAGGTAAACCGTTCGGCGAGTTCAAAATTGCCTTTTTCCTGGGCAGATATTTGATATGGCGATACTGCTATAAAAGTCAGAAGCAGAAATGATAGTAAATACTGAATATGATTGGATGGAATGCGCATAAAACAATTTCATTTTATAGATGATTAGATAACAATGAAATATCATGATTTACAAAAAAGGATGCTGATTTTTTTACAAAGTTTAATTGGGATTCAACCGTCTGTTTCTGATCTCGCTGATTCTTTTATTGAGTTGGCCCTGAACATCATATCAGATGCCTGTAAAATTTTCATCTTTAGCTGTGGATTGTATTCCGGGCGGCTTTCAAGGAAACTTCGAACCGTACGCACAGCATTATCTGAAGAGTAACTGCCAAATGTTGCATCCAGCCATCGCTTTGGAAAAAAGATATCGCCGGTGACCTGTATCTCTTGCAGTAACTCCAGGCTATCCTGCAGGTATTTTTCAGATTCAGAGGTGCGAAGAGGATGGTGCAGGTATCCCAAAGCACTTAAAACCCACGATTCGGTTTTTCGGTTCTCTTCGTGTCTGAGAGACTCAAAAAATTGATCACGTACTTCAGGATCAGGTGAAATGGCGGGTATGATAAATTCAAACCGGCGCTTTCGGTCACTGTCTTTGATCTTTTTTAGCTGGGCCGATAAGATATTTTCAGCATCATGAGGACGCTTAACGGCAATTTCACCAGCCATGCTGATATAATCGGATTCGGAAAGATTCAGCCCGTCTACGGTATTCTCTTCACTCCAGATTTCATATACCTTCTGAACCTGTTCCTCTGAAAGCGCCACATTCCGGAAACTCTTAAAGAAGATTTTCTTTTTACTGCTTTCGGTCTGCTGAAGCATTTTTTGCCATAATCTGCTTTCAAGTTCAGGCCCCATATTTGCCCGCTGACTCCCGGTAAAGAGATCCCAATAAATGGTTTGCAGCTGTCCGAGAGACATGTTTATAAGTAACTGGTTCTCTTCATTCTCAATAATTTTCAACAATCCTTTAAAATATTCAGCAGGTGGCACATTATTCTGCTCCAGCATATTTTCAAAAAGATTTATGAGCTCAGTACCTTTGGCCACATCATCCAGTTGCTCCCAGTACGATAAATTGTCAAGTGATGTTGGATAAAGACCGTATCCGTATCCATCTGAATTGAAAAAATAATCCGGATTTTCCCGGAAATCTATCTCTGTTTCATAAGATTCAATCAACAAAACATGGGGTATAAAGCCGGAACCTGAACCGGAATTTTCAAGTATGGTGAATTTCTGAGGCCAGATTTTCTCTTCCCCTGATGGATCATGCTGGAGAAGCAGACTTTGATTCCCAGTAATTAACTCTTCTGAAAAATGGGGCCTTCCCGGACTATTAACCCATACCTCACTCCAGGCAGAAATATTTTGTTCGCTTTTTCTATCCAATATATTTATCAGATCAGGCCATGTAGCATTTTTAAAAGCGTAGTTTCCCAGGTACTCACGCATCCCTTCCCGAAAAACCTCTTCACCTGTAAGCAATTCGAGCTGACGCATCATAATAGGTGCTTTATTGTAAATTATATTCCCGTACATCTGCCCGGCTTCATTCAGGTTGCCAAGATATTGACGGATTGGATTGGCACCTTCCGTACGATCAACCGAATAAGCTGATGGATGATGACGCAAAAGAAAGTTTAAATCATGATTGATTTCCGGGAAACCTGGATTCATGATTTTCGCAGCCATAAAATTTGCAAACACCTCTTTTGTCCATACATCATTAAACCACTCCATCGTTACCAGGTTACCAAACCACATATGAGCAGTTTCATGCGCAATCAAACTGGCCCGGCCAAGAAGTTGTGAATCGGAGGGATCTTCATCCAAAAATAGTGACGAAGCACGGTACTGAATTGCTCCTGTATGCTCCATGCCGCCGTATTGAAATGTGGGAATGAGGGCAAAATCAAATTTCTGAAACGGATAGCGTATGCCTGTATACTCTTCAAGCCAGCGAAGGGAGGCCGCGTGAAGGCTGAAAATGTCGTCCAGGTTTCTTTCCACTTTTTCGGCATCACTTTCGCGATGCAGCATCGTCATCTCCCTTCCATCTGTTGTTTTCGTGACCCTTTCAAAATCCCCGGCAACAAACGAAAAGAGATATGAACTTATCAGGTCAGATGGAGAAAAATAGAGAATCCTTGTAGAATCCGCCTCTTTTTCTGACATGAGCGGAGCATTCGAAATAGCCTGCCAGGAATCAGGAATTTCCAGCGTAAGCTCAAAAAAGGCTTTCAGGTCGGGCTGATCAAAAAGCGGGAAGGCTGTTCGGGCACGATCAGGCACAAACAGTGTGTAGAGATAGTCCGGGTTTCTATTCATGGAAGATGTACCGGCCTCAAATTTGATATCAACCCTGTTTTCTCCTTCTTGTAAAAGCTTTGATGGTAATATAATGTGTTCCTTTTCAAACACTATGTCTGCGGGAGAGTCATTAATCACCAAAGATTCAAGATGATCCTGCGACTCCCGGAAGTCGAGCGGAATATCGGCCCGGGCATTCTTAAGACGAAAACGAAGAGAGAGATCACCTGCAATTTGCTGCTCCTCATCTTCTGGAATCGCAAATTCCAGTTTGTAGTGAATGTCAGAAATGAGCGCCTTGCGAAATATAGCCAGTTCAAGTGAAACCCCGGGTTCCGCCGGAGGTGCTTCAATCCCGTTACAGGAAACAAGAAAAAGGGAAGTAACCAGAAGAAGAATTGCCGGAATGATTAATTTCATATGTCAAGTTTTATTGAAAAATATACGGACCACCAATGAACAGAATATTACTTTCTGAAAGTAAGGAACCGGTTTCAATGAATACAAATTTTTTTCACTGCTTAACATAAGTTCACGGTTGTTTTAGGAATCAGATCTATCCCGCGGTATAGACTTTGGCAATGGATCGCCAGGATTATTACCTTTGTTATTAAGATGAACAGAAATAAAATCAAAATAATAAAATGAAATTGGTAGATCCCTCAGGTAAAGAAGTAACAAGCAAAGAGAATAAAGAAGCCGGTGAACTTGAAACTCAGCTGAATAAAAAAATTGAGAAGCTGCTCGAACCTATAATGAATAAGATCAAGTTGTCGGGTGGACAGATTCCGCAGCAGCAGCTGTATCAATTATCTTCTGCAGCACACCAGATGCTTTTTAACCGGATGGTTTTTAATCTTGCAGTAAAAGCAGGTGTAGAAGATATCAGTGAATTGATAAGTGAAGACGATGTTCAAGAACTTCAGACTGACCTGACGAACCAGCTTCAGATCGTTGATAGTTCTGAGATGTCTGATGCACCAAAAAATCCGGGACAAGAATAATTCCAAGGCTTTATAAAATTATCTGACCCGGATTCATGTCAGTTGATTACTGCTCCTGTTAATTGCTGATTCTTGTGTGTCAGTAGCCCTGTTATTTCACGGAATAGTTGCCTAATTTTATTATACGGATTGTCTTATCAATCCGGTAAAAAAAGAGAGTAAGCGGATCATGAAAACAGGTAAGAAAATTCCGGGGTTGATTATAGCAATTATTCTCATCATCCCTGCATGTGGTGGCATTGCAATAGCTCAGGATCAGGATAAAGAGACTTTCTATTTAAACAATTATTTGGAGAGAGAATTTGAAATTCATCGCGATATAGCCACATTTGACATCCGTTTTGGCGAGTTTAAAACATGGGATTACAACGTTTACTATTACAGGAGAACATTTGAAATCAATCAACAGCTTTATGATAATATCAGTAAGCTGATTCTGACGCCGAGAGACAGAATCAGGCTGACAGACCGGGTCTTTTTTTCTTTACATAACAAATACATTCCGGGATTTATGCAGTTGTACACTATGCCAATCGCAAAACCCCCGGAAAATCCAAATCTTATATATGAAAATGGCGGGAAATGAAAGGTAATAATCAATAATAGTCTGCTTGCTTCACAATATTTTACCAATTAATAATAGCTCTTTCTATTTATTTTCGTTTATTTCAAATGATAAGCATCGTTCAAATTACAAATAAAACACTTTTCGTTATGAACAGCCGATCCTTCTTTGGTTTTTTACTTATTTCATTGGCAATAGTACTTGTTTCGCAAACACTTTTAATGGGCCAGGATGGTTATCAACTGCCCTCCCAGGCTATGATCAACCTGGTGGATGGTGATCGCACTCCCTCTGTAAGTCTTTCACCAAACCGTAATCTCATGCTTCTGCAGGAACAGCCAGGCTTGCCTTCCATTGAAGAAGTATCACAGCCTGAATTGAGACTTGCCGGTATCCGAATCAATCCGCTAACAAACGGCCGCAGTTCAACACGATTCGCTACAAATCTTACAATCAGAGACCTGCTGACAGGAGAAGATACCCAAGTTAAAGGATTGCCTGACAATCCCAGAATTTCGAATGTAAGCTGGTCGCCAACCAACATGCATTTTGCATTTCTCTTAACCCGCGCAGATGGAATTGAATTATGGGTAACGGATATCAGCACTGCCACAGCAACAAAACTAACAGATGCCGGTGTGAACGCAACATATGGTTCAGCTTATCAATGGATGAGGGATGGAAAATCTATCCTTGTACAGCTCGTAGATTCAAACAGAGGGTCTGCGCCGGAAGAAGATATGACACCCGCCGGACCCGTTATCCAGGAGAGCCTGGGAGAAGCACGTCCGGCCAGGACTTACCAGGATATGCTTCAGAATAAACATGATGAAGATCTTTTCGACTACTATTTCTCATCTCAGCTTTTTACGGTCGATTTAAAGGGAAACCAGAAAAAAATTACCGGTTCTGAAATTTACCGGTCCGTAAGTATTTCACCTGATGGCGACTATATTCTTGTTCAAACCATTCAGAAACCCTATTCCTATAAAGTGCCTGCATACCGTTTTCCGCATGAAATTACGGTTCTTGATAAGAATGGAATGCTTGTTCATCAGTTAGCCGATTTACCACTGGCCGACCAGGTTCCAATTGGTTTCTCCTCGGCAACTGAAGGCCCGCGTTCGGTCCGCTGGCGCAATGATGCCCCATCGACAATCAGCTGGGTAGAAGCGCTCGATGAAGGTGATCCTGCCAAAGACGTTGAAAAACGTGACAGGGTTTTTACACTGGAGGCTCCTTTTAAGGAGGATCCAAAAGTAATTGCTGACCTGGAATATCGCTACGCAGGTATCATGTGGAGCGAAGACGGATTTGCGCTGGTCAATGAGTACTGGTACAATACCCGGAATCACAGAATCTGGAAACTGAATCCGGATGCGAGTAACCCGGAACCCGAGTTAATATTTGATTTAAATACGGAGGACAGATACGCCGACCCGGGGTCACCGGAGTTTAAGCGTTCGGAATACGGAACCATGGTTCTTCATACTGTTGATGACGGACAAACACTGCTAATGACTGGAAACGGTGCTTCTCCACGGGGGAACCGACCATTTATTCGAAAATTTGATCTCGACACTAAGGAGTCAACTGAACTTTGGCGTTCCGAGGCTCCCATCTATGAATTTGTTGTATCTGTAATTGATAAGGAAGGAACACAGTTTATTACCCGCAGGGAACAGGTGGATGTTCAGCCCAATTACTACATCCGTAACCTGGATAATGATGAATTGAAACAGCTTACATTTTTTGAGCATCCGACACCTGAACTCAAAGATGTGCAAAAAGAATTGATCCAATACGAACGCTCAGATGGTGTTCAATTATCTGCGACCCTGTATCTTCCTCCGAATTATGATAAAGAGCGGGATGGCCCGCTGCCAACAGTTGTTTGGGCTTACCCGCGTGAATTCCGGAGTGCTGATGCTGCCGGGCAACTTTCAGATTCACCGTATCGTTTTGCCCGAATCAGCTACTGGGGCCCTCATTTTGCCCTGCTTGAAGGATATGCAGTTGTAGAGGGTGCCGCAATGCCGGTAATTGGAGAAGGGAATCAAAAGCCGAATGATACATTTGTTGAACAGTTGGTTTCCAGTGCGCAGGCTGTGGCAGATGAAATGGAACGCCGCGGAGTCGGCGATACCGACCGTATGGCCATTGGGGGGCACAGCTACGGGGCATTTATGACCGCCAACCTGCTGGCTCATTCAGATATTTTCCGCGCCGGAATTGCCCGCAGCGGTGCCTACAACCGGACACTTACACCTTTCGGATTTCAGCGGGAGCAGCGAACGTACTGGGAAGCACCGCATATTTACTACGAGATGTCTCCCTTCATGCACGCTGATAAAATCGATGAACCTCTTTTAATGATTCACGGTGCAGATGATAATAATTCAGGAACATTTCCAATGCAGAGCGAGAGAATGTATGCTGCTGTCAGCGGTTTGGGCGGGATAGCCAAACTGGTGATGCTTCCCAGCGAAAGCCATGGTTACAGGGCACGTGAATCGGTACTGCATATGCTTTGGGAAGAGACAGAATGGATTAATGCATACGTAAAAAACGCTGAACCGCGAAGCATTAAACGCGAAGAGGTTGAAGTGGAAGCCCCGGGCGGGGAAAGGTAGATTGAAATTGTTGGGAGATTTTGTCTTGCGAAAGCTGTTGATTTCAATCAATGGTCGATTCCCTGACACACCCCTCGCTTGTCCCGTTTGTTTTTCGGCCAACGGGACTTCACATTTCCCCTCTCGAGAGGGGACGCTTTGAGCGCGTACAGCGATCAAAACAGGTGTGTGTACCGCGGCAGGATCCCCAAATCACGAACGATACCCTTTCACACTATCTACAAACGCTCTGGCATGATCTACCGGAATATTCGGCAGTATTCCATGTCCCAGGTTTACGATGTACTTCTGTACACCAAAACGATCGATCATTCGCTTAACCTGCTTTTCAATTTCCGGTATGGGGGCCAGCAGCCTGGTGGGATCAAAATTGCCCTGCAGGGTAATGGAGTTCCTGGTTGCTTCGCGGGCGTATTCGGGAGTGATTGTCCAATCCAGGCCAAGCGCATCGGCATAACCGCGCATGGCCAGCCGTTCAAGTGCATACCACGCCCCTTTTGCAAAAAGAATGACAGGCACATCTTTCACGGAGTTACAGATCTCAGCAAGGTAAGGCATTGACCATTCGTTAAAATCTTCCGGACTCAACAAGCCTGCCCACGAATCAAAGAGCTGTACGGCCTGAGCACCGGCAGCAACCTGGGCATTCAGGTAAGAGATAGTAGCTTTTGTCAGCTCTTTCATAACATGCCGGGATGCATCCGGATGCTGATAGAGAAATGCTTTGGCTTTGTCAAAATTTTTGGAGCCTTCACCCTGCACCATATAACAAAAGAGGGTCCAGGGGGCACCGGCAAATCCAATCAGTGGAACACGTCCGTTTAACTCGTTCCGGGTAAGAGTGATTGCTTCCATCACATGATGCAGTTTTCCCGGAATATCTTCCGCAAGAATTGAAAAGGCATCATCCACTGTCCGAATTGGACTGTTCAGCACCGGACCTTTCCCTGTAACCAGATCCACATCAATACCGAGAGCCTGCGGGATGGTAAGAATATCGGAAAAAATAATAGCCGCATCGGGTTCCAGTTCATCGATCGGCTGAAGGGTAATTTTACAGGCCAGCTCCGGTGTTTCAACCCGTTCAAAAAAAGAGTACTTTTTGCGCAGCTTCATATATTGAGGCAGGTAACGGCCTGCCTGACGCATCATCCAAACCGGGGGCCTTTCAACTTTTTCGCCGCGAAGTGCTCGCAGAAACAGGTCATTCTTTAATTCCGGGAAATGGTTTGTCATTCGGGTTGTAATCTTCTTATTAATCTTTTATAAACCGACAGAGTAAGGATATTAAGTGAAGAGAGTTTGAAGCTGATGAATCCTTATCAAGATATACATCCATATTGCATTCGGGTGCCAAGTCTATAAAAAACTGTCTGTTGCAGACCTTCAGCCTGCCTGGTTAATATGTCGTTAGTTGGGGTTGTCCAAAAAAAATGTATTTGATTTATGTATTCATTATTAATTAAAAGTGTACTTCTTAAACATTCGATCAGTCAGCTGACTGACTTGTGGCAATAACCTGCTGGTTTTTACCACGAGGACACGAGGACTCAAAGCAACACGAAGAACTTATACTATATATATTTAAAATTAAGCTAAATAAGTTACGTTGATCAGCAATCAGCTATACTTTTTGGACATCCTTCTGCAATGTGTCAGGCTTTCATCCTGTTTTTAATAAATTTCTTAGTGCGATCCCGGAGCATCCAAATTTTTAAGTTTGATACTATCTAACACGCTCTGTTTTTTAGATCAAAAAAAATTGTACTTGAACATGCCGAACTCAGATTTCAGGAGTGTAAATTAATTTCTCCGGCAAGTTCGTCGAGATATTTCCTCATGAACTCAACCCTTTTGTTTGCTATTTCTTTTCCGGGTTCAGTCTTCATTGTACCGGGCAGTTTGAATAATTTGGAATAGAAATGATCGATCGTCCATTCAGAATCATCGGGACTTCTCTCTTCACAAAACGGATCTATAGGATGATAGAGTGTTCGTCCCAATTGGCCGGCAACAAGCAGACATCGCGATATTCCAATTGCACCAAGAGCATCAAGCCGGTCAGCATCCTCGATAATCTTCGCTTCCGTCGTTTCCGGTTCAATACCTGCCGAATAACTGTGTGCGGAAATTGCATGGTGTACCTGCTCCAGTTTCTCTTCCGGAAAATCGTGACTGGCAAGAAACGCAACGGCGCGATCAGCCGAAAGAACAGATGCTTTTTTTCTGTCGGGATGATCTTTCGGCACAGAAACACAATCATGCAGCCAGGCTGCAGCTGTTACAACCTTCCCGTCGGAGGGCAGTTGACTCGCAATCATTTTCGCATTGGCTGCAACACGTTCCGTATGTGCGATATCATGAGCAGTATCTGATGCAACCAGGCACTCTTCAATCAGAAATTTTTTATAATTCTGCTCCATTTTTTCACTTCAGGGTTTGAGCGGTTTGATCATCAATTTTTTCTGAAGCTTTCTCCAGCCCAACAAGTGCTGTTTTTCGTTTTGGCGTAAGATCAAGCTGTTGTTTAAAATGTTCGGCTGCTTTTTTATACTCCTCCAGTTCAAGATAAACTTCACCAAGAAGTTCATGGGAAGGCTTCAGAATTACCGGCGGCCCGTATGTAAGCGGAAGATTTGATTCCATTTCAGCTGCCTTTCTCAACAGTTCAAGTCCGCTTTTTTTGTTACCTGTTCGAAACTCTGAAAGTCCCTGAAGTTCTGCAATCATAATTTCAAGTTCGTCAGAAGGATTTTCATCCTGAGTTTTTTGTAACAGTTGAATATAATCTGAAGCATCCGATGAATTATTTTTGTAAATAGCCGCTAAAGCTTTGGTAAAATAGTACCCGGAGCTTCCGGTTGTTTCACTGTCATAATCAAGCTCCCACTGTTCTGCTGCATCCCAGTTTTTGGAATCAATCACATACCTTGCTTTCATCATAGCAAAATGCCAGAGATTGGAACCGGTTCTGTCATCCGACACTCTTTCATGACATGTGTTGATAAGTTCGGCGGCATCGCTGAGTCTGTCGGTTTGAGTATATCCATAGACCAGCCAGTAGCGGTTGTGGCCGCATACCGTCGTTTTTTCACCAAGCTCTTTTTCCCTGCTGATCTCCACCTCGCTTGCCACTTCATTTGCATGTACAACTCGATCCCACATACCCATAGCTACAAAAATGTGGGAAGTCATATGCTGAGCGTGAGCAGCAGATGGTGCTATCTCTGAATATACCTCAGCCATAGGCAAGCCAAGCGGTGCGTGAACCGGGTCGTCAAATGAATGGATCAGGTAGTGTGCTGCACCCGGGTGTTTTCGATTTTCATCCCAAACCGGCATCAGCACAGCTGCAGCTCGCATATACAAGCGAAAATCTCTGCCTTCATGGGCTGTACCCAGCTTCGCCAAACCATAAAAGCTGCGCGCTTCATGATCATCCGGGTACGCTTCATGCAGGTTTTTCATCTCATTCATGTAGGCAATATCACGCTCTTCTTTCGTCAGATTTTCGGTAGCTGGTGTTGTCCCGAATAGTATTTCAAGTGAATGCAGATAATCTTTTTCTCTCTGGGTTGCATCGATTTTCTGTCTCTCTTCCGGAGATGGTGCAAGACGATCTAATATCTCCACAGCCTCATCGCGCTGCTGGCGAAACCAGATTGGCTGGTTTTTTGTCATCGCCTCGCCCCAGTAGGCCATCATAAATTTTGGATCTTTCTCCTGAGCTTCTCTGAATGAAATTGCCGCATCACGATATTCAAAATTGTGAAGAAAGAGAAGCCCCACAATGAAAGAATCCCGGGCTTCATCCGAACCCGAATTCGGAAACTGCACCTCGCCTAAAAGATTATTTTGAGCCTCGAGCACTGAAAAGGGCAAAATAAGCAGGATACAAAAAAGAAAAATTGAAATTGGGAATCTGTTTGTTCTGAACATCATAGATGTAAATATAAATTTCATTGTGGACACTCTGTAATATGAAGTATCACTGTCTCATATTCAACAAACAGTGAAAAAGAATATATCATATAAAATCTACTTTATCTCTTTTCCAAATATCATCTTTGTAAATTTCTCCCGGACCTCAGCCGATGCATCCCTGAAATACAAAAATTCCACATGACGTTCCGGTTCAGCTCTGTCCACTTTGATTCCCCACAGAGGAGTCAGAAGAGTGGGAAGCATTGAATAACGTGCATCACCGATAATGTTCTCTTTTCCGGGATGTTTTACAAGATAACCCTCCGAAAGTTTTGAAAAGCGTAGAACGTCTCTGTACAAAGTCGATCCCTGCAACATGTCCAGCTCCTTTCCCGGAATAAAACGCTGGGCTGATTCACCCCTGTAAATTTTGGCTTCCCATGACGAAAATCCTACACGCACTCCGTCCGCGTAGAACCGGCCATCGGTTTCATATGTTGATCGCCAAACCAGCAGATTTCCAATTGTTGGCTTCACAACTATACGCTCAACAAGATGGCCCCGGGCAACGGCAAGACGCTCAGCAAAATGGGTTGCACGTTCGTGCTGAAAAAATCCGAAAAGCAGGTAAAGGCCTATCCACCCAATTGCCAGCTTCGTTATCAAGAGATTCTTTTTAAAAAATGAGAAACCAATCAGTCCGAGCAACACGAGAGTAAGAACCGGGTCCACTACTGAAATCAAATTCCATGCAAAGCGGGTATCACTCAGAGGCCAAAGAAGCATGGTACCATAGCTGGTAAAAGCATCCAGGAGTCCGGCCGTAGCATAAGAGATAAAGCTGAAAAGATACAGCTCTCTAAACGTCAGATGCCTTCTCATAAACCAGAACAGTAATCCGGCAGCAATAAGTGCTCCAGCTGGGACAAAAAAGAGCGAATGTGTAAAATGTCTGTGTAGTTCAATGTTTAGCAGCGGATCGGATGAGGATTGAATAAAAAAATCGAGATCTGCAAGAGTTGCAGATATAAACCCGGTAATTGCTGCCGGCCGGTATTTCTTTTCATCCGCTGCTATTGTTGCTGCCGCTGCCCCAACGAGTCCCTGTGTTAATGGATCCATTATTATAACATCCTTTTGAATTGATAAGTAAGAAGGTATAAATTAAAAATGTAATGAGAACAAAAAATCCGGGGGTTTTACCCTGTTTACCTATTCCTCTTTTGATTTCTTATCTTATAGTATATCAAACCGAAAAATGAGGGTAATAAATCTTGAAGGTACCGGACACTCTTCTCAGTTTTTTATCAAAAAAAGATTCATATCCGCACCAGCCTGATCAGATAACTCATATCCAGACACATATATCTCATGTATTTGTAGTTCCGCCTTTCGTATATAAACTCAAAAAACCGGTCGATTTTGGATTTCTTGATTTTAGCACAGCCGAAAAACGAAAACAGTACTGCGAGAAGGAGGTAAAACTGAATCGACGGCTTTGTGATGGCGTCTACATCGGAGTAGTTCCCATCTGCAGGGAAGGGAACTCGTACCGGATCGGTTCAGAGAAAAATCAGGAAACAGAGCCGGTTGATTACGTTGTGAAAATGAACCAGATGGAAAGAGAAAAATTTTTAATTGGGATTGTTAAAAAAAGAGAATTGAGTGACAGACACCTGGACAAGGTGGTTAAGAAGCTTGTCCCCTTTTACAAAAATCAAAAGCCGGATGAAGAGATTTTAAAATATGGAGACCCGGAGAGAATCAGATTTAATACGGATGAAAATTTTGAACAGACCAGACCTTATATTGGTCAAACAGTAGATAAAACGGCTTATACATCAATTCGTTACTTTACTAATAAATTTCTTAAGAGCGGGGAAAGATTTTTCAGAGAAAGAGTAAAGGAAAAACGGATTGTAGACGGGCATGGAGATCTGCATTTAGAACACATCAACATATCCGGGGAAACGGTCTGTATTTACGATTGCATAGAGTTCAATGAGCGATTTCGTTACCAGGATATTGCCGCCGACATTGCCTTCCTGGCAATGGACCTGGATTTTTACAGGTATTTCAGAAAAAGCCGCAAGTTTATATCCGGCATGGCCGAAAAACTAAATGATCCCGGCATTCACCGTATAATCGATTTTTATAAATGCTATCGGGCTTATGTACGCGGAAAGGTGAAAAGTATGGAGAGCAGTGAAGAAGAAGTACCTGGGAACGATCGCAAGAAAGCTGCTGAAAAGGCGAAAAGGAATTTTCAGCTGGCGCTAAACTATGCCTTATTCGGGTCGGAACCGGTGTTGCTGGTTTATATGGGCCGTGTTGCAAGCGGAAAAAGTACACTGGCCGGGCAAACAGCAGAAAAAACGGGCCTCCGGCATTTTATGACGGATAAGATCCGAAAAACAATTGCGGGAGTACCCGAAACCACACGTCTGCCTGAGAATGAACGGCAACAGCTCTACCGGCCGGATCTGTCTGATAAAACCTATCATACACTTCTTAAAAACGGAATCTCCCTGGCCAAAAAAGGTGAAAGTGCCATCCTGGACGGTACATTCGGTAGTAAAGAGAAAAGAGCAAATATTCTGACGAAGTGCAAGAAAGAGGGAATTCGCGTTCTTTTTATTGAAACAACAGCTGCAGATGAACTTCGGTCTGAGAGACTGAAGCAGCGAAAGAATCAATCCGATGTAATATCAGATGCACGATATGAAGATATGGACTTCCTGGATGACCGCTTTGAAAATCCGGATGAATTAAACTCTGAACTATTGGTTCGGATTGACACATCCGGACCGGCCGAAAAAACCCTGGATAAACTATTTCATTCATTTGTGGATTCACATCTCAACCGGCTTCTTTCCAATGATTCCGCTTAAACGAACTTACGATGAAACTGACGTATACCGGCAGTTTTCAGGTGCTGCGTGGTTTTACGATGTGTGGGCTAAGCTTACCGAATCAAAAGCAGCAGACATGGCTCTTGAGTGGGCTGATCTTCCTGGAAAAGCCAAAATCCTGGAAGCTGCTGTTGGAACCGGGCTTTTTTTTGAACGTCTTGTCGAGAAAAACCCTGACGGGTACACAGCCGGGTTCGACCTCTCTCGTGAAATGCTTGGCAAAGCCAAAGATCGACTTCTACCCTATAAAAAAAATCATTATTTCGATCTGAATCTAGGTTCCGTTTACAACCTGCGGTATGGAAAAAACCGGTTCGACTATCTCTTCAATAACTATATGCTTGATCTTCTCCCCGAAAAAGATTTTATACCTATTCTCAAATCCTTCCATCGCATCTTGAAACCTGGTGGCACACTGATCATCTGCAGTATGACTTTTCCCGAAAAATGGTATCAAAAACACTGGCTATTTCTTGCAGAACATTTCCCCGATATTCTTAACGGGTGCCGTCCTGTCTCACTTGTTTCACCTCTTGAAGAAGCCGGGTTCACCATTGAAAAACGGGCACGTGTAAGTCAGTTTACCTTTCCGAGTGAAATAATTATGAGCCGAGCCTGATACAACCATTGATCCTGCGCCATTCTGAGTTCGAAACTTCGTGGCAATAACCGCCTGTTTATCAAACAAAAACAATCACAAGTGCTGCATAGGTGAGCATCGCCAGCAGGCCTGCGGCAATCGCTAAAGGGAATTGAGTATAGACGTGGTCCATGAGATCACAACCGGTGGCAAGAGACGACAGAATGGTTGTGTCGGATATGGGTGAGCACTGATCCCCGAAAACACTGCCGCCGATCACCGCTCCAAAACAGAGTGTAAGGAAGAATGTATCGGGTACAACAGCCCACGCCAGCGGAACGGCAACCGGGAAAACGACCGCATAGGTTCCCCATGAGGTGCCGGTTGAGAAAGCAATCAGCATGCAGAGAACCATAAGGCTGCCCGGCAGTGCGGCAGGCGGAATCACATCACCAATCATAGCTACCACATAACCGGCTGTACCAACGGCATCAGCTACTTCCTTCAGTGTTACCGCAAGTGCCAGAATAATTGCACCGATAGTAACACCTTTGCACCCGTCAATAAACCCATCGATGGTATCCTGAAGCTTCATACCCTTTCCGATTGCAATTAAAAATCCTACTAAAACTGCCAGCACAAATGCTTCTGCAATCAGAAGTGTCGGATCATCGGTTCTGCCGAGAAAAAAGTAGGTATAGACATATGGGATAATCGCCACACCCAAAAGCGCTCCAATCGGACCGAAGAAATCGATAAGTCCAGGTTGATAACCTTTCGGTATCTTCTGGACGGTGAGTTCATCAGCAGCCATCGGGTTGGCCCCTGCCCTGTTGAGTTTGCCGGTTTGACGGGATCTCTCAATGGCTGCACGCATTTTTTTTCCGGGTACAAACGGAAGCATTTCCCATGCAAAAAGAAACGTAATCAGGATTGCAAAAATCGCATAAAAATTGAACGCAATTGCTGAAAAGAAAAAGGCAACTCCATCCTGAGTGTTTTCAAAAAGAGGGAGTGTTCCGATCACAAGCCCGCTTACATAGAAAGGCCAGACGTTGAAAGGAATGAGCGTTGCTGCGGGTGAAGCGGTCGAATCTACCATATAGGCAAGCTCCTCGTGCGACACTTCATGCCGGTCTGATACGGGCCTGACTGTTGCCCCGGTGAGAACCGTGCTGATGGTACCGCCCTGGTGGAATACAAGTCCCATTATCCATGTGAAAAACTTGGCCGACCTCGGCCCGCGAATAATCAGGTCCCCGGCCCATTTGGCAAAATACTCTGCTCCGCCCGTGCGTGTCCATATGCCAATTAACCCACCCAGTGCCCAGAGATAAACCATAAGTATAAGTGCAAAGCTTTCGGTGCCAATGGATGGTATCAGAAAATTCTGAACAATGTTGATATCGCCCGAAATAACCCCTCCCAAGCAAATTCCGATAAAGAGCGCGCTCACTACTTCACGGGTCCAGAATGCGAGTACAATCGCTACAAGCGGCGGCATCACAGACCAAAAGCCGAAATGTCCGTCCTGTTCAGGAAAACTCCCGGAATAATAGACTCCCGTGATAATCAACGCTAAGAAAACACCGGTATATATTCTCCGGCGTGTTACCGGGTCACCAAATTTCCTGCTGAAATAACCGACCTGTTTTCTCATAACTTCGTGGATTTTTAACAAAAATTTCCACGCAAGATAAAACCTGATTTTGAAAATGCCGAATTTAGATAAATAACCGGTATCGGAAAGTTATTTGTTTTATTCCGGAAGCAAGGCATTTTTGATTTGGATTATTTCGCGGTTAAAACGGTCAGGGTTACCTATAAACGGCGCATGCGAACAATCCTCCATTACAATCAAATGTTTGCCTTCCGGTGCATAGACATACTTGTAATATTCTTCTACAAGTTCAGCAGGTGTATTGTAATCATTTTCTCCCACGATAAACCAAACCGGCAAATCAAGTTCCGGAACTTCAGAAAAAAGGTCGACATCCCTTGTCTCTTCCCACATCGGGCCGCTTCCGCGATTGGCCCCGTCAAACCACCTTATGTAATCGAAAATTGTATATTCCGGTGCCTGAAGTGCATACTTTAACAGGGTGAGTATATCCTCATCCATTCCGCCTCCAAATTCGTCCTTCATTTTTGCGAATGCAACATACCTATCATGATCCTTGTAGGGAGGCGTGCCAAGTTCTGCAAATTTCTGCATTTGTACTTCTGTTCCTGAACTGCGAACCCTCCCCTTCAGCCATTCATAAGAAATTTTTTCAGCTTTTTCGGAATGTACTACCTGGGATACTGATATAAATGCATGGTAATATTCAGGAGTCCGGTTCACAGAACGAATGCCAAGCTGTGTGCCCCAAGAATGGCCCAGAAGATAGATTTTTCTTTTTTGAAACCGTTCTAATAGGTGTTGCGTTACTTCCTCAACATCTTTCAAGTAGCGCTCAAAAGTCATCGCCTCTTCGTCAAAGCCTGCCGGGTTTGATTTTCCTGATCCCCGCTGATCCCAGTGAACTACGATATACTCTTGTTCTAGTTCCTCTGTAAATGCGTGATGGATTGGCATCTGTGCCGCACCCGGACCTCCATGAAGCCAGAGCAGAACAGGATTTGAAACATCCTTTCCTCTCATCAAAAGCCACTGTTCTATTCCGCCTATATCAACAGATGTCAATTCCGAAACTGCATCAGGACCGTCAATCTCGTTTGTTTTAGCTGAACATCCATACAGCAAAACAGTAAAGAAAACTAGAATGATATATGATAGATCAAATTTCACGCCAGGATAACTTAAACTCCTTTTTTATTAAAATTTATTATTAATTTGACTTATTAGCTGAAGGGGAAAATCTGATTTTAATTATCTGATACTATGTATGTAATGTTTTCCTTTACAATATATTCAGATGCCGAGGGGCATTTTAATATGTTTTAAAATTATATATTGAAAAACTACTTTTTCATCCGAAATTGGATTTGGGTATTGTCATGATTTGGGTAAATGAAATGAAGGTAAGGAAGTACAATCAGACTGCAGGTTTTGCATTGTTGATCTGGCTCTCCCTTGCTGCAACTCTTACAGCCCAGAACGCTGCTGAAATCATCAGGGAAATGGACCAGGTAATGCGGGGCGAATCAAGTTATTCGGAAATGACAATGAAAATTGAACGTCCCCGCTACGACAGGGAAGTGTCTATGAAAGCATGGGCGAAAGGAGATGATTTTTCTCTCATTTTGATTACCGCCCCCGATCGTGACAGGGGCACTGCATACCTGAAGAGAAATTCAGAAATATGGAACTATGTGCCGAATATCGACAGGACAATTAAAATGCCGCCATCAATGATGTCGCAATCCTGGATGGGTTCCGATTTCACAAATGATGACCTGGTAAGGGAGAGCTCAACAGTGGATGATTATGAGCACAAAATATTACGGGAAGAGACCTACCGGGGAATGGAAACCTGGGTTTTGGAACTTATACCGCATCCTGAAACACCGGTGGTATGGGGGAAAGTAATTGTATGGGTTTCAAAAGAGGATTATCTGCAGTTGCGATCAGAACAGTACGATCAGCAGAATGAGCTTGCCAGTACTATAGAGTTTGATGAAATAGAGGTAATGGATGAGAGAAAAATCCCCACTAAACTTACAATGACACCCGCTGATAAACCTGATCATCACACGATACTCAAATACAACGAGCTTGAATTTAATATTGATATCAAAGAATCCTTTTTTTCGAAGGCAAATATGAAAAGGGTCAGGTAAAGGATAATTAAAAAAACAGAGAATGTATGTAAAACTTGCATGGCGTAATATCTGGAGAAACAAACGGCGAACATTGATCACAATGAGTTCGATAATGTTTGCAGTGGTTTTTGCACTTTTTATCGAATCCCTGGAAAGAGGAGCACACAATCTTATGGTCGATAATATGACCGATTTCCATACCGGATATCTTCAGATACAAGACTATCGCTATGAAGATGAGCCTTCCCTCGATAATGCTTTTCATTTTGATTCTGCCATGCAGGAACAGATTCTGGAAACAAGTGAAAACATTGATTTTATTGTGCCCCGAATAGAAACGTTCATGCTCGCTGCAAGTAAAGAACAGACCCGTGGCGCCATTGTACTTGGAATTAAGCCAACAGCCGAACAGGAGTTAAACAATTTGAAAGAGCGTATCACTGAGGGCAGTTTTTTTGAGGCTGAAGAAAGTGGTGCCGTGCTTGGTGAAGGACTGGCCGGCAGACTAAAAATCGGAATCGGTGATTCACTGGCACTGCTCGGACAAGGCCGATTTGGAATGACAGCGTCCGGTCTTTATAAAATTACCGGTCTTGTGGACCACCCTTTACAAGAGATGAACAACCAGGTGGTTTACATCTCCTTACCGGATGCGCAGTGGATGCTGTCTGCTGAAGATCGAATTACACACCTGCTGATAAATCCAGAACACATTAGTGATACTGAAATTCTTGCCGGTAAACTGGAATCAGAATTACCAAATGATGAACTGCGGGTGCTTACCTGGAAAGAGATGATGCCGGAACTCATTGAAGCGCTTGAATTCGACCGTACACAAACCCGTTTTTTCATGCTTGTTCTCTATGTGGTTATCGGGTTTGGTATTTTTGGCACGATCCTGACGATGACACTTGAACGGCTGAGGGAGTTTGGTATACTTCTTTCAGTTGGTATGCAGCGCATGAAACTGGGTGCGGTTGTATTTATAGAGACATTCTTCATAAGTATCCTGGGGATTTTATCAGGCTTTGGGCTGGGACTGATCCTATTGCTCTATTTCTTTTACAACCCGATTGAACTGAAAGATGATGTAGCAGAAATTATGCTGGAATTCGGATTGCAACCTATTATTCCGGTTGCTATTGAGCCTGAAATTTTTGTTTGGCAGGGACTTATTGTTTTTATGATAACAACTGTTATCTGTTTTTATCCGACGTTAAAAATTGCAAACCTGGATATCCTCGATGCGGCAAAAACATAAATTAAAGGGTTAACCTATATGTCATGCGCCGGGCTCAATATTATTACCGGCTGAGAAAAAGATAAACTGAAAAGTAAATTATGAAAATGCTGGCTTCCATATCATGGAGAAATATCTGGAGACACCCTGCAAGAAGCGGGGTACTTGTGGGAGCGGTCATAATTGGAATCTGGGCCGGACTTGTGATCTCAGCATGGACGAACGGAGTCATCGAACAGCGCATAAACAAAGTAATACAGGAAGAGCTGACTCATCTCCAAATTCACCATCCGGATTTTTTAACCGAAAGAGAACCCGAGTTGATCATCACTTCAGTTGATGAAATTTTTTCATTCCTGCAGGGTGATCCGCGTGTTCAAAACTTTACAGCCCGCACGATCGCAGACGGTATGATTCAGTCATCGTTAACAACATCCGGTGTGCAAATATCGGGGGTATTACCTGAACGGGAAGTCAGAACAACCGAATTTCATAAAAACCTAGTGGAGGGTACGTATCCCGATGCTGATACCCGCAATCCTGTCCTGATCGGAAAAAACCTTGCCGAAAAACTTAATGTAGTTACAGGAAACAGGATTGTACTCTCTTTCCAGGATATCAACAATGAACTTACATCCGGAGCATTCAATATTACAGGAATATTTCGAACAGGTCAAAGTTCGTACGATGAACGAAAAGTACTTGTTCATTCAAGGGATCTTTCCAATTTGATAGCCGGCAAACCTGTGTATCACGAAATTGCCGTAATGCTGAATGATGCAGAACAGAGTGATGAGCTGGCAGCAGAATTAAATCAACGTTACAAAAATATAGAAGCTGAAACATGGATTGAGTTATCTCCCGAAATGAGATATATGACCGGGACAGGAGAATCCTACATGTTCTATATCATGGTTGTGATTATCCTGGCTCTTGCCTTCGGAATCCTCAACACAATGCTGATGGCTATTTTTGAAAGAATGCGAGAACTGGGAATGCTGATGGCTATTGGCATGAGTAAATCGAGAGTATTTCTGATGATTATGCTCGAATCGGTTTTTATTACCGCAACAGGTGCCGCCGGTGGCATTCTATTGGGTTACTTTAGCGTCAGTTACCTCAGTGAACATGGTCTTGATTTAACATCGGTAGGTGGTGACACATTAGCCCAGTGGGGATATGATCCGCTTGTCTATCCCTCTATAACTCCTGAAGAATATATCACAGTTTCCATATTAATCATTCTAACCGCTATACTGGCCGCTGTTTACCCGGCCATCAAAGCACTCAGACTTAAACCCGGTGAAGTGGTACGCGAAAAATTGTAAGAGAACACTTAACATTTATATAAAAATCTGGAAATATGTTTCGTAATAAACTCAGCTTTCTGAAGCTTTCCGCAATACATTTAGAGCGGGTAATTGTCAACTGAATCACCTGAAAATGTCTATTATCACAACACATAACCTGTCAAAAATTTATAACCCGGAAACTGTTCCCGTTCATGCGCTCCGGGATGTAAATCTCTCCTTTGAAAAAGGTGAGTTCACTACTGTCCGCGGACCATCGGGATCAGGAAAAACCACTCTGCTCAATATGATAGGTGGTCTCGATACACCTTCTGAGGGATACGTTGAAATTGAGGGAACCCGGATCACAGGGATGAAAGATAGTAAACTGATAGATTTCAGACTCAATAATATTGGTTTCGTATTCCAGGCTTACAATCTTATACCGGTATTTACAGCATACGAAAATGTATCATTCATTATGCTGCTCCAAAAACGTAACAAGAAGGAGATGAAAGAGCGGGCGGAACAGCTTCTTGAAGCTGTAGGACTCAAAGAAAAATTCCATTCCAGGCCAAAAGAATTATCCGGGGGTGAGCAGCAAAGAGTGGCCGTTGCCCGTGCCCTTGCTTCACGCCCAAAATTTATATTGGCAGATGAACCCACCGCAAACCTGGATACAAAATCTGCAATGAATCTTCTTGATCTTATGGAGAAGATGAACCGTGAAGAAAATATCACTTTTATTTTTTCTTCACATGACCAGCGTGTTATCAACCGGGCACGAAGAGTGATTACAATGGTTGACGGAGCAATAGAAGATGATGAATACGATGAGTAGTCGTTGCAAATATTATATCATTCTGATATTCCTGGCAGTTACAAAATCCGTGGATGCACAGACTCCGGACAATTTTGAGATCAGCGGTTACAATGAAGCACTCCCGATTTTTATCTCAGCCGATCTTCCTCTTCCTGCTGAAAAGGAGAATTTCTTTGAATTCAGATTTCAAAATCGTCTGAACACGAAGTGGTTTGCTTCAGAAACAATCTCTTTTACCGGGGAAATGAGAACCCGGCTCTTCACAGGAGATTTTGTTCAAAATATTCCTTTTTATGCAGAGACAATCGATACCGATGATGGTTTTTTTGACTTCTCCTGGATGATTGCTGAAGAAGACAATTGGCTTCTGCACGTAATACCTGATCGTCTTTACGGGGAGTGGAGAACCGACAAATGGAGTATTCGTACCGGGAGGCAAAGAGTGAACTGGGGTATCAATCTTGTCTCCAATCCGAATGATCTTTTTAATATCTACTCTTTTTACGACTTCTCGTACCCGGAGCGCCCCGGAACAGATGCAATTCGCATTCAGCACTTCCTGGGTTTTGCTTCCAGGATGGAACTGACCGTGAGTCCCGGCCGAGATGCTGAAGAGACTGTGGCAGCCTTTCTTTACGCCTTCAATACAAGCGGATACGACATTCAGGTTATCGGCGGATATTTTAAGGAGAGAATAACCTTGGGCGGTGGCTGGGCCGGCAACATCAGGCAGACCGGTTTCAAAGGCGAATTGATGTTTTTTCACGATCTGACTCATAGTGAAAGTATCCGCAAGGCAAACATTGTGATTTCCGCATCGGCCGACCACATGCTCCAAAACGGATTGTTCCTGGTAGCCGAATTATTATACAACCAAAATGGCGGCCGCGACAATTTTTCTGTATTCGGCCAAAATCTGTCTGCAGACAACCCCTCTTTTTCAAGATTTCAGTTTACAAGTTATGCATCCTATTCATTTACACCACTAATAAGCTCAACACTCTCAGCCATTTATTATCCTGACGAAGATGCCGCTTTTATATCACCACAATTCACCTATTCCCTGGTTACAGACCTGGATTTTTCACTTATTTCACAATTCTTTATGGGAAGTGGCGACTCGGCCTTCGCCAATGCAGGAACTGTGTTATCAGGATCCCTGAAGTGGAATTTTTGATCAAAAATTTTCTCTTATCCGGAATCAGCGAAATAAATATCCGGCGGCTTTCAGTCCGGCCCAAACACCACCGATTCCAAGAAGAAGATGAAGACCAACATATAGAAAAAAGCGTTCTGCGGAATTCGTCAGCAATTCTGCACCTTCAAGTCCGAAAGTTGAAAATGTCGTAAATCCTCCCAGAAACCCTGCCAGCAAAAATATCCGGAGCCCTGTATCCATATAATTCTGGATTGTCATCCATTGGATCAGAAATCCGATAAGAAAACATCCTGTAATATTAACGACCATTGTTCCCGTAAAAATGGCAGATTTGCCAAAAAGAAGAGGTGTGTAAACAGAAATCAAATACCGCAGAACAGACCCCAAGGCACCGCCTGCAGCTACCAATAATATTTCACGCATAGATTATTTTCTGTAATTCAATAACATTTTGGTAAAATATCATATAAAAACAAATTGCCATGCAAGAATTATCCGGGAACCTTGTTATGTTAAACCAAAAGTGATTATTAATAACCCGTCAAATTATTAAAAAAATGAAAAAATCATTAAACATTTTATCTCTGATACTTCTGTTAACATTTACTCTGAATTCAGCTACTATTCTTGCCAATGAAATAGAAGATGAAATAACAGAACCAAAAATACTTGCAGTGACAATGCATGGCGACTGGTGCGGCAAATGTAAAATTATGGATCCAAAACTCAATTCTATCAAGAAAGAGTTCAAAGACACCGGAATTCTTTTTACGCTACTTGATATGACTGATGAGTTTACAAAAAGTCAGGCTCAAATGCAGGCTGCTTTGATGGGCTTACAGGACCTGTTTCAACTGCATAAGGGAAAAACGGGTTATACAGTCATTATTGATGCTGAAACCGGGAAAGAACTGGACAGGATAACTCACGATCTCAGTGAAGAAGAGATGAGAAATAAACTGAAGGCCTTTATTTAAACAGGAATAACCGGTTATTTAAAGAATCAACTCTGTGTTTTCTAGTCTTCTTTGGTAGAAAAATTGACATGTCATGTAACTAAAGTGTTACCTCTAACCGGATTTGCATTCATACGGTTCTCAGCTCTAATTTTAAAATGTATTTTCATTCTACATTTTTCCTTTCAATTACGGATATTGTGAAGAGATAACCATAAGTAATACAAAAACTAAACGAACCTGACTATGGCGAATGTAAAAAAAGTAAAAGGCGTAATTGGAATTTTAACAGGCGGCGGTGATGTGCCGGGCCTGAATCCCGCTATCCGTGCAGTAACCATCCGTGCGCGAATTGAAGGCTACAAAGTAATTGGAATCCGCCGTGGCTGGGCCGGTGCTATTGATATAATCAGGGATAAAAAAGCAGATAACAGCAATAATTTTATAGAACTGACTGAAGATATCGTAAACCGGGCCGGACGAACGGGCGGAACGTTTATTCATACATCACGTACGAAACCAAGTAAAGTAAAGAAAGCAAATGTACCGGAACACCTGAAAGATGAATACAATGATGAGATAAATGATCTCACTCCGGAAGTCCTGAAAAACCTGGAGTTTCTGAACATCGATTACCTGGTGCCGATTGGAGGTGATGATACGCTGAGTTACGGTGTTCATTTGCATACACAGGGAGTAAAAGTTGTAGCTATTCCCAAAACCATGGATAATGATGTTCCCGGTTCCGATTACTGCATTGGTTTCAGTACGTGCGTTACCCGGACAATCTCTCTTGCAAATAATCTGCGAACATCAGCGGGTTCTCACGAACGCTTTCTTGTTATGGAGGTCTTTGGAAGGTATGCCGGCTTTACGGCCATGCTCCCTACCATGGCGGGGGCTGCAAACCGCTGTGTAATTCCGGAATATAAATTTGATATGGAAAACCTGACAGATTTGTTGGTATACGATCGCAAACAAAATCCGAGCAACTATTCGATGGTACTTGTGTCGGAAGGGGCTATGTTTGAAGGTGGCGAAATGGTATTTAAGGATTCAACAACTGACGCCTATGGTCATAAAAAACTTGGGGGAATTGGCGATCTTGTATCGGAGGAGTTGAAAAACCGTTCAGCCAAATATAATAATGGGAAAAAAATTAATGTTATCAATCAGAAACTCGGCTACATGGTGCGCGGTGGCGATCCCGATGCGATTGATTCTATTGTACCAATGGCCTATGGAAACCTGGCGCTGGATCTGATCCTGGATAATATTCACGGCAGATTGGTAGTATTAAAAAACGGCCGGTATGATAATATTCCTATTGGTATCGTAACCAGTCAAAAGAAACTGGTGAATGTGAAGAAACACTATCACACTGAGCGGTTGCGGCCATTTTATAAACGATTCGAAATGCAACCCCTATTTTTGATGACGAGTGAGGGGTAGGGTAAAAATTCTTCTCACTTTAGAATTTTTTACAGATCTCAGGATTTTTCTGAGCTACCGTTATAGTACGTTTCCCGATTCTGACTTGATCTCTTTCCACCTTCGAAAAGAATAGTTAGCTTTTAGAAGCAGTGGATTGCCATGATCAATGAGAGCACGAGATGAAACAGAATAAAAGCGACCTGAAGCATTTTAAAAATTGGCGACCCTTTATCAAATATATTTTGATTGTAGTGGCACTGATTGTGCTTGCGTCACTTTTATTTGGAATATGGAGGTTTTTTATGCCCGGACCCGAAAAAAACGAATCGAACTCTGACTTATCCGGCATTAACAAAATATCGGTTGAACGGCTTGAAGAAGATGTGCAATTTCTTTCCGACACTGTCGGCCAGCGCAATATACATGCTCCGGGTTCTCTCGAGAAATCAGCATCCTGGATTGAAGAGAGGATGAATAAAGTTGGATATAAACCTGATCGCCACACTTACCAGATCAGCGGTTTGAGGTATGGCGGCAGGTCATCCGATAATATTATCGCTGAATCCACCGGCTCAGAAAATCCGGATGAAATTGTGATTGTGGGTGCACATTATGACACAGTCTATAATTCTCCCGGAGCCAATGATAATGGCTCAGCGGTGGCCGTGCTTCTTTCACTGGCGGAATGGTTTTCAGATAAACCACTATCCCGCACTATTCGTTTTGTTGCATTTGTGAATGAAGAACCGCCTTTTTTTCACAGCAGTAATATGGGCAGTTATGCCTATGCGAAAAAATGCAGAGATCTTGATGAAAACATTTTGGCCATGATGGCTTTTGACGGCCTTGGATATTTTAGTGATGAACCCAAAAGTCAGAGTTATCCGCTGCCTGGACTTGGATTTATTTATCCCAAAACGGCCAACTTTATCGCTTTTGTTACCCGTCTGCGCGATTCAGGATTATTGCGCACTGCGCTAAAATCTTTCAGAGATCACGCTTCTCTTCCCGCTGAAGGTGCGGCTCTGCCCGGTTTTGTTCCCGGAGTTTACTGGTCGGATCACTGGTCATTCTGGAAGCACGATTTTCCTGCTTTTCTTGTCACAGACACACTGCTGTTTCGCGACCCTGCCTATCATACTCCCCGGGATACACCGGACCGGCTGGATTACAACCGTATGGCTCTTTTGGCTGGAGGATTGATATCGGTTATTGAAAGACTTGCTTCATAGAAATAGATAATACTTCAACCTCTTCCTGTGATCGGCCAAATTTACTGATGTCCATATCCACAATTTCGTCTGTTTGATACTCATCTTCATATTTTTTGTATTGGCCAGGCATTTTTATAAATAATTCCTTGGGTTGTATTTAGAAAATATACCCATTGCCTGTCTGGTGAAATCGAAAAATCGATAGGTTGATATTCCATATCATTAAATCAATAAAAGCTTATATCTTCACCTTAATGATCAACAAGTAGAATAGTTGGAAGATATGTGTCAGTACTTCTCAGAAACAAGTATACTCCATTTTCATCCTGCTCCATTTTATGTACATATTGCAGCATAGACACCCTTCCGAAAGTATTATTACGATTTTGCTCAACAAACCGATCAAACTCATCTTTAAATTCAGGTAACTCAAATTTCTTTTCCCAAATAAGATCTCCATCTAAACTGTTTATTTTTTGTAATACGCCTTCGGTTTGCAAAAAAAGATAGAAATATGATTGATCACCAGAAATGGCTACTCCATTTCTGAAAAAATCAGGAACCTTTCCCGATGATAAATCTCGTTGCCACTCATTGAGGTCGGCAACTTCTGGAGTTTCGGTTACAGGTTCTCTGAATACGAGTTCAAAATTATTTTTTCTGTCTATAAATCTTGCAAGACCACTATCTTGTCCATTATTCGGTGTGATAAATTTATTAGGTGAAATTATAGCATTATCGAAGGCAAATATTGAGGCTGACAGATCATGATTTAATAATAAATTACCTTTCAATTTGAAAGTGTTTAGTCTTAAAAGTTCAGAATCGGAGACAATAATTTGACCGGCATCATATACTAAAGATTAAACTGATTCAAATTCACCAGATCCTCTACCCTCTCTGCCTATTATATTAATACTTCCGCCATTGTCGGTAAAAATCTTGATTTGATTTTTTGCATTATCATATAGGATAAAGCCATCATCAAAAGTTGCAATTCGTAAAGGATTTGATATCATTTCATCAGTTTCAACGCGAAGCACGATTTCTGCCGATTGGGTATACTCATTATAACCGTTTACTTGATTCCTGACTTTATTTTCCGAATTGCAGCCAAAGACTGATGCAAATAAAAAGTTGATTAGAATGAATTTCTCCATAGTCAAAGAATTTTATTTGGGAAAGCGATCAGGAAACCGTTGGAACGCTACACTCATTGCTCTGAAGGGCCGGGCCTTATTGGAAGCTATTTTTTTTTATAAAAAATCTTTTATTGAATAGGACGCCACGCCGCTTTCATTGAGCGATTACCGTGTAGTTTTCTTTTCCCGGAACCATCGGATTTCATAATCCAAATTTCGGATTCACCCCGAAAGCTTCTTGTATAAACAATTTGAGAACCATCCGGAGACAATCTGGCTTGATAGTCACTGTTTGAATTATCGGTTAATTTTTTCGGGTTTGAGCCATCTTGGTCAATGACCCAGATTTCGTTATCCCCATCTTGCCTACTCTCAATAAGAATTGAAGAACCATCTGGTGACCACCTTGGGCCGGTAAAAAAATCCGTTATTTGTGCGGTTAAAAGTCTTTGGTTCGTCCCATCAGAATCCATTAGCCAAATACCCTCCTTATCAGGACTACAATGTGTAAAAACAATTTTAGATTCATCTGGCGACCACCGTGGCTTTATATGGCAGCCTGTATTGTTTGTTAAATTTATCTTATTCGATCCATCAGAATTCATAACTATTATGTTTGCAAAATCAGGGCCATTGCTCCAAAACAGAATTCTTTCCCCTGATGAAGACCACTGCACGGCAATATCTATACCTGGATTATTCGTAATTTTTTCTGGAACAGATCCATCTGATTGCATCTTCCAAATGTCGCTTGGTCCATTGCTATTGCTCAGAAACAGCAGCTCCCGACCATTGGGCGACCATACAGGGTCACTATCTTGTCTTTCGCTGTTTGTTATATTAGTCGGCTTTTCACCATTAATACTCATTACCCAAATATCGGACTTTCCAAAAATGTCGCCAGTTCCAAATCTAACGCTCGAAAAGGCTATGTCATCAGTTGGGGAGTCAGCAGGATTAGTGCTTGAGTCTTTGCAACCACTAAAAATACCAGATATCGTAATGATAAGCACGATTTCCCAAAATAAATGAAATATGTGATCATCTTTTCCCATGTATACAATCTACTTTAGCTAGTTGTTTTTTCAAAGAACTTCAAGCAATTCCAGAAGAATGTAAACATTTTTGTACACCATTCTTCTCTTTCTTTCAATCAAGGAATTCCTGAAATCCTCCCCAAAATGAAACAACTTGAGGGGTTTTTAGGGATTTTGTTTTTTGAGATCTTTATACCTCTTTTTCACCAAGTGTGGATTAAATTCCAACCCATCACTTATCGTATGATCAATATCTGAAATAAAAGTATTGACAACTCTTTGTTTGTCAGGGTAATTTTTTATCCCACTCTTCAGTATAATAGATCGGTGAGTAAATGGAACAAATTGGGGAGTTATGTGGGGAGTAAATAATATTGTAAAGACGTAAGTTATTGTTTTTTTATAACCCACATTTTAAAATGCCGGGACGATCCCGACAACTGAGTCGGGAAACCTGCGGAGCACTGAGTTGCAATATCAACGTTCAGATTCTTGTAAAGCCATTAACGGATTAGGGCTAAATTAAAATACCCTAAAAAAAATTTACACTGACAATAAACGTTATTTGAAAGCTTAAATATGTCGGGACGACAGGATTTGAACCGCGGAGCACTGCTTCGCAATATCAACGTTCAGATTCTTGTAAAGCCATTAACGGGTTAAGGCTAAATTAAAATACCCTAAAAAAAAATTTACACTGACAATAAACGTTATTTGAAAGCTTAAATATGTCGGGACGACAGGATTTGAACCGCGGAGCACTGCTTCGCAATATCAACGTTCAGATTCTTGTAAAGCCATTTACGGATTAGTGCATAATGAAACACCCTAAAAAAACTTTCACACAGACAATAAACGTTATATGAAGTTAAATACGTCGGGACGACAGGATTTGAACCTGCGACCCCTCGACCCCCAGCCGAGTGCTCTACCGGACTGAGCCACGTCCCGATTTTAGTAGAATTGAAATTAGGAGTTAATAAAGGAAATTACAATACGAATATTTCCTTTGTTTTATTTTATCCGGCAGTACTGTCCAAAACGTTTTGAAAAACTGTCGGATACAAAATGGAGTAGGTGACGGAGAGCTTGCCTGATGATCTATTTCATAGACGATGAGCAGACTGTTAACCAAAAAGACTTCATCCTGTATACGTGCAAATCATACAACTCCAGTTCCTTCCTGTAGGAAGGTTTGGTGGGTAACAATGTGTGGTACCGTCTTGATCGCTGCGTTCCAGCGGAACGCCTGGTGAGAGGATGTGGATGGGCAACCTTTGCGTAAGGCTTCTGCCAGGCGTACCCTACGGGACGCTATTGGTTTTTCAATCTCTGGTTTATTACCTACCAAATGCTCCCATAGGAGCATAGACGAACATCCGGGGGATCTATTTTCGAAATTCAACAATATATGCTTCCGGATGCATTGAAACATAGGCATTTATTAAAATTCTTAACCGTTTTGGACAGTACTGAGAAATACCCTAAAATAGAAAAATCTTCACACAGCCGATAAATACTGTATGAAGGCTTAAATACGTCAGGACGATCCCGATGACTTAGTCGGGAAACCTGCGACCCTCGCGGCAAACTCTTGTCGGGTTGCTCTGGCAGACTGAGTCACATTCCAGCTTTGGTAAGATTGGATTTTGATATAAACCGAGCGAAATTCGATGCAAATATTTTCACATCTTGATTTTATAATACCCTTCCGAACATGAACCTGCAATCCTCCCAAAATTCTTTTATCGGAAAGGGCTTGCGGGCTTAGCCACGTTCGGATTTTAGCAGATATCACTTTAAAATGTAAAATCAGTGAAATAAAATCTAAAAATCTTTTTGAAGTTACTCTCAAAAGCGCAAACAATCTTTTCAAAATTTTAATGCAAATTCAGTGCAAAATTTTGATTTCTACTATGATTGGTTAGTAAAAATTCGTAATATAAGAGTTGAAACTCTTGTTTGTATAGATAGATATTTAAAATTAAAACCGAAAAAAAAGAGTAATGCTATGAAAACAAAAGAATTATTAATGCTAATGATAATGAGCCTTTCACTTATATTTATTTCTTGTGAAAATGATATAAGTGGTTCTGTTATAGATACTTCTGATGACTCCGACGATATTGAAGAACCGATAGATAACGACGAACCGGAAATTGACCCACTTCTCGTTGGCAGCTGGAAACTTGATCCAACTCAAGGTTCACTTGCTGTAGGTCCATCAGCAAACGATCTCTCATGGTGGTCAATTACTAATCAGGATATTGAATTAAGAAGCTGTATCTATGATGATTTATACATTTTAGCCGAAGATGGCACTTTTGAAAACGATCTGGGAGATGCAACCTGGCTTGAACCCTGGCAAGAAGGCGTAGATGAAGAAGGATGTGGCGCTCCTGTAGCACCACATGATGGTGCAGAAGCAGGAGTATGGTCAGCCGATGGAGGGATTGTGACGGTTTCCGGATCGGGCGTATTTCTCGGGCTTGCAAAAGTACACAACACTGGTGAAGACGGAAATCCCTCAAATGATACGATTGAGTATGAATATACTTTACTTGATAATGATCAAATACTGGAAGTCAGGATAAGTGGCTGGCTCGGTGATAATCCGGATGCAACCTGGTTTTACAGATTTACTAACCAGTTAGATGCCGGCTCAGATGATGGTAACACAGATGATGGTAACACAGACGACGGTAATAATTCCTCCGGAAACACAGAAGTAACCGGAACCTGGACTCTTGATCCTACAGAGGGTTCTCTTGCTGTAGGGCCATCTGCTACCGATTTGTCATGGTGGTCAATTTCTGCTGCAGACGTTGAAACCCGCAGCTGCCTGTATGACGATCTCTACATTTTCAATGAAGATGGTTCATTTGAAAACGATCTTGGAGATGCAACCTGGCTTGAACCATGGCAAGGTGTAGATCCTGAAGCATGCGGTCAGCCAGTTGCTCCTCACGATGGAACAACTATTGGAGATTGGACAGTAGACGCTGAAACAGTAACTGTTTCAGGATCCGGAATTTACCTGGGTCTTGCTAAAGTTCATAACGGCGGAGAAGACGGAGATCCTGTAGATGATACAATCAACTACAATTTTTCCATCTCTGACGACGGAACAATAATGGAAGTTACTATCGATGGCTGGAACCCTGATTTACCGGAAGCAACCTGGTTTTTCAGATTTTTAAGACAGTAAGTACCTTTTGTGTGAAATTTACGGATTACACTAAATTCGTAAATTCATCCATCGCAGAACATATATTATGGAGCCGGCTTTTATCCCCGGCTCTTTTTATTTTGATAACAGAATCACCATATGCAGCTTAAAAGCAGGCATAATATTGTTGACTATCTTACTTCTTTTACTGTCTTAAAAACATATAATGACTTTATAAGCAGACTGTTTCACAAATTCAGTCTCTTTTATTTTTAAATTATTAACTCTTCGTATTTAATAATTTTATTCATATTTTTAAAGTCTATCAAAAAACAGGACTTTTGAATTTTCAGAATTTGAATTGAAATGAAACGTACGTACCAACCAAGTAAGCGTAAGCGAAAAAATAAACACGGATTTCGTAAAAGATCTGCGTCAAAAAACGGACAGGATGTACTTAAACGCCGCCGTAAGAAGGGAAGGCATAAGCTTACCGTTAGTAGTGAAAAAGGACCTAAATAGTATACCAGGTAAAACGGATCCCGATTTTTCATTACCCCGTTCAAAAATTTTACGGGGAAAAAAGAATTTTCAACGACTTTTTGACAAAGCTACAGTGATTTCATCCGGAACAGTTCAATTCCGATATCGTTTCTATGATAATGCAGGCGAACATTGTCTGATCGGTTTTATCGCTCCAAAAAGATTAGCCAGCGCTGTTAAAAGAAATAAAATAAAGCGCTGGCTGCGGGAAATATACAGGACGAATCAAGCGATTTTTGAAGAACTATTCTCTTCTTCTGAATTTGGTTTTCATGGCGTTTTTATTGCGAAAACTTCTGACTCTTCTTATCATGATTTGCATGCAGATATGATTTCAGTAATGCAAAAAGCCCGGAAACAATTGATTGGTTTTATAGGGCAAAAATCTGCCCCTTCACCTAAAGAAACTTAAAAATAGAGATCCTTGGATAGAAATACGATAACAGGATTAGTTCTTATTTTCATTCTCACCATTGCCTGGGCCTATTTTACGATGCCAAGCCAGGAAGAGATACAGCAACAGCAGGAGCTACAGGCTCAGCGCGACAGTATTGAATCAGCAGAGTCATTTAATGAAGGCAGCCAAGTGGATGACGATGTGGAACAATCTGATATTGAGGATAATTTCCAGCAGCAGATCACATCTCAAAGAGAAACTGTAACAAAAACCGCCGGTGTTTTTGGTGAAGCAAGTGCAGAAGATACAACGTTTGTTCGCATTGACACTCCTTTTTACGAAGCCCTTTTTTCAAATGTAGGAGCTGGTCCAGTAAAATATACCCTTAAAGAATATGACCGCTGGAATGGAATGCCGGTTCAAATGATCCGGGACACAACACGCTCTGCTTATTCACTTGGTTTTTTATCAGATCAAAACTATAATATTGAAACGGACAATCTGGTTTTTGAACAGGTAACCGGCGAATCTGAAATAATATTAAACGGCGGCGAAAATGCCCGTCTACAGTACAAGCTGGAACTTGAAGACGGTTCTCAGCTTATCTATACCTATACTTTTACCACAGATAAATATGAAATTGACCTTGACATTGAACTGAAAGGCCTCGAGCAATATATTGCCGGAAACAGTGTGGATTTTGGCTGGAATTCACCACTTAATTTTACTGAAAGAGACAGAACCCAGGAAGCATTGCAAACGGCTGCTTATGCTTATGCAGGCGGTGAACTTGAGAAATTAATGCTAAGTGAGGGTGGTACAGATGAATCCAGAATTTCGGGGACAATTGACTGGGTAGCAACACGGACTAAATTTTTTGGTCAGATTATTAAACCTGTTACAGAAACCAATGCCGCGTTATTAACCGGAGAAGTAACAGGTCCTACAGATGATCCTACAACTCAATACCGGTATGAATCATTCGTTCAAAGTGTGGTACCTGCCAACGGCGTTTTAAGCTATCGCCTCTATGCAGGTCCGCTTAGATATTACGACTTGCGTGAATTTGATGAAAATGCCTATGACATGGTTGAGATCAGCTATGCCTGGATGCGCTTCTTTGCCGATCCATTAGTTAAATGGATCATTATCCCCTTTTTTACAGCCGGCAGCACCATTATCAATAACTACGGGATTCTGATAATTGTATTTGGGTTCCTGGTTAAGCTTGTACTCTTCCCGCTTACACAGAAAAGTTTTAAAAGTATGGCTGCCATGAAAGAGCTGCAGCCACAGATGAAGGAGCTCCAGGAAAAGTATAAAGACAATCCGCAAAAACAACAGCAGGAAACGATAAAACTTTACCGCAAGGCAAAAGTAAATCCTCTTGGCGGCTGTCTCCCAATGTTGTTACAATTCCCAATTTTGATTACACTCTGGATTTTCTTTCAAAACTCTATTCTTATTCGCCAGGAAGAGTTTCTTTGGGCAACAGATCTTTCAGCACCGGATTATATTTTAAATCTCCCCCTAAGTCTGCCATTCCTTGGTGATCAGCTCGCCGGGTTTGTTCTCTTAATGACCGCTTCAATGATCGGGCAAATGAAAATTTCAGGCGGAAGCGCTATGGGCGGGGGTCCCTCCCCGGCCGGTGCACCAAACATGAAAGCTTTCATGTATATAATGCCTGTAATGCTTTTATTTGTATTTAATAATTTTGCTGCCGGATTAAGTCTCTACTACCTTGTTTACAATGTTCTCTCAATGCTTCAGCAGGTAATCATAAATAAAGGCATGGGTAAAAATGAGGATGCCGGCGAAAAGCCCGGTAAGAAAAAGAAATCCCTGAAAGCAAAGTAAGTAATCTCTTCTCGTTCTGTCTTTTTGTGGAAACATTCATTTTAAGACGTAAACAATTCTGGATATTTTAACGTCGTAATGATTTTTTCTATATCTTTGACAAATGTCAAGTATATCAAGTTCACATTTTCCGCAAATTGTTTACAGAGATGGGGAGAAATACCTGTGGAACCCCATTGAACGAAAGCCCTTTGCCATGAGACCCGAAGAGAGGGTCCGGCTCTGTGTTATTGAATATCTGTTGCTGGAAGCAGGATGGTCAAAACATCGTATTGCTACTGAATCTTCGATTCAAATACCTGCCAGCGAACACCCGCTGCGTACCGATATTGTTGTGTTTACAGATGATTTGAAACCTTATTTCCTTATTGAGTGTAAATCTGAATCGGTTAAACTGACAGAAAAAGCTGCTGTTCAAACGGCAAGATACAACAGTAGTGTCAGTGCACCTTATCTTCTGATTACAAACGGCCTCACAGACTACTGGTTCAGAGTAAAAGACAATTCCTGCCAGAAACTGAAAACATCACCTCTCTCGTCTGAGCATCTTCTGACAGAGATTCGTAATGATTATTCCTATTGGCAGCAACGCGGATTTTGCGGAAGAAAATCCGGAACAGTAGTCAGAAAATGGCTGACCGGAACATTGCCTCTTTTTTGGAATAGAGATTTGCCCTGGGCAAAAAGATTTCTTGATATCAAGCAGAAATTTAATGAACTGCACCTGAATCATACTTACCGGATTATACAAATGAACCCGGACACCCGGGTAGCAATAAGTTTCTTAGGGACAGCACCCGGAGCAAGTTACCTGATTGCCATATTAAATCATCAGCAACAAAATATTGGCGTTAGTCTGACAAACCTGGACATGGCAGCAAGAGGTGAGAGATTAAACACATCAATTTTTTCATCGAATAAATCGAATGTACTTGACGCCAGAAAAGAACTGCCCCTCGATTTCGATGCCGATAATCCGCGAATAATCGAAAATTTACCCGGGTTTATCTATCGGTACTTTGAAAAACAGATCCCGTTCTGATCAGGATGCCAGCGCCTCAACAGATTCACTTGCTGAGGCATCCTGCAATTCTATAAAAAAAGTAGTCCCTTTTCCCTGAATGCTTTTAAACCAGATCTTTCCATTTTGAAGTTCTGTAAACTCCTTGCATATCGAGAGCCCGAGACCGGTGCCTGTCTCTCTTGCGGTACCCTCCTGCGTGGTACTAAAAGCTTTGAACAACTTTTTTTGTGCTTTTTCTGGTATACCAACACCCGTATCGGATACCGAGAGCCGAATTCTGCCATCAATTTTCTCCGATTCACATTTTATAGTACTTCCGGGATGACTAAATTTAATTCCATTTGAAATTAGGTTTCTCAAAGTAATATCGAGTAAATTTTTGTCGGACAGTACAAAAGACTCTTTCGGGATTTCATTTTTAAATTGAATTCTTTTTGCTTCCGCACTGTTTTTAAGCGATTCAAATACCCTTTCAGTCTGATGATAAACATCCACTGAATTTAAATTCGGAGAAATTCCTTTCATTTGACTCTGTGCCCAACTTAGATAGTTTTCGAGGGTATAAATGCCCGAATTTAACTGCATTTCGAGCTGATCGAGGGATTCCTCCAGATTTATCTCATCAGTGGCCTTTTCACGAATGATCAGCAGAAGTGAATGAAGCTTGGCAATCGGACTGCGCAAATCATGAGCAAGTACTGAAAAAAGCTTGTCTTTCGTTTCATTTACGGCAGCCAGTTCATTTCTCTGTTCTTCCAGAAGAGTGTAGAGTTTATTCAGTTCATCATTTTTTTCTTTCAAATCACTTACATGATTTCGCTGCCTGTTATACATCCGGTAAAGGGCAAAAGCTGCTATCACTAAAAGTACTATCGATATTCCGCCTACATTCATCGCAAGGTTTTGAGCAGATACCTTTTCCTTAAGGAGGTTATTTTGTTCCTGCTCGCTTTTTAAGCCGAAAAGTGTTTCGAACCGGGCCAGCTCTTTTTCCTTTTCAAGTTCCGATAAGCTGTCCGAAAGCGATTGATGTGATTTCAATAACCGGTACGCCGTCTCATAATTACCCGATGCCTGATGAGCCTCGGATAAACGTTCCAGAAGGGGACTTTTAAGACTATTCGAACCCATTATTTCCACGCGTTCAAGTGCACTTTCAAAATAATTAATTGCCTCCGAATACTTTTCAAGCTTCACTTCTATATCTCCGAGGCCAATGTAATTGTAAATTTCTCCGGCAGCAATATTCAATTCACGGCTTTTTTCCAGGGATTTCGTAAATGCCAGCTGTGCTTCCACAAGCATATCATTGTCAAGATAGATATTCCCTTTATTGAATAGTGTTTGTACCGGTGTAAACTCATCACCAAGAACAGCGGCATACTCAAGTGCAGTATCATAGAATTCCAGTGCTTTGTCGTACTCTTTCACTGCCCGTTTAAATACACCATAATTGATGTATATATTCCTAAGTATTTTTGGTGAATCCAGTATTTTTGCAATTTCAAGTGCTTGTATGAAATACGTTTCTGCCTGATCATAATTTTCCATCTGAGTATAAAGATCGGCTACATTATTTAGCAAAATTGCTTTCGTTTCAGTATCTGATCGGTTTTCAGCAATCTCAAGGCTTAAAATGTACTGCTCCAAAGCCTCTGATCGATCCCCTAAATTTTCATAGATAACTGCCAGGTTTTGGCGGATGGCTGATTGAAATTCTAAATCACCCTCATTTTTTGCTTCTTCTAAAAGTTCTGAGTAGAGAGACATCGCCTTATCTAACTCTGTATTATGCCGGTAAGCCGTTGCAAGCATATTGCCAATACTCAAAGAAGATTTCGTATTCAAATATTTTTGATACGATTTTTCCAAAACTACAGCAGCCGTATCATATTTACCCTTTGCAAGAAGTATCTTCCCGAAAAGCGCATCGGTTTTAGCAGCACTCTCAATATGTTCGCCGTCTTCGAGTAAAAGCCTTGCCTCTTCAATTTTTTTAAGTGCTTCATCCAGGCTGCCTTCAGTAATTAATTTTTCTATATCCTTATGTAACTGTTCTGCCCGTGTTTCAATATTTCCACCTTTGTTAATGAGTTCATAACTGTCAGAACTTCCGCCAACCGGTAAAGAGACTGTAGCAGCTGATAGGGGAGAAAAAAAGAAGTTCAATAGTAAAAATAGATGTAAAACAGTGGTGGAAAGCATAATAATCTTATTTCCTAAGCAAATGATTGGTAAATTTAAACCCTGAAGATATTAAATTAATGCGTTAAATTTTAATGCTCATTTAAAATCCGGGGTCTTTATTTAAATCCTGAATACAAGATCAGGTTAAACCCAAATTGTTGCAGTTCATTTTCCTGCTTATCTTATTCAGAGTACTTTACAACAAAAACCGGAATAAATGAACAATATAACTGATATGCCTGCTAAACTTCATCGCGATAAACTATTCTCACTTTTTGAAGATCATCAAAATGCTGTTATTTACATCAGTGGTGCTGAGATTATGTATAGATTTGAAACAGACTATGAGTTTCCTTTCAGACAGGAGAGTAATTTTTTATACCTGACAGGAATAAATGAACCTGACTACCAGCTTATTCTGGACTTGAAAAAAAATGAATATCATCTTTTTGCTCCGAAACGAAGCAAACAGTTTGCTGTATGGCATGGACGTATCAAAGACGATGATGAAATACGAGAGTTATACAGGCCTGATCACTTACATTATGAGAATGATGTTCTGAAAGTTCTGCATGATATTAATCCCGGGGTGATCTACTGTTTGGATGAAGAACAGGCAGAGTTTCTCGAAGATCTCGACAGGGATTTTAAATCGGATACAGAGGCTCTCTCAGATGCTATCACCTTTTGCCGGTGTATAAAGACAGAATGGGAACTGAATCAGCTGCGCGAAGCAAGCAGAATTAATAATATTGCACACCGTGAGGTAATGAGTGCAATAAGGCCCGGAATGTTCGAATATGAGCTAAAGGCTGTGTTTGACTATCATCAAATAAGGCACGGACTGATGCAGGAGGCATACACCGGGATACACGCAAGCGGACCCAATTCAGCTATTCTTCACTATGTTGAAAATAATCGCCAGGCCAGAGACGGTGAGTTATACTTAATTGATGCCGGGTATGAGCTGAATGGTTATGCGTCTGACTTTACAAGAACATATCCTGTGAACGGTAAGTTTACTGAAGATCAGGCTGCAATTTATAAGATTGTTCTCAATGCACAGAAAAATGTGATTGAAGAGACGAAACCGGGCATAAGAATGGAAGACCTTCATATGGCTGCGGCAAAAATCATAACGGGCGGTTTGAAGGAGCTCGGGATTCTGGAGGGAACAGTTGATGACCTGATGGAGAATAATATTTTTGCCCTCTTTTTCCCTCACGGGCTTGGGCATTTTCTTGGCCTTGATACACATGATGTTGGTGGATATCCAAAAGGAGTTGACCGTATCGACCGTCCGGGTATAAAATATCTCAGGGTGCGCCGTGAGCTGTTACCGGGAATGGTAATAACCATCGAGCCTGGTCTCTATTTTATACCTGCTCTTCTGAAGCCTGCACTTGAAGATGAAACAAAAAAGAAATTTTTGAACAGGGAGAAACTGGAGTCTTTCTTAGATTTCGGAGGGATCCGGATAGAGGATAATCTGATTGTAACAGATGACGGTTATGAAAACATGACCGATGTTCCCAAAGAAATTATAGAGATAGAACGCACAATTGGCAGTTGAAATCTTGTTAATGTCCGGCACGATTGCAAGCCTGGCGAATTTAGGACAGTCCTCTTACGAGAGAGGATGCGTAATAGAGAATAATCAACCCCAATACCAGGTTGATACGCCCAACCCAGCTTGTAATTTTTTTATAGCGCTCGGTTTTCTTATCACCCGGCATTTCATCCATCAGACGAACCGCTTTTGGACCCAGCCAGAAATCGTGAATAGCACTGATGAGCAGTACGTAAACAAAAATATTGAGCTTGCTCATCAATATTTTTCCATAGGCTGTACGCCAAAATTCTATATTCATGAGCTGGTCGGCAGAAAATCCTTTGCCAAGCAGTGCGGCAATGCCGGTAATAATCATAATCACAAAAATCATCCAGCTGCTTTTGCTGAATAGTGTACCCACTATTTGAAAAAATTCGCCCCGTTTGCCATCAAATAGCGGCCGACGACTGGCAGGAACAAGAATCATAGCGGTAAACAGCATTCCGCCGATCCACAACATTGCAAAAATTATATGTATGTATGTAGCCCAAAAGTACATGAGTTTTCAGTTATTTAAAGTTTTTTATTGAGCATGAACATATTAAATCCGATGTTTAATTCCCAAAATATAGCACGGGATTACATCCCGTGCTATATTAGCTGTGAAATACAATACCGGATTATATATTAATCGAGTGTAGCCTGTGCGGCTGCCAATCGTGCAACGGGTACACGGAATGGTGAACAGGATACATAATCTAATCCTTGCTCATAGCAGAAAGTGACACTTTTGGGCTCACCGCCATGCTCACCACAGATACCAACTTTCAGATCAGGTTTCACCTTTCGTCCGTTTTTAGTTGCCATTTCAACAAGCTGCCCTACACCTTCGATATCAATCACCTGGAATGGATCCTCCTCTAAAATGCCCTCCTTCAGGTATTCGGAAAGAAATTTAGCTGCATCATCGCGGCTGTACCCGAAAGTCATTTGAGTGAGATCATTGGTACCAAATGAGAAAAATTCAGCATCCTTTGCGATATCACCTGCCACAAGTGCAGCTCTTGGAATCTCAATCATGGTACCAACTTTGTAATCAACACTGTCTCCCATTTCATTAAACACATGGTCGGCAGTTTTGTCAATCACATATTTTTGGCTTCTGAATTCCTGCGAAGTTCCGATCAGCGGAATCATAATTTCAGGTATCACCTCAATACCTTTTTTCTTCAATTCAATGGCCGCTTCAAGAATAGCCGTTGTCTGCATTTCAGTAATTTCAGGATATGTGATACCCAGACGGCATCCGCGATGTCCAAGCATTGGATTAAATTCTCGAAGAGAGCGAATAGTCTCGATAAATTGGGCAGGTTTGAGCCCCAGTTCACCGGCAACCCGTACAGCTTCCTCCTTCTCATCAGGCAAAAACTCATGCAGTGGCGGATCCAGCAATCTCACGGTAACAGGCAATCCTTTCATGGCCTCAAATATCTCCATAAAATCTTTTTTCTGGAACGGCAGTAATTCAGCAAGAGCCTCTTTCCGGTCTTCAATATTTTCGGAAACGATCATTCTCCGTATAGCACGAATTCTCTCTTCACCGAAAAACATATGTTCAGTTCTGCAAAGCCCGATTCCTTCAGCTCCAAAATCTCTCGCACGAAGTGCGTCTTCCGGTGTATCGGCATTTGTTCGAACCTTCATCTTGCGTACTTCATCCACCCATTTCATAAACCGGTAGTAATTGTCGCCCTGCTCAGGTTTAACAACGTCTTTTTTACCTTCAATAACTGTGCCTCTTGCACCGTCAATTGAAATCCAGTCACCGACCTTCACCGTTACTTTTCCATTTGTAAAGGTTTCATTTTCATAGTTAATGACTATATCACTGCAGCCGGCTACACATGGTTTTCCCCAGCCGCGCGCAACCACTGCCGCGTGACTCGTCATACCTCCCCTGGATGTCAATATACCTTCGGCGGCAGACATTCCTCCCACGTCTTCAGGGCTTGTCTCAATTCTCACCAGAATTACCGGATCCCCGTTATTTTCCGCTTCTTCTGCTGCTTCAGAATTAAAAACCACTCTTCCTACCGCAGCACCGGGCGAGGCAGGCAATCCATGTCCCAAAATCTCTTCTTTATCCACAGCTTTTATATTGATCTGCGGATGAAGTAACTGGTCGAGATGGCGAGGTTCAACAAGGTACTTGACAGCGGTTTTTTTATCGATCAGGGTTTCATCGACCATATCTGTAGCTATTTTGATAGCTGCCGGCCCGGTCCTTTTACCATTTCTTGTCTGTAAAATATAGAGTGTGCCTTTTTGTATGGTAAACTCGATATCCTGCATATTCCCATAGTGTTTCTCCAGCTTACGGCCGGTTTTTTCCAGTTCATCGTGTGAATCGGGCATAACCTTGCTGAGTTCGCTTATATCCTGCGGTGTGCGGATCCCGGCTACTACATCTTCACCCTGGGCATTAATTAAAAACTCACCAAACAGCTTATTTTCGCCGGTTGACGGATTCCGTGTAAAGCATACTCCTGTTGCACAGTCATCTCCCATATTACCATAAACCATAGCCTGAACGTTAACCGCTGTTCCGCGTATACCGGTAATATGATTAATCCGCCGGTACTTAACAGCCCTGTCGCTGTCCCATGATTCAAAAACTGCATTAATAGCATTTTCCAGTTGTTCAAAAGGATCATTCGGAAACATAAACCCGGTGGCTTTTCGGTAAACAGCCTTGTACCGGTCAACAAGTTCTTTAAGATCATTCAGGGTAAGTTCTGTGTCCAGTTCAACCCCTTTTTTTGATTTCAGTAATTCAATTGCTTCTTCAAATTTTTCATGCTCAATACCCATCACCACACATCCAAACATATCGATAAACCGCCTGTAACTGTCGTATGCAAAACGAGGGTTATTTGTGTGGTCTGAAAGAGCTTCCACTGTATGATCGTTCAGCCCAAGATTTAAAACCGTATCCATCATACCCGGCATAGACACTGCAGCACCTGATCTCACAGATACCAGCAACGGATGTTCTGCATCCCCAAAGCGTGTATTCATAATCTTTTCAATAGACCTGATGCCTTCCTTCACTTCCTTTCTCAATCCTTCAGGCCATTTTGAATTATGTGTTGAGTAGTAATGACAGGCGTCCGAAGAGATGGTAAATCCTGCAGGCACCGGTAACCCGATGGACGACATTTCAGCAAGATTCGCCCCTTTACCTCCCAGGAGCTCCTTCATTGAGCGGTCACCTTCAGCAGTTCCATTCCCAAATGAGTAGACGTTTTTTGTTTTCGTTTTTGTAGCCATATATAACACCTTTTTAATTATTCAGTTATGATCGTTGCAAGTAATTTCACAAACACCAATATCGTTTTTAACACTCACTATTTCCATTATGGAGTGTTATTCGTAAGATCTTCAGCCAGTCCATAAATAATATTAAATGATTACAGAGTCCGATATCTTTTTAGATTCCATTTTACAAAATAATTGTAATGAAATTGTGAATTTATTACCTGTTTTTCAAAAAAATAGTGCTTATTAGTTGACGCAATCAAATGAGTTCAAGAAGCATATTTATAAAACAGAATCCACTCAACGGTTGCTGCAATTACAGGTAAAAGTGCTATCAATGCTGTAATTTCATATATATTTTCAGGCAGCCACTCTGAAGGCCACCAACCGCTGATAAAAACCAACGAAATCAATAAAAGTAAAATGGACATAATTAAAAATTTGAATCCTGCTTTAACCAGGTGAAACAAACGAGTATGCCAGATACCAAAATAAAGCAATGTCAAAAAGCCAAGCAACATCGTGTGCAGATAAAATATTCGCAGGCCATGTTCACCAATCCAAAAAACTGATGGCGTTATTGCAGCTGTAAACTGAAGTAAAATTTTAGCTCCAAACAGTATTAAAATAACTCTCCACCACCAAATTTTAGCTATGTCTGATTTAGACAGAAAATAAAGAATGGTTAAAAGCCCGGCTGATACGATGGCGGCACCGATTCTAGCACTTAACAGTAGTGATGGGTTCAGCAAATCTGATGGTATACCGAATGGAAATAACAGAGGCACTCCCAAAACCACAGGAGCAATGAACCAGAAGTGACTAATCTTCGGCAACTCAGGTTTTAGATATTCAAACATTAAACCCACTGCCATTAATACCCCCCATCCTTCCGTAAATGTTGCCAGAAAGAAATGAGTCAGAGCAGTTGCATAGAGCGGGTTTTCAAGATTCCAGAACTGGGTAATGGCAACACCCCACGCACCGAGTGAACTGAGTGCCAGCATAAAAAGCGCAGCTTCGTAAAATGAGCGCTCTATACTGTGAGGAACATCTCTTCTTGCTTTTATAAAATGCCGGATATACGAATACCACGCAACCATTATAATGCCCGAAAGAATTACCGACACAGGAAGCTCAGCAAACCCAAGATTTGCGGGCCGGTATCCCCAAATCAAAAAAAACGGGTAGCTGATCAATCCGATTAATAATACCGCCCAGGTAGTCCGGGCCAATTCCTGAACAGCTGTTTTGGTATGTTTTGAAATGTGCTGTGTGATATAGGCCATCGGCACCGGAGTAATCCAGCAGAAAAACATGAGATGCGAATGAGCATGACGCACATTTTGCAACCCAAGGTCATAAGGAAGGGATGCAATCATTCCCCACCTGTACATCGCCCCCGTAAAACCTGCAACAATAAAACATGCCAGAGACCACAACCAAATCTTGCGCATGTGATTAAATACATTCATCGGCTTTTAGTTTGACGAGGCGCAAAAGCAGGTTCTTGTAACCGGGAACAGATTCATCTCAAAAAAAACCGGATTGCTCTTATCACAATGGATTCACGTTCGATAATCGATTAAAATTTACACAAGCCTCTCATGGTTTAAAAAGCACTCTTCTTTCTTTTAGTTTTGCTTTCTATTAAATCAACGGCTTCTGCTTTTTTAAATAATACATTGCTTTCGAGATGAATATGCCGGTACAGATCTTTTTCAAAATCGGTCAAATTTCTATACAGTTTACAGATCTCATCTGAAGCTCCTTCAGAAGGCTCAAAATTGTTACTTACCTTTTTAAGCTCCCTCATCATCTTAACTGCCGTTTCATGCTCATCTCGCAATTTTTCAATTTCATCTCTGAATACGGAAATCGTTTGCGGATAGGCTCTGCCCGCACTATTTACTTCATCAGCCAGCTCTTTAATTAATGGAAAAATCCGGTTTTCCTCTTCGCACATATGACGGTCAACTTCCTGTATCAAAAGTAAGAATTGCTCATAAATTGAAGTGAGCTCGGAACTGAATTCTTCATGATTTTGACAAAGTATCGCTGCATACTTGCTTAATTTTTCATTTTTTTCACGTACAAAGCTGTGGTGAGTATTTTCAATAAAATCCGCCAAAAAATGGATCGGCCATTTACGAACATCTTCACTCTTTGTACGCTCACTTTTTGGAAGCGCTTCCAGACTTTTTACTAATTGATCTGTATCTACGCCGGCAAGATTGCAAGCCTCGTCGAGTTTCTGATCTCCCTTACAGTAAAAGTCGAGATCATTTTCAAGAAAAACAGCTGCTGCGTGATAATTCTTAAGAACGATAGCAGCAAGTGTATCATCTGCTGTGTAGGTTTGTTCTTTTATCTCTTTTGTTTTCATAAACATTGCTTTTAATCATTAGTAATTAAACTTTTTGCATCTGCCCTGTTCAAAAATTGCATAAAACCAAGTGTCAACCCGGTTAAAATAAGTGCCACTGCCTGGTGTGTAACACCCAGCCATACCGGCACATGATAAATCAGTGTAAAAACACCCAGTGCATACTGTATCAGTACAACTGCAAATAAACTCAGTGTCCATTTTTTTGTCTCCCATAAAGAGGCTTTCAATAATACACGTAACCATAGTATAATAATAAAAAAGCCGATCACAGTTGCAAGAATTCGATGAATCAATTGTGTGGCTGCCGGGTTATCTGTCAAATTGCGAATCAGTGGTTCCATAGTCCAGGATTCAGAAGGAATCCAGCTGCCAAACATTTTAGGAAACGTATTGTAGACATGCCCGGCATTCAATCCTGCTACAAAAGCTCCCCAGATAATTTGCAGAACAATCAAAATAAGAAACACCCAAAGCCATTTTTTCAACTCAGATGCCATCTTTTCGGTGCCGGTTTTATGTTCATAGAGATCCAATGCAAAAAGAACACAGCTGCCAAAAATGATAAAGGCGAGGCTCAGATGAGCAGCTAACCGGTAGTGGCTCACGTAGGGGACATCCGCCAAACCACTTTTTACCATATACCAACCCATAAATCCCTGGGCCGTTCCAAGAAGCAGCAAAAACAGAGCCCGCCGCAACTGCTTTGAATTAAATTTCTTTTTTAGTAAAAACCATCCAAATGGGATGATAAATACAATACCTATCGTGCGTCCGAGAATTCTGTGCAGATACTCCCAGAAAAAGATGTATTTAAATTCAGATAACTCCATACCTGCATTTCTCTGCTGGTACTCCGGATACTGTTTGTACATTTCAAATGTATCCTGCCACGCCTCTTCCGACATAGGGGGGATCACTCCCATTAATGGTTTCCATTCCACCATCGACAGGCCGGAATCGGTAAGTCTTGTAATTCCGCCGACAATTAAAATCAAAAAAACAAGTGCGGCTCCGCTCCAGTACCATATTCTTATCTGTTTCCTGTCATTCATATTCATTATGCCCAACCGATCTGTATCTTAACCTGCAATATAATTTTCTTTTTTAAACCGTCTGTGAATATCTGATACGAATGCTATCACTTAAATAAGCATCAAAAATCATAGCTATATTTCGTAAAAAAAGTCTTCCTCTCTCTGTAATGATCAATGTATTGCCAGATGTTAGCACCAGCCCATCATCTTCAAGCTGCAAGAGCCTGTCGAATTCAGATTTAAAATACTCTTTTGAATCTATTTGCCACAGCTTGGAAAGCTTAGCAAAATCTACAACAGGCTGACACATAATTTTCATTATTACATCTTTCCGAATGGAATCATCATGATTCAGAGTCATCGCTTTTGCAACCGGCCATTCATCATTATCCAGCCTTTTATAATACTCTTGCAATTCTCTTGCATTTTGATACACCCTGTTCCCGATCTGGGAAATCGAAGACATTCCGAAGCCATACAGATCTGTTTCAGCATAGGTACTGTATCCCTGGAAATTTCTGTGCAGAGAACCGTTTCTCAGAGCTTTGCTCAATCCATCCCCGTCTTTCGAGAAATGATCCATCCCGATGTAGTGGTATCTATTTGAGGTCAGGAATTCTATTGCCAATCTCATCATTTCTAATTTTTCGGATGTAGAAGGCAGATCATCTTTATTAAGTAATCTTTGGGCAGGCATCCGCTCCGGGAGATGCGCGTAACTGTAAACAGCAAGTCGATCAGGATTCAGGGCAAGTGCATCCTTCAGAGTTTTTTTAAAAGTTTTGGGAGTCTGTTTTGCAAGACCGTAGATCAGGTCCAGGTTAATACTGCTGATGCCATGATTTTTGAGACAATCAACAACACGTCGAGTTTCATCAACAGGCTGAATCCGGTGAATTGCTTTTTGAACCTCTTCATTGGTATCCTGAACACCAATGGAGGCTCTGTTACAACCAATTTCAGCCAGTGCACGTATATGTTCTTCTGTACACCATCGGGGATCAATCTCCACTCCGAATTCCGCATGCCTGTCAACTTTAAAGTTGCTTCTGATTAATGTTCCCAGTCGTCTGAGCTGACCCGGTGTTAAAAAAGTAGGAGTTCCCCCGCCAAAATGAATCTGCACAACATCCGAATCGGGGTTAATAACCTCTTTTACCCGGCTGATTTCCTTTTCAAGATAATTCAGATATAGATCCGCATCTTCGTGATTTTTGCTGATTACTTTTGTACAGCCGCAATACCAGCAAAGAGATTGGCAGAAAGGAATATGGAAATAGAGCGATATTTTACCGGGTGTTTCTTGTACTGCGGAAAGATACTTTTTCAGAGATTTGTGATCCTCTAACTTTTTCAATTTCAGGGCTGTAGGATATGAGGTATACCGGGGCCCCGGTCTGTTGTATTTCTGTATCAGTTCCAGATTTATTTCCGGCTTCATTTAAAAAATTTCCTTAATTGAAAAATTACATCTCTAAAAATCTTTTTTGGCAAACAGTCGCAAACCTGCCCATGCCGGTACGGAAACCCATACCAGGAGCATAACACTTGCTGTTATTATACCAAGGGAGGATCCAAAAAAACGATTAAATACAGCTCCCGTATAACCCATCAAAGCCGATATGTCAAATTCGAGCATAACAATTATTCTTGCCAGGTCTATTGGGTTTGCCATCGATACTGCAATCACAAAACGCTCGAGAGGATAATCGCCAAACATAAATATAAGTGCTAAAATTAAACCGTCATATAAAATAGCGAGAAACAGCCAGATAACGATCGTGAATCCAAATCCTTTTATACGATCTTCGTAAAACCATAAACCCAGAAAAAAGCCAAGTGCAACAAAAATGAGGGTTAATACTGCACCCAAAAGCAGTACCATGACAGCAGGAGCAATTGTATTTGATACAAGAACACCGTGCCACCCAAGCGGCAAAGCAATACCGAGCATATATGCTGCAATCAGAGGTGTGGAAATACCGGCAAAAAGACCTTTATAGAGCGTTTTTCTTTGGATTGGCTGAGCCAGGAGCAATTCCACAAATTCCCTTGATTGATAGATATAGAGTATTCCGTAGATCATGCCAACAAGGGGAATAAATAAGAGCATAACATTTGTAAGACTCAGCAATACCTCTGCTCCGGCGCCGGCAAATCTCAAAAGTGTATCTGTTAGCACAAGGAATATTAGGCCGTAACCAACAACCCATTTACCCCGAAGCAGGCTTTTCCACTCATTTTGAATAATGTGTATCAGGAGAGAGTTCATGAGGTAGATTCCTCCATCATATTTGCAATTGCCGCTTCAAGTCTTGCATCTTTATGCTCACGTAACAACTCTTTCATAGAACCGTCGTACCTGATCTTTCCTTCAAGCAGAAACACCACATGATCGGTTAACTCTTCCAGTTCACTCATAATATGCGATGTGATTACAACTGTTTTTCCGTTCTCTTTTTCGCGCCTTACCCACTCCTTAAATTTAAAACTTGACTGCGGATCGAGCCCGGCTGTGGGTTCATCCAAGAACAGTATTTGAGGATCGAACATCATGGCAACCATTGCCCCCACTTTTTGCCGGTTACCACCTGAAAGCACCCGTAACGACTTTTCAAGTTCCGGCTTCAGGTTAAACTGCTCGATCAATTCATCTTCATAAACCGGCTTTTGATCACGGAGTTTTTTTATAAAATCAAGCAATTCATATACTTTCATACTTTCCGGGTAACGGGCAATCTGAGGCATGTAACCGATATCACGCCGATAAACAGAATTGCCATTCAAATCAGTTCCGTTGATCGTGATAAGTCCTGAGTCGGGCTTCACAAGACCGAGAAGGGATTTTATCAGGGTGGTTTTACCCGACCCGTTCGGACCCACCAGGCCGGTTGCCTGTCCAGCCGGAATATCCAGAGTCATATCATTCAATACTGTTTTGCTATCAAATGATTTCCTTAAATTTTTTATCTGTATCATTGGATTGCTTCCATTCTCGGTTTCTCATCCTTCAGTTCTTCTGGTGTGAGTGCCGGCATCACACGTTCAGCTGTATCAAGTAACTTCACCATAGTACTGTGTAAAAGAATAAGTGATGAGGGTTGTCTTTCAGTTAAAATGGAAAAGAGGCGAACCGGCCGGTACGGCACATCTCCTATTCCATCCCTGTCAAGATCATAACCCTCATATTGGCTCCAGTAATTCTCAGAGTATACATTGGGATTTTGCATGCTGTTGGTTTTTACCTCGAACGTATTTCCAATGAAATTGTTTAGAGAAATTCTGTTATCAACTCCATTTGCCATAATCCTGAGGCCGGTACCATTTTCATAAAACTCGTTCCTTTCAATATTTATTCTGTTTGAAGCTTCTGCATAGATTCCCACCGAATTTTTTTTAAACAGGTTGAATTTGATGTCACTGTCCGTAATCTCTTTTAAGAGCAGCCCGTACCGGTTTGCCCCCCAGTTTTCGATAAAGTGGTTATGGTGCATGATCACATTTTTACTGTACATCACTGCCACACCCGATACGTTATCACGGAATCGGTTGCCTATGTAGGAACAATCATCCGAGTACATAAAATGAAGACCGTACCGGATATTACCCTCTACATTATTTCCGGATATTTGGCTTCTCTCCACAAATTCCAGGTAGATGCCATCCCGCTGTCCCTTAATTTCATTGTTATGAACCTCAACATCTTTACTGTACCAGATATGCACGCCGTTCCCAGATGTGGTCTGTCTCTCTGCTTTTGACTCTATGTAATTGTTGGTAATCATCAGTTCACTGCTTTTCGCTACATAAATACTGAAAAAGTTATCTATGAGCCTGACATTATCCACAGTTACATTTTTACTGTCTTCAATTAAAATTGCAGCAAAATCTTCCATAAAGCCATACCCGGAGTCCCGGATTTCAAAATCCCTGAGCATCACATTTTCAGCATTCACAACCAAACCGAAGCCTTTGCTTTCGAGATCTATTACCGCACCCGCGATTCCCTGTATGGTTAAGGATTTTGTAATCTTAAGATTTTCAGCTGTATACACACCTTCAGACAGAGAAAGTGTGTCACCCGGCTGAGCTATCTCAACAGCTTCCCTTAATGTCTGGGCAGTTTTATTTCCGGTAATAGTGATACCGTTAGATTGTGCATGCAGGCTGATTACTACGCCCGGAAAACAAATCAGCATTGAAGTGAGAAGTAAATATATTGAAACCTGTTTCAGCACGGCACTACTCCTTAACATCCCATTGAGTTTTTACAATCTGCATGGTTTCACTCCAGTTTTTTTGTTCTGCATCATCGTGGACAGCCTGGACATTTGTTCCTTCCTTCACAGCAAAGAATGACAATCCCATCGGGCTTCTCACTTCTTCCGACTGATAGATTTCAGCCTTTTCCAGCGGAATCCATTCATCAGGATTTTGATAATCAGCTACATAAAAGGCCGATTGTTCCGTCATATCTTTTTGCTGAATTGCGAACGCTGCCATGCATTCCACAGAGTCGAACTTATAGGCTTTGCCCTTGTCCGAAACCAATTGGGAGGCAAATTGCCGATCCGATATCACCATTTTACAATATTCACATTCATCAGTGTGCAGACGCACCTCCTGCGGCTCCTTGCTTATACACGCGGTAAACAGTACAGCTGACACTACAACGTACAATATTTTCTTATACATCAGACACCTCTTTATTTTAAATTAAATGAATCAGCGAAATAAAAAATTACTTTTTACCACTTGACCAAAATACATAACCGGCTAATACAATACTGACAACAGATATGTAAAACCCGATATCCGGCAGGGATGTGGCTTTTATATTCAGCAGCTGCTTCGATCCGATTAACGGGGGCTGATAGGTCATGCCTGGGATTTTTATTGCTGCATTGGGATCCAGGTCATGTCCGTAATCATAACTCCAGAGATAAAAATCAACCAGTCCTGCAATTGCAAGCAGCACAAATAATATGATCCAGATCAGCAGTACAGTTCTGTTTCCCCAAACAGCAATTGCCAGCCCGGAAACAATTAAAAATCCAAATATCCATGGCATGATTTTCAATTCGGGAATAGACTCGGGGGTGATCGGCTTCATGCCTATGTAGTGGTTCAGTCCATTAATATTTTGGAGATCCTGCTTTGATTTTCCTTCGATCTTATCAATTGATATCTCCATGCCAATTCCTTCGGGATACTGCGGAGCTTCGAGATCAATTGTCCAAATTGGAAACATAAAGACAAGACCGAGGATCAGTGACGCTACTGCCATCAAAATTTTGTGTTTCTTAGTCATATCAACCTCTCTTTTAAATACTTATTTTCAAGATTTTAGATTCAGTAATAAAAGAAAAGAGGCCTTCACGGCCTCTTTTCAAAACGAAAAATCAATCGCTGGTACCAGTACCATATGAAATTGGAACGTCAGAACCTGCAGGAGAAACTCTTGCATATCCCTGCATCTCCTGGTGGAGTGCTGAACAGAAGTCTGTGCAATAGAACGGGAATACACCGGCTTTCTGTGGCTTCCAGGTCAGTGTTCTGGTTTCACCCGGCATAATGAGAATTTCAGAGGTGTTTGCACCCATCATCGCAAATCCGTGTGGTACATCCCAGTCTTGTTCCAGGTTTGTAACATGGAAATAGACAGTATCGCCAACTTTAATACCCTCAATATTATCAGGTGTAAAATGGCTTCGAATGGATGTCATATAAACATGTACGTTGTCACCATCGCGCTCAACGCGGGTTTCGCCCTCAGACTTAGCAGCTCTTGGATGCTCGTTATCTTCCAGCTGATAAAATCGCACCTGATTCTCTTTCACCAGGTCAGCACGTAATCCCTGGGCATAGTGAGGCTCACCGTCCGTCGGGAAATCGAGCAGAAGCTCCATCTTATCGCCGGAGATATCAATCAGCTGTGCCGAGTGGAACAACTCCGGACCGGTTGGCAGGTACCTGTCTTTCGTGATTTTATTCAGTGCCACCAGGTATTTACCATCAGGATTCATCGTATCACCACCCGGAATCATAAGGTGTCCCGGAGAGTAGTATGCATCAATGCGATCCACTACTTCAAACGTTTCGAGACTCCATTTTACAATTTCGGATGAGATGAATGCAGTTGTATATGCATAGCCATTACCATCGAACTCAGTGTGCAGTGTACCTATTCCGGCGTTTTCAACCTCAGCCTGAATAATTGAATCATAATTCAGAACAGGGATTCCATCGATTTCGCCTTCATAATCCTCATTCTCAATTGCCTGCTGGATTTTTTCGAACGAATGCACGGGCAGTACAGAAGAGAGTTTGCCGCCGGCTACGATATAGCGACCGGTCGGATCCACATCAACACCGTGGGGTGATTTTGGAGTTGGCAGGTAATAGATGATACCGGGATGGTCGGCAGGATCAAGCACGCGAACAGTTTCAATCTTCTCAGATTTTGCCAGCTGTTGACTGTGATCCATATAATTGCGATAGTGCTCGCCTGGTACTTCCCTTCCTGCTCCTTCTGCAACCAGGTCAGCTGCTTTTCTCCAGTTTATAGCAGCGATAAAATCTTTGTCATTTCTGGAGGCATTTCTTTCAAGAAGCGTATGAGCCTCTTCACTGTTATAGCTTGTGAAGAACGCCCAGTCTTCAGATGGACCTTTACCGGCATGGGATAAATCATAGTTATATCCGGGAACCAGTATTTGAAAGTCTACACTCATTTCGCCTTCGTCGCCCACTTTAATAAAAGATATTGTTCCCTTAAAATTACCGGCATATTCAGAAATTGGCATATCTTGGTTTTCAAGATTTTCTTCATCCATAGGAATGCTAAAACGGGTGGCTGCCGATACATACTCCGTATTTACAGTCACAAATGATGATGCGTGGTTTCCTGCTGAGTTCGGAATTTCAATAATCTCTGCTGTGCTGAAATCGCGAAGATCTATTCTTGCAATGCGGGGCGTATTGTTTGCATTCATAAATATCCAGCGTCCATCGAGTTCACCATTCGTCTGTGATCCTTCCGGGTGATGGGCATCATCCCAGGGAACGAAACCATGGCTTGTCATCAGCATCGGGTTTGTCTCTTCAATATACCCATAGCCGGTTGTCGGTGATTGAGAAAAGACAGGGACCGTATAGATATGTCTTCCTGAGGGTATACCGTAGACGGTTAACTGACCGCTGTAACCGCCTGAGAAAAACCCATAATATTCATCGTGTTCTCCCGGCGCAACGTACACTTTTTGCGCCGCATCTCCCGTGCCCGACAACTGCTGCTGGGCCGGACATCCGTACAAGAGTACACCGGCTATCAAGATCGCCGGCAAACCCCACCATAATTTTCGATTACTATTTGATTTGTTATCCATTGTACCGTGACTTTTTAATTGTGGTTTATTTGTAGTGTGTAAAATTATTCCATCTCAATTGTTCTGAAATACTCAACGATGGCTCTCGCTTCGTCAATTGTTACATTTTGGTAAGGCATCGGGGACATGTACTCCTGCATCATTTTTTTCCCCTCAGGATGTTTTTTTGTCATTTCATCCGGATTCATGATCATGTTCATCGCATATGTTGCACTGCGGCGATCCAGTATTTCCCCCGCTGCCGGGCCTATATAACGCTCTTTTGGTTTGTGGCAGGCTGAACATTTGGCTTCGAAAATCTCCTCGCCTCTCGCCGCCATCTCTTCATCCAGTTCACCCAGTTCAACTACTTCATCAACCGGGCCTATTCCGTGTTTTAACTCAAACTCCGTGAGTCCTGATGCCTCCTGCGCCGATCCATTTGACTGGCCGGCTTCACCGTCTGAATCACCACCTGAACAAGCCTGCAACAAAGTGATTGAAAAAACCGTCAACAGAAGAACATAAAAGTTAAATGTTAATCGTCTCATCATTATCATGTACTGTTTTTATTAAAGTTAATATTTATGTTACCCTTCAATTTTATTTATTCCTGTAGTGTTTTCTTGATAAAAAGAGTCCGCATCATTTAACAGTTTTAATATTAGCGGATTTAATAGTGTTTTGTCTTAATTTATAGTTTTTAAAAAAATTTATTCACTTTCCGTAAATTCAAATCCGCCCTCAGCGGTCATACGCAGATTACCGGCTTTTCCTCGTTTTGCCAGCTCTATCAACGTTGTGGATTCAAGCATATCGCGTATTGAATCACGTGTTTCGGCCCATTTATCGTGAAGGGGACACGGTTTCATGATACCACAGCCCGGAAGACCAAGCGCACATTCCGTAAAAAGGCTCTCTCCATCAATAGCCGTTACTATTTCTAACAGGGTAATTTGATCACCTGTTCTGGTAAGACGAACTCCCCCGTTAGGGCCTTTGAACGACTCCAGCATTCCCTCACCTGTCAGTATCTGCAAAATTTTGGTCAGAAAGTGAAAAGAAATCTCCAAATCATCACTCATTTTACGGATTGGCGTATAACCATCTTTATTTAGAGAAGCTAAATAGAGAGTTGCCCGCAACCCATAAACACATGATTTTGATAACAGCATAATAGATTTTAATATATTAAGAGTGTTTTGTCTTAATATAGCCAGCTCTCAAACAACTTTCCACTATTTATGACAAAATATTTTTTGAACTTCCTTGATTAAAAATCCTGCAAATAAATAATGCTAAACTAAATCACACTATTTAATAGTTATTACATGCGGACTGTGATCATTCCTGCTTATAGTCAGGGCATAAACTCTCTTTCGGAATAAGTCACAGTCCGCAAAAAAATTAAAATTGCAAGTTCAATTCAACGAATGCGCTTCTTCCGGGTTCATATAAATATTGACTGCCGGTTCCTGCTATTCCCGGATTTAATCGCCTGTTGAGATGTTCGAAATAGGCATTATCCAGTAGGTTCCTGATGCCGGCTGAAAGTGAAATTCCTTTATAAATTCCGGCTCCCATGTTTGCATCCACAACCCAGAACCCGGGTGTTCTGCCTTCTCCGAATGATTCATCAAATCGATTTTGGGCAAAAACCCGGCGCCCACTTATTTCATGAGTCAGATTGCCTGAAAATATCGAACCTCCCAGGGCAAACGTCATTTCAAGTGGTGGTATTTCTGCAACCGGTGAATTTGTATCCCGGTATTCAGCTCTCGTATAAGCTGTACCCATAGTCAGATACCACTGCCTTGCAATTGCATAATCCATGGTCAATTCAAATCCTGTAAAAAGTGCATCGCCGCGATTTTGAAATACCCTTACCCCCGGCGCTCCCATTCCCACCGGCTCGAGGTCAGGATCAACTACAGCCGAAATGTAATTGGACATGTAAGAAGCAAAAAGTGTGGTCTCAAACGTCAGGTCACGAATCCCTGACTGAAACATGAAATCAATCTGGTTATTCTTTTCTGCGTTCAGAGACGGGTTACCACTGTACTCAAATCCATCCTGGCCAATCGTAAGAAAATTGATATATCTCTCTGTAATATCCGGGCTTCTGACTCCCCTGCTGATAAAGATACCGATACTTGTGGCACCGGACAGAGATTTTGTAGCCCCACCGCTGACACTGAAATTGAAATGATCAGAATCCATATCCAGATTTTCAAAACGGGGAGCAGGATCATTTGATCTTGCCATGTTCAGGTCAACTCTCGATCCGATGGTAAGTGTCCAGCTGCCCGAGTAATGCTCGGTACCGGCATAAAGTCCGGCATTGGTTACAGTTGCATCCTGCCACAAATTTACAGCAGCTTTTCCTCCTGCATTAGGCCCTGCCTTAAAATCGACAAAACGGGTCCCGTCTGCATTTTGATGATCTACACCCGCAAGCACCGACCACATTCCGGACGATAACAATCCTTTAGCTTTCGCCTGAAATCCGTACGACTCGGTTTCAGCCAGGGCAACAGCATCACGCATTGCAAAAGTTTCCCGGTTGTGATTATTCATTTCGTGATCCACAAAGCTCCAGTAACCATTCACAGATAGTGATTGTACTGTCGATTCTCCCGAACCACTCCATTCGTACCCTGATTTCAGCTTATAGGTATCATCGATGGCCATATCCATAGCAAGAGCCGGGAAATCTGCATCCCGGATAAACGACTGGCCCCAGCCAATTGAGATTTTCTGAGAATCACTAATATGATATCCTGCATCCAGACTGTAATCGTACGACTCAAAACCGGCAGGGGTTCTGTTTCCCGACCCATTCTTGTAATCATCGGTAGATGAAAGCCCTCCGCTGAGCTGAACATCCCATTTTCTGGAACCGCTGTTAATTCGAAAATCTGTCTTCCGGTGCCCTGTATTACTTTCAAAGCCCGCACGCACATCTCCATTCACAGTAAAGGTTTCAAATCTCTCGGGCTGACGCTTTATAAAATTCACCGTGCCGCCAAAAGCCGGTCCGTATTGGAGTGCATGAGGGCCCATATGAACTTCCACGCGTTCAATATCGGTCAAACGAATGTGGGACGTCGGCGGATCCATTCTGTTTGGACATGCTGCCGCGGTAGTGGAAAGGCCATTCAGCCTCACGTTTAAACGGCTGCCGCTCAACCCTCTTAATACAGGGTCAATTCCAAATCCGCCTTTCCTGATTCCTGACACGTTAGCCGCACTTTTCAGGAAAGATCCTGAATCGATAGGCAAAAATGCATTTTCATCGGAATCCATCTGCTGCTCCGGATTTCGCCTAACTCTGTGGGCCAAAACCGTTACCGGGTTGAGAGTCGCTGAACCTTTTTCAAGATAGATGGAAACGGGTTCATCTAACATCTCCTCTGAAAGTGCTTGTGAATAAGTAAGAAAGCCAAGATGACTTACATTTAATTTCAGCGATTCATTAAATGCTTGCAGGGTAATTCTGAATTTTCCCTTTTTATCGGTGGTAACAGCTTTTTGCTTGGTCTCAATAAAAACGTGAGCTCCGGGAACAGGTTCTTTCGTGTCGGCCGAATAAACTGTTCCGGCAATTATGAAATCAGATTTTGAATTATCTGATGTAACAGTTTGAGATAATGCGGGTAAAACGGTGATAAAGAGATACAATATCCCCGCAATACCTGCAATTCTTAGATTAAACATAGTTCATCCTGAATTTAATTTTAGGTTTTTTTTGCTGAATAACAGATCTGCTTTTTTGCAGCAGATTTGATCGGTATGGATGAACTAAATCCTGGGCGGGTGAAAAACTTCTTTCAGCAAAAATGACGTGGCAGATTCTTTATAAAGATACCCCGAAGCGGTCTGATTAAGTACTCTCCTGATCGTCCGGGATTCCAGAAAAGCCACTTTATCCAGTGTATTAACAATCAGAGAATCTGCAGAACTTCCGGAATCACTGTTACAATTGCATATAGACGGGCCTCTTTTGCTTTCTGAGTGATCCCCTGAATTGGTATGACAAAATTTCCTCGTGTTATCAGCTTCCTTACCTGTGTGACAAAAACTACTCTCTCCCGACTCACTATCAGTAACGTTACATGCTGCACAGCTGCAAAAATGAGCGGCTTTATCACTATTTGTGATAGCCGAATAACTTATAAACAGAACTTTGTCTATACCACTTAGTGACATTAAAATTGTAAAAACCAGTAGTATATGTAAAACTTTCTCCATAAATCCTTTAAATAATACACTAAATAATACACTGATGTCTGATTCTAATCAAATAAAATGTTTATTTGATGAAGGAGATCTCTGTAATATCAAGTCTGTATAAGATATTCGATCCCGAATTATTATTTTTCCAAATTTCCTCTCACATCCACTGCATATGCACCACTTCCGTTTTCCATTACATATAGAGGATTAATTTCCATTTCGGATATTTCAGGGTGATAATGAGCAATAAAACTCATTTTTAACAAAATATCTATAACGGCTTTTCTGTCACCCGGCAGCAGATTTCTCCATCCTTGTAATTTTTTACCTGCAATGGTGGAATCCACTAATCTCTCCGCTTCCAGCTGACACAGCGGAGCAATTGCTGTCTCAATATCTTTATAAAGTTCCACATCTGTACCGCCTGAACCAAACAATACTGCGGGTCCAAACTGCGGATCCTGTTTTATTCCAATAATAACTTCCTGCCCATTTTTCAGCATCTTCTGTATCAAAACTCCCTCGAACTCAAATCCCATTCTCTCTGCGGTTTCTGAGATCTCATTCCATGCCTTGAGAACATCTTCTTCGGCAGCCAGGTTGATTTTGACACCACCAATATCAGATTTATGTGTGTGCTTTTCGGATACCACCTTCATTACCACCGGGTAACCAATCTTGGCTGAGGCATCCACAGCTTGCTTCAGAGAGCTGACTCTTTTCTGTGGAACTGCAGGAATACCATATTTCTCCAGGATCTGAAACCACTCTTTGTTTTCTAAATGGGAACCAATATTCTCTTTCTTAAAGTCAATTTTAATTTTTTCGCGGTTTTTTATCATTTCAAGCCACTCTTTTCTCTGAACCATAGCCGACAATACGGAAGCCGATCGTTCAGGAAAAGAGACATTTGGCACTTTTCGCTTATGCAGAATGGCAAGTGCTTCGTCAACGGATGCTTTTCCCATGATGGAAGCTATCACCGGCTTGTTGTGAAGTCCGGCTGCTTCACCCACAACTTCGGCAAGGCTGGCCGGCAGGAACCAATCCTGCGGGGCCTGAATTACGATTACAGCATCAACATTCTCATCTGTTAGCAGAGACTCGAGAGCGAGTGTATAGGTAGCAGGCCCCGATCCCGCCAGAACATCTACCGGGTTACTGCAGCTTGCTGCCTTGGGCAGTCTCTTTTTTAAGTAGTTTTTTGTTTCATCAGAGAGTTCTGAAAGCTCTAATCCAAATTTTTCCAGGGCATCAACAGCTAAAATTGCGGGTCCGCCCGCATTCGTCAAAACCGCAACTCTCCGGCCTTCCGGCAGCGGCTGCCAGGCGAGAGCCCGTGCCCAATCAAACATCTCCTCCATTGTATGGGCTTCCAGAGCACCGCATTTCCTGAACGCGGCGCTGTGAACTTCTTTGCTTCCGGCCAGTGCTCCGGTATGTGAGGAGACCGCCTCTGCACCCTTACTGCTCTGGCCGCCCTTTAGAACAATAAGTGGTTTTTCACGTGCGATTCTTTCTGCTCTTTTGAGAAACATCCTTCCATCCGAAATTCCTTCAATATAAGCTGTGACTACCCCGGTTTGAGGATCTTCACCGATTACATCAATCATTTCTGTTTCAGTTACATCAATCTGGTTACCCAAACTCGCAATCCTCGAAAAGCCGACACCGGCACCACATGCCCAGTCAATAACAGCCGCAACCATCGCCCCCGATTGAGATATAAAACCGATATCTCCCTGTTCCGGCATTCCCACAACAAATGTGGTATTTACAGGCGTGTGGGTGTCAATTGTTCCAATACAGTTGGGGCCAATAATTCTGATTCCGTGCTTATCTGCAATCTTTTTTACCTGTTGTTCCAGTTTCACTCCCTCTTCCCCCGTCTCTCCAAATCCACCGCTCACAATGACGGTATATTTTACACCGGCTTCACCGCACTCTTTTAATACGGACGGAACTGTGGCAGCGGGGACCACAATCACAGCAAGATCTGCCGGCTTCGGAAGGTTACCAATGGACTTATAACATTGAACACCCAAAATTTCTGAGGCAAATTTATGAACCGGGTAGATGTTTCCCTTGAACTTGTATTTCAAAAGATTTCTGACTACTCCATAACCCAGTTTATGCGGATCTCTCGAAGCCCCGATGACAGCGATATTTGCCGGTTTAAAAAAAGTTTCAATCATGTTTAACAGATGTATTCAAAATTAAAAAAGGTTTAGCCGCACCGGGAAGTTAGTATGTTTCGAACCTGGATTGAAAAAAACGGAGATATTCCGGCTCATAGACAAACCGAAGGCCTGATATTGAATCACGTTTTTGGTATACCGCTTCTACTGATTCTGCTACAACATCCATGTGAGCCTGGGTGTAAACCCTTCGCGGGATCGTTAAGCGGACAAGTTCAAGATCCGGATAATTATGCTCACCGGTTTCTGCATTTCTCCCGGATGAAACAACACCGCGCTCCATTGCCCTGACCCCGGCGTCCAGATAGAGCTCGGCAGTGAGTGCCTGTGCCGGAAGTTTATCCTGAGATAAATGGGATAATATCTTTTTTGCATTCAGAAAAACTCCATGACTTCCTACAGGACGCGCAATCGGGACATCCATCCCGATCAGTCTCTCACCGAGATACTGTACCTGGCCAACCCTTGCACGAATATGATCTTCTTCAACTGATTCCGTGATCCCGATTGCAAGTGCTTCCATATCACGACCGGCCATTCCGCCATACGTGTGAAGACCTTCATAGATTACCACCATATTCTTGGCTTTGTCGAACAGTTCCTCATCATTTACAGCAAGAAAACCTCCAATGTTTACCAGCGCATCTTTTTTAGCACTCATTGTGGCGCCGTCCGTCAGAGAACAAATTTCCCGAACAATTTCGGAAACAGTAAATTGGTCACAACCCTGTTCCCGTTCTTTAATGAACCAGGCGTTTTCAGCAACACGGGTCATATCATGAATGATCTTGATCCCGTGCTTTTGTGTCAGACCTCTCACCTGTTTCAAATTTTCAAGTGAAATTGGCTGCCCCCCTGCCATATTCACAGTGGTTGCTATTGAGATGTAGGGAATTCTATCAGCACCAACTTTCCCAATCAAATCTTCCAGTTTGCCGAGATCGATATTTCCTTTAAACGGATGTTCGTTTTCAGGATCGTGAGCTTCATCAATAATCACATCCACAAATTTTCCACCTGCCAGCTCCTGATGAAGTTTCGTTGTTGTGAAATACATATTGCCGGGTATCACATCCCCTTCACTTATCATCAGACGTGAAATAATATGCTCGGCCGCCCGTCCCTGGTGTGTAGGCACTACATACCGATATCCATAGTACTTCCGGATCGTATCTTCGAGATGATAAAAGTTTTCACTGCCTGCGTAGGCTTCGTCTCCCATCATCATACCTGCCCATTGATGATTACTCATAGCTGAGGTTCCGCTATCTGTTAAAAGATCAATGTATACATCCCGCGAACGCAGCAGAAATGTGTTGTAACCTGCATCCTGAATTGCTTTTTCGCGTTCTTCCCTGGTTGTCATTCGAACCGGTTCTACCATTTTGATTTTATATGGCTCAGCCCACGACCTTTTTTCATTTTCCGATCTATGCATGTAATGGTTTTGATTTAGAAGTATAAAAGAGTATTTTGTCTTTAAATTTATCTTTATTTTATAGATTATAAAAACCCTTTCGTAAAATTTTTAAAGAATTACCCATGTTTCAAAATCAACACCATTTTCATATTCCTGTAATGGGACTCGGCCATTCGGCAGACAGTCCTATCCGGGTTGCACACCTCGGAATAAATTCAGTCATCTCTATTGTAGATGATCAGTTATTGGAAAGCATCCGAAAATACTATTCACAAAAATTTGAACTCCCCTACAAAAATATTCCTCGTTCTGCAGAAGACGGTCGGGCAAAAAGAGTAACTGCCTACCTTGAAACTGTGCATGAAATCGTGCAGAAGAAATTTGATGAGTTAAAAGAGATGCCGCTTTTTAGCGGTACAGAGAAAGATCGTTATTTCTCCATGCTGCCCGATTCAAATCCTCTAAAAAAGAGTTATAATCTGATTGCTTCACTCGGGGATGAGGACGCGAGAAATGAATATATCCGGAATCTGACAGAGGCTATGCGTCCCGGCTCCATTGATGTAAACATCATGGCAAAAGTAGACGCTCTTCGTATGGACGAAAACGATGAACCTTTGTTAGCGGAACAGAGTGATGCAAGTGCTTCATTAAGAGGGTTCGCAAAAAGCTCTCTATCATCGGGATTGGTTTTATCAGCCGGATTTAATCCGCGATTGTACAACTATCTTTCAGAGTTCAAAGATTTTTACAGAGACAGCACAGGAAACCTGAAAAAGAAAATCATATTAAAAGTAAGTGATTTCCGGTCCGCACTGATCCAGGGAAAATTCCTGGCTAAAAAGGGCCTCGAAGTGAGTGAATTCCGGATCGAATCGGGCCTGAATTGCGGTGGTCATGCTTTCCCATCCGATGGCCAACTCCTGCCGGTACTGCTTCAGGAATTCCGGGAAAGAAGAGATCAGCTTGCAGACACGTTCCGTCCGATGATTCAACAGTTTTATGAATCACAGGGATGGGATTACCCGGGAGTTTCTGCTGAAGAGTCTTCACCTGCAGTTACAGTTCAGGGCGGAATCGGCACAAGCGGGGAGATGCAACGTCTTTTTAACGATTTTGATGTAGACGGAACCGGCTGGGGAACCCCGTTTTTACTGGTTCCGGAGGCAACATGTGTGGATGAAGAAACTACAAAACTACTCGAAAGAGCGGGTGAAAAGGATCTCTATTTGAGTAATGTTTCACCATTTGGAATTCCGTTCAATAACGTTCGCGGCTCCGGTTCTCAAAATTACACACGCAAAAAGGTGGAAGAGGGCAAACCGGGTTCAAAATGTCCGAAGGGATTCCTGGTATCCAATACTGAATTCACGAAAAATCCTATTTGCACGGCTTCAAGCCAGTATCAGCTATTAAAAGTGAATCAGATAGAAGAAAGTGACCTGGATAGAACTGAAAAAGAGAATCAGAAAACAGATGTGCTGCAAAAAACCTGCCTCTGTACAAACCTCGGATCAGGAGCTCTAATCCGTCTTGGAATCCGGAAACAGGATTATGGCAGACAATCTGTTTGCCCCGGTTCAAACCTCGCATGGTTTAACCGCACATACAGCCTGGAGGAGATGACAGATCATATTTACGGCCGCGGCCCGTCACTTGTACCCGAAAATCGTCCGCATATGTTTGCACGCGAAATGGTAATGTATGTGGATTATCTTGAAAGCCTTCTGAATCAGGCGGGTTCTGACAGCAGTCAGCTGAAAAAATTGAATAAAATCAGAAAGAACCTCTTTAACGGCATGGAACACTGTCTTGAAATAGCAGCGCTGGAACCATACGATAACGAGAACCTTGGATCCCTGCGCGCAGTGGTTTACGAGCAGCGCGAACGGCTGGAAAAATTATTCAAGGAAATTGAAGTGGTTTGATGAATTATGATTTCATTTAATTAGAAGTTTTTATTTCGTATTTCCATTGACTGGTAGCTTACCTAAATGAAAATTTCATTTTTTCGAAACCGGACCTCTTTTGCTTATCAAGCAGAAGATCAATCCGGTTTCCGAGAAAACCACAGTGCATCAGATTATAATCTGATACAATCATTATATACCGGCATCCCTTCTCCCTTTTACGTTTTATCCGTTCATAAAAAATCTCATGTAATACTCCCTGAAAAGAGTCTTATATTTACAGATATTTCTTGATAATCTGCCATTTAACCACTGAAACTTGGCCAATACGAATAAAAAACAGATCACGCTCAACAGGGAGAGTCACGAACATACACGAAGGCTGAAAAAAAGTCTGAATAAGATTAAGTGGTCGCATGCACTGATGCAGATTTTCTGGACTGCAGGACCGGTAACTACTCTGGGATTGATTGGCGGCTATTATATCGGGTATGGTACCATGCCTTCCCTGCAGCTGCTTATCTATTTCATAAGCTTTACTGTTTTTTCAGGCATTATCGGGCTTATTGCCAAGGTAGTTTATGATGGTACGCGGGGTCACCTGGAAGAGCAAACTGAACGTGACATACTCGCTGTGACTGATAAACTTGCTGATTTAATATTGGTTGCCCGTGATAAAATCGTGCAGGATCAAGAAGGTAAATTCCGCCAGCGTGAGGCTGCACTTCAACTGCTGAGACGGGTAGATTTAACTCCTTACGGAGTAACTATTGCATTTACAGATTTGACAGACAACCGGGAAATCGGTGAAATCATGGGCAGAATTTTTGCCTACAGAAAAATTGGTCTGCAAACCAAAGTTCGTGATTTATATTCCATCTACCGAAAAGAGATCGATGATATCGCAAGTGATTTAGAAAAAAAATCACCGGGGGCAGCAAAGGAGTTGAAGCTTTGGTTTACAGGTAATTTGTCGGGACGCTTAAAGTATGGAGTAAGACGCGAAAAACATTTTCTACAGCGGGTTATGTCAGCTATTGAAAATAACAACCCCTTTATCATGACCTTTCGTGATGTGGAAGAGATGATGATCCTGGCGTTTGAGCTCATCAGCGGCAGAGAGATTCCAACCTTGATTTTCAGCTATCCGGGTAACTGGAAACATGCATCGGCACTCGATGAAGTTGAGAAAAAAAGAAGTTTATACAGGGTTGCCCAGGCCAGGGGTGGAAACAGAATAAGAGCTCTGGCAAGTTATTTAACAGAGTCTCAGTTTGTCGCAGCAGAAGAGATACCTGAGGGCCTTGATATAAATACATTGATTAAAAATGTAACTGAGGTAATAGACCGGCTGACTGAAGAAGCAAAAAAACCTGCAGAAAATAATGGACTATCAGGCAAAAAACGGAAACAGCTGGCTTCTTTAATGGAAAACTGCCTGGAATTATATGAGATGGCGCATCAAGGATACAGGGAGTCAGCTAAACGTCATAAAGAGTTGATACAGGCTCTGAAAAAATGGGAAAAGATAATTTCTGAAGAGACAGGCCGGCCGGCCAAAGTAAAAGTTGGTTCAGGGAGAAAGGGAATACGGATTAAAGAGAATGTCATTTCGCTGAACGAACATTCGAGGCAGTTAGTTTGCAGACATCTGAAGTGGTACTTTGAGAAAGAAAATATTCAAAAAAACAGCTATTCTCTTTTATCATCTTTTTATAGTGAAAGCGGGATGGCAGCCAGGCTGCTGGCCATTGAAATTGCTGTGGCTCTTGAACCCCACATCAGAATATCAAAACCAGAAATTCAGCGGAATATTAATGCTACAAAAGCGATCTATCTTGGCGGACTTTCTCCCGATATGAGTGCCGTCCAAAAGCAGGAGTTTGGGAAACAAATGTCCCGCGAAGTTGATAATGGGCTGGAACTGGCCGCCCTGAGACTGGCAGATACACTTGTGCATCAATATCACGCTGATTTAAGTGATGATGCAATTGAATTTCTTCACTATAATTACAATGCCAACCTGAAATTGCTTGAAAGAGTAGCAAACCGGAAAAAATCAATATCTCCCTCCTTACACGATATACAGGAGATACCACCCTCAATACGCAGACCAAAAGCAGAGTGGAAAAAAAGCTTGCAGAATATTAAAAAAGCTACATCATAAGACACCAAACGGCTGATAGCCAAAAGTTTATAGCTTCACCCTTATTAAATTTCCCGGTGGTTTACAATCTGACCCTGCGAAAAATTGCCTTTCTCACACCACCTCAGCAATCGTTTTGCAAGATCATCGGGATCATTTAACTCCCCTTTTTCATATGCCTCCACAAAACTTTCAACATGCAGAAAATCTTCTTTGTCTGTTTCCCTTATCACAGATTGCATATCCGTATCCGTCCTTCCCGGGTTAAATGCAAAAACATTGACAGGGAATTTCTCTTTTTCCTGCTCAAGGCCCATCGTTTCAGTGAAGTGATGTAACGCAGCTTTTCCCGATCCATAAAGCGCCCATCCATAATACGGGTGATTAGCTGCCCCGGACCCGATATTAACAACCCATTTCTCAAAATCTTTATCCTGCAATTCTCCGGTAAAAAGATGAGACCAGGCCAGTGGTGTAGATACATTCAGGGAAATATGTGAGAGAAGTGTTGACACATCTTTTTTCCCGACTTTTCCAATCGGTTCAAGCATTCCTGCATTATTAAAAAGCCAGGCTGAACTGATATCATCCCACAAAATTTGGCCCAGCTGATTCCGGAAATAATCAACTGCCCGCTCGGTTTTTGATAAGTCCAGCGAGTGCCACTCTACCGTTACACCCATTTTCGACAATTCCTCATCCAGGTCGCTGTTTTTGGTTCGCGAATAGAGATGCATCTCTGTATCCGGTCCGGCCCAGGCTCTCGCCATTGCAGCGCCGATTCCCTTGCTGCCACCCGTAATAAAAACAATGCGTCTGCTCATAATACTTTTCTTTTTTTGTGATTTTTCATGCTTCTTATCAGAATAACAGCACACAATCGTATATTGTTCATATTCGTGAAATCCAAAGCCGATGTAGAGACGGAATTCCCGATCAGTTATAGATCAGATAATTTTGACGTTTTGCAATAAATTCTTCAAGTCCAAATTCAAAACTGGTTTTGTCCATATCTGAATTCAGAAAATCATCGATTTTATTTGTCCCGGTAAGTTTGTAAAGATATGGCTTAATCTCACTGCCATCGGTTTGATTCATCAAATTCCGAATCAGCTGCAATCCTGACTTCACAGGGTCATAAGTATTCAAATCTGTAATTTCCAGCTTATAGCCCTTGCATAACTCGCCTTCGTGTTTCGGATTCATTGCTTTTCCGGGGATAGATAAAGGAGTAAATGATGTACTTGTTGCACGAAGTCCCGGCATGCGGTTCACTTTCTTTAGATTCTCATCACTAATATTTGTTTCAGGCGCTCCGATTGTCAAAAAGGGATCATCCGTTCCCCTACCTTCCGACAGGGTTGTGCCTTCAATCAGACAGGTTCCGAGGTATGCGTAAGCATGTTCAAATGTCGGCAAATTGGGTGATGGCGCTATCCATTCAAGACCGGTTTCAGGCCATTTCATAGTGCGATTCCATCCTGTCATTTCAATTACCCTGAGTTGAGGAGATTGATCAGCATCCAGCCACTTTTCACCGATCATCATCCGGGCAAGTTCTCCCAGAGTCATTCCATGTGCGATTGGAATGGGATACATCCCTACAAAAGATTCAAACTCTTCCTCCATGATCCATCCCGAAACATAATCACCGCCTGCCGGGTTTGGCCGGTCCAGAACCCAAACCGGGATATCCATTTTAGCTGCCTCTTTCAGTACCAGCCCAAGAGTAGAATTATAGGTGTAAAATCTCGCGCCCACATCCTGCATGTCAAACAGAAGAAGATCTGTCTGCTGTAGCATTTCAGGAGTCGGACTCCGGGTTTCTCCGTAGAGTGAAAATACCGGCAATTCAGTTGCCTGATCTACCCCGTCTTCTATAATTTCACCGGCACCGGCTTCTCCCCTGAAACCGTGTTCAGGTGCAAAGAGTGCAGTTACGTTCACATTGAGTGCCATTAGCGTATCCAGTACATGAACTTCACCGATACGAGCAGTAGGATTCATAACCAGACCTACCCGCTTTCCCGCCAGATCAGCCAGGTGATTCTCTATCAACATCTCAGCACCGGTTCTGACGCTGACTTTTTCAGGCACTTGATGAGAATCACATGCTGAAACGAGAAGAAATAAGATCACCATATAAGTCAGGATTCGAATCATACCTCTGAATGGTTTTGAACCGGTGTTTGATAGTGTGCGTAGTTGATTACGTGTCATCGATAAAATGACGATTAAAAAAGGAAAAAATTCTATTAAGTTGTTAAAAGTGAAAACAACCCGGCGAATCGAGACTTCGGAAAGCGCTCAGCAAAAGTAAAAAGCCAACTGATCACTTTTCAGTTTTCAGTTTTTTCCTTTCCTTATCCGGCCTATATTTTATGACATGACACCAGATTTCAGCGAAATTTGACCCCGCGCTGCCTGTAATATCACGAATTGTTAGCTACAACTTCGGATTCGGGAAAGAAATAGGCAGCTTCAATTTTGCCATTCTCTACTGAATCGGAACCATGAACGATGTTTTCTCCCACACTGTCAGCAAAATCAGCGCGAATTGTTCCCTCATCGGCTTCATCCGGGTTTGTGGCACCGATCAGTTCCCGAAAATCTGCAATAGCATTTTCTTTTTCAAGAATCATGGGCACACAGGCGCCGCTGCTCATAAATTCAACCAATTCACCAAAAAACGGGCGTTCCCTGTGTACGGCGTAAAAACCACCTGCTGTATCTTTTGTGAGCCTGGTCATTTTCATGGCAAGAATTTTAAAGCCTGCTTCCTGTATTCTCTGTGTAACTTCACCGATAAGTTCTTTGCGAACGCAATCGGGTTTTAAAATAGTAAGTGTACGTTCTATAGCCATAATGTCATTCTTTTTATGTAACAATTAGTTATTCGCTTTCTCTTTTTATTGACTACGTAAGATAAAGCTTAGGTATTTGAAAACCGAACCGGGAAAATATAAAAAAACAATTTTTCTCATGACCAGTTTGAAGTTTCACTACAGATGGCATTTCATGGCATCCTCCACACCTGCAGAGTTATGGCCTCTTCTCTCAGATGTAAACCAATTTTTTAGAGATATAGGAGCTACACCTGTCCGGGAAGTTCCGTTGCAAAGAAATTCACCAAAAAAACATAGGCAGCTCACATCTGATCTTCTTCACAGGCCAGATGCATGGGTAGAAGAACCTTTCCAGTGGGAAGCACCCTGCAGTTATAGTGTAAAAAGAGATTACAAAAACGGGATTTTCAATGAATTAACCTTTTCGGTTGAGCTCACAAACCTTGGAAATGAAACACAGATTGCCATTACACATGCAGGTACAGCAAAAAATAAAATCAGTCTGTTCCGAATAAAGTCAATGTTCTGTAACAGATTCAAAAGACGTATCCGGAAAATTTTAACATCCTATGACCTGAAAGTAAAAACAACGGACGAATACAGTCTTCTCTTTCAGAATAAAGTCAGACATCGAAAACGGTGGACTGGCTATGTCGAAAAATTATCAAAACTTTCGGGAAAACCGGCCGCATCCAGGGGCCTGGTTGATTTCTTGAAGTATTCCGATGATCTTAAACTTAAAAAAATCGTACCGGGAGATATCGCTGATTTTTTGAATATTGATTTAAGTGAAGCCCTGGAATTGTTGCTCAGCGCAGCATCCTTAAAAATTGTAACATTCAGCTGGAACCTGGTCTGTCCCGATTGCAGAAGTGACGTTCAATCCTCTACACATCTTGCCAAAATTACCGAACCTCTTTACTGCAACTCTTGTGAAAAGGAGTTTAAACTCGATTTTAATAAAACCATTCAAATCGCTTTCCAGCCGCATCCGCTTGTCCGGAAAATCTCTGATAAAATATATGCAGTAGCCGGACCTGCATTCAGCCCTCACATCATTTTACAGAAACATATGGAACGGGACAAAAGGCAATATCTAAACGTCCGCTTGTCTCCCGGGAAATATCGGCTCTATACAGATACAAGTGAAGGCTCAGTACTGATTGATGTTGCTGAAAACGCACAGTCTAACAATTTAATCAGAATTCGGGATGGAAAACTGGCCGGACAAAAAATTTCACTTTCCTCAGATTCAAACCTGGTTCTTCATAATCAAACCGGCAAGCGAATTCTGGTTTCGCTGGAAAAAGCAGACTGGCTGTCAACTGTAACAGCAAGCGAAGTAACATCTCTGCAAATATTCAGAAACTATTTTCCCGGTGAAGTGATCAGGGGAAATGAAAAATTCCACGCAAGTGATTTAACCGTGATGTTTACCGATCTGTACAATTCCTCTGAAATGTACAGTACCGACGGTGATGAATCTGCTACAAAACAGGTATTGGATCATTTTAAAATTTTGCATGATGCTGTTGGAAAAGAAAGAGGTGCTATTGTAAAAACCATCGGTGACTCTGTTATGGCTGTATTTCGGTCACCCATTCACGCACTGCGTGCTTTCTTAAATGCCGAGGAAGCAATAAACAAAGCAAGCAGCTCCGGTAAGATTAAATTAAAAGCCGGTATACATACCGGAGATTGTATCGCTGTTACCCTGAATAACCGAATTGATTATTTTGGTAAAACAGTCAATATATCTTCACGTCTTGTCGAAAAAGCCTGCGAAAATGAAGTGGTTGTATCGAACGAGGTATTTACCGATAGCAATTTTCAGGCATTTTTACAGAGGGAAAACAGGAAATTAAATATATTGAATCTCGATACATCGCTTAAAGGATGTGAAAACCGGATGTTTGAACTAAAAAGAATAACATCAGGAAAAACACTTTTTCCGTTCGCTGTAAACGGTTAATAACTCTCTTAATACGATTTTGAGGCGTTGCCAAATCTGTTTAGTAAAATGGATTATTTGTTGTTAGATTAATATTTCTACTTCAAATTAAAATCCATAATCATGAAAATTTCTTCCAATCTTGATCCGAGCATTGCTTCTCATACCATCAAAATGGAGAAGGAGAAAAACATAGCACTGATCGCTCACGACTACCGTAAGAGGGATATGCTCGACTGGGCAGATTACAACCGGGATCTTTTAAAAAAGCACAGGCTTTTTGGAACGGGAACAACAGGCGGCCTGATAGCGAAACAACTGGGGCTGGATGTAGAAACATTTCAAAGCGGTCCACTTGGAGGTGATCTCCAAATAGGTGCCGCTATCTCTGAAAACAAAATCAATATGATGATCTTTTTTTGGGATCCGTTACAGGCTCAGCCTCACGATGTGGATGTGAAAGCACTGCTCAGAATTTCCATCGTTTATAATATCCCTATAGCCTGCGACAGAGCTTCGGCAGATTTTATGATCACTTCAAATCTGATGGATGAAACTTACGACCGTTACCTGGTAGATTACGGTAAACGGCTCAAGAGTGAATTTTGAGGTTCCCGCAGATTGCGCGGATCTCGCGGATTACAGTCTATTCACTTTTCTGTGAATAGATGCAGCAATGTTATCTGAGTTAAAATTAACAAGTATGCCAAGTTTCAAGTTTGTCAATTTCAGATATGTCAAAACCTGTTTATGGTGAACCTTTTGAAGAGTTTCTACAGATTTTAATTCTACCAAAACCTTATTGTTTACAAGAAGATCAACCCTAAATCCGGCTTCAATTTTTTCATTTTTATAATAAATCGGTACTACTACTTCAGATAAAACATCTAATCCACGATGAACTAACTCATAATAGAGCACTTTTTGGTACACCGATTCAAAAAGACCCGGACCGAGCTCATTGTAAACCTCAAAAATAGCTCCCTTTATCAGGTAAGAAATCTGGTTCTCTGTCATAACAGATTCTTCTTCTAAATGAATAGTTGATTGAATAGTTAAATAAAAAAATTATAATAATTATTTTGAAATCCGCGAGATCAGCGCAATCTGCGGGAGAACCCTGAGCAGGAATTGCTTGTTATTCTGTATGAATAGACTCTTAATTTTGGATTAAAACAAAGCCCGATGCCCAATAAATTAGCGAATGAAAAGAGTCCTTACCTGTTGCAGCACGCCGAGAACCCGGTTGACTGGTATCCATGGGGTAAGGAGGCATTCGAAAAAGCGAAGAAGGAAGATAAGCCGGTATTCTTGTCTATCGGGTATGCTACCTGTCACTGGTGTCATGTGATGGCCCATGAATCATTCGAAGATGAACAAATTGCAGAGTTGATGAACCGGGCTTTTGTGAACATAAAGGTGGATCGGGAGGAACGGCCCGATATTGACAATACCTACATGACCATCTGCCAGATGCTGACCGGGCAGGGCGGATGGCCGCTCACAATTATCATGACACCTGACAAAAAGCCTTTTTTCGCAGCAACCTATATTCCAAAAGAGTCATGGCAGAGCCGGATTGGAATGACCGACCTGATTCCTCAAATTGAAAACGCCTGGCAGAACAGGCGCAATGAAATCAACAATTCCATTGATAAAATTCTGGATAATTTTTCGAAGACATTACATATTTCCAGTTCAGGAGAACAGTTGAAAGAGGAAAGTCTGCAGAACACCTTTAAAGAGCTGCAGAACAGGTATGACGAACAGTTCGGCGGATTCGGATCATCACCCAAATTTCCCTCTCCTCACATACTTATTTTCCTGATGCACCTGCATCGCGCGAAAGGCAATGAGAAAGCCCTGGAGGTGGCCGTTCATACACTCAGGCAGATGCGCCTGGGCGGTATATTTGATCATGTCGGCGGGGGATTTCACCGCTATTCAACCGACCGCGAGTGGCTGCTTCCCCATTTCGAAAAAATGTTATACGATCAGGCGATGCTGATGATGGCTTATACACTCGGATGGCAACATACCAGTAAGAGCCTCTTCAAAGAAACGGTTTACAGTATTGTCGGTTACCTTGAAAAACAGCTGTTATCAGAAACCGGTGCCTTTTATTCGGCCGAAGATGCTGACAGTGAAGGTGAAGAAGGTAAATTTTATGTTTGGACAGCCAAAGAGATTGAAAAGGTTTTATCACAGGAAGAGGCTGATCTTTTTAAAGCACACTTTAATATCAGTGATGAGGGAAATTTTCACGATGAAGCGACCGGAAGAAGAACCAGTAGAAATATACCTCATCTGACTGAAGAAATTTCAGATGGTGATTCGGATAAGATATCAGCCATCCTAAATAAACTTGAACAAGCAAGAGGTAATCGCGTTCGCCCTCTGCTGGATGATAAAATTCTGACAGACTGGAACGGGCTGATGATTGCAGCTCTGTCTCGTGCCGGGGCTGCATTCCAGGACCCGGAATTAACGGGCCTTGCGGAAGATGCATGGTCATTCATCCGTCAGAAGATGCTTTCCGGAAATAACACTCTTCTTCACCGGTACAAAGATGGGGATGCAGGTATTGATGGCATGGCCGATGATTATGCATTCTCTATTTGGGGATTGATTGAACTTTATCAAGCAACTTTTAAAATTGAGTACCTGGAAGACGCGCTTGAATTAAACGTTACATTTCAAGAGGCTTTCCGGGACAGTAAACATGGGGGTTACTTTTTCACTCATGAAAAAGGGGAGGAATTGCTTGGCAGACAAAAAGAGATTTACGACGGGGCCATGCCCTCTTCCAATTCCGTTCAAATGATGAATAATCTTCGTCTTGCTCGCCTCACCGGTGATACCTCTCTTGAACGTAAAGCCATTCAGGATCTGAATAGTTTTGCTGCCCAGATAAATCATACGGCTTCGGGTTATACACATGCTTTGCAATCACTCTATCTGACCGGCGGACATTCATATGAAATCATACTGGCTCAGAAAACAGCAGATAAAAAAACACAATCTTTTTTGAATGAAATTCGTCAAAAGCCTCTTTTGGAACCTGCGATTCATTTAAAAACTGATGAAAACAGGAAATCTCTTTCCGGGATTGCACCATATACATCAGATTACAGAGTTGAAGAAGAACCTTCTGTTTATATCTGCAAAAATTTTACCTGTGACCTTCCGGTGAGAAAGCTCTCTGAGTTAGATAAAAAACTTGACAGGGAAGCCTGAACTTTCGCTGAAGGTTCGCAAATTCCTCCTTAATGTGGCTAAAGCCCCTTTAGAGGCGAAGTTCTCAAACCGTCAGTTAAAACTGACGGTAATGGATCTTTAGAATTCAGAACCCACGATCCATTCATCCATTACCATTCTGTTTGCGGAATGAAATGAGCTTTAGAAAAAAAACAGCTTTAACCACATTCAATTCACTTGTATTCCTTTCTCCTCGCCGTGTTTCTGAAACCATTGGCTGTCCTAAAAGTATCGTCGACCGCAGATCGACTTAAATTATTCAGTTTAATTTTAACCAGATGCAGCACTTGTTCTTCGTGTTGCTTAGTGTCCTCGTGTTTTCGTGGCAAAACCGGCAGTTAATTGCCATAAATCCGTCAGCAGACGGATCAATGGTATCGAAGTAAACTTTTATTCGTAAGGCATCCACAAATCTAATGCATCTTTTGGACAGCCTCGCTTAAGGATTCTGCCTAACTAACAAGTGGCTTTGGCCACATTCAATTCCCTGCTTCTTCAAGCATCTGATTCCGGGCTGCTTCAAACTCATCCCCTTCTCGCCAGCTCATTTTTTTATCTGCATTCAGAATTTCAAGACCTGCCTCAAAAAAGAGACGAACATCCCTTTCCATTCCACCCAGGTCCCAAAACTCATTGATTTCATCCGAAACCGAGTGGTAGTTGACATTTCTCAGGCTGTCCACCGTTTCATTGTAAGCATCCGGCTTTCCTATATAATCCCGGCCCGGGTTTGGAAAAATAGCGGGCACACCTATTTTAGCCAATGAAAAATGGTCAGACCTGTAAAAAAATCCCTGTTCAGGACTTGGATCCGGTTTAACTATTCTTCCATTCCTTTCCGCAATCTCTTCTATTACATCGCTGACCGTATTTCTGTCATACCCCACCAAAACCACATCTTCGGTTGGTCCGTATACCTGCATCCCGTCCAGGTTTATATTGGCTGTGATCTTTCCGGGATGTATGGTTGGGTTCGATGCCCAGTACTGAGATCCCAAAAGCCCCATCTCCTCTGCTCCCACAGCCAGAAACAATGCACTTCTTCTCAAATCGGGCTTGATCTGCTTATAAGCTTTTGCAAGATTCAGCATCGCACTGATTCCGGCTGCATTGTCAAGTGCACCGTTGTTAATGGAATCCCCTTCAACAGGAAACGTTACACCAAGATGATCATGATGAGCAGTGAACACAAGGTATTCCTCTTTTAAATCCGGGTCATTCCCTTCTATCTTACCCAGCACATTCCTGGAAACCATATCACTGTATTCGGCATTCAGATTCACATCCATAGTCACGCCTTCGAGTGGTACCGGACTAAAATCACGATTTTCCGCTGAATCCAGCTGCTCACGAAAACTCAATCCGGCCAGGTCAAATAAATTCCGGCTGCTCTCTTGTGTCAGCCACCCGTTAAACGCTGGAATACCGTCTCCCGATTCTTCACTGCTTTTGAGAGAAAACCGCTCCCGTCCCCAGCTGTTTGAAACCACAAGCCAGGGGTATCCGGCAGTTGGTGTTGTGTGGATGATGACAGCTCCCAATGCACCCAATTCCTGTGCAATCTCATATTTATAGCTCCAGCGGCCATAGTAGAGGCGCGCATTCCCTGCAAATAGTTCGGGATCATTTTTCGGATCATCATTTTTAAAAACCAGGATTTTTCCCTCAACATCCACGCCTTTGTAATCATCCCAGTTAAATTCGGGGGCCTGAATTCCGTATCCCACGTAAACCAGTTCAGCATCCCTGATCTCAACTGCTTCCTCTTCATTCGATGGCCAGGCCATAAATTCAGTAAAATATTCCAGCTCTTCGACCCTGTTTCCATCCTTTTTAAGGCTGATCATCGCCGATCCGCGATCCACATTCATGCCAAGCAGCGGAAAATCCTGAATAAAAGATCCATCAGACATTCCAGGCTCAAGGCCGGCTTTCTCAAATTCGCTTACGAGGTATTTAACTGTTAAATCTTCGCCTTTGGTAGCAGGAGCACGCCCTTCAAAATCGTCTGATGAAAGAATTTCGATGGGTTCGAGCAATGATTCTGCCGTGATTACCTGCGATGCCTTATCAGACGGATTTGTACATGCCGAAATTACGATAATAACTGAAATGGAAACAATAGATTTAAAATTCATATAGTTTTGATATTTATTACATTTACTTGTGCGATGAATGTACATTGAAAAGCGGAAATAGAAAAACGAAAGTTATTAATTTTCAATTCTCAATTATTAATTACTTTCATACCATTAAGCCAGATTTAGGATGACCGATTTCTATAAAAATAAAAAGATTCTGATTACGGGAGCCGCAAGCGGAATCGGTCGCCGGCTGGCAGAAAAAATATCGAATCGCACATCCGTAACACTGATCTTATGGGACCGGAATCCGGAGACACTTTTTGAAGTAAAAGAAGGGATTAAACCCGGTTCTTCAGTTTATACTACAGATGTTGATATCACTGATATTGAGTTATTAAAGAGCGAATCCCGTCAATTGATCGAACAGGGTTTATTGCCGGATATTATTATCAACTGTGCGGGCATTGTAGTTGGTAAATTTTTCCATGAACATCCATTCGTGGCTATAGAACGAACAATTCAGATCAATACTACCGGCAGTATGTGGGTTGTAAGAGCTTTTCTTAACGAGATGATGGACCGCGGTTCCGGGTATATCGTGAATATCGCATCTGCATCCGGTTATATCGGCAACCCGAGAATGAGTGTGTATGCGGGAAGCAAGTGGGCCATCATCGGCTGGTCAGATTCACTGCGCCTTGAGATGGAACGGCTCGGCACAGGAATTCACGTTACCACTGTGATTCCAAGTTATGTAAAAACAGGAATGTTTAAAGGAGTTAAGGCTCCTCTGTTGGTTCCGCTGCTTGAAACAGACCAGATTGCTGACCTGATCATAAAAGGAATCGAAAAGAAGAGACATAAAATTGAAGCTCCTTTTATGGTCCGTTTTGTACCCTTTTTGCGTGCAATTTTGCCAGCCGGGGCGTTCGACTGGGTTGCAGGCAATTTATTGGGCGTTTATCGTTCCATGGATTCATTTGAAGGAAGAAAACCAAAATCATCATCATGAGTATTGAAACAATTGTTCATCAGCAAAAAAAACTTTTTCGAACAAGCAGTACAAAAAAGCTTGAGTTCAGAGTTGATAAACTTCAAATCTTGCGAAATCTTCTTTCAGACAATGAAGCGATGCTTTGTGAAGCTGTCTATACAGATTTCGGCAAACCCTATTTTGAAGCTTATTCGGCAGAGATCGCTACAGTTCTGCATGAAATTGATTTCCATCTGAAAAATTTAAAATCCTGGATAAAACCTGAATCCGCGGGGAACTCCATACTCACCTTCCCTTCTAAAAACTACCTGCGATACCAGCCATTCGGTACCGTTTTGATTATCGGGGCCTGGAATTATCCTATTCACCTGATATTCCATCCCCTTGTGGGCGCACTTTCAGCAGGAAATACAGCCGTATTGAAGCCCTCCGAACTTGCACCTGCCACATCAGCTCTGATCAGTGAACTGGCCGGACACTATTTCAGTCAGGATTATCTTGCAGTAGTGGAAGGCGGACCCGAAACCAACCAGGAACTACTGAATCAGCCCTTTGATAAAATATTTTTTACCGGCAGCACCCGCGTAGGCAAGATCGTGATGAAAGCAGCTGCCGAACAGCTTATTCCTGTGACGCTTGAACTTGGCGGTAAAAGTCCTGCGATCGTTCATGAAGATGTCGATATTGAGATGGCCGCTAAACGCATCTGGTGGGGAAAATGCATGAATGCGGGTCAGACTTGTGTTGCTCCAGACTATGCAATTGTTCATGAAGAGGTGAAGGATAAGTTCATCCGCGCAACCAAGAAAGCGCTGAGCCAGTTTTATTCCGATACCCCCATTTTTGACGAGGGGTACACTCAAATTGTAAACCGGGACCACTATGAGAGATTACTGAAATTGCTTCGTAAATGTGACTTGCTACACGGCGGAATCAGTAATGATGACAAACGGATGATTGAACCAACCCTTGTTGATGCGGATTCTGACGATGAAATAATGCAAGATGAAATATTTGGACCGATCCTGCCGCTGCTTACCTATCAGAATGAAGATGATATGATTGAATATATATCTTCCAGGCCGTCTCCGCTTGCACTTTATCTTTTTACGAACAACGCGGATCTTGAAGAAAAGGTAATTGACCGGATCCCATTCGGTGGCGGGTGCATCAACGATACCATCAGCCATCTCGCCAATCCTCACCTGGCATTTGGAGGTGTTGGAAACAGCGGATTCGGGTCTTACCACGGCAAACACAGTTTTGAAGAGTTCAGCCACAAACAATCTATCCTGAAAAAACCCGCCTGGCCCGATCCCGATTTCCGGTATCCTCCATATACCGAAACAAAATTTAAGTGGATTAAACGATTGCTTAAATAGCTCTTTTTACCGTCTGTACGGTAAACTACCAATTCATCAAACGCTAATATCTGTTCCAGCCTATTCTCTATCCGCCATCCAAAATCATGGTTACCGGGCTGACGGTAGGGGCGGCTTTCCTGCCACCACCGCTGCTACCCAAAGTCGATTTTCTGCCACAACCTTCGGTCAGCCGGCCTGTGAGTTCTTCCTCTTTAGCATCTATCCTGCCGTTGGCCGACAGACCGGAAGCCGTCTGTCCGGTAAACTACCAA